>Ga0315899_10000003_pt1 | contig 378169 bp, 388 predicted proteins | sample LakEriMetagenome_2_FD_203518 | JGI IMG/M metagenome (GOLD analysis project Ga0315899, IMG submission 203518) | Freshwater fungal communities from buoy surface, Lake Erie, Ohio, United States - Buoy 4 MA112 | ecosystem: Environmental > Aquatic > Freshwater > Lake | place: USA: Lake Erie, Ohio...
CACGGCAGCCGTTGGCAGCCAGGTGGTGGTGAGGCGGGTGCAGCGGGTCTCCGCCCCTTTGCTGATGACATCGCCTGGTTCCACCAGCACCGCCACGTTGTGCCCCGTCGCGAAGCAAAGATCGCGGCGGTACTGCAGGGCAGCCAGGCGCTCATCGCCGTCTTTCGTGGCCTGCTGCAGGGCATCACGGCGCGGGGGAAAGCCCTTGGCGCACTGGAGCTGCAGCTGCACCTGGAAGGCCGACACCGGATCGCGGTAGCGGATCTGCTTGCCGCCGCTCTGGGCCCGCTTGTTGAGCAGGAACACCGAGACGGAGTACTGATCAGCCGGGTAGCCGAGCTTGCGGGGGGCGCGCCTGGCGATCCAACGCAGACACAGGCCCTCCGGGTTGGGCTCCAGGGGGATATCGAGGCTGGGACCCAACTGATCAATCCGTAGGGTGCGCACCTCCCGCTTGGGCTCCCGGCTCCAGCACTTGTCGTCTGAACCCTGCTCAGGCGGTGCGTAATCCCCCCAGGTGACGACGACCTCGATTTCGGTTCCCTTCTCGACGATCAGGCTGACCCCAGCAGAGGAGGGGAACCAGTTGCGCTTGCTGCTGCTCTCCTCCTGGCTGCCGCTGGCGTCGTCATCGCCCTCGCGATCTTCCTGGCGGATGGCGGCGTCGTTGCTGGGGTCTTCCCCGCCCTGATCGGCATTGCTGGGGGCATCACCCTCCGCTGGCTTGCCGGCTTCCTCCTGAAAGGTGTTGGGGACCAGAAAGCCAGTGGTGTACCAAATCGATGGAGGCTGGGGCAGCCTCTCGTGACGGCGCGCCACGTTGTCCCAGCCCGGGCCGATCAGGTCGAGCTGCAGAGCATCGACGAGCTGTTGGCGGATCTGGGCGGAGGTGGCCATAGGGGCATTGTGGCCAGAGCGGCGGCGAGACGCCCTGCGCTGCTTAACCAGGTCGGCGACCCAGGGCCACGCTCACCCACGCGCGCTTGAGCCAGGCTTTTTCAAGGAAACCTAATTTTCACCCCCGCTGAAAGTTTTGCCGCGCTGAAAAAATTCCCAGCCTCCGCGTTCTTTTTCATCGCAGTGGCTTTTTCACCACCGCCGAAAAAGTGAGAGCACTGAAAAACGCAGACCTTGCAGCCGGTCTGCGTGGAGCTAGCATTTTTCAGGATTGGCCGGACGCCTGGAATCGTGAAAAAGGCAGTGATGGCAAGGGCCGGGGCGCTGACCAGCGACGAGAGGCTGCTGCTGGAGGAGGTGATCGCGGCCTTCCAGGCCTCGACTGGCCTGCCGCTGGAGCTGGTGGGGGATCCCGGTGGAGGAGGTGCCAGCACGTCCTTGCGGCTGGCGTTGACGCTGGAGCCAGGGATGCCAGCCAGGCTCTATCGGCCGCTGGTGCATCGGGTGGATCAAGCGGAGACGCTGGGGTCCATCAAGGCCGAACTCCAGGAAAGCCAGGAGCCTGGCGTGCTGGTGACCCGGACGATGAGCGCTGCCCTGGCGCGGCAGAGCCGTGCAATGGAGGTGCCATTCCTGGACGGACAGGGCAATGCCTACCTGCGGGAGCAGGGGGTGCTGATCCTGGTGATGGGCCAACGGCGGAACCAGGCAGGCCAGGGTGGTGCGGTGCGGCGTGTGACGGGGCGGGCGGGAACAGCCACGGGCTTGCAGCTGGTGTTTGCCCTGCTCAGCGAACCAACCTTGACCACAGCCACCAGCCAGGTGCTGCACCGGGCTGCGGGGGTGTCGTTGGGCAGTGTGCCTGCGGTGCTGGGGGATCTGGAGCAACGGGGGATGCTGATCCGGATCGGCTGGGGAAAGGGATGGCAGGTGCGCGATTGGCGGCCGCTGCTGGATGAGTGGTCCAAGCAATACCCCCTCACGCTGAGGCCGAAGCTGCGCAGCTTCCGCTTCCGTTCGCCAGGCCAGGGTCAGTGGTGGCATGACGTGAACCCAGCGGACTATGGCGGCCAGTGGGGTGGTGAGATCGCGGCGGCCCAGCTGGGCACGGTGCTCAGGCCGCAGCAATCGCTGCTGTATCTGCAGCCGGAGGCGATGCGGCTGGGCTTGGCCCAGCTGATCCGAAGCCAGGGATTGCGCAGTGATCCAGAGGGCGATGTGGAGGTGGTGGAGGCCTTCTGGAGCAATGAGCGGCTGGGCCTGAGCGGCGCCACGGTGCCGATTCCGCTGGTGATCGCCGACTTGCTGGCCAGCCTGGACTCCCGCAACATCGAAGCGGCCCTGGAATTGCGCGAGACCTGGATCCGTGGTGTTGAAGCTTGAGCTGCCTCTTGAACCAGGCGTGCTGCGGGTGATTGCGGCCGTGCAGGCTGGTGCGCGTGAACAGGGCTTGGAGCCCCTATTGGTTGGGGCCGCCGCACGGGATCTGCTGTTGGTGCATGTGCATGGCCAACGGGTGAGGCGCGCCACCAAGGATGTGGATTTCGCTGTGGCCCTGGGTAGCTGGGAAGCCTTCGAGCAGCTGAAAGCCCGCCTGGTTCAGGAGCACGGCTTTGCCGATGAGCCCAGCCAGGTGCAACGGCTGGTCTTCACTCCTCAGGGGGAAGGGGCTGGAACCACGATCGACCTGGTGCCGTTCGGTGAACCACTGCAGGTGAACCGGAGAGCGTTGCTTTGGCCGCCGGAGGTGGATGTCTACATGACGGTATCCGGCTTCGAGGAAGCGCTGGGCTCCGCTCTGCAGGTGGAGCTTGAGGAGGGCCTGCAAGTGAAGGTGGCCTCGCTGGCCGGACTCACGATCCTGAAGCTGTTCGCCTGGGGGGATCGGCGCCTACGGGATAACAAGGATGCGGTGGATCTACTGACGTTGCTGCGCAGCTATGGCGCTGCAGGCAATTTTGATCGGATGACGGATCCTGATCAGGCCTTTGACCGCTACCTCGAGCTTGGAGGAGATGAAGAGAAGACGGGAGCTTGGCTCCTCGGAGTGGATTGCAGCCGGCTCGCCAGTGCTGAAACAGCCGATGGGCTGCGCAGCCTCTGGACTGATGAGAATCTGCGCGAAAAGCTGATCGATGCCATGGCGCTCGATGATCGAGCGATCAAGGGCGCACGGGAAAGAGCGGCAGAACTACTGGGGTTGCTCTTGGAGGGATTCGAGGAGGGGCGGCAGAGGCTGAACTGAACGACCCCCGAACTAGCCTCCAACTGAAACAAAAGAACACCACAGAGAGAGCAGCATAACTACAGGTCTAGAAATTTAATCCCCCCATGCCATGTTTACTCTGAACGGCAATATTGCTGAATTTACACCAGCCAACAGAACTTGGGTGTTTAATTTTTAGACTCCTTGAGTCCGCCTTAATCAGGCGACCCTTCCAGGCCATGTCTAGCGACTCAACGATGATTTCCTTGGGAGGAATCATTTTTAGAACCAAGCAACGTCTTCGCATGAATTCCCTCACGATAATTCTGGAGCCCTTGATCTTGACGTCCCAGTTCGAAGAATGAGCAATAAGATTATTGTCTTGAATTTCAATTGCAATACGCCCATGTGAATCAGCAAGTTTAACTGAAAGAAGCCATGGCTGGCCAGGTAGAGCAGGCTTATTTGCCGCCAGAATTGGATCGCCAGCGACTGTCAGCACAGCTCCCCAAGAAAAGGTGCAACCACCTAGTGTAATCTTCACGGGATGGGAGCCAAAATCAAGCCACTCGCGTGAGAATCCTTGTTGCAAACATTTTGGTTTCTCGTTGCAACGAATTACAGTTTCCAGAGACAGCAGGCCTCATTCTCTCTTCTGATTGCATTGCATGCAAAGCAGGGTTATTCCTTCCGGCTTGTGCTCGGAAGCGTCATAATACTTCGGGTCAAAATGTTCATAATCATAAAAACAGACTCCGCATATAATACAGCCGAAGCCACACCTTCTTCTGACTTCTTGCTGGACTGCGGCGGGAATTGGGCGGGTTAGTCCATAACTGTTTTGATTGGCCATAAGACGCCTGTTGATTGACGGAAGATGCCCCTCTGAAGCTGCGCTATCCTACAACGGGTCGGCGCGGGAATGAGGCAGGCTCATAACAAATAAGTCCTGTAATCGAGCAGATGGTGAGCGGCGCATTTCAGATTTGGTATTTTTCGAGAACAATGCCAGACAAGGCTTGTCGGCAAATCTTACAACGCATGCCTAGAATAGGCTCAGCCCGATCTGGTGGTTATCGCTCATGGGCTTATTCTCCATTTCCCTAATTGCTTCCTTCGTGCTTTTCGCCTCTGAGCCATTGTCTCTCCTTTTTGAACGTCTGCTTGCTGTTTTGGATAACCCCCTCTCCTGCTCCTCCGCATAGCGTTCGGCGTTGAGCGCCAACAGCCGGGCCAGCACGTCGTCGCGGACGGCATCAGGCCAGCGGTGGCGCCAGGGGAGCTTTTTGCTGGGCTTGACGGCGCCGTATTGGCGTAGCTGGGACTGGAAGGCGCAGGCCTCGCTGGAGGTATCGAAGAACAGCTCTCCGCTGGCGATACGCTCCTGCAGGTCTGGGGGCAGGGTGGTGTCGTCGTCGCTGTCGAGGTAATCGAGGCCGAAGCCGCAGCTCGTGGGGATGTCATCCCAGCCATAGGCCTGGAGCACGGCCTGATCCATCTGCTGGTGCAGGTTTCGCAGTTCGAGGATGCCGTCGCTGGTTTCGGAGGGATCGTGGAAGCGGTTGTAGGTGCTGGTGAGGCCTTCGTTGTTGGCCAACATCAGCTCGGCCCGGAACTGGTGGTAGCGCTCGCCGATGGCTTCGAGGCCGTGGCGCTCGGTTGCATGGACTGTTTCGACCGAGGCAGAATTGAGGAGATTTGCTGGGAAGGGATAAGTCTCGAAACAGTCAGTTGGGTTGTACGTCAACCTATCCTCTAGTGTGGCACTGAAAAAGGCCGCAAACACCATATGAACTCGAGACGCCAGGCTGGCAAAGTGGCAGCAGTCTTCCCATGGAAAAATAATTAGCTTGTGACTAAAAACGTGCCGCGTGCTCACGAATGGAAATGTCAGATATTGAGTCGCAGCTGCTCCCGTTACTAATACTCTTTTGCAGTTAATGATGCTGGAGTAGAGTGCTGGGCGCTTGTCTGCATGATGCCACCAGCGCTGAGGTAATGGAGCCCTTAAGGCAAATTCGCCATCTGGCTTCTTCCTGGTCCGTTCTGGCTTGACCTTCCTGTCAAGTAGCTCCATTAATTCCGGCCAAGATCGGCGGCACTCCTCCTCGCTCCGGTCTCGAAAGTCGATCACATAGCGGTGGTTCGCTTGTGTCGGGCTGTCATTGACCTCCTTGCCGCCGATGTAGGGGAAGATCACCTCAGCATTCTTGGGATTCGTTGCAATCAGTCGCTCCATCGTGACGATCGGCGAGGGGATGCCTGGTGTGTCATCGTCGGCCTCACCGGAATCATCGAAGGTGAAGCCCATCCCCAGCACATAGCTGCCCACGAAGCTCTTGCCCGAATTGGCCGCCAACTGTTTCGGATCTTCGTGGCCGCCCTTGTCGAACAGAAAAGCCGTGATCTGGGGCACCGGCCGACCATCGAGACACTTCTCGCCGTCGTACGCGCCTTTGCAGAGATGCACGATGCTCACCACCACCGCAGCCACGCCCGGCCAGCGGTAGCGCTTTTGAGCCGCGTAGATCGTGCCGTTGTGGGTGCAGATCCAGCGCAGGCCTGTGCTGCGGGTGTCGCCCTGGGCGATGGTGTTGGTGGCGATCAGCCCTAGCGTTCCCCCCTCCCGCAGCAACTCGAAGCAGCGGCGGAAGAAGAAGGCGCTCAGATCGCCATTGGCGCTGCTCTCCGTGAATTGGGCCTGCAACCAGTCCTGAAAGGCCTGCCCAAGCGCTTCCTTTATGCGGCGTCCACCCACAAAGGGCGGATTGCCCACGAAGGCATCAAATCCCCCGCGTCCGTCCTGAAACACCTCGGGAAACTCCAGCTCCCAATGGAAAGGGCGAATGCCCTTCGGGTCTGCGGCCAGTTCAGAGCGGATGGTGGCGACCTCCTCTGCGCTCATGCCGCTGTTGAGGCGGCGGATGGCCTCCTCTTCCAGGTTGGCGCGGGCCCTGGCATTGGCCCCCTGGAAGAAGGCCGCCACCAACAGATCGCCCACCTGGCGGATCGTGTCGCTGGCTTCCAGCTGCTCTTCGAGAGCTGCCTGCTTGCGTTCGGCGTCGCCGTCGTTGCGGCTGTCGATCGAAAACACCGCTTCCCGGCGGGCAGCAAGGTCACGCAGCAGCGTGCGCGGTGGCCCGTCAAACACGTTCAGCTGGATCGCACCTGTGGCCTTCTCGATGTCGGCCATCGTCAGCCCCACCAGCGAATCGCCCTCCTTGAGGGCGTGATCAACAAAGGTGAATGGCAGGTGTTTGCTCAGGGTCACCAGCCAGAGGCTGAGGCGGGCCAGGTTCACCGCAAACGGGTTCTTGTCCACCCCATAGAGGCAGCGCTGGGCCACCAGGCGGCGGGCATAGATCAGCGGCTCTTCGCCGTAGGCACTGCCACCGGGCAGTAGGTCCGCAGGGAGGTTCTGCCCCCAGGCTTTCACCAGCAGCTCAGCCAGGAAGCGGCAGAGTTCCACCAGGAAGGCGCCCGAGCCCATGGCCGGGTCGCAGACCTTCAGGGCCAGGATCGCCTCCGGCGTTGGCGTGCTCCCATTGCGCTCCAGCCAGGGGCGCAGGGCCTCGGCCACCGTGAGGCTGGTGAGCTGAGCCGGGGTGTAGTGGCTGCCGCTGCGTCGCCGTTCGGCCGTGGGCTGAAACACCAGGCTGTCCGCAGCCTGCGCCCCATCGAACAGGCGCCGATCGATCCGCGGCGCCAGCGCTGCCACCAGCTCCTGTTCCGTGCTGGCCTCCTTGAGGGCCGTGGCCGCTTTGGTGGGTAGATCCGTCTGCGCCTGAGCTTCCAGCCAGGCTTTGCGCTTGCTGCCGGGCAACGCCAGCAGTTCGGCCAGGTCGATCGCGGTGGTGAAGGGCCTCTTGCCGCCTTGCGCCTTGCTGCGGATGCCGATGCATGGCCCTGGGATGCGCGCCACGGCGAATTCCATGATCCCCTCATAGACCGAGCCGATCTGGCGCACATCGAGCGCCCGGTAGTTGATCCGCTCCCCTTTCACGATCAGCAGGTTGCGGAGCACGGCCAGCACCACCGCATCGCTGATCCAGGGCGTCTCCAGCCAGGGATAGGTCTTGCGCTCAAACAGCTGGCCCTTGCGCGCTGGCAGGTAGTCGGCCGTGGCGCCACCGCCGAGATACACCAAACGGAACAGGCTGACGATGCCGCTCCAGGCACCAAAGCGCTGCTCCATCGTGTCGGGATAGGCGGCCTCATCCCGCTGCAGCTGGGCCAGGAGGGTGTTGAGCTTGTAGCTCTGCTCAAACACCGCATCGCTGGGCATCAGATCGGTGTCTTCCGCATAGAGCAGGAACACCAGCCGCAGCATCACGGTGATCAGACCGCCGTAGAGCTGCTGAGGGTCCCGCACGGCCAGCTCGCTCACCTCCCTGGCGCCACCTGCGGTGAGTTCATCGGCGCGCTGGAAGCCACGCAGCAACTCCCACAGGCCGGCCAGCACCTGATCGGCCAGCTCCTCACTCACCACTGCCTGGTAGCCGCGGCTGGCCTGAATCACATCCACCAGCCGCAACCCGGGGCTGGCATCGAGCACCTGCTCACGGCCAAGCAACAGCCGCAGACCAGCAAACATCGAGCGGCCGCTGACTTCGGCCAGCTCCGCCAGTTTGAAGGTGAGATAGCCGGAGCTCTCGCCCCGTGGCGCCACCACCAGACGGAGCTGGGAACCGTTGAACAGCAGGCCCAGCTCCACCGCGCTTTCGCGCAGCAGTCGCTCAAAGCGCTCCTGCGGTGTTGCCCGCCAGCCGCCGTCTCCGCTCTGCTGGCGCCGATCCAGCTCCACCGGCATCCCTTCCTCCGATGGGGCCAGCTCCTGAATCAGCAGCTGGGGCTTGCTGTCGTCGCCAAAGCTCGCAACCACCGCCGAGGGGGCCAGGGTCTCGCCCAGTTCCGGCAGGTCCCGCGTCCAGGCCTCCAGCACGGCCGGCTCACGCTGAATCGCCTCCTGATCCCAGTTGAGGTGCTCCACCAGCAGCTCATCCAGCTGGCGCAAGCCCAGGACCTGATCCTCCTCGCCGCTGTCATCGGCATCGTCTGGATCGGGGTGCAGCGGCTGCAGGGCCTCGCGGAACTGCTCCTGCTGCTCGATCAGCTCGCGGCCGCCCTGCTCGAGTACCCAACCGGCCTCCTGCATCGCCGCCGGCGCCACCACCAGGCCGCGGGGCTGCAGGTAGCCCAGCCATTCCTGGTGGGCCTTCAGCTCGGGGTCAATGCGGGGGGCGCGGCGCGGCATGGCTATTGGCGGGCTGGGCTGGAATCCCTGAGGCGGCTACCGTCGAGCCAGTATCTGGAGTGCAGCATGCCGGCCCAGGCCCGTAGTTGCGATAAACCAGTGCCATGGCAGGCCTTTACCCCCCAAAGTCTGTCGTCTGCTTCTGGACTGCCAGCCCCGCTGAGCCTCTGGCGCTGGAGATGTCTGAGCAGCTCGGGGATAAGGAAACGGAATTCATCGACCAGGTAATGACAGTGGGCACACACTGGGTCAAGCCGATCGATCCTGAGGATCGCAAGGCGGATGCGTAAGGGCTGCTGCTCTCAAAGAAAGCGTCCTGCGGCGAGTGATGATGGGAAGAAATCGTCGCGCCCCCCGAGCAAAACAATGCTCGCTTTGTCACCAAAATCTATTAGGAGGAAAATTTCTAAATGAATGACAATCCTCCTCTGAAGCCCATATCCGAGTCGGAACTCGAATCACTGATCTCAGATCTCAAGGATTCGAGAACCACTGGACTTGTTCTAGTAGGCCCCACATATAATATCCCCGCTTCCCCTGATCAGTGGCCTGAGCCTTGGCAAACGGCTCATGCTGTCTATCAGCTCAACAAAGCTGTCCCTGGGCTTGCCGAGAGGATAGCAACTCTAACCAACATTCTCTCCCTTGACCTAAGCTGCAACAACATAGGAGACGAGGGGGCTACCAGTCTCGCTACGCTTACGCAGCTCAAATCACTAAGCTTGAAGCATAGTAATATCAGTTCTGCAGGTGCGACCCATCTCGCAAACCTCGTCAATCTAGAACTGCTCGACTTGCAGTCGAATTACATTGGCGACGACGGCATTAAGTCACTGAGTCCGCTCACCAGGCTCGCCAAGTTGAATCTCTGGGGCAATCGTTTAAGTGCTAAAGGAGCGGAATACCTGGCTCAATTCAGAGAGCTCACTAGGCTTGTTCTAAGCTATAACAAGATTGAAGATGACGGCGCGGCATGCTTGGCTGAGTTAACAAACCTAACATCATTAGACCTGATAAGAAATGAGATCGGCGATGAGGGGGTCTCTAGACTGGCTGTCCTTGTCAAGCTTAAAGAGCTCAGACTTTCGCACAACAGGATAGCAGACGTCAGCCCTTTGTCATCGCTGAGAAATCTTGAGCACCTAGAGGTAGTGAAGGGTAATAACTTGGTGCGCCAACCTCCAGAGATTGTGAGAGAGGGAGACGTCCCACTCCTGAATTATCTGCGTGAAATTGGCGCCCAAGGAGAGGACTATCTTTACGAAGCCAAGGTTCTTATTCTAGGTGACGGTCGAGCTGGCAAGACAAGCCTGTTACGACGTCTTTATCAGCCAGAGTTGCCCTTGCCTGCGGAAGAGGAAACAACCAAGGGAATTGATATCCACCGCCACGAATTCAGCGGGCAACTGGGGCAGCCCTTTCGACTTAACGTCTGGGATTTCGGCGGCCAGCAGATCTATCACGCCACCCACCAATTCTTCTTGACAAAGCGCTCTCTGTATGTCCTTCTTGACGACACGAGAAGCAATAACAAGAGTGTTCACGATGAGGGCTTCAAGTATTGGCTGGAGATGATCGAGGCGCTAAGTGAGGCGAGCCCTGTGCTGATCTTCCAGAATGAGAAAGCAGATCGCAGCAAAAGCATTGATGAGGCCGGCATAAAGGGGCGCTTCCCCAATGTGATGGCAGTCCACGCGGGCAACCTGGAGCATGGTGATGCCACAGCTGGTCTAGCGGAGGCCATCCTCTACCACGTGCAACAACTGTCTCATGTGGGTGAGGCTGTGCCGGCCCAGTGGCTGAAGATTCGCCTGGAGATTGATAATCTTAAACAGAATAACCAGTACATCACTCAAGCGCAGTATCTCCAGCTCTATGAGAAGAATCTGCCTGCCGATCGAGGCAAGGCCCTGAAGCTCAGTCGCTATCTCCATGATCTGGGCGTTTTTCTTCACTTTCAGGAGGATCCGCTGCTTGCCCGCTATGTGATTCTGCAGAACGAATGGGCCACCGAGGCGGTATTCAGGGTCTTGGATGATGAACCCACTAAGGCCCGCCAGGGGTATTTTAGTCGTCGCGACTGCGCTCGCATCTGGGCTGATTCCAGCTATGCGGAGATGCATCCAGAACTACTCGCATTAATGGAAAAGTTTGAGCTCTGCTACAAGCTACCTGACCAAAGACAAGACAACTGGATAATGCCTCAGCTTCTTTCCCCCTCCGCGCCGGAAGTCTTTGCCAACTGGGCAAAGGCAGACGACTTGGTGCTCACCTATCAGTACGACTTTCTCCCCAAAGGCTTGATCAGCCGGCTGATGGTTCGCATGCATCGCTTCGTGCTTCAACCTAATCTCTGCTGGGGAAGTGGAGCCCTATTCGAGAATGGCGATACCCAATTGCTAGCATCCCTTGCCTCACAATCCGGCCAGGAGATTGAGCTGCGCTCCCGCGGCCCGGAAGCCAAAGCTCTCAGAGATGTGATTGCCAGCGATCTCGATGCCCTCAATGCCACGTTTGAGGGACTAAGGAGCAAGGTGCGCAAACTGGTGCCCTGCATTTGCTCCCAGTGCCGAAAATCCACCAATCCAGCTCGCTTCGAGGAGCCACGCCTGCTGAAGCGAAAAGTGGATAGCAAGCTCTCGATCGAATGCCCGGACAGTTACGAGGATGTGAGCGTATTGGAGTTGCTGGACGGACTGAGACTCGGTAGCATGCCAGCATGGGCAATACAAGCCACCGAAGCTCCATGTCAGACCGACTCCTCTAGGTCTGAACAAAAGACTGTCAAGATATTCTTGGCTTCGTCATCTGAGCTGAGCGCTGAGCGAGACGATTTTGAATTGTATTTGCGGCAGGAGAATGACCGGCTACGCAATTCCGGGTTCTATCTAGAAGTTAAGCGGTGGGAAAACTTTCTCGATGCCATGAGTGAAACGCGCTTGCAAGATGAATACAACACGGCTGTCTGTAATTGCGATATCTTTGTGAGCCTCTTCAAAACCAAGACCGGAAAATTCACGGAGGAGGAATTTGACGTTGCTCATCAAGCATTTTTGTCTTCTGGCAAACCCTTGATCTACACCTATTTTATGAAGATCGATGTCCCTACTGATAAAAGCATGCGCGATGACCTGATCTCTCTATGGAACTTTCAGGAGAAGCTCGGGGGTCTTGGTCACTATCCCTCCAAATATACCAGTATTGAGGATCTCCAGCGTCAGTTCAGAAGACAACTTGATCTGCTAATTGACGGAGGAAAAATCTGAAGTGCATCTGCCCGGACTGTGTTTTCCCGGTATCTGGTAATGACCGCGGAAGTCAAGCTTCGCTCAGGTAGCGGTGTTCAGGCAAGCAGAGTGGGACACAGTATCTCAGCCCTTAAGAGCGGCATGTTCGATGCTGTAAGTCATGAAGGATGTCATAAGCAAGCATGAAGGAATTGATTCTCTCACCCTATTCATCCCGCGTCTTTCGATTGACCTCTGCTGGGGCCAGAGCTTGCGCGGGCTCACACTCCAACCTCCCTCAATCCGAGCGCGGCTGTATGTGCTGCTAGTCATTCCTATCCGCTGATCGGCCAGAGGTAGACAAGTCCGGCTGGCTCCAGCCGATGGGTGACCACGCGGTAGCTGTCAGCGATGCGCTTGGGCTCGCTGCTGAGCTCCGACTCAATCACCTCCAGGCGCCGCTGCCAGTGCTTCTGGTCGGCGCGCAGCTGCCGCTCCTCTTGCTTGCTCAGCGTGCGGGCATCGAGGACGGGCACCACCATCTCCTCCAGCCCAGGGATCACATCCATCAGCTGGGCTTCGGCTGCTGAGAGCTTCACGTTCAGTTCCTTGCTGCGTTGGTTCAAGGTTTTTCGAATCCGTTGCCGCTGGTTGCGCAGCACGCTCTTGAGGGCTTCTGCTTCAGTGGCACCCCGCTCCTTCAGTAACTCCGTGGCTGCGGCCATGGCTTGTTCGCAGGCCTGCTGCAGCACTGGCAGAAGGGCCTCTACATCAGCCGGGGCCTCAGCCTGCAGCTGCGCTTTGGTGCCCTCGCTCACCAGGGTTGGATCGGCCTCCGCCAACGCCGTCTGGAGTTCCTGCCAGATCGGTTGCTGTTGCGCATCGCTGAGAGGCTCCAGGGCAGCAGAGCGGTCGGCCCCTGGGTGCCAGTTCGCCATCACCGTGATCAGCTCGTCGTGGAGACGGGCTGCCCCCTGGCCAAACAACGACAGCCGCCCGAGCACGATCACTCGGGGCTGAGGATCACGGCTGGGCAGCACGCAGGCCCGGCTCAGCTCGTGATGCAGAAAGCCCTGGCTTAGGAAGCGGCTGAGCAGCCGTTGCACCAGGCGGTGTTCCAGGTGCAAGTGCACCGCCTCGGCGTTGAGCCGGCCCGGGTCAGAAAAGATCAGCGGCCGCACCGGGTTCTCGCGCCGCCAGTCGCTCAGGTAGGCCTTGGCTGGTTTGACGCCACGGAGGCTGTCGAGCGTGGTGTCCCAGCTCACATCGCGGCTGCGGACGGCCAGCTCCTCAGGGCTGCTCAATCGCCAGCAGGGCTGCCCCCGCTCATCGATGTGGGGCTCCAGGCCCTGCACGCCCAGCAACTCCAGCGAGCAATTGAGGGCCTGCCGGAAGGGCTCTTCATCAAAGGCCAGCCAATCCTGGGACTTGGCCAGCAGCTGCCGCAACGTGTCCTGCTCCTGCTTGAGCTGATCCAGTCGCCGGCTCGCTGCCAACTCTTCTCGGGCCCTGTTCAGCAGCGCACCGCGTTCATCGCTTGATGAGTCGAGGGTCAGCAGTTGCCCCTGCAATGCCTCGACGTTGTCTAGATCGATGCCGCCCTCCAGCGCTTCATCCACCTGACGCTGCACCAGCGGTGAGAGGGAACCCAGCTCCTTGCGGATCACCTCGGTTTTCTCCACCAGCACCTGCATCACCCGATCTTCCGGGCGGTCCTCCAGCAGGAAGTAGTGGCACCAGACCTGTGGTGCCTGCTGCAGCTTGCGGTCGATCCGGCCATTGCGCTGCTCCAGCTTGCTGGGATTCCAGGGGATATCGAAATGGATCAGGTGCTTGCAGTGGTTCTGCAGGTTCACCCCTTCCCGAGCCGCATCGGTGGCGATCAGGATCCGCAGCGGCTCCTGGTCGGGATCGGCATTGAACTGGGCTTTCAGTCGCTCGCGGTTCTCCTCGCTCATGCCGCCGCTGAAGCTCGCCACCCGCTCCTCGGCCTCTTCCTCCCCCAGCAGTTCTCGCAGCTGCCGCTCCAGGTAGCGCTTGGTGTCGACGTAGTCGGTGAAGATCAGCAGGCGTGTGGGCTGCCACTGCAGATCGGCCGTACCCAGGCCAGGGCACAGGTGCTCCCGCAGCCAGTCCGCCATCTTGCTGATGCGGGGGTCGGGGCGATGGCGATGAGCACCCGCGATCGACGCCATCTGCTCAAGCAGCTGCTGATCGCTCTGGTCTGCAGCCAGGGTCTGGCGGATGGCGGCGCGGGTCTGAGCCTCCTCCAGGCTCAGCACCTCTTCGTCGCTGAGCTCAGCCAACTCGCTGTCGGCCCCCACGCCGCCCTGCATCAGTTCCAGCTGGCCCTGGCGCTGCTGTTGTTGCTTGCTCTCCAGCGTGCGCTGGTGCACCGCCAGGGTGCGGGCGAAGGCCTCGACTGAGCTGAGCAGACGCTTCTGCAGGTTGGTGATCACCAGCCGGTCGGCATTGAGCTGGCGTTTGTTGGCCCCTTCTGCAACCAGCCTGGTTTCCCGCTGCTTGCGATATCGCTGCAACAGGCGGGAGAGAGCCAGCTCGGGGGTGTCCTCTGGCAGTGAGCCCTTGGGGATGAGCAGCGGCTCCACGATCCGCTCAGGAAAGGCCTCATTGAGTGCCAATCGCAAGTCGTCTTTGAGGCGTCGCACAAGTACCGCATCGAGATGTTCCTGCTCAAGCGGAACTCCCCGGGTGAAACGGGCTGGATCGAGCAGCTCCAGCAGCGCCGTGAAGCTGTTGCTGTGGCCGTTGTGGGGTGTGGCGCTCAGGAAGATGCGGTGCTCGAAGCGGGGGGCCAGATCCCGCAGGCTGCGGGTGAGGCCCGAATCGATGGCGTAGCGCAGGCTGTTGCTGGCCGGCGCCGCGTTATGCGCCTCATCGAGGATCAGCAGGCTCTGCGAGGCGCCCTGCTCTTCGCTGTCTTTGGCCTGCTCCAGCCAGTCGATCAAGGGGGTGGCGTAGTCGCTGTTGCGCAGCAGCGCATGGGAGATCAGAAACCGGCTGCCGGTGCTCCAGGGGTTGGTGCCGTAGCCCCGCTCCTGGCGCACCTTCGCCACGTAAGCCCGGTCCATCACCGTGAAGGCCAGACCGAAACGGCTGGCCATCTCCTCCTGCCACTGCCGCAACACCGAAGGCGGGCTGCTGATCACCACGCGGCGAATGCGCTGGCGCAGCAGCATCTCCCGCAGGATCAGGCCGGCTTCGATCGTCTTGCCCAGGCCCACGTCGTCGGCGATGAACAGGCCCACCCGGGGCATCTGCAGGGCCTTGCGCAGCGGTTCGAGCTGGTAGGCCTTCACGTCGATGCCAGCTCGGTACGGCGCCTGGAACAGCTCGGCGTCAGTGGCCGTGACGCAGTTCCAGCGCAGCGTGTTGAGGTAAGCCGAGAACTGCCGCGGCTGATCGAAACCCCGCTGGGCCACCACATCCCAACTGCTCTCGCCCAGCAGCTCGAAATCCACCTCACTGCCGGGGAAGACCATGAGGCGCGCGCCAATCGCGTCGTCCTCCATGCAGGCCAGGGTCACCACCCTGTCGCCACCAGCAGGAACCGGGGCGTTGATCGGTGGTTGCACGTCCTCCACCAGGTAGCGGCGGGTCCGGCAACGCACCACGGAACCCGGTTTGAGCTTGAGGCGGGGCTTGCTGGGGGTGGCGGTCATAGCGGCACCGCCGGCCTCGACTGCGTCGGCATTGGAGGGGGGCAGGAGCGCCTAATAGCAGTCTGCGCCTGTCTGCCGCTGTTGGGAACCGCTAGCAGCTTGGATTGATCTTGAATCTGCACAGCTATGCACCAGGCGCATACTTCCCGGCCTGGATGTAGCCCAGCCGCTCAGCTGTATGGGCCAGTACCGCCTGCTGACGCCAGCTGGCCGGCAGCACCAACCACAGGAGCTGCTGCAGTGGCGTGGACAGCGGAAGCCGCTGAAGCCCCTCCCACCAATGGGCCGGCTCCAGCTCAGGCAGGGGCATCGCTACCGCGCTCCGCTGCAGGCGCTCGCACCAGTGGTCTGGGGTGTGGCAGGCGTTGCCGGCAGTCTCAAGTGTCCTGTCTCAACAGGTTCTTCAGCTGACAAGTAAGTGTGAGGCCCCTTCGGTGTCGTGGGCGGCCTGGGCGCGCAGCCAATAGCCAGCGCTGAGCCCCAGCACTCGGCACTCCGCAGGACGGTATCGGCCGTGATTGCCTGCGGGCCATGGCAAGCCGGTACTGGCTGTTGCCCAGCGGTTCGAGGAACTCTTCCTGGAGCAGTTCGCCTGGGGTGATCGGAGAGAGACGGTGCATCACGTGGTCACGTCGCCCGCTGCTCTGCGGCTGGGGCCGAAGCACCAGGTCCATAGCCTCCATCGGTATCGCCGCAGAGCGGCCAAGCAGCGCTGCGACAGGAGCAGCAGTGCAGTCCCCTTTGCTGCGGCCTACGGCACTGTTGCCGATCAAGTGGTGGAGCTGGGAGCGGCGGCCATGTAGCGCACGGGCCCCGGGTAGGCCGCCAGCTGCTGATCAGCGGTGATCAGCAGCAAGCCATCCGCGCTGGCCTGGGCCAGCGGCAGGCGAGCAAAGGGATCGCGTTGCAGCGGTGGCAGGGCGTGATGGGCCCGGCGCAGCAGGACAGGCTGCACGTGGAAGTCCGGCTGGCCCAGGGCCTGCTTGCTCACCAACTCCCACGCCAGCAGGTGGGAATCGAGCAGCAGCTGCATCGGCGGCCATCTGATCGAAATCGTCGGGCACCTGGCACTGCCCCTGCAGCAGCCCCAGCCGTTGCCGCGGCACGCCAGCGGCGCCAGCAGCAGGGCAGCGGCGAGATCCTGCAGCCCTTTCTGGCCTGCAAGCTCGACCACGCCGCCGAAAAGATGGCGCTCGGCATCGCCATCGGCGATTCGCTCACCCTGCGGCATGAGCCCCAATGCCGCGAAGGTGTTCTGGAAGGAAGAGTGGATCGGCTACATCCCTGGTATCTCAGCCTCACCCACAGCAACGGCAAAGCTCCACAAGATCCGGAGCAGGTGGAGGAGCTGATCCGCTCGCCTCCAGGAGCTGGAGGAAAAGCAGGCGGTCATCAACAAACGCCTGGAGACCAGACGGGACTACGAGTTCAACAACACAACCTGCCAGCGCCATGCCGCTGCCAGCCCCACGCACTGCTGGCTAAAGCAAGGGATGAACCCCCCTGCCGCACCCTCCCGATGGCGCAACGTCGCCGCTATCTGCCCCTGGCCCTGGCTGTGCTCACGGCGGGTCTGGCTGCCGTGCCCCTCGGCGCCCGCGCCCAGGACTGGGACAAGCAGTCGTATTGGTTTGGCTTCCTCATAGGCAGTGGCACCACCGTGTGTGAGCTGCTCAAGGCCGGCCTGCTCACCCAGAACGACGCCCGCGACTGGCTCAAGACCCTGCTCAAGCAGGATCCCGATATTCCGGCCGTTTCCCTGAGCACGGCCAGGACCACGCTGCTGGAGAGCGAGCCCAGGTGTCCGCTGCCGCGTTGATGGCAGCAGCGGCCTGGCGGGCAGCGTGCGAGGCCGTTGCTACGCTCCGGCAAATCAAGGCCTGCCATGGGGTACAAGCGCGCGCTGCTCAAGCTCAGTGGTGAAGCCCTGATGGGCAACCAGGGCTACGGCATCGACCCGGCCATCGTGAACGCCATCGCCGCCGATGTGGCCCAGGTGGTGGCCGACGGCACCCAGCTGGCGATCGTGGTGGGCGGCGGCAACATCTTCCGCGGCCTCAAGGGCTCCGCCGCCGGCATGGATCGCGCCACGGCCGACTACGTGGGCATGCTGGCCACCGTGATGAATGCCATCACCCTCCAGGACGGCCTGGAGCGGGCCGGCATCCCCACCCGCGTGCAGAGCGCCATCTCGATGCAGGAGGTGGCCGAGCCCTACATCCGTCGCAAGGCGATCCGCCACATGGAGAAAGGGCGGGTGGTGATCTTCGCCGCCGGTACCGGCAATCCCTTCTTCACCACAGACACCACCGCTGCCCTGCGGGCCGCCGAGATCGGCGCCGATGTGGTGTTCAAGGCCACCAAGGTGGATGGGGTGTACAACAAAGACCCCAACAAGCACGCCGATGCCGTGCGCTACGAGAGCCTCTCGTTCCTGGAGGTGCTCAGCGGCGAGCTCGAGGTGATGGACAGCACCGCCATCGCCCTCTGCAAGGACAACGCCATTCCGATCGTGGTGTTTGATCTCTTCGGTGCCGGCAATATCGGCCGGGCCGTGCGCGGTGAACCCATCGGCACCCGCATCATCCCCGCCGCCTGATCTCGCTCCCCCTCGCAACCCCCGTCATGGATCTCGAAGCCAGCATGCGCAAGTCGGTGGAGTCCACCCAGCGCACCTTCAACACCATCCGCACCGGCCGGGCCAACGCCACCCTGCTCGACAAGATCAGCGTGGAGTACTACGGCGCTGAAACGCCCCTCAAATCGCTGGCCACCATCTCCACCCCTGATTCCTCCACCATCCAGCTGCAGCCCTTCGATGGTGGTTCCCTGGGCCTGATCGAGAAGGCGATCTCGATGAGCGATCTGGGCCTCACCTGCAACAACGATGGCCGGCTGATCCGCATCAACATCCCGCCCCTCACCGAGGATCGCCGCAAGGAGCTGTGCAAGCTGGCCGCCAAGTACGCCGAGGAAGGCAAGGTGGCCCTGCGCAACATTCGCCGCGACGCCATCGACAAGGTGAAGAAGCAGGAAAAAGACGGCGAGCTCTCCGAGGATCAGAGCCGCGATGAGCAGGAGAAGGTGCAGAAGCTCACCGATAAGTTCATCGCTGAGATCGAGAAGCACCTGGCCGACAAGGAAGCCGACATCCTCAAGGTGTGAGCACCACTGCGGGGTTGAGCGCCGATGTGATCGTGGTGGGCGCCGGTGCGGCCGGCGGCGCCGCGGCCTACCACCTGGCGGCCCGGGGCTGGCGCGTGCTGCTGCTGGAGGCCCAGGCCATGCCCCGCCGCAAGCCCTGCGGCGGCGGCATGGCCGCCTCGGTGCAGCGCTGGTTCCCCTTTGATCTCACCCCGGCGGTGGATCAGGTGATCGAGCAGGTGCGCTTCACCTGGTGCCTGGAGGATCCCGTAACCGCCGTGTTGCCCGGCGATTCACCGTTCTGGATCGTGCGCCGTTCGCGCCTGGATGCCTACCTGGCCGAACAGGCGGTTGCGGCGGGCGCCGAGCTGCAGGATGGCTCTCCGGTGGAGACGATCGAGCGCGATGGCCACCACTGGCGTGTGGTGAGTGGTGGCAACGTCTACACCGCCAGAGGCCTGGTGCTGGCCGATGGCTCCAGTTCGCGCTTTTCGGTGCCCCTCGGCCTTGGCCCCGCCAGGCCCCGCTACGCCGCCGCGGTGGCCGTTGAAGTGGAGGCGGAGGTGCAGGAGCCCAGCACGGCCCGCTTCGAATTCGGCCTGGTGCGCCACGGCTTCTGCTGGGCCTTCCCCCGCCAGGGCGGCTACAGCATCGGTGTGGGCACCTTCATCGGCCGTGAGGCGGCCGATGCCGATGCGGTGCTGGCGCAGCTGTTGCCCAGCCTCGGCCTGAGCCCGCAGGCCGGCGAGCGCTTCAGCTCCCCCCTGCGGGTGTGGGATGGCCACCACGCCCTGCATGCCCCCGGCGCCGTGGTGGTGGGCGATGCGGCCTCGCTGTGCGATCCCTTCCTGGCGGAGGGGCTGCGGCCGGCCCTGCTCAGCGGCGTGCGGGCGGCGGAGGCGATGGACCGCGCTCTGGCCACCGGCGCCGACAGCGCCCTGGCCGACTACACCGCCGCCATGCGCCGCGAGTGGGGTGAATCGATGGCCTGGGGGCGTCGCATCGCCCAGGTGTTCTACCGGGTGCCCAAGGTGGGCTACCAGCTGGGGATCAAGCGCCCCACCGCGCCCCAGCGCATCGCCCAGATCCTCTCGGGTGAGATGGGCTACGGCGACATTGCCCAGCGGGTGATCAAGCGCCTGCTGTTCCAGCGGGGCTAGGGCCGGTCGCCGCCCGCGCCGCCCGCCCTACACGTTGCGGGTGCAGTCCTTGAGCTGCCGCAGCCGCTGATCGATGGAGCTCAGCAGCTCGATGGCGAACATCGGCGCCTCCTGCACGGCGAACAGGAACTTCTCCCGGTTCATCACCAGCAGCTTGCAGTTGGTGAGGGCCTTGGCGTTGCCGAAGCGGCGGTGATCAGGGGTCACCAGGGCACCGGCGCCGAACACATCGCCGGCCTGGATCGTTTCGTGGCCCGTGCCGTCGAGCCAGTTGAGCTCCACCGAGCCCTCCAGCACGCCGTACATGCAATCGCCGGTTTCTCCCGCCTGGAAGATCAGATCACCCTGGGCAACGGTGAGAACCTCACCGTTGCTGGCCAGGGCGCGCATGGTGTCGAGCGCGTTCAATGGAGCCATCGCCTACCTGCCTGTCAGTGTGAAGCAACAGGGTTAAGACTTGGTCAAGACCCGGCTTCAGGCGGCGGCCACCGCCAGGGCCGCCCCCAGGCCACCGCGCACATCGGCCGGCAGCAGCCGGCCGTCATGGTCGGTGTCGAGGGCATCGAACACCGCATCGCTGCCCAGCCATTCCTCGCGGGTGATGCAGCCATCACCGTCGAGATCGTTGAGCAGGAAGATCTCCTGGGCTGCGTGCTGGAACGCGGAAGCCCCCTCGAGTTCCGCCAGCCGGTGGGCCAGCTGGGCTTCCAGGGTCTCGATGGCCTTGCTGAAGCCGCGGATGCCCTCGTCGAGCTTGTCGGTGGCCATGGGGTCCTTGGCCATCATCGCGTCGAAGCCGGCGCGATCGAGCTGGATCTGCTGCTCGGTGGGGGCCGGGTCGAAGGCGTTCAGCTTGCGCTGCAGTTCCCCCTCGGTGCTGCGCAACTGGTCGAGCAGGGCCGGTGAGATCGTGAGCAGATCGCAGCCCGCCAGCTCGATGATCTCCTCGATGTTGCGGAAGCTGGCCCCCATCACCTCGGTCTTGTAGCCGTAGGTCTTGAAGTAGTTGAAGATCTGGCTCACCGACACCACGCCCGGATCCTCCGGACCGGGATAGCTGTCGCGGCCGGTGGCCTTCTTGTACCAGTCGAGGATGCGCCCCACGAACGGCGAGATCAGGGTGACGCCCGCCTCCGCCGCCGCCACGGCCTGGGCGAAGCTGAACAGCAGGGTGAGGTTGCAGTGGATGCCTTCCTTCTCCAGCACTTCAGCGGCCTTGATCCCCTCCCAGGTGGAGGCGATCTTGATCAGCACCCGCTCACGGCCGATGCCGGCCTGGCGGTAGAGGCCGATCAGCTTGCGGGCCTTGCTGATGGTGGCCTCGGTGTCGAAACTCAGGCGCGCATCCACTTCGGTGGATACTCGCCCGGGCACGATCTTGAGGATCTCCTTGCCGAAGGTCACGCAGATCTCATCCAGGGCTTCCCGCACCACGGCCTCGGCCGGTGCATCGTTGCCGCACACCTCGCGCGACTCCCGCAGGGAGATGTCGATCAGGTGCTGATAGGTGGGGATCTGCGCCGCCGCCAGGATCAGCGAGGGGTTGGTGGTGGCGTCGCGGGGGGTGAACTGCTTGATGGCGTCGATGTCGCCCGTGTCGGCAACCACAACGGTCATGGCGGCCAGTTGATCGAGCAGGTTGGCCATGCGGGGCCCCACAGGTGTCGTCAAGCTAGCCAGCCCGTTCGGCCTGGCATCCCTGTGTGATCAAGCCCTCAACGATCCCGCCGCCGCGATCAGCCGCGAGCGGTGGCCGGGGTTGCACCGGTGCCAACCCTGGTGCTCGGCGCGATCTTCTCGATCACCAGCAGGGCTTCGATGATCTCCTTGGCCACCGGCACCGCCACGGTGGATCCGTAGGCGTTGCCGCCCTGGGGCTCATCCACCACCACCAGCACCACGAAGCGCGGGTCGTTGATGGGCAGGTGGGCCACGAAGCTGGTGATGCGGGCCCCGGGGATGTACACCCCGTTCTCGGCCTTCTGGGCGGTGCCGGTCTTGCCGCCGATGCGGTGGCCGGGGATGCGCACCCCCTTGCCGCTGCCCTTCTCCACCACGGTTTCCATCCAGTTCAGCACTGTCTGGGCGATTTCCGGACGCAGCAGCTGCACCCCCGAGCCGGCGGGTGCCGGGGCCAGATCGTCGCCGGAGCGCAGGCCGCGGGTGATGTGGGGGCTCACCAGCCGGCCGCCGTTGGCCAGCATCGCGTGCAGCTGGATCAGCTTCAGGGGGGTGAGGTTGAAGCCCTGGCCGAAGGCCGCCGTGGCGGGCTCGATCGGCTGGGTCTTGAACGCCTCCAGGGTCTTCAGCTGACCGGCCACGGCCCCCGGCAGGTCGGTGTCGGGCACGGTGTCGATGCCGAGGGTGTGGAGCCACTGCCAGAACTTGGCCGGCTTCACCCGCCGCATCGCCTGCACCATGGCCACATTGCTCGACACCTGCAGCACCGTGGGGAAATCGATCACCCCATTGCCGCGGCGGTCGTGGTTGAAGATCGGCCAGCCGCCGATGGTGAGCTGGCCGTTATCCGTTACCTTGCCGGCCGGATCAATGGCGTTCTCCTGCAGGGCGATCGCCAGGTTGATCGGCTTGAAGGTGGAGCCGGGCTCGTAGAGATCCTGCACGCTCCACTCGCGGAACAGGCCGGGCTTGTACTTCCAGAACTGGTTGGGGTCGTAGGTGGGGGTGGAGGCCAGGGCCACCAGCTCCCCGTTGCGCACATCCATCACCAGGGCCACGCCGCGCTTGGCCCTCCACTGCTTCACCTGTTTGGAGAGGGCCAGCTGGGCCACCTGCTGCAGCCGGGCATCCAGGGTGAGCTGCAGCCGCAGGTCGTCGCCGTAGAGCACGCCGGCCTTGAGCCCATCGGGCAGGGGCGTGCCATCGGCGCCGCGGCGCATGCTGCGGGCGGCCTCGTGGCGCTTGAGGTCGGTGTCGCGGCTCTGCTCCAGCCCCGCCTGGGGCACCCGCTCCAGGTTGAGGAAGCCCACCACATTGGCGAACAGGCCCCCCTGGGGATACACCCGCTGGGGATAGGCCTCGAGATCCAGGCCGCTGATGCCCAGATTGCGCACCCGCTGGGCGGTTTCAGGATCGAGGTCGGAGACCACCTTCACCCCGGATTTGCGGCCCTCCATGGCCCGCACCAGGTCGGCCATGGGCACCGCCAGCACCGAGGAGAGCTTGCGGGCCACGTCCAGCGGGCTGCGCAGCTTGCCGATGTCGTCGCCGGGGAAGGCGAAATAGCGGGGGTGGGCCCAGAGGGTGAAGCGCTCCTCATCGAGCGCCACCAGCCGGCCCTGGCGATCCACGATGGTGCGGCGCTTGCCGATCGGGGTGATCGTCTGCGTCTGCACCGCCCGGGCCCGGGCCAGCAGTTCCCTCCCCTGCACCACCTGAACCCAGGCCAGCCTCACGGCCAGCCCGCTCAGGCCAGCGGCCAGCAGCAGGAACACCAGCCACAGCCGCTTGGCTGGAACGGGGCTCAGATCCACAACCCGCCGCGCCCCCTGGCGTGGTGGCCGTCGCTGTTGCGCCCCCGGGGCCATGGAAGGAACCGACTTCAATAGCCCGCGAGGATCTGGCGGGGCGTCACGCTGGCCAGCAGCGACTGCACGGGCGTGCTGGTTCTGGCGGCGGGAGCGTCCAGGTAAACCAGCTTCTCACTGCTGGTGGGCACCAGCAGGCCCGGTTTGCTGGTGCGTCCGAGGTGGTGCTGCTCCAGCACGGCGGCCGATTCGAGCAGGCGGTGCTCCAGCCGCTGGCCCGCCTCCAGCTTCTGGAAGTTCTCGGTCCACTGGCCCTGCCAGTGCAGGGTGAGGCCGCTCAGCCCCAGCATCGCCACCCCCAGGCCCGCCAGGCTGCCGTCGGCGATGCGGTGCAGGCTGGCCAGCCAGGGCGACTGGCGCTCCACGCGGCGGGCGGAGAGGGATCCCTGCAGCAGCTCCAGGGAGCGTTGCCGCCGTGCCCGGTTGCCCTCAGCGGGCCTTTGCAGCGGAACGGCAACCACGGAACGAGACCCTGAACTGCGCAAGTGAACCACGCCGATCGGGACCCAGCAAGGTGCATCAGCTGCCCAGCACCACCAGGTTGGTGAAGGTGAGGCCATTCCAGAGGGCGTGCATCAGTACGCAGGCCCCCAGCCGACCACTGCTCAGCCGCAGCCAGCCCAGGCCCAGGCCCAGCACGAACAGGGGCGGCAGCTCCCCCAGGCTCAGGTGGGCCACCCCGAAAACGGCGGCACTGATCAGCACCCCCCAGCCGTTGCCCAGCTCGCGTCCGGCCACCGGCAGCAGCACGCCCCGGAAGATGGTTTCCTCAAACAGCGGCGCCAGCACCACGGCGGTGAAGCCGAAGCAGGCCAGGGCTGGCAGGTTGTGGCTCTTGAGCACCAGCTCGAGCAGGGGGTTGCTGCCGCCGGGATCCCCCCAGATCTGGGCCTGCATCCAGCCCACCAGGCTCACCAGGGGCAGCGCGATCAGAAACACCTTCAGGGCGCGGCGCAGGTTCAGGCCCAGCGGCTGCCAGCGGAACTGCAGCCAGCCGCCCTCCGGGCCGGGGCCGAGCCCCCGCAGCATCAGCGCCAGGAACAGCAGCGGCGCGGCCATCAGGGCCAGGTAGAGCCCCAGCACCGACAGCCCCTCCCGCAGGGGTGAACCCACCTGCCAGGCCGTGAGCAGGCCGCTCAGCAGGGGGGCGATCAGCAGCGGGGTGAGCAGTTCGCCGATCACCACGAAGCCCGTGGCGATCAGCAGCACCACGTCGACCCCCGTGAGCGCCGGGCCCACCAGGGGGGGGAGCGCCGTGGCCCGCCCGCGCCAGCGCAGCCACAGCTCCCGCAGCAGCAGCGCGACCCCCAGCAGCATCACCAGCAACGGCCCCAGGGTCACCGCCAGCAGCTGGCCGGCGGCCCTGCGGCCGGTGGCCTCCACCTGGCAGGTCTGGGCATCGCCGCCCAGTTCCAGGCAGCTCCACTGCTGCAGCAGCGGGCCCTGCCTGAGGCTGCCGGCCAGTTGGCGCGCCTCCGAGGCCGGCTTCGGCTGCCCGCTCTCCAGGGCCACGGCCACCCGCTGCTCCGGCGTGCCCTCCCGCTGGCGCAGTTCCCCCAGCAGGGCGTTTGCCTGGAGCCGCTTGCCCTGCCGTTGCAGCAGCAAGCTGCGCTCCAGCAGCAGATCCGCTGCAGCCGGCTGGCCCGCCTCCTCCGTGTCCGTGATCTGACTCCCCAGGGCCTCGTCGAGGGCCGCCAGGGGATCCGTTCCCGCCAGGGGGGCCCGCAGGGGCCCGGGCAGCTGCGGACTGGCCAGCACCGCCAGTTCCAGTTGGCGGCGGTTGAGGTCGTTGCCCACCGAGGGCCGCCCCAGGCTGTCGATCAGCCCGTTGAGCCAGAGCAGCAGGCTGAGGGCCAGGCTCAGCAGCGCCACCGCCACCTTCCACCCGCGGGGCTGGATGCCGCCTGCTGTCACCGCGCTCTCGCTGTTGCAGGCGATTCTCCTCGGCCGCTGGCCTCGCCGGAGCACTCCAATACGATGGTCTTCCGTGCTAAGTGCGCCTGTGTCCCTCCGGATCCTGCTGGTTCGCCATGGGCTGAGCAGCTTCAACCTGGAGCACCGGATTCAGGGCCGGGATGATCTCTCCTCCCTCACCGAGGAGGGCCTGCGCCAGGCGCGGGTTACGGGGGAAGCCCTGCGGGATCTGCCCATCACCGCCGCCTATAGCTCGCCGCTGCGCCGCGCCCGCGACACGGCCGCCGCGCTCCTGGCGGCCCATGGCGGTGGCCTCGAGCCCCAGCTCGATGACGACCTGCTGGAGGTGGATCTGGCCCCCTGGAGCGGCCTGCTCAGCCGCGAGGTGCAGGAGCGTTTCCCCGACGACCACCGCACCTGGAAGCACCATCCCGAGCAGCTCACCCTGCAGCGCCCCGACGGCAGCCGCTACGCCCCCATCCCCGAGCTGATGGCCCAGGCCGGCCGTTTCGTGGAGCGGCTGCTGGCGGCCCACAGCCCAGCCTCCCCGGAGCCCCAGACCGTGCTGGTGGTGGGCCACAACGCGATCCTGCGCTGCCTGCTGCTCAAGCTGCTGGGGCTGCCCGCCAGCGGCTTCCGGCGCCTGCGGGTTGAGAACGCCTCCCTCTCGGTGCTCAACCTCACCCCCGCCGAGGGCGATGGGGTGGCGGTGCAGATCGAATCGCTGAACGGCACCACCCACCTGCACCCGGAGGTGTGTGGCAGCACGCTCCCCGCCAAGGGGCCCGGCCCGCGGCTGCTGCTGGTGCGCCACGGCGAAACCGACTGGAACCGCCAGGGGCGCTTCCAGGGCCAGATCGACATTCCTCTGAACGCCAACGGCCGTGCCCAGGCCGCCGCCGCCGGCGATTTCCTCAGGAACGTGAGCGTGGATCGGGCCTACACCAGCTCGATGTCGCGCCCCCGCCAGACGGCCGAGGGCATCCTCCAGCACCACCCCGGCGTGCCCCTCACCAGCGTTCCGCACCTGGTGGAGATCGGTCATGGCGCCTGGGAGGGCCAGCTGGAGCATGAGATCTCCGCCACCTGGCCCGAGCTGCTGGCCGACTGGAAGCGGGCACCTGAAACCGTGCAGATGCCCGAGGGCGAAACCATCCACGATGTGTGGGAGCGCTCGCTGAAGGGCTGGAACACCATCGCCGCCAGCCTGGAGGCCGATGAAACCGCCCTGGTGGTGGCCCACGACGCGGTGAACAAGACCATCCTCTGCGCCCTGCTGGGCCTCAGCCCCGCCGACATCTGGGCCGTGAAGCAGGGCAATGGTGGCGTCACCGTGATCGACTACCCCCACGGCCCCGACCAGCCGCCGGTGGTGGTGTGCTTGAACCAGACCGCGCACCTCGGTGGCGTGCTGGATCGCACCGCCGCCGGCGCCCTCTGACGATGACCAGCCATCTGCTGCGCCAGGTGCAGCTGCTGGAAGGGCCTGACCAGGCCCCCAGGCCCTGCGATGTGCTGATCGAGAACGGCCGCATCGCCGCGATCGGTGCGGAGGCCCTGGGTCGCGGGGCGGCCCTCGGCCTCGCTCCCCTGGCGGCCGAGGGCTGGCTGTTGGCCCCGCCCCTGGTGGACCCCCACTCCCAGCTGGAGGATCCCCACACGGGGGCCGCGGAAACCCTGGCCAGCCTCGAGCGCTCGGCCATCGCCGCCGGCTACGGCACCGTGGCCCTGCTGCCCCAGGCCCGCAGCTGGCGCGATCGCCCCGAACGGCTGCCGTTGCCGTCCGGCGCCAGCGGGTTGCGGCTGCTCTGCTGGGGCAGCTTCAGCCTCGATGGAGCCGGCCAGGAGCTGGCGCCCCATGGCGAGCAGCTGGCGGCCGGGGCCATCGGCCTGGCCGAGGGCCCTGAGCTGCCGCCCCTGGCCCTGCTGGAGCGGGGCCTCAGCCTCGGCGAGATGGGCGCCGCCCCCGTGCTGCTGGCCCCCCGGGATTCCAGCCTCAGCCAGCAGGGGCTGGTGCGGGAGGGCGTGGAGGCCCTGCGGGCCGGCTGGCCCATGGATCCACCCCTGAGCGAAACCCTGCCCCTGCAGGCGCTGCTCTCCCTGGCCCAGCTGTTGCCCGAGCGGCGCTTGCGGCTGATGAACCTCTCCACCGCCCAGGGCCTGGCCCTGCTGGCGGCTGTGCCCCAGGGCCAGCGGCCGGCCGGCAGCGTGTGCTGGTGGCATCTGCTGGCCGACAGCGCCAGCCTGGATCCGATCGCCGAGGGCTGGCGGGTGGTGCCGCCCCTGGGCGGGCCCGCCGATCGCCAGGCCCTGATCGCCGGGTTGGCCTCAGGCCTGCTCACGGCGGTGGCCGTGCATCACCAGGCCCTCGACCCCGAGGAGCAGCTGCTGCCCCTGGATCAGCGCAAGCCCGGCGTGGCCGGCCACCGCTTCGTGCTGCCGGCCCTGTGGCAGGCGTTGGTGGTGGCCCAGAACTGGCGCATCGAGCAGCTCTGGCAGGTGCTCTGCTTCGGGCCAGCGGCCTTTCTGGGCTTGGAGCCACCGCGGCTGGCCGTTGGCTCGAACGAGTGGATCCTGTTCGATCCCGAGCAGGTGTGGCAGCCGGCAGCGGATCCGCTGGCGCCCCTGGCGGCCAATCAGCCCCTGGCCCGGGCGCCACTCACCGGCCAGGTGCTGGCCACGGGGCTCAGCGCGTCCCTGTGGCGGGGGCCGCGATTGCCTTAGGCAGGGGATTGCCGCTGTTGAGGGCACCGGCGGTGTTGAACGGCCAGAAGCGCCAGAAGGCGCGGCCGATGATCTCGCTCTCCGGCAGGAACGGTCCGCCCGGCCAGAAGCGGCCATCCCAGCTGTTGGCGCGGTTGTCGCCCAGGGCGAGCACGTGCTTCGCGGGCACAACGGCGTTGAGGGTGCGGCAGGGCCCCATCCCCTGGCTGTCCACGGGGCAGTAGTTGCTCACGTAGGGCTCGCTGAGCCGGCGGCCGTTCACGGTTACCTCGCCGCGCGGGTTCACCACCACCCGATCGCCGGCCACCGCCACCACCCGCTTGATGTAGGCGTCGCAGGCCGGTTCCTGCAGCCCCGGCAGGGCGTTCACCAGGGGCAGGTTCACCAGCAGACAGCGCAGGGGCCCTGCCTGGTGATCCACCTTCAGCACGGGGTCGAAGTGGTGGGGCGCATGAAACACCACGATCTCGCCGCGCTGCGGTGGGCGGCTGCGGTAGCTGAGTTTCTCCACCAGCAGGCGGTCCTGGAGCTGCAGGCCCGGCAGCATCGAGCCCGAGGGGATGAAGCGCGCCTCCAGCACGTACTGGCGGATGCCGAGGGCCACCGCCAGGGTGATGAGCACCCCGCGCCAGAACACCCAGGGGCTCTCCTCGGTGGCTGGGGACGCTGCTGCAGGTCCCGGTCCCGGTGCCGGTTCGGATGTGGTTGCCGGTTCGGATGACTGATCGTTTTCGGACAAGGCGTTCCGCTGCCGGCTTCTGGAGGAGTAGGGCAGATTAGGCCCGTCCCTGATGCCGCCAATGGTTCGCCCCCGCTGGTTGTCCGTCCAGAGGGGTATGCCCTCCCGCGGTTGGCGCCACTGGGATCGGTTCGTGGCCATCTGGGCCGGCATCAACCTGGTGTGGGTGGTCTTCGATCTCACCTATGTGCCGCTGCGCACCTTCTGGCTGCAGCGCAACCTCACGCCGCTCCCCTCCGTGCCGCTGGTGGTGCCCCTCACCGTCCTGCCGGACATCACCCCCCTCTACGACCCGGTGAAGGGCATCGAGCCCCACCGTGAAACCCAGGCCTATCTGGCCGCTTTCGGGCAGCTGGATCGGGCCCTGCAGCAGAACCCACCCGCCGGCCGCACGGCGTTGCTTCGCCGCCATCAGGTGGAGCTCACGGTGCAGATGATCAACGAGAACCCGTTCGCGGCCTCGGGCAATGCGGGCACCCTGGAGAAGATCAAGAGCCGCCTGCGGCAGCGGGCCGGCCGGGATTCCGCCAAGCGATCGGCCGAGCTGCTGCTCAGCGACGCCTGGTTGGCCGGGCGCCCCTGGCAGGAGGAGCGCCGGTTCTGGCAGCAGCAGGTGCTGCCCCTGGTGGCCACCAGCTACTGGCGCTCGATCGATGAGAACGGCCGCCCCACCAACCACTTCTGGCGCTTCGACCTGCTGCTGTTCCAGAGCGTCTTCGCCCTCGACATCCTGTTGCGGGTGCTGCGCCTGCGCCGCCGCTTCCCGGGCATCCGCTGGCGGGACGCGTTTCTGCGCCGCTGGATCGATCTGCCGCTGCTGTTGCCGTTCTGGCGGCTGCTGCGGCTGGCTCCGGTGGTGGAGCGCCTGAGCAGCGCCGGCCTGATCAACGTGGAGCCCCTGCGGGCGGCCGTCAGCCGGGGCGTGGTGTCGCTGCTGGCCCTGGAGCTGTTCGAGGTGCTGGCGTTGCAGCTGGTGGATGGCACCCAGTCGCTGCTGCGCTCGCCCCAGTGGCCCCGCTGGATCCGCAGCCTGCGCAGCGATCAGAGCGTGAGCCTGAACGATGAGCGCGAGCTGGTGGAGCTGCTGCGGCTGTGGGGACCGATGGTGCTGGGCCAGGTGGCCCCGCGCCTCTCGCCGGAGCTGCAGTTGCTGCTCGGCCACGCCCTGGAGCAGAGCATGCGCGATCTGCCCGGTGGCGCCATCCTGCCCACGGGCCTGAGCCGCCAGCTGGCCGGTGGTGTGGTGGATCGCCTGCTGGAGCTCTCCCGCAGCACGGCCGATCGTCTGGCCCAGCGCGACAACCGCCAGGTGGAGTTGCTGCAGCGCTTCGGCGATCGCTTCTGGGATGAACTGGCGGCCGCCCTCGAGCAGGGCGGCACCCTGGAGCGCAGTCAGCAGCTGCTGTGCACCCTGTTGCAGGAGATCAAACTCACCTACCTGGCCCAGGTGAACCGGGCCGGGATCGACGCCCTGATGGACGAGCTCGATGAGCTCACCAGCCCGGCCGGCGAGGACCCTGCCCAGGGCTGACGGGGATCAGCCCGCCAGCGCGGCCTGCCACTCCTCAGGTTTGAAGCCCACCAGCACCGTGCCGGCGGCCGTGATCGCGAAGGGCCGCTGGATCAGCTTGCCGTCGGCCGCCAGGGCTGCCAGCGCCTGGTCATCGTCCATGGCGGCCACGGCGGCGGCCCCCAGGGCGCGGTAGCTCTGGCCGCTGGTGTTGAACAGGCGCTTGCGGCCCACCGCGGCCAGGGCCTGGCGCAGTTCCTCCAGGCTGGGCGGCGTGGCGGTGATGTCCAGCTGGGTGAACCTGCCGGCATCGCCCTGGCCATCCACGGAAAAGCCCTGCTGGGCGAGCCATTGCAGGGCTTTGCGGCAGGTGCCGCACTTGGGATAGCTGTAGAGGCGCAGGGGCGCCGGGCTCACTTGCCGATCAGGGCCTTGAGGGCGCCCACCAGGCTGTTGGATCCCTTGCCCACGCCATCGGAGGGGCGGGTGCGGATGGTCACATCGCCATTCACGCTGGTGCGGCAGCTGAGGCGGTAGTTGGCGGGGCGATCGGCCAGGTACACCTGCTCCACATCGCTGCGGGGGGAGAGGTTCTGCATGCCCTCCACCACCTCCACCACGCAGGTGCCGCACTGGCCCACGCCACCGCAGTTGTTGAGGTTGTTCAGGCCCTTGTAGGGGTTGATGCCGGCATCCAGGGCCGCCTTGCGCAGGTTGGCCCCTTCGATGCAACCGACCTGCTGGCCTTCCTGTTCAAAACGGATGGTGGGCACGGTCGGACGGGGCATCTCGGCGCCGACCAACTTACCTAACCGGGGCCGGTTTCGGACAGCGCCGTTCGCGGCCGACACGGAAAGCAGCAGGGCCGCGCTGCCTAGCATTGGGGCCATTGCGCTGTTGTTCAGGTGGATCCAGCGGGCTACGACCAGATTCAGCGCCAGCTGATCCCCGGCTACGGCAGCCTGGCCCGGCTCTCGGTGGCGCTGCTGGCGGCCTCCCCCGCCGCCTCAGCCACCAACGCCGAAGTGCTGGTGGCCGGCTGCGGCACCGGTGCCGAGCTGCTGGAGGCGGTGGCTCAACGGCCCGACTGGCGCCTCACGGCGGTGGATCCCAGTGCCGAGATGCTGGCTGAATCGCGCGCCCGCCTGGCTGGCCAGGGCGTGATCGACTGGCGGCAGACCACCGTGGAGGCCCTGGCGGATCAGCCGGGTTGCACCGGGCGCTTCGCTGGAGCCCTCTCGGTGCTGGTGCTCCAGTCGTTGCCGGATGACGGCAGCAAGCTCGCCTTCCTCAGCTCCCTGGCCCGCTGCCTCCAGCCCGGGGGTCAGCTGGTGCTGGTGGATCTGATGCAGGCCTCCCTGCCCTCCCTCGACCAGCAGCTGGAGGCGGCCTGGCAGGGCTTCCAGCGGGCCAGCGGTCTGGTGGATCCCGCCGAGGCCCTGGAGCCCCTGGGCCCCGGCCTGCATCCCATCGGCCTGGCGCGCCTCACCAGCCTGGTGAACGCCGCCGGCTTCGGCGATCCAGCCCGGATCTTCCAGGCCCTGGGCTTCGAGGGCTTCCTGCTGCAGAGGCTCACCTAGGCCGGCGCTGGTTCGTCTCGCCATGGCGGGCAGCGGCGGCGATGCAGCGCTCCAGCAGCTCCGGCACGGCGGGGGCATCCAGCCAGCCGAGGATCTCCACCACGCGGCCCTCCAGGTTCTTGTAGGTGCGGAAGAACTCCGCCACCTCCTCCAGCTGATTGGCGGCGATCTGGCGGATGCTGTGCACCTCCCGCTGGCGTGGATCGGCCGCGGGCACGCACAGCAGCTTGCCGTCGTGGGCGCCGCAATCCACCATGTCGAGGATGCCGATCGGTCGGGCGGCGATCAGGCAGCCGGCAAAAGTGGGCTCCCGCATGATCACCATGGCGTCGAGGGGCGCCCCGTCTTCGGCCAGGGTGTTGGGCACGAAGCCGTAGTCGAACGGGTAGCGCACGGAGGAGTGCAGCACCCGATCGAGGGCCATCAGGCCGGCCTCGGCGTTGTACTCGTATTTATTGCTGCTGCCGGCGGGGATTTCCACCACCAGGTTCACCAGGCCCGGTTCCGGCGAGGCCTGAAGGCTGCGTAAGTCCATCGAAGCTGCGGGATCGTGCGGAGCTGTCGTGGCTGGAGCGGGGCAGGCTGGCGGGTGCCTGGGTGCGGTCGCTGAGCACGGCGGCCACCGGCAGCACCAGGGCCAGCAGCCCGATGCAGGCTCCGATCAGGGGAGCACTGGAGTGGTAGAGGCTGTCTGAACTGTAGGGGTCTTCGCCGTTGTCGACAGCACTGCCTGCAGCAGCGCTGTCGCTGGTTCGGGGAGGAGGGTCTGAATCCATCAGGCGGCGGGACGGGCCTGGTCGTGCTGTTCGCGCCTGGCGCTGAGGTTCGTGGGCAGGTTCTCGGCTGCGTCGAGCAGGCCACGGATGGCCCGCAGCTCATCGAGGATGGACCCGAGCAGCTGCTGGGTGGCGGTGGAGGGGGAGTTGAGCACCTCCACGGTGACCTCCTTGATCCGCAGCACGTCGCGGGCGAACCGGGCCACCTCGTTGGGATGGAACAGCAGGGGCTCCTTCTGGTCGCTGCGGTACTCGGGGTTGAGCTTGCGCGGATTGAAGGGGGGGTTGAGGTTGCGGGGATCGGTGTTGGTGTAGCGGTACACCGACGCGCGGGAGCGGTTCAGCGACCGCTGCACCTCGTCGATGCCGATCAGGTTCTCGGCGCTCTCCGAGCTGTTGGCCGCGCCTTCGGCGAGGCTGCTGGGGATTGCCGTTGCCGCAGCTGCGCCCATTCCGGTGGCAAACGAATGGGCAGACATGAGACGGTGCTGCGACAGATGGGATTTCTGACTGAACCTAGCAGAGTTTTCTCTGCCAGGCCGGAAAAATGCCGGCTTCCCGCTACAGGGTGTGGCGCTTCCTGAAGCGGTTGGTTGGCCCGTGCTGGGGCCGGCGCGCGCTGCACGGGGCAGGCGACAGGCGGCTCGGTGATAGCTTCCGGGCTACCTGTGGCCCAATGATCCCATGCGCGTCTCCCGCCTGATGCTGGTGACGTTGCGGGATGATCCCGCCGAAGCGGAGATCCCCTCCCACAAATTGTTGCTGCGGGCCGGCTACATCCGCCGGATCGGCAGTGGGATCTACGCCTACCTGCCCCTGTTGTGGCGGGTACTTCAGAAGGTTTCGGCCATCGTGCGCGAGGAGCTCAATGCCAGCGGTGCCCTGGAAACCCTGTTGCCGCAGCTGCAGCCCGCTGAACTCTGGCAGCGCAGCGGCCGCTGGGCCGGCTACACCGCCGGCGAGGGGATCATGTTCCACCTCGAAGACCGCCAGGGGCGCGAGCTCGGCCTGGGCCCCACCCACGAAGAGGTGATCACGGCACTTGCCGCAGATCTGCTGCGCAGCTACCGGCAATTGCCGGTGAACCTCTATCAGATTCAGACCAAATTCCGCGATGAGATTCGTCCCCGCTTCGGCCTGATGCGCGGGCGGGAATTCATCATGAAGGATGGCTATTCCTTCCACGCCGATGAGGCCTCCCTCAAGGAGACCTATGCCGCCATGGATCAGGCCTATCGCCGCATCTTCAGCCGCTGCGGCCTGCGGGCCGTGGCCGTGGAGGCCGACAGCGGTGCCATCGGCGGCTCGGCCAGCCAGGAATTCATGGTTACCGCCGAGGCCGGCGAGGATCTGGTGCTCTCCAGTGCCGACGGCACCTACGCCGCCAACCAGGAGCGGGCTGTATCACTGGCTCCCGAGGCCGTGCCCCTGCCCGGTGGGGTGCGCGCCGCAGGCGGGGGTGAAGCGCTGAGCACGCCGGGCCAGACCTCGATCGAGGATCTGTGCGCCGCCCACGGCCTGGATCCCACGCAGCTGGTGAAGGTGCTGCTGCTGCTGGCCCGCTTTGAAGATGGCGTTCAGCAGCCGGTGCTGGTGTGCCTGCGGGGCGACCAGCAGCTCAACGAGGTGAAGCTGGCCAACGCCATCACCGCCCGCTGCGCCGCCGAGCACGGCGCTCTGCTCGACCTGGCCCCCCTCACCGCTGAGGCGGCCACCAGGGAAGGGCTCGGGCCCATCCCGTTCGGTTTCATGGGCCCCCACCTGGAGGATGCCGTTCTCGCCGGTGCCCGCAGCTGGAGCCCCCGCTTCCTGCGCCTGGTCGATGCCACCGCCGCCGGGCTGCCCGCCTTCGTGTGCGGCGCCAACGCCCCCGACACCCATCTCACGGGGGCCAGCTGGGGTGCCCTCTGCCCCTGTCCGGAGAGCCTGGATCTGCGGGCGGCCCAGCCGGGGGATCGCTGCCAGCACGACCCCGCCCAGCTGCTGCAGGCCAGCCGCGGCATCGAGGTGGGCCACATCTTCCAGCTTGGTCGCAAATACTCCGAGGCCCTGGAGGCCACCTTCACCAATGAGGCCGGCGTGGAGGAGGCCCTGTGGATGGGCTGCTACGGCATCGGCGTGTCGCGCCTGGCCCAGGCCGCGGTGGAGCAGCACCACGATGCCAATGGCATCTGCTGGCCCACGGCCATCGCCCCGTTCGAGGTGATCGTGGTGATCGCCAATGCGGCCGATGCCGGGCAGACCGCTCTCGGCGAGCGGATCTACGCCGAGTTGCAGGCCGCTGGAGTGGATGCCCTGCTCGACGATCGCGGCGAGCGGGCCGGCGTGAAGTTCAAGGATGCCGATCTGCTGGGCATCCCCTGGCGCGTGGTGGTGGGCCGCGGCGCCGCCGAGGGGCAGGTGGAGCTGGTGCAACGCTCCGGCGGCCACAAGCAGGATCTGCCCGCTGCCGACCTGCTGCAGCAGCTGCTGCCCACGATCCAGGCCGAGCGCCGCGGGCTGCTGGCGGCCTGAGAGGGCCAGCCTTGAGGCAACTCCTAGGATTGATCCACACTCTTCAACCGAACCCGATGGCTGCTGGATGGCGTCGCGTGATGGCAGCCCTGTTTGCGGTTTGCCTGAGTCTCAGCCTGACTCTCACCGCCTGCAGCGGCAACAGCGGGCCCCTCACCGGCAACTACGTGGACGACACGGTGACCGTGGCCGACACCCTCCTCGCCACCATCGCCCTCGATCCCAGCGATCCCGGCCGCTCCGAGGCTGAAACCGAGGCCCGCGCCCTGATCAACAACTACATGGCGCGCTACCGCCCGCAGCCCAAGGTGAACGGCCTGGCCTCCTTCACCACCATGCAGACGGCGCTCAATTCCCTGGCGGGCCATTACGCCAACTACGCCAACCGGCCGGTGCCCGACGCCCTCAAGGAGCGGCTCACCAAGGAGTTGAAGAAGGCCGAAACCGGCGTGGTGCGTGGCGCCTGACCAGCCAGGTCATGGTGCCGGCGGCCCTGCGGGGCCGCTTTTTTTGTGGCTGGTCTGGCCCCTGGGCTTTGACGGACGGCCACCCGATCTGAGATCCTCTTTGTTTGTGCTTAGAAGCGGCTACGGGCCGCTGTGTCCTTGGCCAACGTTGTCGTCATCGGTGCACAGTGGGGTGACGAGGGGAAGGGCAAGATCACGGATCTGCTGAGCCGCTCCGCCGATGTGGTGGTGCGCTACCAGGGTGGCGTGAATGCCGGTCACACCATCGTGGTGGACGACAAGGTGCTGAAGCTGCACCTGATCCCATCCGGCATCCTCTACCCGGACACCGTGTGCCTGATCGGCTCCGGCACCGTGGTGGACCCCAAGGTGATGCTCGGTGAGCTCGACATGCTCGCCGAGAACGGCATCGGCGTGGAGGGCCTGCAGCTGGCCTCCACGGCCCACGTGACCATGCCCTACCACCGCCTGCTGGATCAGGCGATGGAGCAGCGCCGCGGCGATCGGCGCATCGGCACCACCGGCCGTGGCATCGGCCCCACCTATGCCGATAAATCGGAGCGCAACGGCATCCGCATCATCGACATCCTCGATGAGGCGCGGCTGCGGGATCGCCTGGCCGGTGTGCTGGCCGAGAAGAACGAGATCCTCACCAAGCTCTACGGCCTGGAGCCCCTCGATTTTGAGGCCGTGGTGGCTGAATACGTGGCCTATGGCCAGCGGCTCGCTCCCCATGTGGTGGACTGCACCCGGGCGATCCACCAGGCGGCCCGCGCCCGCAAGAACATCCTGTTCGAGGGGGCCCAGGGCACGCTCCTGGATCTCGACCACGGCACCTACCCTTACGTCACTTCCTCCAACCCGGTGAGCGGCGGGGCCTGCATCGGTGCCGGCGTGGGCCCCACCCTGATCGATCGGGTGATCGGCGTGGCCAAGGCCTACACCACCCGGGTGGGTGAGGGCCCCTTCCCCACCGAGCTGGAGGGCAGCCTCAACGACCACCTCTGCGACCGGGGCGGCGAATACGGCACCACCACCGGCCGCCGTCGCCGCTGCGGCTGGTTCGATGGCGTGATCGGCCGCTACGCCGTGGAGGTGAACGGCCTCGACTGCCTGGCCATCACCAAGCTCGATGTGCTCGATGAGCTCGACGAGATCCAGGTGTGCGTGGCCTACGAGCTGGACGGCGAGCGGATTGAGTATTTCCCCAGCAGCGCCGAGGATTTCGCCCGCTGCAAGCCGATCTTTGAAACCCTGCCCGGCTGGCAGTGCTCCACGGCCGACTGCCGCAGTCTCGAGGAGCTGCCCGCCACGGCCATGAGCTACCTGCGCTTCCTGGCCGACCTGATGGAAGTGCCGATCGCCATCGTGTCGCTGGGGGCCAACCGCGACCAGACCATCGTGGTGGAAGATCCCATCCACGGCCCCAAGCGGGCGCTGCTCAGCGTCTGAGTCCCACCTTCTTCAGCAGCCTCCATGACCGCCAAGAGCTTCGATGTCGTCGGCATCGGCAACGCCATCGTGGACGTGCTGGTGCAGGCCGACGACGACCTGCTCGACAACTTCGAGCTCACCAAGGGCACTATGGCCCTGGTGGATGAGCACCAGGCCGAGAAGCTCTACGCCAGCGTGGGCCCCGGCCTGGAAACCTCCGGCGGCTCGGCGGCCAACACCCTGGCCGGCATCGCCCAGCTCGGAGGCCGCGCCGGTTTCATCGGCCGGGTGCGCGACGACCAGCTCGGCAGCATCTTTGCCCACGACATCCGCTCAGTGGGGGCCCGCTTCGAGACCCCGGCCGCCACGGATGGGCCGTCCACGGCCCGCTGCCTGATCCTGGTGACGCCCGACGCCCAACGCACCATGTGCACCTACCTGGGTGCCTCCGTGGGCCTCGATCCCGCCGATCTGGATCTGGATCTGGTGGCCCAGGCCAGGGTGCTCTACCTCGAGGGCTACCTCTGGGACAGCGATGAGGCCAAGGCCGCCTTCATCGCCGCCGCCGAGGTGGCCCGCGCCCATGGCGGCGAAGTGGCCCTGAGCCTCTCCGATGCCTTCTGTGTGGAGCGCCACCGCGACAGCTTCCAGGAGCTGGTGGATGGCCACGTGGACATCCTGTTCGCCAATGAGATGGAGATCACGGCCCTCTACAAGGCCAACAGCTTTGAGGAAGCGGCCGAGCAGGTGAGCGGGCGCTGCAAGGTGGCGGCCCTCACCCGCAGCGAGCTGGGCTCGGTGATCCTCAACGGCGCGGGCCGTCATGTGATCGAGCCCTTCAAGCTCGGGCCCCTGGTGGACACCACCGGTGCCGGCGACCTGTATGCCGCCGGCTTCCTGCACGGCTACACCCAGGGCCGGGATCTGGAGGCCTGCGGTCGCCTCGGCTCCCTCTGCGCCGGCCAGGTGGTCACCCAGCTGGGCCCCCGTCCCCAGGGGTCTCTCCAGGAGCTGGTGGCGGCCCACCTGGGCTGAGTCCAGGGCCAGCGGCGCAGCTCTGCCGCAGCCAGTCGCCGTAGTTCGGCGCCGCCTCGGCCGCCCAGTGGATCCACTCGGGTGTGTCGTAGCTGTGCAGCTCCCGCACCGCCTTCCCGAGCTGCTCGAGCCGCTCCGGCTGGGTCTTGATCAGCAGCTGCACCTCCTGGCCGTCCTCGATCCGGCCCTGCCAGTGGTAGAGCGATCGGATCGGGGTGAGCGCCACGCAGGCGGCCAGGCGCCGCTCCAGCAGGGCGCGGGCCAGGGCTTCAGCGCGCTCCAGGCTGGCCTCGGTGGTGAGGGCCAGGATCAGGGGGGCGGTCATGGCGGTGGTGCTGGCGGTGGCTCGGGCCAGCCCAGCTTCTCCAGCAGGGCCTCCAGGGGCAAGCCGGTGCCGGCCGGCTGGGGCCGTTGCAGCAGCACCAGCCGCAGCCCCAGCTCCCCGGCCAGCTGCCGCCAGAGCTGTTCGGTGGCTCCTCCCGACTGGCGGCACAGCACCGCGCTGATCCCCCAGCGGCGGCACAGGGCCCGCTCCAGTCGGCCACTGCCGTCGCCCAGCCCAGGCCGGAGGCAGGCCAGCCGCTCGGGCGCCATCCCCGCCGCCAGGGCCAGTTGCAGGCTGGTGGGGTTGTCGAGGATGCGGGCGTAGTGGGCCCCGGCGTTGCTGGCCGCCAGGGCCGTGGCCAGCCGGCGCGAGCCGATGGCCAGCAGCAGCCGTTCATCCCGCAGGTCGAAGCTGGCCAGATCCTCCAGCCCGCGGATCACCGTGATGGCCTCGTTCGCCCCTGGCAGGGCCGGCCGCTCCAGCCGCAGCAGCGGCTGGCCGGTGCGGCCACACACGGCCTCCAGCCGGGCGCTGATCACACGGGCGAAGGGATGGCTCGCATCCACCAGCCAGCGGGGCTGCAGCCGCTCCAGCTCGGCCTCGATGGCCGCTTCCCCCTCCAGGGCCCCCACCTGCAGCCGCAGGGCCGGATCGGCCGGGTAGGCGCGGGCGGCCGCGGCCGTGACCACGCTCACCTGCAGCCGCCAGCCCCTCGCCAGCAGCGCCCGGGTCAGGGGCGGCCCCTCGCCGGTGCCGCTCACCAGCCAGATCAGGGGCGGCCCCTGGTGGATTGGAGGGCCGTGCATCAGGATGTGGCCTCGAGCCATAGACCGGTCCTGTGAACCATTGCTTGCTGGAGGTGGAGGTGCTGGAGGCGCCCCAGGTGCGCTACACCCAGGACAACCAGACTCCCGTGGCGGAGATGGCGGTGCAGCTGGATGGCCTGCGGCCCGATGATCCCCCGGGCCAGATCAAGGTGGTGGGCTGGGGCAGCCTCGCTCAGGACCTGCAGAACCGCGTCCAGGTGGGCCAGCGTCTCGTGCTGGAGGGTCGCCTGCGCATGAACACCGTGACCCGCCAGGACGGCGTGAAGGAGAAGCGGGCGGAATTCACCCTCTCGCGCTTGCATCCGCTGGGGGCCGCCACTGGCTCCCCAGCCTCCACCGCACCCGGCTCCGCACCAGCTCCAGCGCGGCAGGCGGCGCCCGCACCCGTGCGCACCGCCGCTGCTCCGGCCCCAACCCCGGCTCCAGCCCGGGCCGCGGCAGCCGAGCCCCCCACCTGGAACGCCTCGCCGCTGGTGCCCGACCTGCCGGACGGCGACGACGAGATCCCGTTCTGAATCAGGGCGCCAGCCGCTCGCCGGCCTGCTCCAGCAGCTGACCCAGTTCCCGCTCCAGGGCCGCCAGGTCGAGCCGCAGCTCCGGCCACTGGCCTGAATCCAGTTGCTGCAGCAGCCAGCGACGGTCGTCGCCCAGTTGCTGCAGCAGCTCCGGATTGGTGAGCTCCGCCGGATCCCCGCCCGGCGCCCCGTTAACCGAAGATGGGGCCATGCTTGCAATCGCTTCCCCCGGCAGCCTAGTCACCATCGCTGGTGCCTCCCTGTCGGTGATCGGCTGGATCGGTTACGCCACCGAGAACCCGAACCTCAGCCTGCCAACGATCTTTTACGGCATCCCCATCCTGCTGGGGGGGCTGGCATTGAAGTCGTCGGAGTTGCCCCCGGCGGAACTGCTGCCGCCGGCCGCGGGCGCCGAGGCCCTGCGCACGGCCCCTGCCAGCCAGACCCTGCGCAAGCTGGTGAAGGACGTGACCCGCTGGCGCTACGGCCAGAAGGCCCATCTGGAGAGCTCGCTCGAGGCCCTCAAGCTCTGGGACGAGGACGCTCCGCCCCAGCTGCTCAGCATCGGCGAGCTGGCCGAGAACGGTGGCTATGGCGTGGCCATGCGCTTCCGCACCGAGGGGGTGCCCTACGCCCGCTGGCAGGAGAAGCAGGAGCGCCTGGCCCGCTTCTTCGACAAGGGCCTGGAGGCCCGCCTCAGCCAGCCCGCTCCCGGCGAGGTGCTGCTGGAGCTGTTGCCCACCACCGCCTAGGTCGCCAGCCTGAGCTGGCCAGCCCGTTCGATTTCGCCTCTCAGCCCCTTCCTGCCTTGAGCACTGAGCCTGCCTTGAGCACCGATCCAGCCTTCAGCCACGGCGACAGCCTGCGGGTTTCCGTTCTGAGTGAGGCCCTCCCTTACATCCAGCGCTTCGCCGGCCGCCGGGTGGTGGTGAAGTACGGCGGAGCGGCCATGGTGCGCGAAGACCTTCGCGATGCCGTGTACCGCGACCTGGTGCTGCTGGCCTCGGTGGGGGTGCAGCCGGTGGTGGTCCACGGCGGTGGCCCTGAGATCAACGACTGGCTCGGCCGTCTCAACATCGAACCCCAGTTCCGCGATGGCCTGCGGGTCACCACCCCCGAAACCATGGATGTGGTGGAGATGGTGCTGGTGGGGCGCGTGAACAAGCAGATCGTGAATGGCCTCAACCGGCTGGGTGCCCGGGCCGTGGGCCTCTGCGGCAGCGATGGGGCCCTGGTGCGGGCCCGCACCTACGGCGATGGCTCCAATGGCCTCGTGGGCGATGTGGCGGCGGTGGACCCTTCGGTGCTGTTCCCCCTGCTCGACGCCGGCTACATCCCGGTGATCTCCAGCGTGGCGGCGAACGCCGAGGGCCAGGCCCACAACATCAACGCCGACACCGTGGCCGGGGAGCTGGCGGCGGCCCTGCAGGCCGAGAAGTTGATCCTGCTCACCGACACGCCCGGCATCCTGCGCGACCGCGAGGATCCCGCCAGCCTGATTCGCCAGGTGAGCCTCGCGGGCGCCAGGGACCTGATCGCCAGCGGTGTGGTGGCCGGCGGCATGACGCCGAAAACCGAGTGCTGCATCCGCGCCCTGGCCCAGGGTGTGGCCGCGGCCCACATCGTGGATGGCCGCACCCCCCATGCCCTGTTGCTGGAGGTGTTCACCGACGCCGGCATCGGCACCATGGTGGTGGGCAGCTCGCGCGTCGCCGCCCCCTGAACCGTGGCGGACGAGCAAACCGTGGCGGACGACCAAACCGTGCCGGATCAGCCTGAGGCCGATGGCAGCCTGAACCCTGCTCGCCAAGCCCTGGAGCGGGGCGACTATGGCCTCTGCCTGCGCTTGCTCCAGCCCCTGGCCGAAGCCCATGGGGCCTCCACCCCGTTCGGCGGCAAGGTGCGCCTGCTGATGGCCACCGCCCAGATGGGCCAGGGCGACAGCGCCGCTGCCGCCGCCACCTGCCGCAGCCTGCGGGCGTGTCGTGATGCCACCCTGCGGGCCCAGGCCAAGGACCTGCAGGAGGTGCTGGAGGCCCCGGCCCTGGAGCGCCCGCGGGAGTGGTCGATGACCCTGCCCAGCCTGGGGGAGATGGAGAGCCTGGAGGGCGATTACAAGGCCCTGGCCCGCCGTCGCCGCCAGAAGCCGCCGCCGCCGCCGGCGCCCCCCACGGGGCCCACCCAGGCCCCCTGGGGCTTTGCCCTGGTGGCCGTGGCCCTGCTGGCCCTCACGGTGTTGCTGGGGGGCTGCGTTGAGCTCGATGCCAGCCTGCGTTTCGGTGCCCCGGGCCGCATTCAGCTCAGCCAGAGCAGTGTGTCCCCCACCGATCGGCCCCTGCCCTGGCAGCGGCAGCTGGCGGAGGCGCTCCGCCACACCCCCTTCAAGGTCCGCCAGGACCATGGCCGCCAGAGCCTCACGGCGCCGATGCTGCCCGCCGCCGAGGCCCTGGCCCTGTTGAGCCAGACCCTGGAGACCGCGGCCCAGCTGGCGGCGGTGGATCTGCCACCCCCCCAGCTGAGCCTGCGGGAGCGCAACTGGCTGTTGGGGGTGAGCCAGGAGCTCAGCATCGCCATCGACCTGCGCGGCGTCCAGTTCCTGCCGGGTCTGCAGCTGGGGCTCAACCTTGAGCCCTTCCAGCCCAGGGCCGTTCGCCTGGCGGAGCCCCTGGCGGTGGAGCCGGTGCCAGGGCCGCAGGGTCGCCGCGACGCCGGCCGCCGGCTGCACTGGCCCCTGCAGCCCGGGGCCCTGAATCGCCTGGAGGCCAGAAGCTGGCGCTGGAGCCGCCTGGGGCTCGGCAGCCTGGCCATCGCGCTGCTGCTGGCCCTGGTGCTGCTGTTGCAGCGCCTGCGGCTGCTGGCGGGGTTCGGTCTGCCGGAGTTGCCGGCCTGAGGGGCCTAGAGCTCCAGCGGATCGGGGTCGATCGCCAGGCTCACATCCCGCGGCAGGCCGCTGCGCAACTCCGCCTCCTGGGGGATGGGCAGGGCCGCGTCCGCCGGGCCGTGCAGCAACAGCTGCCAGCGGCTGCGCCCCGCCACCCGGGCCACGGGGGCGGGCGCGGGGCCGATGATCATCCAGCCAGCGGCCGCCACCATCGGCCGCAGGCGCTCCGCCAGGGCCGCGGCGGCCGTGGCGGTTCCGGTGGCGGAGGGGCCCGCCAGGCGCAGCAGGCAGGCGCGGCTGAAGGGCACCAGAGCGGCCGAGCGCCGCAGCTCCAGTTCCTCGGCCAGGAAGGCCTCGTAGCGGCCGTCCACCAGGTGGCGGATCACCGCGTGCTCGGGGCTGTAGGTCTGCACCAGCACCTCACCGGGGCGATCGCCCCGGCCGGCCCGGCCCGCCAGCTGCAGCAGCAGCTGCAGGCACTCCTCCCCGGCCCGCAGGTCGGGGCGGTGCAGCAGGCCATCGGCCGCCAGCACCGCCGCCAGGGTCACCCCCGGCAGATCCATGCCCTTGGCCAGCATCTGGGTGCCCACCAGCACATCGGCCTCGCCGGCGGCGAATTGCTCCAGCAGGCGGCGGTGGCCGTCGCGGCCGCGGGTGGTGTCGCGGTCGAAGCGCAGCAGTCTGAGGCCCTCCAGCTCGGCCTCCAGCTGCTCCATCACCCGCTGGGTGCCGGCGCCGAAGGGCTTGAAGGCGGTGGAGCCACAGGCCCCGCAGCGCTCGCCGATCTCCTCGCGGTGGTCGCACCAGTGGCAGCGCAGCCACTCATGGCCTCCCCGCTGGCGGTGCACGGTGAGGGCCACGTCGCAGTGGGGGCACTGCACCACCTCGCCGCAGCTGCGGCAGCTGAGAAAACTGCTGTAGCCCCGTCTCGGCACCAGCACCACCGCCTGCTCGCCCCGCTCCCGCAGCGCCCCCAGGCGCTCCATCAGGGGCCGGCTGATCAGTCGCCGATGGCCCTCCTGCAGTTCAGCGCGCATGTCCACCACGCGCACGGGGGGCAGGGGCCGCCCGCCGATGCGCTGGGGCAGGCGCAGCAGCTGGCAGCTGGGCTGGGGCCCCTGGCAGGCCAGCCAGGTTTCCAGGCTGGGTGTGGCGCTGCCCAGCACCAGCCGCGCGCCGCTCAGCTCGGCCCGCAGGCGGGCCACCTCCCGGGCGTGGTAGCAGGGCATCGGGCTGTCCTGCTTGTAGGAGCTGTCGTGCTCCTCGTCGAGCACGATCAGCCCGAGGTTGCTCAGGGGCAGAAAGATCGCCGAGCGGGTTCCCACCACCACCACCGGATCGGGCGCTGGATCAGCCGGGCCGTGATCGCCGCTGGCCGCCAGGCAGCGGCGCCAGCTGGCGATGCGCTGGCCGTCGCTGCAGCCCGAGTGGTACTCGAGCACCCGCCCGCCGAAGCGCTGGCGGCAGCGATCGAGCAGCTGCGGGATCAGTCCGATCTCCGGGGTGAGCAGCAGCACGCTGCGGCCCGCCTGGATCTCGGCGGCTGCCGCCTGGAGATACACCTCCGTTTTGCCGGCGCCGGTCACGCCCCAGAGCAGCAGCTTCCGGCCCGGCGGGGCGGCCTCGATGCTGGCCAGGGCCCGGGCCTGGTCGGGGGTGAGGGTCTGAGGCCCTTGCACCCCAGGCTGCCGCTGGTCCCCGTTGGGCTGGTGGATCCAGGCCGTGGCCTCGGCGTCGCTCAGCTGCAGGCGCCGCACCAGGCCCCGGCGCTCCAGCCCCTCCACCACGGCCCGGCTCACCCCCGCCTCCCGGCTGAGATCCGCCAGCCAGGCGGCCCCACCCCTCTGCTCCAACACGGCCAGCAGCAGCTGCTGCCGCTCGCTCAGCTGGGCCGGGGCGGCCCCGGGGAGCCGCTGCACCAGCACCCGCCGCCGTGGCTGGGCGGCGGCCCGCTGGGGGCGCTGCCCCAGCCACCCCGGCGGCAGGGCGGCCTTGAGGGTGCGGAACGGGCTGGTGTGGCAGTGGGCCGCCACGGCAAGGATCAGGGCCTGCCACCGGGGATCCACCGCGGCGCTCTGATGCAGCCCTTCAATGGCCACCAGAGAGGCGGGTGGCAGCCCGGCCGGGAGTTGGCTCAGCCCCTCCACCACGAGCCCCACATGGCGCCGCCCCCGCAGCCGCAGCCGCACCAGATCGCCAGTGCTGATGGGCAGCCGATCGGGGTTGGCGTAGGTGAACACCTGGCCCTCGCGGCCGGCCTCCAGCCAGACCTGCAACCACGGGGGGCCGGTGGGGGGCGGCGTCTGGCTGTTCAACCTTGCAAAGCTCACAGGGGTTTCTTAAGATGAGCCTGTTGAGCAGTCCACAGGGCTGCAGTCGGAACCTGGCAAAGTTCCGTCCAGCGGGAAGATCCGAGGCTGGCCAGCTCACCCTGAGCCCCCGATCTGCGACCACCCCTGACAGCGTTGCCTGGGCTTCCGCCCCCCACCGTTTCCGTCATTCGTCTCATCCATACGCCCCATCGGCAGGTTCTGGTCCTGCGTCGCTGGCAGCTATCAGTTGCCGGCCGGCGTCTGCACTGCCGTTGGCACGCCTGGTTCCCGCCCCCCACCTGGCTGTGCCTGATGCCCTGAGCTGAGTCTTCTGCCCTGAGCTGAGCTGTCTGGATTACCGGTCTACGCCGTCTGTTCGTCTTCTCCTCCTATGAGCCCTGCTGCCCCCGCGAAAGCCAAGAAGGCTGCCCCTGAAATCCTGATGGTGGCCAATGCCGCCGGCGAGACCATCAAGGTGGCCAAGCCGAAGGCGAAGCGGACCAAGGCCGCGGGGGCTGACAGTTCTGCCGAAACCCCGCTCGACACGGCGGAGCTGGGCGCAGCCGCCAACAAGGTGAGCCCCACCAAGGCCAAGGCCACCAAGGCGAGCACCAAGGCCAAGGCCGCTCCCAAGACGGCCGCCAAGGGCACGGCCAAGAAGGCTCCGGCCAAGGCCGCCGCCCCCGTCGACCTCGCCGCCGCCGCCGATCAGCTGCTGGCCGCGGCTGAGCCCGCCGGCGATGCCAAGGCCGACAAGAAGGACGACAAGGCCGCCAAGGCCCTGGGCAGCATCAAGGTGGGCCCCAAGGGCGTCTACACCGAGGACTCGATCCGCGTTTACCTCCAGGAAATCGGCCGGATCCGCCTGCTGCGGCCCGATGAGGAGATCGAGCTGGCCCGCAAGATCGCCGACCTGTTGCAGCTCGAGGAGCTGGCCGCCCAGTTCGAGGCCGACCACGGCCACTACCCCGACACCAAGGAGTGGGCGGCGCTGGTGGAGATGCCGGTGATCAAGTTCCGCCGCCGCCTGATGCTCGGCCGCAGGGCCAAGGAAAAGATGGTGCAGTCGAACCTGCGCCTGGTGGTGTCGATCGCTAAGAAGTACATGAACCGGGGCCTGAGTTTCCAGGACCTGATTCAGGAGGGCTCCCTGGGCCTGATCCGCGCCGCTGAGAAGTTCGACCACGAAAAGGGCTACAAGTTCTCCACCTATGCCACCTGGTGGATCCGCCAGGCCATCACCCGCGCCATCGCCGATCAGTCCCGCACCATCCGCCTGCCGGTGCACCTTTACGAGACCATCTCGCGGATCAAGAAGACCACCAAGGTGCTGAGCCAGGAGTTCGGCCGCAAGCCCACGGAGGAGGAGATCGCCGAATCGATGGAGATGACCATCGAAAAGCTGCGCTTCATCGCCAAGAGCGCCCAGCTGCCCATCTCCCTGGAGACGCCCATCGGCAAGGAGGAGGATTCCCGCCTCGGCGACTTCATCGAAGCCGACATCGAGAACCCCGAGCAGGACGTGGCCAAGAACCTGCTGCGCGAAGACCTGGAAGGCGTTCTGGCCACCCTCAGCCCCCGCGAGCGCGATGTGCTGCGTCTGCGTTACGGCCTGGATGACGGCCGCATGAAGACCCTCGAGGAGATCGGCCAGATCTTCGATGTGACCCGCGAGCGCATCCGCCAGATCGAGGCCAAGGCCCTGCGCAAGCTGCGCCACCCCAACCGCAACGGCGTGCTCAAGGAATACATCAAGTGATTTCCCCGCCCTGGGGCTTTGCCCCGGGGCCTGCGGTTCAGCCAGTTACGGTTCAGCAACCGGCGGGAACTCCCCGCCGGATTTTTGTTTGTGTGTGCCCAGCCGATGCGGCTCTCGATTGTGCTGCCCACCTACAACGAGCGGGGCAACATCGAACCGCTGCTCGCCCAGCTGCTGCAGCTGGAGCAGCGGTTCAAACTCGAGATCCTCGTCGTCGATGACGACTCGGCCGATGGCACCGCCGAGCTGGTGCGCCAGCTGGCCCACGACCAGCCGGCGATCCGTCTGATCCGCCGCGTGGGTCGTGCCGGCCTGGCCAGCGCCATCAAGGAGGGGCTGCTGGATGCCACCGGCGATGTGGCCCTGGTGATGGACAGCGATGGTCAGCATGAGCCGAGCTCCGTGCTGCGGGCCGTGCAGGCGCTGCAGGAGGGGGATCTGGATCTGGTGATCGGCAGCCGCTTTCACCCGGAGGCCGAGATCCGCGGCCTCAGCGGCCGCCGTGAACGCGGCTCCACCTGGGCCAATGCCTGCGCCCGTTTCAGCCTGCCGCGGGCCTATGCCGGGCTGAGCGACTTCATGAGCGGCTTTTTCGCCCTGCGCCTGGATGCCGCTCTACCGCTGGTGCGAGCCGTGGATGTGAACGGCTTCAAGTTTCTCTATGAGCTGCTGGCGGTGAGCCAGGGGCGGCTGCGGGCCGCCGACATCCCGCTCACCTTCCAGCCCCGCACCTCCGGCAGCTCGAAGCTGGATCTGGCCATCTTCTGGGATTTTCTGATCTCGATCCTGCACAGCCTCAGCTTCCGGCTGCTGCCGCGCCGGGCCATCAGCTTTGGCCTGGTGGGAGCCAGCGGCGTGCTGGTGCAGCTGGCGGTGACCTATCTGCTGATGGCCATCGGCCCCCTGGGCTTTGAACAGGCCCTGCCGGTGGGTGTGGTGGTTGCCGCCAGCTCCAACTACCTGATCAACAACGCGCTCACCTTTCGCTTTCAGCGGCTTCAGGGCCTGGCCCTGCTGCGGGGGCTGCTCAAGTTCCTGCTGGTGGCCTCGCTGCCGGTGCTGGCCAACGTGGGCCTGGCATCGGCCTACTACAGCTTCGTGGCCCGTGACACCCTCTGGGCGCAGCTCGCCGGAATCCTGGTGGTGTTCGTCTGGAACTATGCCGCCAGCAGCCGCTTCGTCTGGAACACGCCGTAGGGTCGCCCGATGCAACGCGTTATGCACTGGCTGTCCGCCGATCAGCGCCGCCCGGTGGGCCTGGCGCTCCTCGCCCTGATCGGGCTGTGCCTGGTGGCCTTCTTCAACCAGCTGGGCGCCCTCGGCCTGATGGATAAAACCGAGGGGCTGTTCGTGGAGGTGCCGCGACAGATGTTGCTGAGCGGCGACTGGGTGACCCCCCGCTGGAATGGCGCCACCTTCTTCGACTACCCCGTGTGGGGGTACTGGATGGTGGGGCTCAGCTTCCGCCTGTTCGGGGTGAGCGAGTGGGCGGCGCGGCTGCCGGCGGCTCTGGCCGCCACGGCCACCGTGCTCGCGCTGTTCGCGGTGGTGTTGCAGCTGGCACCCGCCCAGGAACCCTGGCAGCCGCGCATCGGTCGCGCCACCCTCTGCGCCAGCCTGCTCGCCCTCAGCCCCGGCTGGGTGGGCTGGGGCCGCTCGTCGGTCACCGACATGTTTCTCTCCAGCTCCATCGCCCTGGCGCTGCTGGGGTTTGCCCTGGCCTACGGCGCTGGGGATCGGGTGGGGCTGCGCCGTCTCGGCCATGGCGCCCTGGCCCTGTTCGCCGGCATTGCGGTGCTGGCCAAGGGGCCGGTGGGCGTGCTGCTGCCAGGGCTGGTGATCCTGGTGTTTCTGCTGCTCAAGGGCCAGTTGCTGGCCCAGCTGCGCCGCACCCCCTGGCTGGCGATGATCGCCCTGTTCCTGGGGGTGATCGCCCCCTGGTACGTCCTGGCCACCCGCGCCAACGGCACCGAATTCCTCTCCCGGTTCATCGGTTTCAGCAACCTGGAGCGCTTCACCTCGGTGCTCTATTCCCACCCGGGGCCGCCCTGGTTCTATCTGCCCTGGGTGCTGATCCTGCTGCTGCCCTGGTCGCTGTTTCTGCCGGTGGCGGCGGCGCGCCTGCGCTTCTGGACCCTCTCCAGCTGGCGCCACGCGCCCTCCCCGGCCGACCTGCCCCTGCTGGCCCTGCTGTGGCTGGTGCTGATCGTGGCCTTCTTCTCCGCGGCGGCCACCAAGCTGCCCGGATACATCCTGCCGGCTCTGCCCGCGGGCGCCCTGCTGGTGGGGCTGCTGTTCCAGCCCCTGCCGCGGCAGGGCGATCCGCTTGCCCAGCCGCTGGGGGCGGGCCTGCGCCTCACGGGCTGGATCAATGCCGCTCTGCTGGCCCTGATGGCCCTGGCGGCTGCCCTGGCGCCCCGCTTCCTGGGCAACGACCCCTCCTATCCCCACTTCGCCGAGGCGGTTCGCGGGTCGGGCCTGCCGCTGCTGCTGGCCTTGCCGCTGCTGCTGGCGGCCCTGGCCCTGGCGTGGTTGCTGTTGAGGCCCCAGGGCCTGCAACGGCTCTGGTTACCCAATGCGGCCGCCTTTGCGGCGGTGCTGGCCCTGGTGGTGCCGCCCCTGGCCCCACTGATCGACCGGGAGCGCCAGCTGCCGATCCGCCAGTTGGCCACCCTGGCCGCTCGCCAGGCCCTGCCCCGGGAGCCCCTGGTGGTGGTGGGCTACAAGCGATACAGCGTGGTGTTCTACAGCGGTCGGCCGGCGCTGTTCGCGGGCGATCCGCGCGAGGCCCTGCAGCAGCTGGCTGCTCAACCGGCCGCCGCTCAGGCCAGCCCTAGCGTGCTCCTGTTCGGCAGCGACAGCGAATTGCTCCACTTCGGCCTGGGTCCAGGCGATGGTCGTCTGATCGGTCGCCTTGATGCCCACCAGCTCGTGCGGATTCCGATCGCGCGTCTGCGCCAGCTGGCGGAGCGGCCATGAGCTGGGCGGTGCTGTTGCGCGAGTGGCTCCGGGCCCTGGGCCGCTGGCGTTTCCTGTTTGCGGTGCTCACCGCGGTCGCGCTGGCCTGGTTCGGTCCGCGTCTGGCGGCCAGCAGCGACCCCGGGTTGGATCTGGCGGTGCTCGATCAGGTGCACCGGCTGATTCCCGAGGCCTTCGGACAGGTGCTGCTGGTGGTGTACCAGGTGAGTGGGGTGCACGTCACCGCCGTGCTGGTGATGGCCGTGTTGATCTTCCTGATCCTGCGGCGCTTCTGGCCTGAACTGGTGTGTCTGGTGATCGGCACCGGCGGCATCCTGCTGATCGTGGACCGCTGGCTCAAGCCCCTGTTCGCCCGTGCTCGCCCCGGCGAGAGCCTGCTGGCGCTCAGCGGCCGCAGCTTCCCCAGCGGCCATGCGGCGGGCTCGGTGGTGTTCTACTTCCTCACCTGCAGCCTGCTCGCCGCCCACTACCCCCGCCTGCGGGTGCCGCTGTTAACGGCCTCCAGCCTGTGGGTGGCGCTGGTGTGGCTCAGCACCCTCTACTGCCGCGCCCACTGGCTCACGGACATCGCGGCGGGTGCGGCTCTCGGCTATGTGTGGCTGAGCTTCTGCCTGGCGGGTTTTGCCGTGTGGGAGCGGCATCACGCTCGTCCCAACCGTTCCCTTCCCCATGGCTGATTCGCTTGCCTCGCTCCAGGGGCTCTGCGGGCTCCGCACGGCCCCCGAGCTCTCCGCCGAGCAGGCTCTGAGCCTGCGCGTGGAGCTGGACCGGCAGATCGCGGCCTGCGAGTGGTTCACCATCGGCGTGATGGCCCCTTCCGCCGCCGAGGCCGTATCCGCCCTGCGCGCCGCCGAGGTGGCCCTGGGCTGGCGGCCCCTGGAGCTGGATCCCGCCGGTGCGGCGCCCGAGGCCATCGCCGGGCCGGTGTTCCTGAAGGGCAACCAGAACACCGGTCGCTTTCTGGTGCGCTCCGAGGCCGGCCTGGGCCAGGGGATTCTGCTTACGGGCCACAACCCCGTCGATCCCACCGCGGAGAACACCTGGGGGCCGCTGCCCCTGCATTTCTTCTGATCACGAGTTCCCGGGGCCGATCGGCCCCGGGAACGCCACTGCCTAGGCTTGGCGGCTGTGATTCGGCAGCCGCCGCTGCCCCCGAAGCATCCGATGGCCGCCTCCCAACTGCGCATCGCCTCCCGCCGCAGCCAGCTGGCCATGGTGCAGACCCACTGGGTGCGCGATGAGCTGGCCAAGGCCCACGCGGGCCTCGAGATCTCGATCGAGGCCATGGCCACCCAGGGCGACAAGATCCTCGATGTGGCCCTGGCCAAGATCGGCGACAAGGGCCTGTTCACCAAGGAGCTGGAGGCCCAGATGCTGGTGGACCAGGCCGACATCGCCGTCCACAGCCTCAAGGACCTGCCCACCAACCTGCCCGAGGGCCTGATGCTGGGCTGCATCACCGAGCGGGAGGATCCCGCCGATGCCCTGGTGGTGCACGAGAAGCACAGGGACAAGACCCTCGCCACCCTGCCGGCCGGCGCCGTGGTGGGCACCAGCTCCCTGCGGCGCCTGGCCCAGCTGCGCCACCACTACCCGCACCTCACCTTCAAGGATGTGCGCGGCAACGTGATCACCCGTCTGGAAAAGCTCGACTCCGGCGAGTTCGACTGCCTGATCCTGGCCGCCGCCGGCCTGGGACGCCTGGGGCTGGGCGATCGCATCCATGAGCTGATCGATCCCTCGATCTCCCTGCACGCCGTGGGCCAGGGGGCCCTGGGCATCGAGTGCCGCGAGGGCGACACGGCGGTGCTGGAGCAGATCAAGGTGCTGGAGCACCTGCCCACGGCCCGCCGCTGCCTGGCGGAGCGGGCCTTCCTGCGGGAGCTGGAGGGGGGCTGTCAGGTGCCGATCGGCGTGAACACCCGCTTCGAGGGCGACACCCTCGTGCTCACCGGCATGGTGGCCAGCCTCGATGGCCAGCGTCTGATCCGCGATGAAGCCCGGGGCCCGCAGGAGGATCCGGAGTCGATCGGCATCGCCCTGGCCCACACGCTCAAGCAGCAGGGTGCCGGCGAGATCTTGGAGGAGATCTTTGCAAGCGTCCGGCCCGAGGCCTGAGCCCACGGAGCTGGGCCCTGATCAGGAGGCCGGCGAAGCCAGGCCCCTGGCCTTCCAGTGGAGCCTGCTGGCCTGGGCTGCCCTGGTGGGGGTGCTCACCGGCCTGGCGGTGGTGGGCTTCCATTACCTGCTCGGCTTCATCAACAACCTGTTGTTCGGCCCGGGGGTGGAATGGCTGCTGAACCTGTTCGGCCAGGCCCAGGCCGACTCTCTGCCGCTGGAGTTGCCGCCGCCGCCGCCGCCCGAAACCGGCACCCCGCTCAAGGCGCTGCTGCAGATCGGTCTGGGTGGCCTGGGCTTCCTGCCGGCCCCGCCGGCTCCGCCTGAGCCGATCCCGCTGCCCGGTGAACCGGTGCCCGCCTGGCTGGCCTCCTGGCCGGTGGTGCTGGTGCCGGTGGTGGGTGGCCTGGCGGTGGGGCTGCTGCGGGTTCTGGCCCGTGATCTGGGCCCGAGTCTGCCCAGCCTGATGGCCATGGCCGATGGGGCGGTGCAGGCCGCCCCGCGCCTGCCCTTCGCCCGGTTGCTGGCGGCCTCCCTCAGCCTGGGCAGCGGCGCTTCGCTGGGTCCGGAGGGCCCCAGCGTGGAGAGTGGCGGCAACATCGGCCTCTGGGTGGGCACCCGCGGGGGCCTGGCCCCCAGCAGCCAGAAGGCACTGGTGGCCGCCGGCGTGGCCGCGGGCCTGGCCGCGGGCTTCAAGGCACCGATCGCCGGGGTGTTCTTCGCCTTTGAAGGCAGCTACAGCACCATTCCAGGCCGCCCCAGCGTGCGAGCCGTGCTGGTGGCCGCCGTGGCCTCCGAGCTGGTGACCCAGCTGTTCCTCGGCGATGAGCCCATCTTCCGGCTGCCGGCCTACGAGGTGCGCTCCCCGCTGGAGCTTCCCCTCTACCTGGGGCTGGGGCTGGTGGCCAGCCTGATGAGCTGGGCGCTGGTGTCCTTGATCTCGGCGGGGCGCAGCGGGCCGGTGCAGCAGGCTCTCAGCCGGGTACCCGCCTGGCTGCTCACGGCCGTTGGTGGGCTGGCGGTGGGCCTGATGGCCCTCGGTTTTCCGCAGGTGCTCGGCGTTGGCTACGACACGATCGAGGCCCTGCTGGGTCGCGATGGTGGCATTGCCTTCACCACTCTGCTGGCCCTGCTGGGGGTGAAGCTGCTGGCCACCGGCCTGAGCAGTGCCACGGGCTTCGTGGGTGGCGGCTTTGCGCCGTCGCTGTTTCTGGGGGCGGTGCTGGGCAATGTGTACGGCCAGATCCTGGGGGAAAGTGGCTTTCACCTGCCGGTGGCGGAACCGCCGGCCTACGCCATGGTGGGGATGGCGGCGGTGCTCGCCGGCAGTGCCCGGGCGCCGCTCACGGCCTTGCTGCTGCTGTTTGAACTCACCCGCGACATCCGCATCGTGTTGCCGCTGATGGCCGCTGCGGGCCTGAGCGCCGCCCTGGTGGAACGCTGGCAGGGGTTGGCCGATCCAGGGCTGCTGGGTCCGGATCCGGTGGAGGAGCAGCGCCGCAACCAGCTGGCTTCCTTCTCGGTGGCCGAGGCCATGGAGCCTGAGGCGCCCCTGGTGCTGCCTGGCGATACCTTGGCGGCCGAGGCCCTGGTGCAGCTGCTGGAGGCCCACGCCCACTGTCTGATCGTCGAGGACGACGACTGGGTGATCGGGTTGGTGAGCCTCGCCGATCTGCAGCGGGGGCTCACGGCGGGCACCCCCGCCCTCAGGCTTGCCGATTGCCGCCGCTCTGAGCTGGTGTGGCTCAGCAGTGAGGCCAGCCTCTCGCAGTTGGAGGATCAGCTCAGCCCCAATGGCCTGCGCCAGCTGCCGGTGTTCCGGCTGGCGGATCCAGGGCTGCCGAAGTTACCCGTGGGGGTGCCCAGCACGGGGCTGCCCGTGGCGGCGCTGCAGGGGCTGGCGAGTCGGGATGGCATGGCGCGGGCCCTGGCGCGGCTCGCCACCATGCCGCCGCCCGTTACTTGCGAATGATCACGGGCGTGCCGATCTCCACGGCCGAGAACAGTTTCTCCACGTGTTCATTGCGCATGCGCACGCAGCCATGGCTCACCGCGGCGCGGGCATCCACCCACCAGGGCCAGGGGGTGCCATGGATGCCGAAATCGTCGCGCCCCTGCTTGTGAAAGCCGATCCAGCGATACCCCAGGGCGCCCACGCCCTTCACCTGGCCGCTGGAGGTGCTCTGGTACACGGGGTTCACCACCTTGGTCTGCACCTGGAAGCGACCGGTGGGTGTGGGGGTTTCGGGGGCGCCGATCACCACGGGCCAGCGGTTCACGGCCTTGCCATCCCGCATCAGCGCGATCTCGCGCTTGCTGAGGCTGAGATGGATCTCGGTGGTGCTGGTGGCCGTCGCGGTCTGGGGGGCGCTGGTGGCTGCCGCAGCTGGGCTGGCGGGGGCTTGCTGCTCGACCGCGAGGCTGGGCAGGGCGATGGTCAGGCTGCCCAGCAGCACCAGGGTTGGCAGAGATCGACGGCGCATGGCGACGGAGTGGGACAGAACGGCTGAGGGCTGTGTCTGCAACCTAGTCGCGTGAATCTCGCGCCAGGGTACAAAAAATGCAGGTTCCGCAAGGAACCTGCACGGTGGTACGGGGGTGTTGCTGGGATCAGTTCACCAGTTTGGGGTCGATCTGCTGGCTGTAGCGGGCCTCACATTCCTTGATGATGGTCACGGCCTCGGCGGCGTCGAAGAAGCCGTTCACCTTGCAGGTGCCGGGCTTTTTGAGGTCCTTGTAGCGCTCCCAGTAGTACTGGGTCTCCTTCAGCCAGTGGTCGCCGAGCTGGGTGTAGGAGGTGATGTGATCCATGCGCTTGTCGTCAGCCAGCACGGCGATCACCTTGTCGTCCACCTCACCGCCATCGTCGAACTTCATGATGCCGATGATGCGGGCCTCCACCAGGGAGCCGGGGATCAGGGGTTCGGTCACGCCCACGATCTCGATGTCGAGCGGGTCGCCGTCTTCGTCCCAGGTGCGGGGAATGCAGCCGTAGGCGAAGGGATAGGCCAGCGAGGAATAACCCACACGATCCAGCTTCAGGTGGCCGGTCTCGGTGATCAGCTCGTACTTGTTGATGGTCATGGAGTTGAGCTCCACGATCGCGTTCAGACGCAGCTCGGCTTCATCGGCGAAGGCCGGCAGCACGTGCAGCAGATTCAGCATCGTGCGGCTGGGGGCGTGGTCGATGTTCGCCATACAGCGGGATCCAAACGGCAGGGCGGCATCCTACGGAGCACACCGCTCTCCCCCGCCGCTCCCCCGCCGGGCCGCCAGCATGGGATCACCAGTGGTCTTGCCGTGCTTCTCAATCCGTTCTGCCCGTTCAGCTCCGCCCAGGTGGTTGCCCTCAAGGCCACGGTGCTGCTGCTGCTCACCCTGCTGATCAAGGCGAAGATCCGCATCACCGCCTTCTCGGCCCTGGGCCTGCTGCTGTTGCTGCTGCAGACCCTGGTGTTCCTGGCCGTTGGCGGCGGGCTGGCGCTCGTGGCCGGCGGGGCGGCGCTCTATTCCCTCCAGCAGCGCCGGCAGTCGGTGGCCTGAGGTTGTGGGGCGGGGTTGCGGAGCGATGCTGTGGAGCCGGCCGCGGTCAGCTCCCACCGGCCAGGTCGTCCACCTTTGTCCGCAGGTAGGCCAGGAAGGGCCTGGCACTGAGCGGCCGACCCGACACCTGCGCAACGAGTTCCTCGCCGTTCACCGACCGGCCGAGGGGCCAGACGGTGTCCGCCAGCCAGGCCTGCAGCGTGGCCTCCGCTCCGGCAGCGATCAAGGCCTGGATGGAGCCATGCTGCTGTTCGAAGGTCTCTGAGATCTGGGCGCTGATCAGGTGGCCCAGCGCATAGGAGGGGAAATAACTCATGGGCCTTTCGGGTCGCTCCGGTGCGACCGCTGGAGCCAGTCGCTTGAGGTCAAGCTCAGGGATCTGATGCCTGACGGGCAGCGTCCGCTGCTCAAACCCCGCAGGCAGCGAAAGTGCGAGAAGGCGATCAAGCTCTGTGCCCGGAAAAGGGAGCAGGGGTGGCAGCCCTGTCCGCTGCAGTGGAACCCCCCTCGGCTGCTGTCGAGGGGCTGAGTTGCTGGTCATTCCAACTGGCGTGGCCGGATCTTCGCATCAGCTGGCGCCTCTGCCTTTTGGCAGTTGCGCCCGCAGTGGCGACCCGCTGAGGCTGCCCACTCCTGACCCATCCCGCTGGCCTGCATGCTCCCCTGGCTCCTGGCCGCCGTCACCCTGGCGGCCGTCGTGCTCACGGCTCCCGCCCTGGGGCGTCACCTGTTCGAGGTGTTCGACGACCAGCCCCAGCCCGCCTGGGACCGCTGGCTGAACCCGGTGGAATCGGCCCTGCTGCGCTGGATCGGTGAAGCCGGCCGCAGCGCGGAAAGCACCCGGTCCTATCTGCAGCCGCTGCTGATCAGCAATGCCCTGTTCGGGCTCCTGGCCCTCACGCTGCTGCTGCTGCAACCGGGCTGGCTCAACCCGCTCGGATTCCCAGGCCTGCGCTGGGATCTGGCCCTGCACACCACGATCTCCTTTCTCACCAACACCGATCAGCAGCACCTGATCCCGGAGCAGAGCCTGGGGAACCTGGCCCAGCTGGGGGCCATGCAGTTCCTGATGTTCGTGTCGGCGGCCACGGGGTTGGCGGTGGGTTTCGCCGTGATCCGCGGCTTCAGTGGCCGGCTGATCGGCAACTTCTACCGCGACCTGCTGCGTGCCCTCACCCGGGTGCTGATCCCCGCCTCCCTGCTGCTGGCGCTGTTCCTGCTGGTCAGCGGCGTGCCCATGACCCTGGCCCCGCCGCTGGAGATCAGCACCCTGGAGGGGGGCAAGCAGTGGCTGCCCCGGGGGCCGATCGCCCTCTTCGAGGCCATCAAGCAGCTCGGCGAGAACGGCGGCGGCTTCCTCAGTGCCAACTCCGCCCATCCCTACGAGAACCCCACCCTGCTTACCAACTTGGTGAGCACCTGGGCGATGGTGATCATCCCGGCAGCCACGATTGATGCCTTCGGGCGGTTCGTAGGCAACCGGCGCCAGAGCAATCTCCTGCTGGCCCTGGTGTTCGCCCTGCTGCTGATCGGGGCCGTGGTGGCCATGGCGGCGGAGCAGGCCGGCAACCCGCTGCTTTCCAGCTGGATCAGCGGCGGCAATCTGCAGGGCAAGGAGCTGCGGTTCGGATCCGCCCTCACCGGGCTGTGGTCGGTGGTGACCACCGGCACCATGACCGGCGCGGTGAATGGGGCGATCGACGCAGAGATGCCCCTCACCATCCTCACGGCTCTGTTCAACCTCTTTCTCCAGGTGGTGTTCGGCGGCCAGGGCACCGGCATGGCCTACCTGCTGGTGTTCGCCCTGCTGGCGGTGTTCCTCACAGGCCTGATGGTGGGCCGCACGCCCGAGTTCCTGGGCCGCAAGGTGGAGAAGGCCCAGGTGGTGTGGGCCAGCCTGGTGCTGCTGATCCACCCGCTGTTCGTGTTGGTTCCCGCTGCCCTCACCCTGGCGGGAGGGCCAACGCTGGCGGGCATCACCAATCCCGGCTCCCATGGCATCAGCCAGGTGGTCTACGAGTACGCCTCGGCGGCCGCCAACAACGGCAGCGGCCTGGAGGGCCTGGTTGATGGCACGCCGTGGTGGAACCTCACCACAAGCCTCAGCCTGCTGGGCGGCCGCTACCTGCCGATCGCGGCCCTGCTCGCCCTTGCCGATGGCTTCCGCCGCAAGCCGGCCCTCGAACCCAGCCCCGGCACCCTGCGCATCGACACCGGCCTGTTCACCGGCGTGACGGCCGTGGTGCTGGTGATCCTCGGGGCCCTCACCTTCTTCCCGGTGCTGGCCCTCGGGCCCATCGCAGAAGCCCTCACCCTGGCGGCCTGACATGACCAGCTCAACCCGTGTGCTCTTCCCCCGCATGCCGCGGGGTCCGCGGCAGGACCGGCGCTATCTGGAACGCCCCCGTCAGCAGGGACTGGTGCAGCGGGCCGTGGCAGAAGCCTTTCGCAAGCTCGATCCCCGTTTGGCGGTCGCCAACCCGGTGATGTTCGTGGTCTGGTGCGGCACGGCCCTCTGCCTGGCACTCACCCTTGAGCCCCGGCTCCTGGATGTCCAGGCGGGCGCCCGCGAGAGGAGCTTCAACGCGCTGATCAGCCTCACCCTTCTGGCCACCCTGCTGTTCGCGAACTTCGCGGAAGCCATCGCAGAAGGACGGGGCCAGGCCCAGGCCGATGCCCTGCGCCGCACCCAGGCCCGCACCCAGGCCCGGCGCCAGCTGCCCGATGGCTCCATCGAACTGGTGGACTCCTCGGCCCTGCGCAAAGGCGATGTGGTGCTGGTGCAGGGCGGTGATGTGATCCCTGCCGATGGCGAGGTGATCGCTGGGGTGGCGTCGGTGGATGAGTCGGCCATCACCGGTGAATCAGCGCCGGTGCTCAAGGAAGCCGGCTCGGATGTGGCGGGATCGGTGACCGGCGGAACCCGGATCCTTTCGGACCAGCTCACCCTGCGGATCAGCGCTGATCCGGGGAAGGGCTTCATCGACCGCATGATCGCCCTAGTGGAAGGGGCCGAGCGCAGCAAGACGCCCAACGAGATCGCCCTCACCGTGCTGCTGGCGGTGCTCACCCAGGTGTTCCTGATTGCCGTGGCCACCCTGCCCCCGGTTGCGGATTTCATCGGCCAGGCCCCCTCAGTGGTGACCCTGGTCGCCCTGTTGGTGGCGCTGATCCCCACCACCATCGGCGGACTGCTCAGTGCCATCGGCATTGCCGGGATGGACCGGGTGGCCCAGTTCAACGTGATCGCCACCTCCGGGCGGGCCGTGGAAGCCTGCGGAGACGTGAACACCCTGGTGCTCGACAAGACCGGCACGATCACCCTGGGTAACCGGCTCGCTGAGGAGTTCCTGCCGGTGGCGGGCCACAGCGTGGCCGAGCTGGCCGAGGCCGCCCTGGGGGCCAGCTGTTTCGACCAGACGCCGGAGGGACGCTCGATCGTGCGGCTGGCCGAGAAACTCGGAGCCATTCTCCCTTTTGAGCCAGGCACCGCCAGCGGCATCGACTTCTCGGCCCGCACCCGCATGAGCGGTTCCGACACCGCCGATGGCATCGAGTTCCGCAAGGGAGCCGTGGACGCGATCATGGGCTTTGTGCGCTCCCGCGGTGGCCAGGTGCCCGATCAGCTCGACCAGAGCTTCGAGCAGGTGTCGCGGCTGGGGGGCACCCCCCTGGCGGTGTGCCGCGGCGCCGAGGTGTTCGGTGTGATCTACCTCAAGGACATCATCAAACCGGGCATCCGCGAGCGCTTCGATCAACTGCGGCGCATGGGAATCCGCACCGTGATGCTCACCGGAGATAACCCGATCACCGCCAGCGTGATTGCCCGGGAGGCCGGGGTCGACGACTTCATCGCCGAGGCCACACCGGAAGACAAGATCGCCGTGATTCAGCAGGAGCAGAAGCTCGGCAAGCTGGTGGCGATGACCGGAGACGGCTCCAACGATGCCCCGGCTCTGGCCCAGGCCAACGTGGGGGTGGCCATGAATTCGGGCACCCAGGCCGCCAAGGAGGCGGCCAACATGGTGGATCTCGACAGCGATCCCACCAAGTTGATCGACATCGTGACGATCGGCAAACAGCTGCTGATCACCCGCGGTGCCCTCACCACCTTCTCGATCGCCAACGACATCGCCAAGTACTTCGCGATCCTGCCGGCCCTGTTCGCCGGGGTGGGCCTGGAGGCCCTGAACGTGATGCAGCTGGCCTCACCCCAGTCGGCGATCCTCTCGGCGATGGTGTTCAACGCACTGATCATTCCCGCGTTGGTTCCCCTCGCCTTGAAGGGAGTGAAGTTCAGGCCCTTGAGCGCCGAGCAGCTGTTGCGACGCAACCTTCTGGTGTACGGCGCGGGTGGCGTTGTGGCGCCATTCGTGGGGATCAAGCTGATCGATCTGGCCATCGGAGCTCTCCGTTTGATCTGAACCCATCGCCATCTCGGAAATTCCCATGGCCCGTTTTCTGCATATCCGCTTCTGGCTGCCCCTCCTGCTGGTGGCCGGCACCCTGCTCCTCGCGCCGCTGTTTCGCAGCAGCCAGCCCCCCCTCCAGAGCCACACCTTGGCGTTGCTGCTCTGCGGCACCGCCGCCCTCTCCGCCTACCTGTTCGCCGTGATCGCTCAACCGGAGAAGTTCTGATGTCCTTCACTGCCCAACTGCTCCGGGGGCTGCGCGTCACCCTCCTGCTCTGGCTGCTCACCGTGGTGGTGGTCACGCTGCCGATGCTTGTCCTGGCACGGCTGGTGGCACCGGATGCGGCCAGTGGCAGCCTGCTGCGTACGGGCGAGCAGGTGGTGGGGTCACGCCTGATTGGCCAGAGCTTCCGCTCAGCGCGCTACCTGCAGGGCCGGCCAGCCGGTGCCCCGAACCTGGCCGCCAGCAACCCTGAGCTGGCGAAACGCGTGGCCGATGCCGCCAGCCGCTGGCAGACCGCTGGGGTAGCCCAGCCCGCCCCCGACCTGCTGCTGGATTCCGCCTCCGGCGTGGACCCCCACATCAGCCTTGTGGCCGCGGGCCAGCAGCTGCCGCGGCTGGCCCGCGAACGCCAGATGTCCGTGGCTGAGCTGGAGGGCCTGTTGCGCCAAGCCCAGGAAGGCCCCCTGGGTCTGCAGGCCATCGAGCCCGTGGTGAACGTGCTCAGCTTCAATCTGGCCCTCGACGCTCGGCGAGCCCCGTGATCCGCTCCACCCACCGGCGCGGTCGCCACAAGGTGTTCATCGGCATGGCCCCAGGGGTCGGCAAAACCTGCCGCATGCTCCAAGAGGGCAAGGAGATGTTGCGGGAAGGCACCGATGTGGTGGTGGGCCTGCTGGAAACCCACGGGCGGCTGGAAACGGCGCGGCAGGCCGATGGACTGGAGCAGATTCCACGCAAACGCGTGCGTTACCAGGACGTGGACCTGGAGGAGATGGATGTGGGGGCGGTGCTAGCCCGCAGGCCCCAGCTGGTGCTGGTGGATGAGCTGGCCCACACGAACGTGCCGGGCAGCGAACGGGAGAAACGCTGGCAGGATGTGGAGATGTTGCTGCTCTCTGGGCTGGATGTGTACTCCACGCTCAACATTCAGCACCTTGAAAGCCTGAACGACCTGGTGGCGGAACTCACCGGCGTGGTGGTGCGCGAACGCATCCCCAACCGTGTGCTGGAACTCGCCGATGAGGTGGTGCTCGTCGACGTGACCCCGGAAACCCTGCAGGAACGCCTCAAGGAAGGGAAGGTCTACGCCCCCGAGAAGGTGGGCCAGGCCCTGGCCAACTTCTTCCAGCGGCGCCATCTGGTGGCCCTCCGCGAGCTGTCCCTGCGGGAAGTGGCGGACCGGGTGGAGAACGACATCCTTCCCTCGCTCACTCCGCTGCGCGAGCGGGTGATGGTGTGTCTGGCTAACTACCACACCAGCAAGCGCCTTTTGCGGCGCGCCGCCCGCCTCGCCGCCGCCATGGACGCCCCGCTGCTGGCCCTCACGGTCCAGGATCCCAACCGCTTTCTCAGCCGCGAGGAGTCGCTGATTCAGGACGAATGCCGCCAGCTGTGTGACGACGTGGGCGGCACCTTCCTGCGGGAGGAAAGCGCGGAGATCCTGCCCACCATCGCCCGGGTGGCCCAGGAGAAACGCATCACCCAGATCGTGCTCGGCCAGACCATGCGCTCCCGCATCAAGGCCCTGTTTCGCCGCCCCCTCTCCGAGCGCCTGCAACACCAGTTGCGCGGCTTCAGCATCGACCTGCACCTGATCTCGGAAGGGTTGCCTGCCCAGCCACCCATCGATACGGCGCCGTGAGGGGAACGCCCCCACCGATCGCCCTGGTCTGGGCGGTCTGGTTGCTGATTCTGCTGCTGGAGCTGGCGACACCACCGGGGATCGTGCTCGGGATCCTCTACGTGGTGCCGCTCCTGCTGGGGGCGTCCCAGCGTTCCACCAACCAGGCCTGGAGATTTCTGCTCATCACCTGCCTAGCCACGCTGGTGAATGTGCTCGTGCCGCTGCCAATCCATCACAACATCGTTCCGGTGCTGGTGGATCGCCTGCTGGTGTGTCTGGCCCTCATCGTCACCACCGTGCTGGTGTTGAACAACCAGACACTCCAACGGCAGCGCGTTGCCCTGGAGGTGGACCTCGCCCAGGCGCAGCTGCGGGGCGAGGTGATCGCCACCCTCGCTCACGACCTCAAGACCCCCGTGCTCGGCACTCTGGCTTCCCTCTCGATGCTGGAGAACGGGGTGGTGGTGGAGGCCATGCGCAACAGCCAGCAGCGCTGTCTGCGCCTGATCAACGACTTGCTGGAGGTGTTCCGGGCTGAACAGGAAGGGCTTCAGCCGCAGCTGCAACCCTGCAACCTGCTTGCGCTTGCCCAGGAGGCGGTCAGCACCGTGGAGCCGATCGCGGCCCAACGGCAGATTGCACTGGTGCTGCGCCAACCCCAGGCCGCCTCCAGCCAGATGCCGTTGAACGGCGATCCCTCCCTGCTGCGCCGCCTGATGGAGAACCTGCTTCTCAATGCCGTGCATCACAGCCTGCGGGGGCAGCGGGTGTGGCTGCAGCTGAGCTGTGAGCCGGGTGGCTGGCATGTGGAGGTGCGCGACGGTGGGGCTGGCTTTCCGCCCGAGGATCTGCCCAGGCTCTTCCAACGCTTCGGCCAGACCGGCACCGGGTCCCGAGGCACCGGTCTGGGGCTGTACCTCTGCCGACTGATCAGTGAGGCCCATGGCGGCAGCATCCGTGCCAGCAACTGCCCCGGAGGTGGCGCCAGGGTTGTGGTGCTGCTACCTGGGGCGGTGGGTTGAGCATGCGCCTGCTGCTGATCGAGGACGACCAGGCCTACCAGCTGGCCATGGCAAGCCATCTCCACCAGCTGGCGGCGGTGGATCAGGTGAGTGTGGCCAGCGATGGCGAGGAAGGCCTGGCGCTGTTGCAGCAGCAGCGCGTGGATCTGGTGCTGCTGGATCTGGTGTTGCCGGGGATGGGTGGGCTGCCCACGTGCCGCCAGATCACCTCCACCGAGGCCACTCCGGTGCTGATCCTGACCAGTCAGGATGATCCCGAGTGGGTGCAGCAGATCTGGCAGGCAGGAGCCCGCGGGTATCTGCACAAGGAGCGCGCCTTTGACCAGGTGGAGCTGGCCTTGGGCTCTCTTCTGGCGGGTGCCAGCTGGTGGGATGACAGGGCCACAGCCGTCTTGCAACGGACAACCCCGACCCCGAAACCATGGGTTGCCGATCTGCCGGCGCACGATCACTCCCGCGTCATGAACACCCTCACCCAACGCGAACGTGAGGTGTGGGCCTGCCTGGCGGACGGCGACAACAACCGCGCCATCGCCCTCAGGCTGGGGATCGGCGAAGGCACGGTGCGCAGCCATGTGCATGTGTTGCTCCACAAGCTTCAGGTGAGCAACCGCACCCAGGCGGCGCTGCTGTGGCGGTCCCCTCGGGATAGCCCAGATGGTTGATGCGGCTCAGGAACTGCTGAGCCAGCACTACAGCCAGGCCACCACCAGCTGCTCCAGGGCCGTGGCTACCAGCACCGCCACAAACAGAAAGAGGGCGAGGATCATCGGCGCGGCACGCTCACCAGAGGCCGTAGCCAAGATCGTCCCATCACCCGGAAGCTACCGAGGATCAGCGCCTCGACAGACAACAAGGCCCGGAGAGTGGCCCCCGGGCGTTTGTCTGCTCAGCTGTTGTGTCGACCCAGGGGGTGCAGACGGAGCTGTGCGAGTTGTGTGCTTGTTAACAGCCTGATCGTTCTCAGATCAGATGTTTTTGGTTCGTTGGCTCGGAGTTGCCGGCGCTGGCACCTGGGGCTGTGTGTCGAGCATTCCCCATCCACGTCACCGCCACACAGGTGCACCGCCTAGGCGCGCTGATCCACGACGCCGTAGCTCCGGGTGTAGCACTCATTCACGGCGCGGAAGCCCACTGAGGGCTTTCATACTCGGCGGTATCGAACAGGCTGCTGCCGGCAATGGTCATCACAACGCCAGCCCGGCAAGTAGATCGTTCGCCGAAAACGTCTTGAGCACAGTGAGGTGCTCAAGTCCATTCACACAGGCGTATAGCCACCATGACCCACTGCGCTGCGGAGTTTCTGATGAATTGAGACAAGAAAGATAGAAACAATAGGGAAGTCTTGGTTCAAGTTCTCCCGGCCAGGTCGTCCACCTTGGAACGCAGGTAGGCCAGGAAGGGCCTGGCACTGAGCGGCCGACCCGACACCTGCGCAACGAGCTCCTCGCCGTTCACCGACCGGCCGAGGGGCCAGACGGTGTCCGCCAGCCAGGCCTGCAGCGTGGCCTCCGCTCCGGCAGCGATCAAGGCCTGGATGGAGCCATGCTGCTGTTCGAAGGTCTCTGAGATCTGGGCGCTGATCAGGTGGCCCAGCGCATAGGAGGGGAAATACCCCAGCAGTCCTTCCGCCCAGTGGATGTCCTGCAGGCAGCCCTCCGCATCGGTTGCCGGCTGGATTCCCAGCAGCTCCCGCATCCGCCGGTTCCACTGGCCAGGCAACTCCTCCACCGGCATGTCCTGCTCCAGCAGGGCCAGCTCCAGCTCGTAGCGCAGCACGATGTGCAGGCAGTAGCTGAGTTCGTCGGCCTCCACCCGGATCGGGCCGGGCTGGAGGGGATTGAGGGCACGCCAGAAGCCGAACCCACCGCCCCAGGGATCGCGGCCCAGGCCCTGGCTGAAGCGGGGGTGCCAGCGCTCGGCGAAGGCGCGGCTGCGGGCCACGCGGCACTCCCAGAACAGCGACTGGGACTCGTGCACCCCCATCGAGGTGGCTTCGCCCAGGGGCCAGGGGAAGTAGTGGTCGTCCGTGCGGGGCAGCCCCTGCTCGTAGAGGGAGTGGCCCCACTCGTGGGCGGTGGCCAGGAAGGCCGAGAGCGGCTGGCCCGGCACCACCCGGGTGGTGATGCGGAAATCCTGGGGGCCCACCGTGCAGGAGAAGGGGTGGGCGGAGCGCGATCGCTGGCAGCGGCGCTCGTCGTAGCCCCAGCTCTCCAGCAGCTCCGCGCACAGCTGCTCCTGCAGGGCTTCGGGTAGATCGGCGTCTGCTGCCGGGGACGGGGCGGGCTGGGCCTGGCTGCTGCTGGCCACCTGCTCCAGCAGCGGCGGCAGCTCGGCCTTGAGCGGCGCGAACAGCTCCTCCAGCCGCACCTTGCTCACATCGGGCTCGAAGGGCTGGGCCAGGATTTCCCAGGGGCTCCGGGCCACGGGCTCGGCAGCGGCCAGCTGGGAGGCCTGCTGGCGCCGGAGGCTGATCAGCTCCCGCAGGGCCGGGGCGAAGGCCGGAAAGTCGTTGCGGGCTCGGGCCTCCTGCCACACCGCATTGCCGCGCGACTGGGCCTTGGCCAGGGCGCTCACCAGGGCTGGATCGAGGCAGCGTTGCCGCTCCAGCTCCAGCCGCAGCAGCTGCAGGTTGCGGCGGCGCTGGGGCGGGGCATCGGCGTTGAGCTCGGCTTCCGCCGCCGCCACCAGATCGGCGTAGGCCTGGCTGCTCTGGCGCTCATGCAGCTGGCCGGCCAGCAGGGCCAGCTGCTCGCCGCGCCAGGCGGCACCGGCGGCCGGCATCACCGTGTTCTGGTCGTAATAGAGGGCGCTGCTGATCGAGCCCAGCAGGCGGGTGTGGTGCAGGTGCTGATGGAGCTGGCTGAAGGCTGAACCCGCTGGAGCCATGGCGTTGGTGGGGCCGTTCGGGCCAGCATGGCGCCGCACCCTGCCCCCATCTCCGGCTCAGAGCCAGTGGTGCGGGTAAGGACCGCTGGATGGTCGCAACCGGTGGTAGAGCACCGCGATCAGCACCAACAGCACCGAGCCGCCAAGGATCGGGCTCACCACAAAGCCGGGTTTGGCCTGCAGCAACACCCCAAGCAGGGCAACAGCACCGGCCGGGGGGTGCAGGCAGCGCAGCTGCTGCCCCAGGGCGATGGTGAGCCCAACGGCCAACCCCATCACCCACACCGAATGGCCGAGCCATGCCACGCAGGCTGCGCTCACCACTGCCCCAACGGTGTTGCCGAGCACGAGGTTGCGGGGCTGTGCCAGGGGACTGTTGGGGGAGCCGAACAACAGCACCGTGGAGGCTCCGAAAGGAGCCACCACCAGCGGGTAGTGGCTCCAGCCGCTGAACAGTCCAAGGCTGCTGATGGCCAGCAACCCACCGAGCCACGCCGCCACGGTCTCCCCAGTGTCAAAGCGGGGCTGGAAGGCACGTCCGCGGTCCCGTTCGGCCCTGAGCCGCCTGAAAGCCATCGGCAGAACGGTATCGCTGCTAACAATTCAAGCCAGTGAAGCCAGGTCCTGGGGGACCGGCAGGCGGCTTCAACAGCAGGCTGCCGGTGGACGGCACAGCGGCTGGATGGCGCTGATGGCTTCGGCTGGGCCGCGCCGGATCCGCACCCGATAGGCGCCATGGGCGGGGCCCAGGTGCTCGATCAGGGCGTCGCGGGCTTCATGGTGCAGTTCTTCGAGGGAGGGAGCTGTGATGTGAATGCTTCGCTTGCTTGCCGGTGCGGTGGCTTCCGCATCGAGACGTCCGGGGGTGTCGCTGAGAACGCGGAAGACGATCTCGCGCATGGGGAATATCGATCATGTCCAGCCACCATCCTTGGCCTGATCCCGCTGATTCGGATGTCGTGCTGCATACGGGACGCAGATCAGCTACGAGTCAGGCTGACTGAGATGTGGTTGTGGGCCACGACCTGATTGCGGCCATTGTCCTTGGCCAGGTACAGGGCCTCGTCGGCATGCTTGATGGCAGCCGAGGCTCTCTCTCCTCGCTGTGGGAAAGAAGCGACCCCGATGGATACGGTGATGCCAGGCATTGTATGGCCTTTGTGGGTGAACGTAAGCTCACTGATCTCCTTGCGAAAGGCCTCCATTCGAGTGATGGCCTGCTCGAATTCCAGGTCGGTGAGCACGATGAGGAATTCTTCGCCGCCGTAACGGCAGGGAAGGTCAGTGATGCGAAAGCCTTTCATCTTTTCGGCCACGGCAATCAGAACAGCATCGCCAGCATCATGGCCGAATTGATCATTGAAGGTCTTGAAGTGATCGATGTCGATCATGGCAACGGCGCCGGTTTTGTTGTTGCGCCCGGCGCGGCTGAGCTCTCGGCTCAAGGCCTCCTCCATGAACCTGCGGTTGTATAGACCTGTGAGGGGGTCGCGAGTTGAGAGTTCCCTGAGGTTCTCGCGCAGAACGATATTCGCCAACGCCAGGCTGATGCTATCGGCAGTGGAGCGAGCGAGGTTGGTAAAGCGCTCTTTGTTCAAAGACTCGCTGCCGGCAATTAGATGGATGATGCCCAGTGCCTTGCCCTGGGCGAGCAAGGGCAGGCAGAGATAAGGTCTCTTCTCCTCGTCGAGGTAATGGCAGGCAGGATTGAGGTGATTGCCAAGGTTCACCTCATGAATGCTGTTGCGACGCAAGGCCCAGCAGTTTTCTGGAGCTAATATGATCGCCTGGGTTGCAAATCCTCCCCAGGTGAGTGCTTCCTCCAGCTGGTTGGTGGAGGGATTGGTGAAAAAGCCCCGGCCCTCTGACTGGGGGAAGAGCTCCTCCATGCTCGCCTGCAGGATTGGCATGGCCTCGCTCATGCTCTGACAGCTCTGGAGTAGTTCGCTCATTCCACTCAGAAGCATCACCTCTCGGTTGGTCTCCTGCAGCTCATTGCGAGAGCGCACGGCATCAGTCACGTCACGAGCGGAGGCAAAAACACCTGCCACACGCCCGTCGGAATCGTGAAACGTGCTGGCGTTGTAAAGGACGTCGATGGTCTGTCCTGAGCGGTCTTGAAGGGTGAGTGGGTAGTCCACCACGCGCCCCAGGGTGAACACCTGCTGGTAGCCGGCACGGGCTTTCTCGGGGTCTGTGAAGTAGTCTGAGAAATCACTGCCGATGAGGTTAGTCCGGGCGAGGCCCGTGGCCAGTTCCGTGGCCCGGTTCACGTCCATGATGCGCCCATCGATTCCGATGGTGACCAGTGGATCGAGGCTGGCCTCCAGGAGGCTGCGGGCATACAGGGACGCGTTGCGCATTCTTTCCTCCGCCTCCCTCTCCTCCGTCTGGTCGACGGCAAGTCCGGCGAGCATCTCCGGCAAGCCCTCGCTGGTGCGAGACACCAGACGGCCGCGGATCAGCAGCCAGCTCCACTTGTTGTCGGGGGCCTTGATGCGCACAAAAGCCCGCAGAATGAGATCCGGGTTCTTGAGGTGTTGCTCAAGCCGGTCGTAGAGGGCTGAGCGATCATCGGGATGCATCACCTGAAACAGTGATTGCCCCGCCTCCGCCTGTGGCGGCTCTTCGGGCCCCTCGTTCGCTGTGGACCCATTGCTGTGGAGTGTTAGCTCATCGGCCTGGAGCTTCCATTCCCATGCCCACACATCAGCGGCCGAAATGGGATCGAAGTGGTTATAGGAGTTACCACGCCTGCCCTTGCGCTCAGCCATCTCGCTCGGCTTGATGTGTCCCCCCATGCACTATGGCGTAACTTGGCCAGCCCGAGGCCATTGGTTGCTGGCTTGTCTCGCTGAGGATGGCTATCACCAGCCGTTGCGATCAGGGGACTTCTGTGTCATTTCAGGCGCGCAGATGCGGCACCCAGTACGCAGGCTTCAGCGGGATGCGGCCTGGACCCCTCGCGCGGCCCAGCTGTTCACGCTTGGGCGCATTGGCGGAGCCGGTCATGGCGAGATTGAGCGCAAATGGTGTGATCCGATCGGGCAGGCTCTGGTGGGCCAGTTGCGCGAGGAAGCGGATTTGCTCCACCGCGCTGAGCCAGCGGGTCCGGGCTCAGGGGGAACCCCAAGCCGCTGATTCGCCGCATCAGCAGAGCAGATCAGACGGTGGGCGTGCCGAAGCCGAGCGTTGGCCCTTGGCTGTGGGGACCCTCAGCTGGCCCAGCCATGCCGTCCCATCACCAGCCCGCCCCACACTCCGACGCAGCTGCTCAGCAGCCCTGGGAGCCCAGGGAGGAGCACGAGAAGCAGGCCCGGGAGCAGCGGGCTGAGCAGGAGCACGAGCCCGACCATGGCCGCCATGCCGAGGACCGTTCCAGGCCCAGCAGCTTTACGCGCAAAACCCGCTGAGCCCATGGCTCTTCAGCCGCCGCAACCATGGCTTCCCTGCCGTGAGGGCTGGGTGATCGTGGCTGGCGGATATCGGCTCACAACGCAATACCGGCTCGCACAACAAAGCCCGGAGCGCGGGCCCCGGGCTTCTGTCTGCCCAGCTGTGCGGGCTCCCCAGGGGGGGAGAGCACAGCCGGGCGCGGTTTTGCTTGGCAATCAGATCGCAAGATCTGAGATTCTTCAGTTGTGGTGGCGGAGCTGCCGGCGCTGGCACCTGGGGCCAGGTGACAAGTGGGACGTTCCGTTGAGCCCGGGGCACCTCAGGCGGTGCAGTGGGCAGATCAGCCGCTGTGCAGCGGAGCGTGATCACCAGGAACGTCAGAGATCCGTCGAGAGTGTTGGAGCAGGGGCCGGATCGTCAGCGCACTCCTGCTGGGTGCTCAGGGGGGGTGTCTTCCATCAGCGGAGCCTCCGAATCCCGATGCCGTCACCATGAATCGGCCAGCCGGCGCCGGCAAGGGATGCGCCGCGATCGACACCGCTCTTCACCGGCGGCAATGGCTCTTCATGAAGGGGGCTTCACCTTTGCCATCAGCAACCGACCAACCCGGCTGGATAGTGAGGTCATCCGCTGGCATCGCCGTGATCGAGTTCCCCTTGGCCGCCATTGCGGATCCCCGCGATGGATCGCCGGTGCTCGGGCTGGCCAAGGCGATTCAGCTCTCGGTGGCGCCGGTGTTTCTGCTCACGGGCATCTCCGGCCTGCTGGGTGTGCTGAGTACGCGGCTCACGCGCGTGCTGGATCGGGCCCGCGAGCAGCAGCAACTGCCGGTGCCCCACCATGCCGACGATCTGCATGTGCTCAAGCGGCGCATGGGGCTGCTCACCCGGGCGATCGAGGCGGCCACGATCACGGGTGTGCTGGTGGCGGCGGTGGTGGCTGTGACCTTTGTGAGCGCGGTGGCGGTGGTGGATCTCACCGCCATCGTGGTGCCGCTGTTCGTGCTGGCGATGGCCACGCTGATCGGTGCCCTGCTCCTGCTCCTGCGCGACACCCAGATCGCCTCGGTGCTGATCCGGCGCCGCTTCTGAGCGGGCGACAGGCGTGCTTACTTCTTGCGGCAGTAGCCGCCGCCCACATTCATCCAGCCGGAGGGGCAGGCCTGGCCGTTGGTGGGCATCACCGTGTAGCGCACCAGCCCGAGGGTGCTGCACTTGCCGTTGAGTGTGTCCACATAGCCCAGGGGGCAGAGGCTGCCGATCCTGGGCACCACGCGCTGGGCCAGGGCTGGCAGGGCAGCGGCGGCCATCAGCGCTGCCAGGGCCAGGCTTCCCCCCAGGGCCCCTTTCAACCAGGACAGAGGCGGCATCGTCGGCAGACCATTGCTCCGATGCTAGGGAGTGAGGCCCGGAAATTCCTCGATCAGATCCGGCACCGCCCCTCCCGTTCGGCGCACAGCTGCTCCAGATCCGGCCGGCCGGTGAGGCGCAGGCGGGCAGAGGCCCAGAGACGGTAGAGAGCGTTCGCCAGCGGCCCGAGCAGCGGCCAGCGGGTGGGGGCGTACAGCCAGCCCAGGCCGATCAGCTCGTAGGCGCGCCTGAACACCGCCACATCGCGCAGCACCGTGCCGTCGGCGGCGAGGGCATGGATGCGGCCCATGGCCTCTGCGTAGCTGATCCCCGCGTGGGCCGCCGGGTCGTAGGCGGGATCGTCGATGTCGACGAAGGCGAGCCGCGGCTGGCCGCCGTTGTGGTCCCGGTCGCGGCGCTCGAGAAAGCGCACCTCGCGCACGCAGAGGGGGCAGCCACCATCAAAGAGCAGGGTGAGGCCGGGGGCAGCGGCGGCCATGGCGGCGAAGCGGGGACAGCAAGGTGACGGATGCTAGGCAACGGGCACGGGATGCAGCCCGTCTGCCACCGCCACAGGCGGTGATTCAAGGCAGCGGCAACACCGAACAGCGGCAGGGGCGGCATGGCACCGGAAACGGAGTTGATGGGGAAAGACACCTCAATGGCGATGGCAAACGTTCCAGTTGCATTGCCGAAAAGGGAAGCAATGGCCATCCGGACGCTTTCGGCCAGCGCCTGGTTGCCGCACCAGGGCGTCTGAGTTGTTGAGAAGCAGGGGCTGGAGTTGTTGCGGGAATCTGTGAATGGGGAGATGTCGTGGGTGGTATCGACCGATCTCTGCTTGCAATGCGCTTGCGGGCGTAGCAGTGAATAGAGCTCTCAGGTGCCACTGGTTGCTGATCACGGCGCTTTGAGACTGTTGCAAGCGGCTTGCTGAAAGCTGGGCGAACAGTGAGGCAAAAAAGAAAGAAAGGGAAAAAAGTGCTTAAGGTCTTGGCGTGATCCTGTGTCTCTACGGCTCCTGTCCGCAGTACTTCAGGAGTTGATGGCTGGATGTCCGCGGCCGTCGCTGCCGCTTCCCTGTCCATGGCCCTGGGGCCACCGCTCGGTGGCTGGGCGAAGCTGGGCGAAGCGCCCCCATCATCCGCCGATGCTGCAGCAGAGCCTGCGCCAGCTCAGCCTCACCACCTCCGGCGAGGGCTTCACCGACATCACCGCCGCCCTGAACCGCGAGATCGCTTCCAGCGGGCTCACCACGGGCATCGCCGTGATCGCCAGCCTGCACACCAGCTGCAGCCTCACGATCAACGAAAACGCCGACCCGCGGGTGCTGCAGGACCTGTCCACCTATCTCAGGGAGCTGGTGCCGTCCGGCGACCAGCGCCCCTATCTGCATGACGACGAGGGGCCCGACGACATGCCGGCCCACATCCGCACGGCCCTCACCGCCACCAGCCTCAGCCTCTCCTTCGATCGCGCCCGCCTGCTGCTGGGCACCTGGCAGGCGGTGTATCTCTGGGAGCACCGGGCTGTGGGCAGCCGCCGAACGCTGTCGCTGCACCTGATCGGCAACGCTGAGCGCCGGGGCGATCAGCGCCGGTAGAAGTTGCCGTGGTTCTCCGTGTGCACGTAGGCCCCGCCGCCGGGCCCCCTCACGCCCCAGGCGCCATTGGAGGCGCTGATGCCACTCCATCCGTCCGGACCGCGATAGCCGGTGGCCCCCCAGCCGCCGTGGTAGGTGGTGCCGCCATACACGGCGACCCGCGGAGCGCCGTAATAGGTGCCGTAGTACGCGCCCGAAACAGGTCCCCACGCCGGCACCACCGGCGGCATCAGGGGGGTGGCCAGCTCGCAGCTCACGCCGTTGTAGGCGTAGCCGATGCCGCACACCACCTGGGCCTCGGCGGCGGGGGCGCTGAGCAGGCTCAGTCCACCGCCGATCACGGCGCAGGCGGCGGCAAGAACAAGGCGTTGGCTCATGGGTTCCATCCGTCTGCCCAGATGGTTAGCCATGGTGAGCCCCTGTTGGAACCCTCCAGCGGTCGATCCCCTGATTTCCCCGTGCCATGGCTGCGATTCTCCTGAGCCCCGAGCAACGCGAGTCGTTGCCCGCTGCCTGTCCCGAGTGGACCCTGCAGCACGACAAGCTGCGCCGTGAGCTGCGCTTTGACAACTTCGTGGAGGCGTTCGGCTTCATGGCGAAAGTGGCCCTGATCGCTGAGGCGATGGGCCACCATCCCGAATGGAGCAATGTGTGGAACCGGGTGGTGATCGAGCTCACCACCCACGACCTCGGCGGCCTCTCCAACCTGGATCTGGAACTGGCCCGCCGGATTGATGGCCTGCTGGCTTAAACCAGCAGCGGCAGTCTGGCCGGCTCACTCTGCTGGAAGCGCAGGTGTTGCTGGCCGGCCTCGCCGCCCACATCCACGCTGATGGAGTGGCCGCCCGTGAACTGCCCGGCCAGGATGGCCTTGGCAATCGGGGTTTCCAGTTCGCGCTGGATGGCGCGCTTGAGCGGGCGGGCGCCGTACACCGGGTCGTAGCCGACCCCGGCCAGCCAGTCGAGGGCATCGGCGTTGAGCTGCAGCCCCAGTTTCTTCTCCTCCAGCCGCTTGGCCAGCCGCTGCACCTGCAGCTCCACGATCTGGCGCAGTTCCTCCTGTTTGAGGCTGTGGAAGATGATCGTTTCATCCAGCCGGTTGAGGAATTCGGGCCGGAAGTGACCCCGCAGGGCCTCGTTCACCCGTGCCTCCATCTCGCTGTGGCGGCTGGGGTCGCCGGCCAGATCGAGAATCGAGGCGCTGCCGATGTTGCTGGTGAGAATCAGCACCGTGTTGGTGAAATCCACCGTGCGGCCCTGGCCATCGGTGACGCGGCCGTCATCGAGGATCTGCAGCATCACGTTGAACACATCGGGGTGGGCCTTCTCCACCTCGTCGAACAGGATCACCGCGTAGGGCCGGCGTCGCACCGCCTCGGTGAGCTGGCCGCCCTCCTCGTAGCCCACGTAGCCCGGAGGCGCTCCGATCAGGCGGCTCACGGCGTGCTTCTCCATGTATTCGCTCATGTCGATGCGCACCATCGCCTCCTCGCTGTCGAACAGCTGCGAGGCCAGGGCCTTGGAGAGCTCGGTCTTGCCCACGCCGGTGGGGCCGAGGAACAGGAAGCTGGCGATCGGCCGATTGGGATCGCTCAGGCCGGCGCGGGAGCGCTGGATGGCATCGGCCACGGCCGTCACGGCCTGCTGCTGCCCGATCACGCGGGTGTGCAGTTCATCCTCGAGGTGGAGCAGCTTCTCCATCTCGCTCTGCACCAGCTTGGCCACCGGGATGCCGGTCCACTTGGCGATCACCTCGGCGATGTCGTCTTCGGTGACCTCTTCGCGCAGCAGGGTCTTGTCGCTGCCGCTGGCATTGAGCTCCTCCTCCTTGGCGGCGAGCTTCTTGTGCAGCTCGGCCAGGGTGCCGTATTCCAATTCGGCGGCCTTGTTGAGGTCGTAGTTGCGCTTGGCCTGCTCCACCTGGAGCTGCACCTGCTCGATCTCCTCCTTGATGGCGCCCAGCTCATCAATGGAGCCCTTCTCCTTCTGCCACTGGGCATTGAGGGCGCTCTGCTGTTCGCTCAGATCCGCCAGCTCCTTCTCCAGCCGCTCGAGGCGATCGCGGCTGGCGGCATCGGATTCGCGCCCCAGCGACAACTTCTCCATCTCCAGCTGCAGGATGCGGCGATCGAGTTCGTCGATCTGCTCCGGCTTGGAGGTGATCTCCATCTTCAGGCGCGCCGCCGATTCATCCACCAGATCGATGGCCTTGTCGGGCAGGAAGCGATCGGCGATGTAACGGCTGCTCAGCACCGCCGCCGCCACCAGGGCGTTATCGGCGATGCGCACGCCGTGGTGCACCTCGTAGCGCTCCTTGAGGCCGCGCAGGATCGAGATCGTGTCTTCCACCGTGGGTTGATCCACGAACACCTGCTGGAAGCGGCGCTCCAGGGCGGGATCCTTTTCGATGTGCTGGCGGTGCTCATCGAGGGTGGTGGCGCCGATGCAGCGCAGTTCGCCCCGGGCCAGCATCGGTTTGAGCAGGTTGCTGGCATCCATGGCGCCGCCGGTGGCGCCGGCCCCCACCACCGTGTGGATCTCGTCGATGAACAGCACGATCTGCCCCTCGGAGGCGGTCACCTCCTTGAGCACCGCCTTGAGCCGCTCCTCGAACTCACCGCGGTACTTGGCACCGGCGATCAGGGCACCCATGTCGAGCGACACGAGCTGACGGTTCTGCAACGCCTGGGGCACGTCGCCATTGACGATGCGCTGGGCGAGGCCCTCCACGATCGCCGTCTTGCCCACGCCGGGCTCGCCGATCAGCACCGGGTTGTTCTTGGTGCGGCGGCTGAGGATCTGGATCGTGCGGCGGATTTCCTCGTCGCGGCCGATCACCGGATCCAGCTTGCCCTCGCGGGCCGCCTTGGTGAGGTCGCGGCCGTATTTCTCCAGGGATTCGTAGGTGCCTTCGGGGTTCTGGTCGGTCACGGTCTGGGATCCGCGGATGGCTTCAATGGCGGTTCTGAGTTTCTGGCTGTCGACGCCGCACTGGGAGAGCAGCTGCTTGCCGCAGCGGCCATCGGCCGCCAGGGCCAGCAGCAGGTGCTCGATGGAGATGTAGCTGTCGCCGAACTCGCCCTTGAGCGTATTGGCCTGATCCAGGCAGGCATTGAGGTCCTTGCCCAGGTACACGCTCTCGGGTGGGCTGCTCAGGCTCGGCTGGCCGTTGGTGTAGGCCTCCACCTTCTGCAGCAGGGTGCCCACATCCACGCCGGCCTTCTCGAGGATGCGGCCCGCCAGACCCTGTTGGCTCAACAGAGCGGCCAGCAGGTGGTCGGTTTCCATCTGCTGCTGCCGCTTCTGCTGCGCCAGCTGCTGGGCCGCCACGATGGCGCCCCAGGCTTTCTCGGTGAACAGCTCAGCGGTGGGATGCATGGCTGGAATCGTGGCTGCACAAACCGTATGGCCGTTGCACTGGCCTGGCGGCCAGGAGAACCGAACGCGGCTGGTCGGTCCTCTCGCCCTCGGTGGGCAACACCGGCCGTCCTGGGCGGAAAACCGTCAGGCCAGTGCCGGTGCCGGCTTCAACGGGGGCTGCCGTTGTAGTTCACGTTCACCACCGTGCGTCCATCAGCGGATATCTGGATGTCGGTTTCCCGGGTGGCGGGGCCCCCCTGCTCCTGCCAGCCGGGGGCTCCACCGAGGAAGCGGAACACGAAGCCCTGGGCGTTGTTCTGTACCAGGCATTTGCCCCCACCTTCGCCGGTGTTGAACATGCAGGAGGCCGGCACGTACACCGAGAGGCCGCCATTGGCGTTCACGGCCCAGTTCCTGGCCACATTCACGGCGCGCACATTGGCAGGGCTCACCTGGGCCTGCGACGGCAGCCCGCCGAGCAGGGCGATGCCCGCAGCGAGGCTGCCGCTGAGCAGGGTGCGTTGCAGCGATGTCATGGCTGGTGGGCCCACAGGAGTAGTGCAACTGTGGCCACGGCAGCCGCTGCAGGCTGCTGTGTAAACGATTTCTGTTGCCGGCGGCTGCCAGTGCGAGCTGGCCTACGGGGGCGGCAGCTGGGGTGAGCCTGGGGCGCCCTGGCCGGTGCCGGCGGGTAGCGGAATGATTCCCTTGCCCTGGCCGCAGAGCTTGAGCGGGCAGCCGTCGGCAGCGTAGATCGCGTCGTAGGCGGAGAGGCAGCCCATCCGGTTCTTGCGCGCCACGTCGCTGGGGGCGATCCGCAGCGGTTGCAGCGCGGCGTTGCTGGGGCCCACGATCAGCGGGCAGCTGCTGGCGGGCCGGGTGCTGCGGCCGTTGATGGCGGCAGGGGTGGGTCCTCCGATGATGGCCCGCTCACCCTGGGCCCGGACGCCGGCGGCGCTGAGCAGAACCAGGGCGGTTGCGCACAGGCCACCACCCAGCCAGAGGTTCCTACCGCAGCGGACTGAGGGGGTGGCCATGATTCCGGTTGTTCTGCGCACAGTGTGGTTGATGGTGGACGCGACGTTCGATGCCCTCGTGGCTCGCCTGGCCGAGGAATCCTTCAGCTTCGATGCCACCAGCCGCGATCCGGAGCGCAATTGCTGGCTGGCCGTGCACCGCCACGTGCATGGCGTGCTGCCCAGCGAGTACGACATCCGCGAGATTGACGAGGCGCTCTACGAGGCGGTGCTGGCCCATCGCCGCGGCCTCAGCCGTTGAGCTTGCGGATCGGGGCGAGGCTGGCGCGCCTCAGGAAATCCGCCATGGCGGCGGCCCGCTGGCGTTGCTGCTCCGCCTCTCGCGGGGGCTGAGAGGGCGTGCTGTTGGCGCCTTCGACAGTTCCCATCACAACGGGGGCAGCTGCCTGCACCATCGCGCCTTGGCAGCGGTTTGGCCAGCACACCCCATAAAAAAACCGCCCCGGAGGGGCGGTTGGAGGGCTGATCCAGCACTGGATCGGATCGATCAGGCCCAGCCTTTCTGGGACATCGACTCGACGTAGGCGGCCACGTCGGCGATGTCGCCGGCGCTCAGCTTGCCACCGAAGGCAGGCATGGCGTTCTTGCCGTTGGTGACCTGGTACTGGATGGCCTCTTCGTGGCCGGCGCTGTAGTTGGCCAGGTACGACTCAAGGGCTTCTTTCTTGAGGGTGCGCTCAGCATTCACCACATTGCCGCCGCCCATGTGGCAGGCCGCGCAGTTGGCGCTGAAGATCTGGGCGCCGTGGTCGGCGTCAGCGGCGAAGCTGGGGGTAGCGCCCAGCACCAGCGTCAGGCAAAGAGCGATCAGGGAGAGAAGACGGCGCATGGGAGCTCGTTCAACCCGAATAAAGTAGGCGCTGGCACGGGCCTGCGTTGCACCGGCTGCAGAGCTTTGCAACATTTGCGCTCAGATCCTGCCGCGCCGCGCCAGGCCGGCATCCTCGAACACCGCCTCCAGGCTGGGGGCGTGGCTTGCCAGGCCGAAGCGTTCGGGCGGGCTCACGGGATCGTGCACGAAGTGGCGCTGGCGGATTGAGAAACGATCCCAGGCGTTCACCTCGATCCGCAGCAGCTTGATCAGTCCCTCGATCAGCCAGCCCTGCAGGTCGATGCCGAAGGGTGGAACCCAGCTGTGGCGCCAGCGGCACAGGCGCGCCACGGTGTCGTTCACCGTGACGGCGGGCTGGCCCAGCACCAGCCGGCGCACGGCGCCCTGGCCGGGCTCAGGGTTGGCCTGGTGGGGCTGGGTGGCCAGGTGCACGCACACCCGGGCGATGTCGGCGGCGTGGATGAAGTGGAAGCTGGCCTCGGCCCGCAGCCACTTGGCCAGCCACAGCCAGCGTGCCCCTTCCCTGAGGCCAGCGGTGAGGTAGCTGGTGGGGTAGGGGCCACCGCCATCCACACGGCCACCGAACACCAGCGTGGGAAACACCGCCACGATCCGGCTGGCCAGGGGATGCTGCTCCAGCTGCTGCAGGCACTGGGCCTTGGTCTGGATGTATTCCGTGCCGTAGGCCATGGCCTCCGGCAGCAGCTCCAGATTGCGGTTGAGGATGCTGGCGGTGGAGAAGTAGATCACCTGCTCCAGCACCGCTGGGTCGGTGGCGGCCAGCATCTGTTTCACCGCCACCACGTTCACCTGGCGCGCCCGCTCGGGATCGCCCCAGGCGGTGGCGGTGTGAATGATGCGGGTGGCGGAGGCGATGGCGGCCCGATGGGGCTCCACGTCGCGCAGGTCGCCCACCAGCAGGGTGATGCGCGGATCGTTGGCCGGGACGGCGGTGAGCTTGGCGGGATCCCGCAGCCACAGCAGCAGCTCGGCATCGGTGTCGCGATGGAGCTGGGCTGCGATGTGCTGGCCAACGCAACCGCTGGCGCCGGTGATCAGGATCCGCTGGGGCTGGCGTAGGCCGCTCAAACGGCCGCTCCCAGGAGCTCGTTCACGGCCTTGCCGGTTTCGAAGAACACGCGGGCGTTCTCCTCAGGCGTGCCGGGCAGGATGCCGTGGCCCAGGTTGAGGATGTGCTTGCGGCCACGGGCCTTGCGCACTGTATCGAGGATCCGCTCGCGGATGCCCTCGGGGGTGCCGAACAGCAGGCCCGGATCCACGTTGCCCTGGACGCCCACGTGCTCGGGCAGGCGGGCGATGCCATCGGCCATGTCCACGGTCCAGTCGAGCGACACGATGTCGACCCCGGTGCGGCCCATGCGCTCCAGCACCCCGGCACTGCCGGAGATGTAGAGGATCAGGGGGGTGTCGGGGTGGGTGGCCTTCACCTGGTCGATCACCCGCTTCTGATAGGGCGCGGCGAACACGTCGTAGTCGATCGGGCTGAGCTGGCCGGCCCAGGAGTCGAACAGCTGCACCACCTGGGCGCCGCTGTCGATCTGGTAACGCACGTAGGCGGCGATCGAATCGGCCAGGTGGCCCAGCAGCTGGTGCAGCAGCGCCGGCTCCCGGAAGGCCATCGCCTTGATCACGGAGTAGGTCTTGGAGCTCTTGCCCTCCACCGCGTAGGCGGCCAGGGTCCAGGGGGCGCCCACGAAACCCAGCACGGTGGCTTCGTTGCCCACGTCCTGGCGCAGGCGCCCGAGCACTTCACCCACGAACGGCAGGGCCTCGGCGGGGTTCAGGGGCCGGAGGGCATCCACCTGGGCCTGGGAGCGGATGGCGGGCTCGATGATCGGGCCCTTGCTCTCGATGATGTCGAAGTCGATCCCCATGCCCGGCAGCGGCGTGAGGATGTCGGAGAACAGGATCACGCCATCGGGTTTGAAGGCGTGGAAGGGCTGCATCGAGATCTCGTAGGAGAGATCGGGGTTCTCGGAGCGCTCGCGGAAGCCGGGGTGCCGGTCGCGCAGGTCGCGGTACACCTTCATGTAGCGGCCGGCCTGGCGCATCATCCACACCGGAGGCCGCTCCACCTGCTCACCTCGGGCGGCGCGCAGCAGCAGGGGGGCGGTTCCGGTCATGGCGAAAAGCGAGGCCAGCGGCGAACTTACCCGAACAGGCCGCGGCTCTGGATCGAGGTGGCGGTGGAGGTGACGGCTTCGTCATGAACTGGTGAGCCGGGCCCGGGCCGCTTCAGGACTCCGCGGCCTCCAGGCTGCGCTGCTCATCGCGTTGGAACACCAGCACGCTCAGCGGCGGCAGGCAGAGATCCAGGGAGTGCTCGTAGCCGTGGATGCTCCACTCGTCGGTGAACTTGCCGCCCAGGTTGCCCAGGTTGCTGCCGCCGTAGCGCTCGGCATCGGTGTTGAACACCTCGCCGTAGTAGCCCGGCATCGGCACACCCACCCGGTAGTGGGAGTGGCTCTGGGGGGTGAAGTTGGCCACCACCACCAGCCAGCGGCCGGTGGTGCTCTCCCGCCGCATGAAGCTGATCACCGAGTGGCGGTTGTCGTTGCAGTCGATCCACTGGAAGCCGAACTGGTCGAAGTCGTCGCGCCAGAGGGCGGGTTCGGCCTTGTAGAAGCTATTGAGGTCGTCCACCAGGCGCTGCAGGCCGCGGTGGGGTTCGTACTGGAGCAGCTCCCACTCCAGATCCCCCCACACGTTCCATTCGCCACGCTGGCCGAATTCCATCCCCATGAAGATGGTCTTCTTGCCGGGGTGGGTCCACATGTAGGCCAGCAGGGCCCGCACGTTGGCGAACTTCTGCCAGTCGTCTCCCGGCATCTTGTGCAGCAGATGGCTCTTGCCGTGCACCACCTCGTCGTGGCTGAGGGCGAGCATGAAGTTCTCGGTATAGGCATACCAGATTGAGAACGTCACATTGTTCTGATGGAACTGGCGGAACCAGGGATCCAGCTCGAAGTAATCGAGCATGTCGTGCATCCAGCCCATGTTCCATTTGAGGTTGAACCCCAGTCCGCCGATGTTGGTGGGTTGGGTCACCATCGGCCAGGTGGTGGATTCCTCGGCGATCGACAGGGCGCCGGGGAAGTGCTGAAACAGCACGTGGTTGGCCTGCTGCAGGAAGTGCACCGCCTCGGTGTTCTCGCGGCCGCCGTGCTCGTTGGCCAGCCACTCGCCGTCGGGGCGCAGGTAGTCGCGGTAGAGCATCGAGGCCACCGCGTCCACGCGGATGCCATCAATGTGGAACTGCTCGAACCAGAACACCAGGTTCGCCACCAGGAAGTTGCGAACCTCGTTGCGGCTGTAGTTGAAGATCAGCGTGCCCCACTCCTTGTGCTCGCCGATGCGCGGATCGGCATGCTCGTAGAGGTGGGCGCCATCGAAGAAGGCCAGGCCGTGGGCGTCCTTGGGGAAATGGCCCGGCACCCAGTCGAGGATCACGCCGATGCCCTCGGCGTGGCAGCGTTCCACAAAGCCCCGGAATTCATCCGGTGTGCCGAAGCGGCTGGTGGGCGCGTACCAGCCCGTTACCTGATAGCCCCAGGAGCCATCGAAGGGATGCTCGGAGATCGGCATCAGCTCGATGTGGGTGAAGCCGCGGGCCTTCACGTAGGGGATCACCCGATCGGCCAGTTCGGGATAGGTGAGCAGGCGGGCGCCGGGCTTGAGATCGGCGGCGGGCACCGGCGGCCGCGCGCTGCCATCGGCTTCGATGAAGGGCTGATCGGCGCTGGCGTGCATCCAGCTGCCCAGGTGCATCTCGTACACCGCGATCGGCTGATCCAGCGGATTGCGGCTGTCGCGCTCCTGCATCCAGGCGCCATCGGTCCACGGGTAGCCGCCCAGGGGCTCCACGATCGAGCCGTTGTTGGGCCGCACCTCCTGGCGGAAGCCGTAGGGGTCGGACTTCTGGTAGCAGTGCCCGTTCGGGGCCCGCACTTCGTACTTGTAGATCTCGCCGGCCTGCAGTCCCGGAATAAACAGCTCCCAGCAGCCCCCCAGCCGCGACTGCATCGGGTGATGGCGGCCATCCCAGCCGTTGAAGTTGCCCAGCACCGCCACGCTGCGGGCGTTGGGGGCCCAGAGGCAGAACTGCACGCCCGGCACGCCGTGCTTGGTCACCACGTGGGCGCCCATGCGCTGCCAGATGTGGTGGTGATTGCCCTCGGCGAACAGGTGGCGATCCATCTCGCCCATCCATTCGTCACGGAAGGCCCAGGGGTCGTGGGCCACGTGCTCGATGCCGCCGCGCTGTACCCGCACCTGGTAGTTGCTGCCAGGGTTGGTGGTGAGGCTGGCCTCGAAGATCCAGGGGTGATGGGGCGTGGCCATCGCCAACTCCGCCCCGTTGCTCAGCAGCTCGACCCGCTCGGCCTCGGGCATCCAGATCCGCACCACCCAGGTGCCGTTGTCCAGGGGCTGAGGGCCCAGCACGGCAAAGGGGTGGTCGTGCCGGCATTCCGCCAGGCGCTGGGCATCGTCCACCATCCAGTCGAGCTGAGCCAGCACAGGTTCCAGCGCAAAGCGTGGCCGGAGCTTAGGCGGCTTTCACGGCTTCGAAGGCTGTGAAGGCACCGCCCAACCTCAGCGGACCGGCTGCGGTTTTGCCGGGATCTCGGGGAAGTCAACCCCGACGATCTGGTTGTTGGTGTCGAGGATCACGTAGAGGTTGTCGCTGAGCCGGTTGAACACCACGTTCACCAGCACGAGCCTCGCGTCGCGCGTGCTCTCGGCCTCCACGGCGCGGCCCAGCTTCACGAAGGTGCCGGTTTCGGCCTGCAGTTCCAGCCACTTGGCCTGGAGCGAGGCCGGGGGGATGTCTTTCTGGAACTGGGGGCTGAGGAAACTGGAGGCGGTGATGTAGTTGCCGGTGCTGAGCGCCTTCACGAAGTTCAGCGCCACCTGGCTGGTGGGATCGTCGGTGTGATCCACGTAGTAGCGGCTGATCTGGCCCTTGGGATTGAGCACGATGAAGATCACGCGCTTGCCGGCCGTGGTGGTGACTTCCGCCTCCACGGTGCTGCTGTTCAGGCCGCTGCGCACGCTCAGCAGCTCGTAGCTGAGGACCTTCGGCTGGCTACGCATGGTGGCGGCCACCATGGAGGGGCTGCTCACGGCCTTCAGCTCATCGGAGAACTGGGCGTAACGGGCGTTGGCATCACCACTCTTCACCGCGTCGAGCACACGCCGGGCCGCTGCACGGGCCTGCTCCACGCTCAGGGGCGGCTGGGTGGCGGCGGTGCTGCTGGCGGATGGTGCCTGGGCGGTTGCCGGCCTGGGCAGCAGAACTCCCACGGGCCCCGCCAGGGCTGCGGCCAGCAGGCAAAGGGCGGCGAGGGCAGGTCGCAGGGGGCGCGGCATCGCAGGACGCGGGCGTTGGGTCGGCTCAGTTTGCCCCAACCATCGGGAGGATGCTGAGCTGGGCGTCGCTGAGATCGAGCTCGATGCTGATCACCCGGTGATCGCAGCCCACCGCTTCGAGGGGCATGGCGCCGCTGCCGGGATTCACGGCGATCTGCGGCCAGGCCGCCGCGCCGATCGAGAGCCGTAGCCGTTCGCCGCTCTGCAGGGTGAGCAGCAGCGGTTGCAGGGCCACCCGCCGCTGCTGCCGCCGCTGGCAGGTGTCCCCCAGGAAGCGCGCCAGGCCCGTGCTCAGCTGCCGCACGCCGTTGCCGCTCACCACCGAGAGGGCCACGCAGAGGTCGAAGCCGGGTTGGTCGGCCGCCACCGGCAGCTCCAGCACCGGTTGCCCCAGCAGCTCCATCGGGCCCGGGCAGGCCTCGCTAGTGAAGCAGGCCACATCCGTGCGGGCATCGAGATCGCCGCGATCCACCGGGCCGGCATCCAGCCCCAGGTGGCCGCCCCGCCCTGGCAGGGGTCGCCAGGGGTCGTGCACGATCACCACCGTGCCGCCGCCGGGCCCCTCCCCCGCCGTGAGCCGGCCCTCGCCCGGATCCACCGCCGCCAGGCCGGAACTGGCCAGCCCCCAGCATTGGCCGCTGCACTGCAGGGGCGAACGGCCGCGCCACTGGCCGGTGCCCAGATCCGCCATCAACTCCGCGGGCTGCCGTGCCAGCTCGCCCTTCCCGCCCCTGTCCCTGAGGTGGCGATCGAAGAAGGCCAGCTGCAGCCGATCGATGCCGCCCTGCCAGCCCAGGTGGGTCCAGGCACCGATCCGCAACAGCTGCGGGCTGCCGCCTGCCCGGCCCCGCTGCCAAAGATCGAGGCAGCCCAGCAGGTGCGGATCGTGCCAGCCCCCGATCTGCAGCATCGGGCGGCTCCAGAGGGCGCCGGGCGGCTCATGCCGCCGCCAGCCGTCGGGACTGCTCGGATCGCGCTGTAGCCAGGCCAGGCCCATCCCCTCGGGGTCGTGGCGCTGCAGCAGGGCCAGTCCCTCCCGCAGGAAGGCGCCGCTCTCCAGGCTCTGGCGGATGAGGTTCCAGCCCGCCCCATCCCCTCGGCGCCGGCAGCCCTGGGCCGCCAGTTGCAGGGCCCAGCCGAGCCCGAGGGCCCACCAGTGGGCTCCGCCGCTGCTGGCCCAGTGCAGCCGCTCGTCCAGGCCCGCCATGGCGGGAGCCAGGGCATCGGGCAGCTGGGTGGCATCGCTCCACAGCAGCTGGCTGAGGCCCTGATAGGAAAAGCCGTAACAGCCGATGCGGCCGTTGCACCAGCTCTGGCTGCGCAGCCAGGCCAGGGTGGTGGCGCCGTCGATGGCTTCCTGCTGGAAGCCCTGGAACCGGCCGCCTGACTCGCCCCTGCCGCGCACGTCCTGCACCACCACGGCGTAGCCCTGGCTGGCGTACCAGTGGGGATGGGCGTAGACCACGGTGGAGGCGATCGCCCGGCCGTAGGGCTGGCGCATCAGCAGGGTTGGCCAGGCTCCCGGCCCGGGGGGGCGCCATACCCGACTCACCAGCGCCACGCCATCGGCCGTGGTCAGCCGTTCATCGCTGACGCCGATGGCCAGATCGCCCACTTCAGCGCACGTCTGGGCAGTGGAGGCCCACCACGTAGGTGCTCAGGATTTCAGCGTCTGTGCTGCTCAGCCCCTGGCGTGCGGCCACCTGGGCCACCGCCTGGGGCGCGGTGTAGGAGATCCCCTGGGCGTTGAGGGCGCGCAGTTCGCCGCAGAGGGCCTTGGCCTTCTGGGGGTTCTGTTTCACCGATTCGAGCAGGGCCGAGTTGGCCAGAGCGGGACCAGCCGCCAGGCTGGCCAGCAGGGCGGCTGCCAGGGGCAGGCTGCGGGACAGGCGATGGGACACGGCGGATGGCAGGCCGCGGAGGGCCGCCAGAAAGGTTGTTTCCATTTGAGTCCTGCGTCGCGGGCGCTCGCGGTGGCCAGGGGTCAGTTCCAAGGGCGACCGGGAGCGGTCTGCGCCTGGTGGATCCAGCGCCGCAGGGTGGCGGCATCCACCCGCGGGGGGGCCATGCCCAGCAGGGAGCGCTCCAGGCGACCCAGCTGGGTGAGCAGCTGCTGGGGCGACGCCTCCGCCAATCCCTTGCCCGTGGCGATGCCGGCATAGAGCAGCAGGGCCGCCTCCTCCGGTTGCAGGCCCACCTCCACCACCAGCCGCGCCTGGCCCCGCAGCTTCAGCAGCTGCCGCTCGAGGGCTCCGCCGCGGCAGAGCTGCCGCAGCTGCTGATCACTGAGCAGGGCCAACTGCTCCCAGCTCTCGATGCGGGCTTCCTGCAGAGCTGTCTGCTCGCGCTGGAAGTGGCGGGGGAGGGGATACAGGGCGCTCAGGGCAGAACGGTCACGCTGGCATCCAGAAGGTTGCGGGTGGCCTCCGCCAGGATCACGGGCCGGTCGGTTCCAGGCTCCAGAGGGTCCACGCGCCGCAGGCGCACGTGCACGAGGTTGTCGTCGCTCTTGCGGCCACTGCCACGCAGGTTGCGGGCCACCTGCTCCACGGTGGGTTGGAAGGCCTCGCGGGGGAGATCCGCCGGCGCGGCCGCGATCACCAGGTCGGTGCCGTTGTCGAACACCACCGGCACGCTCACGGCTCCCTCCACCACGCTGCGCGGGGAGTAGCTGATGGCGAAGGCCAGGCAGGAGAGCGAGAGCAGCACCGTGAAGCTGGTGACGCCCACCAGGCGGAAGCGGATGCCCCACTTGGCCAGAAAGCCCACCACGGTGAGCACCGCCAGCACCCCTCCGGCGAGCCCCAACCACTGGCCAGCCGTCAGCAGCAGGGGATCGGCGGGCATGGCGGCACAGGAGCGCAGGAGAGCACCCTTATATTGCGGCCTCCTCAGACGCTGACTGCCAAGGGCCGATGGGGCTGCAGCCTGAGGAGTCTGAACACGCTGGCAGCCGCCTTCCCACCAGGCTTCTCCAGCGCCGGGCACTGGCCTCCGCCGGAGTGGCAACCGCCGCACTCACGTTGGGGTGGCTCGGGGCCGACCTGGCGGGTGCCCGGCTCTATCGCCAGCTGCGCCCGTGGGTGGAGCGCCTGGCGGGCCGTGCCATGGGCCATCCCCTCGAGCTGGGCCCCTACCGGGGCCTGAGGCCCTGGGGGCTCCGGGCCGGGGCCAGCCGCTTTCGCCCCGGCCCCGACAACCCCTCCACCATCGAGGTGGAGGCGGTTTCGGTGGCCCTGGATCCCCTGCGCAGCCTGCGGCAGCGCAGCTGGGTGCTGCAGATCGAGCTGCGCCAGGCCCGCGTGCAGCTGCGTCGCAACAGCCGAGGGGCCTATTGGGTGCTGGGGCCCCAGCCGCCGGGTCGCCAGCCACCAGCCCTGGGGTTGCACATCCAGCTCGATGGTGCCGCCCAGGTGAGCGTGGCTCCGGCCAGCGGATCGGTGCTGCGCTTTGCCCTCAGCGGCGACAGCACGGTTCTGCTGCGCCAGCGTCGCCTGGAGCTGAACGCCGCGGCGCGCCTGCTCCAGCGGGGTGAACGGGGCGGTGCCCTCAGCCTGCGGGGTCAGGGCCAGTGGTTGCGGGGCCAATGGCAGGCGGGGCTTGCCCTGAAGCAGGTGCCCCTCCAGCCCCTGGTGCCGCTGCTGCCCACCGGCCTGCAGCGGCAGTTTGCGGGGCGCCTGGATGGCCAGGCCACAGGCCAGTTGATGCTGCAGGATCCGGGCCGCGTCGGCCGCCGGCCCCCCGGGGCGGCGCGCCGCTGCCAGGGAAGCCTGGCCGTGGACGGTGCCCGCTGGCGAGCCGCTGTGCTGCCGGCACCGCTGCTGGCACAACAGCTCACACTCCGCTGCCAGGAACAGCAGCTGCGGCTGTTGCCCTCCAGCCTGGCGATGGGTCCATGGACAGGCCGGGCCACCGGCGGCTTCGACCTCGGTGGGCCAGCCGCCGGACGCCTGGGGCTCAACCTCACGGCCCAGAACCGCCGCGCCGGCCATCGCCTTCAGGCCCGTCTCAGCGGCCCCTGGCGCCATCCCGATCTGGTCATCACCGGTCGGCTGCGGCCACCGGAGGGCCTGGACCCCATCGCCCTGCGGGCCCAGCTGGCGCTGGATGGTCGCCAGCCGCGCTTCACGGTGCTGGCGTCCCAGCTTTCGCTGCGCAGTGGCAATGCGCAACTCCAGGCCAGCGGGCAGCTCTGGCCCGCTCTGGCGATCAACAGTCAGCGCCTGCTGCTGGGCCCGGATCTGTGGCGGAACGTGCCCGCAGCCCGCAACCTGATCGGGGTCTCATCCCCGCTCCAGGGGCAGCTGCAGGTGTTGGGCAGCCTGGCCGATCCGCGGCTGCGGCTGCGGCTCCAGCAGGCCAACAACCCCTTGCTGGGCTCGGCTCAGGCCCTGCTCCAGTGGAGCCGGGGTGTGCTGCGCCTGGAGAGCCTTGAGGCGCCGCAACTCACGGCCCAGGGCCGATGGCCCCTGGCCTTCCGCGGTGAGCGTGGGCTGGTGCCGGGTTCCCTGGCCCTGCAACTCGATCTGCGCCGCTACCCCCTGGCCCGGCTCACGCCGTTGCTCGGTTCCGGCCTGCGGGGATTCCTCGATGCCCGTGGGCGGATCGAGGGGCCGTTGCGTGCACTGCGGCCTGAACTGGATTTGCTGGTGGAGCAGCCCGGCGCCGGACCTGTGGCCCTGAGCGAGGCCTGGCAAGGACGTCTGCAGGCCCTGGGGGCCGGTGGCGGCACGCTGCGGCTCGAGCCCCTGGCCCCCGCCCGCTTCGGTTTCCTGGAGGCCCTCCTGGATCGCCGCTGGCTGCCCGTTTCGGTGCGGTTGCAGCGCTCGGGCGGCAGCCTCAGCTTCAGTGGCAGTCCACGCCGCTACCACTGGCGTGCCGAGGCCTTCCCGCTTGAGGGCCTGCAGCTGGCCATGGGGCCGCGCTCCACCCTCCAACCGGTGGAAGGGCTGCTCAGCGGCAGCGGCTGGCTAGACCTGCAGCCCCTCTGGATGCAGGGCCGGGTGCGGGTGGAGCGGCCCGTGCTGCTGGGGGTGCGGGGCCGCCAGCTGCTGGCCACGGGCAGCTTCCGTGATCGCCGCTTCGAGCTCACGGGCCAGCTGCAGCCGGAGTCGGAGGGGCGCATCGGCCTGCGGCTGCGCGGCGAGCGGGGCGGCCCCCTCTGGTCGCGCTTCGAGGGGCGCCGCCTGGGTTCCCGGTTGTTGCGCCAGCTGCTGGAGGCCTGGCCCCTGTGGCGCGGGGCGCCACCTCCGTCCCGGGGCCGCGCCGCCGAGCTCGGCAGCCTGGCGATCGACACCCTGGGCGGCAGCCTCAGCGATCAACTGGCTGCCCTGGCCCTGGCTCGGGAGCGCCTGGCCGCCGCAGCCACGCCATCCCCCGGTGAGCGCCCCCGGCCCGACGACCTCGAGGGACAGCTGGATGCCGACCTCACCCTGGTGGGACCGAGCCTGGAGCGGCTCCACATCGACCTGACGACCCGCGGCCATCTCTGGCTCCGGCGCGAGGATCGCGACGTGGCCCTCAGCGCCGAGCCCGTGGTGGCGAGGCTCCAGGGGCCCCTGCGCCAGGGCGCCGGTAGCTTCAGCCTCCAGAACCTGCCCCTCAGCCTGCTGGCGCTGCTCACGCCGGTGCCCGCTGGCCTGCGGGGGGGGCTCTCGGCCCAGGGCAGCTACCGGCTGGGCGGCAAGCGGCCGGAGCTGGAAGCCGTGCTGGCTCTGCAGCAGGCCAGCCTGAGGGGTGAGTCGCTGGCGCTGGAGCGGGGCCTCGTGCGGCTGGAGTCGGAGGCCATCGCCCTCGACTGGTCGCTGCGTGGTGGCAAGGCCAGCAACAGCCTTGAGCTGCGCGGCCGCGTTCCCCTGCGGCTGCAGGACAGCGGCCTGGAGCTGCGGGTGGCCAGCCGCGGCGATGGCCTGCGCTTCCTCGCGGTGCTGGGGGGCCAGGGGGTGCAGTGGCAGCAGGGCGAGGCCGACCTGCAGGTGCTGGTGCGGGGCAGCCTCGAGGATCCGATCGCCAATGGCTTCCTGCGCTTCCGCGACGGCGTGTTGCAGGTGGCTGGCCAGACCATGCGCCAGCTGGACGCCACCCTCCTGTTCGACTTCCAGGAGCTGGAGCTGCAGCAGCTCACCGCCAGGGTGGGGGCCAGGGGAAGCGTGAGCGGCTCGGGCCAGCTGGCCTTGTTCACGCCCCGTTCCGAGGCGCCGCGGCTGTTGAAGCTGCGCTTCAGCCAGGCACCCTTCAGCGTGCCCCGGCTGCGGGCCCAGGCCGATGGCGAGCTGCTGGTGAGCGGTGCGCTGCTGCGGCCCACCCTCGGGGGCGAGCTGCAGCTCAGTCGCGGCAGCCTCAATGTGCAGCCCGGTCAGCTGGCCACCGAGGCGGAACCCACGAAACCGGTCACGGTGCGGCAACTGGTGGAGAGCCAGTGGGATTTCAGCCGGCCGCTGGTGGTGATGGGGGCCGATCTGGAGAGCAATGCCAGCCGCGACATGCGCCAGGCGGTGCCCGATCTGCCGATGATCGGCCTCAACGGCCTGCGGCTGCGGCTCGGTCCCGATCTGCGGGTCACCGTGCCCAATGTGCTGAATTTCAACACCGGCGGGGTGCTCACCCTCAACGGCCGCCTGGATCCATCGATCCGGGCCAGTGGCGTGGTGCGGCTGCTCAACGGTCGCCTGGGCCTGTTCACCACCACCTTCAGCCTCGATCCCGATGCCCCCAACGTGGCGGTGTTCACCCCCTCCCTGGGGCTGATCCCCTACCTCGACATCGCCCTGCGCACCAAGGTGTCCGACACCCTGCAGCTGGACAGTGCCGACCGCTCCAGCATCTACGACTGGAACGCCAGCAACACCACCAGCGCCCTCGACCAGCTGCGGCTGGTGAAGGTGACGATCACCGCCACGGGACCCGCCGATCGCCTGGCGGAGAACATCCGCCTCAGCAGCTCACCGCCCCTGCCGGAGGAGCGGCTGATCGCCCTGATCGGCGGCAACTCGCTGGTGGGTCTGGTGGGCGGCAACGCCACCACGGCCCTGGCCACGGTGCTGGGCCAGAGCCTGCTCTCCCCGGTGGTGGGCGGGCTGAGTGAGGCCTTCGGCCAGCGGCTCAGCTTCGCCCTCTATCCCACTTATTTCGCCCCTGCCGAGGCGGTGGCGGTGGAGAACCGATCCCGTCGCCTGCCCTCGCAGCTGGTACTGGGCGCCGAGATCGGTCTCGATGTGACCGAGCGCTTCAATTTCTCGGTGCTGGCGGCCCCCAACCGCAGCGACATCCCGCCCCAGGTGACGCTCCGCTACCAGGCCAGCGATCGCCTCGGCCTGCAGACCTCGGTGGACAGCGAGGGCCGCTGGCAGGGGCAGTTGCAGCTGTTCTTCCGCTTCTAGGGTCGGGATCATGACGGAGCTCATCGGGGTTGATCTGGGCGGCACGGCCATCAAGCTCGGCCGCTTCAGCTCCACGGGTGAGCTGCTGGCCGAGCTCCAGCGGCCCACCCCCCAGCCGCCGATGCCGGGCGCGGTGTGCACCGCCCTGGTGGAGGCGATCGAGCAGCTCGATCCCGATCGGCGTGCCCCCCTGGTGGGCATCGGTCTGCCCGGTCCGATGGATGCCGCCGGCCGGGTGGCGCGGGTGTGCATCAACCTGCCGGGCTGGGAGCGGATCCCCCTGGCCGAGTGGCTGGAACCCCAGCTGCGGCGGCGGGTCACCCTGGTCAACGATGGCAATGCCGCCCTGGTGGGCGAGGCCTGGCTCGGTGCCGCCCGCGGCTATCGCGACGTGCTGCTGCTCACTCTCGGCACCGGCGTGGGCGGCGGGGTGCTGCTGGGCGGCCAGCTCTTCACCGGCCATGGCGGTGCCGCCGCGGAGCCGGGCCTGATCTGTGTGGACCCTGAGGGGCCTCCCTGCAACAGCGGCAACCGTGGATCCCTGGAGCAGTACTGCAGCATCACGGGGCTGGGGCGTCTTTCCCCCCAGCCCCCGGAGCTCCTCTGCCATCTGGCGGATCAGGGCGATCCCCAGGCCCTGGAGGTGTGGCGGCGCTATGGCCGCTGGCTGGGCATCGGCCTGAGCTCGCTGGTGTATGTGCTCACCCCGGAGCTGGTGTTGATCGGTGGCGGGCTCAGCGCTGCCAGCGCGCACTTCCTGCCGGCGGCCCTGGCGGAAGTGCAGCAGCGGGTACAGGCCGAGAGCCGGGCGGGCCTGGAGATCCGCCGCTGCGACCTGGGCAACGGGGCCGGTCGCCTCGGGGCCGCCAAGCTGGCGCTGGACAGGCTGGGATGATGCGGCCCATGCCTCAGTTCCGCGCTGCCTGCCCGTGAGCGTTCCCGATCCCTCCCCCGAGCTGCTGCAGCGCGCCGCCGCCGTGCGCCGGGCGGCCATGGCCCTGGGCCAGCGCAGTGATCAGGAGCGCCGCCAGGCCGTGCTGGCCATGGCGGATGCGCTGGAGGCCGCATCGGCCACGATCCTGGCGGCCAATGGCGCCGATCTGGAGGCCGCGGCGGCCGATGGCCTGGCACCGGCCCTGGTGGCCCGCCTGAAGCTCGATGCCGTCAAGCTCGCCGCAGCGGTGGAAGGCGTGCGGCAGGTGGCGGCCCTGCCCGATCCCCTGGGGGTGCGGCAGCTGCACCGGGAGCTAGATGAGGGTTTGGTGCTGGAGCGGATCAGCGTGCCCCTCGGCGTGGTGGGGGTGATCTTCGAGGCCCGGCCCGATGCGGTGATGCAGATCGCTTCGCTGGCGATTCGCTCCGGCAATGGCGCCATCCTCAAGGGGGGACGGGAGGCCTCCCGCAGCTGCGCCGCCATCCTCGAGGCCCTGCTGCAGGGCCTGGCGGGTTCAGCCGTATCGCCCGAAGCCCTCACCCTGCTCACCTCCCGCGAGGAGAGCCTGGCGCTGCTCAAGCTCGATGGCCTGGTGGATCTGATCATTCCGCGGGGCTCCAACGAGCTGGTGCGCTTCATCCAGGACAACACCCGCATTCCCGTGCTGGGCCATGCCGACGGCATCTGCCATCTCTATGTGGATCGGGACGTGGACATCCCCCAGGCGGTGCGGATCGCCGTGGATGCCAAAACCCAGTACCCCGCCGCCTGCAACGCCATCGAGACGCTGCTCATCCACCGCGCCGTGGCTCCGGCGTTCCTGGCCGCGGCGATTCCCGCCCTCACGGCTTCCGGCGTGGAGCTGCGCGGCGATCACGACGCCTGCTCCCTCGGGGTGGCGGTTCGGGCCAGCGACGCCGACTGGCGTACGGAGTACTCCGACCTGATCCTGGCGGTGAAGCTGGTGGACAGCCTGGAGGAGGCCCTGGCCCACATCGCCCGCTATGGCTCCCGCCACACCGACGCCATCTGCACCACCAGCGACGCCACGGCCGAGCGTTTCCTGCGCGGTGTGGACAGTGCCGGGGTGTACCGCAACTGCTCCACGCGCTTCGCCGATGGTTTCCGCTACGGCTTCGGCGCGGAGGTGGGGATCAGCACCCAGACCCTGCCGCCCCGGGGTCCGGTGGGCCTGGAGGGTCTGGTGACCTATCGCTACCTGCTGCGCGGCGAGGGGCACATCGCCGCCGACTACGCCGGCGGTGAGCGGCGGTTCAGCCATCGCGACCTGCCGCTGTGAGCGCCATGCCTCGGGATCGGATCCTGGTGCGCAACCTGCGCCTCTGGGCCCACGTGGGTGTGCTGGAGCGGGAGCGCCAGCTGGGCCAGTGGTTCGAGCTCGATCTCACCCTGGCCTGGGATCTGGAGCCCGCCGGCCGCAGTGACGCGCTCGCCGGCAGCCTCGACTACAGCCAGGCGATCACGGCCCTGCAGCGGCAGGCCCGCACGATTCGCTGCCTCACGATCGAGCACTACGCGGAGCGGATCTTCGAGCAGATCGAGGCCCTGTACGGACCGGTGCCGATGCAGGTGGAGCTGCGCAAATGTGCGGCACCGGTGCCGGGCTTCGGTGGCACGGTGGCCGTGGTGCGCCATCGCCACTGGCCATGACCCCCTCCCTCTCGCCCCTGCGGACCCTGTTTCACCGCAGCTGGGAACTGCTGGTGCTGGTGGCGGGCCATGGGTTCGCGGCCCTGTTCCTCTCCAATCTGGCCATCGGCCTGAGGGAGATCGACGACCCCTCCGTGCGCCGGTTGGCGGGGGGGGGTGCATGGCTTTTTCTTTGCCACCTTCAGCGGCAATCTGGTCCTGCGCCTGGCCATGGTGCTGCTGGTGCTGCTCCTGCTCGTGCGTGTCCTGCGGGGCCGTCCGATTCGATTCGGCTGTGATCTGCTCGGAGCACTGCTCAGCCTGCGCTGCGCCCTGCAGTTCCTGCTGCTGAACCTGTTGCTGCTGGCTCCGTTGAAATCGGGCGGCCTGCTGCTGGTGCAGCTGGTGCTGTTCCTACCGGTGATCACCATCGATTTCGGCTGGCTCTACTGGCGGTTCGACAGTGGCCGTCGCCGGCGGGGCCTGAGCCACATCCGCTTCGACGAGGAGCCGCCCCAGGCCTTCGACTACTTCCACGCCGCCGCCAATGCCCTGTTGCAGTTCGATCCCAGCGGTGCCAAGGCCATCACCAGGCCGATGAAGGCCCTGTTCGTGCTCCATGGTGTGGTGATGATGGATCTGGTGGCGCTCACCCTGTCCCGGGCCATCGGGTTGGCGTCCTCTCGCTGAAGCCATGACCCCACCTCTGGTGCTGATCCACGGGCTGTGGGACACGCCGCGGTTGTTCGGTCGGCTGGAGCAACGGCTGCGCAGCCGCTGTCCGGAACTGGAGCTCTATGCCCCCCACCTGCCCCATCGGCTGGGCGCCGTTTCGATCCGGGCCCTGGCGGAACAGCTGGCAGGCCTGATCGACGCCCGCTTCGGCTGCGACACCCCCATCGACCTGTTCGGCTTCTCCATGGGCGGGGTGGTGGGCCGCGCCTGGTTGCAACTCCATGGCGGCCATCGCCGCACCCGCCGCTTCGTCTGCCTGGGCAGTCCGCAGCAGGGAACGCTCACCGCCCAGCTGGTGCCCTCGGCTCTGCTGGCCGGCATCGCCGAGATGAAGATCGGCAGCCCACTGCTGCGCCAGCTCCACCGGGATCGCTCCCTGCTGGAGCGGATCGATTGCCATAGCGCTTACACCAGCACCGACATCACGGTGTTTCCCGGCTGGCGTGCCGTGTTGCCGGTGGGCCCGCGCCTGCCACTGCCGGTATGGACCCACCGCCAGTTGATCACCCACCCCAGGGCCCTGGAGCCCGTGGCCGATCTGTTGCTGGCGCCCTGAGGCGCCGGCTCACACGGCAACCAGCCCCGAATGGCGGATCAGGGCCTCCGTGGAGGGTTGGCGGCCGCGGAAGGCCTCGAACACCGCCTTGGGATCGAGGCTGCCGCCCAGGCTGAGCACGGTGTCGCGGAAACGGCGGCCCGTGTCGCGAATCTGCTGCTCGTTCTCCAGGCCCACCTCCTCGAAGGCCCCGAAGGCATCGGCGCTCAGCACCTCCGCCCACTTGTAGGAGTAGTAACCCGCGGAATAGCCGCCGGCAAAGATGTGGCCGAAGCTGCAGAGGAAGGCGTCCTCGTCGATCGGGGCCAGCACCGTGGTGGTTGTGGCGATCTGGCGGCGCAGCTGCTCGGGCGTCTGGCCGCAGCCGGGGTGCCACTGGCTGTGCAGGCGCAGGTCGGTGAGGGCGAAGTGCACCTGGCGCAGGGTGGCGGCGCCGCCCATGAAGGTGCGGGCGGCCTGCAGCTTGCTGAATTCCTGTTGCGGCAGGGGTTCACCGCTCTGCCAGTGGTGAGCCATCCCCAGCAACGTGGCGCGGTCGTAGCACCAGTTCTCCATGAACTGGCTGGGCAGCTCCACCGCATCCCACTCCACGCCGTTGATGCCGGCGGCCTGGGGACGCTCCACGGTGGTGAGCATGTGCTGGAGGCCATGGCCGAACTCGTGGAAGAGGGTCTCCACCTCCTCGAAGCTCATCAGGCTGGGGGTATCGGCCACCGGCGGGCTCTGGTTGCACACCAGGTAGGCCACCGGCAGCACCGGGGTGCCATCGGCCTTCCGCGAGCGCACCAGGCACTCATCCATCCAGGCGCCTCCCCGCTTGCTCCCCGGCCGGCTGTAGGGATCGAGGTAGAAGGCGGCGATGGGTTCACCGGCCCGGGCTCCGCTGCCCTCCAGCACCTGGAAGAACCGCACATCCGGGTGCCACACGGGAGCCTCGCCGTCGGTGGCCTTGATGCGGATGTCGAACAGGCGGCCGCAGAGGCTGAACAGGCCGTCGAGCACCCGAGGCAGCGGGAAATAGGGGCGCAGGGCCTCGCTGTCGAGATCGAAGCTCTCCTGGCGCAGCACTTCGGCCCAGTAGCTGATGTCCCAGGGCTGCAGATCCTCGGCCTCGGGGGCGCCATGGCGGTCGGCGCAGGCCCGCAGGGCCTCGAGCTCCTGCTGGGCCACCGGGAAGGCGGCGGCCCGCAGGTCTTCCAGGAGCCGCTCCACGGCGTCCACGGAGTCGGCCATCTTGGCGGCCAGGCTCACCTGGGCCCAGTTGTCGTAGCCCAGCCGCCGGGCCTGTTCACCGCGCAGGGTGAGGATCCGCTCGATCAGCGGCCAGTTGTTCAGCGGCGCGCCGGAGGCGCGGCTCACGTGGGCCTTGTAGAGCTGCTCGCGCAGATCCCGCCGGCGGCTGTACTTCATGAACGGGGCGTAGCGCGGCATGTCGAGCCCCAGCAGCCAGGGGCCCGCCTCGGCCGTGGCCTCGGCATCCCCAGCGCCGCGGGCGGCCTGGGCCAGTTGCTCCAGCAGGCTGGTGGGCAGGCCCTCGATCTCCCCAGGGCTGGTTAGCCGCAGGCTGAAGGCGTTGGTGGCATCCAGCACCTGGTTGCCGAAGCGGGTGGAGAGTTCGGCCAGCTCCTGGCTGGCCGCATTGAAGGCCTCCTGGGCTTCGCCGCCCAGGCCCACGCCCCGCAGCTGCATGTCGCGCAGCTCGGCAGCCAGGATCCGCTGCTGGGTGGGATCCAGCTGGGCCGCTGTGCCCGCAGCGGCTTCCTGGTGCTGGCGCTGCAGGGTTTCCAGGGCCCGGAAAATCACCTGGCTCTGTCCGGCCCGGTTGCCGAAGCTCACCACGGCCGCCTGCTGGCTGGCATGGGCGTCCCGCAATTCCGGGCTGTTGCAGACGCCATTGAGATGGCTCACCACCCCCCAGCTCCAGCGCAGCCGTTCCCCCAGCCGTTGCAGGGGATCCATCACCTGCGACCAGCTGAGCGCGGAGCCGGAATCCAGGGCTGCCCCCAGCTGTTGCTCCAGGGCGGTGAGTTCGGCCTCCAGCTGGGCCATCAGCTCGGGGATGTGGGCCGTCACCGCCTCGGGGGTGATCGCCTCGAAGGCCGGCAAGCCCTCGCCCCGCAGCAACTCAGGGATGGCGGTGCTGGCAGGGCCGGTGGTCATGGGGGGATGGGACCTCGATTGGGCCCATTCCAGCTCAGATCAGCGCCCTGGCGTGGTTCAACCCAGGGCGGGAAGCCGGCCGAAGGCCACCACCGTATGGGCCGCCAGATCGTTGGCCAGGGCCGTGGTGGTGGCCTCATAGAGGTCGATGGCCACCCGCGGCCAGAAGCCGATCACCAGGGTGGGCACCAGCAGGGTGAGGCCGATCACCAGCTCCCGTGGTTTCATGTCGCCCACCACGGCCAGGGCCGGGATGCGGGGGCCAAAGAACACACGCCGGCAGAGGCTCAGCAGGTAGATCGGCGTGAGCACCACGCCGATGGCGGCCAGCACCACGGTGATCACCCGGAAGCCCACGGTGAAGCCGTCGTTGCTGGTGACGCCCAGGAACACGGTGATCTCGCTCACGAAGCCACTCATGCCCGGCAGGGCCAGGGAGGCCAGGGAGCTGGCCACGAAGAAGGCAAAGGTGATCGGCAGGGCCTTGGCCAGGCCGCCCATGTTCGGGATCGAGAGGGTCTTGGTGCGCTCGTAGAACACGCCTGTCACGAAGAACATCGCGGCGGCGATCAGGCCGTGGCTGATCATCTGCAGCATCGCCCCGCTCATGCCGAGGCTGTCCACGGCGCCGATGCCCAGCAGCACGAAGCCCATGTGGCTCACGGAGCTGCAGGCGATGCGCCGCTTCACGTTGTCCTGGGCGAAGGCGTTCAGGGCCCCGTACACGATGTTCACGATCCCCAGCACGATCAGGGCCGGGGCCAGCTGCAGATGGGCATCCGGCAGCATCTGCACGTTGAAGCGCAGCAGGGCGTAGCCGCCCATCTTCAACAGCACGCCGGCCAGCAGCATCGACACCGGCGCGTTGGCCTCGCCGTGGGCATCCGGAAGCCAGGTGTGCAGGGGGAACATCGGCAGCTTCACGCCGAAGCCCACCAGGAAACCGAGGTAACAGAGCAGCCCGAAGGTGCCGCCGGGGCTGCGGGCGGCGAGCTCACTGAGGTTGAGGGTGAAGGGGCCGTTGAGGGCCAGGGCCAGACCGCTCACCAGGATCAGCAGCGAGGCGGTGGCGGTGTAGAGGATGAACTTGGTGGCGGCGTACTGGCGCTGGTGGCCGCCCCAGATGGCGATCAGCAGGTACACCGGCACCAGTTCCAGCTCCCAGGCCAGGAAGAACAGCAGGAAATCCTGGGAGAGAAACACCATCGCCTGGGCCGAGGCCTGCAGCAGCAGCAGGGCGAAGTAGAGGCGCGTTTTCTTCTGGATGTTCCAGCTGGCGGCCACCGACAGCAGGGTGACCAGGCCCGAGAGCACCACCAGGGGCGCGGAGAGGCCATCGGCCGCCAGGGACCATTCCAGGCCGAGGGAGGGCACCCAGGCGAAGCGCTCTACCAGCTGCAGGCCGGCGATCGAGCCGTCGTAGTGCTGGCTGAATACGAACAGCATCAGCACCAGGTCGGCCAGCAGGACCGCCAGGGCGATGGTGCGGGGAAGCTTGGGATCGGTGCCGTCGCCGGGGAGCAGCATCAGTAGCGGAGCCACCACCGCCGGCAACAGGGTGATCAGGCTCAGCCAGGGAAAGGCACCAGAGAGGGAGGACGCGGCCGTCAGGGGCAGGTTGGCGTCCATCGCAGCCTTGGCTTGGGTTACTGAGTGGGTCCGGCCTCAGGTTGCTCCCGACTGGGCGGACCGGTTGGGGCTGGCCCCGGATCCAGCCAATCTATCAGGGTGAGTATTTCTACCCACACGCGAAGGACCGGTTCGATCTGGGGTTTGCGGTCAGAGGGTGTGCCAGCGGCTGCCGGCCTGCTGCAGTTGCAGCACCTCCGACCTCGACGCTACGCCTTCGGCTTCCCATGTTTTCACCATGGCCCGGCTCACGGCTCCGGCCGTGGCCTTGCTGGTGAGGGCCAGGATGCTGGGGCCGGCCCCGCTGATCACGCAGCCCCAGGCGCCAGCATCGATGGCCGCCTGGCGCACCTGCCGTCCCCCCTGGATCAACCCCCAGCGGTAGGGCTCGTGGATGCGGTCGTGCATGCCATCGGCGATCAGATCGCCGTTGCCGGTGCGCAGCCCCTGCAGCAACAGGGTGAGGGAGCCCAGGTTGGTGACGGCATCGGCGATGGAGATCACCTTGGGCATCACCCGCCGGGCCTCGCTGGTGGAGAGACGGATCGCGGGGATGGCCACCACCGCCAGCACCTCGGGCGACCACTCGCAGCGCACCACCCGCCAGCGGTGGGAGGCGGCCTTGGCGGTCATGCACAGCCCCCCCAGGAGCGAGGGCACCACGTTGTCCGGGTGGCCCTCGATGTCGATGGCCAGCTCCAGCAACTTCTCGCGGCTGAGGGGTTCACCGAGCAGGGCGTTGGCCCCCATCAGGCCGGCCACGATGGCCGTGGCGCTGCTGCCCAGGCCCCGGGCCGGAGGCACCGCCAGCCGCACCCTGGCCTCGATGGCGATCGGCGGCTCCCCCGCCTCTTTCCAGACCCGCTGGGCGGCGCGGTACACCAGGTTGTCGGGACCGCCGCGCAGGTGGGAGCCCTCGCTTCCCTCGATCACCAGCTCAAAGCGCTCCCCATCGCCCTCGATGCAGCGCATCTCAAAGCGATTGTTCAGATCGAGGGCGGCCCCGAGGCAATCGAAACCTGGACCCAGATTGGCTGTCGTGGCTGGGACATCCACCACAACCCCCTGTCCGATGCGGGGGCGCACCATGCCGTCTGTTCTGCTGCGGCCAGTGTCCCACCTGCCGGGGCTCAGCCCAGCAGCATGCGGGCGCGACAGGCGGCACTGAACAGGCCGGCCTCGGGATCGGTGAGGGCCATCAGGGGCACCTGCTCCACCACGGCGCTCAGGCGCCCCTTGGCCAGGAAGGCCTGCAGGAACGCTGGAGAACGCAGTTCCGCCAGCAACTTGCCGGCGGTGCCACCGCCAACCCAGAGGCCCCCGAGGCAGAGGCTCTGCAGGGCGATGTCGCCCGCCGCACTGCCGTAGGCCCCCAGCCAGAGATCGAGGGCCCGCCGGGCCAGCCCATCGCCTGCGGCGGCGGCAGCGGCCGTGGCCGCGGGCAGCTGGTCAACCTCGCAGCGGGCCAGGTGGTGGCGTGGGCCATCGGGCTCCACCGCCAGCCGCCAGCGCATCACATCCCCCAGGCCGGTGCCACTCACGATCCGCTCGATCGAGAGCCGCTCCAGGCCCCTATCGGCCATCAACCAGCACTTCAGGGCCCATTCCTCGGCGTTGCGGGGCGCGAATTCACCGTGGGAGGCCTCGCTCGGCACGGCCACCAGCCCGGCCGGCGTGGGGACGCCCATCGCCACTCCCAGCCCCGTGCCGGCCCCGAGGATCGCCACCGGCGCGTGGGGGTCGACGGTGCCGGCGCCTGGGCGCAGGGGCGCCTGCTGGTGGCCGGCCAGGTGGGGGAGGCCGTAGATGAGCACGGCGAAGTCGTTTACTAGCTCCACACGCTCCAGCCCGCAGGCCAGGGCTAGGGCCCCTTGCTCCAGCTGCCAGGGCAGGTTGGTGAGTTTCACCCGGCCATGGCGCACCGGGCCGGCCACGGCGAAGCAGGCGCGGCTGGGTCGGGATTCCCCGGCCTCGCCCTCCGCCAGAAAATGGTTCACCAGGGCGGCGAAGTCGTCCCAATCGGCGGAGATGAACCGCTGGCTCCGCTGCTGGATCAGGGCGTTGCCCTCCAGCCGGTAGAGGGCCAGCAGGGTCTTGGTGCCGCCGATGTCGCCGGCGAGCAGGGTGGTCATGGGCTGGTCCTCAGGCGCCGGCGGGCGCCGGCAGGCCCAGGCCGGCGGCGCGGGCCGTGTTGGCCCGGCTGGCGGCGCCCACCAGATCGGCCACGGCCACGCTGCCCAGATCCCCCTCGCGGCGGCTGCGCAGGCTCACCTGGCCGCTCTCGGCCTCCTTGGCGCCGATCACCGCCAGCACCGGGATTTTCATCTGTTCGCCGTTGCGGATCAGCTTGCCGAGCCGATCGCCGGAGTGGTCGATGGCGGCGCGCACGCCGGCGGCCTTGAGCTGATCGAGCAGCTGCTCGGCATAGGGCAGCACCTCATCGGTGACCGGCAGCAGGCGGATCTGTTCGGGGGCCAGCCAGAAGGGGAAGTCGCCGGCGTAGTTCTCGGTCATGATCCCGAAGAACCGCTCCAGCGAGCCGAAGATGGCGCGGTGGATCATGATCGGGCGCTGGCGCGTGCCATCGGCGGCCACGTACTCCAGCTGGAAGCGCTCGGGCAGGTTGAAGTCGAGCTGGATGGTGGAGCACTGCCACATCCGGCCGATGGCGTCTTCGATCTTGAGGTCGATCTTGGGACCGTAGAAGGCGCCGCCCCCCTCATCGATCTTGTAGGCCCAGCCCTTGCGATCGAGGGCCTCGATCAGGCCCTGGGTGGCCAGCTCCCATACGGCGTCTTCGCCGATGGACTTTTCCGGCCGGGTGGAGAGGTTGATCTCGTAGTTGCGGAAATCAAATGTGGAGAGGATCTGCTCGGTGAGATCGAGGATGCGCAGGATCTCATCGCTGATCTGCTCCGGCAGGCAGAACACGTGGGCATCGTCCTGCGTGAAGCCGCGCACCCGCATCAGGCCGTGCATCACGCCGGGGCGCTCGTAGCGATACACGGTGCCCAGCTCGGCCCAGCGGATCGGCAGCTCCCGGTAGCTCCGCAGGGTGCTGGCGTAGGTGAGCACGTGGAATGGGCAGTTCATCGGCTTGAGCTGGTATTCCCGCTCATCCACCTGCATCGGGCCGAACATGCTCTCGGCGTAGAAGTCGAGGTGGCCGGAGGTTTTCCACAGGCTGATGTCGGCCACGTGGGGCGTGTACAGCAGCTCGTAGCCGGCGGCGAAGTGCAGTTCCCGCCAGAGGTTCTCGATCAGCAGGCGCATGCGGGCGCCGCGGGGGTGCCAGAACACCAGGCCGGCGCCGGCCTCATCCTCGATCGAGAACAGATCGAGATCGGTGCCCAGGCGGCGGTGGTCGCGGCGCAGGGCCTCTTCCTTGCGGCGCTTGTGCTCCGCCAGCTGCTCCGGGGTTTCCCAGGCGGTGCCGTAGATGCGCTGCAGCTGGGCCTTGGTTTCATCGCCGCGCCAGTAGGCCCCGGCCACGCTCTCCAGCTCGAAGGCCTTGGGGTTGAGCTCGCTGGTGTTGGCCACGTGGGGGCCGGCGCAGAGGTCCCACCACTCCTCGCCCAGGGTGTAGAGGGTGATCGGCTCGCTGATGCCCGCCAGGATCTCCAGCTTGTAGGGCTCGTTCTGGGCCTGGATCCTGGCTTCGGCCTCGGCGCGGCTCACCTCGATCCGCTCGAGTGGCAGCTTTTTATTGATGATCTTGATCATCTCCTTCTTGATGGCCTTGAGGTCGGCCTCGGTGAAGGGATCGGGGCTGTCGAAGTCGTAGTAGAAGCCGCTTTCGGTCCAGGGGCCGATGGTTACCTGGGCCTTGGGAAACAGCCGCTGCACCGCCATGGCCAGCACATGGCTCATCGAGTGGCGGATGCGCAGCAGCTGCTCGCTCTCGCTGGTTTTCGGCAGGGCGATGGGCGCGGGCTCAGCCGTGGTGGTGGTGGCCGCGGCACTGCTCGGGATCGGTTCGGCAGGGCGGGTGGCGGTCACGGCGCGGAGGCGTTCAGACCCGATCCTACGCAGCGCAAATCGGCCTCTCTAGGCTGGATCCGTGAGTGATTCCTCGCTGCCACCATCCACCCCGCCGACGCCGCCCTCGTCGGAATCGGCCCAGCTGCTGGACCAGCTGTTGGATTCGCTGTTCGACGATTTCAACACCTGGTTCCGGCGAGGCCTGGTGCTGCTCGACTGCACCCCCGACACCCTGCTGCCACCCAGTGAGCAGCAGGCCCTGCGCCTGAAGCTGGAGACCGCCCTGCGGGAGATCGCGGCCACCCGCAGCCTGCGCGGCGCCTGCAGCACCCCCATGGCGGTGGACATGGACGCCATGACGCCCTGGCATCGGCTGATGATGCGCGTGTGGAACCTCTCCTCGATGCTGCGTGTCGCCGGCGTGGCGCTGCCCGGCGAGGGGCCGTGATCCCGGAGCGGCGCCGGCCACCGGAGCGGCGCCGGCCACCGGAGCGGCGCAGGCCCCTGGTGGCCTATGCCCTCTGGAGCCTGGGGCTGGTGGGACTCTGCGGCCTGCATCGCTTCTACGCGCGCAAGCCCCTCAGCGGCAGCCTCTGGCTGTTCAGCCTGGGCTTCTGCGGCATTGGCCAGCTGGTGGATCTGTTCGTGATCCCGGAGCTGATCGAGCAGGCCAACCGGCCCCAACGCATCCTTTCCCAGTCGCAGGAGCGCCTGGATCGGCAGCTGCTGGCTCTGGCCCGCCGCAGCGGCGAGGCCGGCTTCACCTTCAACGACGCCCTGCTCCAGCTGAGCCTGCCGGCCGACCTGCCCCGGGAGCGGGTGCGCCAGGAGTTGGAGCAGCTGCTGCACGATCACCTGCTCGACATCGGCAACGATGAGCGCGGGCGGGTGGTGTACCGGGAGCCCTGACGCTCAGGCCTGGTTGGCGTTGGGTTCAAGGTTGCTGCGGTAGAAGCGCACGAGCTCCTCGGCGCGTTTCACCGGCTGGCCGTAGGCACTCTCCCCCGAGAGGGTGGGGAAAGAGGCCCATTCGCGCGCCAGCACCGCCATCGCCTCGGAGGTGAGGCCCGCCTTGTCGATGGTCTTGAGCACGCCGCGGCGGTCGATCAGATACAGGGCCGCCTGGTCCTGGCTGGCGGGGTCGAAACTCTCCAGCTGCAAGCGGCGTGAGGCTTCCTTCCAGGTGCCCGGCAGGAACTGGTAGGCACCGGCGGCAGCGCTGGTGTAGCGCTTGCGCACCACGATTTCGGGGTGGCGGGCCAGGCTGGCGAAATGGCCACCGCCATAGAGGGTGTGATAGCCCTCACGGCTGCCCTGCTTCCAGGTGCCCTCGGCGTAGCGGATCGTGTTCAGCAGGGCTCGGCGCGAGGGGGTGATGGCGTAGGCGGCCTGCGGCGGCATCGCTGGGGCCGCGGCTCTGCCGGCGGTTGCGGCCCGTGCGGCGTTGGGACTGCCCTGCAGCTGTGGCGCACTGAGCAGCAGCACGGCGCTGGCGCAGGCGAGCAGGGGAGCGGAAACGCTGGGCAGCAGACGGCGAACGGTCAAGCGGGACGGCACAGGGATTGGCAAGAGCCTGCTGTCCAGCGCGGGTCCGGGGCGAGACCCCCGAGAGCCGGCCTGGACAATTGAGACTCGATGTGCACATGCCCGGTCTGTTCCGTTGCGTCGCGGCTGAGATTCCTGGGAACCGGTCTGTCAGTCAGGGCCTGCCTGCCGCTTTCGGGGCGTGCCGGTGCGGTGCTCAGGCGCTGGCCTGGCCGGCCCCGTTGGATCAGGCAAGTTAATGATTCCTTCCACAATGATCAGTGGACTGGCAGAAAGCCCAGGGCTGCGCGCGTGCGCTCCAGGGTGGCCTGGGCCACGGTCTGGGCCCGCTCGCGGCCGCTCGCCAGCACCCGATCCAGCTCGGCTGGATCGGCGCTGAGTTCGGCATAGCGCTGTTGCAGGGGCCGCAGGGCCTCCACGGCGGCCTCCGCCAGCAGGGGCTTGAAGGTTCCCCAGCCCATGGCCGCGCATTCGGCAGCCACGGCCTCGCGGCCCTTGCCGCTGAGGATCGCGTAGAGGCCGAGCAGGTTGTCGGTTTCGGGGCGCTCCGGGTTGCCGAATTCCAGGCCCATCACCGGGTCGGTCTTGGCCCGCTTGATCTTCTTGGTGATCAGCTCCGGCGGATCCAGCAGGGTGATCCGGGATCCCTCATTGGGATCGCTCTTGCTCATCTTGCTGCGCCCATCGGTGAGGCTCATCACCCGCGCCCCCTCCTTGAGGATCAGGGGTTCCGGCACCTTCAGCACGGGGATCGGCTCGCCATCGGCGTCCTTCTGGCCGAAGCGGGCGTTGATGCGCTGCTGGGCGATGTCGCGGGCCAGCTCCAGGTGTTGCTTCTGGTCTTCGCCCACCGGCACCAGATCGGCGTCGTAGAGCAGGATGTCGGCGGCCATCAGCACCGGGTAATCCAGCAGGCCCACCGACACCTGGTCGCCCTGCTTGATCGCCTTCTCCTTGAACTGGATCATCCGCTCCAGCCAGTTGAGCGGCGTGACGCAGTTCAGCAGCCAGGCCAGCTCACTGTGGGCCGGCACGTGACTCTGCACGAACACCGTGCTCTTGGCCGGATCAATGCCGGCGGCCAGGTAGAGCGCGGCCGTCTTGCGCGTATCCGCCGCCAGTTGTCCCGGATCGTGGGGCACCGTGATGGCATGCAGGTCCACCACGCAGAAAAAGGTGTCGTGGCTGTCCTGCAGGTTGACCCAGTTGCGGATGGCCCCGAGCCAGTTGCCCAGATGCAGCGCCCCGGTGGGCTGAACCCCTGAGAGAACCCTTGGGCGTTGCATCTGGATCATCCGGCGGTTCGCGGGATTCTGCCTTGGGGGCAATTCCGCGAACCGGTGCCGGCCTCAGCCCTCGCTGGCTTCGGCCTGCACTTCGGAGGCGGTGTCAGCGGCGTCAGCGTCGACGCTGACGGCCACCTCGGCCTCAGCAGCCGGAGCTTCCTCGGCAACGGCCTCAGGGGCCGGAGCGGCGGCGGCGGGACGCGCGGGGCGGGCGAAGGGGTTGGGACGGTTGCCACCCCGTTCGCCACGGCCTTCCCCACGGCCTTCCGATCGGCCTTCACCGCGACCGCCGCCGCGGCGCTCGCCCGAGGGGCGGCTGCCAGCGGAGGCGCGGTGCTGGGCCAGCACCTCATCGAGCTTGCCGTCTTCCAGCAGTTGGGCCACGGTGCGGATCGAGAGGCCCAGAGCCGCCACCGTGGAGCGCAGGCCGAAGGCCTCCTGCACGGCGCGGGCGGCGCGCATTTCGTTGTCGCTCAGACGGATGCGGAAGCCACCGGCCTCACGATTGCCGCCCTCGCCGCGCCCGCCTTCACCGCGGCCCCGATCGCCACGACCGCGACCCTCGCGGCCCTCGCCGCGGCCCGCCTGGTTGGCTTCGAACTGGTTGGCTTCAAACGTCCCGTCGGCCATGGCCGCACACCCTGAAAATCAGGGGCAAGTGTGCCGCATGGTGGGCTCCGCTGGCCAACACCACTCCAGCTGATGCGCCTCACCGCTGCCGCCGCGGGCCAGCACCAGCAGGGGCACCGGCGTGGGGCCCACGGCCTCCACCTGGCGGCGGTAGAGCGCCAGAAGCTTCAGGTAGCTGGCCAGAGTCCAGCCGTGGTTGCCCCGATCCTGGGCCCGCCAGTAGCGGCGCAGGGCCTCGGAACAGGCCTCCCGGCCGAATTCCTCCCAGCACAGCTCCTGGGCGCCCTGATCCGACAGTCCGTCGGCGCGCAGCTGGCGAAAGCGCACCAGCTCCGGTGCGTCTGCGCTGCTGTCGGGCTGAAGCACCTGGGCCAGCCGGGCCACGGGCACCACCTCCAGGTGCAGCCAGCACCGCTCCAGCACCAGCACCGGCAGGTCGCCATGCCAGCGCCGTTCCCGCTGCTGGCGTTCCAGCAGGGCTCTGGTGCGTTGCTCCAGCCTTGGTGTGAGCAGGGTGCTCAGCTCAGCCATGGGTCCCGCTGAAGGTGATGGTGGGGATGGCGTATTCGCGCGGCTCCAGGTGGATGGTGCAGCGCACTTCCCCGAAGCGGGCCTGCAGGTGTTCCTCCACCAGTTCAGTGATGCGGTGGGCCGTGGGCAGGTCGTCGGCGTCCACCACCATGTGCAGTTCGATGAACACCCGCTGGCCCAGCACACCGCGGCTGGCGATGTCGTGCACGTTCAACACACCAGGCACCGCCATGGCCACCTCGTGGATGGCTTCCGGCGCGATGGCGATCTGATCCACCAGCCAGGGCAGGTTGTCGCGCAGCACCTGCCAGCAGGCCCTCACCAGCAGCAGGCAGAGCGGCACCGCCACGGCCACATCAAACCAGTTCTGTTTCAGCAGCAGAACTCCAGCCAGGCCCAGCAACACCATCACCGTGGTCCAGATGTCGCTGGTGGTGTGCCTGGCGTCCGCCAGCAGTAACTGGCTCTTGAGCCGCCTGCCCTCACTGCGTTCATAGCCGGCGAGCAGGAGGTTGAAGCCCAGTGCCAGCAGCAGCACCAGCAGGTCTTGGCCGTCCATGCGCAGCGGTTTGAGGCCGGTGGCGATCCGCTCGATCGCGGTGCGCAGGATCTCGAAGGCGGCAAAGAGGATGAAACCGGCGATGGCCAGGGCGCCGATGGCCTCGTACTTGTCGTGGCCGTAGGGGTGGTCGCGGTCGGGCTGGGGATCGGAGAGCCCGTTGGTGAGCAGTCCCAACAGGCTGGAGAGCCCGTCGGTGGCGCTGTGCATGGCATCGGCGAGCACGGCCAGCGAACCGCTCATCAGTCCCACCACCAGCTTCAGCAGGCTCATGGCCACATTCACGGCCAGCGCCACCAGCAGCACCCGCTTCACCTCGGCACGGCTGTCTGGGTTGCGGCTGTCTGGGTTGCGGCGATCCATGGCGCGGGGATCCGTGGCGCGGGGATCCGTGGCGCGGTTGTCGGAGCGGGCGACGCCCATGGGCCAGCGGTGGCAGGCAGGCAGGCCCCAAGCTATTGGGTCTGGGCAGCAGGCACCAGCTGAGCTAGAGAAGCTGCGCCCCAACGCGCCATCGCTGCGGTTCGCTTGACTGCTCCTGACGCCCCCTCCGTTCCGTCCCTGGTGCCCTGGCTGGCCCAGAAGCCGTTGCGCAAGCTCTGGCCCGTGGCGGGGGCTGTGGTGGCGGGGGGACTGCTGCTCGACAGCCTGCATGGGCCCCTCACGTCGGTGATGACCCTGGGCGCCGCCGCCGGAGGGCTCTGGCTGCTCGGCTCCCCGCGCCGGCCGAGCGGCCGCGCGTTGCCCCGCACCGCCCAGGCCTGGCTTGAGCGCTGCCAGGGCGTGCTGGCCAGTTTCGAGCGCCTGGAGGGTGAGTCCACAACGGCCCAGCAGCAACGTCAGCAGCAGCTCGACGACCTGCGCCAGCGGCAGCAGCGGCAGCATCTCGATGTGGCCCTGGTGGGCACCGAGGTGCCTGATCAGGCCCTGCAGCCCAGCCTGGCGGCCGCCTGCCGCGCCCAGCTGCCCCTGCGGCTGCTCTGGACCCATCCGCTGCCGGCCTACAGCCCCGACTGGCAGTGGCCGGCGCTGTTCCGCCACTGCGATCACCTGGTGTATTGCCTGGCGCTACCGCTGAAGGCCGTCGACCTGCGCTGGCTAGAGGCCCTTCCCCAGGGCCAGTCGGTGTGGCTGTTGGTGGATCGCGGTGCCGGCGAGATGGACCAACAGCGCGAGAAGGAGCTGGTGGGGCAGTTGCCCGAGCGCTACCGCGACCGCTGGCAGGCCTGGAGCCCAGCCCGCCCCGAGGGACTGATCACGGATCTGGCTCCCCTGGCCGAGGCCCTGGGACGATCGGGGCCCCAGCAGCTGGAGCAGACCCAGCGCCGCTGCCTGGAGGCCCTCCATGCCAGCTGGCAGGTGGAACTGGAGGGCCTGCGCCGCGGCCATTGGCAGCAGCTGCTGCAGCGCACCCAGTGGACCGTGGCGGCCGGGGTGGTGGTGGCGCCCATACCCAGTCTGGACCTGCTGGTGCTGGCGGCCGCCAATGGGCTGATGCTGCAGGAGATGGCCCGGCTCTGGGATTGCCCCTGGTCGTTGGAGCAGTTGCAGGCCGCCGCCACGGAATTGGCCAAGGCCGCGCTCACGCTCGGGGTGGTGGAGTGGAGCAGCCAGGCCCTGGCCTCGCTGGTGAAGTTGCACGGCGCCACCTGGCTGGTGGGCAGCGCCATTCAGGCCCTCAGCGCCGCCTACCTCACCCGCGTGGTGGGCCGGGCCATGGCCGACTACATGGCCCTGGCCTCGGGCGTGCCGGAGGCGGAATTGACGGCGCTGCTGCACCGCCAGGCCCCGCTGCTGGTGGCCAGGGCAGCGGAGCAGGAGAAGCTCGACTGGAGCGGCTTCCTGCAGCAGGGCCGGGAGTGGCTGCGGCAGCAGGCCGCCCAGCCGGCTTGATGAAGTATTGAGAAGCAGCGTGTAAAGCAAGATTTTCTTTTTCGAACTTAATTTTTGCTCCAGGGCTCTGCGGCAGACCCTCCGTAGCGTTGATGTGCCACAGCCTGTGGCCATTCCGCTCTTATTCGTTCCATGACCACTGCTCTTCGCAGCGGCCGCGCCAGTAGCTGGGAAAGCTTCTGCCAGTGGATCACCTCCACCGACAACCGCATCTATGTGGGTTGGTTCGGCGTGCTGATGATCCCCTGTCTGCTGGCCGCCACCGTTTGCTTCATTGTTGCCTTCATCGCCGCACCACCGGTTGATATCGACGGCATCCGTGAGCCTGTTGCCGGTTCGTTCCTGTACGGCAACAACATCATTTCCGGCGCTGTGATCCCCAGCAGCAACGCCATCGGTCTGCACTTCTATCCCATCTGGGAAGCCGCCAGCCTCGATGAGTGGCTGTACAACGGTGGTCCCTATCAGCTGGTGGTGTTCCACTTCCTGATCGGCATCTCGGCCTACATGGGCCGCCAGTGGGAGCTCTCCTACCGCCTGGGCATGCGCCCCTGGATCTGCGTGGCCTACAGCGCCCCGCTCTCGGCCGCCTTCGCCGTGTTCCTGATCTACCCCTTCGGCCAGGGCTCCTTCTCCGACGGCATGCCCCTCGGCATCAGCGGCACCTTCAACTTCATGCTGGTGTTCCAGGCTGAGCACAACATCCTGATGCACCCCTTCCACATGCTGGGTGTGGCCGGTGTGTTCGGCGGCAGCCTGTTCTCCGCCATGCACGGTTCGCTGGTGACCTCCTCCCTGGTGCGTGAAACCACCGAGAGCGAGAGCCAGAACTACGGCTACAAGTTCGGCCAAGAGGAAGAGACCTACAACATCGTGGCTGCCCACGGTTACTTCGGTCGCCTGATCTTCCAATACGCCAGCTTCAACAACAGCCGCAGCCTGCACTTCTTCCTGGCAGCCTGGCCGGTGGTGGGCATCTGGTTCACCAGCCTGGGCATCAGCACCATGGCCTTCAACCTGAACGGCTTCAACTTCAACCAGTCGATCCTGGATGCCCAGGGCAAGGTGCTGCCCACCTGGGCCGACGTGCTCAACCGCGCCAACCTGGGCATGGAAGTGATGCACGAGCGCAACGCCCACAACTTCCCCCTCGACCTGGCTGCAGCCCAGACCATCCCCGTGGCCCTGAGCGCCCCGGTGATCGGCTGAAGCTGAATCCGCTGGGCTGAGGCCTGGTTCCAACTTGGCTAAGCCTTGGCTAAGCCATCTGGGCCCCTGCTTCGGCGGGGGCTTTTTCATGGCCTGATGGCCGCCGGCTACGGCGGGGGCAGGGAGCTGTGCCTCGCTTGCGAGGATGGCGGCGAACGCAGCGGCCCCTTGGCGGATCAGCACTGGCCCTGGTGGCCCCTGTTGCCCCTCTATCCCTACGCAACCCGGCGCACGCTGGTGCGGGAGCTCATCCCTGGCCAGCTCTGGAGTTTTGAGCAGCTCCAGGGCGTGTTCTACGTGGCCGTGCCGATCCGGATGACGGTGGCTCGGGTGCGCGGCGGCCTGATGCTCTACGCGCCGGTGCCCCCCACCGCGGAGCTGCTCCAGGCCCTTCGGGATCTGGAGGCCGTGCACGGTCCCGTGCTCTCGATCGTGCTGCCCACGGCCTCAGGCCTCGAGCACAAGTTGCCGGTGCCCGCCCTGGCCCGGGCCTTCCCCAACGCCCAGGTGTGGGTGACCCCTGGCCAGTGGAGCTTTCCCCTGCCCCTGCCGTTGGCGTGGCTGGGTTTTCCGGCCCGCCGCACCCGCGTTCTCGGCGAGGAGGGCTTCCCCCATTCCGACGAGCTGGCCTGGCTGTCGCTGGGGCCCATCGACCTGGGGCTGGGGCGCTTCCAGGAGTTTGCCTGTCTGCACCGCGTCAGCGGAGCGCTGTTGCTCACCGATGCCCTGGTGGCGATCGAGGCGGAACCACCGGAGTTGTTCGCCGCTGATCCCACCCCGTTGCTCTTCCACGCCCGCAACCGGGGGGATCAGCCGCTGAGCGACACCCCCGAGCAGCGACGGCTGGGCTGGCAGCGGCTGGTGCTGTTCGCCTCCTATCTGCGCCCGGAGCCCCTGCAGGTTCCCCCCCTCAGGGAATTGCTGGGCCAGGTGCTGCGTCCGGGCCTGCGCAGCGCCCGCAGCTATTTCGGCCTCTATCCCTTCCGCTGGCGCGATGGCTGGCAACAGGCCTTCCAGCAGCTCCTGGCCGATGGCAAGCCCCGTCTGCAGGTGGCCCCGGTGCTGGAGCGGCTGGTGTTTCCCCGCGCCCGTGATCCCCTGCTGGCCTGGCTGCGGCAGCTGAGCCGCTGGGGAGACATTCGCTGGGTCGTCCCCGCCCACTACGCCGCTCCGATCCGCTGTTCGGCGGAGCAGCTGGCCCAACTGGCCGATGGCATCGAGGGCCGGCCCTGGGCGGTGGACGATGGCAACTGGGCCTATCTGGCCAACCTCGATCGACTGCTGCTGCGCAGCGGTGTGGTGCCCGAGAAGCCTGGGGTCTGAGGGCTGGCCCCTGGGTTCAGAGTTTGAGTTCGCCGGGATCGGTGTCGATGCCCTGATCGGCAAACAGGGTGGCTTCCAGTTCCATGCGCTGCTCCATCTGGCGCAGGAAATAGCCCGTCATCATCGCGGAGGCCAGCAGGCCGGCCAGATGATCACGACTGGCGGTGATCTTCACATCGAAGTGCTCGCCGGGCAGCATGCCCAGCAGGCCCTGCACGTTGTGGCGAATGATGTCCTGGATGTCGCCACTGGCCGAACGGGCAACCCGCTGGAGCACATCGGGAGACTGTTCCTGCAGATATTGAATCAGCGAATTTCCGCTGACCGCTTCACCATCGCTTGTCAGGAACTCCGGGTTGAACATCTCCGGTGTGCTCCAAGTCACGGCTGCACCCTACCCCAGCTCTGCATCGTCTTCGCGACGGTTCACTTCGGGGAACCGTATCGGCCCCAACCTGTTCAACGGCCAATAGCGGAACACGGCGGTGCCGATCACGTCCTGCTGCGGCAGCGGGCCCCAGAGGTGGGAATCCAGGCTGGCGTTGCGGTTGTCCCCCAGCACCAGCAGCGTCTCCGCTGGCACGGTCACCGGGCCGAAGTCGTAGTCGATCGGCTCCTGGCGCCAGGGCTCCTCCACCGGTTGGCCATTGCGCAGCAGCGTGCCGTTCTTCACCGCCACCCGATCACCGGGCTGGCCGATCACCCGTTTGATCAGGGCGGCGTTGGGGTCGTAGCCGGCTTCCACCAGGGCGGGTGGGGCGTGGAACACCACGATCGTTCCGGTGGGCAGCGGTTTCGATCGCCGGGGCCGCAACTTTTCCACCAGGATCCGGTCTTCGAGCTGCAGGGTGGGCAGCATCGAGCCCGAGGGAATCCAGCGCGGTTCGATCACGGCCCAGCGCAGCAGCAGGGCCAGTGCCAGCCACACCAGCAGCGAACGCCAGCTCTTCAGGCCGGATGTCGACGGGTCGGGGGCGTCGCCCATGGGCTGCGGACCGGTGAGCATGATCGGCACATCCTGACCACCCGCCCGCACGGTGCTCGCTTCTCCCGCCCCCTGCAGCGCCGAAGCCAACCTCCGCGCCGCGCTGGTTTTGCTGCAGGGGCTGCGGCGGCGCGGGCTGCGGCGGCTGGTGCTCTGTCCAGGCAGCCGCTCGGCGCCCCTGGCGGTGGCGGCCGGCCTGCTCGCGCGCCATGGCCTGGATCTGCACACGGCGGTGGACGAGCGCTCCGCCGCCTTCTTCGCCCTCGGTCTGGGTCGGGCCGATGGCCTGCCGGCGGCGGTGGTGACCACCTCGGGCACCGCTGTGGCCAATCTGCTGCCGGCTGCCGTGGAGGCCGACAGCGGTGCCGTGCCGCTGCTGCTGCTCACCGCTGATCGCCCGGAGCGGCTCAAGCACTGCGGCGCCAACCAGACCGTGAACCAGGAGGCCTTCCTGGCGGCCAGCTGCCGCCAGGTGCTCCACGGCGATCCCCGCGGGCTGGCGGTGATGGAGCCGGCGGCCCTCACCGATCTGGCGGATCGCGCCTGGAGCCAGTGCCTGGCCGCACCGTTGGGCCCCGTGCATCTCAACCTCCCCTTTGAGGAGCCCTTGCATGCCAGCGCCGCGGAGATCGCCGCCGTGACGGCTCAGGCCGGGCCCGTTGACCCGGCGTCGCCCCAGGCTTCAGGGGCGACGGTTTCACCGGCATCTCACCTTGAAGAAGCCTGGGGCGGCCTGGATCCCGATCGCCCCGGCGTTGTGGTGGCGGGCCCCTGGCGCGGAACGGCTGAGCAGCTCGCCGCCATGGCCAGGGCCCTCGCCCGCCTGCAGCGGCGCACCGGTTGGCCGGTGCTGGCGGATGCCCTGTCCGGGCTGCGGGGCTGGCCCGGCCTGGAGCTGGTGCACGCCTACGACCTGCTGCTGGAGGCCCCCAGCGCTCTGCCTGCCGCCGGCCAGCTGCTGCGCCTGGGTTCGATGCCCGCCAGCCGCCGGCTGCAGGATTGGCTGCGGGCCTGCAGGGGCCGGCAGCTGCTGATCAGCCACGGCGATCCCCGCAATCTCGATGCCACCGGCAGCGCCACGGCCCGCAGGGGCGAGGGGCTGGAGGCCTGGTTGCTCGGCCTGCCCCCCGCGGCCCTGGAGGCTCCACCCGCGCCGGCCAGCCTGGAGCAGGCCCGCCGATGGCACAGCGCCGATCGGCGGGCGCAGGCGCTGCTGGATCAGGCCCTGCCCGCCCGGGGCGAGGCCACCGAGCCGGCCCTGGCCCGGGCCCTCAGCCGCCTGCTGCCGCCGGGGCTACCCCTGATGCTGGCCAGCAGCAGCCCCGTGCGCGACTGGGAGAGCTTTGCGGCCGCTCAAGCCGTGCACCGGCCCGTGTTCGGCTTTCGCGGCGCGTCCGGCATTGATGGCACCCTCTCGATCGCCGCTGGCCTGGCGCGATCCTGTGGCCGGTTGGTGCTGCTCACCGGAGACCTGGCCCTGCTCCATGACGCCAACGGCTGGCTGTGGCACCAGCAGCTGCGGGATCTGGGGATTCAGCTCACCGTGGTGCTGGTGGAGAACGGTGGCGGCGGCATCTTTGAGCAGTTGCCGATTCGCCCGGAGCCGGCATCGGCGCCGGCACCCGCTCCTGCACCGCAGGCCTCGATCGACTTCGAGCGCCTGTTCGCCATGCCCCAGGCGGTGGACCACGGCGCCCTGGCGGCGGCCCATGGGGTGCCTTGCCTGCGCCTGCGCCAGCTGGACGACCTGCCCGGGGCCCTGAGCTGGGCCCAGCAGCAGCCCATGGCCCTGGTGGAGGTGCGCACCCAGCGGCAGCGGGATGCGGCGCTGCGTCAGCAGCTGCGCCGCAGAATGGCCAGCGATTGCTGAGCAGGGCTGATGGTGTCTCCCGTCCCGCAGGTCACCCCAGCGCCGGGTCCCGTGCAGTGGCTGCCGCAGTGCTCCTACGACGACATCCTGTTCGACCTGAGCGAGGAGGGCATCGCCCGCATCACGATCAACCGGCCCCACAAGCGCAATGCCTTTCGCCCGAAAACGGTGATCGAGCTGTTTGACGCGTTTTCCCGGGTGCGTGACAACCCGGCCATTGGGGTGGTGCTGTTCACCGGTGCCGGTCCGGCGGCCGATGGCGGCTACGCCTTCTGCGCCGGCGGCGACCAGAGCGTGCGCGGCGATGGCGGCTATGTGGGCGACGACGGCCTGCCGCGCCTCAACGTGCTCGACCTGCAACGGCTGATCCGCAGCCTGCCCAAGGTGGTGATCGCCCTGGTGGCGGGCTACGCCATCGGCGGCGGCCAGGTGCTCCACCTGCTCTGTGATCTCAGTCTGGCGGCCGAGAACGCGGTGTTCGGCCAGACCGGGCCGCGGGTGGGCAGCTTCGACGGCGGCTTCGGAGCCAGCTACCTGGCTCGGCTTGTGGGCCAGCGCAAGGCGCGGGAGATCTGGTTTCTCTGCCGCCAGTACAACGCCCAGCAGGCTCTGGAGATGGGGCTGGTGAATGCCGTGGTGCCGCTGGAGCGGCTCGAGCTGGAGGGCATCCAGTGGGCCCGGGAGGTGTTGGGCCACAGCCCCACGGCGATCCGCTGCCTCAAGGCGGCCTTCAACGCCGAAACCGATGGCATGGCGGGCCTGCAGGAGCTGGCGGGACAGGCCACCCATCTCTTCTACCGAACCGAGGAAGGCCAGGAGGGTCGCAATGCGTTTCTGGAGAAACGGGCCCCCGATTTTTCGGCATCTCCCTGGCTGCCCTAGCTAAGGGTGGACCAGCAACACCGATCCGCCTCCGTGTTCTCCGTGGCCTCCCTGGCGTCACGCCCGTCGTCGCTGCTGGCTGCCGCCGCCTCCCTGCTGCTGCTTCCCGCCGGCCCGGCCCTGGCCCGCCGGCCGGATCCGATCCCGCCGCCGGCCCCCGAAATCAGTGATGCGGTGGCCCTTCAGGCCGTGCCGCCGAGCCTGCGCCAGCAGAGCGGCCTGCAGCTGGTGCTGGATCGCCGGAAACGCCAGCTGATGGTGCTCGAAAACGGTGAACTCAAGCGCCGTTATCCGGCCGCCGTGGGCACGGTGGGCTGGGAGACCCCCTCCGGTAGCTTCCAGGTGCTGGAGAAACAGGCCGATCCGGTGTGGGAGCACCCCGGCAACGGCAAGACCTTCGGCCCTGGCCAGCAGAATCCCCTCGGTTCCCGCTGGATCGGCTTCCACCGCGACTGCAGTGGCCGCAAGGGCTGGGATGGGGAGCGCTATCTCGACATCTCCGGCTGCACGGTGGCGGGCTTCCACGGCACACCGCACCGCTGGACCGTGGGCCGCGCGGTGTCCCATGGCTGTGTGCGCCTGTTCGAGGAGCATGTGCAGGAGTTGTTCGACCTGGTGCAGCTGGGCACACCGGTCACGGTGCTGCCCTGACAGCGCCCGTAGAGTTGCGCCCTCTTCGGCCGTTTCTCCCCATGCGCGTGCTGTTTGCCGCAGCTGAATGCGCCCCGATGGTGAAGGTGGGGGGAATGGGGGATGTGGTGGGCTCGCTGCCGCCGGCCCTGGCGGCCCTTGGCCACGATGTGCGCCTGATCATGCCCGGCTACGGCCGGCTCTGGAGTCGGCTGGAGATCCCGGCGGAGCCGGTCTGGCGCGGCCACACCATGGGCACGGATTTCGCGGTGTTCGAAACGCGCCATCCCACCAATGGGTTGCCGCTCTATCTGGTGGGCCATCCGGTGTTCGATCCGGAGCGCATCTATGGCGGTGAGGATGAAGACTGGCGCTTCACCTTCTTTGCCAGTGCCTCGGCGGAATTCGCCTGGCACCACTGGAAACCGGAGGTTCTGCACTGCCACGACTGGCACACCGGCATGATTCCGGTGTGGATGCATCAGGACCCTGAGATCAGCACGGTCTTCACGATCCACAACCTCAAATACCAGGGGCCCTGGCGCTGGAAGCTGGAGCGGATGACCTGGGTGCCCTGGTATATGCAGGGCGACCACACCATGGCGGCGGCCCTGCTCTACGCGGACCGGGTGAATGCGGTTTCGCCCACCTATGCCCAGGAGATCCGCACGCCTGAGTACGGCGAAAATCTCGATGGCCTGCTCAACTACATCAGTGGCAAGTTGCGCGGCATCCTCAACGGCATCGACCAGGACGACTGGAACCCCGCCACCGACGCGACGCTGCCCGCCACCTACTCCGCCGATGATCTGGCGGGCAAGGCCGTCTGCAAGCGGGTGCTGCAGGAGCGGATGGGACTGGCGGTGAATCCCGACACCTACCTGATGGGGGTGGTGAGCCGGCTGGTGGATCAGAAGGGCATTGATCTGCTGCTGCAGGTGGCCGATCGGGTGCTGGCCTATTCCGACAGCCAGTTCGTGGTGCTGGGCACCGGCGATCGCAACCTGGAATCGGGGCTGTGGCAGATGGCGGCGCGCCATCCCGGCCGTTTCGCCGTGTTCCTCACCTACGACGATGCCCTCTCGCGCCTGATCTACGCCGGCAGCGACGCCTTCCTGATGCCCAGCCGCTTCGAGCCCTGCGGCATCAGTCAGCTGCTGGCCATGCGCTACGGCTCCGTGCCGGTGGTGCGCCGTGTGGGTGGCCTGGTGGACACCGTTCCTCCCCACGACCCGGCCCACCACAGCGGCACCGGCTTCTGCTTCGACCGCTACGACCCGCTCGACTTCTACACCTCGATCGTGCGCTCCTGGGAGGCCTATCGCCACGGCGACAGCTGGCGGGAGCTGCAGCGGCGGGCGATGCAGGCCGACTACAGCTGGGAGCGCTCCGCCCTGGCCTACGACCAGATGTACAAGGAGGTGCGTGGCGTGAAGGAACCCAGTCCCGATGCCACCGCCGTGGAGCAGTTCTCCCAGGGCCAGGCCGCCGATCCCAGCCGCCAGGACCCCGCTCCGACCCAGCCCGCTCCGACCCAGCCCGCTCCGGCGTTCCCCAATCCTCTGGCGCTGTTGCGGCGCCGTGGCGGCGGCTGAATCAGCCTGCCGCCATGGGCTCTGATTCCAGCCGCTCGAGTCTGCCTGCCCCCTATCGCAATCCCTGGCGCGCCCTGGGTGACGATCTGCGGGCCGTGCTGGCCGATCTGCGGCTGCGGTTGCAGGAGCTCTGGCGCCGCAACGGCGAGGGCAGCCTGGGGCGGCCTCCCTGGTGGCCGCGCGACCTGGCACCCCTGTTCTGGCCCCTGCTGCTGGCCGCGGGGCTCGCGCTGCTGGTGGCGGCCGGCGTTGGCGTGGCACGCCTGGCCCCCCTGCAGGCGCCCCCGCCGGTGGAGGAGCCTGAGCTGGGCTCAACCAGCGAGCTGCTGGAAGCGGAATCACCCCCGGCGCCACCCCTGGAACAAGCCCTGGAGCAACCGCCTGAACAACGGCCGGAACCGGCTCGGGAACCTGCTCCAGAGCTGGCTCAAGAGCCGCAGCCAGAGCCAGAGCAAGGGTCGGTTGCGCCTGATCCCCTCCAGGAGCTTCTGGCCCGTCCGGAAGCCCAGGACCTGTTGAAGGCTGCCGAGGCTGATCCGGCCCGCTCCACCCTCAGGCTCCTGGTGAAGCCGGCGTTTCTGAGTCTGTCGACGGCCCAGCAGCAGCGCTGGGCCGAGCAGTGGCAGCCGTGGGCCCAGGAGCTGGGCTATGAGCATCTCGAGCTACGGGATGTGAGTGCCGGCCTGGTGGCCCGGGACGTGCTGGTGGGGAGCGGCATGATCGTGCTCAGTTCCCATGGGCAGGGCTGAGGCCATGTTGCTGAGCCAGTTGGTTGATCACTGGGGTGAGCCCCAGGGGGGCTTCGGCCTCGATCGCGATCAGCCGCTCGGCCCGATCTGCACCGACAGCCGCCAGTTGCAGGCTGGCCAGTTGTTCGTGCCCCTGGTGGGGGAGAACTTCGATGGCCATGCCTTCCTGCCGCAGGCGGTCCAGCTGGGTGCCCAGGCCGCCCTGGTGCAGCGCGACCGTGCCGCCAATGTTCCCGTCGGGCTGCCCCACTGGCTCGTCGAGGACACCCTCGATGCCTTCCAGCAGCTGGCCCAGATCCACCGACGCAGCCTGCGGGCGCCGGTGGTGGCGGTGACCGGTTCCGCCGGTAAGACCACCACCCGTGAGCTGATCCGCGCCGTGCTCGCTCAGCTGGGGCCTGTGATCGCCAGCAGCGGCAACGAGAACAACGACATCGGCGTGCCGCTGACGCTGTTCAAGGCCAACGACAGCCACCGTGCCGTGGTGGTGGAGATGGGCATGCGCGGCCTGGGGGAGATCGAACGCCTCAGCCGCACCGCGGAACCCGATGTGGCGGTGATCACCAACGTCGGCACGGCCCACATCGGCCGCCTGGGCAGCCGCGAGGCGATTGCCACGGCCAAGTGCGAGATCACCGAAGCCCTTCGCCCCGATGGGGTGGTGGTGATTCCCGCAGGTGATCCGCTGCTGGAGCACGCCCTGGCCGCGGTGTGGCGGGGGCGCGTGTGCCGGGTGGCCCTGCAGGGGGAGGTCTCCGGGGAACCGGTGGATCTGATCGGAGAGCTGGATGCCACCGGTGGGTTCCTCACGGTGGCTGGCACGTGCCTGCCTCTGCCCCTGGCTGGCCACCACAACGCCCGCAACCTGTTGCTGGCCCTGGCGGTCGCCCGGGAGCTGGGCATTCCCCTGGCCCAGCTGGAGCCTCTGCAGGTTGCCGTGCCGGGTGGACGGAGCCGTCGTGTCCAGGTTGGCGGGGTGACCGTCCTCGATGAGACGTACAACGCCTCCCCTGAGGCCGTGATGGCGGCTCTGTCCCTGCTGGATCGCCAGCCGGGTCGTCGCTTCGCGGTGCTCGGCACCATGCTCGAGCTCGGTGATCAGAGCGTGGCGCTGCATCGCCAGGTGGCCGAGCGGGCCGCCCAGCTCGGGCTCGATGGCCTGGTGATCGTGGATGACGCCGCCGAGGGCCTGGCCATGCTCGAGGCCGGCGCTGGGTTGGAGCGGCTGGCCCGGGTGGCCACACCCGAGCAGGCGCTGGAGCCACTGCAGGCCTGGCTGCAGCCGGGAGATCAGCTGTTGCTCAAGGCCAGCCGTGGGGTGGCGCTGGAGCGGCTGCTGCCGTTGCTTGAGGCAACACTTCAGCCCAGCGGCGACTGAATTTCAGCATCCTGAAGCGGTTGGCCTTCAGGGTGATGCTGTTCAACCTCAAGCAGCGACTGCAATCGCTGCGCATGGTGGCGGGTCTGGCCGCCTTCCTCAAGCATCCCGACCAGCTCGAGAGCGTGTTCCAGGTGGCCAGCAGCCTGCAGGACAGTCCCCTGGCCACACCTATGCCCACCAGCTGCGGCTGCAGGGGCTGACGCCCGACAGCCTGATCGATCCCAGCCCGATCACCTCCCCGGAGGACTACCTGGTGCATCGCCTGCGCGAGACCCACGACATCGTGCACGTGCTCACGGGTTTCGGCGTGGATGGTGCCGGGGAGCTGGGCTTGCAGGCCTTCAACCTGGCCCAGAACCGCTCGCCGCTGGCAGTGATGCTGATCTTCGGCGGCATGCTCAGCGCGCTTCAGAACGATGAGCCGCTGGAGCCCCTGCTCCGGGCCCTGGCCCGTGGTTTCGAGATGGGTCTCTCGGCCCAGTGCATGATCGCCCAGAAGCTCGAGCAGGGCTGGGAGCGGCCCCTGCGCGACTGGCGTCAGCAGCTCGGCCTGCCCCTCGATCCCGCCTGACGCTCAGCCGGGCGGCTGCCAGTTCTCCTTCACCAGCTGCCGGGCGCGGCCCAGGGCCAGTGCCCCGGCGGGCACGTCCTTGGTGAGGGTGGAGCCTGCGGCCACGGTCACGTTGGCACCGAGGTTGATGGGGGCCACCAGCACCGAGTTGGCCCCGGTCTTGCTGCCCGCGCCGATCACGGTGCGGTGCTTGTTGACCCCGTCGTAGTTCGCGGTGATCGTGCCGGCCCCCACATTCACCCGCTCCCCCAGTTCGGCATCGCCGATGTAGCTGAGGTGATTCACCTTCGAGCCGGCGCCGATGCGGCTCTGCTTGATCTCCACGAAGTTGCCCACGCGGCAGTCGGGGGCCAGCTCGGCACCGGGGCGCAGCTGGGCGTAGGGCCCGATGGCACAGTTGTCAGCCACCGTGGCCTCGCGCACCACGGAGTAGAGGATCTCCACGCCCTCGCCGATGTCCGCGTTCTCCAGCAGGCTGCCGGGGCCGATGTGGCAACCGTTGCCCACCTGGGTGTTGCCGCGGAAGTGGCACTGGGGCTCCACCACCACATCCCGCCCGAAGCGGGTGCCATCGCTGAGGGTGCAGCTGGCCGGATCCACGAAGGTGACGCCCTCGCGCATCCAGTGGCGCCGCAGCCGCTCCTGGATCACCGCCTCGCACTGGGCCAGCTGGATCCGGTCGTTGATGCCATTGATCTCATCGGCATCGGCCACCTCCAGGTGCATGGCCGGGCTGAGCATCGCCACCGTGTCGGTGAGGTACAGCTCCCCCTGGTCGTTGTCGCTGGTGAGCCTGGGGAGCACCTCCGCCAGCCTGGCCCAGTTGAAGCAGTAGATGCCGGCGTTGGTGAGGTCGTTGCTGCGCTGGGCGTCGGTGCAGTCGCGGTGTTCCACGATCGCCGAGACGTTGCCCTCCCCATCGGCGAACACCCGGCCGTAGCCGGTGGGATCGGCCAGGCGCGCGGTGAGCAGGGTCACGGCGGCGCCGCTGGCGCGATGCTTCTCCACCAGCGCCTGGATCGTTTGCTCCCGCAACAGGGGCACATCGCCATTGAGCACCAGCAGGTCGCCTTCGAAGCCCTGCAGGGGTGTGAGTAGCTGTTGCACCGCATGGCCTGTGCCGTTCTGGGGCTGCTGCAGCACGAATTCCAGGCCGCCCTGGGCCGCCAGGGATTGCTCCACCCGCTCGGCCTGGTGGCCCACGATCAGGATCTGGCGCTCGGGCTGAAGCACCTGGCAGCTGGCCAGCACCCGCTCCACCAGGGTGGCGCCGGCCAGGGGCTGCAGCACCTTGGGCAGATCACTCTTCATCCGGGTGCCCTTTCCTGCGGCCAGAACGGCAACGGCGAGCATCGGGGCAACGGTCGGCTGGGGCGGAATCTAGGCGTTGCCCTGCAGACCCCAGCGCCGCCGCCAGGCGCTGGTGCTGCCGGCGCTGGAGTGGCGCTGGGCCTCCTGGCGGGCGGCCGCCATGGCCCGGGCGTCAGCGCGGCCATCGGGATCCCGGTAGGGCTCGGCGGCCCGGGTGGCCAGGTGCTCCCGCTCCATCGGGCTGAGGGCCCGCAGCACGCCGGTGGGGCTGGTGGGCAGGGGACTGGGGCTGGCGGCGGTGCCCTGGCACCAGTGCCTCTGCCGCGGCTCCGCGGTGCCGCCGATGCTGGCCAGCTGCAGGCCCGCGAGCTGCAGGCCGTGGCGCACGGCGGCGGCGGCGCAGTAGGTGAGCAGCCGCCCGTTGGGCTTCAGCAGGGCCCCGAGGCCTGTGAGGAACTCCAGGCTCCAGAGCTCAGGGCAGTGACCGGGGGAGAAGGCATCGTGCAGCACCAGATCGCACCCGGCGTTCAGCTCGGTTGCCACCAGCGGCAGGGTGCGGCGCGCATCGCCGATCCACCAGCGGCCTCGGCCCCGGCGGCCTTCCCAGCGGCCCTGATCGCCCAGCTGCTCCAGCAGCTCCAGGGTGTCGCGCTGCCAGAAGCTGCGAAAGGTGGGCGCCGCCAGGGCCATGGGCAGCGGTCTGGGGTCCAGTTCCAGGCCGAACCACTCGAGCGTGAGGCCCCGTGCGGCGGTCGCCTCGATCAGGGCCGCACTGTTGTATCCAAGCCCCACGCACACATCCACCACCCGCAGCCGGCTGCCCGGGGCGAAGCGCTCCAGCTGGGCCGGGGCCACGAACTTGGTGAGCGCCTCGCCGTAGGCGCCGCTGCTGCTGTGGAAGCCCTCGCCGAAACGCTCGCTCCAGAGGCTGAAGCTGCCATCGGCGGTGGTGCGGGGCGCCAGGGCGCCGCTGGCCTCAGGCCTGGAGGCGTTGGAGGTCATCCCAGAAGCTGGGGTACGACACCGCCGCGGCCTCGCTGCGGTGCAGGGTGGTGGGGCTGCTGGCGATCTGGGCCGCCACCGCCAGGCTCATGGCCACGCGGTGATCGGTCTCGCTGTCCACCTCGGCGCCCTGGAGCTGAACGCCGCCCTCGATGGCCATGCCATCGGTGAACTCCTCGATCCGCGCGCCCATGGCCCCCAGCTGCCGCGCCATCACCGCCAGCCGATCGGTTTCCTTCACCCGCAGCTCCTCGGCTCCGCTGACGCGGCTGGTGCCCTCGGCGCAGCAGGCGGCCACCGCCAGCACAGGGATCTCATCCACCAGGCGCGGGATCAGGTCGGCCCCGATCGTGAAGGCCTGCAGCGGGCCATGGCTCACGTGCAGATCGCCCACCGGTTCGCCGGCCACATCGCGGCTGTTGAGCACCTCGATGCGGGCGCCCATCTGCTTCAGCACATCGAGGATGCCGGTGCGGCTGGGGTTGAGCCCCACGTTCTCCACCGTGAGCTCAGCACCGGGGGTGATGGCGCCGGCCACGAGCCAGAAGGCGGCCGAGCTGATGTCGCCCGGAACCACCACGTTCTGCCCCCTGAGCGTGGCGCCGGGGGTGATGGTGACCTCCGTGTCGCCGGCACCGCCCACGCTCAGGTCGGCGCCGAAGGCCCGCAGCATCCGCTCAGTGTGGTCGCGGCTCTGCACCGGCTCGATCACCGTGGTGGGCCCTTCAGCCGTGAGGGCCGCCAGGATCAGGGCGCTCTTCACCTGGGCCGAGGCCACGGGGGTGCGCACCGTGGTGCCGCGCAGCTGCCGCCCCTGGATCGCCAGCGGTGCCAGGTTGCCGCCGCTGCGGCCGGCGATGGTGGCGCCCATCTCCGCCAGGGGGCCGCCCACCCGCCGCATCGGCCGGCTGCGCAGGGAATCGTCGCCCGTGAGCACGAAGTGGCGGCCATGGCGCCCCGCCAACAGCCCCAGCATCAGCCGCATCGTGGTGCCGGAGTTGCCGCAGTCGAGCACGTTGTTGGGCTCCTGGAAGCCATCCAGGCCCACCCCCTCCACCAGCACGGGCTGGCCCGCCTCGATCGCCGACACCGCCACCCCCATGGCCCGCAGGCAGGCGGCGGTGCTGAGGGGATCCTCAGCGGGCAGCAACCCCTCGATGCGCGTGGTGCCCTCGGCGATGGCGCCGAACAGCAGCGCCCGGTGCGAGATCGACTTGTCGCCCGGCACCCGCACCGTGCCCCTGAGGCTGCGGCCAGCGGTGGTTCCCAGGGCGAGGGGCATCGGGGACGGGGCGACTGGGGGGAGCGTAGGCAGTGGCGAGTCTTCGGTTCCGCGGCTATCACGACTGCACCCTCTCCCCAGCGCCGTGGCTCAACAGCTCGAGGCCGTGTTCGCGTTTCTCGCTCTGATTCAGAACGACGCGTCGCTGCGGGCCCAGCTCAACGAGGTGTGCACCGCCGATGAGGTGGCGGCCATCGCCGCTGAACGGGGCTACGCCGTGCCGGCGGCCACCCTGCTGGAGCTGTTCGAGCGTTGCAACGAGGCCCCCATCGCCCGCTCGGGCCTGATGGACGAGAAGCTGATCCGCGTCTACCTGCGCCGCGAGTCGCTGGTCTGAGCGCCTCTGAGAACCAGGCCCCGCCCAGCAGCTAGGCACCGCCCAGCAGCCAGGCTCAGCCCAGCATCAGGCCGCCGTCGTTGCGCAGGGTTTCCTGCCAGCTGCGCAGGTCGTAGAGCAGTTCCTCCAGGGTGAGGCTCTCCAGCTCCCGCTCCAGGGCCAGTTGCAGCCTGCGGCCCAGGGCCAGCAGCACCCGTTCCTCAGCCGGGGCGTCCTCAGCTGGGGTGGCCAGCAGCTGCGGCTTGGCGCCCACCGCCTCCAGCACGGCGCCTACGGCAATCTCCCGCGGGTGGCTCCGCAGCCGGTAGCCCCCCTGCCGTCCCCGGCGCGCCTCCACCAGCTGGGCGCGCCGCAGCTGCAGCAGCAGTTGTTCCAGCATCGGCGCGGGCAGCTGCTGGGCGGCGGCGATCTCGTTCACCGAGCGCCACTGCGCCCCGGCGCTGGCCAGCTCCAACAGGGCCTTCAGGGCCTGGAGGCCGCTCTTGCGCAGCACCTCAGGCCTTGGATCGGGCCGCCATCAACCGCTCCAGCACGTGCTCGAGCGTGTAGCCGAACAGGGCCGGATCGGGGGCGGCATCGCCAAGGTCGGCCAGGCCCAGCTCGGCCCAGCGCTGATCGATGCGAGCCTCCAACTCCGCGGGCCGTTGCAGGGGCTCCCCCCACGGGTGCTGTTTCTCCGGGCCGATCTTGGTGGTGGCATCGATCGCCAACCGGCCGCCCAGTCCCAGCTGCTCGCTGGCGAAATCGAGCGTGTCGAAGGGCGTGTTCTCCAGCACGAACAGATCGCGCTGGGGATCCACCAGGGCGCTGATCGCCCAGATCACCTGGCGTGGGTCGCGGATGTTGATGGCCTTGTCCACCACCACCACGAACTTGGTGTAGGTGAACTGGGGCAGGGCGCTCCAGAAGGCCATCGCCGCCCGCTTGGCCTGGCCGGGGTAGGCCTTGTCGATGGCGATCACGGCCAGCTTGTAGCTGAGCCCCTCCATCGGCAGGAAGAAATCCACGATCTCCGGGATCTGCTGGCGCAGGATCGGCGTGTAGATGCGGTTCAGGGCGATGGCGAGCATCGCGTCTTCCTTGGGTGGCCGGCCGCTGAAGGTGGTGAAGTAAATCGGGTTTCGCCTCTGGGTGACGGCCTGGATCCGCACCAGGGGGGAATCCTCCACTCCGCCGTAGAAGCCCATGTGGTCCCCGAAGGGGCCATCGGCCAGCTCCTCGCCGGGCGTGATCGTGCCCTCCAGCACCACCTCGCTGTGGCTGGGCACCTCCAGGTTCACGGTCTTGCACTTGGCCAGGCGCACGCCCTCGCCGGCATAGAGGCCGGCGAACAGCCACTCGCTGAGCTGCACCGGGATCGGCGTGGCCGCCGCCATCACCAGCAGCGGGTGCACGCCGATGGCGATGGCGATCTCCAGCTTCCTGCCCATGGCCGCGGCCTTGCGCAGGTGGCGCGCCCCGCCGCGCACGCTCAGCCAGTGCACCGTCATCGTGTTCACCGACTGCTGCTGCAGCCGATACACGCCCACGTTGGGGGTGCCGGTTTCGGGGTCCTTGGTGATCACCAGCCCCAGGGTGATGATCCTGCCGCCATCACCCGGCCAGGGGCGCAGCAGCGGCAGGGCATCGAGGTTCACCGCCTCTCCCCTGAACACCTGCTGGTGGCAGGGGGGGGTGAGGTCCAGATCGGGGCGGGCCCTGAGCACATCGAACAGCACCGAGCCGAAGCGCACCGCCTCACGGGCCCCCTTGGGCGGTCGCGGTTGCTGCAGCAGGGCCAGCCGCTCGCCCAGGGCCTCCAGCTCCTCGGCCCGCTCCATGCCCATGCTCCAGAGCACCCGTTCCTGGGTGCCCAGCAGGTTCACCGCCACCGGCATGGAGCTGCCGATCACGTTCTCGAACAGCAGCGCCGGCCCCCCCAGGCTGAGCACTCGATCGGCGATCGCCGCCAGCTCCAGATCGGGATCCACCGGGGCGGTGATGCGCCGCAGCCGGCCCCGCTGCTCCAGCAGCTCCAGAAAACCCCGCAGATCCCGGCGGCTGCGCTGGCTGAACACGGGCGCTGCCATGGGCTGGGCCTTTCGGGCGATCGGGCTCGGCCCACTGTGGCGCACCTTCCTACTGTGGCGCCCCATCCCGTTGGCGGCGGCCGTGCAGATCTCCTACTTCCACACTTCCGAGGCGGTGCCGGCTGTCACGGCTGCCGCCGTCGGTGGCCCTGACGCCGCTGTCGTGATCGACGTGCTGCGGGCCACCACCACCATCGCCTGGTCGCTGCAGAACGGCGCTGAGGCGATCCAGGCCTTCGCGGACCTCGCCGAGCTGGAGGCGGCCGCGGCGGCCTGGCCAGCCGAGCAGCGCCTGCGGGCCGGGGAGCGCGGCGGGCAGCGGGTGGAGGGCTACGACCTGGGCAATTCCCCCCTGGCGGTCACCCCGGAGCGGGTGGGCGGCAAGCGCATCTTCATGAGCACCACCAACGGCACCCGCTCCCTGCAGGCGGTGCGGAGCGTGCCGCTGCTGGTCACGGCCTGCCTGCCCAACCGCTCGGCCGTGGCCCAGCGCCTGATCGCCGCCGCCGCCGAGCGGGTGTGGATCGTGGGCAGTGGCTGGGAGGGGGATTACTCCCTGGAGGACAGCCTGGCGGCCGGTGCCGTGATCGCCGCCGCCCAGCAGGCCGATCCCAGCGTGAGCACCGCCAACGATGAGGCCCTCGCCGCCCTGGCGCTGTGGCAGCAGTGGCAACACCAGCCGGAGGCCTGCCTGCGGGCCGCGAGCCACGGCCAGCGGCTGATCGGCATCGGCAACCACGATGCCGACTTCGCCTGCTGCGCCGCCGTGGACAGCCTCACGATCGTGCCCACCCAGAGCAGCCCGGGTGTGATCCAGGCGGCCTGAGGCCATTACAGTGCCCGCTGCGGCGAGAACCCAGCGGTGTCAAGCTTTCTGGCGGCAGCGATTCAACTCACCAGTACGCCGGACATCGAGGCCAACTTCGCGATGGCGGAGGAGCAGATCGAGCTGGCCACACGGCGCGGTGCCGAGCTGGTGGGCCTGCCGGAGAACTTCGCCTTCATGGGCGACGACGAGCGCCGGCTCGAGCTGGCCAGCAGCCTGGCGGAGCGGGCCCAGCGCTTTCTGGTCACCATGGCGCGCCGCTATCAGGTGACACTGCTGGGCGGCGGCTACCCGGTGCCCGCCGGCGAGCAACTCACGTTCAACCGCGCTGAACTGGTGGGCAAGGACGGCCAGATCCTGGCCTCCTACGACAAGATCCACCTCTTCGATGTGGATCTGCCCGACGGCAACACCTACCGCGAGTCGGCAACGGTGCAGCCGGGCACAGAACTACCTCCTGTGGTGGAGGTGCCTGGCCTGTGCCGGGTGGGTCTGTCCATCTGTTACGACGTGCGCTTTCCTGAGCTCTATCGCCATCTGGCTGGAGCCGGCGCCGACGTGCTGTTCATCCCCGCTGCCTTCACCGCCTTCACCGGCAAGGACCACTGGCAGGTGCTGCTGCAGGCCCGGGCGATCGAAAATACCGGCTACGTGGTGGCTCCGGCCCAGACCGGCAACCACGGCGGCCGGCGCCAGACCCACGGCCACGCCCTGGTGATCGACCCCTGGGGCACGGTGCTGGCGGATGCGGGCATCGGCCCGGGCCAGGCCGTCGCCCCGATCGATGTGGGCCACCGCCAGCGCATCCAGGCCCAGATGCCCAGCCTTCAGCACCGTCGTCCGGCCCTGTTCTGAATTCGGTGAGCGGGGCTGTGATGTCACCACTGCGCAGGCGCTGCTCCGGGCTGCTGCTCTCGGCTCTGGTGCCCCTCTGCACCGTGCTGGCCGGGCTGCCCGCCTGGGCCGGAAGCGCGCTCTCCGCCTGGCGCATCGGCCGGGATGGGGCCCTGGAGCTGCGCACCTCGCCTGATGTGGCCCTGCAGGCCTTCTTCGAGGAGGGCCGTGGAGGCATCGGCCCGCGGGTGTGGATCGACCTCCCGGGCGCCCCCCAGCGGACCCGCACCATCCCCGGCAACGGCGTGGTGCGCCAGGTGCGCATCGGCCGACCCGACGGCAACGCCACGCGGTTGGTGGTGGAGTTTCTGCCCGGCACCCGCCTGGATCCCGCCGGTCTGAGGCTGATCGGCACCTCCCAGGATCGCTGGCGCATGGACTTCAGCGGTGTGGCCAGCGGCCTGCTGCCCCTGGGCGAGGGCGACTTCGACGCCCCCTCCGGACCGAGTTGGCGCTCGGCGGTGACCACGCCACGGCAGTCCATTCCAACCGGGCCCATGCCCTCCGCCGGTTCCCTGCCGGATGTTCCGCGCGGGCGTTACAAGGTGGTGATTGACCCCGGCCATGGCGGCCCCGATCCCGGCGCGGTGGGCATCGGCGGCCTGCGGGAAACCGATGTGGTGCTGGATGTGAGCCTGCAGCTGGCCCAGTTGCTGCAGGCCAAGGGGGTGCAGGTGCTGCTCACCCGCACCTCGGAGATCGATGTGGACCTGCCGCCCAGGGTGGCCCTGGCCAACAGCAGCGGCGCCGATCTGTTCCTGAGCATCCACGCCAATGCCCTGAGCATGGCGCGCCCCGACGTGAACGGCATCGAAACCTTCTACTTCGAGAGCGGCAAGTCGCGCGCTCTGGCCCAGGCCGTGCAGGAGCAGATGCTCGCGATTTCGCCCGGCAGCCCCGATCGTGGCGCCCGGCCTGGCCGCTTCTTCGTGATTCGCCGCACCGTGATGCCCGCCGCGCTGGCGGAGATGGGTTTCGTGACGGGGGAACTGGACGCGCCGCGCCTGGCGGATCCCGCCTTCCGGCGCCGCATGGCGCTGGCGATCGCCCGGGGTTTGCTCGGCTACCTGCAGGCCAACCCATGACAGCTCCCTCAGGTGCCTCCGCTCCGATCGGACTGTTTGATTCCGGGGTGGGCGGCCTGAGTGTCTGGCGCGAGATCGTGCGGCAGCTGCCGTCTGAATCCACCCTCTACCTCGCCGATCGGGCCCACGTGCCCTACGGCAACCGCGCCGCGGCGGAGATTCGCCAGTTCAGTGAGCGCATTACCGAGCGGCTCGTGGAGGCCGGTTGCAAGGCGGTGGTGGTGGCCTGCAACACCGCTTCCGCCGTGGCGCTGCAGGGGCTGCGCCGCCGCTTTCCGGGCCTGCCGATCCTGGGCCTGGAGCCGGCGGTGAAGCCCGCCGTGGCGCTCACCCGCTCTGGCGTGGTGGGGGTGATGGCCACACCAGCCACCTTCCAGGGGGAGCTGTATCGCGCCACGGTGGGCCGCCATGCCGCCGATGTGCGGGTGGTGGAACAGGTGTGCATCGGCCTGGCGGATCTGGTGGAGAGCGGCGTTCTCGACGATCCGGCCTCGGATGGGGAGTTGCGGCGGTTTCTGGAGCCGATGCTCGCCGCCGGTGCCGACACCATCGTGCTGGGGTGCACCCACTATCCCTTCGTGATCGAGGCGATCCGACGGCTGGTGGGCCCCTCGCTGCAGGTGGTGGACCCAGCCCCCGCCGTGGCCCGCCACCTCGGCCAGCTGCTGCGCTGCAAGGGCCTCGCAGCGGAGAGCGGCCAGGGCCAGCACCGCTTCTTCACCACGGGCGATCCCAGCTGCTTCGACCGGGCCGCGGCTCGGCTGGTGGCGGTGGAGAGTGCCAGCCAGCCCCTGGGCTGGACAACGTCCGCGGGCGGTGAGCTGCTGCTGCCCATGGTCTGACCCTCGCTGGGCCTCCTGCGCCTTCTAGGATCAGGCCACCGCAGGGGGTCATGGCAACGGTCGCAGAGCTGCTCCAGCCCGTCGAGGCCGACCTCGAGGTTCTGCTCAGCGATCTGCGCAGCCTGATCGGTGCTGGCCACCCGATTCTCCAGGCTGCTGCGGAACATCTGTTCAGTGCCGGTGGCAAGCGGATTCGCCCCGGCATCGTGCTGCTGATCTCCCGGGCCCTCTCCAGCGATGGTGAGCTCAGTGCCCGCCACCGGCGCCTGGCGGAGATCACGGAGATGATCCACACCGCTTCGCTGGTTCACGACGACGTGGTGGACGAAGCCTCTACCCGCCGCGGCGTGGACACCGTGCACAGCCGCTTCAACCACCGGGTGGCGGTGCTGGCCGGCGATTTCCTGTTCGCCCAGGCCAGCTGGCACCTGGCCAACCTCGACGACCTCGAGGTGGTGAAGCTGCTCAGCCGCGTGATCATGGATCTGGCCGATGGCGAGGTGAAGCAGGGGCTGTTCCGCTACGACACCGGCCAGAGCTTCGAGACCTACCTCGAGAAGAGCTACTGCAAAACGGCCTCTCTGATTGCCAACAGCGCCCGGGCCGCCGGTGTTCTCAGTGGCCTGCCCGAACCCCAGCTCGACAGTCTCTATCGGTTTGGTCGTCAGCTCGGGTTGGCCTTCCAGGTGGTGGATGACATCCTCGATTTCACCGGCAGCGACCAGCAGCTCGGCAAGCCCTCGGCCAGCGACCTGGCCAGTGGCTACCTCACGGCACCAGCTCTCTATGCCCTTGAAGAGCGGCCGGCGCTGGCCGGCCTGATCGAGCGGGAATTCAGCCAGGCGGGAGATCTGGATCAGGCCCTGGAGTTGGTGCGTGGGAGTGAGGCCATTCCCCGCTCGCGGCTGCTGGCGGAGGGGTTTGCCAACGAGGCCCGCGACGCCCTCAGCTGGCTTCCAGCCTCGGAGAGCCGCAGTGCTCTCCTGCAGCTGCCCGAGTTCGTGCTCAGCCGGCTCTACTGATCAGCGGGGGCCACTGGTCTGGCTGGGATCCCATTGTCCGGCTGGGATCTCACAGTTGCACCTGGTCCAGGCCGCTGAGGTGGGTGACTCCGGCGGGATAGAGCTGGGGATCGCTGCCTGGCGGCGCCACCACATGCACCCGGCAGCCCGCCGCGGCTGCGGCCTGGGCTCCCGCCGGTGAATCCTCGAAGGCCCAGCTGCGACTGATCGCCACCCCCAGCCGCTCGGCCGCCAGCAGGAACACATCCGGGGCCGGCTTGCCCGTCCTGAGCTCCGGGTCGTCGCCGTGCACCCGCGTGCGGATCGCCGCCAGCCAGGGGTGGGGGGCTGCCTTGAGGTCCACCGCCTGGCGGGAACTGCTGGTGGCCAGGGCCATCGGCACCCCCAGCTCCTGGCAGCGCCGCACGAGCTCGGGGGCGCCGGGCATGGGTTGGGCGTGAACCAGCAGGGCCTCGGCGATGGGCTGGCGCACGGCCAGCAACTCCTCGGAACTCAGGGCTGGACCGCCCGTGTCCTGGATCCACTGGAGCACCTGGCCGGCGCAGTCGAGCCGGCGCCGGCCCCGCAGGGCCATCAGCTCATGGGGTTGCAGGGGCCGTCCGAAGTGGCTGGCGGCCTCCTGCCAGGCGCGGGCGTGCAGCGGCTCGGTGTCGAGCAGCAGGCCGTCGAGATCGAACAGGCAGGCAGCGGGTTGGGCCATGGGCACATTCTCGATGACGCCCAGCCGCGAGGCCCGGGGCGAACGGCATGTATCACGTCATTGGCATGACATGTTGACAATGTGGCCCGGTAGCCTGCTTGCCGTTACAGGGCCGTGTTCCAGCGCCATTCCTCGCTTGAATGGGCCCCAGCTCGAGATCCCCTGCGGCCGCAGCCATGAGTGAGGTTCAGACCAATCCCACGATCGAATCGGTGCTCCAGGAGCAGCGGCTGTTTGAGCCCCCGGCCGCCCTGGCCGCTTCGGCCCGGATTGGTTCCCTGGAGGCCTACCGCGCCCTGGCGGCCCAGGCCGAGGCGGATCCCGACGGCTTCTGGGGCGACCTGGCCCGCAGTGAGCTGCACTGGTTCGAGCCCTTCCACACGGTTCTCGACTGGAGCAACCCGCCCTTCGCCAAGTGGTTCGAGGGCGGAACCACCAACCTCGCTTACAACTGCCTCGATCGCCATCTCGATGGTCCCCGCGCCGACAAGACAGCCCTGATCTGGGAAGGGGAGCCCGGCGACAGCCGCAGCTTCACCTATCGCCAGCTGCACGCCGAGGTGTGCAAGGCCGCCAACGCGCTCAAGGCCCTGGGCATCGGCAAGGGCGATCTGGTGGCCCTCTACATGCCGATGATTCCGGAGGCGGCCATCGCCATGCTGGCCTGCGCCCGCATCGGCGCCCCCCACTCGGTGGTGTTCGGCGGCTTCTCGGCCGACGCCCTGCGCGATCGCCTGATCGACGGCCAGGTGAAGGCGGTGATCACCGCCGATGGCGGCTTCCGCAAGGACAAGCCCGTGCCCCTCAAGCCGGCCGTGGATGAGGCCCTCGGCGGCAATGGTGGCGCCCCCAGCGTGGAGACCGTGCTGGTGGTGCGGCGGCTGGATGGCGTGGGTGGCGACTGCGCCATGCAGGCTGGCCGCGACCACTGGTGGCACGAGCTGGTGGAGGGCCAGAGCGCCGAGTGCCCCGCCGAGCCGATGGCCAGCGAAGACCGGCTGTTCGTGCTCTACACCTCCGGCTCCACCGGCAAGCCCAAGGGGGTGGTGCACACCACCGCCGGCTACAACCTCTGGGCCCACCTCACCTTCCAGTGGATCTTCGACATCCGCGACACCGACATCCACTGGTGCACCGCCGATGTGGGCTGGATCACCGGCCACAGCTACATCGTGTACGGGCCGCTCTCCAACGGCGCCACCACGGTGATGTACGAGGGGGCGCCGCGGCCCTCCAAGCCCGGGGCCTTCTGGGAGGTGATCCAGAAGCACGGCGTCACGATCTTCTACACCGCCCCCACGGCGATCCGCGCCTTCATGAAGAGCGGCCGCGAGGTGCCCGATCAGTACGACATGGGCAGCCTGCGGATCCTGGGCACCGTGGGTGAGCCCATCAACCCCGAGGCCTGGATCTGGTACCAGCAGGTGATCGGCCGCGGCCGCTGCCCGGTGGTGGACACCTGGTGGCAGACCGAGACCGGCGGCGTGATGATCAGCCCCCTGCCTGGCGCCACCCCCACCAAGCCCGGCTCCTGCACCCTGCCCCTGCCGGGCATCGTCGCCGACATCGTGGATCACAACGGCCTCTCCCAGGCGGTGGACCAGGGGGGCTACCTGGCGATCCGTCGCCCCTGGCCCGGAATGATGCGCACCGTGCACGGCGATCCCGAGCGCTTCCGCAAGAGCTACTGGGAGGAGATCCGGCCCGCCGATGGCTCCTATCTCTACTTCGCCGGGGATGGGGCCCGCCGCGACGCCGATGGTTACTTCTGGGTGATGGGCCGCGTCGACGACGTGATCAACGTGAGCGGCCACCGTCTGGGCACGATGGAGATCGAGAGCGCCCTGGTGAGCCATCCCCTCGTGGCGGAAGCTGCCGTGGTGGGTCGCCCCGACGAGCTCAAGGGCGAGGGCATCGTGGCCTTCGTGACGCTTGAGGCGGGTCGCAGCGGCGACGACGCCCTGATCGCCGAGCTGCGCAGCCACGTGGGCAAGGAGATCGGCCCGATCGCCAAGCCGGATCTGATCAAGTTCACCGATGCCCTGCCGAAAACCCGCAGCGGCAAGATCATGCGCCGGATCCTGCGCTCCCTGGCGGCCGGTGAGGAGGTGAGCGGCGACACCAGCACCCTCGAGGATCGCTCCGTGCTCGACGCCCTGCGGGTGTGATCAGCCCTGCTGCCACCAGCGCAGGATGCCGCTGGCCAGCTCGTCAATCTGCAGCTGGCGCTGGGGGTCATCCGCCCAGCTGCCCAGCAGGTTCTGGCGCAGGCCGGCGCTGGCGGGGGTGAGGTGGTCGCCGGGACGCTCCACCAGCTTGCTGCGGTCGCCGGGGCGGGCCTGGAGCACCGCCAGCAGGCGCTGGCTCTGGTCGAGCGCATCGCGGCTGAAGCGCACGAGCAGATTGCGGGGCTGGCGGTAGTCGCGGGCGACCAGCCGCAGGGTTTCCTCGGGGGAGGGGCTGAATTCACTGCTGATCCCCAGGCGCGGGGCGAGTTCCGCCAGCAGCGGCACACTGCGCTCGGCTGAAAAGTTGTTGAAACTCAGCGCCGCCAGGGCTGAACAGCCCCGGCCGTTGTCGGGGGCCAGCAGGTGCAGCTTGCAGCCGAGGCTGTGGCCCAGCCGCAGGGGCGCTGGATGGGCGGCCAGTGGCTTCTGCTCGCGGGCCAGCCGCAGCAGCTTCCAGGCTTCATTGGCCTGGGCCTGGTGATCGAAGCCGGGCACATAGCTCCAGGCGTGCACGGCATAGCCCTGGCGGGCGAAGCTTTCCAGCAGCCGCCGGTAGCTCAGCTGGGGGGTGGCGGCCAGATAGCTGCCGCCCACGAATTCGATCAATCCCCGCGGATCCGCTGGCTGGAGGCACCAGAGGCTGCCCCGTTGTTGCCAGTTCATCCGGCCTGGAGGGCCTGCAAGGCGCGGCGGGCCTCGGCCACATGGGCGGCGCCGTTGAGCAGATCGTTGAACACATGGCCGATCGTGCCCTGGCCATCAATCACGTAGGTGACGCGGCCCGGCACCACCAGCAGGGTGTTGGGCACGCCGAAGGCCTTGCGCAGCTGGTTGCCGCGATCCACCAGCAGGGGGAAGGTGAGGCCGTGGCGCTGGGCGAACCGCTGGTGACTCGCGGCGTCATCGCCGCTCACGCCCCAGACCTCGGCTCCCAGGGCGGTGAGCTCGGCGTGGTTGTCGCGGAAGGCGCAGGCCTCGATGGTGCAGCCAGGGGTGTCGTCCTTGGGATAGAAGAACAGCACCAGGGGCTTGCCATCGAGCTGATCGCTGCGGCGCTCAACCCCCTCCTGATCCTGGAGCGCGATCAGGGGAGCACGGTCGCCGACGGCGAGGGCCTGGGCCACGGGAGCGGAATGGAGCTGCGGCCACCCTAGGCAGGGCCAGGCAACAGCTGGGATCATGGCCGGATCCAGGAGCAGTTGATGCACGCGGCCGGAGAATCCACCCCCCACAACCCCTGGGAGCAGACCGATCTGCTCGCCTTCGTGGCCGCCAGCCAGCCCACAGCTGAACCCGTCCCTGAGCCTGAACCTGCACCTGAACCCGCTGCCTCCAGCCGCTGTCCGCAGCTGCTGCTGATTCTCGACACGGAGACCACCGGGCTCGACCCGGCCCAGCACAGCTGCATCGAGGTAGGGGCGGTGCTGTTTCACGTGCCCCAGCGGGCCGTGCTCAGCCAGATCTCCTTTCTGTTGCCCTGCCAGAGCAATCCCGCCCAGGCCATCAATGGCATCGACCCCGCGGTCACGCGTCTGCCCCAGCCCTGGCAGCCGGCCCTGGCCTGCTTCGAGGCCATGGTGGCGGCAGCCGATGCGGTGCTGGCCCACAACGCCGCCTTTGATCGCCAGTGGTTCGGCCACGGGTCACTGCCGCCCATTGCCAAGCCGTGGATCTGCAGCATGGAGGATCTGCGCTGGCCGGCGGAGCGGCAGCTGCGCGCCACCCCGTCGGTGCGCGATCTGGCTCTGGCCTATGGCGTGCCGGTGTGGGCGGCCCATCGGGCCCTCACCGATTGCATCTACCTGGCCCAGGTGTTTGAGCGCTGTGCCGATCTGGAAGGCCTGCTGGAGGCTGGCATGGCACCACGGCGCCTGTATCGCGCCAGGCTCTCCTACGAGGAGCGCCACAAGGCTCGCGAGGCTGGTTTCCGCTGGAATGAGCCGATCAGCGGTGCCTGGAGTCGCCGCCTGTCGGAGCAGGAGGCCTCCCTACTCACCTTCCCGGTGGTGCCGGTGGATGACTCCGCCCTGGAACGCCGGAGCGCCTGAATTGCTTCAGCAACTGAAAGCGGACTGGCCTATTTCCGGCTTTCGCCTGGGGTTTGGTCATCCTGAGTGCACCAGCCCGGGCCATGGCCATGCATGCACCAGCGAAGGGCCGACCCCGCGGTCCCTGCCTGCGGGACCAGGTGAAGCGTTGGCAGGACACGCGCACCTGGGCACGCCTGATCCGTGAAGCCGAAGCGCTCTGGCATGTGGACGTGCGCGATCTGCGCCGCCTCGGTGCCCTGGAGCTCTCCCAGCTGCTGGAGGAGGTGCCGCCGCGGCTGCGGCCGCGGGTGAACCGCTGGCTGGACAGCTACGGCGTGTTCACGCGGCTGCACTGAAACCAACCTCGGGCCCTGGAGGGTCGGCCGGGAATCCTTGCTGCGAGGCCCCACCACTGGTGGACTAAGCCATGGCTAAGCCAACTCCAGGGCTGCGCAATCCGCAGGCAGGAAGCCCCGGACACAGGACGCGGGATAACAAAAAAACCGCCCCGGGGAGAGGCGGTTGAGGAACTGGATTGAAACCGGTGGAACTGAATCGGAGCGGCGGGATTTGAACCCACGACCCCCACTACCCCAAAGTGGTGCGCTACCAAGCTGCGCTACGCCCCGGCGAGAACGAAGTTATCACAGCGCCTTTCCACGCCGGGCCTGGATTTTGCGCAGGAGGCGCGCGCTCAGGCGCTCGCGGTTGAGGCGCGCGTAGCCGGCCAGGCGCAGCTCCCGCGCCAGCTGGCGCAGCTCCGCCAGATTCATGGCCGCGAGCCGCAGTTCCGGCACCCGTTTCCAGGCGGCCGCGGTCATGGGTAGGTCACTCCCTTCCCGTCCCTGCCGGAAACTGGCCAGGGCCCCACCGGCCATCCATTCGGGCACCAGCACGAAGAGCACGGCCAGGAGTCCGTAGAGCTCCACCAGCCCTTTGGGCAGCGGATGCAGCTGACGTTGCGGCTTGGGGTCCACGGGTGGCAAGGGGGGAGGCCTGCGGACCGGAGCGCCGCTGGGGCATTGTCCCGCAGCAGGTCAAATCAGGCCGCGCTGCGACGGGGCCGGCTGTTCCTGCAAGGGCTGTTGCCGCCACAGCATCGGCGGCTCCTGGGACGGGCTCAGCCGCACGTACCAGAACACCAGGGCAAACACGAGGCCCAGGGTGGCAATCAGGCCCACAATGACAGTGCGGTCGGGCAGGGGGTTCATCACACCTGCTCCGTGCGCAGGCACTGGATGCGCAGCGGCAGCCGCTCCAGGGTGAGTTCGTCGCCCTGGAGGATCAGGCGCATGCCATCGCCGCTGTAGCGCACGCCCCCCTCGTCCGAGCGTTCCCGGAAGAAGGTGCTGCGGTAGCGGCCATTGATCAGCGAGGCCTGGGCGTCGTTGCGTTCCAGCACCACCATCCCCTTGTCGCGGCACAGGTAGCGGTCCTTGATGGCGTAGTCCTCCCACCAGGGGGAGCTCATGGCCTGGGCCAGCAGGGGCAGGCTCAGCAGGCCGCTGAACAGTGCTGAGGCCATGTCAGAGGCGGATGGGGCTGTTGTCGCCCCGAAGGATGCAGTGGCTGATCGACCAGTCGTAGTGCTGCCAGACCGTTTCTGGCAAGGTGTAGTTGGCTCCAGGAAAGGAGCCCAGCACCACCCGGGTGGGCATGGCGGAGCAGTAGGGCCGGCTGCCGGGCTTGGCGAGGTACTGCTGGTGATAAGGCTCGGCGAAGAAGAAGGGCACATCGGCCCTGATCTCGGTGGTGATCGGCCCGAAACCGGCCTGGAACAGACCCTGCTGATAGGCGTCGTGGCTGGCCCTGGCCAGCTCCAGCAGGCTGGGATCGTTCACGTAGATGGCCGAGCGGTACTGCGAACCGGTGTCGTTGCCCTGGCGATCACCCTGGGTGGGGTCGTGGCATTCCCAGAAGAGTTTGAGCAGATCCGCGAAACCCAGCTGCTCGCGATTCCACACCACCCGCACCACCTCCGCATGGCCGGTGCGGCCTGAGCACACCTGCTGATAGCTGGGGTTCTGCAGTTGGCCGCCGGCGTAGCCCACGGCGGTGGTGATCACCCCGGGCAGACGCCAGAAGCCCTTCTCGGCCCCCCAGAAGCAACCGCAGCCGAACAGCACCTCGGCCTCGTTGGCGGCCAGTGGTGCGCCCAGCGGTGTGCCCAGCACGGCGTGGGGGAGCGACTCGGGACTGCTGGCGGTGCCTTGGCGCTCAGCTCGGTTCTCACCGGGGCTCTGAAACAGTCCGAACACGGTGCGGCAACAGCTGGACTGAGCCTAGGAACCTGAGCTGGCGGATCAGCTGTCGGCCGTCGCCGGATCCAGGGCGATGTGGTTCAGCAGGGTGGTGGTGAAGGCGAACAGCAGAAACGGCAGCGACAGCACCAGGATCAGTCCCACCCCCACCAGGGCGAAGATCGGCTTGCTGGCCCCCATCAGGCCCAGGCCCGCCGCCAGGCTCACCATGATCACCAGCATCCAGATCAGGATCTGGCCATAGATGTCGCCGAAGGTGAGGGTGCAGCGCAGGCGATAGGAGGGCACACCGGTGGTCATGGCCGTGCGGGGATCAGGAGGCGTGAGTTCAGCTAAGCCACCCTGCCCCGGGTTGTCTGGCGCTGTTCAACAAGATTTGGCTGTTGAAAAGGAGTTGGCGGGCCGGGCGCGTCAGGCCGCGCTGCTGAGTTGCTGCTCGGCCTGCTCGCGCTCCCACAGGCGCCGGTAGGTGCCGCGCTGGCCCACCAGCTCGCTGTGGTGCCCCTGCTGCACCAGCCTGCCCTCATCGAGCACCAGCACCCGGTCGCAGGCGGCGGCCGCGGAGAGCTGATGGCTGATCATCAGGACCGTGCGGTCCTGCTGGCTGCGCACCGAGTGCAGGATGTCGGCCGCGGTGTTGTTGTCCACGCTGGCCAGGGCATCATCGAGTACCAGCAGCGGCGCCTCCACCAGCAGGGCCCGGCCCAGGGCGGTGCGCTGGCGCTGGCCGCCGCTGAGGGTGATGCCGCGCTCGCCCACGAGGGTGGCGTAGCCATCGGGGAAGCCCTTGATATCGCCCTCCAGTCGGGCCTGGATCGCGGCCTGCTCCACCCGCTCCTGGCCGGCGGTGGGGTCGCCGTAGCGCAGGTTGTCCGCCAGGCTGGCCGTGAACAGGTAGCCCTCCTGGGGCACAAGGGCCACCTGGCGGCGCAGGTCGTCGAGCTGCAGGGTGGTGATGTCGATGCCATCGAGGAACAGCTCCCCGCCGGGCACCTCCACCATCCGGCCCAGGGCCCGGGCCAGGGTGGTCTTGCCGCAGCCCACCGGGCCCACCAGGGCCACCAGTTCGCCGGGCTCCAGCCGGAAGCTCACATCGATCAGGGCGGGTCGCTCAGCGCCCGCGTAGCGCACGTTGAGATGCCGCGCCTCCACCGCGGCGGCCTGGCGGCCCGGGCGCACAGGCAGGGGCCGGGTCTCGGCTGGCGACTGGATCAGCGGCACCCGCCGCAGCAACTCCTCCACCCGCTCCAGGCTCACCTGCCCGGTCTGGAAGGTGTTGAGGGTGAAGCCCAGCAGGGCGGTGGGGAACACCAGCCGCTCCACGAAGAGGATCAGGGCCACCAGATTCCCGATCGAGAGGCGGCCGCTCTCCAGCTGGCCGCTGCCCAGGGCCAGCAGCAGCAGCAGGCTGATCGAGGAGATGCCCTCCAGCAGCGGGAACAGGGTGCTGCGGGTGCGGGCCAGTTCGAGGGCGTCGTCGCGGTAGGCGCGGTTGCGCTCGGCGAAGGCCTGCCGCTCGGTGGCCTCCTGGCCGTAGATCTTGATGGCGCTGATGCCGGAGAGGTCTTCCTGGATCAGATCGCTCAGCTGGGCCAGCGATTCCTGCTGGCGCCGCTGCTGCTTCATCATCCGGCCGCCGAACAGCCGCACCGTGGCCAGCATCAGCGGATAGAGCCCCACTGCCGCCAGGCTGAGCAGCGGATCGATCGCCAGCATCGCCGGCAGGGTGAGGGCATAGGCCAGGGCCGTGTTGGTGAGGCTGAGCACGGCGAAGCCCAGCAGCCGCCGCACGTTCTCCACATCGCTGGTGGCGCGGCTGATCACCTCGCCGCTGCCGGTGCTCTGCACCCAGCCCGGTTCCTGGCGCAGCATGTGATCGAAGATCTGCTGCTTGAGCGAGGCCTCCACCTGCCGGCCCACGCCGAACACCAGCATCCGCGACCACAGCCGCATCCCTCCCATCAAGGTGGCCAGGGCGATGATCAGCGCCGCCTGGCGGATCACATCGCTCACGGCGAAGCCGTCCTGGAGGTCGTCGATCACGCCGCGCACCAGTAGCGGAATCGAGACGCTGAGCAGGTTCACCACCACCAGGGCAAGTGCTCCGATCAGCACCGTGCGCCGGTGGGGTCGCAGGTAGCGCCGGATCAGGCCGAGGCGGAGGGCGGCCATGGAGTCACACGAAGTGCCGCCAACCTACGGAAGCTGGGCGATGCTGGGCGGCACGAGCCCATCCCCATGGCCGAGGAGCAGCAATCCCATCCCCTCTACGCCAGCGACCGTGACCTGGTGGATCAGCTCCTGGCGGCCAGCGAACCCAGCGATGCCCAGCTGGTGGATCTGGGCCGGCTGCTGATGCGCTACAGCGCCTTTCCCGGTGCCCTCGATCTGCAGGACGACCTCGACAAGACCCTGCGCCTGTGGGGCCTGAGCCGTGAGCAGCTCCATCAGCGCTGCCGGGCGATCTGGAGCGCCGGTTACCGCCCCGGTGCCGAGGCGGCCCCCCAGGCCGTGGGTTCTGGTTTCGACACCGCCGACCAAGACAGCCCCTGATCGCGGCCTGCTACACATCGAGCCAGCCTCTTCCCACCATGGCCGCTGCACCCTCCTGGCCCGCCCTGCTGGAGCAGCTGCTCGCGGGCCAATCGCTCCACACCGACCAGGCCGCAGACCTGATGCGCGGTTGGCTCGATCAAGAGATCGATCCGGTGCTCACCGGTGCCCTGCTGGTGGCCCTTCGGGCCAAGGGCCCCAGCGGCGAGGAGCTGGCCGCGATGGCGTCGGTACTGCGCCAGGCCTGTCCCCTGCCGGGTGAGCGTCCCGCCCTGCCGATGGTGGATACCTGCGGCACCGGCGGCGACGGTGCCAACACCTTCAACATCTCCACCGCCGTGGCCTTTGTGGCCGCCGCCTGCGGCGCCACGGTGGCCAAGCACGGCAGCCGCAGCGCCAGTGGCAGTGTGGGTTCCGCCGATGTGCTGGAGGCCTCGGGCCTGAATCTGCAGGCGCCCCCCGAGCAGGTGGTGGCGGCGTTGCCGCAGGCCCGGGTCACCTTCTTGTTCGCCCCTGGCTGGCACCCGGCCCTGATGGATCTGGCGCCCCTGCGCCGCCGCCTGGGGGTGCGCACGGTGTTCAACCTGCTCGGCCCCCTGGTGAATCCACTCCGGCCCGATACCCAGGTGCTGGGGGTGGGCGGCTCCCATCTGCTCGATCCGATGGCCGATGCCCTGGCCCGGCTGGGGCTGGAGCGGGCTGTGGTGGTGCACGGCCATGGCGGCCTGGATGAGGCCTCCCTGAGTGGCCCCAGCGAGCTGCGGCTGATCGAGGCGGGCCAGGTGCGCAGCGAGTGGCTCGACCCCGCCGCCCTGGGGCTGGTGGAGGCGCCGCTGGCGGCCCTGGTGGGCGGCACCGTGGCGGAGAACCAGGTCATCCTTGAGGCGGTCCTGAAGGGCCGAGCCAGTGATCCCCAGCGGGATGTGGTGGCCCTCAACGCCGCCCTGGTGCTCTGGGCCGCTGGCCTGGTGCCCAGCGTGGCCGAGGGTTTGCCCCTGGCCCTGGAGGCCATGGCCAGCGCTGCCGCCTGGCAGCGGCTGGAGGCCCTGCGCGCCGCCCTGACCTGAGGGGGCGTTGCGGGATGATGGCTTCATGAAGACCGCCATTTCCCCCTCCCCTGCCCTGCTGGTGCTGGCCGACGGCCTGGTGCTGCGCGGAGAAGCATTCGGTGCCAGCGGCACGGCCATCGGTGAAGTGGTGTTCAACACCGGCATGACCGGTTACCAGGAGGTGATGACCGACCCGAGCTACTCGGGTCAGCTGGTGACCTTCACCTATCCCGAATTGGGCAACACCGGCGTCAACGCCGCCGACCAGGAGGCCGATGCCCCCCATGTGCGCGGGGTGATCGCCCGCCAGCTGGCGCCGCTGCCCAGCAACTGGCGCACCGAGGACACCCTTGAGGCCTGGCTCCAGCGCCACAACGTGGTGGGCATCCGCGGCATCGACACCCGGGCCCTGGTGCGGCACCTGCGGGAGGGTGGCGCCATCAATGGGGCCATCTCCAGCGACGGCAGCAGCCCCCAGCAGCTCCTGGAGCAGGTGCGCTCAGCCCCCTCCATGGCTGGCCTCAACCTGGCCGATGGGGTGAGCACCAAGGTTCCCTACGCCTGGACTGCCCTCTGCCCGGCAGCGTTCGACCAGCGCCTCCAGCAGACCCCCGAGCGGCCCTATCGGGTGGTGGCGATCGACTTCGGCATCAAGCGCGCCATCCTCGAGCGGCTGGCGGCCCATGGCTGTGCCGTGACCGTGCTGCCGGCCAGCGCCACCCTGGAGCAGGTGCTGGCCCTGGAGCCCGAAGGGGTGTTTCTCTCCAATGGTCCCGGCGATCCGGCCGCCGTGACCAGCGGGATTGCCCTGGCGCAGGGGCTCGTGCAAAAGCCCAACCTGCCGGTTTTTGGCATCTGCCTGGGACACCAGATCCTGGGCCTGGCCCTGGGGGGGCGCACCTACAAGCTGGGCTATGGCCACCGCGGCCTCAACCACCCCTGCGGCAGCACCGGTCTGGTGGAGATCACCAGCCAGAACCACGGCTTCGCCCTCGATGCCGACTCCCTGGATCCCGCCCAGGTGGAGGTGACCCACTACAACCTCAACGACCGCACCGTGGCGGCCCTGGCCCACCGCAGCAAGCCCCTGTTCGGTGTGCAATACCACCCCGAGGCCAGCCCTGGCCCCCACGACGCCGACCATCACTTCGGACGTTTTGTGGCCCTGATGGCCGAACGCCGCTGACGCCGGGCTGGATTGTCTGCCGCACGCTACTGATTTGTTGCGGCTGCGCCCATCGCGCAAACCCTCATTACACTGCGGTCGCCCGTCACGTTCGAGGCGAGTCGCCATCACTGATCTGCAGCGATTGACCGTGTCCCTGAGGGGCGGCTACGAGCAGCAGGAGGCTTGTCTGCTGTTTCGTTTCACCGGCCAGCTGGATGCTTACTCCGAGAAGCAGTTCCTCAGCTTCATCGCCGAACATCTCACCAGCACGCCCCAACCGCTGGTGATCGATCTGAGCCGCATCGACTTCATCGATTCCTCGGGCCTCGGGGCCCTGGTGCAGCTGGCCAAGCAGTGCAACGAGCAGAAGTTGCAGTTCCTGGTGGTGGGCAATGCCCGGGTCGTGCAAACCGTGAAACTGGTGAGACTCGAGGAGTACCTGCATCTCCAGCCCGATCTCGACACCGCCCTCGGAGCCATCGCCGCCTGAGGCCGGCACTGCTGCCTGGCTGAGCCAGCTCTCGATGCCGTCTGTGGGTGGCGAGCTGGGCCCCCTGCAGCTGGCCTGGCTGGGCGATGCCGTGTGGGAACTCCATCAGCGCCTGCGTCGCTGCCGCCAGCCCGGCCGCAGCGTTGACCTGCACCGGGCCGTGGTGGCCGAGGTGCGTGCGGATGCCCAGTCCGCGGCCCTGGCGCGGCTCGAGGCCGACGGCGTGCTCACCGAGATGGAGCTAGAGCTGGTACGGAGAGGACGCAACCGGGCTGGCCGGGGTCCTCGCAAAGGCGAAGCCGGGATCTATGGCCGTGCGACGGGATTTGAGACAATGGTGGGCTGGCTCTTTCTGCAGAACCCCAGCCGCCTTGCCCAGTTGCTGGATCGACTCGAGGACGCCGACCCATAACCCCTTTGCCCGCCTGATATGAGCCCTCGTTTTGACCGCCGCCGAGACCAGGGAGAGGGCGCTGGTGGAGCCCGGGGCGGCAAGCCCGGCCGGCCGGCCTACGGCCGAGGCGGTTCCAAGCCCTTTGCCCCCCGCGGCGAGTGGCGGCCCGAGGGCGGAGAGCGCTCTGATCGTTCTGAGCGCCCGGAGCGCGGGGAGCGCGGGGAGCGGGGCGATCGTCCTTTCCGTAAGCCCCTGGGCCGCCGGCCCGAGGGCGGTGAGCGGCGCTTCGAGGGCGGCGGCCGTCCGGAAGGCGGTCGCTTTGGCGCTCCCCGCCCCGAGGGCGGTCGCTTCGGCGGCGGACGCCCGGAGGCGGGTCGCTTTGGTGCCGCACGCCCTGAGCGCCGGCCCGCTCGCCCCGGCGGCCGCTTCGACGACCGTGGTGGCAGTGGGGGGGGCAGCCGCCCCGAGCGGGGTCCCCGTCCGGAGGGCCGCCGCTTCGCCGCGCCCCGTCCGGATGCCGGTGCCTTCCGGCCCAGCCGTCCCGGCGGCCGTCCGGCCCCCGGTGGCCGACCGTCCTTCTCGGATCGCCCCGGCCCTGGCGATCGCCGGCCCGAGCGCCGCTTCGATCGCGATCGCCCTGTGGCCGTGGAGGTGCCGCTCGGCGAATCCGAGCGCTTCAATGCCGGCCCCGCCGACGATCTGATCTGGGGCCGCCACGCGGCCCAGGCCGCCCTGGAGAGCGATCGGCCGATCCACCGCATCTGGTGCACCTCGGAGATGCGCTTCCAGCCGCGCTTCATGCAGCTGCTGCGCGAGGCCAAGGCCGGCGGCGTGCTGGTGGAGGAGGTCACCTGGGCCCGTCTGGGCCAGCTCACCGATGGGGCGGTGCACCAGGGCATCGTGCTGCAGGTGGCCGCCGCCGACACCCTCGATCTGGGCACCCTGATCGATGGCTGCAAAAACCTCGGCGAGCCGCCGCTGCTGATGGCCCTCGATGGCATCACCGATCCCCACAACCTCGGGGCGATCGTGCGCAGCGCCGAGGCCCTCGGTGCCCATGGCCTGGTGCTGCCCCAGCGCCGCAGCGCCGGCCTCACCGGTTCGGTGGCCAAGGTGGCCGCCGGCGCCTTGGAGCACCTGCCGGTGGCCCGGGTGGTGAACCTGAACCGGTCCCTGGAAACCCTCAAGGAAGAGGGCTACCGCGTGATCGGCCTGGCCGGCGAGGGCAGCGTGTCGCTGGCGGAGGCCGATCTGGAGGGTCCCCTCGTGATCGTGACCGGCTCCGAGGGCTCCGGCCTCTCGATGCTGACCCGCAAGCACTGCGACCAGCTGGTGCGCATCCCCCTGCGCGGTGCCACCCCCAGCCTCAACGCCTCGGTGGCCACCGCGATGGTGCTCTACGAGGTGGCCCGCCGCGGCTGGATGAAGACCATCACCGGCTCTGCGCCCGCCCCCCGCATCGTGCGGCCCCAGCTTCCGGCCCCGGCCGCCGCCGCCCCCGCTCCTGCCCAGGCCCCCGAGCTCGAGCAGGAGTTCAGTGAGGAGCTCCGCCGCGATGGGGAGGACGTCAACAGCTTCCGGGCGTCTGAGGATGCTGTCGCTCCGGCCGCTGCGGTGCGTGCCCTGGAGTCTGAGCTGGTGGCTGAGCTGGAGCGGGAGCTTGAAGCGGCCCTCGAGGCCGAGCTGGAGGGGCAGATGGATCAGGCCCTCGATGTGCTCGAAGACCTGGAAGATCTGGCCTTCACCCCCGAGGAGCAGGCCGCCGCAACGGCCCTGGTGGCCGAGGTGATGGCCGAGCTCGGCGGCGCGGCCCCCGCTGTCGCCCCTGGGGCCGAGCCCGCGGCGGCGGAGCCGGCCCCCCAACCCGCTGCCGAGCTGCAGCTGGGCCTGACCCCGCCCGCCGCCACAGGCTTCTCGGGCGACATCCAGCTCTGAGGGCCTGGGCCCCTGCGCGCCACGGCGGGTGGTTTGAGCCATCCGCCCGGCTGCTCGCCACAATGACCTCACCCCAACCCGTTCCGATGACGTCCCTGTTCCGGCCCGTACGCAGCCTCGCCAATGGTCTGGGGCTGGCCTGGTGGGCCCGGGTGGAAACCCGTGATCCGGATGTCACCTATTGGTTCGGTCCCTACGTGCGGCGCCAGAGCCTGGAGGCCGCCCTGCCGCCATTTCTGGCCGACCTGCGCAATGAGGGCTCAGCCCAGCTGAGCCACAGCGTGCTGCGCACGCGCCGCAGTGAGCCGCTCACCATCACCCCCCAGAGCTGACTGATAGCGTCAAGCCCAGCAAGCAGCTGAAGAGTCGATGGGGATCGCCGAGTGGCGCGAGCAGCTCAAGCGCGGCGAGGTTTCCGCCCGGGAGCTCACCGATCACCACCTCAGCCGCATCGAGGCGGTGGAGCCTTCGGTGCATGCCTATCTGGAGGTCACCGCCGAGCGGGCCCGGGCCGACGCCGATCGGATTGACGCCCTGCGCGCTTCCGGGGCCGAACTCCCTCCCCTGGCCGGCATTCCCCTGGCCATCAAGGACAACCTCTGCACCAAGGGCATCCGCACCACCTGCTCCAGCCGCATGCTGGAGACCTTCGTGCCGCCCTACGAGTCCACCGTCACCGAGCGCCTCTGGCAGGCCGGCGGCGTGATGCTCGGCAAGACCAATCTCGACGAGTTCGCCATGGGCAGCTCGACCGAGACCTCCGCCTTCGGCCCCAGCCACAACCCCTGGAACACCGACCGGGTGCCGGGTGGCAGCTCCGGCGGCAGCGCCGCCGCCGTGGCCGCCGGCGAATGCGTGGCTTCCCTCGGTTCCGACACCGGTGGCTCGATTCGCCAGCCCGCCTCCTTCTGCGGTGTGGTGGGCCTCAAGCCCACCTACGGCCGCGTGAGCCGCTACGGCCTGGTGGCCTTCGCCAGCTCCCTGGATCAGGTGGGCCCGTTCACCACCAGCGTCGCCGATGCCGCCGAGCTGCTGCAGGTGATCGCCGGCGCTGATCCCCGCGATTCCACCTGCCTCAAGGCGCCGGTGCCCGACTACCGCGCCGCCCTGAGCCAGCCGGTGGGAGGCCTGCGGGTGGGCATCGTGCGCGAGTGCTTCGAGGCCGAGGGGCTCGATCCCCAGGTGAAGGCCTCGGTGCTCGCCGCCGCTGCCCAGCTGGAGGCCCTGGGCTGCGAGCTGGTGGACGTGAGCTGCCCCCGCTTCAACGATGGCATCGCCACTTACTACGTGATCGCGCCGTCGGAGGCGAGCGCCAACCTGGCCCGCTACGACGGCGTGAAGTACGGCTACCGGGCGGCCGATGCCGCAGGCCTGGCGGAGATGACCGCCCGCAGCCGCGCCGAGGGCTTCGGCGACGAGGTGCAGCGCCGGATCCTGATCGGCACCTATGCCCTCTCGGCGGGCTATGTGGATGCCTACTACAAGAAGGCCCAGCAGGTGCGCACCCTGATCCGCCGCGACTTCGATCGCGCCTTCGAGGGTGTGGATGTGCTGCTCACCCCCACCGCCCCCACCACCGCCTTCGGTTTCGGCGCCCACGCCGAGGACCCCCTGGCGATGTATCTGGCCGATCTGCTCACCATTCCCGCCAACATGGCCGGGCTGCCGGCCATCAGCCTGCCCTGCGGCTTTGACGGGGCCGGCCTTCCCATCGGCGTGCAGCTGATCACCGGGGTGCTGCAGGAGGAGCGGCTGCTGCAGGTGGCCTACCACTACGAGCAGAGCGCCCGCGTGATGGAGAAGCGGCCGCAGGCGGCGCTGGTGCCCTGACGCCAGATCTGGCGCCTGCGCCTAGGCTGGATAGGCCTGCGCCGCTACCCGTGGCCTTCGTTCCGCTCCACAATCACAGCGACTACAGCCTTCTGGATGGGGCGAGTCAGCTGCCGGCGATGGTGAAGCGGGCCGAGGAGCTGGGCATGCCAGCCCTGGCCCTCACCGACCACGGCGTGATGTACGGCGCCATTGAGCTGCTCAAGCTCTGCCGGGGCACATCCGTGAAGCCGATCATCGGCAACGAGATGTATGTGATCAACGGCTCGCTCGATGATCCCAATCCGCCCAAGAAGGAGCGTCGCTATCACCTGGTGGTGCTGGCGAAGAACGCCATCGGCTATCGCAACCTGGTGAAGCTCACCAGCATCAGCCACCTGCGCGGCATGCGCGGCCGGGGCATCTTCGCCCGCGCCTGCATCGACAAGGCCACCCTCACCCAGTACAGCGAGGGGTTGATCGTGGCCACCGCCTGCCTGGGCGGCGAGATTCCCCAGGCGATCCTCAAGGGCCGGCTGGATGTGGCCCGCGAGGTGGCGCTCTGGTATCAGCAGCTGTTCGGCGACGACTTCTACCTCGAGATCCAGGATCACGGTTCTCCGGAAGATCGGATCGTGAACGTGGAGATGGTGCGCCTCTCCCGCGAACTGGGCATTCCGCTGATTGCCACCAACGACGCCCACTACCTCACCAGCAACGACGCCGAGGCCCACGACGCATTGCTGTGTGTGCTCACCGGCAAGCTCGTGACCGATGAAAAGCGGCTGCGCTACACGGGCACCGAATTCATCAAGAGTGAGCAGGAGATGCTGGGCCTGTTCGCCGATCACCTTGAGCCGGAGGTGGTGGCCGAAGCCGTGACCAACACCGCCAAGGTGGCGGAGAAGGTTGAGGACTACGACATCCTCGGCCGCTATCAGATGCCCCGCTTTCCGATTCCGGAGGGGCACACGCCCGTGAGCTACCTGCGCCATGTGAGCGAGCAGGGCCTGCGTGAGCGCCTCGGCCTGGCTGAGGGGGACGGCTTCGAGGCCACCTATGGCGAGCGGCTCCACTTCGAACTGCAGGTGATGGAGCAGATGGGCTTCCCCACCTACTTCCTGGTGGTGTGGGATTACATCCGCTTCGCCCGTGAGAGTGGCATTCCCGTGGGCCCGGGCCGGGGCTCGGCGGCTGGTTCGCTGGTGGCCTATGCCCTGGGGATCACCAACATCGATCCGGTCACCAATGGCCTGCTGTTCGAGCGTTTCCTGAACCCGGAACGCAAGTCGATGCCGGATATCGACACCGATTTCTGCATCGAGCGCCGCGGTGAGGTGATCGACTACGTGACCCGCCGCTATGGCGAGGAGAAGGTGGCCCAGATCATCACCTTCAACCGCATGACTTCGAAAGCGGTGCTGAAGGATGTGGCCCGCGTTCTGGATATTCCCTATGGCGATGCCGACCGGCTGGCCAAGCTGATCCCGGTGGTGCGCGGCAAGCCCGCCAAGCTCAAGGAGATGATCGGCCCCGACTCGCCGGCACCTGAATTCCGCGAGAAGTACGAGTCCGATCCCCAGGTGAAGCGCTGGGTGGACATGGCGATGCGCATCGAGGGCACCAACAAGACCTTCGGCGTGCACGCCGCCGGCGTGGTGATCGCCGCTGATCCCCTCGATGAGGTGGTGCCGCTGCAGCGCAACAACGATGGCCAGGTGATCACCCAGTACTTCATGGAAGACGTGGAATCCATGGGGCTGCTGAAGATGGACTTCCTGGGCCTCAAGAACCTCACGATGATCGACAAGACCATCGATCTGGTGGAGCAGAGCAGCGGTGAGAAGGTGGATCCTGATGATCTGCCCCTCAACGACGAAGGCACCTACGCCCTGCTGGCTCGGGGCGATCTGGAGGGCATCTTCCAGCTGGAATCCAGTGGCATGCGCCAGATCGTGCGCGACCTCAAGCCCTCATCGCTGGAAGACATCTCCTCGATCCTGGCCCTCTATCGTCCCGGCCCCCTCGATGCGGGCCTGATCCCCAAGTTCATCAACCGCAAACACGGCCGTGAGGCGATCGATTTTGTCGACGCCAAATTGGAGCCGATCCTGCAGGAGACCTACGGGATCATGGTGTACCAGGAGCAGATCATGCGAATAGCCCAGGATCTGGCCGGTTACTCGCTCGGTGAGGCCGACCTGCTGCGGCGGGCCATGGGCAAGAAGAAGAAGAGCGAGATGGAGAAACACCAGAGCATCTTCGTGAAGGGCGCCACGGAGCGGGGTGTGGATCCAAAGGTGGCGGAGGGGCTGTTCGAGCAGATGGTGCTGTTCGCCGAGTATTGCTTCAACAAGAGCCATTCCACCGCCTATGGCGCGGTGACGTATCAAACCGCCTACCTCAAGGCCCACTACCCAGTGGCCTACATGGCCGCTCTGCTCACGGTGAATGCCGGCACCACCGACAAGGTGCAGCGCTACATCGCCAACTGCAATGCCATGGGCATTGAGGTGATGCCGCCTGATGTGAATGCCTCCGGCATTGATTTCACCCCGGTGGGCGATCGCATTCTGTTTGGCCTTTCGGCCGTGCGCAATCTGGGGGATGGCGCCATCCGTGCCCTGATCGAGGCGCGCCGGGCCGATGGTGCGTTCCGCTCCCTCGCCGACCTCTGCGATCGCATCCCTGGCACCACCCTCAACCGCCGGGCGCTGGAATCGCTGATCCACTCCGGCGCCCTCGACGGTCTGGAGCCCAAGGCCAACCGGGCTCAGCTGATGGCGGATCTGGATCTGATCCTCGACTGGGCCAGCTCCCGTGCCAGGGATCGGGCCAGCGGCCAGGGCAATCTGTTCGACCTGCTCGGTGGTGGTGCTGCCACGAACGCTGATGCCGACGCGTCTGCCGCGGGTGGCGACCTCAGCACGGCCCCCAAGGCGGCCCCGGTGGCCGACTATCCCCCCACCGAGAAGCTGCGGCTGGAGAAGGAGCTGGTGGGCTTCTACCTCTCGGATCACCCCCTCAAGCAACTCACCCGCCCGATCCAGCTGCTCTCAGCGGTGGGGTTGGGCAGCCTGGAGGAGCAGGCCGACAAGGCACGCGTCAGTGTGGTGGGCATGGTGGCGGGTCTGCGGCCGGTGACCACCCGCAAGGGCGATCGGATGGCGGTGTTGCAGCTGGAAGACCTCAGCGGCAGCTGCGAGGCGGTGGTGTTCCCCAAAACCTATGCCCGCCTGGCGGATCACCTGATGGTGGATGCGCGGCTGCTGATCTGGGCTTCCGTGGATCGGCGCGATGAGCAGGTGCAGCTGATCGTGGACGACTGCCGCGTGATCGATGAGCTCCAGTTCCTGATGGTGGAGCTGCAGGCTGAGGAGGCCAGCGACATCAGCGTGCAGCACAAACTGAGGGAGTGCCTCAATCAGCACCGCACCGAAAAGGATGAGGCGGGCATCCGCGTGCCGGTGGTGGCCATGGTGCGTCACGCCGACCAGATCCGCTATGTGCGTCTGGGCCACCAGTTCTGCGTGAGGGACAGCAGTGCCGCCCTCAGCACCCTCACGGCCCAGGCCTTCCGGGCCCGGCTCAGTTCGCCGCTGGTGGCTGCCTGATGGGTTCGCGCCCGCGGCCGGAGGCCGCTTGATTGGTCACCCCGCGGCCGGAGGCCGCTTGAAGGTGCTGCGCAGGCGGCTCACGTTCACGCCGATCTGCTCCAGGCCCAGCAGGGTGCCGGGGGCGTCTTCCCAGCTGGCCGAGAGCACGCCGTAGCTCAAGCCCAGCACACCGAGCAAAAAGAAGCCCCCGGACGTCAGCAGCGTGACGGCAGGGGGAATGTCGAGCAGACCCTTGGTCACCACCAGATAGCTGGCGATGAAGGTGGCCATGCCCAGCAGGGTGGGCAGGCCGGTGGCGAAGGCGATACGCCGGGCCATGCGATTGGCCACGGCGGCGGGGATGCCCTGCTTGGAGGGTCTGGCAACCGTCCGCGTCTCCTTCTTTCCCAGGCCCTTGCCTGCCATCTCAGCCGCGGATGCCGAGTTTCTGGATCAGGGTGCTGTAGCGCTGCTCGCTGTTGTTGCGCAGATAGCTGAGCAGGCGCTTGCGCCGGCCGATCATCTTCAGCAGGCCCTGGCGGGAGGAGAAGTCGTGGATGTTGTTCTGCAGGTGACCGCTCAGCTTGCTGATGCGCTCGCTCAGCATCGCCACCTGAACTTCCACGGAACCGGTGTCGGTGCCGTGGGTCTGGTGGGTGTTGATCAGTTCCTGCTTCTTGGTGGTGTCGAGCGACATGCGCGGCGTCGGGCCCTGACGGTGCAAACAACTAACTTACCGCCTCGTGGTCAGCGGGGGGTTCAGGCCGCCTGGCGGGACAGCCAGCGCAGGCACTCCCTCAGCCAGGCCTCCGCGTTGGCGGCCTCCGCGCCGGCCTGGTCCAGCTGGCCCTGGGCCACCACCGCCCGCAGGGCGCGGTTGATCTCCAGGCTCTCGTAGCCCAGGGCCGAGAGGGTGAGCTGCACCTCCTCGCGCACAGCTCCGGCCGGCCCCTGGTTCCCGTCCGCTCCAGCGGCGCTGTCGAGGTCGCTGAGGTCGTCGCCCGGGCCGCCGCCGGCCCCGAAGCGCTCCTGCAGCCGGGCGCGCAGTTCCACCGACAGCCGCTCCGCCGTGCGCTTGCCCACCCCCGGGGCCTGGCTCAGCAGGCGCAGATCGGCCTGGATGATCGCCCGGACCAGTTGCTCGGTGTGCAGGCTCCCCAGCAGCCCCAGGGCCATCTGTGGCCCCACGCCGCTCACGGCCACCAACTCGCGGAACAGATCGCGCTCATGGCGCTCGCTGAAGCCGTACAAGGTCCAGCTGTCCTCCCGGATCGCCTGATGAATGTGCAGGCTCAGTTCGGTGCCGTTGGCCGGCAGCTGATCCCAGTGGCGGCGCACGACCTGCAGTTCGTAGCCCACCCCCTGGCACACCAGCAGCAGCCCGCAGCGGTTGTTCTGTTGCCAGCGATCGGCGAGTTGCCCTTGCAGCCAGCCGATCATGGGGGCACATTCACTGCCCCCCATGCTGCCCGGTCTGACAACCCCGGCCTTCCTGCGGCGCCCCCTGGCCGGCCTCTGCGCCCTGCTGCTCAGCCTGGTGCTGGGTGTGGGGCTCAGTGGCTGCGGCGGGGCGGGACAGCCCTCGCAGCAGGTGCTGCTCTCCGCCCTGGCGCTGCAGATCGGCCTCACGCAGCGCTCGATCGCCAGTGCCCTCAGCCTCTCGGCCGCTGCCGAGCCGGTGGTGAGCCGGGTGCGGGTGGAAACCCAGCAGCCGGCCGTGATCGGCGGTGCCAAGGGGCTCCACCTCACCGGCCGCTTCGACTGGCGGCTGGCGGGCGATCCGATCCGGGTGGACAGCGGCTTTGATCTCTATCTGCAACGCGGCGAGCGCGGCCAGAGCTGGCGCCTGGCCCAGCCCAGCGGCAGCGCCGATGGCACCACCCAGGACTGGCTCACCTATCCGCTGCCGCTGAAGGGGGAGAGCGCCTGAGGCTCACCAGCATCGCCGCCAGCACCAGCACGGCGCCGGCCACGGTCCAGCCATCGATGCTCTCGCCAAACACCAGCCAGCCCCAAAGCCCTGCGAACGCCACCTGCACGTAGCTGATCGCCGTGGCCTGGGCTGCCGGCAACGCCGTGAGGCCGCGGGTGAGGTACACCTGCCCCACCTGGGTGAACACCCCCACCCCGATCAGCCACAGCAGCTCGCTGGTGGTGGGCACCACCGGATCGAGGGCCACCAGGGGCAGGGTGAGGGGCAGGGCCACCAGCGGGAAATAGAACACGATCACCAGTGGATGCTCGCTGTTCCCCAGGGAGCGCACACTCACGTAGGCGAGGGAGGTGAACAGGGCGCCAGCCAGGGCGATCAGCACCGCCAGCGGTGGCAGGGCGGCTGCGCCCTGCAGCAGCCCTGCAGGCTGGGCCACCAGCACAACCCCCGTCCAGCCCAGCGCGATGGCCAGCAACACGCGCTTGCCGATCCGTTCCCCCAGCATCAGCCAGGCCAACAGGGCTGTGATCGTGGGATAGAGGTATTGCAGCACCGTGGCGGAGGCCATGGGTAGCTGGGCCAGGGCGGCGTAGACGCACAGCAGGGCCGCGGTGCCGATGGCACCCCGCACGATCAGCAGCCCCCGTCGTTGGCCCCAGGGATCCACCCCCGCCCGCTGCAGCAGCCACCAGCTCAGGGCCACGCTCACGAACGCCCGGGCCAGCACCACTTCTGCGGGGGGGATTCGCCCGCCCACCTGCTTCACGCACAGCCCCATCAGGCTGAAGGCCAGGGCGCTGGCCACCATCTGCAGCAGGGGGGCCATCGATGGCCTGGCATCACTGCTCACGCGTCGCGCTGCAGCTGCAACTGGGTGGGGAAGGGAATCTCGATGTGTTCGGCCGCCAGGGCGATCAGCAGCGCTTGGTTGAGTCTGTGGATCGCATCCTTGAACGCGGCGAAGCTGGCGTGGCCGCCGTGTAGCCGAAGCACAATGTCGTAGCTGAACGCGCCGATGGTCATGAATCGGCAGGACTGCAGTTCCATCAATGGTTCACTGTTCACCACGGAGCGGATCAGATCCGGAAGCTGCTGCAGTTGCTTGGCCGTGGTGTCGTAGCTCACCCCGAGGGTGATGGTGGAGAGTCGAACCTGCTCCACCAGTTGTTGCAGCCGCATCAGCAGCGCCTCGCGAACGCGGAGGTAGGAGTTCCAGTCGTGCAGGGTCACCATCGCGAAGCAGATCAGGGTGAGTTCGTCGGCTTGGTTCTGCTCGATGCTTACCAGCGGCTCCAGCAGATCGGCACTCCCGGCCACATGGCGGCGCACCAGCTGCAGCAGGTCGTCCACTTGCTCGGGTGTGAGTTTCTGCTCGATCGTGAGCCGCACATTCAGCGACTGCATCGGTGTGGCGGCGGAATTGGGGCTGCGCCGCGAATAGTTCACGATCGTTTCCTCGTCCGCGATCGCATTGGGGATGGTGACGCGACTCTCGAGGGTCTGCAGTTCCAGGGAGCGCAGGCCGATCTTGGTGACGTAGCCCAGGTTGTCGCCGATCCGGCAGAACTCTCCCACCCGCAAGGGCCGGTCTGTCTGGATGGAGAGGCCTGCGAACAGGTTGCCCAACAGCTTGGAGGCGCCAAGACCGATGGCCAGGCCCGGCACGGCCGAGAAGGCCAACACGGTGGTGGAGGGCAGACCGAGCACGATCAGCAGGCGGTAGATCAATACCGTGGCCACCAACCCGCCCAGCACCCGGCACACCGGCATCACCAGGTTGCTGACCCGCCGCAGCTGCAGATCCGTGCCCGAGCCGCCGCCGCGCAGGTGGACCAGCCATTCCGAGATGCTGCGGCCCAGGGCTTCGAACAGGAAGAAGTAGAAGAAACTGCTGGCAACGAAATAGCAGACGAAGAACAGATAAGTCACGGCCACTAGCGGAGTGCCGGTGAAGTTCACGTAGTCATCGACGAGGATCTCGCTCACTTTTGTGAGCGGTAGCACCGGTAGCGCAAGCAACACCCGATACCAGGCCATGTTGTCCTGATGCCACGGCCTTGGCGACGACTTCTCGTTGTTCTGCCAGTAGCGGTAGGTGTAGAGGAGGCGGCGAAAAATGGTGAGCACCATCCAGCCGTAGAGCAGCAGGATGACTAGAACGGCGGAGACTTGCAGCAGTGTTTGACCATCAATGGCTGTCTCTAGAACGCGGCGCACATTGGCGGGCAATCTTAGATACCACTTCGGTGCGGCTAGGTAGCCCGGCGTGTAGATGTAATTGCGGTAGAGATCGGGTGTGGCGAACGGTTGTTGTACCGCCGGTTTCTGCTCAATTTCGCGATACATCCGGCCGATCTGGCTCACCGTTCCGGCGGAGAACACAAAGCCGGGGCTGCCCTCCTGCCGGCTCTCTTCACTGGTGAGGGTGATGGCTGTATCGCCAAGTGTCCAGCTCTGAGTTGCCTGGCTGCGTTGGTTGTTGAGGGTTTTGAGCCCGACCGAATCTGGAATCGTGATCGGCACGGTGCTGTGGGTGAACACATAATCCAGTACCTCCTTCAGCTGCATGGCTGCCTCATCGGCCATGTCGTCGCGCACGCTTTCTGGAAACGTGCTGGCATCGACCGCCTGCACCGCCAGGGCAAACAACTGCTGGGCCGCGTCGATCCGCTGGCGTGCCACCGGGCTCCAGAACAGTCCTGGGTCCTGCTGAGGATTGCGGGTGGCGAGCTCGAGTTCGTTGGCTACCCGTGCCATCACGGCATAGAAGTTCAGCAGCGTCTCCCGTGGGTTCTCCCCCACGACCTGGTCCAGGGGGGCATCGCTCCAGCGGGCGGCTGTGGCCAGCAGCTCGGGATAAAAGGGCTGCTCACTAATCGGAATGGCCGGCGGGCCGCTGAGTCGCATCGGCGACGGGCCTGCCCATAGCGGTGTCCAGGGCCCGATCACTATCAGCAGGGTCCCCAGCAGCCCTGCCAGCAGTGAGCGGCTCCATCGCTGTGATCCCCAGCGCGCGCTGCGGCTGTTCACGGCCCCTTTATCAGCTGTGGGCGCACTCTGGCAGGGCTTGTCGGTCGCTTCCCATCGGAACCGTCAGAATCGTGCTTCGCTTGTCGCCGCCGCGCCCTTGAGCAGCCCTCGCCTCCATCCCCGCACGATCGAGGCCGTTAAGGAACGCGCTGACATCGTCGACGTGGTGGGTGAGCACGTGGTGCTCAAGAAGAAGGGGCGGGAGTTCGTCGGGATCTGCCCCTTCCACGACGACAAGTCGCCGTCGATGACGGTGTCTCCGGCCAAGCAGTTCTACTACTGCTTCTCCTGCGGGGCCGGTGGCAATGCCATCAAGTTCCTGATGGAGCTGCAGCGCAACAGCTTCAGTGATGTGGTGCTGGAGCTGGCGCGCAAATATCAGCTGCCGATCGAAACGCTGGAGGGCCCGCAGCAGGAGCGCCTGCGCCAGCAGCTCTCCCGCCGGGAGCAGTTGATGAAGGCCCTCGCCCTGGCGGCGGGCTGGTTCCGCGCCCAGCTGCGCTCCCCTGAGGGGGCCAGTGCCCTGGCCTACCTGCGCGAGCAGCGCGGCCTCAGTGAAACCACCCTGGAGAGCTTCGGCCTGGGCTATGCCCCGGATCGCTGGGATGGGCTGCTCGGTCACCTGCGGCAGGTGGAGGGCCTGGCCCCGGAGCTGCTGGAGGCCGCTGGCCTCGTGGTGCCCCGCAAGGGGGGGGATGGCTTCTACGACCGCTTCCGCCATCGGGTGATGGTGCCGATCACCGATCGGCAGGGGCGGATTATCGGCTTCGGTGGCCGCAGCCTCGACGGCGCCGAGCCCAAATACCTGAACTCCCCTGAAACGGAGGTGTTCGAGAAGGGCAAGCATCTCTTCGGCCTCGACAAGGCCGCCAATGCCATCCGCAAGGACGACCGGGCGGTGGTGGTGGAGGGCTACTTCGATGTGATCGCCCTCCATGCCGCCGGCATCACCAACGCGGTGGCGGCCCTGGGCACGGCCCTCAGCAGCCAGCAGATCACCCAGCTCTGCCGCTGCTGCGACAGCAAGCGGCTGATCCTCAATTTCGACACCGACGGCGCCGGCGTGCGCGCCGCCCAGCGGGCCATCGGCGAGGTGGAACAACTGGCCCTGCAGGGGCAGCTGGAGCTGCGGGTGCTGCAGTTGCCCGCCGGCAAGGACCCCGACGAGTTCCTCCAGCAGCACGGTGCCGGCGAATACCGCTCGCTGCTCGACTCCGCACCCCTCTGGCTCGACTGGCAGATCGAGCAGGTGCTGGCGGGGCGGGATCTGGCCAAGGTGGACCAGTTCCAGCAGGCCGTGACGGCCCTGGTGGCGCTGCTGGGCAAGTTGCCCCAGAGCGCCGTGCGCTCCCGCTACCTGCAGCAGGTGGCCGAGCGCCTCAGCGGCGGCCAGGCGCGGCTGGCGATCCAGCTCGAAGACGACCTGCGCCAGCAGGTGAAGGGCCAGCGCTGGCATGGGCGCTCCCAGAAGTGGGAGCAGCCGGGGGAGGCGGGCCTGCGGGAGCGGGCGGAGGCCGAGCTGCTGCGCCTCTATCTGCACTGCCCCAACCACCGCGGTGCCATCCGCGCCGAACTGCGCCGCCGTGAGCTCGACGACTTCGCCCTCTCCCACCATCGCCAGCTCTGGGCGGCGATCGGCGCCCTGGAGGAGGACAACCTGGGCGCCGGCCGCCTCGAGGCCATCAACCGCGGCAGCGATCCCGGCGCCGATCTGGCGGATCTGGATCTGCCGCGGCTCCTGGGCGATCAGCTGCTGGTGGAGCAGAGCGAGCTGCTCACCCGGCTGACGCCACTGCTGGAGCCCACCGAGGTGCAGCGCATGGCCCTGGCCCAGCCGGCGCTCCAGCTGCGCGGGGCCACGGCGGCCCTGGAGCGCCAGCGCAGCCTCAAGCGCTGCCGCCATCTGCTCAACGCCTGGAGCAGCCAGCGGCTGGAAACGCTCGAGCGCTGCATCGCCCGGCTGCTGGAGGAGCCCCGGCAGGATCCCGCCGGCCAGGAGAGCCCCGGCCTCAGCCATCCCAGCCTCGACATGGAGATCCGCATCGAGGCGATGTTCGCCGATCTCAACAGCGATGCCCTCAAGTTTCAGGCGCTCTACTACAACGAGCGCAAGCACATCGAGCACCTCGATGCGCAGCGCCGCGCCGGTTATGAGGAGGTGGTGCAACCCGCCGCTTCGGAGCCGCTGTCGGCCTGATGGCTGGCCCAGTGGCCATGGCGCCCTGCTGATCACGGCAACGCCAGGGGCGCTCACCCATCGGCAGCCTCGATCGCGCGGCCCGCTTTGATTTGAACCGTCCCGCTCCCGAGCCGGTGGCGGCGGTGTTCAGCGTGGATCCGCGCCTGGCCGGCCTCGCCGCTGGTCGCGGTGACCTTTCCCCCTCGGTGGGATTGGGTAAGACAGGGCCATGACCCGATGTCGTCCGATGGCCCGCCGCCCGTTCGCTGCGCCAGCCCTGCTGGCTGTCGCCAGCGTCCTCGCCGTTCTGCCGGCCCAGGCTGAGCCCAGCCTCCGCGATCAATTGATCACGCATTACTGCAGCCAGGCCATGGCCGCCGATTTCGCCAAGGCCGGCAAGACGCCCCCGGCCGGCATGGTGGCGTTCACCTGTGGCTGCGTGCTGCAGCAGGTGGATGCCAAGGTCTCGATCGACGAGGCCAAGACCGTCTGCAAGCAGAAGGCGATCCAGAAGTACGGCGCCCTCTGACCCCCCGCCTCTGCGCCCTCAGCGCGCCCACACCGTGGGCAGGTCGCTGAGCCGGGTGGTGGCCGCCCGCGACAGCCGCTCCCGCCGCATGGCCCAGCGCGGCCGCAGGCCGCAGGCGGCCCAGCCCACCGTGCCGCTGCCGTAGCGGCTGTTGAGCCGGTCGATGCTCTGCATCAGGGCGATCCGCTTCTGCTGCTGCTCCGGCGGCAGCGGCGCCAGCAGGTGGTGCTGGAGCTGGGTGTCGGGCTGCAGCTCCTGCAGCAGCACCCCTGCCTTCTGGAAGCGCTTGTGGGGCCGGTGCAGGGCCGGCACCAGCCGCAGGGCGGCCTCCAGCAGCACGGCCGTGTCGTTGCTGGCCAGCGGCAGCGCCGCGCTGGCGGCATTGCTGTAGAAGCCGGGGGCGAAGGGGCTGGTGCGGGCGAACACGGTGATGCGGCCGGCCCGTTGGCCCTGGCGCCGCAGTTTTTCGGCGGCCCGCGTCACGTAGCTGGCCACGGCCTGGCGCAACTCGGCCAGATCGGTGATGGGTTGGCTGAAGCTTCGGCTCACGCAGGTTTCCCGCTTGGCGGCGGGTCCCTGCTCCAGGGGCAGGCAGCTGATGCCGCGCAGCTCCTGCTGCAGCCGCAGGCCCACCACCCCGGCCTTGGCCTGGAGTTCGCCGCTGGGCATGTCACGCAGCTGCCGCGCCGTGGCCACGCCCCGCAGCCGGCACCAGCGGCTGAGTTGCCGGCCGATGCCCCACACCTCTTCGATGGCCACCTGCTCCAGCCAGGGGCTGGGGTCGCGCCTGGCCCCCAGATCGAACACCCCGGCGTGCTGGGTCTCTCCCTTGGCGATCCGGTTGGCGAGCTTGGCCAGCACCTTGCTGGGGGCCAGGCCGATGGCGATCGGCAGGCCCAGGTTCTGGTGGATGCGGGCCCGCAGGTCGCTGCCCCAGCCGCTGAGATCCCCCTCCCCCTGGCGCGGCCGGGGCAGCCGCCCGAAGGCCTCGTCGATGGAATACACCTCCAGCTCCGCCAGCCAGGGCTCGAGGCTGCTCATCAGCCGCTGGCTCATGTCGCCGTAGAGGGCGTAGTTGGAGCTGCGCACCACCACCGCCTGCCGCTGCAGCTGATCGCGCAGCTGGAAGGCGGGAGCCCCCATGGGAATGCCGAGGATGCGGGCTTCGGCACTGCGCGACACCACGCAGCCGTCGTTGTTGGAGAGCACCACCACGGGCCGCCCCAGCAGGGCCGGATCGAGGGCCTGCTCGCAGGAGGCATAGAAGTTGTTGGCGTCGATCAACACCAGGGCATCGGCCATCGGGCGCGGCCTCAGAGCGGGTGGATCACGTGGATGGCCACGCCCCAGATCTGCACGTCGCCGCAGCGCTGCAGCTCCAGCGCCGGATAGGCGGGATTGGCCGCCTCCAGCTTCAGTTGGCCGCCCTGCCGTGCCAGGCGCTTGAGCGTGAAGGCACCATCGAGCACCGCCACCACGATGCGCGGCGGCCGTGGTTCCAGGCTGCGGTCCACCACCAGCAGGTCGCCGTGGTGGATGCCGGCCCCGATCATCGAGTCGCCGCTGACCCGCAGGAAGAAGGTGCTGCTGGGGTGGCGGATCAGGGCCTCGTTGAGGTCGATGCCCACATCGATGTAGTCGTCGGCCGGGCTGGGGAAGCCCGCCGCCACCGTCTCGCTGGCCAGGGGCAGCCGCAGCACCGGCCGCTCCAGCCGCAGGGGGACAGGGGAGAACTCAGGCACGGCCAGCCAGCAGACCCCCGCAGGATAGTACGGGTGTACTGGCGTGGGTGGCGACTGGTTCAGTCCTCGTCGTCCTCCAGCAGCAGTTGCTGGAAGGCGGTGTAGAGCTCCAGCTCCTCGCCGCTGGCGGGCTGGCGTCGCTGGGGGTTGGGGCGTTGGTTGGGTCGCCGTTCACCGGCTGGGACCGTTGGCGTCGTGGGCTGTGCTCGCACCCTGTCGGCCTCGGCCTGGCGGAGCCGATCCAGCAGGTGCGGCGGCACGCTGCCATCGGGGCTCACCTGCATCAGCTCGCGGAACAGGGCCTCGGGGTCGGTCTCGGTTTCCACCCGGTGGCGCTTCTCGCTGGCGCGGGCCCCTGCCGGCGGGGGGGGCTCGGGTTTGGGCAGGGGCTTGGGCAGGCTGCGGCCCAGCTGCTGGAGCCGCTCAAGGCTGCGGGCGTCAAAGCTCATCGGGCCGTCCTCTCAGCTGCAGGTGAGGGTGTCTCGGGTGGCGCGGCCCGTGAGCGGGTTGGTGCCCGAGGCCGAGGCGCAGAGGGTTTTCAGCACATCGCCCCGGAAGGGCACGTTGGTGAAATCGGCGCCCTCGATCAGCACGTTGCTGAACTTGGTGTTGAAGGCGAAGGCGTTCTCCAGCACAGCATTGCGCAGGTCGGTGCCATCCAGCACCGCTGAATCGAGGGTGGCGTCGCTGAGGTTGGCGCCGGCCAGGTTGGCGTCCTGCAGCTTGGCGCCGAACAGGCTGGCGCCGCGCAGATCGGCACCGTGGAAATCGGCCTCGCGCAGGTTGGTGAGGTTGAAGGTGACGCCGCGCAGGTCGGCGCCGGCGAAGTCGTGGCCGATCAGCACCTGCTTGGCGTAGTCCATCGCCGCCTCGGCGCTGGCGGCGGGCCCGAGCAGCAGCAGGGGCAGCACCAGCAGCGGCAACAGCAGCAGGGCCAGGGGACGCAGCAGGTGGCGCATCATCGGGGGAACCGGGGCTGGCGCAACCCTAGAGAGCCCCTGCCGGGCTGGATCGTCGGGCACCATGCGCTCCGGCGGTCTCGCGTAATCTCCGCGAGCGCCGCGGCTGCGCCTTGGGCAACCCGATCGACAGGGAGACCTTTCTGGCCCGGGCCAAGGCGCGTTTTGGCGACCGCTACGACTACAGCGAGATCGTTTACAAGAGTTTCAAGACGCCGATCAAGATCCGCTGCCGCGAGCACCCGGTGCGGTTGATCGCCATCACCCCCGAGCGCCATCTTGTGACCACCGGCGGCTGCAAGTACTGCCTCAAGGTGCTCCGGGGCCAGTTGCCGGGGTGAGGGGAATGTTCAGGTCAGCTCCCCCGATCGGCCCGTGCCATGCCCCGTACTCCGCAGCAGCGCCAGGGCGACTGGGCTGAGCAGCGCGCCCTGCGGCTGCTGCACCAGCGCGGCTGGCGGTTGCTGGCTCGCCAGTGGCGCTGCCGCTGGGGGGAGCTGGATCTGCTGCTCGGCAAGCCCGGCCGGCTGCTGCTGGTGGAGGTGAAGGCGCGCCGGCGCTGCGGCGCCGATGGCTGGGGTGTGGCCAGCCTGGATCGGCGCAAGTGGCAGCGGCTGGCCTCCACCTACAGCTGCTGGCTGGCGGAGCATCCCCAGCACAGCAGCTGCAGCCTGGAGTTGGTGTGTGCCCTGGTGCCCCTGCCGCCGCTCAGGGTGCCGGTGCGCTGGATCCGCTGGAGCTAGGGGCGGTGGTGGGCCCGGTGGTGAAGAACAGGGTGCAGATGTAGCGGTAGTTGCCGGTGCGCACGTTCACCTCCGTGCAGCGGGTGCGGGTCACCGTGGCCCCTGCCGGCAGCTGCGACTGGGCCCGCTGGATCGCATCGCTCTTGTCCCAGATCGATTCGGCGGTGATCGAGCCGGCTCGGGCTGCCTGGGGTGCGGCGGCGAGCAGCAGGGCTCCCAGCAGCAGGGAGTGGCGCAGGTGGGGCATGGGGATGGTGCGGCAGGTGCTCCCTGTTTACGCAGGGCCGCCGGGGGCGGCAACGGTGTGGGCGCCACCACGCGGCAATCTGGGGAGAGGCCTGCGCGTGCCCGATTCGATGACCTTTGCGGCTCAGCCCTTTGCGGCCCACCGCGCCCGCAAACGCTTCGGCCAGCACTGGCTCAAGGACGATGGGGTGCTGGTGAAGATCCTGGCGGCGGCCGAGCTGGGCCCCGGCGACACCGTGCTGGAGGTGGGGCCGGGCCGCGGGGCCCTCACCGAGCGCCTGCTGGCCTCGCCGGCGGCGGCGGTGCGGGCGGTGGAGCTGGATCGCGATCTGGTGGTGGGGCTGCGGGAGCGCTTCGGCGCCGATCCCCGCTTTGAACTCACCGAGGGCGACGTGCTGGCGGTGCCGCTGCCGCCGGCCAACAAGGTGGTGGCCAACATCCCTTACAACATCACCGGCCCACTGCTGGAGCGGCTGGTGGGCCGGCTCGACCGGCCGGTGGCCCAGCCCTACGGGCGGCTGGTGCTGCTGGTGCAGCAGGAGGTGGGGGAGCGGATCCGGGCCAAGCCCGGCAGCAGCGCCTTCTCGGCCCTGAGCGTGCGGATGCAGTTGCTGGCCCGCTGTTTCACGGTGTGTGCGGTACCGCCCCGCTGCTTTCAGCCGCCGCCGAAGGTGATGAGCGAGGTGGTGGCCCTCGATCCCCTGCCGCCCGAGCAGCAACTGGAGCCGGCGCTGGCGCGCGGCGTGGAAATGCTGCTGCGCCGCTGCTTCGCCGCCCGCCGCAAGATGCTGCGCAACACGTTGATGGGCCTGCTGAGCGCCGATCAGCTGGAGGCTCTGGCGGCGGAGGCGGGCATCACGCTGCAGCAGCGCCCCCAGGAGCTGGCGCCCGAGGCCTGGGTGCGCCTGGCGGCGGGTTTGAATCGGCTCACTGCCTGACGCCTGAATCCATGGCTGAGCTGCTGGTCAGCGCCCCCGCCAAGATCAACCTGCATCTGGAGGTGCTCGGCCTGCGGCCCGATGGCTTCCACGAGCTGGCCATGGTGATGCAGACCCTGGATCTGGCGGATCAGCTCAGCATTCGTCCCACTGCTGACGGTGCGATCAGCCTCACGTGCGACCGGGACGATCTGCCCACCGACGGCAGCAATCTGGTGGTGAAGGCCGGAGAGCTGCTGCGGGCCCGGGTGGGCCTGCCGGAGCTGGGGGCGTCCATCCACCTGCGCAAGCGGATCCCGATCGGGGCCGGCCTGGCGGGGGGCTCCAGCAATGGCGCCGCCGCCCTTGTGGGGCTCAATCACCTCTGGGGCTGTGGTTTCAGCAGTGCCCAGCTGCACGCCATGGCCGCTGAACTCGGCTCCGACATGCCCTTCTGCCTCGAGGGCGGCACCCAGCTCTGCTTCGGCCGGGGTGAGCGGCTGGAGCCGGCAGGGCTGGGGGCGGCACCGGCGCTGGGGGTGCTGCTGATCAAGCACCCCGACTCCAGCGTGTCGACTCCCTGGGCCTATGGCCGCTGCCGGGAGCTGCGGGGCGACTTCTATCTCCAGGGTGAGGAGGAGTTTGAGCAGCGTCGCCAGGCCCTGCGCAGCGGGCCGCTGCTGGCGGCGCTGCGGGGGGAGGCCCCCCTGCCGCCGCTGCGCAACGACCTGCAGCCGGTGGTGGAGCCGGAGCTGGCCAGCGTGCGCGAGGGGCTGGCGCTGCTGCGGCAGGCGGAGGGCGCCCTGGCGGTGGCCATGAGCGGCTCCGGCCCGAGCCTGTTTGCCCTGTTCGCGGAGCCGGCCGGCGCCGAGGCCGCGCACCGGCAGCTGTCGGCGCAGCTGGAGGCCGCCGGGTTCGAGGCCTGGTGCTGCCGCTGCACGGGCTCGGGTGTCAGCCTGGGTTGAACAACGATCCGCCGCCGCCGTGAGCGAAGCCAGCGACTCCTCTCCTGAGGCCCCGGCCCCGGCCCCTGCCTCGGCCCCGGCCCCGCGCCAGCGCAAGGGCCCCCTCAGCTTTCTCTCGGGCTCGATCACCAGCTTCCTGCTGGGCTGGTGCGCCCTGCAGCTCTCCAGCCGCGTGGTGGGCTACTACGCCGAGCATCCGCCCCACTACGAGGTGCGCTTCGCCCAGAGCATCGCCACGTTCATGAAAACGCTGTTCGTGGGCATGAGCTTTCTGGCCACCTTCACGTTCGCCTTCGTGGGCCTGGGGCTGTTCCTCACCTTCATCCGCAGCCTGATGCCGGGCTGGAGACAGGCCGAGGAAACTCCCTAGCCTGGGCTTGTGCCTCGCCGCCGGCCATGACCGCCCACGACCTGCAACTGCTGGTGTTGCTGCTCTCCCCCGGCATGCTGCTCTCGGTGCTGCTGCTGGCCACCTTCGCCGCGGGCGGCTGAGATAAGTTGGCCGCACCACCGGTCCTGTGCCGGAACCGCCTTCCCGCCGTGGCAGAGACGCTTCTCTTCAACGCCCTGCGCGAGGCCATCGATGAAGAGATGGCCCGCGATCCCCATGTCTGCGTGATGGGCGAGGACGTGGGCCAGTACGGCGGCTCCTACAAGGTGACCAAGGACCTGTACGAGAAGTACGGCGAACTGCGGGTGCTGGACACCCCGATCGCCGAGAACGCCTTCACCGGCATGGCCGTGGGCGCCGCCATGACGGGCCTGCGGCCGATCGTGGAGGGCATGAACATGGGCTTCCTGCTGCTGGCCTTCAACCAGATCTCCAACAACATGGGGATGCTGCGCTACACCAGCGGTGGCAACTTCACCATCCCCACGGTGGTGCGGGGTCCCGGTGGCGTGGGCCGCCAGCTGGGGGCCGAGCACAGCCAGCGGCTGGAGGCCTACTTCCACGCCGTGCCCGGCATCAAGATCGTGGCGGTGAGCACCCCCACCAACGCCAAGGGCCTGATGAAGGCCGCCATCCGCGACAACAACCCGGTGCTCTTCTTCGAGCACGTGCTGCTCTACAACCTCTCCGAGGACATCCCCGAGGGCGACTACACCTGTGCCCTCGACCAGGCGGATCTGGTGAAGGAGGGCAGCGACGTGACGATCCTCACCTACTCGCGCATGCGCCACCACTGCCTCAAGGCCGTGGAGCAGCTGGAGAAGGAGGGGGTGAGCGTGGAGCTGATCGACCTGATCAGCCTCAAGCCCTTCGACATGGAGACCATCGCCCGCTCGATCCGCAAGACCCACAAGGTGCTGGTGGTGGAGGAGTGCATGAAGACCGGTGGCATCGGCGCCGAGCTGATCGCTCTGATCACCGAGCACTGCTTCGACGACCTCGACGCCCGGCCGCTGCGCCTCTCGTCGCAGGACATCCCCACGCCGTACAACGGCACCCTGGAGAACCTCACGATCATCCAGCCCCACCAGATCGTGGAAGCGGCCAAGGCACTTCACTCCGGTCAGGTCTGAGATGGCACGTCAACAGGGGTGGTTCGCCCTGATCCTGGCCCTGGCGATTGCCGCCGGGGCCCTTTTGATGTCGTTCCCCCTGCAACTGGGGCTCGACCTCCGCGGTGGCAGCCAGCTCACCCTGCAGGTGCTGCCCGCCGGTGCCATTCAGAAGGTGCAGAAGGAGCAGCTCGATGCCGTCAAAGACGTGCTCGAGCGCCGCATCAACGGCCTGGGGGTGGCGGAATCCACCCTGCAGACCGTGGGCGACGACCAGCTGGTGTTGCAGCTCCCGGGTGAGCAGGACCCCAGCCGTGCGGCCAAGGTGCTCGGCACCACGGCCCTGCTGGAGTTCCGCGCCCAGAAGCCCGGCACCGAGCAGGAGATGCAGGGGCTGCTCAAGCTCAAGCGCCAGGTGCAGGCGGTGCTGAACCAGAGCCGGGCCAAGGCCGAAGCGGCCGCCACTGGCCAGCCCCAGCCTCCACAGGCCCAGCTCAAGGCTGAGGAGCTGGCCCAGGCCCTGAGCCAGCTGGGGGTCACGGTGCCTCCCGGCAGCACGGAAGCCGAGCAGCTGGAGCTGCTGCTGAACACCGTGAACGGCAAGATCGTGGCTCTCTACGGGCCGCCCCTGCTCACCGGCAAGGACCTCACCAGCGCGGGCCGGCAGCAGCAGCAGACCGGCAACGGCTGGGACGTGACCCTGGCCTTCAACAGTGAAGGCGGCAAGAGATTCGCCGAGCTCACCCAGAGCATCGCCGGCACCGGCCGGCTGCTGGGGATCGTGCTCGATGGTCGCTCGATCAGTGAAGCCAGCGTGGGGCCCGAGTTCAAGCCCGCAGGCATCACCGGCGGCGCCGCCAGCATCACCGGCAACTTCAGCAGCGAAGAGGCTCGGGATCTGGAGGTGCAGCTGCGGGGCGGCTCCCTGCCCCTGCCGGTGAAGTTGATCGAGGTGCGCACCGTGGGCCCCTCGCTGGGTGCCGAGAACGTGCGCTCTAGCCTGATCGCCGCCCTCTCCGGCCTGGCGCTGGTGGCGGTGTTCATGGTCGTGGTGTATCGCCTGGCCGGCCTGGTGTCGGTGGTGGCGCTGAGCCTCTATGCCCTGTTCAACCTCGCCATATACGCCCTGATCCCGGTAACCCTCTCGCTGCCGGGCATCGCCGGTTTCATCCTCTCGATCGGCATGGCGGTGGACGCCAATGTGCTGATCTTCGAGCGTGTGAAGGAGGAGCTGCGCGAAGGCAACACCCTGATCCGCTCGATCGATGCAGGCTTCTCGCTGGCGTTCTCCTCGATTCTCGATGGCCACGTCACCGGCCTGATCAGCTGCGCCGCCCTGTTTGCCCTCGGCACCGGCCTGGTGAAGGGCTTCGCCGTCACCCTGGCGATCGGTCTGGTGCTCAGCCTGTTCACGGCGCTCACCTGCACCCGCAGTGTGCTGCGCCTGCTGATGAGCTATCCGGCCCTGCGACGCAACACCTACTTCCTGCCCGCCAGCCAACTGCCCGGTAGCGCCTCCTGATGTCCGCCACCCCCGTTTCCGCCGCGGTTCCCACGCCGCGTTTCCGCATCAGCCGCTACCGCCGCCTGGCCTGGTGGGGCTCGGGCCTCGCCTGTCTGCTCAGCGTGATCGGCCTGGTGCTGTGCTGGCTCAACCCGGCGATCGGGTCGCCGCTCAAGCCCGGCCTGGATTTCACCGGCGGCACCCAGATCCAGATCGAGCGCCAGTGCAACGGCAGCTGCAGCCCGATCACCAGTACCGAGGTGCAGCGGCGGCTGAGCCAGCTGCAGCTGACGCCGGTTCCCGGTGAGCAGGCTCCGAACCTGGGCGCCGCCATGGTGCAGGTGCTGGATCAGGGCCGCTCGCTGGTGCTGCGGCTGCCGCCCCTCAACCCCGAGCAGGCTGCCGCCGTCACCCAGGCTGTGGCTGAGGTCGCGGGCCCGCTCAACCAGGCCGGCACCTCGGTGGACACGATCGGCCCCACCCTGGGGGAGCAGCTGCTCAAGGGCAGCGCCATCTCCCTGCTGGTGAGCTTTGCGGGCATCGCCGCCTACATCACCTTCCGCTACGACCGCCTGTTCGCCTTTCTGGCCCTGATCTGCCTGGCCCACGATGTGCTGATCACCTGTGGGGTGTTCGCCTGGCTGGGTCTGATCAACGGCGTTGAGGTGGATTCGCTGTTCGCCGTGTCGCTGATCACGGTGGCCGGCTACTCCGTCACCGACACCGTTGTGGTGTTCGATCGCATCCGTGAGCAGAAAACGCTCCTGGGCGAACTGCCGCTCACGGAGCAGGTGGATGTGGCGGTGGATGCCACCCTCACCCGATCCCTCTACACCTCCCTCACCACCCTGCTGCCGCTGTTGGGGCTGATCTTCTTCGGGGGCTCCAGCCTGTTCTGGTTTGCCGTGGCCCTCACCATCGGCATCGGCGTGGGCAGCTGGTCGAGCATTGGTGTGGCCCCCACGCTGCTGCCAGCGCTGGCACGCCGATGAGGCTTCGTCGCCTGCCCTGGGAACCGGTGGTGCTGGCGCTGCTGGCGCTGTTCGACCTGCGCACGGAACTGCAGTTGCTGGCTGATCACTTCACCTGGAGCAGCCTGGTGGTGATCCCCGGCCAGCATCCCCTGGCGGTGGTGGTGTTGGCGTTGCTGCCGTCGCTGATCGCGCGCTACCGCTGATCACCGGGTCACCAGCGGTCCATGATCTGCTCCACGAGCACCTTCTGAGCCAGCACCTGCAGCACCACCACCAGGGGCAGGGCCAGCAGCACCCCGGGCAAGCCCAGCAGGGCGCCCATGCTCAGCTGGGCCATCAGGGCCACCGTGGGCAGCAGATTTACGGTGCGGCTGAGCAGGATCGGGGTGAGCAGAAACGCCTCGCCGTTCTGGAGCACCAGCCGCAGAATCAGCACCTGCAAGGCCAGCGCCGGCGACACCAGCAACGCCACCGCCAGCGGCAGCAGCGTGGCCACGCTCGGGCCGATGGTGGGCACGAAGGTGAGCAGGCCGCAGGCCAGGGCGCTCAGCAGCGCCAGGGGCACCTTGAGGGCCGCCAGGCCCGCCCAGGTGAGCATGAACACCGCCGTGGCGGAGAGGGTCATCCCCGCGAGCCAGCCCCCCAGGGCCTCGCGGCAGTCGCGCAGGAGTTCGGCGGCCAGGGGCCGGAAGTGATTCGGGGTGGTGGCCAGCACCAGCCGCTGGTGGCTGCGGGGATCGATGGCCAGCAGCAGTGCCAGCAGCACCATCAGCACCAGCTGGATCGTGCCGTTGGCGGCTCCTCCGGCAACGCCCAGCACCTGGGCGCCCAGGGGTTGCAGCTTGTCCCAGGTGGCGAAGCCCATCAGCTGGCTCTCCAGGCTCTGGAGCATCGCCACGCCGCCCAGCAGCTCGCTGATGCGCTGAATCAGCACCGGCACCAGCACGGTGAGCTGGTGCACCTGCTCCAGCAGTTCTGGCAGCAGCTGTTCGCCCAGCTTCCAGCCACCCACCAGCAGCAGGGTCACCACCACCAGCAGCGCCATGGGGCGGTTGAGCTTGGTGAAGCGCCGCAGCCAGCTCACCGGCACATCGAGGGCCACGGCCAGCACCACGGCTCCGAACAGCACCAGCAGCACCCAGCGCAGCTCCCAGGCCAGCAGGCCCAGCACCACCAGGGCCAGCAGGCCGAGCAGGGTGCGGCCGCTCATGGGGCCAGCCGCTGGCGGCGCCAGGGGTCCAGCAGATCGTGGATCACCACCTCGCGGATCACCACCTGCAGGCACACCGCCAGGGGCAGCGCCAGCAGCAGCCCCAGGGGCCCGAACAGCACGGTGAACAGGAACTGGGCGATCAGGGTGAGCCCCGGCAGCAACTTCACCTGGTGGTGCATCACCGAGGGGGTGATCACGTAGCTCTCGAGGTTCTGCACCAGCACGTAGAGGCCGAGCACCGCCAGGGCCTTCCAGGGGGAGGCCAGCAGCGCCACCGACATCGGGAAGATCGTGCTCAGCGTGGGCCCCACGTTGGGGATGATGTTCAGCAGGCCCGCCAGCAGGGCATTGGCCACCACCAGCTTCACCCCCAGCAGCGAGAGGCCGATCCCGGCCAGCAGGGCCACGCAGCAGGAGCTGATCAGCACGCCGCCCATCCAGCTGCTGAGGGCCTCACCGCACTGCAGCAGCACCTGGCGCAGCCGGCGCCGATAGAACGAGGGCGCCAGCAGCACCGCCACCTCCCGGTAGGCGGTGGGCTGCACCGCGATCATCAGGCTCACGGCCAGCACGAACAGCAGCTGGATCACGCCACTGCCCAAGTTGCCGGCCAGGCCCAGCAGGCTCGCCAGGCCTCCCCCCAGGCCGGCACCGGCGCTCGGGGCCTCCCAGCTCTGCTGCAGCCACTGCAGCGCCTGCTTGCCGTAGATCATCTGGCTGCTCAGATCCATCCCCTGGCGCAGCAAGCGCAACAGCAGCTCGCCGGCGGCGGGCAACTGGCGCAACAGCTCCCGGAACTGCTGCACGAAGGGGGGCACAACGGCGGCCAGGCTCACGGCCAGCAGCACCAGCAGGCCGGCCAGGGTGAGCAGCAGGGCCAGCGACCGGCCGCAGCCGAGCCGCTGGCGCACCACCCCCACCAGGGTGCAGAGGGCCATGGCCAGCACGATCGCCGCGAACACGTGGATCAGCACCTCGCGCAGGTTCCACAGCAGCAGCAGGGCCGCCGCCGTGGCCATCAGTGCCAGCCACTGGCCGAATTTCACTGATCAGTCGGCGTTGTCGTCGGCGGCCTCACCATCCGCCGCGCCGCCCTTCTGGGCAAAGCCGAGGTTGTTGGCTTCCGCGTAGCGCTGGGCGAAGCGCATGAAGCGCTCGAAATCTTCGGTGGTCTTCCAGGTGTAGGTGGCCTCCAGGGCCGCCGGCTTGCCGTTCACGAACTTGGCGTTCACATCGCGGGTCACCAGCTGACCCTCCTCGTCGAGCAGGTACATGCCGCCGATGTCGCCCATGGTTTCGGGCGAGAGGGCCTCGGGCTGGTCGAACACGAAGATCGCCTGACCGGTGCGGCCATCGCGCGAGCGGGTCATGCGGATATCCGGCACCACGGGCTCGTCGACACCGCGGAAGAACTGAATGGCGGCCATCGCGCGTCCGTTAAAGCCCGATCCTAGGCAGCCCCTCTCAACTGGCCTGGCGCTGCAACAACCCCTGCCCCAGCAGCATCCCGGCGGCCTGCTCGGGGCTGGCGCCGCCCAGCTCCACCGAGCCCAGCAGGCGGGCCTGATCGGCCTGGCCGTGGCGCTCCAGCTCGTGGTCGTAGCAGCGGTCGTAGTAGTCGAGCATCTGGCGGCAGGCGCCGCTCCAGTCGCTGCGGGCGATGGCCTCCAGGGCCCCCGCCGTGCGCTGGGGGCCGAGCCGGCGGGCGATGCGCTGGGTGGCCTCCGCCAGGGCCTGGGGGTCCTGCACGCCGTACACCGCCACCAGCTGGCGCAGGCGCTCCTCCAACGGCCGGCGGATCTCCAGTAGCGGGGCCTGCTGCATCTGGCGCCAGAGCCCGGCCGGCACACGGCAACGGCCAACCTGGGCACTCTCGGCCTCCACCCAGATCTGGGGAGCCCGGGCCTGCCGCTGCAAGGCGGCCGCGATCCGGTTCTCGTAGTGCTCGTTGCTGGGCTGGGGCGGCAGGCCCAGATTGCCGAAACTGCTGCCGCGGTGATGGGCCAGGCCCTCCAGGTCGATCACGGCCACCCCCTGCCGCTCCAGGGCCAGCAGCAGATCGGTTTTGCCGCTGCCGGTGCGGCCCCCCAGCAGGTGGATCGGCCAGGGTTGCTCCAGCAGGGCCAGCACCCAGCGGCGGTAGGCCTTGTAGCCCCCCTCCAGCAGCTGCGCCCGCAGCTCCAGGGTGCCCGCCAGCCAGGCCACGCTGGCGGAGCGCATGCCGCCGCGCCAGCAGTGGATCCGCAGGGGCGCAGCGTCGGCCTCGAGGCTCCACTGGCTGAGGGCCTGGCCCAGTTCCGCGAGCTTCGGGCCCACGAGGCTCAGCCCCAGCTGCACCGCCGCCTGGCGGCCCTGCTGCTTGTAGGTGGTGCCCACCTGGGCCCGCTCCTCGTTGCTGAACAGGGGCAGGTTGCGCGCACCGGGGATGTGGCCCTGGGCGAACTCCGCCGGGCTGCGCACATCCACCACGGGGCCGGGGTCCCGCAGGAAGGCATCGATCGCCAGAGGTTCAGCCATGGAGCACGGCAGTGCCTGACATAGTGGGCCAACGCTGGCTCCCCGTCAGGTCTGCCCGTCTCCATGCTCTCCGGACCTCCCGTTTCCTCCACGGCCAGCGCCGACCAGCTGCTCGAGCGTTTTCTCTCCAGCTCGGCGCGCCAGCGCCGCAGCCTGCTCAGCCAGCTGCAACAGCGCAGCGCTGAGATCCGCCGCCTGATTCCCGAGCAGCTCGATCGCCTCGACGCCACCGGCGACGACTGGGCTGCCGGCACGCTGATCCAGCAGCTCGTGGCCGAGGCCGATGGCCTCACCGAGGCCTTCTGGCAGCGCTACCCCGAGGGCTGGCTGGCGGTGGGCAGCGCCCAGGGCATCAACTACGCCCCGCTGCAGCGGGCCCTGATCCGCCAGGAGTTCGAGGAGGCCGATCGCCTCACCAGCGAGATCCTGCGCCAGTTGGCGGGGGCGGGCGCCGTGAAGCGCGGCTACGTGTACTACTCCGAAGTGCCGCCGATCGCCTCGGTGGATCTGGAGAGCCTGGATCGGCTCTGGCTCACCTACTCCCAGGGGCGTTTCGGCTTCTCGGTACAGCTGCGGCTGCTGCGCAGCGTGGCCGGCCGCTGGGAGCTGCTCTGGCCCCGCCTGGGCTGGAAGCAGGGTGGTGTGTGGACCCGCTATCCCGGTTCGTTCACCTGGAGCCTGGCCGCACCGGAGGGGCACCTGCCCCTGGTGAACCAGCTGCGGGGGGTGCGCCTGATGGATGCCCTGCTCTCCCATCCAGCTCTGCAACAACGGGTGACGGCCTGACCCCTGCGGGGTAGGGTCGAACCACAGCTGGCGGATGTTCCGCTGATTCGGCGTGATGACGCTGCGATGGGCTGATTACATCACTCCCTCAACGCTGCACCTCGCGCCGCTGTTGGACCTGCTGCTGGAGCCGATCCGCTGCGCCAACCAGCTGGCCAGCCTGCAGCTGGGGCTGCAGGAGGTGCTGGTGAATGCGGTGCGCCACGGCAATGGCAACGATCCACGCAAGTGCCTGCGGGTGCGGCGCATCGTGACCCCGCGCTGGGTGGTGTGGCAGGTGCAGGACGAGGGCTGCGGGCTGGCGCTCGAGGCGCGCCGCTGCGGCCTGCCGGAACAGGCCGATGCCTGCTGCGGCCGGGGGCTGTTCCTGATCCAGCAGTGCTTCGACGACGTGCGCTGGAGTGCCCGCGGCAATCGCGTGCAGGTGGCGGTGCGGCGGCAGCCGGCCCGCTAGCTAGCGGCCGTGGCTGGGGCAGCCGGGATCCCGCAGGTCGCCCTCGAGCCAGGCCAGGGCATGGCGCACCAGGGCGATCGCCTGCTGGCGCTGGGGGGTGCTGGAGCGCCCGTTGGCGGCGTTGCCCTCCTCCAGCAGCTGCACCAGGGCGGCCGCCAGCTGCTCGGCGGCCCGGCGCTGGGGTTGGCCCTTGAGGGCATGCCACTGGCGGTCGCTGATCACCAGCTGTTGGTGCAGGGCTTCAGCCGCCGCGCGGCTGCCCTCAGGCCAGGTGGAAGCGATCACTGGACGGATGCTGCGGCATCGGTCCATCCTGGCGGCATGCAACAGCGGCCGCGCTCTCCCTTCCAGCCGATCCGGTGGCTGCATCAGCTGGCGGGGCTGATGGCCCAGATCTCCAGGGCGGAGCGGCTGCAGCCGGCCGATCAGAGCCTGCAGGCCCGCAGGCTGCGCCAGCGGATGGCCCTGGCCCAGCGGGTGCTCGATCCGCTGCCCCAGCCTCTGCGTAGCCAGGGCTGGGGCGAACAGGTGTTGTGGACGGCACTGCGTTGGGGTGGCCTGGGCATGGCCCTGGCCCTCTGGCTCAAGCGCTGAGCAGGCGAATCAGGGGCTGCAGCTCGGGCTGCTCCGGCGGCAGCTGCACGGGTGGGTTCTCGGCCTCGGCGCCACTGAGGGATGGGGCCTCGGTGGGCGGCTGCAGCCGTTGGCCCCGCAGCCAGGCGTTGTGCAGGGCGCGGCGGCGCTGGTCTTCGGCCAGCACGAGCCGATCGGCGGCCGCGATCGGACTCTCCCCTGGCTGCATCGGCGTGCGCAGGCAGATGCCGAAGCCGTGGGCCTCCACCTGCACTTGGCCCTCCATAAACACCGTCTGAAATGACCAGCCCGCCAACCATCTCACGCTGAACGGGTTCGCCATCTCATCACTATTGAACCGTTTGTGACCCTATCGAGCCCCAGCGGTGGTGGTGGGTCTGTGTCAGGGCTTGGTGGCACTCCACACCCGGGTCATCAGGTGGGATTCGGCCCGGATGCCGCTGAACCCCGCCGCCGAGAGCCGGGCCTCGATGTCGTCGCCGATGTAGTCGCGGTAGTAGGGCTCGTGGAACACGCGCCGGAAGTTCTCCATGGCCGGCTGGAACTGGGGCGAATCGGCCATCTGCACGGAGTCGGCCAGCACCAGCACGCCACCGGGCTCCAGAACGCGGAAGCAGTCGTTGAGCACGTTCTGGCGGGCTTCAGCCGGCAGCTCATGCAGCAGGAACACGCAGGTGATCGCCTGCATCGAGCCCTCGGCGAAGGGCATGGCCTCGGCGTTGCCCTGCACCAGCTGGGGCAGTTCACTGGGCAGCTGGCTCAGCCAGCGGTTGGCCTGGCGCAGGTAGGCGGGCGAGAGATCGAGGCCCACCAGCTGCGCCTGGGGCAGGGCGGCACGGATCTGGCGCAGGGTGCGGCCGGTGCCGGTGGCCACATCCAGCACCCGCAACTGGCCGGGACTGCGGTCCGCGAAGGCCTTGAGGCCCTGCACCAGCGGCTTGATCACCCGCCGCCGCATCGGCTCGGCGGTGCCGTTGAACAGGATCTCCACCTGCAGGTCGTAGAGGGAGGCGGAGTGATCGCTCAGGTAGCCATCGGTTTGATGGTGGAAGTTCTGCAGGTAGTAGTCGGGGTAGTCGTCGCGGTTGATCGTCTGGGGCAGGTCGTGCACGTTGCGCTCGCTGCGGCGGCTCCAGGTGGAGGGCATGTCGAGCCACACCAGCGGATAGCGGCTGGCCCAGTCCAGCCAGGGGGCATCGAACAGCAGGCTGGTGGGGTAGAGGCCCTGCTCGGCTTCCTGCCAGTCGGTATCGAGCAGCTGCTGGTACGACTCCTGCATCTCGGCCTGCATCTGCGCTGGGATCGGCACCGTTTTCGGCGTGCCCTGGGGCGCGAACACCTCCATCAGCTTGGTGCTCACCTCCTTGTGGGCCAGCCCCACCAGGCTCTTGCCCTGCTGGAGGGTCTGGTAGGCCAGCCGGGTTACGGGATCCGCCATGAACGGCTCGGGTGCGTGCGCTGGGCCCATTCCAGCGGATCGGCGGCGGCAGCGCGATCGCTGTAGCGGCACGAACCCAGATCACGTTTCGTGGTGTGGAGGGAAATGCGGTAGCAACCGCTACAGAATGAATGCAGGCCTTCTGATGAGGAATGGAGATGGAATCCACCGATCTGTCCGCTGCCGCGCGTCACAGCGAGCCCAGCTACGTGGCCTGGGCGCGGGCTCGCCAGCAGCATGAACACCGCCAGCAGCCCCTGATCTCCCAGCGCCACGCCAAGAACGATCAGAGCGAGAGCTCCGATGTGCACGCCCAGGAGATGGTCTGGGCCCAGCGCCATGCCCATGAGCAGCGCCTGCACGAGAGCGCGATCGCCCAGCTGCGTCACGGCTGACACCACGGGCGTCTCCCGATCGAGCAGCGCCAGGGATGGCTGGCCCGTGCGGGTGACGATCAGTTCGTGGTCGCCGCAGACACCCTTCAGGTCTGGCGGGAAGCCCACTCCGGCACCGCCAGACCCGGCAGAGTTTGAGCACAATGGCGGGATCGGGAGCAGAAATGGTCGAGCCCCAGCCCAGCAGCAACGATGCCGAAGCGTGGGACTGGCAACCGGGCCGACACGACACGGGACGACAACCGCCAGCCTCCCATGGTCCTCTGGATCAGTTGTCCCAAGCTGCTGCCAGCGACCCCTGCGTGCTGCTGACACCGCCCGACAGCGGCGATTGGCTGAGCCAGGAGCACCGGCGGCTGGAGCGCTATCCGGTGCAGGCCAGCCGTCCGATCGCCGTGCGCCTGCTCGACGACAACGGCCAGCCGCAGGGGCGCTGGTTCCTCGCGGACATTCTCGACATCAGCCGTGGCGGCCTCTGCCTGCTGTTGTCCGGCCCCATGCAGTTCCAGGCTGAGCAGCGGCTGCAGCTGGATCTGCGCAACCACCCCGACTTCGGCCAGCAGCGCCTGGAGTGCCTGGTGCGCTGGAGCCATAACACCACGATCAGCTTTTGCAGCCTGGGCGTGGTCTTCCAGGAGGTGCTGCCGCGGGTGCCGCGGCTGGAGCTGGAGCGCTGCGGCGTGCGCCGCGATCCCAATACCGAGGCCTGGGCGCAGGATTGAGGTGTGGTGATCCACGCTCCGTCCCGATATCAGGGCAGCCGCCTTCAGCAGCCCGGCGCGCGCCAGCGGCGAGGAGGTAGTGCATAGCCCTGATCGATGAGATAAGCCAGTCACATGAGCCTGTAAAGATCACCGGCCAGTGGGGCCATGTGGTGCTGCTGTTGATTTCAGGCATGCGCGAGTGGATCCTGGAAGGGATGGCCACGGATCTATCCCAGTTGAGCAGCGAATCGGGCTGAAGCTTGGCAGCAGACAGCGTCACCCCTTGCGCTATATCCAGCTCGGGGAGTACTCCTCGTCTGGAGATCACGGCTCAGGACCTGAAGCTGCTGCGCTCCAGAATGGTGCTTCAGAGCCGCACCCATGCCCCTAGCTCCTGTCCCACCCATCGGCTTCGGCCGACGTTCCTCCCCGCATCTGCCAGCAGCGTGCCCTTGTGGCGGTGGTGCCTATGGCAATTGTTGCGGGCCATTGATTGCGGGCAAGCGGTTTGCAGCCACCGCCGAGCAGTTGATGCGGTCGCGCTATAGCGCCTTCGCCCTGGCGGGTCGGGATCCCCAGGCGATTCCGCATCTGCTGCGCACCCATCCCGAGACCGGCCAGACAGCAACGGCGCGTCGCCAGGCCCTGATCGCCAGCTGCCGCAACATGCAGTGGATCAGTCTCGCAGTGCTTGATTGCCAGAACGGCGGCCCGCTCGATCGACACGGCACAGTGACCTTTGAGGCGCGCTGGCGCGATCGTGATCGTCGTGAAGGCCTTCTCAGGGAGTGTTCCCGTTTCGGTCGTGGAGAGGCCGGCGAGTGGCTGTATCTCGAGGCCCTCAGCCTCGTTGATGACCCCCCGGATTGAACCGGCAGATCACATTGGCAGCGGTCGGATCGGCACCACCCAACCGGCCTGGCTCAGCAACGCGTCAGTCGCCTGGTGTGCGGAACAGGCGAGATAGGCCTGCCTGCGCAGATGTTTGCCGTTGTTGACACTGCGCAAGAGCCCTGGTTTCAGCCCACCTCGCCGTAGTCCTCCAGCAGGGCGATCAGGTCGCGGGCCTGTCGGGCGTGGAAGGGCGTGGAAGGGGATGGGTTCGAGCTGGAGCAGGATCGGGACACGATGGCATTGAGCCTGGCGTCGATCGCGTATCGCCGCACGTTCAGATCGATTGTCGGTCGCCAACTTATTGCTCTATGGCCGTCGCCAGGGCGGCAGCGATGCAAGGAATTCCTGCTTGCTGCGGTAGATCGAAGCAAGCGGCTCCCAGGAGGTCGACCCTCACGGCCACCCTCACGGCTCAGGTCCTCGTGCGCATCCGAGAAACCACCCAATCGCGGAGCCTGGGGTGCTCAGGCCAGATAGGGCATCGCCAACCCTGGCCGGAAGCAGTCGCCTCGCCAGGACGACAGAAAGGCTCTGGCCTGTTCCCTGGGGCACGCCGGGGCTGGCCTGGGGGCACGCCCTGACGGGGCTGACGGTGCATAGGGTCCGAGGCCAAATCCATCACTGCGTCCATGCTGTTGCCCCTCACGCGCTGGCAGCGCCGCCTCTCCCTGGCCCTGGTGGCGCTCGTGGTCTCGCTGGGACTGGCCACAGCAGGACTGGCGGCCGGCGGTGTGACGGCTCAGCAGGTGATCGCCACCTTTGAGCAGAGCTTCGGGGTGCATCCCGGCCAGCGGCGCAATCACATCAAGGGCAGCTGCGCCAGCGGCAGCTTCGTGGCCAATGCCAACGCGCGCCAGTATTCGCGCTCGCCCATCTTCTCCGGCCAGCCGGTGCCGGTGGTGGCCCGTTTCTCCCTGGCCGGCGGCAACCCCAAGGCGCCCGATACCGCTCGCTCGCCCCGGGGCCTGGGGCTGCAGTTCAAACCCAGGGGCGCCGGCGTCGTCAACATGGCCCTGATCAACACGCCCGTGTTCGGTGCGGCCACACCCGAGAGCTTCCACGGCAACCTGATCGCCACCCGGCCCGATCCGGTCACCGGCAAACCCGATCCTGAAACCGTTAAGGCGTTCCGCGCCAGCCATCCAGACACCAGGGCCCAGGCGGCCTTCCTGGCCGCCAACAATCCGGTGGCCAGCTACACGAGCAGCAGCTACTACAGCCTGCATGCCTTCCGGTTTCTGAACAGTGCCAACCGCTCCCAGCTGGTGCGCTGGGCCTTCGTTCCCCGGGACGGTGAACAGCGCCTGAGCGATGAGGAACTCAAGGCGGCGCCCGCCAGCTTCCTGGAGCAGCGGTTGCTGGATCGCACCCAGCAGGGGCCGGTGCAGTGGGATCTGGTGCTCACCCTGGGCAAGCCCGGCGATGTCGACAACGACCCCACCGTGGCCTGGCCCGAGGATCGCAAGACCGTCACCATCGGCACCCTGACCCTCAACGCGGCCTCTTCCCAGAAGGGAGGTGTCTGCGAGGCGGTGGTGTTCGATCCGCTGGTGCTGGGGGATGGCATCGTGGCCACCAACGATCCGGTGCTGCAGTTCCGCTCCGGCTCCTACGCCCTCTCCTACGACCGGCGCAACCGCGGCGTGTGACAGGACCCCGCCCGGGCGGGAGGCCGGGGCAGGGGAGCCGGGCAGGGGACCGGGGCACAGAGCACCCTCCGCGCCTGAGGTTCAGGCGTCGTAGTACATGGCGAATTCGTGGGGGTGGGGCCGCTGGCGCAGCTGCTGCACCTCCTCGTACTTGAGGGCGATCCAGTTGTCGATGAAGTCTTCGCTGAACACGCCGCCGGCCAGCAGGTAGTCGTGGTCGGCCTTGAGGGCTTCCAGGGAGCCGTTGAGAGATGCCGGCACGGTGGAGATCTGGGCCAGCTCCTCGGCGGAGAGTTCGAACAGATCCACATCGGTGCCGTCGCCGGGATCGATCTGGTTTTTGATGCCGTCGATGCCCGCCATCAGCATCGCCGCGAAGCCCAGGTAGGGGTTGGAGAGGGCATCGCCGGAGCGGAATTCCAGCCGCTTGGCCTTGGGATTCATGCCGGTGAGCGGGATGCGCACGGCCGCCGAGCGGTTGCCCTGGGAATACACCAGGTTCACCGGCGCCTCGAAGCCCGGTACCAGACGCTTGTAGCTGTTGGTGGTGGGGTTGGTGAAGGCCAGGAAGCTGGGGGCGTGCTTCAGCAGGCCGCCGATGTACCAGCGGGCGGTCTGCGACAGGTTGGCGTAGGTGCCCTCACCCCAGAACAGGGGCTGGCCGCCCTTCCAGAGGCTCTGGTGCACGTGCATGCCGCTGCCGTTGTCGGCGAAGATCGGCTTTGGCATGAACGTTGCCGTCTTGCCGTACTTCTTGGCGACGTTGCGCACCACGTATTTGTAGATCATCACGTTGTCGGCCGCGCTGATCAGCTCCGCGAACTTGATGCCCAGTTCGTGTTGTGCCGTGGCCACCTCGTGGTGCTGCTTCTCGATCGGCACACCCAGGGCGCCCATGGTGAGCAGCATCTCGCTGCGGATGTCCTGCAGGGTGTCGTTGGGCGACACCGGGAAGTAGCCCTCCTTCAACTGGATCTTGTTGGCCAGGTTGCCGCCCTCCTCCAGCCGGTCGGTGTTCCAGGGCGCCTCGATCGAATCCACGCTGTAGAAGCTGGAGCCGTTGCTGCTCTTGTAGCGAACGTCGTCGAAGATGAAGAACTCGGGCTCAGGGCCGAAGTAGGCGGTGTCCGCCAGGCCGGTGGAGCCCAGGTAGTTGAGGGCCTTCTGGGCCAGGGCGCGGGGGCAGCGGGCGTAGGGCTGGCCGCTGCGGGGCTCCTGGATCGAGCAGATCAGGCTGAGGGTCTTGTGGCTGTAGAAGGGGTCGATCCAGGCGGTGTTCGGATCCGGCACCATCGCCATGTCGGATTCGTTGATCGCCTTCCAGCCGCGGATCGAGGAGCCGTCGAAGGCCACGCCCTCGCTGAAGGCGGCTTCATCGATCAGGTCCTGGCACACGGTGAGGTGCTGCCACTTGCCGTGGAGGTCCACGAACTTGAGGTCAACCAGTTCGATGCCCTCGTCCTTGATCTGACGGAGGACGTCGTGGGCGGTTTTGGCCATGACGTGATCGGGTGTCGGCAGAACGGTGATGCCCGCCTGGGGCCGGGCGTGGCGGGACCGTACGGATCCACCGGTGCGGTCCCTGTATCGGGTGTAACCGAATTCGGGAGCTCCGTTGCGTAACCGTTTCTGTCAACTTCGTCAGAACCACGCGCTGGCAAGGGATCTGACGGTTTTCAGCTGCTAGGTTCCGCCCCAGGTGCGTCGATTGTTCACGCCATGCGCGATGCCATCACCGGTCTGATCGGGCGGTACGACCAGCTGGGTCGCTATCTCGATCGTGAGGCGATCGATCGCATTGCCACCTACTACTCCCAATCGGCCGTGCGCCTGGCCGCCGTGGAGCTGATCAACCGCGAGGCCGCCGAGATCGTGCGCGAGGCCAGCCAGCGCCTGTGGCAGGCCGACCCCGAGCTGCTGCTGCCCGGCGGCAATGCCTACACCACCCGTCGCTGGGCCGCCTGCCTGCGCGACATGGACTATTTCCTGCGCTACGCCAGCTACGCCCTGGTGGCCGACGACAGCACCATCCTCAACGAGCGCGTTCTCAACGGCCTCGACGACACCTACAAGAGCCTGGGGGTGCCCACCGGCCCCACCGTGCGCAGCATCGCCCTGATGGCCGATGTGGTGTGTGAAAAGCTGTCCGATGCCGGCCTGGTGGACAACGCCATCGTGCGGGCTCCCTTTGAGCACCTCTGCCGCGGTCTGGCCGACACCAACGTGCGCGCCCGCTGAGGCGCCCGTTGCTGCGTAGGCTCCCCCTCACCTGACCAGAACCAGGCTTGGCTTCCATGAGCACTCCCACCGTGTCCGATCGGCACCGGATCCACCTCGGCCCGATCGACACGCCGGATCGGCTGTTGCTCGGACCAGGCCCCTCCAACGCCCATCCCACGGTGCTGCAGGCCCTGGCCCGCACCCCCATCGGCCACCTGGACCCCCTCTACGTTGCCCTGATGGGCGAGGTACAGGAGCTGCTGCGTTACGTGTGGCAGACCGACAACCGCCTCACCCTGCCGATGAGCGGTACGGGCAGCGCGGCCATGGAGGCCACCATCGCCAACATGGTGGAGCCGGGCGACTCGGTGCTGGTGGCCGTGAAGGGCTACTTCGGCCTGCGCCTGCAGGACATGGCCGGTCGCTACCGGGCCGAGGTGCACACGATCGAGAAGCCCTGGGGTGAGGCCTTCAGCCTGGATGAGATCGAGGCGGGCCTGAAGCAGTACCGCCCCAGAATCCTGGCGATGGTGCACGCCGAAACCTCCACCGGCGTCTGCCAGCCCATGGAGGGCATCGGCGAGCTCTGCCGCCAGCACGACTGCCTGCTGCTGCTCGACACCGTGACCTCCCTGGGCGCGGTGCCCCTCTACCTCGACGACTGGAAGGTGGATCTGGCCTACAGCTGCAGCCAGAAGGGCCTCAGCTGCCCGCCGGGCCTTGGCCCCTTCTCGATGGGCCCCCGGGCGGAGCAGAAACTGGCCAACCGCCAGGGCAAGGTGCCCAACTGGTACCTGGATGTGAGCCTGCTCAACCAGTACTGGGGCAGCGATCGGGTGTATCACCACACCGCCCCGGTGAACATGAACTTCGGCATGCGCGAGGCCCTGCGCCTGATCGCCGAGGAGGGCTTGGAGAACGTGTGGGCCCGCCACCGCGCCAATGCCGAGCGCCTCTGGGCCGGCCTGGAGCGCCTGGGTCTCGAACCCCACGTGCCCCTCGAGCTGCGTCTCCCCACCCTCACCACCGTGCGCATCCCCGAGGGCGTGGATGGCAAAGCCTTCAGCCTGCACCTGCTGAACAAGCACGGCATCGAGGTGGGCGGCGGCCTCGGCGCCCTGGCCGGCAAGGTGTGGCGCATCGGCCTGATGGGCTACAACAGCCGCGCCGAGAACGTGGATCTTCTGCTCAACCTGCTGGAGCAGGAGCTGCCGGCGTTCCGCGCCTCCGCTCCCGTTGCTGCCGCCGCCGCCGCCTGAACCAGGCCTCCAGCAACCCGGCGCATTCCTCAGCCCGGATGCCAGCCACCACCTCCATCCGGTGGTGGGCGCTGGGGCTGGTGCTGAGATCGAGTACCCCCCCCAGGCCGCCGCGCTTGGGGTCTGCCGCCCCGAACACCACCCGGCCCATCCGCGCCTGCACCAGCGATCCGGCGCACATCGGGCAGGGTTCGAGTGTCACCAGCAGGGTGCAGTCGTTGAAGCGCCAGTCGCCCCGTAGCCGCGCCGCCTGCTGCAGCGCCGCCAGCTCCGCGTGGCCCAGGGGGTTCTGATCCAGCTCGCGCCGGTTGCTGCCCCAGCCGATGGCGCGGCCGGCTCCATCGAGCACCACCGCCGCCACCGGGATCTCGCCGCTCTCGCCCACCGCCGCCGCCCGCCGCAGCAGCCGCGCCATCCAGGCCTCGAACAGCGCGGCTGAGGGTGTGAGCTGGGGCAGCGGCTGGGCCATCTCTGCATGCAGATTCCCATGCCAGGCCCCCGGCCCATGGCGCGGGAGAATGGAAGGCCTCGTTCCCCGGCCGTTGGCTCCAGCCCCCCAGCCCGAGCCCCTGGCTGCCCTGGCGGCATTCCCCGATCCGGCCGCCGAGGATCCGGCTCTGGCTCTGTTCCTGCAGCGGGCCAGCGATCAGCTCTGCCACTGGTGGGCCACTGCGGCCGATCGCTCGCCCCTGCCGTCCCTCAGCGTGCTGCCGGAGGTGGCACCCCAGGCCCGTGGGATGGCCATGGATGCCCTGCTGGCGGATCTGCAGCTGGTGATGGAGGGGGCCTACAACCCCTGCCATCCGGGTGCCCTGGCCCATCTCGATCCGCCACCGCTCACCGCTTCGGTGGCTGCCGATCTGATCTGCGCCGGGCTCAACAACAATCTGCTGGCCGAGGAGCTCTCCCCCAGCCTCTCGCGGCTGGAGCGCAGCCTCTGTGGCTGGATGGCCCGGGCCCTGGGCCTCGGTGAGCAGGCCGGTGGTGTGGCCGCCAGCGGCGGCAGCCTCAGCAACCTGATGGCCCTGGTGGTGGCCCGGCATCGGGCGGGGCTGCAGGGCCGCGGTGATGCCGTGGTGTTCTGCAGCGCCGATGCCCATGTGTCGATCGGCAAGGCCCTGGCGGTGATGGGGCTGCCGCCCCAGGCCCTGCAGGCCCTGCCGGTGGATGGGGCCGGCCGGCTGCAGCCCCAGGCCCTGGCCGAATCCCTCGCCCAGTGCGAGCGCGCCGGGGTGCCGGTGATCGCCGTGGTGGCCACCGCCGGCACCACTGTGCGCGGCGCTGTGGATCCGATCGCCGCCCTCGCTCCCCTCTGCCAGCGCCATGGCGTGTGGCTGCATGTGGATGGCGCGATCGGCGCGGTGTTTGCCCTCAGCCCCCGCCATGCCTCCCGGGTGCCCGATCTCGGCCTGGCCGATTCGCTCACGGTGAATCCCCAGAAGTTGCTGGGCATCACCAAGACCTCCTCGCTGCTGCTGCTGCGTCAGCCCCAGCATCTGGCCAGCTGTTTTGCCACCGGCCTGCCCTACATGGAGCCCAGCTGGGCCGAGGCCCATGGCGGCGAATGCGGCCTGCAGGGCACCCGCCCCGCCGAGGTGCTGAAGCTCTGGCTCGGGCTGCGCCAGCTCGGCCTCGAGGGCATCGCCGCCGTGGTGGAGGGGGCCGTGGCCCGCCGCCGCCAGCTCCAGGCCCTGCTCGAGCCCCACGCCCTCCAGCTTCGGGGTGGGCCGCTGCATCTGCTCGCCTTCACCCCGGCCACGGCCACACCGCTGCAGGCCGAGCTCTGGTCAACCCTGGCGCGCCAGCGGCTGCTGGAGCGCCAGCTGATGCTGTCGCGCCCCCTCTACGGCGGGCGCCATCACCTCAAGGCCGTGCTCGGCAACCCCCACACCCAGGCCAGCCACCTGCACACCCTGGCCGCCGTGGTGGCCGATTCCCTCAACGACCTCCCCCATGCCTGATCCCCAGCCCCAGACCCGCGGCCGCTGGGTGGCGATCATCACCGGCGCCATCTCGATCCTGATCGCCGTGGCCTACCTGGCCCTGATCACCGTGCTCGATGCCCGCGGCCCCCTGCTGCCGCCGCCGCCGGAGGCCCTCGGGCTCAGCGCTCCGGCGGCCGGGGGGGCAGCTGACGCTCCTTCGGCTGCTGGCGCTGCAGCGGTTCCACCACCCGCCTGACGGCGGCATCGAGGAACTGGCGCAGGGCCGAATCACGGCGGTTGAGGTCGTACTGGAGCTGCACCACCTCCTGCACACCGCCATCGCCCCAGTCCTGATCCTGCTGGAAGTAGGTGATGAAGCTGCGGCCCGCCACCCGGGTGAGCCAGGCCGCCCCCACCGCCTGCACCGCCTTGCTCAGCAGCAGGGCCGGCAGGTTGAGGCTCAGGGCTGCGCCGATCACGCTCAATCCCCCCTTGATCACCCCCAGGCTGGCCAGGGTGCGCCCCACCGACACCGCCAGCTCCTGGGCCGTGGCCTTGCTCAGCACCACGCCGTATACCCGGCCGATCTCCACCACCATCTGCGCGTTCACCGCTGCAGTGCCCAGCAGATCCACCACCGGCAGCGGTGTGGCCGCCAGCACGCCGGCGCTGATCCAGGCGTAGCGATCCACGATCGCCTCGGCATCGCTCTGGCGCTGCTTGCTGAGCAGTTGCCGGCCCGCATCGCTGAGCCGGCGGCTCTGCAGCAGGATGTTGTCGGCGATCAGCTCTTCGCCATCGCGGTGCAGCACCTGGGCAATCCGGCGCAGCAGGGCCTCGATCTCCGCCGGTGGTTGCAGCGGCTTGCCCCCCGGCATCGGCACGCTCTGGGGCGCGGCGCTGGCGGCCACCACGTCCTCGGCGCTGATGCGGCCGGCGGTGCGGCGTCGCAGCAGCCCCAGCAGGCGGCGCTCCTCCTCCTCGCCGCGCAGGTCGGCCTTGTTGAGCACCAGGATCAGTCGCTTGCCCAGTTGGGCCAGGGCCTCGAACACCTCCTGTTCCGCCGCCCGCAGATCGCCATCCACCACCAGCAGCAGCAGGTCGGCGTTGGCGGCCTGCTGGCGAGCCACCTGTTCCCGGGCCCGGCCATCGCTGCCGGCCTCCAGGATGCCGGGGGTGTCCACCAGCCGCAGCCCCCGCGGCAGATCCTTGAGCCGCAGCCGATAGCTGACGCACTCGGCCGTGGAGCCCATCGCCGCCCCCACCTGGCCCACCACCTCCCGCAGCAGGGCGCGGATCAGGGAGGTCTTGCCGGCGGAGCCGGTGCCGAACACCACCACCACCAGATCGCCCCGCTGCAGCTCGGCCGCCACCCGCTCCCGCTCCTGCTGCAGGGCCTGGCGCTGCACGTCGTCGCGGATGCGGCTGAGCAGCTTGTCGATCGACTCGAGGTTCTGCTGGGCCGCCTCCTGGCGGTTTCCCGGTGGCGGTGGCGGCAGCACCCCGGCCTTGCCCCCGCCGGCCCGCCCACCCCTGCGCCAATCGGCGATCCAGGGCCAGGCCAGCCGGGCCAGCAGCAGGGCGCCGCCGCCGAACAGCAGCAGGGCGGCCGGTCCCACCAGCCAGCTCGGCAGCAGGTAGCTCATCTGCCACAGCAGGTTGTTCACCGCCTGCAGCACCGCCGTGAGGGCCACCAGGGCCACCAGGCCCACCCCCAGCCAGATCCACAGCCGCGGCGGGGTTTTCACAGCTTGGCGCTGGCCTGGAGGCTGCCGGTGCCGGCGGCGCGGATGATGTCGCTCCAGAGGCCCGCCGCCAGGGCGCTGCTGCTGCCGGTGGGGCGGTTGTCGTCGTTGCCGAGCCAGATGCCGATCACCCAGTGGCGCCTCGGCTCGTAGCCCACGAACAGCAGATCACGGCCCTCATTGGTGGTGCCGGTCTTGCCGCCTTCCAGGCCGCCCAGGGAGGCGGCGCTGCCGGTGCCGCCATGCACCACCGCCCGCAGCAGGCCCTGCATCTGCCGGGCCGTGGCCACAGTCATCACCCGGCGGGCCGGGTTGATCGGCCGCTGCCCGGCCCCCTGGCGGCTGCGGCAGCGGCCACTGTCGAGGCCGCCGCAGTTCTCGGCATCGGTGAGCTTGCGCACGGTGCTGGGGGCGCGCCAGAGGCCGTCGTTGGCCACGGCGGCGTAGGCGGCGGTGAGTTCGATCAGGCGCACCTCGCTCTGGCCCAGGGCCAGGCCCGGCACCGGTTCCAGCGGTGTGCTGATGCCCAGCTCGCGGGCCTGCTGCACCACCTGCTCCAGACCGACCCGGCGGGCGATGCGCAGGGCCGCGGTGTTGCTGCTGATGGCAAAGGCCGAGCTGAGGCTGAGGTTGCCGCCGCAACCGCTGCTGAAGGCCTGACCGCCCCAGTCGAGCGGGGCGCAGCTCACGCCATCACTGGGCTTGATGCCTTTCTTCAGCGCCACCAGATAGGTGAACAGCTTGAAGGTGCTGCCGGGCTGGCGCAGGGCCAGGCTGGCCCGGTTGAACTGGCTGCGGTTGTAGTCGCGTCCCCCGGCGATCGCCAGCACCCCGCCGCTGCGGGAATCCAGCACAACCACGGCGCCCTCGCTCACCGCGGGAGCGGTGCTGGCCAGCAGCTGCCGCAGCCGCCGCTCCACCACCTCCTGCAGCAGGGGATCGAGGTGGGTTTCCACCAGGAAGTTGCCCTCGCTGGCCACATCGGCACCCAGCAGGGCATCGAGATCCCGGCGCACCTGGTCGGTGTAGAAGGGCGCCGGTCGCCGGCCACCGCTGCCCGCCCCCGTGCAGGCCTGGGGTGCCAGGGCAATCGGCTGGCGCCGGGCCCGTCGCGCCCGCTCCGCGCTGATGCGGCCGTTGTCGGCCATCTTCAGCAGCACGGTGTTGCGGGCCTCCAGCGCCGCCTGGGGATTGATGCAGGGGTCGTAGCCATTGGGGGAGGGCAGCAGCCCCACCAGCAGGGCCGCCTCCTCCACGCTGAGCTGGGCGGCGGGTTTGGCGAAGAAGCTGCGGGCGGCGTCCTCGAAGCCCCAGCCCACCCCCAGATACACCCGGTTCAGGTAGTTGAGCAGCAGGTCGTGCTTGCTGAAGCGGGCCTCTAGCTGCAGGGCCACCAGCAGCTCGCGCCACTTGCGCCCCAGGGTTTCCCCCTGCCCCACCTGTTCGGGGTAGAGGCTGCGGGCCAGCTGCTGGGTGAGGGTGCTGCCGCCCTCCAGCACCCGGCCCCCCAGCAGGTTCGTGGCCAGGGCGCGGCCGGTGCCGATCGGATCCACCCCCGGGTGCCACCAGAAGCGGCTGTCCTCGCTGGCCAGCAGAGCATCGATCAACAGCGCCGGATAGCTGGTGAGGGCCTGGTTCTCACGGTGCTGGCTGGACTCAGCCGCGCTGATGGGCTTGTTATTGCCGTCGTAGAGGGCCAGGGGACCCCGCACGCTGGCCAGGTTGCCCCGCACCGGCACCTGCAGCAGAGAGAGGCCCAGCAGCAGCAGGCCGCCGCCGGCCAGGGAGGCCAGGCCCAGGGTGCCGATGCGGGCGCTGCGCTGCAGCGCGGTTCGGCCGGGGCGGTGGAACACCAGCTCCGGCAGTTCCGAGGCCGACCCCGGGCCAAAGCGCACGCGGTCGCCATCGCACAGCAGCAGTTCCTCCACGCGGCGGCCTCGCCACCAGAGGCCGTTGGTGGATCCGTGATCGCGCAGCAGCCAGTCGCGGCCCCGCTGCTCCAGCAGGGCGTGCTGTTTGCTCACGGCGCTGTGGCCGATGCTCAGTTCGCAGGCCGGGTCGCGGCCGATCCGGTAGGTACCGCCCACCAGCGGCCGCTGCTGCGGGCTGGCGCCCGGCACCAGCAGCTCCAGGCTGGCCAGCCCCTGGCCGATCCCCTCAGTGCTCGCCATGGCTCGCTCGCCTCAGGAGATCGATGGCCAGGGCCGCCACCGCCAGGTTGATCGCCACATCGGCCAGGTTGAAGATCGGGAACTGGAAGGGCACGAACTCCAGGAAATCCACCACCGTGCCCAGTCGCCAGCGGTCGAGCCCGTTGCCGATGGCTCCCCCCAGCAGCAGGCCGATGCCCAGGGACTGCCAGCGGCGCAGGGGCGGGCTGGTCTGGATCCAGAGCACCAGGGCCACCGCCACCAGCAGGCTCACCAGCCCCAGCAGCGCCGTGTTGCCGCTCAGCAGGCTGAAGGCGGCGCCGGTGTTGAAGGTGAGCTGCAGCCGCAGGAGCCCCGGCACAAACGGCATGGGGCCCTGGCCGCTGAGCTGCTGCAGGGCCCAGGCCTTGCTGAGTTGATCCAGCAGCACCACCAGGGCTGCGCAGAGATAGGCCGGGGTGCGGCCGGCGCGGGAGCCCGCCATCACGACTCCACCAGCAGCAGGCGCCGCAGGGGCAGGGCCAGCACCGCCACGGCGCAGCACAGAAGCAGCTGGGGCAGGATCGGGCCGATGCTGTAGCTCATCAGCAGCTGGGGCAGGCCGCCGCCCCAGCGGCCAGCCAGCGCTCCCAGCAGCAGGTTGAGGATGCCGCAGGCCTGCAGGATCGCCAGGCCGATGATCGCGGCGCCCGCCAGGCTGAGCAGGTTGTCCATGCCGGGCTGTTTCGCCAGGCGCCCCGTGACCCAGGCGGCGGGCAGGAATCCCGCCAGGTAGCCGAAGCCCGGATCGAGCAGATACACCAGCCCCCCACCGGCGTGGAACACCGGCAGTTGGAACAGCCCCAGGCTGATGTAGGCCACTCCGGCCAGCATCGCCGCCCGGGGCCCGCACACCAGGGCGGTGAGCAGCAGGGCGGGCACCTGCAGGGTGATCGGCAGGCTGATCAGTTCGAAGCCGTTGGGCCCCATCCCCGGCAGGGCGGCCTGGATCAGACCGCCGGTGATGATCAGCAGCAGTCCGGCGATGGCACCGCTCCAGTTGGCAAGGGCGCGCACAGAAGGCCAGTCGGTGCGCCCATCCTGCAGGAGAGTGGGGCAACTGCAAACCGTCTGGTTCCGCCGCCGCCATGGAGACCCCGCAAGCCGGCCCCAACACCGCCCCTCCTGAGCCCGCGGCCCTGGAGATCGGTAGCCTGGTGCGGCTGCGGGAGTTGCCCTCTTACCTCAAAACCGCCGATGTGATGCCCATGCTGCGACCGCCGGATCTGGTGGATGCCGGCGAGCAGGGCCAGGTGGTGGGGCTCAAGGCCCTCGGCCAGCTGGCGGTGCGCTTCCGCCGCGGCACCTTCCTGCTGGAGAGCCGGCAGCTGGAGCTGGTGAGCGGCCCGGACTGACCGCCGCCCCTAGCTGAGACCCTGCCGTTGCCACACCCGCTCGGCGCTGGCGATCGCTGCGGACGGGCCGCAGAGGCTCAGGCAGGGGCTGCCCAGCAGCTCCCGGGCCACGGCGTGCAGATCGGCCGGGCTCAAGGTCGCCGCCTGCTCCAGGCAGCGATCGGCGAAATCAAACGGCAGCCCGTGGCCCAGCACCAGGGCATGGCGGTCGGCCAGCTGGCTGCAGGTCTGGCGGCCCAGGGCCTCCTGGCCCCGGAACTTGGCCAGGGCCAGCTCCAGTTCCTCCGGCAGCAGGGGCTGCTCCAGCAACCGCTGCCACTCCCGCAGCAGTTCCGTGGTGGCCTCCTCGGCCCGCTCACTGGAACTCGAGAGGTGGAACACGAACGGGGCCGCCCCCAGGCGCGCGGGGTAGTGCACGCCCACGTCGTAGGCCAGGCCATGTTCCTCCCGCAGGGCCACGAACAGCCGGCTCGACATGCCGATCCCCAGGTGGCAATGCAGCAGGCGCAGCGCCAGGGCCTGCTCGGAGCCCATCGGCACGGTGCTGGTGCCCAGCATCAGCACCAGCTGTTCGGTGTCGTCCTGGCTGGCGGCGAAGCGGTCGCCGCTGGTGCCGCCCGGCCCCGCCTGGCGCTGGGGCGGAACCGCGGCCCAGGCTCCAGCCTCCAGGCCGCTCAGCAGCAGCTCCTCCACGCCGTCGGGGATCCGACCCGCCAGCACCAGCACGGCACCGGAGCGGCCCAGTGCCCTGGCCTGGCGCATCAGGGCCTCCCGCCCCAGCTGTTGCAGGTCGGCCTCCACCCCCAGCGGGTCATGCCCGTAGGGCCCCAGGCCGTAGAGCTGCTGGCGCAGCTGGTCGTGGGCCAGTTGGAACGGATCCTCCTTCTGGCGCTGCAGGGTCTGCAGGTTGAGCTGGCGCTCCAGATCGATCTGGTCGTCCACCAGCCAGGGGCGCTGCACCAGCTGCAACAGCAGCGGCAGCAGCCGGGGGGCGTCGTCGCTGGCGCACTTGAGGCTGATCAGGGTGCCGTCTTCGCTGGCTTCACAGCGAAGGCCCGCCCCCAGGCCCTCCACCAGGTCGGCCAGGTCGTCGGCGCTGAAGCTCCCACAGCCGCGGCTCAGCACACCGGCCAGCAGCTGGGCCGCCCCCCGCTCACCGGTCGGATCGTCACTGCTGCCCCCCCGCATCCATAACTTGGCCGAGAGGATCGCTGGCCCGGGGCGGTGCAGCAGCCAAAGGGGGCAGCCGCCGGCCAGGGTGCGTTGTTCCACTTTCATGTCGGCACCGCCCGCAGGCAGAAGGCCCGCTGGGGATCCAGCAGCGGGATCAGCTCCCGGCTCAGGCGGGCGCTGTCCCAGCGGTCCATCCAGTCGAGCGGGGCCTGCAGGTTGTGGCGGCGGCCCCAGAGGCTGCTGTTGCCCACCAGGGCCGCCACCGAACCGGCCGCCTCCAGGCCGAAGCGGTAGCCATTGCCTACCAGTCGCTTGGCCCTGTCCAGCTCCGCCTCCGGCGGCGGTGTCTCCATCAGCTCACTCCACACCTGCTGCACCTCGCTCTGCACCTGATCCAGGTGGCCTGGATCGCACACCGCCTCCAGCAACACCAGGCTGCCGGCCTCCAGCACGTTCAGATCCAGATCGATGCTCTCCACCAGGCGCAGCTGCTCCCGCAGGCGTTGCACCAGACGGCTGCGGCGTCCCTCCGCCATCAAGGTGGTGAGCAGGTCACCGCCCACCACCGCATCCTGGTTGGCGGCGGCGGGCAGCTGCCAGGCCATCAGCAGCCGGGCCGCCTCCAGCCGCGGCAGTTCCAGGGTGCACTCCCCCGGCTGCAACTTCAGCGGCTCGGGTTGCCACGGCCCGCCGCCCGCCGGCAGCCGGGCCAGGGCCGAGGCCTCCAGGCGAGGCAGCAGCTGCAGCTCCTGCAGCGGGCCCGCCAGGGACAGGCAGCAGCGATCGGCGCGGTAGTGGGTGGCGTGGAAGGCCGCCATGGCCTCCGGCTCGTGGGCCTCCAGGGCCTCGCGGCGCCCCAGGATCGGCAGTCCGTAGGCGTGGTCCGGGCAGGCCCGCCGCAGCAGCTCCTGGAAGGCCACCTCCTCGGGCTGGTCCTCGCTCTGGGCCAGCTCCTCAAGCACCACCTGGCGCTCCATGGCGAAGTCGTCGGCATCGAGCCGGGGCTGCAGCACCAGCTCCAGCAGCAGCTCCAGGGCCTCGGCGGCCGCCGGCGGTGGAATCAGCACGTGGTAGTGCACGTCGTCGAAGCCGGTGGCGGCATTGCTGTTGCCCCCCAGGGCCTCCACCCGCCGATCGAACTCCCCGGCGGCCAGGCTGGTGCTGCCCTTGAAAACCATGTGCTCCAGGAAGTGGGCCAGCCCCGATTCCTGCTGCCGTTCCGTGGCGCTGCCGGCACGGCACCAGAAGTCGAGGCAGAGCACTGGAGCCTGGGGCAGATCCAGCTGCACCAGCTCCACCCCGTTGCTGAGCGGCTGCCGCTGCGGTTCCGGCAAGGGCGGCGGCGCAGGCGATGGCTGGAGGGGCAATGCCGTGACGGGCTGTGTCGAGAGTTCCATTCTGCTGGCAGGATCAGCGCTCTGTAGCCAGGGAGCACGCCGGTGACCTCTTCCGCCTTGGGGATCCATCCGCTGGTTGATGCCCTGGCCGACCGCATCCGCGCCTGCTGGGCCACCCTGCCCGAGCTGGAGCCCCTGGCGGTGGATCCCGAGCTGGAGGCCATCAGCGGCAGCCTCGATGGCGAAGACCTGTTCATCCGCAACGAGCTGCGCCGCAGCCGGGGCCTGCGCAAGCTGCACCTGGAAACGGCCCGTCTCGGCGCCGGCCTGCAGATCCTGCACTGCGTGTTCTTCCCCGATCCCCGCTACGACCTGCCGGTGTTCGGGGCCGACATCGTGGCCGGCCGGGGTGTGGTGTCGGCCGCGATCGTGGACCTCTCGCCGGTGAACGGCCAGCTGCCGGCCGCGGTGAGCCGGGCCCTCGAGGCCCTGCCGCCACGGCGCTTCAGCCAGGAGCGGGACCTGCCCGAGTGGGGCACGATCTTCTCCCCCCACGTGCGTTTCGTGCGGCCCGCCGATGCCGCCGAGGAGCAGGAGTTCATCGCCCTGGTGGCCGACTATCTCGAGGTGCTGGCCCAGGCCAGCCGCGCCGTGGAACCTCAGCCGATCGAGCACCCCGATACGGTGGATCGATATCACGGGCAGCTCTCGTATTGCCAGCAGCAGAAACGCAACGACAAAACCCGTCGGGTGCTGGAGAAGGCGTTCAACCCCCAGTGGGCGGATCGCTACATCGAAGAGTTGCTCTTCGACGACCCTCGTCCGCTGGTCTGATGCTGGCGCAACTCTGGCGTCGGCCCTGGCTCCTGGGGGCTGCCGCCCTGGTGGTGGTGATCGGCGCCTGCGTGCTGCTGCGGAGCAGGCCGGCGGCCAGGCCGCGACCTGCCGCACCACCCGTCCAGCTGCGGCCTGAGGCGGTGTCCGCCCTGGGGCGGCTCGAGCCGGCAGGCGATGTGCGCCGTCTCGCCGCGCCGATCACCGGCATGGCCGGCAGCCCGCGCATCACCGCCCTGCTGGTGCAAGAAGGGCAGCGGGTGACGCGCGGCCAGCTGCTGGCCAGCTTCGACAACCGGCCCGGGCTGCTGGCGGATCAGCGCCTGCTGCAGACCCGCATCGCCAACCTCAGCCAGCAGCTGGGGCTGCTGGAGCGCGACACCCGCCGCTACCGCACCCTGGCCCAGGGGGGGGTGACTCCCCGCGGCGACCTCGACAACCGCGAGATCAAGTTGATCGAGCTGCGCGGCCAGCTCACCCAGGCCCGCGCCCAGCTGGCCAAGGTGGAAACCGATCTGGTGCTCAGCGAGTTGCGCTCGCCGATCGATGGCACCGTGCTGCGGATCACGGCCCGCCCCGGTGAGCGGCCCGGCGATGACGGCATCCTCGAGATCGGCGCCACCGATCGGATGGAGGCGGTGGCCGAGGTGTACGAGAGCGATATCAGCCGGGTGCGCCCGGGCCAGACCGTGCGGCTGATCAGCGAGAACGGCGGCTTCGAGGGCACGCTCAACGCCCGGGTGCTGCGCGTGACGCCGCAGGTGCGCCAGCGCCAGCTGCTCTCCACCGATCCCACCGGCGATGCCGATGCCCGCATCGTGGAGGTGCGCCTGGCCCTCGATCCCGCCGATGCCGCCAAGGTGAACAACCTGGCCGGCCTGAAGATCATCGCCCGCTTCAACCCGTGAATCCCCTGGCCGCCGCCGCGGCCCTCTGGCGGGCGCGGCGCATCCCCCTCTCGTGGCTGCTGCTCACCCGCCAGCCCGTGCGTCTGCTGGTGGCCCTGGCCGGCATCAGCTTCGCGGGAATCCTGATGTTCATGCAGCTGGGCTTCCGCGATGGCCTGTTCGACGCCAGCGTGACGATCCACCGGCTATTCGACGCCGATCTGGTGCTGATCAGCCCCCGCTCCAGCAGCTCGGTGAGCATGGCCGGCTTCCCCCGCCGGCGCCTGGTGCAGGCCATGGCGGATCCCGCCGTGGAGGGGATCACGCCGGTGCACTGGAACCTGCTGCTCTGGCGCAACCCGCAGACCCGCGCCACCCGCTCGATCCTCACCCTGGGCTTTGAGCCCACCGATCCCCTGTTCACCGATCCGGCCCTGCCGGTGAAGGCGCGGCTGCTGCAGCAGCGGGGCCGGCTGCTGTTCGATCAGCGCTCCAGGCCGGAGTTCGGCCCCGTGGCGGAGTGGTTCAAGGCCGGCCGCACCGTGGAGAGCGAGATCTCCGGCAAGCGGGTGCGGGTGGCGGGCCTGGTGGAGCTCGGCACCTCCTTCGGCGCCGACGGCAACCTGCTGGTGAGCAGCGAGACCTACCTCGATCTGCTGCCCAACACGCCGCCCGGCAGCATCGAGGTGGGGCTGATCCGGTTGAAGCCGGGCTCAGATCCCGCCGCCGTGCTGGCCCGCCTGCGCCAGACCCTGCCCAGCGATGTGAGCGTGCTCACCAAGCAGGGCTTCATCGAATTCGAGCAGAACTACTGGCGCAACAGCACCTCGATCGGCTTCATCTTCACCCTGGGCGCCGCCATGGGCTTCGTGGTGGGGTGCGTGATCGTGTATCAGATCCTCTACTCCGATGTGAGTGATCACCTGCCGGAGTACGCCACCTTGATGGCCATGGGATATCGGCTCACGTCGCTGCTGGGGGTGGTGGCCCGGGAAGGCCTGCTGCTGGCGGTGTTCGGCTACCTGCCGGCCTACGCCGCCGGCCAGGGCCTCTATCTGCTGGTGCGCAACGCCACCCAGCTGCCGGTTTCGATGGATACCACCCGTGCTCTCACGGTGTTCACCATGATCCTGGTGATGTGCATGGCTTCGGCCGCCCTGGCGATGCGCCGCCTGGCGGATGCCGATCCGGCTGAGATCTTCTGAGAGGGCGGCAGCTTCGCAGCGCATGACAGCAATGGCGATCGACATCGCGGGCCTCAATCACTGGTACGGCTCCGGCTCCACCCGGCGCCAGGTGCTGCAGGGGGTGGACCTGGCTGTGGCCCCGGGTGAAGTGGTGCTGCTCACCGGCCCCTCCGGTTGCGGCAAGACCACCCTGCTCACCCTGGTCGGTGCCCTGCGGATGGTGCAGGAGGGCCAGGTGCGGGTGCTGGGGGAGGAGCTGGCCCACTCCAGCCGCGGCCTGCGCCAGCAGCTGCGCCGCTCGATCGGCATGATCTTCCAGGGCCACAACCTGCTGCGTTGCCTCACCGCTGAGCAGAACGTGCAGATGGGCGCCGATCTGCTGCCGGGCCTCAGCTACCGGGCCCGCCGCGACCAGGCGCGCGAGTGGCTGCGCTCGGTGGGGCTCGGCGACGAGCTCCACAAGTTGCCCCACGATCTCTCCGGCGGCCAGAAGCAGCGGGTGGCCATCGCCCGCGCCCTGGCGGCCCATCCACGCCTGCTGCTGGCCGATGAACCCACCGCCGCCCTCGATTCGCGCACGGGCCGGGAGGTGGTGGAGCTGCTGCAGCGCCTGGCCCGCGACCAGGGCTGCGCCGTGCTGATGGTGACCCACGATCCCCGCATTCTCGACATCGCCGATCGGCTGCTGCGGATGGAGGACGGCCGCATCGTGGCGGTGAGCTGATCGGTTTCTTCGACCCTGCTCCGCCCACCATTCAGTAGGGTGGTTGTTCTCCACAAGGACCAGCCGCCGCTATGGCCAAGCGCCGCAACCTCAAGAAGGAAAAGCAGGAGCGCAATCGCGCCTACGCCCGCAAGTTCAAGAAGCGCAAGCTGCGCAACGACGGCCGCGGTGAAGGCGCTGGCAACGGCGTCACAGGTACCGCCAACAACGGTGGCGCTGCCGACTGATCGGGACCTTCCCGAATTGCTCTTGAGTGGGGATCCTGCGGGGTCCTCTTTTTTTGCCCGTCCCCCGTCGACCTGGCCATGTTTCTCAGCGTCGTCATCCCCACCTACAACCGCAGGCCGATCCTCGAGAAGTGCCTCAGGGCCCTGGAGCGGCAGCGGCTCGAGGCCCCGATCGAGGGCTATGAGGTGGTGCTGGTGGACGACGGCTCCACCGATGAGACGGTGGCCTGGATCCAGGCCGAGGCGGCCAACTACCCCCATGTGCGCCTGATCCAGCAGGACCACGGCGGCCCGGCCGCGGGTCGCAATCGCGGCGTGGAGCAGGCCCGTGGCGATGTGATCGTGTTCATCGACAGCGATCTGGTGGTGACGGAGACGTTCCTGCTCAGCCATGCCCGCGCCCTGGCCCAGCACTGGCAGCGCACGGGCAACCGGCTTTGCTTCACCTATGGCGCGGTGATCAACACCGCCAACTTCGAGAGCCCCACCAGCGAGCCCCACAAGCTGCGCGATCTCTCCTGGGCCTATTTCGCCACCGGCAACGTGGCGATTGATCGTGAGGTGCTGGAAACCAGTGGCCTGTTCGACACGCGTTTCCGCCTCTATGGCTGGGAAGATCTGGAGCTGGGGGAACGGCTGCGCCGCATGGGCGTGGTGTTGATCCGCTGCCCCGAGGCGGTGGGCTACCACTGGCACCCGCCCCTCAGCCTGGAACAGATCCCACGTCTGATCCAGGTGGAGGGCGAACGGGCCAAGATGGGGCTGGTGTTCTTCCGGAAGCACCCCACCCGTCGGGTGCGCTTCATCATCCAGTTCACCCTGCTGCACCGGCTGCTCTGGGAGCTGCTCACCCTGGGGGGGCTCCTCAACGAGCGCAGCCTGCGGCCGCTGCTGGCCTGGCTGATCCGCCAGGGCAAACCGGGGCTGGCGATGGAGCTGCTGCGGCTGCCGCTGAATCGCATCGGCGTCCGCGCGCTCTATGCCGAGGCCCGGGCGGAAGGCTTGCGCTGACGGCCGTTTGATAGGGTGCCGGAGTCCAACTTCACTCCGCACACCTGCATGTTTCGGGTGACCGAGGGCACGGCAGCCGCCGAGCTCGGTGTCCCTGGCAGGTGGAGGCGAACCCGAAACCCCACAACCCAACCATGGCCGTTGTCACTCTCGCCGAAATGATGGAGGCGGGTGCCCACTTCGGGCACCAGACTCGCCGCTGGAACCCCAAGATGTCGCGCTACATCTATTGCGCGCGCAATGGTGTTCACATCATCGACCTCGTGCAGACCGCCGTCTGCATGAACAACGCCTACAAGTGGACCCGCAGTGCCGCCCGCAGTGGCAAGCGCTTCCTGTTTGTTGGCACCAAGAAACAGGCTTCCGAGGTGATCGCCCAGGAGGCCACCCGCTGCGGCGCCGCCTACGTGAATCAGCGCTGGCTGGGCGGCATGCTCACCAACTGGACCACGATGCGCGCCCGCATTGACCGGCTGAAGGACCTGGAGCGCATGGAGAGCTCCGGCGCCATCGCCATGCGTCCCAAGAAGGAAGCGGCCGTGCTGCGCCGTGAGCTGGAGCGCCTGCAGAAGTACCTGGGCGGCCTCAAGAACATGCGTCGCCTGCCCGACGTGGTGGTGCTGGTGGACCAGCGCCGGGAAACCAACGCCGTGCTCGAGGCCCGCAAGCTCGATATCCCCCTGGTGTCGATGCTCGACACCAACTGCGATCCCGACCTCTGCGACGTGCCCATCCCCTGCAACGACGACGCCGTGCGTTCCGTGCAGCTGGTGCTGGGTCGTCTGGCTGATGCCATCAACGAGGGTCGCCACGGCGCCAGCGATCAGCGCGGCGGCTACGACGACGAGGAAGGCTGAGCTTCTGCGGCGCCGTCGCCCAAGGCCGCTGCCGCGCTATCTGCCGTTCCGGAGCTTCCCTGAGGGGGGCTCCCTGATGGGATGAGGTCAACACCGTTCCCCATCGCCCCGATATTCCCCAATCCCAGAAACCATGGCTGAGATTTCCGCCAAGCTTGTGAAGGAACTGCGCGACGTGACCGGCGCAGGGATGATGGACTGCAAGAAGGCCCTGTCGGAGACCAAGGGCGACAAGGACAAGGCCGTCGAGTGGCTGCGCCAGAAGGGCATCGCCTCCGCTGAGAAGAAGTCGGGCCGCACCGCCGCCGAGGGCGCCATCGGCAGCTACATCCACACCGGCGCCCGGGTGGGTGTGCTGGTGGAAGTGAACTGCGAAACCGACTTCGTCGCCCGCGGTGACGTGTTCCAGGAGCTGCTGCGCAACGTGGCCATGCAGATCGCGGCCTGCCCCAGCGTGGAGTACGTCACCACCGAGGAGATCCCCGCCACCGTGGCCGAGCGGGAGAAGTCGATCGAGATGGGTCGTGACGACCTGGCCGGCAAGCCCGAGCAGATGAAGGAGAAGATCGTGGAGGGTCGCATCGCCAAGCGCCTCAAGGAGCTGGCTCTGATGGATCAGCCCTACATCAAGGACAGCAGCATCAACGTGGGCGAGCTGGTGAAGCAGGTTGCCGGCAAGGTGGGCGAGAACATCCAGGTGCGTCGCTTCGTGCGCTTCAACCTCGGCGAGGGCATCGAGGTGGAGAAGCTGGACTTCGCCGCGGAAGTGGCTGCCATGCAGGCCGCCTGAGCCTCCCCTTGCACCCCAACGCCCAGCCCCTGGAGGAGGCCCAGCGCCAGCTCTCCCTGTTGCTGCGGCAGCAGGAGCAGCTGGCCCCTGGTCTCTACCGCGAGCTGGCCCTCTATCTCCAGGTGCTGCGTGAGGGCCTGCTGCATGCCGTGCAGCAGGCCTGTTTTCATCTCGCCACCCAGGTGGTGCCCGAGCGCTACGGGCAGCTGGCTGAGGACCGTCGCCACACCCTGCAGCGCCGGCTGGTGACGCTGGTGAAGCGCTGCAACGCCCTGCTCACGGTGGAGCAACTGATGGGGCTGGCCGCCCAGCAGCAGCGCCGGCAGCGACGCCGGGAGGCCCGCCGGCGTGAGCAGGCACTGGAGTCCTTCCTGGCTGGAGCCCCGCAGGAGCCCACGGCCCCCGGCGAGACCACTGCCCCCGGCGAGACCACGGCCCCCGGCGAGACCACGGCCCCACAACCCGCCGCTGGGCAGCCCGGTCCCGCCGGTTCCGTCACCCTCGGCCTCGATCTGCCCCTCTCCGCCGACCTGTTCGAAGCCGGTGTGCCGGGCCTGGCCGATCTGCATTCGGAGTTGACGGAGCGCCCGGAGCCTCCGGAGCGCCCGGAGCCTCCGGAGCGCCCGGAGCCACAGGCGTCTGCGGTGCCTTCGGAATCCCGTGCCGCTGCCGGTGAGGAACTGCAGCTGTTGCAGTCGCTGTTTTCGATGGCCGCCGAGGGCCTTGGGGATCCGGCGGAGCCTCGGCCTGCCCGGGCTGTTGCTGCTGCTCTTGCCTCTGCTGACGCTCCTTCCGCCGACCAGGCCGCCACCGCGACCCAGCTACCCCGAGATCCTCTGGTGCAGCTGCGCTGGTGGGGGCATTTCGACCAGGCCCTCAGCCAGCGGCTGCGCACCCTCTCCCATGCCGTGAATGTGGAGCTGCTGCGGCTGGGACTGGCCCAGGCCCTGCTGCCCGTGACGCTGCTGGATGCGGTGCTGCAGGGCCAGGTGGAGGCCCAGCCGGCCCCCGCCAACCTGCTGCGGCTGCCGTTGCCGCTACCAACCTCCGGCGGGCCTGTGCCGGAGGTGATGGCCCTGTTGCTGCGGCCCTCTGATCTGGAGTTCGACCAGCCCAAGCTGCGCCACTGCCGCAAGCGTCTGGAGCAACGCCGCCGAGAATTGAAGACAATGGCGCAGCGATACCGCTACTGGCAGCGGCGGTTGGCAGCCCTCGAGGCGGAGCAGCAGTGGTTCCAGGACAGTGCCCAGCACCAGAGCCCCCAGGCGAATCCCTAGGTCAGTCCCAGGGGGTTGAGGCCTGGCTGCGGCCGCTGCAGCAGGGGCTGCAGCTGGAGGCGGACCGCGGCTTCGGGAACCTGGAGGGCCGGCGGGAGCGGTTCAGTGCCTTCCTGGAGCGGGCGTTGCGTCAGCACCCCAGCGGCCTGCCGCCCCACCAGAGCCAGGCCCTGGAGCAGTTGGCAGCCGGGTTTGAGCGCTACGGGCAGGAGTCCCTCGCCCGGCGCCAGAGCCTGGTGCGTCGCACCCGCCAGACCCTGCATGAACTGCAGCGCTCCCTGCAGCCCCCCAGCCCGGTGGCACCGCCGCGGCTGCGGCTGGTGGCCTCCGGACGCCCCGAGGGACAGCCGCAGTCGCTGGATCCCGACACCCCCCTGGGCCAGATCCGCGGCGTGGGGCCGAAAACCGCCGAGAAGCTGGCGGCCCTGGGGCTCTTCCTCGCCCGCGACCTGCTGCGCCACTACCCGCGCGACTACCTCGACTACGCCAACCTGGTGCGCATCGCCGCCCTGGTGCCCGGCACCACCGCCACGATCGTGGCCACGGTGCGCCGCGCCCACAGCTTCACCAGCCCCCGCAACCCCAACCTCTCGATCCTGGAGCTGCAGCTGGCCGATGTCACCGGCCGGCTCAAGGTGGCCAAGTTCTTCGCCGGCAAGCGCTTCTCCTCCCCCGCCTGGCTCAAGGCCCAGCAGCGCCAGTTCCCCCCGGGCGCCACGGTGGCGGTGAGCGGCCTGGTGAAGGAAACCCCCTATGGCCCTGTGTTTCAGGACCCGCTGATGGAGGTGCTGGCCAGCCCCCAGGCGCCGGTGCAGAGCGAGCAGATTGGCCGGTTGCTGCCGGTGTATGGGCTCACCGAGGGCCTCACGGCCGATCGGTTGCGGGCCGCCATCAAACCGGTGCTGGCGGCTGCAGCTGGCTGGGGCGATCAGCTGCCGGCCCGGTTGCTGGAGCAGGAGGGGCTGGTGGATCTGCCCACGGCCCTCACCCAGATCCATCGGCCGGATCACCAGCAGAGCCTGACGGCCGCTCGCCGGCGGCTGGTGTTCGATGAGTTTCTGCTGCTGCAACTGGGGCTGCTGCAGCGTCGCCGGGAGCTCACCAGCCGCCCCGCCCCGCCCCTGGCCCGGCCGGATGCCGCTGGCCCCCGCAGCCTGATGGCCGCCTTCCTGGAGCTGCTGCCCTTTCCCCTCACCGGCGCCCAGCAGCGGGTGCTGGCGGAGATCCGTGCCGATCTGGCCCGGGAGCAGCCGATGGCCCGGCTGGTGCAGGGGGATGTGGGCAGCGGCAAGACCGTGGTGGCCATCGCCGCCCTGCTCACCGCCATCGATGCTGGCTGCCAGGGGGCACTGATGGCCCCCACCGAGGTGCTGGCGGAGCAGCACTACAAGAAACTCTGCGAGTGGCTGCCGCAGCTGCATGTGAGTTGCGCCCTGCTCACCGGTTCCACCCCGGCGCGGCGCCGGCGCGAGCTGCTGGCGGATCTGGCCAACGGCAGCCTGAAGCTGCTGGTGGGAACCCACGCCCTGCTGGAGGATCCGGTGCAGTTCGCCCGCCTCGGTCTGGTGGTGGTGGATGAGCAGCACCGCTTCGGGGTGGCCCAGCGCAACCGCCTGCTGGACAAGGGCCTGCAGCCACACCTGCTCACCATGACGGCCACCCCGATCCCCCGCACCCTGGCCCTCTCGCTGCACGGTGATCTGGAGGTGAGCCAGATCGATGAGCTGCCGCCCGGCCGCACCCCGATCCGCACGGCCATGCTGCCCGCGGCTGAGCGGGAGCAGGCCTACGGCCTGATCCGCCAGGAGGTGGCCGCCGGCCAGCGGGCCTATGTGGTGCTGCCCCTGGTGGAGGAATCGGAAAAGATGGATCTGCGCTCTGCGGTGGAGGTGCATCGCCAGCTGCGGGAGGAGGTGTTTCCCGACCTCACGGTGGGCCTGCTCCATGGCCGCATGGCCAGCGCCGATAAACAGGCCGCCATCGGCGCCTTCGCCCGGGGCGAGAGCCACGTGCTGGTGAGCACCACGGTGGTGGAGGTGGGGGTGGATGTGCCGGAGGCCAGCGTGATGGTGATCGAGCACGCCGATCGCTTCGGCCTGGCCCAGCTGCACCAGCTGCGGGGCCGCGTGGGCCGTGGGGCGGCGGCCAGCCACTGCCTGCTGATCAACGACAGCCGCAATGCCCTGGCCCGCCAGCGGCTGGAGGTGTTGGTGCACTCCACCGATGGCTTCGAGATCGCCGAGATGGACCTGCGGCTGCGGGGTCCGGGGGCGGTGCTGGGCACCCGCCAGAGCGGGTTGCCGGATCTGGCCCTGGCCAGCCTCACCGACGACGGCGAGGTGCTGGAGCAGGCCCGCACGGTGGCCCAGCGGCTGATGGCCACCGATCCCGAGCTCCGCCAGCACCCCGGCCTGGCTCGGGTGCTGGCGGAGCAGCGCCACCGGCTCAGCCAGGGAGCCCGGCTGAACTGATGCGCCGCTGTGCGCTCACTGGCAACGCGCTGTCCAGTAGCGAACCCGTTGATTGCTGGGGAAATAGCTGACGCGGTTCAGCCCACACACCTGCTGCCCGTTGGCGCGTTCAATGCGCACGGTTCCCGCAAGGCAGGTGAACACCGGCAGCCGATAGGGGGAGTGGGCGGCACTCTGATCGGAGCATTGAGCCAGCTGGCTGAAGGTCACCCGCTTGGCATCGGGCCAGTTCTGGCGGGCATTGAGCCAGCGCTGAAAGGCAGAGGGCACGGGGTCGAAGGGCAGGGCCAGGGCCGGCGTCGCCAACAGGGGGGTGAGCATCGCTCCAGGACCCATAACGGCACCCAGCAGAGCGGCCAGGGCGGAAGCGCGGTGTTTCAGCATCGTTCTTCGGTGTGTTTGTTGAGGTTCAGCGGCTGGAGCCAGGGCGCATCAGGCGCTGCAGCTGGCGACTTTCGAGTTCCAGGACGCGGCGGGCGAAGTCCGGATCGCGGTCGAGCACCGCGTCGAAGCAATCCACGGGTACCGCCAACAGTCGGGTGTGCTCCTGGGTGGCCACAATGCGCGACTCCACGGTGCCGTGGCTGAGCACCTCCAGCTCATCGAGCACCTCTCCAGGCCTGAGCTGCTCCATCCACGGCCCCGCTTCGCTGTGGCGCTGGATGCCTGCCTCCCCCTCGATCAGCAGCAGCAGTTCGCGGCAGGTGTCGCCGGCCTCCGTGATCACCTCGCCACGGCCGTAGCTGCGCAGTTCCGCGTGCTCGGCCAAGGTCTCAAGGGTGTCGGCCCAGGTGCGACGGAAAAAGTCGCTGGTGCTGAGGAACACCCGCTTCTCCAGGGCTGGGTTGCCGCAGAGTTCGGGAACGTCATCGCCGGCTTCAAGCAGCCAGCGGGCCGTATTCCGCAGCAGCGCCGGGCCATCTGTCGCCACCAGGCCTGTCGCCAGGGTCTGGCCCCGCTCCCGGTCGAGCCGGGTGAGCAGGAACAGGGCCGCAGCTGCCAGGGTGGCGTTGCGATCCTGAACCAGAGCCTCCAGGTTCCCCACCGTGCGGCTCAGCGGGATCGCGATGGAACAGGTGGCCGGGATCGAACCGGGTTCCCGTAGAGCCGCCAGCACACCAGCCGGCAGCACCTCGGCCCAGTTCGTCTGCTCCAGCATCTCCTGCAGGATCAGCGGTGAGGCCTGTTGCAGCGCGGCCACGAGGGCCCCAACGGCGGGATCGTCCTGCAGCTCCGCCAGACACTCCAGGATGCTGCGCACGGCGAGTTCCTTGCGGAAGCGGAGGTGATCGCTCAGCAGGGCCAGCACGAACGGCGACTCCCGCATCCCCGGCTGGTGCAGACAGCGGTAGGCCTCGATCAGCTCCGGCAGGCGCTGCAGCAGCAACTGGGCCTTCTGGGCCGCGCCGGCGCTGCGCGAGAGACCGGCCAGGATCAGCTCCTCCTCCTGCGCTGACACGGCGAAGTCCCTCTGCAGTGCCCGCCGGGCTACGCCGTCATCACGCTGCAGCGCCATCAACCGTTCCAGGGAGCGGCGGTAACCGCTGAGCCGCAGTTGGTTCTCCAGGCTGCGCCGTTGCTGGGGGTCGAGCAGGGAGGGATCCTCCACGCCGAGTTCCTCCAGCAACTGCTGGTGTTCGTCGTCGCTGATGCCCAGCTCCCGCCGCATCTGTTGCAACACCTCCAGGCTGCTGGCGGCGTTCACGTAGCCCTCCTCCAGGGCCTCCCGCACCACACCCTTGTAGGCCTGGTGCCGCTTCTGGCGACTGAAGCCCGGCAACACCTTGGCCAGCACATACACCTCATGGGTGTTGAGGTCGTTGAGCGAACGGCCGTCGAGATAGCTGCCCAGATCGAGCCCCAGCTGGGCCAACTGCTTGCGGAAGCGATTGGCCAGCTTTTCGCGGCTGTAGAGATCCGGGCTGCGTCGCCAGGCCTTCACCAGCCACAGCGTGCTGGTGGCCACCACCAGCAGGTCAAACACGTACTGAACCCAGTTGGGCAGCAGCAGCAGGATCGGTCGGCCGCCAAACAGGAAGAACAGGTTGAACACCATCACCGTGGCAAGCACGAACACCCGGTGGCGAATCTCCTGTTTGGTCAGCGGGCTGCCCTGCCGCAGGGCCCGGGAGCGCCAGCGGTGTTCGATCCAGCGCCCCAGCCGCCAGCCGCCCCAGGTGCAGAGGCCCAGGGTGATGGGAACCGCCACCAGGCGCGGCACGTTGATCGCCTGGCCGAACAGATAGAAGCCTGGGCTGAGCAGCAGGCTCAGTTGATCCTGTTGGCGGGCCCAGGCCCCGGAGTAGTAATAGTCCCAGTTGCCGGCATAGAGGTAGTAGTAGAGGAAATAGCCCACTACAAGCCCCACGTAGCCATAGCGTTCAAAGCTGAAGGTCCTTCTCTCCAGCCGGGCCCAGTACATCCGCTCGGCATCGATGTCGATGCAGGGCTGCTGACAGGCCACGCAGGCACTCTGCTCGCTGCCATCCGGCCGGACGGTGCGGCACATCGACTGGGTGATCGGTTGGGGGCTGGTGTGGGCCTGACTGCCCAGCAGCCCGGAAGGGGTGGAGTAGATGCTCTGCACCGGAGCCATCGGACAGAAGTATTGGCACCAGGCCTTGCCGCCGTAGAGCCAGCCCACCACCATGGCGGCGGTGATGGTGAACAGCAGCCACCCCGCCAGCACGAGCCGGTCGGCATTGAAGAACAGGATGCGACCGCACAGCCCGATGAACAGCCAGCCGAACTGGAACTGGCTGTAGTGCCTGGCGAGCCACGACTCAGGTGCCACCTTGGCCTGCTGGCGCTGTATCCCCAGGGCCCGTGCCAGCTGGGAGAGGAACGCCAGCGGGCAGATGCGGCGCCACAGCTCGTGACCGAACACCAGCAGGATGAAGATCGCCGCGGGCACCACGGCACCCCAGAACAGCGTGGTGCCCAGGGGATAGGGCCCCTCCACGAGGCACGAACCCTGCACCGTCACACAGCCCTGGGGCAGCCGGAACAGGCTCCAGGGGTGATTGGCCTGGGTCAGGGTTGGCGACCAGGGGTCGTAGAACAGCGAGCCGATGATCAGCAGCCAGCTGATCGTGAGCAGCCAGCGGATCCCGTGCATCCGGCGCTCAGTTGGCGTCGTCGTCATGGGCGAAGCGGTTATAGAGGAAGTCGAGGGCGTTGTTTCGCAGTTCGTAGTACTTGGGATCTTCCATGATGTCCTCGCGACTGCGTGGACGCGGGAAATCAATCGTGAGCACTTCGCCGATACCGGCGGCGGGTCCGTTGGTCATCATCACCAGTCGATCCGCTAGAAACAGCGCTTCGTCGATGTCGTGGGTGATCATCAATACCGTGCATTTCTGGGTGTTCCAGATCTGCAGCAGTTCCTCCTGCAATTCCTCCTTCGTGATGGCATCCAGGGCGCCGAAGGGTTCATCGAGGATCAGCACCTCAGGCCGGATCGCCAGGGCGCGAGCGATGGCCACTCGTTGTTTCATGCCGCCGGAGATCTGGGTGATGGTCTTCTCGGCCGCTGCCGTGAGTCCCACCATGGCCAGGTGCTCCATCACGATGTCGCGTTTTTCGCGTTCGCTCAGTTCGGGCTTCACCGAGTCGATGGCGAGTGCCACGTTGTTGTAGGCGCTGAGCCAGGGCAGCAGCGCATAGCCCTGGAACACCACCATGCGATCGGGGCCAGGCCGCTGGATCGGCGCGCCCTTGAGCAGCACCTGGCCACTGGTGGGTCTGGCAAATCCCGACACGGTGTTGAGCAGGGTGCTCTTGCCGCAGCCGGAATGGCCGATCACACAGATGAATTCACCGGCCTCCACGTTGAAGTTGATGTTCTCCAGCACGGAATAGGGACCCTTGGGAGTGGGGTAGGCCAACCCCATCCCCTCGAAGCGAAGCAGAGGTTCAGCCTGGGAGGCGTTCGGGCGGCCCTGGAGCGAGAGAGTGGCGGTCATGATGCGGCGTTGGCGATGGGGGCAGGTACGCCGATCGGGATCTCGGCGATGCTGAAGTCCTTGTGGATCGAGAGCTGATTGAGGTAGCCGATCGGGTCGTCGGCGTTGAACGGCACCCCGTCGAACAGGGCGATACCGCCCCGCTGGTACGACACGTCGTCGAAGCCCAGTTCGCGGGCTGCGGTGCTGTACACCCCCACCGAACACACCCGCTCGAGGATTTCCACGTAGTTGCGGGGAAAGGGAACCTCGCTCCAGCGGGCCAGCTGGGTGAGGATCCAGAGGTGCTCACTGCGGCTGGGGCGATTCACCCCGGGGCCGAAGAACAGGGTGTGGGGTGCCGCCTCTGTGTTGTCCTCGGTGTCGTCGCAGCAGCCGGCCGCCACGCCGAAGCGGATCAGTTCCGGCTTCATGCCCAGGTAGCGGCGGTCGCTGAGCAGCAGGCTGAGTTCCTGCCAGTGGGCCGGATCGGCGCAGTAGCGGCAGGCCTCCAGCAGTGCCTTGGTGAGGGCGATGTGGGTGTTGGGATAGGCCAGGGCCCAGTCCTCCCGGGCCCCGAGCACCTTGCCGGGATGGCCCGACCAGATCTCCAGGTCGCCCACGATCGGGAAGCCATGCCGTTCCCGCTCGGCGCGCACGTTCCACGGTTCGCCCACGCAGTAGCCATCGATGGAGCCGTCCTTGAGGTCGGCCAGCATCTGGGCCGGCGGCAGGGTCTGCAGGTGCACGTCGCGGTCGGGGTCGATCGCGTTCGACGCCAGCCAGTAGCGCAGCAGCAGATTGTGCATCGAGGCCGGATGCACGATGCCCAGGGTGTGGGGCTCGCGGTTGGTGCGCAGCAGGTAGTCGCGATAGTCGGCCACGCTGCGCACCCCCTGTTCCGCCAGGCGGCTGGCCAGGGTGATGCCGTTGCCGTTGCGGCTCAGGGTGAGGGCTGTCACCACCGGCGTGGGTTCGCCGCCATGGCCGCCCGCCGTCATCCAGGTGGGCATTCCGGAGGGCATCAACGCCGCGTCCAGGGTGCCGTCCAGGAGTCCGTCGGTGATGCCGCGCCAGCTCGTCTCCCGCACCAGCTGAACCTCATCGAGACCATGCTTGGCGAACAGCCCCTTGGCCTCGGCCACCGCCAGCGGCGCGCAGGCGGCGAGGGGGATGAAGCCCAGATCCAGGTTCACTTTCTCCAGGCCATGGCGGGCCAGCACCTTGTGGGGCTTGGCCTGCCACTGCTTCACCCGCTTCTGGCGGTTGAGGAAGTAGATGATTTCGGAGCGCAGGCTGTAGTAACTCGGGTGGTGCACCACCGTGAGCCGCTGCCGTGGCCGTGGGATGTCCACCTCGAGGATGCCGCCGATCTTCGAGCCGGGCCCGTTGGTGAGCATCACGATCCGGTCTGAGAGCAGCACCGCCTCATCCACGTCGTGGGTCACCATCACGGCGGTGAGTTCATGCTCATTGCAGATCTGCATCAGCTTCTCCTGCAGATTGCCGCGGGTGAGGGCATCGAGGGCGCCGAACGGCTCATCGAGCAGCAGCAACTTGGGCTTGATCGCCAGCGCACGGGCGATGGCCACCCGCTGGCGCATCCCGCCGGAGAGCTGCAGCGGTGGCTTGTCCGCCGCATGGGCCAGGCCCACCATGGCGATGTGCTCCTCCACCACGGCGTTGCGCTCGCTGCGCGAGAGATCGGGCAGTACCTCATCCACCGCCAGGGCGATGTTCTCGCGCACCGTGAGCCACGGCAGCAGCGAGTAGTTCTGAAACACCACCATCTTGTCGGGGCCGGGGCGCTTCACGGTTTCGCCGTCCAGCAGAACCGTGCCGCCGGTGGGTAGATCCAGGCCGGCGATCATGTTGAGCAGGGTGCTCTTGCCACAGCCGGAATGGCCGATCAGCGAAACGAATTCACCCTTGCGGATCTCAAGGTCGATGCCCTTGAGGGCCAGATACTGGCCACCGCCGCTGAGAGGAAAGGTCTTGGCAACATCCTGAACGGCAACGAGTGTGGTCATGGCGTGGTTGTAGAGAGCATGGTGCAGAAAGTCAGGTCAGCTGGATCAGCGGCCGGAAGCGAGGCGGGTCTGCAGCCAGGCCATGAAGCGATCCAGAATCAGGCCGATGGCGCCGATCCAGATCACGCCCAGCACAATCTCGGACACGTAGCCGTTCTGATTGGCATCCCAGATGAAGAAGCCGATGCCGGGGGTGCCGGGCATCACGATCTCGGCCGCGATGATCGCCAACCAGGCCAGACCGATCGAGATGCGCAGGCCGGTGAAGATGTAGGGAAGCGCGGAAGGAATCAGGATCTTCGTGAAGAACCGCTGCTTCGACATCTGCAGCACCAGGGCCACGTTGCGGTAATCCTGTGGGATCTGCCGTACGCCCTCGGCCGTGTTGATCAGAATCGGCCAGATTGAGGTGATGAAGATCACGAAAATGGCCGCTGGCTGGTTCTGCTGGAACATCACCAGGGCAATCGGCACCCAGGCGAGTGGCGCCACCATGCGCAGGAATTGAAACAACGGGTCGAAGGCACGGTTGAGCGTCTGGCTCAATCCCACAGCGATACCCGCCGCGATCCCAATCACGGCCGCCAGCGTATAGCCAAGGGCCACGCGGCTGAGGCTGCTCATCGTGTGCAGGAACAGGCCCTTGTCGAGCCCGCCCCTGTCAAAGAATGGATAGAGAAGCAGTTCGCGGGTGCGCTCCTCTGTCCAGAGGCTCAGGGGCCCACTCAGCTTGGTGAGGCCAAGGCTGGAGCTGAGCTGCCAGAAGATCAGGAATCCGCCGATGCCGAAGATCGGCGGCAGGATCGTTTTGCGGTTGCGCTTCCACCACTGGGCGAGAGAGAAGCCGGAGCTGGGGGCTGGGGTCATGGGAGTGTTCGGGAGATGGGATGGATGGAGAGTGGGGTTCAGCTCTTGATCTTCAGGCTGTTGAGATAGGCCTGAGGGTTGCTGGGGTCGTAGACGGTGCCGTCGAAGAAGATTTCCTGTCCACGGCTGGACGAGCTGGGAATATCCTTGGCAGGCAGCCCGAGTTCCTTGGCGGCCTTCAACCAGAGGTCGTCACGGACAACCCGGTTGTTGATGGCTTCGGCCTGCTGGATGGTGTCTACGGTGCCGGGGTAGAACTTCCAGCGGAGCGATTCAATCAGGAACCACAGGGTGAGGCTCTTGTAGGGGTAGGAGATCACCCCTCGATCGCTGTTCCAGTAGAGCGGACCCAACTTGGGATTGGTTTCAGGCGTGCCCTTGACTCCAATCCTGTATTGGCCCTTCAGCGATTCCTCCAATACCGGCTGGGGCACGTTGAACCACTTGCGCGAGCTCAGAAGGTTGGCGGCTTCGTTCTTGTTTTCAGCTTTGTCGAGCCACATCTGGGCTTCGATCAACCCCTTGAGCAGGGCCACGGCAGCCTTGGGATGCTTGTTCACCCAGTCGGAGCGAACGGCCAGATATTCTTCGGGGTGTACCTTCCAGATCTGGGCGGTGGTGGCAGCCAGATAGCCGATGTCTTGTCGGCTGATCCGGGAGGGCCAGGGATCCCCCGTGGAGAAGGCCTCCATAGTGCCGTTCTTCATCCCCTGCAGGGTTTCCGGCGCGGGAACGGTGAGGAGTTCCACGTCTTTGTTGGGGTTCACGCCCCCCGCCGCCAGCCAGTAGCGGATCCAGATGTCCTGATTGGCTCTGGGGAAGGTGTAGGTGGCACGGAACTTGCGACCTTGCTTCTGCTGGAAGCTCTGGAAGAACCCGGGCGACGAGGCCTTGAGATCAACGCTGAGGTTGCCATCCTTAACCGTATTGGCAGCTGCGATGCCATTGCCCTGGCTCATCAGCATCGCCAGGATCACCATCGGCACCTTTTTGCCATTGGTGATGGCTCCCTCACTGATCATCTGGGGCATCGGCAACTGCCACTGCCCGCCGTCGATTCCGCCACCGGTGCTGCCGAGCACCACGTTGTCGCGGGCGGTAGACCAGCTCGATTGCTTAGAGAGCTTCACATCGAGGCCATGCTTGGCGAAGAAGCCCTTTTCCACCCCCACCACCAGGGGCGCGGCCTCCAGGATGGGAACAAAGCCAAGATTGATGCTGGATGTTTCCAGTTTGCTGGCAGCCTGGCTGTTGAGTTGTGGTGTCTCAGTGCTGCCTGTGCGGCTGGGGGGATTGCCGAGACAGCCTGACAACAGCATGGTGCTGGAAATGGCTCCTGCGAGCAGAGCCATGAAACGACGACGCCTGGCCATGGAGACAGGATTCAGGAGAATGATTGAACATGCGAGCAGACGCAGACCAGCTATCACAGGCCTATGGCACTGCAATGCACCTGCTATCTATTGCCTAATGAACAAGAAGATTGGCTGAACAGTGCTTTGGGGAGCTGGCTGAATCTCCGTGAATGAACTGTCGCGGAAGATTAGAAGCTGTCTGAGAGGTGCTGGGTCGGTTGGATTGCAGTGTTCCTGACTGCGTTGATAAGTCGTGGTTATCTGTGCTGAATCGTCTGCCGGGCTGTCACGGGCGTCCTGGCAACGCCAGCCAGAAGCCGAGCACCATGGCCAGCATCAGGAGGAAGCGGGCGCTCAGGAAGCGAATCACGTTCTTACGCGTGAGCAGCGCGGCCTCGAATGTGTCCAGGCGCTGCTGCAGTGTTCTCCACAATTGCAGGGACATAGCCATTCACCTGGGCCCACCGATCTGTGGTGTGGCTACCCAGGGCGGCGGCAAATTAGACAGCCGAGCGGGCCTGCTGGGGCGCTTCGCTCGGCCGTTTTCCCGTCAGGCCGCCAGATAGTCGCTGATCCCGGTCGACAGCCGTCGCATCGTTGCCACAGCGCGGCGCTCCAGGCCGCGGGCGCTATCGCGGCTGATGCCGAGTTCGCGAGCTGCGGCGCAGAGGCTCCAGGGGCTTTCCTGATCGATGCCGTAGCGCAGCTTGAGCAGTTGGGCCTCCCGAGCGGGCAGTTGATCCAGCAGCTTGCGGATGTTGTTCTTGAGGCAGTCCTGCTGGGCCAGCTGCTCAGGCTGCATGCCATCACAGGCCACCGTTTCCAGCAGGTTGAAGGCCTCGCCATCCGCCGATCGTGCTTCGAAACTCACCGGCTGCTGGGCCCGGAACATCACCTCGCGCACGTCGAGTTCCGAGAGTCCCGTGGTTTCCGCCAGCTCCTTCAGGCTCGGCGTACGCCCCAGAGCCTGGCTCAGCTCCCGCTGGCAGCGCTTGAGCTTGCTCAGGGAGTCGTTGATGTGGGCGGGGAGGCGAATGGCACGGCTCTTCTCCTTGATGGCCCGGGTGATGCCCTGGCGAATCCACCAGTAGGCATAGGTGGAGAACTTGTAGCCACGGCTGGGATCGAACTTCTCCACGCCCCGCACCAGGCCGATGGTGCCCTCCTGGATCAGATCGGCCAGTTCAAAGCTGCTGTTGGTGTAGTTCTTGGCGATCGACACCACCAGGCGCAGGTTCGCAGACACCATCCGCTCCTTGGCCCGCAGGCCGAGCCGCAGCCGCTTCTGCAACACCGGCACGCTCAGGCCGGTGGCCTCAGCGAGTTGCTCCTCACTGGGGGGCAGTCCGCCGCCGCGCAGCCTCAGTTCCTCCCGCGTGTCCTCAATCGCGATCAGCTGCTGAACCTGTCGGCCGAGGGTGATCTCCTGATCCGCGCTCAGCAGCGGCACGCGGCTGATGTCCCGCAGGTACGACCGCAGCAATTCCCGGCCGTGGCCGCCGTCCAGGGGATGGTCGCCGCTGAGGACAAAGCGTGCGGGCATGGGCCGGAATCTTTGGAAACATCAGAGTTTCGAAACCTTAGGGGGTGCCGGAGGTCAACTGACGACCGGCCCACAACCGGATTTGGTTTTCTACGGTTGCGGCGGCTCCATCTGGCCCCGGTGTCCGCGCCTCTGCTTCGCGATCACCTTCGCGATCACCTTCGCGATCACCCCAGCTATCGCGGCCAACGGGTTGTTCTTGCCACGATGCACCGCAAGGAGCGGGCCATGGGCCGGCCCTTCCGCCAGGCTCTGGGGGTGGAGCTGGTGCTGCCCTCCAACCTCGACACCGACAGCCTGGGCACGTTCACGGGGGAGAGAGCCCGCCCGGCCGACGCCGCCAGCACCTGCCGGATCAAGGCTGAGGCTGGCATGGCCAGCGCCGGTTTGCCCCTGGGCTTGGCCAGCGAGGGCAGTTTCGGCCCCCATCCGGCCGTTCCGCTGCTGGCGGTTGGCCACGAATGGATGACCTTCGTGGATGGCCCTCAGGGGTTGGTGATCACGGAGCAGCTTCTCTGCTGGCGCACCAATTTCAGCCACTGCCTGGTGGGTCCAGGGGAGGATCCAGCTGCCTGGCTCCAGCGGGTGGGCTTCCCCACCCATGCCGTGATCGTGCGCCCCAGCGGCCCAGGTGGCGCAGTAGCCAAGGGGCTTCAATCCCTCGAACAGCTCACGACGGCACTGCAATGGGCCGCCGCCCACTCCCACGACGGCCGCGTTCTGCTGGAGACGGACATGCGCGCCCACCTGAATCCCACCCGGATGGCGAGCATCCGCCGTCTGGCCTTCCGCCTGGCGCGCCGGATTCGCAGCCGCTGTCCAGCCTGCTCAGCCCCGGGTTGGGGGTGGGTTGATGGGATCCCGGGCCTGCCCTGCCGCTGGTGCGGTGAGCCCACGCCACTCACCCGGTTGGAACTGCATGGCTGTGGGGCCTGCGGCCACCAACACCCCATGCCGCGTCGCGACGGCATGGTGAAGGCCGATCCAGGCCAATGCCCCCACTGCAACCCCTGAGCGTCTGCCGGCCTGTGCGCCTGGATCAGAACCGGGCCATGGCCGTGATCTTGCCCAGCTTCTCAGCATCGAGGCCCTGGAGTTCCTCGGGCTGCAGCAGCCCTTCCTTCATCAGGCTGGCGAAGGTGAACAGCAGGCCGTCGTATCTGAAATCAAACCGCCCCTCGATCACGTGGCGCTGGATGCTGAGGAAGTCGTGGAGCTGCCACACCTGATCTGCTCCAGAAAGCTGGTTGGCCTGCAGCTGAATCGCCGCGATCAGGCCAGCCACGGCACGGCTGTAGGCCCTCTCAAAAGCATCCCGAGCAACGGCCTGCTCCTGTTCCGTCCAGTCGGCGAGGGTGGTTTCCATAGCTTGGACACTACCGCGTGGATTCAGGAGCCGCGAGCCTGAGGCAACTGGTGCCAGGCCAGCTCGGGAGACTGGTGGTGCTCGAGGTGGTATCCGAAGTGGTAGCAGGCCAGCAGCGACAGCCAAACCGGTAGCTCCAGGCTGACGGCATGGTGGCGGTTGTTATTCCTGGCCTGCTGGCGATGGGGTAGGTAGGTGCCTACCAGAAACAGCTGCAGGGAACTCAGCAGCAGCGGCAACGTGCAGAGGAGCAGCACGGCCGGTGCCGAAGTCAGCAGGGCCAGGCTTGCCCAGCTCACCAGCAGCCAGGCCATCTGCCCGGGACGCAGGTAGCGCGCCATGAATTGGCCGTACCAGAGCAAGGGCGCGCCCTGGCCGTGGGCGTGGAAATCCGGATCCAGAGGGCTGCCGGGATGGCGGTGGTGGAGGCGGTGCTTGCGACGCATCAGCCCATAGGGAAGGCCGGCATACAAGCCAAGCGCCAGCTGGCCGATGCGAGCGTTCATCCGCGGACGGCAAGGCACCAGCACCCCATGGATGGCGTCGTGCCCAACGATGAACAGGCCTGTCTGCAGAAAGGTTCGCAACAGAATCACCAGCGCCGTGACAGCGGCTGGCAGCTGTTCCAGGTTGGCCCACAACAGCAGAAGGCTGGCGAGCCAACCCAGATGGATCAGTCCCGCAAGCCCAAGCCCCCGCCAGGTGGCTCGATTCAACGGGCGAACTTGAGCAGCTCGGCGGGTGAGGCCAGCAGGTCGATGGCCACGAAGTAGATCTTGCCCTCGGGGTTGAGCAGGAAGCGCCAGGCCACGTTCATGCCGATGCCGGCGCCGAACCAGGGGGTCTGCACCTTGCCGGTCACCTTGATCTGGGTGTAGCCCCCCTCACTCGGTTCGGCGTAGCCGCGTTCGGGAAGCAGGCGCAGGTTCTGGCAGTCCTCGCGGAAGAAGCGCAGGATCGACTCAGTGCCCACGATCGGCTTCTGGAAGGGAGGTTGCAGAGCGCCGTCCGGCAGAAACAGCTGGATCAGGTTGTCGAAGTCGTTGGCGTTCAGCAGATCCATGTAGCTGTTCACCGTGGGGTTGATCACGCCCTCGATGAACACCCTCTGGCGATTCGCCTCGGGGGTTGGGGCCACCACCGGCTCCATCACCCGCTGTCCCTCACCTTTGGCCGGATCGAAACCCATGTCCACCACGAAGTTGCGCAGCAGGGTGATCTGCTGACCCTGCTCCACGCCCTTCAGGGAACTCAGCACCGAGGCGGCGTTGGCTGAGAGCTGATAGCCCTCGGGAATGGGGGCCACGAGTCCTGCCGCCATCCACTGGCCCAGCTGGTACCAGAAGCCCAGCTTGATGTTCACCGACCAGTTGGCGTAGGTGCGCCCGATCGGGGTGTCGCTGCGGTTGGCCAGATCGCACATCACCTGGCTCTGCTCGGTGAAGCCCATGGCCTTGATCTGGTTGAGCACCGGCTCGGCGAACTGCATGCGAGCAGCGCCGGGGGCCGCCACGGTGATAGTGGTGCCCATCTCCAGGTAGGCGTACCAGATCAGTGCCAGCTGGTCTTCGGCGCTGAGCAGGCGGAAGCGCGCGGTGATGGCTGGAACCACATCCGCCGAGAGGGTGTCAGGAAAAATCTGTGCAGCCTTCTCAAGCGTGAACATCGGCAGCAGCCCCGTTTGTAAAAGAGTTTTGCAGATCCTAGGGTCTGGCCGGCGTCTTTGGGGTCTCAGGTGCTAAGCAGCTGCACTTTTGCCGCTGGGCGGTGGCTGGGGGTGCCAGCCCGCCAGCAGGGATTCGACAGTGAGATCCGGGCGCCGCAGCAGGGCAAAGATCGTGCCGGCGTTGCCTCGGCACACCCGCAGTTCAGGGGTTAGCACGGTGATGTCCAGCCAGGCCGGAAAGCTCTGGCGCAGCCGCGCGAGCAGTTCCGGTCGCAGGCCGCCGAGCCGGGGGTCGATCCAGCCGCCCCGTTCAAAGGTCACGTGGATCCGCGACCCTCCCGCCGGCTCCAACCGGGCCTGCACAGCCACGGCCGCCAGGGCCCCCAGGGGTCCTGGCAGGCGCAGCAGATTCATGCCGCGCTGGCGTTCGGGATCGAGCACCTGCAGGTTTTCCAGCCAGGGGGCCTGCCGCAACCAGGGTTGGCTGGCACTGCTCCAGCGCAGTTCCCAGACCCCCCGCAGCAAGCCGGCGTCACGGCTGAGATCAACCGGCAGCTGCAGCTCCAGCTCCTCCACAAGGGACTGGATGCGAGGCGCGTGCGGCGAAGCACGCAGCAGGCGGAGGAGTTCGTCCATGGCCACAGCATGGCTGTGCCTCGCTCGGGGAGCGTCTCATTCCAGGGTGAGGGTGGCCCCCCGCATCGGGGACGGTGGCACGGCCAGCTCACGGGCGCTCAGCGGGCCATAGAGGTTGAGAAGAGCCTGTTTGTACTGGGATTCCGTGATCACGTCCTCATCGACAAGCTGCCGCAGGTTTTCCATCCGGGTGCGGATCACAGCGTCCTTCAGCAATGCCTGACAACTGAAGCGGGGATTGCTGCCTGCCAGCGGGATGTTCAGGCTCACCATGGCCAACAGTGAGCTCTGATTGCCAATGGAAGCATTGTTACTGGATTGGGCTACGCTGATCCTGTTGCCCCACTGATCCGGATAGGCCCCAGCAGACACGCTGAGATTGGGAAGGGCTCCACCATCGGAATTGCGGCGCACGTTTCCCAGATCGATCGATACCCGTGAACCCTGGGGAAATTGCTGGTTGGGCGCGAGATAGATCTGGGCTAGGGCAGCCTGAGGTTCGAGGCAGATGCCGCAGAGCGCCAGCGCGAACAGATCCGCACATGAAGCAAGCTTTGCAGTGATGTGCCGCATACATAAAAAGACTCATGGACAGATCCCACCTGGTAGGGGATCACGCGGGTGGCGCCTGGCCCCAGGCGGAAAGCCGAGGGACGCAGGCGAATCCGGGCCTCGGCCTCGCCAGCCGGCAAGGGGGTGAGGCCTGCTGTGCTGCGCCCCTGGACCTGCCGCACGGGAAACACCTGCAGTTCCACCCGAATGGTGCGGTCGCTGGTGTTGCTCACCTGCAGTTGGCCTCGGCTGGTTTCCAGGCGCATGGGGGAAAGCCCCAAGGCACAGGCTCAAGGTGATGGCCTTACTTCTTGGCATCATCCGTGCAGGTCACAGTGGAAACGGCGCTGTAGGTGCCATTGGCGAACTTGCCTCCGGTTTGGGTGGTGCTGAACCGCACGTGCAGAGGCGTGCTGGCGACATCACCATCAATGCCGAGCTTGAATTCACTCGTGGTGGCGGCTGTGGTGCCAGTCAGCACAGGAGGATCCACAATCACGGCGCCGGAGGCGGTGAGACTGCTCACCACCGCAATCTTGCCGGGCCCCTGGGTGCCACTGAAGCTGCTGCCGGCACCACCGATGCTCGAATCTGACCTAATCAAACCCCGCTTTTTTCCACCGCCAGAGAACCTGCCGTGGTGGTGAAATCACAAAGCCGACTGACCACAGTGGGGCTGAAATCCACTTTCTGAACTGAACCCACTGTGGCGGCCATCAGCGCATTGGGGTCCACCGCGAGGGACGGTAACGCGGCGTGGCAGATCCGTCTGCGGAACTGAAGCGAATGAGGCATGGCTTGGATGTAAATACCAGCCAGCCGAGTTTTGGCAGTCCTGGAGGTGGTGGTATGGCAAGGCACCGACCTGCTGAGTAAGAACGCAACATCCACTAAGCGCTGCAATTTCCCCTGGAGAACGGAATCACTGGTTGGGTGTGCCTGTATCCACGGCCCTCAGCCAGCGCTTGAATGGCGAGGCCTGATCCGTGGCCACGGTGCGTCCCTGGAGTTCGATTCCCATCGCCGAGGTGGCCGAGCCGCTTGTTGACCTGCCGTCTGCGTTGTGGCGGATGGAACCCCACCCCTACGCCGCCCTGGGGGCCCCCTATGGCGAGGGGGCCTCGCCATTCCGGCTGCGCCAGGGCGTGGTGGAGCGGTTGCTCCAGGCCCAGGTCTCCCTGCAGCAGCAGCAGCCCCACTGGCGGCTGGCGATCTTTGATGCCTGGCGCCCGCTGGCGGTGCAGCGCTTCATGGTGGAGCACGCCACGGCGGAGGAATGTGCGGCCCGGGGGATCAGCCCGCTCCTGCCCTCCAGGGAGCGCGATGCGGTGGTCGCCGAGGTGGGCCGATTCTGGGCCCCCCCCAGTGAGGATCCGGCCACACCGCCTCCCCACAGCACCGGCGCCGCCGTTGATCTCACCCTGGCCGATCAGCACGCCGGCCTGCTCGATCTGGGCTCCCCCATCGATGCGATCGGAGCCGTCTCTGAGCCCGATCACTACCGCCAGGTTGCCGATCAGGCCCCTGATGCCTCAGAGCGTGATCGAGCCCTGGCGTTCGATGGCCGCCGCCGCCTGTTGCGGCAGGTGATGGAGGCGGTTGGCTTTGCCCAGCATCCCAATGAGTGGTGGCACTTCAGCTGGGGCGACCAGCTCTGGGCCTGGCGAACGGGGGTGGGCCAGGCCTGCTACGGCCGCTGGCAGGGTTGACTCAGCGCTCCAGGCCCAGGCTCTGGGCCAGGGCCTGGGCCTCTTCCCTGCTCATCAACCCCTGGCTGATGCAGCGATTGATGCTGCTCACCGTGAGGTCGCGCTGGAGCCGCTGGAGCTGAGCCAGCACCTGGGGCGATTGATCCTGGAAGGCCGCCAGGCGCTGGCGGTAGGCAGCCTCCATCAGAGCCGGTTTGCAGGTGCCCGGATCCGGGTTGTATTCCCGCGGCCTGGAAGCTGGTGGGGCTGGAACTCCGTTGCGCTCCTGGGCGGAACTGAGTTCGCCGCTGAGGGGTAGGGCCAGAGCGATGGCCGCCAGCGACCGGATCCAGCGGGATGGCACAGGGTGGGTGCCGCTCATGCGCTGGGCAGCAGCTCCTGCACCGCGTCGCGACCCAGCTTGGCCACATAGTCGCCGAAGGAGCGCCGTCCGCCGGCCTGCTTCCAGCCCAGCAGCAGCGGTTCGAGGGTGGTTTCGAGGGTGTCCAGGGGCATGCGCTCCAGGTAGGGCTCCGCCAGCCGGCTCAGGTTCGGGGTGCCGCCGAGCCACAACTGGTACTGGTTCACGCCATCGCCCACCAGGCCCAGCTCCGCCATATAGGGACGGGCGCAGCCGTTGGGGCAGCCCGTCATGCGCACCAGAATCGGCTTCTCGATCTCCAGCCGCCGCAGCTGGCTGTCCAGGCGTTCCAGCACCTCCGGCAGGATGCGCTCCGCTTCGGTCACGGCCAGCCCGCAGAGCGGCAGGGCTGGGCAGGCGATGGCATGGCGAGCCAGCAGCGGTGGCGCTTCCGGCGTCTCCAGCCCCAGGGCCGCCAGGGCCTCGCGCACGCTGCCTCGCTGGGCGGTGCCGATGTTGCAGAGCAGCAAGTCCTGGTTGGGAGTGAGGCGGATCTCCAGCTGGTACGTGCTCACCAGTTGGCGCAGGCCCCGCTTCAGCTCACCCTGCAGCCGGCCGCAAAGCACCGGGATGCCCACAAACCACTTGCCGGCACTCTGGCGATGCCAGCCGAGGTAGTCCTCCAGTTTGGTTTTCGGTTCCAGCCGCAGCCCCTTGATGGGGTGGGGGAAGTACTTCGCCTTCAACTCCTGCTTGAACCAGGCGATGCCGCGATCGTGAATCAGGTACTTCATCCGGGCGTGGCGGCGATTGTTGCGGTCGCCGTAGTCGCGCTGCAGGGCGGCGATCGCCTGCACCAGGTCGAGCACGTGTTCCGCCGCCACATAACCCAGGGGATCGGCGGTGCGGGCGAAGGTCTCCTCCTTGTTGTGGGTGCGCCCCATGCCACCCCCCACGTAGACGTTGCAGCCCTTGAGTGCTCCGGCAGCGTCGGCGAAGGCCACCAGGCCGATGTCCTGGGTGAGCAGATCCACGGAGTTGTCGCCCGGCACCGTGACGGCCACCTTGAATTTGCGCGGCATGTAGGTGGTGCCGTACAGGGGTTCGTTGGCATCGCCGCTGAACACGGCTCCTTCGCTCTGGCGGCTCCGCGCCTTCTTCACCGGGGTGGTGGGTTTGATCCGGTAGCTCAGCTCGCCGTCCACCCACAGATCCAGGTAGCTGCCCTCAGCGGCGGTGGGGGTGAGCAGGTCGGCGATGTCGGCGGCCAGTTGCCGCGCCGCTGGGTAGGCCCCCTTCTCGTAGGGCGCCGCCGGCGCCATCACGTTGCGGTTGATGTCGCCGCAGGCCGCCAGGGTGGAGCCAAGGGAACGCACGATCGTGCCGATCACCTCCTTGAGGTTCTCCTTGCGCACGCCGTGCATCTGGAACGCCTGGCGGGTGGTGGCCCGCAGGGTGCCGTTGCCGAGCTGATCGGCCAGCTCGTCGATGGCGAGATAGAGCTGGGCCGGAATGCGGCCGCCAGGGCTGCGCAGGCGCAGCATCATCTGCCAGTCCTTCTCCTGGCCTTTGACCCGGTTTTCGCGGTTGTCCTGCTGATAACTGCCGTGGAACTTGAGCAGCTGAACGGCGCCCTCGGTGAAGTTGGGCCTGTCGTTGCCCAGCTCCGTCAACAGGGGCTCCTTGAGATAGCCGCTGTCGGCCTTGAGCTGCTCGAACTTGGTGCGCTCGGCGCCGTTGGCCAGGCAGGGGGAGAAGCTGGGCTCGGTTTCCGACATTTGCCCCGGGGTCTGCCCTGCGGTCACGGTCACAGCGTTGCCACTCACCAGTGCAGACCGTAGCGAAACGGCCGGGCTGGCTCAGGTGTCCGCCTGCCGCGGTTCCGACCCCTGGCCTTCAATACAGTGAGCCGCTGCTGTGGGCTGCTCTGTGTCGACCTTTCTGCTCGAGATCGGTACCGAGGAGCTGCCAGCGGATTTCGCACGGCTGGCCCTGCCTCAGCTGGAGCAGCTGGTGAGCCGGGATCTGGCGGAGCATCGCCTCAGCCATGGCCTGATCCGCTGCACCAGCACTCCCCGCCGCCTTGCCCTGCTGGTGGAGGGTCTGGCCGCCGCCGCCGCCGACCTGGAAGACGACCGCAAGGGGCCTCCGGCGGGCCAGGCCTTCAAGGATGGGGTGCCCACCCAGGCCGCCATCGGCTTCGCCAAGCGCTGCGGCATCGCCCCTGAGGCCCTGGAGGTGCGTGACACGCCCAAGGGGCCGTTCACCTTCGCCCGGGTGCTGGAGCGGGGCCGCCCCACCGGTGAACTTCTGGCTGAGCACATTCCCCAGTGGATCCACGCCCTGCAGGGCAGGCGCTTCATGCGCTGGGGGGTGGGGGAGAGTCGTTTTTCGCGGCCCGTGCGCTGGCTGGTGGCCCTGCTCGATCGCACCGTGATCCCCGTCACCCTGGAGGGCAGCGACCCAGTGGTGCGGGCCGGCAACGTGAGCCGTGGTCATCGTCTGCACCCCGGGGCTGTGACCATCCCCTGCGCCGATGCCTACGCCGAGACCCTTGCGGCCTCCGGTGTGGTGGTGGATCGCGACAGCCGCGCCGCCACCATTCGCGCCGCCGTTCAGGAGGCCGCCGCCGGCCTGCAGGCTCGCCCCGATTTCCCCGACAACCTGGCCCAGGAACTCACTGATCTGGTGGAGGCCCCGCTGCTGATCGATGGATCCGTGGCCGAGCACTACCTGGCCCTGCCCGCCGAGGTGCTCAGCACCGTGATGCGCTCCCACCAGCGCTATGTGCCCCTCTATCGCGAGGGCGCCGTGGCGGACCCCCTGGCCCTCGACGCCAGGACCGCGCTGCTGCCCCGTTTTCTCTGCATCGGCAACGGTTCTGCCGCTGCCACCGCCACCGTGCGCCGCGGCAATGAACGGGTGCTCAAGGCCCGGCTGGCCGATGCCGAATTCTTCGTGCAGGCCGATCGCAACGTGGCCAGCATCGATCGCCGCGATCAACTGGCCAGGGTCACCTTCGCCGAGGGCCTGGGCTCTCTGCTGGATCGGGTGGAACGGCTGGAGTGGTTCACGGATGTGTTGCTCGAGCAGCTGGCTCTCAGCGCCACCACCGGCGACCACGCCCGACGCGCCGCCCACCTCTGCAAGCACGATCTGGTGAGCCAGATGGTGGGGGAGTTCCCGGAGCTGCAGGGGGTGATGGGAGGCAAGTACCTGCTGGCCGAGGGCGAACCCCGTGAGGTGGCCCTGGCCGTGCTGGAGCACTACCTGCCCAGGGGCGCCGGCGACGACCTCCCCGCCTCCGATGCCGGCGCCGTTGTGGCCCTGGCGGAACGGCTGGAGCTGCTGTTGAGCATTTATGCCAAAGGCGAGCGGCCCACGGGTTCCTCCGATCCCTACGCCCTGCGCCGGGCCGGCAACGGGGTGCTCCAGATCCTCTGGGAGCGGGGCTGGACCCTGGATCTGCAACAGCTGTTGGAGCGCGCCACGGTCCATTGGGCCGAACTGCTGCCCCAGTTCCATGTGGAGCCTTCGGCCCTGGCCGCTGAGCTGGGCGAGTTTCTGCGCCAGCGGGTGGTGAGCCTGCTGGAGGACGACGGCGTGGATGGAGATCTGGTGCAGGCCGTGGCGGGCGAGGGCGTGGCGCTCGAACGGGTGATCCGGGATCCGGCCGATGCCCGCCAGCGGGCTGATATGTTGGCTGCGTTGCGCCGCAGCGGTGATCTGGCGGCTGTGCAGGCGGTGGTGACCCGGGCCGCCCGCCTCGCCGACAAGGGCGAGCTTGATGGGGGTGTGGATGGGGGTGTGTTGAGTGCCGCCGGCGTGGTGAATCCAGCTCTGTTCGAGCAGCCGAGCGAAGCCGGGATGCTCGAGGTGCTCAACAGCCTGGAGCCCATGGCCACAGGCCGCAACCCCGATCGCTATGCCGAGCTGGCCCGTGGCCTCACGGCCGGCGCTGTGGCGTTGGCGGCCTTCTTTGATGGCGACCAGAGCGTGATGGTGATGGCCGAGGATCCGGCGATCCGCCGTAATCGCCTCAATCTGCTGGCGGTGCTGCGCAATCAGGCCTCCGTGTTGGCCGACTTCAGCCGCATCAACGGCTGAGCCCCAGCATCACGGCGCCCTGACAGTGCGTGACGGCGCCGCCGCGGTGTCCAGGCTGCCGAACCTAGATTCAATTGCCGCAGACCGCCTCACAGCGGCGCACTCCGGGGCCTTCGCCTGACTCTTCTCCCCTCTCCGCTCCCAGTGGCGCAGGATCGTCCCCTGCGGCGTTCCGACTTTCTGCTGGAGCCCTTCCGCCAGAGCGATGACCGCATCGCCACCTGGCAGCTGATCAACACCCTGGTGCCCACGGCCTTGCTCTGGTGGTTCATCGCCGTGCTGGACCAGGCTGGGCCTGGCCTCCGCTGGCTGATCCTGCCGGCCTTGGCCCTGCTGGTGCTGTTCTCCGCGCGCTCCTTCGCGTTGATGCACGATTGCGGCCATCAGTCGCTGTTTCGCTCGCGCCGGCTGAACCGGCTGATCGGCTTCCTGCTGGGCTGCCTCAATGCGATCCCCCAGCACCCCTGGTCCCGCGGCCATGCCTTCCACCACCGGCACAACGGCAACTGGCAGCTCTATCGCGGTCCCTCAGCCCTGCTCACCCGCGCCGCCTTTCTGGATCTCTCCCCGCGGCAACGCTGGCTCTACGGGCTCAGCCGCCACCCGCTGATGCTGCTGCCGGGGGGCTGCTACTACCTGTTGATCCGTCCGCGGCTGCAGCTGCTGCTCGGCACGGCCGAATGGCTCGGCGCCATGGCCGCCCATCTGGCTCGCACCGGCCTGCGGGGCCTGGTGGAGCTGCCGGCCCTGAGCCGCGGCTTTCGCTCCAGCCACTGGTACACCGCCGGTGAGTGCAGGGATCTGGTGGCCAACAACGCCGTGGTGCTCGCCAGCTGGTGGCTGATGGGGTCCTGGCTGGGCCACGGCCTGTTCTGGGCCTGCTACCTCACCGTGATGACGCTGTCGGCGGCGATCTTTCTCTGCATCTTCTTCGTGCAGCACAACTACGAGGGCTCCTACGCCAGTGCCACCGAGGGCTGGAGCTACCTCAAGGGGGCCCTGGAGGGCAGCAGCAACCTGCAGATGCCGGCGCTGCTGCACTGGTTTTCCGCCGACATCGCCTTCCACAGCATCCACCACCTCTGCGAGCGGATCCCCAATTACCGGCTGCGGGCCTGCCATGCGGCCAACGCTCCGCTGTTGGTGCGCTGCCGCAGGTTGCGGATCAGCGAGTTTCCGAGCTGCTTCCGCTACATCCTCTGGGACGATCAGGCGCTGCGGCTGATCAGCCTGGAGCAGGCCCTCAGCTCGCCATGACCTCGAGAGCCTGGTGCGCGGGCTGCAGGGGGGCGGCCCGGCGCCGTAGCTCCATCGCACAGTCGTGCAGCGCGTCGTGGCCGGCCAGGTCCCTGCGAATCACCAGCACGATGCCGGCCGGCAGCTCCAGGGGATAGTCGAGGGCCACCAGCTCAGGCCTCAGCACCTGGGTGAAGCTGTAGCCGCAGCAGAGGCTGGCCCCGTCGGCGGTGCGGCCGTCCCAGTCGTCCTGGCTGTAGCGCAGCACCTGGATCGGGACATCCCAGAGGGCCTTCTGCCGCAGCGCCCGCACGGTCATCGGCAGCAGGCCCTCGGGCAGGGTGAGTTTCGGAAACCGCTGCAGATCGTGGAGCTCCAGGCCCTGCTCCCTGGCCAGGGGATGGGCCCGATCACTCATCAGCTGCCAGGGCAGGCGGCCGATGTCGAGCAGCAGTAATTCCGGATCGTCGGGATCCGGGAATTCGTTCTTGAGGCTGGTGAGCCAGCCGTCGATGATCCGCTCCCGCAGCAACTGGAGCGGCCGTCGCGCAGCGGCTTGAGGCCGAACATCCTGAGGGTGTGCTGCACCCGAGCTGCAGGTCGAGGGCGGCCAGTGCCTCGGGATCAACCACGGCTCAGGCCTGCCCCGCCAGCCCGTGCTGGCTCAACCCTTGCCGGCCAGAGCCGGTTCCCGCTCCTCTTCGCCGGCCAGCGTTTCGCCGGCCACGCTCTTCTGGCCGCGCACCTTGATGCCGCCCTTGATGGTGCTCACGGCCAGCATGGCGTTCACTTCGGCCTCGTCGCGAACGGCGCTGTCCACCGGCTTGTAGCCCTGGGGGGCCAGGGCATTGCCCCGCAGCACCGAGCCCAGGGTGAGCAGGGTGAGCTTGAGTTGCTGCCAGGGGTTCATCGTCACCACCCGCTTGTAGAGGTAGCTGTCGAAGGTGAGGCGCTGCACGTCCTTGTCATCGCACATCTCCACGAAGGCCTCGCGGGCCGCATCGTTGCGATAGAAGATGTTCTGAAGGATCTCCAGCACCTTGTAGGTGGCGCCGTACTGGCGATCCCACTTCTTGAGATACTTCTTGAGATCGGCCTCGCTGGGGATCCTGCTGCCGCCGGCGCTCGATTCCACGATCTGCTCGGCACACATGCGACCGCTCTTGGCCGCGAAGTAGATGCCCTCGCCGGAGCTCTTGGTCACGTAGCCAGCGGCATCGCCCACCAGGGCCATGCGGCCCACCACCCGGCGCGGGCGTGGGTGCTCGGGAATCGGGTGGGCCTCCACCTTGATCACCTCGCCATTCACCAGGCGCTTCTTGGCCCGTTCGCGAATGCCCTCCTGCAGGCTCTTGATCAGGCCCTGGTTCTCCTGCATGGTGCCGGTGCCCACGGCCACATGGTCGTACTTGGGAAACACCCAGGCGTAGAAATCGGGCGACACATCGGTGCCCACATACATCTCCGCGAGGCTCTCGTAGTACTTCATCTCCTCGGGGGGCAGCTTGATCCGCTCCTGGAAGGCGATGGCCACGTTGTAGTCGCCGGCGTCCATGGCCTTGGCCACGCGGCTGTTGGCACCATCGGCGCCGATGATCAGATCCACCTCCAGGGTCCTGGTCTCGCCGGTGGCTTCACCGGCGGCGTAATCGGAGTAAGTGAGGGTGTAGGGGCCCTGGCGATTCACGCCGGTGTCGATCTTGGTGACCAGGCCGTTCACCAGATGGGCCCCCAGATCAGCGGCGCGGTTGCGCAGGAAGGCATCCATCACCTCGCGGCGGCACATGCCGATGTATTCGCCCTCGTTCTCCAGGTTGATGTCCACCTCGCGGTTGGAGGGGGAGATCATCTTCATGTTGCGCACCTTGCGGTCGATGATCGACTCCGGCAGGTCGAACTCGGCCACCATGCACAGGGGGATCGCCCCACCGCAGGGCTTGGCGTTATCCAGCTTGCGCTCAAAAATCCAGGTTTCGATGCCGGCCTTGGCCAGCACTTCGGCAGCACAGGATCCGCTGGGGCCGCCGCCCACCACCGCGACTCGCAACATCTTGAAACCCGCTCCGCCAGAAGGATTGTTGGGGGCGAAGCTAACACCGCTGCCAGGGTCGCTGCTGGCGCTTCGGAGCCACCGCCTTACCATCGGGCCACATGGCCCATGGGGGAAGACGGGTGCCAGCTGCCGCCGTCCGCGACGACATCCCTCTTGCCCGCCGTACCGTGTCGCCTGCCCTGCGCCGCCGCGGTGGGTTGCGCACGGGCCTGGTGGGCGCGGCGGCGGGGCTGGCCGGACTTGCGGCCCTGTTGATTGTCTTTCCCCAGCCGCTGCGGCGTCTGCTGGCGCCACCGCCGGTGCAGGGGCTCAGTGCGCGGCCTGGAATCGATGGCCGTCTGCTGGGGCACTTCCCCTATGAGGAGATTCCGGCCGCGCAGTTGGTGACGATCGCTCCCGGGCTTCAGCTTCAGACCGATGCCGCTGAAGCCCTGCTGGCGATGCAGCGCGCCGCGGCGGCCGATGGAGTTGATCTGCGGGTGCTGAGCGCGTTTCGCTCGATCGCCCTGCAGAAGCATCTCTTCTTCGATGTGAAGTCCGAGCGCAACCAGAGTGCGCTCGAACGGGCCCAGGTGAGCGCGCCACCGGGTTATTCCGAGCACAGCACCGGCTACGCCGTCGACCTCGGCGATGGCCGTCGGCCCGGCACGAACCTCTCGCGATCGTTTGAAACCACACCGGCGTTCTCCTGGCTGAGCGCCAACGCCAATCGCTTTCATTTCCATCTCTCGTTTCCCGCCAGCAACCGTCAGGGCGTGAGCTACGAGCCCTGGCACTGGCGTTTCGAGGGATCGGCCGCGGCCCTGCAGACGTTTGAGGCCGCCCAGCGGCTTGCGCGCTGATGGCGCCTCACCCCCTGCCCGAGCTGCTGGCTCCCGCCGGCTGCTGGGAGTCGCTCAAAGCCGCCGTGGCCAATGGCGCCGATGCCGTGTACTTCGGCGTGGAGGCCTTCAACGCCCGACTGCGGGCGGAGAACTTCCGCCAGGCCGACCTGCCCGAGGTGATGACCTGGCTGCACCGCCGTGGTGTGAAGGGCTTTCTCACCTTCAATGTGCTGGTGTTTCCCGAGGAGCTGGAGCAGGCCGCCGCGCTGCTGCTGGCCGCCAGGGCCGCCGGGGTGGATGCCCTGATCATTCAGGACATCGGCCTGGCTTGCCTGGCCGGCGCGCTCGTGCCCGACCTGGCCCTGCACGCCTCCACCCAGATGTCGATCACCAGTGCTGCCGGCGTGGCGATGGCGGCGGCACTGGGCTGCGAGCGGGTGGTGCTGGCCCGGGAGCTCTCCCTCCGGGATCTGGAGCGCATCCGGAACCAGCTGCAGGTGCGGAACCTGCCCATGCCCCTGGAGGTGTTCGTGCATGGGGCGCTGTGCGTGGCCTACTCCGGCCAATGCCTCACCAGCGAGGCCCTGGGGCAGCGCAGCGCCAACCGAGGCGAGTGCGCCCAGGCCTGCCGCCTGCCCTACCAGCTGATCGTGGATGGAGAGGAGCGGGATCTGGGCGAGCAGCGCTACCTGCTCTCCCCGCAGGACCTGGCCGCCTGGGACCTCCTGCCCCAGCTGGTGGAGGCCGGTGTCGCCAGTCTCAAGATCGAGGGCCGGTTGAAGGAGTCCACCTACGTGGCGGCCGTCACCGATGCCTACCGCCAGGGACTCGATCGGCTGGAGGTTGGATCCGATCAGGGGCGAGAGGCGGGCGACCCGGCGGAGCAGCTGCGGCGGCACCTGGAGCTGAGTTTTTCGCGGGGTCTGGGCACCGGCTGGCTGGAGGGGGTGAACCACCGCCGGCTGGTGGACGGCCGCTGGAGCAAGAAACGCGGCCCCAGGCTGGGCCGGCTGGAGGCCCGCGAGAGCGGCGACTGGCTGGTGTTGCCAGGCCCTTGCCCCATCAAGGCCGGCGATGGCCTGGTGTTTGAGGTGCCCTCGGCCGATCCCCTGCTGCCGCCCCGGGAGCTGGGCGGTCGGGTGATGGCGGTGGAGCCGCGGCCCCGGGGGCGGCTGGCCGTGAGGCTCGGACCCGGTCGGCTGGACCTCACGCCACTGCGCCCTGGCAGTCCCTGCTGGCTCACCAGTGATCCCCTGCTGGAACGCCACTTTCAACGCCTCGTCGTCCAGGACACGCCCGAGCGGCGTCGACCGCTGAACCTGAGCATCACAGGGGCCGCGGGCACTCCGCTGCGGCTGGAGCTCGCTGCCGTGGAGGGGCTGGCCGGCGGCCCCTGGAGCGTTGGCTCCGAACAGATGCTGCAGCCGGCCCATGGCGGCGGCGGCCTGAACCGCCAACGGCTGGAGGCCCAGCTGGGGCGTCTGGGGGGAACGCCCTGGGAACTGGGCGCTCTTCAGCTCGAGCTGCAAGGCGAACTGTTCCTGCCCGTGGCCCAGCTCAACCAGCTGCGGCGCCAGTTGGTCGAGCTGCTGGCCCGGGCGCAGGAGCAGGTCGCTCCATCTGCTGGCGCGACCGATGCGCCGCTCCCCTCTCCGGCCCAGGCGCTGGCGCCGCTGTTGGCCGCAGCCGCACGGACCTCCCTTCCCAGCGCCGAAACCAGCCAGCCCCAGCTCACGGTGCTGGTGCGCAGCCTGGCGCAGCTGGAAGCCCTGCTGGATCAACCGGTGGATCGCGTGATCGCCGACCTTGAGCATCCGGCCCAGCTGCGCCAGGCCGTGGCCCTGGGGCGCGGCTTGTGGCCCGGCGGGATCTGGCTGGCCGGCCAGCGCGTCGTGCGCCCCGACGAGGCCTGGAGCCTGGAGCCCCTGCTGCGGGCGGAGCCCGATGGCTACCTGGTGCGCAATGCCGACCAGCTGGAGCGCCTCACCCCCCTGGCTCCCTGCATCGGCGACTTCTCGCTGAATGTGGCCAATCCCCTCAGTGCCGCCTGGCTGCTGGAGCGCTGGGGCCTCGAGCGCATCACGGCCAGCTACGACCTGGCCCTCGATCAGCTGCTGGCCCTGGTGGCGGGCTGTCCGCCTGGGGCCGTGGAGCTCACCCTGCACCAGCACATGCCGCTGTTCCACATGGAGCACTGCCTGTTCTGTGCCTTCCTCTCCGATGGGCACGATCACACCGACTGCGGCCGCCCCTGCGAGCAGCACACCGTGGTGCTGCGGGACCGCAGCGGAGCCGAACACCCGCTGCGCGCCGATCTTGGCTGTCGCAACACCCTGTTCAATGGCAGGGCCCAGACCGCCGCGGAGGCGATTCCCCAGTTCCTGCGGGCGGGTGTGCGCCATTTCCGCCTGGAGCTGCTGCAGGATTCCCCGGCCGATGCCGTGCGCCGGCTGGGCCTCTACCGCCAGGCCCTGGCTGGGGAGATCAGCGGCCGCCAGGTGTGGCAGCAGGAGCAGCTCGACAGTCGGCTGGGTGTCACCCGCGGCAGCCTGGCCAGGCGAAGCTGAGACGGGACTGAGATAGCATCGACCCACAGCACCGTAGGGGTCAATCGGTTCGAGTGATGCAGGTGGAGATCTCCCCAGCCTGACTCCATCCAGTTCGTGATCTAAATCGCCTCTTCCCAGGCCTCACACCTCCCACGGCAACGCCGGTTCCCCGCCGAGCGTTGCAGCCGGCAGCACTGCAGCTGCGGCGTGCCACAACGAGATCCCCCAATTACCAACACTGAAAGGTTTATGAGCGGCGCGCATCCGGGAACACCGATCCGCAATATCGCGATCATTGCCCACGTTGACCACGGCAAAACCACCCTGGTGGACGCGCTGCTGGCCCAGTCGGGCATCTTCCGCGACAACGAGGCGGTGCCCACCTGCGTGATGGACTCCAACGACCTGGAGCGCGAGCGCGGCATCACGATCCTCTCCAAGAACACGGCCGTCGACTACGAGGGCATCCGCATCAACATCGTGGACACCCCCGGCCACGCCGACTTCGGCGGTGAGGTGGAGCGGGTGCTCGGCATGGTGGACGGCTGTCTGCTGATCGTGGACGCCAACGAGGGGCCGATGCCCCAGACCCGTTTCGTGCTCAAGAAGGCCCTGGAGAAGGGCCTGCGCCCGATCGTGTTCGTGAACAAGATCGACCGCGCCCGGGTGGATCCCGAGCAGGCCGTCGACAAGGTGCTCGACCTGTTCCTCGAGCTGGGCGCCGACGATGACCAGTGCGACTTCCCCTACCTGTTCGGCAGCGGCATGGGCGGCTACGCCAAGCCGGACATGAAGACCGAGAGCGACACCATGCGCCCGCTCTTCGACGCGATCCTGCGCCATGTGCCGCCGCCGGTGGGCGATCCCACCAAGCCGCTGCAGCTGCAGGTGACCACCCTCGACTACAGCGATTTCCTCGGCCGGATCATGATCGGCCGCATCCACAACGGCACCATCCGCGCCAACCAGCCGGTGGCCCTGCTGCGCGACGACGGCAGCGTCAAGCGCGGCCGCATCAGCAAGTTGCTGGGCTTCCAGGGGCTGCAACGGGTGGAGGTCGAGGAGGCCCGCGCCGGTGATCTGGTGGCCGTGGCCGGTTTCGATGAGGTGAACATCGGCGAGACCATCGCCTGCCCCGACAACCCGGAGGCTCTGCCGCTGATCAAGGTGGATGAGCCCACCCTGCAGATGACCTTCGTGGTGAACGACTCGCCGTTCGCCGGTAAGGAAGGCAAATTCGTGACCAGCCGCCAGGTGCGCGATCGCCTGCAGAAGGAGCTGCTCACCAACGTGGCCCTGCGGGTCGACGACACCGACTCCCCGGACCGCTGGGCCGTGAGCGGCCGCGGTGAACTGCACCTGGGCATCCTGATTGAAACGATGCGCCGCGAGGGCTATGAGTTCCAGGTGAGCCAGCCCCAGGTGATCTTCCGCACCATCGATGGCACGCCCAGCGAGCCCTATGAAACCCTGGTGCTGGATGTGCCCGAGGAATCCGTGGGCGCCTGCATCGAGAAGCTCGGCATCCGCAAGGCCGAGATGCAGAACATGGAGAACACCAACGATGGTCGCACCCAGCTGGAGTTCGTGGTGCCGTCCCGCGGCCTGATCGGCTTCCGCGGCGAGTTCATCCGCGCCACCCGCGGCGAGGGGATCATGAGCCACTCCTTCCTCGATTACCGCCCGATGCAGGGCGACATGGACAACCGCCGCAATGGCGTGCTGATCGCCTTCGAGGAGGGCACCGCCACCTTCTATGCCCTCAAGGGCGCCGAAGACCGCGGCCAGTTCTTCATCACCCCCGGCACCAAGGTGTACAAGGGGATGATCGTGGGTGAGCACAACCGTCCGCCCGATCTCGAGCTCAACGTCTGCAAGGCCAAGCAGGTCACCAACATCCGTTCCGCCGGCGCCGAGGTTCTCGACACCCTGCAGGCGCCGATGCAGATGACCCTGGAGCGCGCTCTGGAGTACATCGGACCCGACGAGATGCTGGAGGTCACGCCCGAGTCGATCCGCCTGCGCAAGCTGCCCGCCAAGAAGCCCGCCAAGCGCTGAGTGACGGCTGATCACGATCCAGAGGAAACCAGCCTGATGGCCGATCCGCGTTTCGCGGAAGCCGTCAGGCTTTTCAATGCCGGCCAGTGGTATGCCTGCCACGACGGCTTCGAAGAGCTCTGGCATGAAACCCAGGGGCCCTGCCGCAGGGTGTTGCAGGGCATCCTGCAGATCGCGGTGGCCCATCACCACCTGGACCAGGGCAATCAACGCGGCGCCACGGTGCTGCTGGGGGAGGGCATCGGCCGGCTCCGCTCCCAGGGCCCCAGCCAGCTGGGCCTCGACCTCGAGGGCCTGGTGGCCGCTGCGGCCGCCCGGTTGCGCGCTCTGCAGCTCCAGGGCCAACCCCAGGCGGAACCGCTGCCCCGCCTGGATCCCGTGGCCAGGAGCTAGCGATGGGAGATCCTCTGGGAGCGGCTGTTTCGGGCCTTACATTGCTGCAACGCCGTGCAAGGGAGCCAGGCTTGGCCGCACCACCCCGGTTGCTGTCTGATGCCAGTTCAGCTTCCTCCTTCAACCGCCTCTGGTGGATGGCTGCCCATGCCCTGGCTGCCCATGCCCTGGTGGCCACTGCGATCACCCTGGCCGAGCCCGCTCTCGCCCAGCGGCGGATGCCGCTGATCGCGCCGAGCCCCTCCCGGACGGCCCCACTCACCGAGCCCCTGGCGCCCGCTCAGGCTCTGCCCGTCCAGCCCGCCGCCGTGGTGCCCTCGCCGCCGGACTCCAGCGCGCCACCGGCTCGGCTCAACACGGGTCTGGTCACGATCGAATCCGATCTGCAGCGCGCCGATCAGGTCACCGGTGTGGTCACGGCCACGGGCAATGTGCGCATCGTCTACCCCGATCAGCGGGTGGTGGCCACGGCCCGCCAGGCCCAGTACTTCAGCAAGGAAGGCCGGGTGGTGCTGAGCGGCGATGTCGACATCGTGCAGGAGGGCGGCAACCTGATGCGCGCCGAGCAGGTGGTGTATCTGGTGAACGCGGAGCGCCTCACCGCGATCCCCCCAGCCGGCCAACAGGTGTTCAGCCGCATGCGCATTCAGACCCAGCCGAACAGCCCGGGGGCTCCACGGCCATGAGCCTGGTGCTCGACGGCGTCGCCCTCACCATCGGCGGTCGCCCCCTGGTCAAGGAGGTCACCCTCAACCTCAACGGCGGCGAAGTGGTGGGCCTGCTCGGGCCCAACGGGGCCGGCAAGACCACCACCTTCAATCTGGTGACGGGTCTGCTGCGGCCCGACCGCGGCCAGGTGCTGCTGGATGATCTCCCCGTGGCGGCCCTGTCCATGCCCCAGCGGGCCCGGCTCGGCATCGGCTATCTCCCCCAGGAGGCCAGCGTGTTCCGCACCCTGAGTGTGTTCGACAACCTGATGCTGGCCCTCCAGGAGAGCGGGATCCCGTCCCGCCAGCGCCGCGTGCGCGCGGAGGAACTGATCGACGACTTCCACCTGCGGCCGTTCGTGCAGCGCCGGGGCTTCCAGCTCTCCGGTGGGGAGCGTCGCCGCTGCGAGGTGGCCCGTGCCCTGGCCGTCGGCGAGCAAGGGCCCCGCTACCTGCTGCTTGATGAACCGTTCGCCGGTGTGGATCCCCTGGCGGTGGCGGATCTTCAGGAGCTGATCGGCCGCCTGCGCCAGCGCGGCATGGGCGTGCTGATCACCGACCACAACGTGCGCGAGACCCTCTCGATCACCGATCGCGCCTACATCCTCACCGAGGGCAGCATCCTGGCCAGTGGCCCCTCCCGGGAGATGGCCAACGATCCTCTGGTGCGCCGCCACTACCTGGGCGAGGGGTTCCGGCTGTGAGCAACGCCGTGTCGTCCCTGTCCCAGCTCCTGCAGCGCCTGCTTGCCCACCTCGGCCGTCTGTGGCAGCGCGTGCCCCTGATGGACCGCTGGCTGGCGGCGGAACTGGCTGGGCCCCTGCTCTTTGGGGTCGCCGCCTTCACCACGGTGTCGCTGTCGGTGGGGGTGGTGTTCGAGCTGGTGCGCAAGGTGGCCGAGGCCGGTCTGCCTTTGCTGGCGGCCGGCCAGGTGCTGGGCCTGCGGCTGCCGGGCTTCCTGGTGCTCTCCTTCCCCATGGCCACCCTGATGGCCACCCTGCTGGCCTACAGCCGACTCTCGAGCACCAGTGAGCTCACGGCCCTGCGCAGCATCGGGGTGGCCACCTGGCGCATGGTGGTTCCGGGACTGGTGGTGGCTCTGCTGATGAGCCTGCTCACCTTCGTGTTCAACGACGCGATCGTGCCCAGCGCCAATCTGATGGCCTCCAACACCCTCGACAATGCCCTGGGCCGGGCCATCTCCGCCCAGCGTGGACAGAACGTGGTGTATTCCCGCTTTGGCCGGCTGCGCCCGCGGGTGGCTGGAGGCGACGCGGGCGAAGGCCTCACCCAGCTCTTCTACGCGAAAGAGTTCAAGAACGGCCAGATGGAGGGCATCACCCTGCTCGATTTCTCCTTGGAATCGAAGCAGCAGGTGCTCACCGCTGCCCGGGCTGTCTGGAATGACGCCAAGGCGATGTGGGAGTTTCGCGATGGTCGCATCGTGACGATTGACAGCCAATCCAATTCCACCACCTCAGCCCTGTTCGACCAATACTTTTATCCCTTCACCAATGCACCGCTGGAGCGGGCTCAGCTCCCCACCGACGCGGCCCAGATGACGGTGGCCCAGGCCCTCCGGGCTGAACAGCTGTTGCAGCAGGCCGGCGACCAGAAGGAATCCAGACGCCTGCGGGTGCGGATCCAGGAGAAGTTCGCCTTCCCGGCCATCTGCCTGGTGTTCGGCTTGATCGGCAGCAGCCTTGGGGTGAGGCCCAATGCCCGCACCAGCCGCAGCCAGGGCTTTGGCATCAGCGTGCTCCTGATCTTCGGCTACTACCTGATGTCGTTCATCTTCAGCTCGCTGGGAGTGAAGGGCACCCTGCTGCCCTTCTTCGCTGCCTGGTTGCCGGTGTTGATCGGTCTGGCTGGGGGCCTGTATCTGTTACGCCAGGCCAGCCGCTGAACGGCAGCGCGCCACGGCAGACTGGGCGCACCTTCTTCGCCGCCACGCCTCCACTCCGTGACCGATCCGGTACTTGCCCTGGGCCTGGGAGCCTTCGCCCTGTTGCTGGTGGCCCTGCCCCTGGCCTTCTGGAGTGTGAGCGGCGGCGGCCAGGGCAGCACGGCCGTGCGGCTGCTGGTGGCCGGCGCCAACCTCAGCCTCACCGCTCAGCTGGTGCTGCGCTGGTGGCAATCGGGTCATTTCCCGATCAGCAACCTCTACGAGTCGCTCTGTTTCCTCGCCTGGGCCTGCACCCTCACCCAGCTGCTGGTGGAGCGCAACTATCCCTCGCCCCTGGTGGCGGCCGCCGCCACCCCGATGGGGCTGGGCTGTGTGGCCTTTGCCAGTTTTGCCCTGCCGGATCAGCTGCAGCAGGCGGCGCCGCTGGTGCCGGCCCTGCGCTCCAGCTGGCTGGTGATGCACGTGAGTGTGATCATGGTGAGCTACGCGGCCCTGCTGGTGGGGTCGCTGCTGTCGGTGGCGGTGCTCGTGACCGATAAGGGCCAAGCCCTGGAGCTGCGCAGCAGCTCGATCGGCAGCGGCGGTTACCGCCAGGCTCAGCTGGCGGCCGAGGGCCCCGCAGCCGGTCTGAACCTCAGCAGCGCCAGCATTTCTCTCAGCGAGCAGCTCGACAGCCTCAGCTACCGCACGATCACCGTGGGCTTTCTGCTGCTCTCGATCGGCATCGTGAGCGGGGCGGTGTGGGCCAATGAGGCCTGGGGCAGCTGGTGGAGCTGGGATCCCAAGGAAACCTGGGCCCTGATCTGCTGGCTGGTGTATGCGGCCTACCTGCACACCCGCCTCAGCCGTGGCTGGCAGGGGCGCCGTCCGGCCCTGGTGGCGGTGGCCGGCTTCGTGGTGATCTGTGTCTGCTACATCGGTGTGAACCTGCTGGGCATCGGCCTGCACAGCTACGGCTGGTTCCTGAGCGCCTAGATCGCCCTGGTGCCAGATCGGCGGGTTGCAGGGGGCACAGTCGGCCGCAGCCACAGAAAAGCCCCGGTCTCCCAGGAGGCCGGGGCTTTGGTTCATCGGGCCCGTTGGCGTCAGCCGGGATCCCGGCGTGGATCAGGCCGCCACCGCCACCGGGCGCTTGCTGTTGCGGATGCCGGTGATCGCGTCGGCGTAGCTGGGCTGGTTGAACACGCCCGAGCCGCTCACGATGGCGTTGGCGCCGGCTTCGATCACCTTCCAGGCGTTCTCGGCCTTGATGCCGCCGTCCACCTCGATCCAGGGATCGAGGCCCTTCTCGTCGCACAGACGACGCAGATCGCGGATCTTCTGAACCTGGTTCTCGATGAAGCTCTGGCCGCCGAAGCCGGGGTTCACGCTCATGATCAGCACCAGGTCGCACAGCTCCAGGCAGTACTCCAGGGTGTCGATCGGCGTGCTGGGGTTCAGCACGGCACCGGCCATCTTGCCCAGGTCCTTGATCTGGGCCAGGTTGCGGTGCAGGTGCGGGCAGGCCTCCACCTGCACCGAAATGATGTCGGCGCCTGCCTTGGCGAAGTCGGGCACGTACTTCTCCGGCTCCACGATCATCAGGTGCACGTCGAGGGGCTTGGCGGTCACCGGGCGCAGGGCCTCAACGATCAGCGGACCGATGGTGATGTTGGGCACGAAGCGCCCGTCCATCACGTCCACGTGGATCCAGTCGGCGCCAGCTTGATCAACGGCCCGCACGTCGTCTCCCAGGCGGGAGAAATCGGCCGACAGGATCGAAGGGGAGATCACCAGGGGCTTGGTGCTCATGGAGGGGCCAGCGGCATGGGGGATTGGCGGATTGTAGGAATCCGCCCTACGCGGCCTCAGTCCGGGGTCCCGCGTCGTCTCCGAACCCCCTCTGAACCCCCTCTGAACGGCCCTCCGACCCCCCTCCAAACCCGCTCCAAACCCGCTCCGAACCCGTTCCGAACCCCAGCCGAACGGCCATCGAACTGCCTCAGAACTCCCTCCGACGTCACTGATACAGTGAACGGCGCTAAAAGCCTGAGAGGCCCTGCAGCTGCTGGAAGCTGAGCCTGAACTGCCCGCTCCCCCGCCGCTCCGTCGCCGCTCCCTTTGCTGAAGCTCTCTCCCCCTACGCCGGACCGCTGTGGATCGCACGCTGATTCAGGAAATTCTCGAGGTTGTCGAACAGGCCGCCATCGCCTCCGCTGAGCTCACCGGCCTCGGCAAGAAGGATGAAGCCGACGCCGCCGCGGTGGAAGCCATGCGCAAGCGCATGGGCCAGATCCAGATGCAGGGCCGCATCGTGATCGGCGAGGGTGAGCGCGACGAGGCGCCGATGCTCTACATCGGCGAGGAAGTGGGCAGCGGCACCGGCCCCGGCGTGGACTTCGCCGTGGATCCCTGCGAGGGCACCAACCTCTGTGCCAACAGCCAGCGCGGCTCCATGGCGGTGCTCGCCGCCTCCGACCGCGGCGGCCTGTTCAATGCTCCCGACTTCTACATGAAGAAGCTGGCCGCTCCCCCGGCCGCCAAGGGCAAGGTGGACATCCGCAAGTCGGCCACCGAGAACATCGCGATCCTGAGCGAGTGCCTGGGACTGGCCCCCAGCGAGCTCACCATCGTGGTGATGGACCGCGCCCGCCACAAGGATCTGATCGCTGAGATCCGGGCCACCGGCGCCCGCGTGCAGCCCATCTCCGACGGCGACGTGCAGGCCGCCATCGCCTGTGGCTTCGCCGGCACCGGCACCCACTGCCTGATGGGCATCGGCGCCGCACCCGAAGGCGTGATCTCCGCCGCCGCCATGCGCGCCCTCGGCGGCCACTTCCAGGGCCAGCTGGTGTACGACCCCGCCATCGCCCAGACCTCCGAGTGGGCCGACTACACCAAGGAAGGCAACATCGCCCGCCTGAATGAGATGGGCATCACCGACGTGGACAAGATCTACGAAGCTGAAGAGCTCGCCTCCGGCGAGAACGTGGTGTTCGCCGGCAGCGGCATCACCGATGGCCTGCTGTTCCACGGCGTGAAGTTCGAGAAGGACTGCATCCGCACCAGCTCCCTGGTGATCAGCACCCTCGACAACACGGCACGGTTCACCAATACCGTGCACATCAAGGACGGCGCCACCAGCATCGCCCTGCGCTGAGCTGAGGCTCTACCCCCCTCCCAACCGTTCGCGCACGCCATCCGAGGTCAGCCTGCATGCATATCGCCGTCGTCGGCCTCAGTCACCGCACGGCCCCGGTGGAAATCCGGGAACGGCTCAGCATCGCCGAGCAGACCATGGAGGACACCCTCCAGCGGTTGCGCGAAGACGAGCAGGTGCTGGAGGCCTCGATCCTCAGCACCTGCAACCGGTTGGAGATCTACACCCTGCTGCGCCATCCGGAGCAGGGTGTCACGGCGATCGGCTCTTTCCTGAGTGAACACTCAGGCCTGGAGCTCGATGAACTCATGCCCCACCTGTTCACCTACCACCACGAAGAGGCGGTGGGTCACCTGATGCGCGTGGCCGCCGGCCTCGACTCCCTGGTGCTCGGGGAGGGGCAGATCCTGTCCCAGGTGAAGAAAATGGTTCGGCTCGGGCAGGAGCACCGCTCGATCGGGCCGATTCTCAATCGCCTGCTCACCCAGGCCGTGAGCACCGGCAAACGGGTGCGCACGGAAACGAACCTCGGCACAGGTGCCGTTTCGATCAGCTCCGCAGCCGTGGAGCTGGCCCAGTTGAAGGTGGGCCAGGCCCGGGGCGTGGATGATCTGGTGCCCCTCGACCAGGAACAGATTGCGGTGGTGGGGGCGGGCCGCATGGCGCGCCTGCTCCTGCAGCACCTCCAGGCCAAGGGGGCCCGCGGAGTGGTGTTGCTCAACCGCACGGTGGCCCGTGCCGAACAGATGGCCGCCGATTTTCCACAGCTGCCTGTGCAATGCCGTCCGTTGACGGACCTCGATCACTGCCTCAGCACCTGCTCGTTGGTGTTCACGAGCACCGCTGCCGATGAGCCGATCATCACCGCCGAGCGTTTGGAGAAGCTCAATCGCCGCTCCTCGCTGATGCTGATCGACATCGGCGTACCCCGCAACATCGCCGCCGACGTGGCCAGTCTCAGCGGCGTCGAGTCCTATGACGTTGACGATCTCCAGGAGGTTGTGTCCCGCAACCAGGAGGCTCGCCGCGAGATCGCCGCTGAGGCTGAAGGGCTGCTGGAGGAGGAGGGGCGCCTGTTCCTGGAGTGGTGGGATGGTCTTGAGGCCGTGCCCGTGGTGAACCGTCTGCGGGTTCAGCTGGAGGAGATCCGCGAACAGGAACTGCAGAAGGCCCTCAGCCGCATGGGTCCCGACCTCTCGTCTCGGGAGCGCAAGGTGGTGGAAGCCCTCAGCAAGGGCATCATCAATAAGATCCTGCACACCCCGGTCACCAACCTGCGGGCCCCCCAGCCCCGACAGCAGCGCCACGTGGCGATGAAGGTGATCCAAGACCTGTTTGAACTCCATGAGGAGTCCGCCGGTTGATCCGGCTGCAGGTCGGATCCAACTGGACCCATCGCGTTTTCGTTCAATGTGCTGCACGGCCCATCCCTGGGGCCTGAGCATCGCTTAGCGTCGCCATACCCTGACAGGTCAAGGGCAGAGACGATGAAGCGAGTTTTGGCCATCATTCTCGGCGGCGGTGCCGGCACCCGTCTCTACCCCCTCACCAAGACGAGGGCCAAGCCGGCCGTGCCACTGGCCGGTAAATATCGACTGATTGATATTCCTATCAGTAACTGCATCAATTCTGGCATCAACAAGATGTACGTGTTGACGCAGTTCAACAGTGCCTCTCTCAATCGTCACCTCACCCAGAGCTACAACCTCTCCGGTGGTTTTGGCCAGGGCTTTGTGGAAGTGTTGGCTGCTCAGCAAACCCCGGAAAGTCCCAGTTGGTTTGAAGGAACAGCCGATGCGGTGCGTAAGTACCAGTGGTTGTTCCAGGAATGGGATGTGGATCATGTGCTGATTCTTTCCGGCGATCAGCTCTACCGGATGGATTACAGCCTGTTTGTGGAGCACCACATCAAGACCGGTGCTGATGTGAGCATCGGTGCTCTGCCTGTGGATGCGGCTCAGGCGGAGGGCTTTGGCTTGATGCACACCGATGGGAATGGTCGCATCCACGAATTTCGCGAGAAGCCCAAGGGTGAGGCTCTGCAGCAGATGTGGGTGGACACCTCACGTCTGGGCTTGTCGGCTGAAGAGGCGATCAAGCGCCCCTATCTGGCTTCCATGGGGATCTACGTCTTCAGCCGCGACACCCTGTTTGATCTGCTGGCCAAGAATCCGAGCTCCACAGACTTTGGCAAGGAAATCATCCCTGCAGCCCTGGAGCGCGGTGACAATCTCCAGAGCTATCTGTTTGATGATTACTGGGAGGATATCGGCACGATCGGTGCTTTCTATGAGGCCAATCTGGCGCTCACCGATCAACCCAATCCGGCATTTTCTTTCTACGACGAGAAATTTCCCATCTACACCCGGCCTCGCTACCTGCCTCCCAGCAAGTTGCAGGATGCCCAGGTCACGCAGAGCATCATCGGCGAAGGTTCCCTGCTGAAGGCCTGTTCCATCCATCACTGCGTGCTCGGTGTGCGTACCCGCGTCGAAGACGAGGTTGTGCTGCAGGACACCCTCGTGATGGGCAACGACTTCTTTGAATCCAGTGAGGAACGGGCTGTGCTGCGGGAGCGTGGAGGTACCCCGGTTGGCGTGGGGCGCGGCACCACCGTGAAGCGGGCGATTCTCGATAAGAACGTGCGAATCGGCAGCAATGTCACGATCGTGAACAAGGACCGCGTTGAGGAAGCCGACCGGCCTGAACTGGGCTTCTATATCCGCAACGGCATTGTGGTGGTGGTCAAGAACGCCACCATCGGTGATGGCAGTGTGATCTGAATCACTACGCCCAGCCGCGTCTGGGCTCTCTCACACTTCCCCCCGGTCCGCTGCGCACTCAACCAGGACTCGTCAAACTGGGGTCATCTGCACCGGCATCGGTTCCATGGACAAGGCCCACTTCGGTCTGATCGGGCTCGGCGTGATGGGCGAGAACCTTGTGCTCAATGCAGAGCGCAATGGCTTCTCCTGCGTTGTTTACAACCGTACCTTCGCCAAGACGGAAGAGTTCCTTGCGGGGCGTGGGACGGGCAAGCGGATCACCGGCGCCCGTTCCCTGGAGGACTTCGTCGCCAAGCTGGAGCGGCCCCGCAGGATCCTGATGATGATCAAGGCGGGCGAGCCGATCGACGCCATGATCCAGCAGATCTCACCGCTCCTGGAGGAGGGTGATCTGCTGATCGATGGCGGCAACTCCCTCTACACCGATACTGAGCGTCGGGTGGCCGAGCTGGAACGCCGGAGTTTCGGCTACATCGGCATGGGTGTGTCCGGTGGCGCCAAGGGGGCCCTGGAGGGGCCGAGCATGATGCCGGGCGGCACCCGGGCCGCCTACGACGCCATCGAGCCACTGGTGCGCAAGATGGCCGCCCAGGTCGACGATGGCCCCTGCGTGACCTACATCGGCCCCGGTGGCGCCGGCCACTTCGTGAAGACCGTGCACAACGGCATCGAATACGGGATCGAGCAGATCCTGGCTGAGGCCTACGACCTGATGAAGCGTGGCGCTGGCCTGGATGGAGCGGCCATGGCCGACGTGCTCGGCCAGTGGAACGGCACCGAGGGGTTGTCCTCGTTCCTGGTGGAGATCACCGAGATCTGCCTGCGCACCAAGGATCCCATCGGCGGCGGCGACCTGGTGGAAGCCATCGTGGATGCGGCTGGTCAGAAGGGAACGGGCCTGTGGACCGTGGAGAGCGCCCTGCAGATGGGGGTGCCGGTGCCCACGATCTATGCCGCCCTCAATGCCCGGGTGCTCAGTTCCCTGCGGGACGAGCGCGTGGCAGCCCAGGCGGTGCTGCACGGCCCAACCCAGCCGCCAGCCCTGGAGTTGGGTTCCCCGGCCGATGCCATGGCCCAGCTGATGGATGCCTGTGTGCTGGCCTGCGTCAGCAGCTACGCCCAGGGCATGGCCCTGCTGCAGCAGGCCTCGCTCCTGCACAGCTACAACCTGGATCTCTCCGCCATCGGCCAGATCTGGAAAGGCGGCTGCATCATCCGCGCCCGTCTGCTGCAGCGGATTCAGGATGCCTACACCGCCAACCCGGCGCTTCCCAATCTGCTGGTGGATCCCTGGTTCGCCCAGCAGGTGAACCAGCGGATGCAGGGTCTGCGCCAGGTGGTGGCGGCGGCCGCCCTGGCGGGCATCCCTGTGCCGTGCCTGAGCAGTTCGCTGGATTACATCGACAGCTACCGCACGGCGCGCCTGCCGCAGAACCTCGTGCAGGCGATGCGCGACTGTTTCGGTGCCCATACCTATGAGCGCCTGGATCAACCGGGCAGTTTCCATACTGAGTGGATGTGAGGACGGTGGTCATGACCGCCTACAAGCTCGAGGTCGCCACCAGTCCGGATCAGCTGGCCCGCCGCTGTGCCGAGCTGATCGGCTGTTCGCTGGATCTGGCTCTCGATCAGCGCGACCGTGCCCAGATCGCCCTCTCCGGAGGCACCACCCCCGCAGAGGCCTACCGGCTGCTCAACCAGGAACGCCTGCCCTGGAACCGGGTGGATGTGGTGCTGGGCGATGAGCGCTGGGTGCCGGCCAGCGATCCAGCCAGCAATGCCCGCATGCTGGCCGAAACCCTGTTGTCTCCTGCGGGGCCCGGCCACTCCGCCCGCTTTCACCCCGTGCCCACCCAGCTGCCCACAGCGCAGGCCTCGGCGGAAGCCTTTGAGCAGCACGTGCGCCAGCTCTGCCCCGGCGACCCGCCGGTGTTCGATCTGATCCTGCTGGGCCTTGGCGAGGATGGACACACCGCTTCGCTGTTTCCCGGTACGGCGGCCACACGGGAACTGGAGCGTTCCGTCACGGTGGGTGCCGGCAAGGGCCTGGAGCGAATTACCCTCACGGCGCCCGTGCTGAGTGCCGCCCGCCAGGTGATTCTGCTGGTGGGCGGTGCCGCCAAGCGCCAGGCCCTGCAGCGGCTGCTGGATCCGCAGGAATCCCCGGAGCGCACTCCGGCTCGGCTGGTGCAGCCCCGCACGCCTGTGCTGGTGCTGGCCGATGCCGCCGCGGCTGAGGGGCTCGCTGCGTCAGGCTGAGCCCCAGTGCGCTCCCGCTTGCCCGCCATGGTGGCTCCCCTGTTGCTCGTGGCCGGTGATGGCTTCTCCGGCTGGCAATCGCTGAACGACACGATCATGGGCGGCCGCAGCCAGGGCAGTTGCCGCGGCACGTCCGAAGGTCTGGTGATGGAGGCCTTTGTGGAACCCGAGGGGGGCGGCTTTGTGAGCTGCCGCTCGCCGGTGTTCCAACCGCCCCTCGACCTCTCCGACTATGGCGCCCTGCAACTGGAGCTGGATGGGGATGGCCGCCGCTACAAGTTGGCCCTGGCCTGCCGTGACGGCGTTGCAGGCCTCACGGAGTTGATTCCGGGCGGCTTGCGCTGGGTGGCGGAGTTCTCCACCCAGGCCAGCGGAACGTCGGTGGTCACGATCCCCTTCAGCCGGCTCACCGCCAGCGTGCGCGCCACACCCGTGGGCCTGCCCCTGCGCTTCGATGCCGCCGGCATCACCCGCATCCAGGTGCTCCATTCCAAGTTCGGGGATATCGGCGGCCGCAATCCCGGCTTCAGGCCGGGCGAGCTGCGGCTGCTGATCCGCTCGATCCGGGCTGTGCCCTGAGCGTGGTGGACCCGTCCATGACGCCCTGGCTGGTGGCTGTGGCCAAGGCGGCCGATCTGTGCTTCAAGCCCAGCCGCCACGGGGTGCGTTTCAGCGACCCAGTCGCGGAGCCACCGGGCGACGGCGACGGCACCGACTGCTGCCTGCTGATCGAGGCTCGCGACCCCGACGGCACTCGGCGGCCTGAGAACGATCTCGAGCTGGAGATCTACCGCAGTGGCACCGAGCTCAACCTGATGCTGACCCGCCTGGGGGAGGAGCAGGCCCCCCTGCTGTGGCAGGGCAGCCACCCGGTGTGGATGGAGGCGGTCAGCGGTCAGCGCTGCGACCGCCCCCCCGATGGCGCACCCCATGAGGCGTTCTGCCGCAGGGTGCGCGCCCTGTTGGACCCTCAGGGGTTGGGCTGATCGGTAACGGCTCCCTTGCTGCTGCTGCTCACCAGGCGGGCGTATTTGCCCAGCACGCCGGTGCGGTAGCGGGGCTCGGGCCTCACCCAGGCGGCCCGGCGGCGGGCGATCTCCTCCTCACTCACGTTGAGCTGGATCAGCAGCTGGTTGGCATCCACGCTGATGGTGTCGCCCTCCTGCACCAGGCCGATCAAGCCGCCCACGGCCGCCTCAGGAGCCACATGGCCGATCACCAACCCAAAGGACCCCCCCGAGAAGCGACCATCGGTGATCAGTGCCACCGAGTCGAGCAGTCCCTGGCCCACGATCGCGGCGGTGGGGCTGAGCATCTCGCGCATGCCGGGGCCGCCCACCGGGCCTTCGTTGCGCACGACCACAACATCACCGGTGTTGATCTGTTTGTCGAGAATCGCCGCCAGGCAGCTTTCTTCACTCTCGAACACCCGGGCAGGGCCAGTGATCACGGGATTCTTCACACCACTGATCTTGGCCACCGCCCCTTCCTCAGCCAGGTTGCCCTTGAGGATCGCCAAGTGGCCCTTGGCATAGAGGGGGTTGCTCAGGGGTCGGATCACGTCCTGCCCGGCAGGGGGTTCAGAGGGCACATCGGCCAGCACCTCGCGAAGGGTCTTGCCTTCGATCGTCTTGCAGTCGCCATGCAGCAGGCCGGCATCCAGCAGCAGCTTCATCACCTGGGGGATGCCTCCGGCGTTGTGCAGATCCACGGTCACGTAACGGCCGCTGGGCTTGAGGTCGCAGATCACCGGCACCCGCTGGCGGATGGTCTCGAAGTCGTCGATGGAGAGATCCACACCGGCGGTGCGGGCCACAGCCAACAGGTGCAGCACGGAGTTGGTGGAGCCGCCCACGGCCATGATCACTGCGATGGCGTTCTCAAAAGCCTCGCGGGTGAGCAGATCCCGGGGGCAGATGTTCTGCTTGATCGCCTCAGCGAGCACCTCGGCGCTACGGGCTGCGCTGTCGGCCTTCTCGGGATCCTCCGCCGCCATGGTGGAGCTGTAGGGCAGGCTCAGACCCAGCACCTCAAAGGCGGCGCTCATGGTGTTGGCGGTGAACATGCCGCCACAGCTGCCGGCGCCTGGACAGGCGTTCTTCTCGATGGCGGTGAGCTCCTGCTCGTCGATCTTGCCGCCGCTGTATTGACCCACCGCCTCAAAGGCGCTCACCACGGTGAGGTCGCAGGCGCCGAGTTTGCCGGGTTTGATCGTGCCGCCATACACGAAGATGGCGGGGATGTTCATGCGGGCCATGGCCAGCATGGCGCCAGGCATGTTCTTGTCGCAGCCGCCGATCGCCAGCAGGGCATCCATGCTCTGGCCATTGCAGGCCGTTTCGATCGAATCGGCGATCACCTCCCGGCTCACGAGGGAATATTTCATCCCCTCGGTGCCCATGGAGATGCCATCGCTCACCGTGATGGTGCCGAACATTTGGGGCATTGCCCCGGCCGTATGGGCCGCCGCTTCCGCCCGTTGGGCCAGCTCGTTCAACCCCAGGTTGCACGGGGTGATCGTGCTGTAGCCGTTGGCAATGCCAATGATCGGCTTGTTGAAATCACTGTCGCCGAAGCCCACGGCCCGCAGCATGGCGCGGTTGGGGGAGCGCTGGATCCCCTGGGTGATCGCGGCGGAGCGGAGCATGGGCGGCGATGGAGTCGATCGAGTAGGAACCTACCGACCGGCCCGCGGTGGATGCTCAACCGCTGACGCTCAAGCTCTCCAGTTGGCGGCGCACGTCCTCGATCGCCTGGTTGAGTTGATGCACCTTGTCCTGCAACTCGCTCTCGCGCATGGGCCGGCTGGCTTCGCGAGGGTCGAGCGTTTCAGCGTCGTTGCCCTGGAGCCTCGAGAGCCGCAGGTTCCGCTCCTGGCGCTGGCGCTGCTGGCGCCGATCCGTTTCCGACAGCAGCCACCAGGCCAGGCCTGCGGCGCCGAGCACGGCACCGGCCAGGGTGCTGGCCAGGAAGCTGGAGCCGCTCTCACCTCGGTGGGCCATCGCCGCAGTAGCAGGAAGGATTCGTTCCGTTCAGCCTAAGGAGCTCGCCGGCCCCAGGCCATAGAGCCGATCGGCGGCATCCCCCAGGCCCGGCACGATCCGTTGCTGGCCATCCAGCTCCGCGTCGATGCAGCCGGTGTAAAGGGTGAGATCCCCGTAGCGCTCCCCCAGGGTTTTCAGGCCCGGGGCGGCGGCCAGGGCACTGATCACCCGCACCCGCGGGCCGCTTACCCCCTTGGCCTCCAGGCGTTCGAGCACCGCGATCAGCGTGGCGGCGCTGGCCACCATCGGTTCAAACACCAGCACGCCCGCGTTGGCGGGGATCGCCTCAGGCAGGCCGTTGAGGTTGCAGCGCAGGGTGCCTGAACCGGTCTGCCGCTCGAACGCCATATGGGCCACGGCGGCGTTGGGCAGCACCGTCCGTCCCCCCTCCCACAACCCCAGGCCGCCCCGCAGCACCGGCACCGCCAGCAGCGGCACGCTGCCGTCCACCACGGTGCCCTCGGTGAGGGCCAGGGGCGTCTGCACCCTGACCCGCTGGTAGGGAATCCAGTCGCGCAGGGCCTCGTAGGTGAGCCAGCGGCCCAGTTCAGCCATGGCCGTGCTGAACAGGGCGGCTGGGGTCTGCTGGTCGCGCAGCAGCGTGAGCCAATGGCCGATCAGGGGATGGGGGGGCACCACCACCCGCAGGGTCTTGCTCATGGGTCGCGCTGCGGCTTGGAGCTGCAATAACTTGAACGGACCAAGCTAGTGGTGCCATGGGCGCGGTTCCGATCCGGTTGGTTCCGAGGCTGTTGGTTCTGAGGCAGTTGGTGTCGAGGCGGTTGGTGCCGAAGCGGTTGGTGTCGAAGCGGTTGGTGTCGAAGCGGTTGGTGCCGAACCGGTTGGTGTCGATGCTGCTGGGTCTGGTGCTGGCCGCCGCTGGCCTGTTCGCCATCCCCGAGCAGGCCCTGGCGATCACGGCACCGGAGCTGCGCGGCCAGCGGAGCGTGCAGGACCTCCAGCCCGACCTGCACGGCCGCAACCTGCAGCAGAAGGAGTTTCTCAAGGCCACCATGCAGGGCTACGACCTCAGCGAGGCGGATCTGCGCGGTGCCGTGTTCAACACCACCGATTTGCAGAACGCCGACCTGCGGGGCGCGAATTTGGAGGATGCTGTGGCCTTTGCCACCCGGTTCGACAACGCTGATCTGCGCGGCGCCGTGATGCGCAACGCGATGTTGATGAACAGCAAATTCACCGGGGCCCAGATCGAGGGGGCCGATTTCAGCGACGCCGTGCTGGATCTGACCCAGCAGAAGGCGCTGTGCGCCCGTGCCAACGGCACCAATCCCAGCACCGGTGTGCTTACCCGCGACAGCCTGGCCTGTCGCTGATGCGGGCGGACTAGATTTCAGCTCCGGTTCCGCTGAAGACCAGTCAGTGGAGGTAACGGGGAAAGTCCGGTGTCAATCCGGCGCTGTCCCGCAGCTGTGAAGAGCGTCGGCCCAGGTTTCGTGCCAGGTGTCGCCGCTCCAGCCAGAACGCCCGCCGGTTCACCCCTCCATCCCTGGCGCGGACCAGATCATTCGGATGACCATCACGTCTCTTGCGGGCGGATCTCCCGCTCGCGTCCCTGCGGCCTCCATGGCTCTGGGGGCCCCATTGTTCCTGCTGTTGCTGGCTGCTCCAGCCAGCGCTCACCACGCCATGGGGGCTCTGGGTCTGAGTGCGCCCACGCCCATGGCTGGCCTGATCAGTGGCCTGGCCCATCCGGTGCTGGGGCCCGACCACCTGCTGTTTCTGCTGGCGCTTGGCCTGGTGGGTTTCCAGCGGCGCATGCGCTGGATGCTGGGGCTGCTGCTGCTTGGTCTCTCGGCAACGACCCTGGGGCTGGTGCTGCCCGGCCTGCCCGGATCCGAGTTGCTTGTTTCCTTGTCGCTGGTGGCCGTGGCTCTTGTGCTGCTGCAGCGTCTGCCGGCGGTGGTGCTGCTCCCCGCCTTCGCCCTGCATGGCTACGTGCTCAGCGGCTCGGTGATCGGCTGGGAGGCCACCCCGATCAGCTTTTATCTGCTCGGCTTGCTGCTGAGCCAGGCCCTGCTCCTGGCCGCCTCGCTCACGCTGGTGCGCCGCTGGGCGGCCAAGCTGAGCGCGGCCAATCTGCGGCTTGTCGCTGGCCTGTTGATGGGTGTGGGCCTCGCCTTCGCCTGGACCACCCTGGTGGCCTGAGATGGGCACCAACACGCAGGGGCGCCTGCCGGTCACGGTGGTGACTGGTTTCCTTGGCGCGGGCAAGTCGACGCTGCTGCGTCAGTTGCTGCTCAGCAGCGGACTGCGGCTGGCGGTTCTGGTGAATGAATTCGGCGAGGTGGGGATCGATGGCGATCTGATCCGCAGCTGTGGCTTCTGCCCTGAAGACGAGCTGGAGGGCCGGGTGGTGGAACTGGCCAACGGCTGCCTGTGCTGCACGGTGCAGGATGAATTCCTGCCCACCATGCAGACGCTGCTGCAGCGGGCCGACCAGCTCGACGGCATCGTGGTGGAGACCAGTGGCCTGGCCCTTCCCGTGCCCCTGGTGCAGGCGTTCCAGTGGCCCGAGATCCGCACCCGCACCCGCGTGACGGGGGTGGTGACGGTGGTGGATGGTGAGGCCCTCGCCGCCGGCAGCGTGGTGGGCGATCCATCGGCGCTGGAGGCCCAGCGCCAGGCCGATCCCAGCCTGGATCACCTCGCCGACATCGAAGATCTGTTCGGCGATCAGCTGGAGGCCGCCGATCTGGTGCTGGTGAGTCGGGCCGATCGGCTCAGCGGCGACCAACTCGGGGCGATTGAACAGCGGCTGCGGCTTCAGTTGCGTCCCGGTGTCAGTGTGCTGCCGATGCAGCGGGGTGAGGTGCCGGCGGCCCTGCTGTTCGGCCTGGAGCGCACACCGCCCGATCACGATCACCACGATCACGATCATCACGATCACGGGGACCACGACCACCACGACCACAGCCATGTGGCCATGCAGTCCGCGGTGCTTCGACTGGAGGGCTGCTTCGATCGCACGCTGCTGGAGCGCCAGTTGCAGGCGCTGATCGAACGGCACGGGTTGTTGCGGCTCAAGGGACGGGCCTGGCTGCCAGGCAAGCAGCACCCGCTCCAGATCCAGGCGGTGGGCCCGCGGCTGGAATGCTGGTTCGACAGCGGTTCACACCTGCCCGCAGCCGCGCCTGGCCTGGAGCTGGTGGCGCTCGGGCTGAGCCTCGATCCCAGCGCCCTTGAGCGGGATCTCTATCCCCAGCTCAGCGCTGTCTGATCCTCAATCCTGGCCCTCAATCGAGTGGGAAGGAGCCCTTGGCGCACACCCCGTCCCAGCAGAGGGCCTGATCGTTGCCCCACACCGGCACCACTTCCCGGGGAGCCCCCTGGCTTCCCTTGAGGGTGAGGGCCCCGCGGCCATTGCTGCGAAATTCCAGCCGTTGCTGGCCCACCTGCAGCCACCAGTGCTCGCCCATCTGCTCAATCGTCATGGTGCAGGGCTGCCAGGCGCCCTGCTCAAGCCGGCATTCCAGGGGCACCTGCAGTGGAGTCTCCGCTGGCAAGGCAACCGCAGGCGCACCTTCCACGGCCACCATCACCAGCGCCGCCGGCGGGATCAACCATGGCCTGACGCGTTGCACCACCTGGGCCAGAGCGGGGGGCTACCTCCAACCTGACCAGGGGCAAGGGGGAGCGGAAGCCGGCCTGCCAAGATTTAACAATCCTCGTGGAGCTCAGGTGCCCCTCTACTCCGCCCGCGTGCTGGTCTCCCTGAGGCCCTCGGTGCTCGATCCAGCCGGTGAGGCCACCCGCGCAGCCGCTGCCCGCCTCGGTGTGGATGGTGTGAGTCGGCTGCGGATCGGCAAGGCCGTGGAGATCGAACTCGAAGCCCCCGACCCCGGCACCGCCCGGCAGCGGCTGGAACTGCTGAGTGAGCGCCTGCTGGCCAACCCTGTGATCGAGAACTGGACGCTCGAACTCCAGGACGGCGCCAGCGAGGAGGCCTGATCCATGACCCTCGGGGTGGTGGTGTTTCCCGGTTCCAACTGCGATCGGGACGTGCGCTGGGCGGCTGAGGGCTGCCTCGGAATTTCGACGCGTTTTCTCTGGCATGAGGAGCGCGATCTCAGTGGCCTCGATGCGGTGGTGATCCCCGGTGGCTTCAGCTACGGCGACTATCTGCGCTGCGGTGCCATCGCCCGTTTCGCGCCGGTGTTGCAGGAGCTGGTGGGCTTTGCCCAGAGGGGCGGCCGCGTGCTCGGGATCTGCAATGGCTTCCAGGTGCTCACGGAGATGGGACTGCTCCCCGGCGCTCTCACCCGCAACCGCAAGCTTCACTTTCTCTGTGAACCCACGGCCTTGCGGGTGGAGCCCGGCGCCTGTCAGTGGCTGCAGGGTTACAGCAGCGGTGAGCTGGTGAGTTTCCCGATCGCCCATGGCGAGGGGCGCTACCAGGCCGATGCCGATCAGCTCAAGGCCCTGGAGGACGGCGGCCAGGTGGTGCTGCGCTACTGCCGCAATCCCAATGGCTCCGTGGGGGATGTGGCTGGCCTCACCAATGCCGCCGGCAACGTGCTCGGCCTGATGCCGCACCCGGAGCGGGCCTGTGATCCAGCCACCGGTGGTGTGGATGGTCGTCGGCTGCTGGCCAGCCTGTTGGGCTGAGGGACGTGCGGCGCCGGGCGCTGCTGCTGGGCTTCACGGGCCTCACTCCGGCCCTGGCCGGGATCGCCCGGGCTTCGGCCCCACTGGCCATGGCCACGGCCACGGCCACAGCCAATCTCCCGCGCCCCCTGCGACCCGGTAGTCGCATCGCCGCCGTGGCGCCGGGCACCTGGCTGGAGCGGGGGGATCCCCTGCTCGATCAACTGCGCCGCCGCTGCGCCGCCCAGGGCTGGCAACTGCAGACGCCGCAGGAGCTCCTGGGGCGCTGGCGCTGGTTTTCGGGCTCCGATCGGCAGCGCGCCGAGGGCCTCGCTCAGGTCTGGCGAGATCCCGAGGTCGATGCCATTTTCTGCGTCGGGGCCGGCTGGGGCAGCGCGCGGCTTCTGGAACAGGGCTGGAGGCCGCCTTCCCGCCCGCGCTGGTGTGTGGGGTTTTCCGATTGCTCCGCCCTGCTGCTGGCCCAGCTCGCCTCTGGAAGCCTCGGCGGGATCCACGGCTGGTTTGGGGGTGATGACGCCCAGTGGCTTCGGCTGGTGGCGTTGCTGCAGGGACGCCCCGTCGCAGACCTCCAGGGTCAGCCAGCCCAGGCGGGGATCGCCGAGGGGCCGCTGGTGGTCACCAACCTCACCATCGCCACCAGCCTGATCGGCACGCCCCTGTTCCCCTCCCTCAACGGTGCGGTTCTGGTGCTGGAGGACACCGGTGAGGCGCCCTACCGGATCGATCGTCAACTCACCCAGTGGCGCCTGGCTGGCCTGCTGCGAGAGGTGGCTGGCATTGGCCTGGGCCGCTTCAGCTGGGCCCGCGATGACATCCTCCCCGGTGACTTCAGCATGGAGGAGATCCTGTTGGAGCGGCTGTCGCCTCTGGGAGTGCCGATCGTCCAGGGCCTGCCCCTGGGCCACGGACGCCCCAACCTGGCGCTGCCCCTGGGCCGCAGAGCTCGCCTCGATGGAAGCCGCGGCAGCCTGAGCCTGCTGACCTGAGGCCGGCCCAACAAAAAAGGCCCCGTGAGGGGGCCTTTGGAGAACGGCTGCTGAGCCGCTTGGCTCAACAGCTGGTTGAACCGCTCGGCTCAGTTGACGGCGGCGAAGAACTCCTTGCTTTTCACGGGGTCCGGGTTCATGGTCTTCTCGCCGGGGGTCCAGTTGGCGGGGCACACCTCGTCGGGGTTGTTGCGGATGTGCTGGAAGGCCTGCAGCAGACGCAGGGTTTCGTCGACGCTGCGGCCCACGGGCAGGTTGTTGATGGTGCTCTGCATGATCACGCCATCGGGATCGATGATGAACAGGCCGCGCAGTGCCACACCGGCCTCCTCATCGAGCACCTCGTAGGCACGGGCGATGTCCTTCTTGAGGTCAGCCACCAGGGGGTAGGCGATGTCGCCGATGCCGCCGTTCTTGCGATCGGTCTGAATCCAGGCCAGGTGGCTGAACTGGCTGTCCACCGAGACGCCCAGCACTTCGCAGTTGCGGCTGGAGAAGTCGCTGTAGCGGTCGGAGAAGGCGGTGATCTCCGTGGGGCAGACGAAGGTGAAATCGAGGGGGTAGAAGAACAGCACCACGTACTTGCCGCGGTACTGGGACAGGGTCACCTCCTTGAACTCCTGGTCCACCACGGCGGTGGCGGTGAAGTCGGGAGCTTGCAGGCCAACGAGCCGGGACATAGTCGCAGAGAATGGAGAGCAGAGCAGCTGGCGCGTCCAACTCAAAGGCGGACCGACTCCCAGTTGCTTCCGTAACAACTTATCACGCTTCCAGCGGACGCCGCCGTCGGCCTAGGCTGAATGCCTCCTATCCGATGAGGTTTGATGGCCTGGGATCCGGCGCTGCTGCGCAAGTACAACGCCACCGGCCACTTCCGATTGCTGAACCAGGTGCGCAGTGAGCTCAAGGAGCAGCCGATCCAGCGCCCGCTCGTCACCGTTCGCACCGCTTCCACCTACTCCGCATCCACCCGCTCGGCATCCTCCCGGCCTGCCCTGAGCCGAGGGGATGGGGGCCGAGGTGATGGGGGCGGGGGCCGACCACAGGCTTCCAGCCAGGGTCGCCGGCGTTCTGCTCAGGGTCCCGCCATGTCGGCACCGGCTCCCGTCTCCCACGATCCCATCGTGATGGTGCCGGTACTCACCGACGCCTTTCCGGACGACAGCTTCAGCTGCTGAATCCTTTTCAGAGGGCGTCGAGTTCCAGCTTGACCACATCGATCGGGCCTCGCCCCTCGGCATTCAGCTCGGTGGCGGCCCGGACCGCAGCCTCGTGGGTGTGGAACAGGTGGGCCTGCTCCGCCGCCGCAACCTCCTCAAGCCCCTCGCCATCACGACCGATCGTGAGGAAGGTGCCTCTGTCCAGCCGTTGCAGCGCATAGCGCTCCGGCTGGGTGCAATCCATCGGGTGGGCGGGATCGATGGCTGGTGCCCAGAAGTGCATGGCATAGCGGCGGCATCACCCGGACCGTAGGCAGCTTTGGCCTGGCTTGCCATGGCCCTGAATCTGGCTACGACGGATTCAGAGCTTGTGAGCCGCCATGCCCAGCCTGTTGATCAGCACCGAGCTGATGGAACTGCTCAAGGCCCAGCTCGGCGACTCGATCGAGCTGGTCACCCTGGCCACCCAGTGCCAGCTGGATCAGGTGCGCGGGATTGTGGTCTCGGCGGGCTGCGTGCGCGACTTCATGTTCGACCGTCCACGCCAACGTCTCCAGATCTGGCCCCGCTACCAGGTGCAGACCCTGGCCAGGGCCTGAGCGGCTCGTCCCGCCCATGGCCCTGCTGGAGCCCACCAATCTGCTGCTGCTGGCCTGCGCGCTGATCTACGGGCTGCTGGGGGAGCGCGTGGATGCGGGAATCCTGCTGGTCTTCGTGGTGGGGATTGCCCTGCTGGATGGCCTTCAGCAGCGCCGCAGCGCCAGAGCCCTGGCGGAGCTGGCCCGCCTGTCCGCCCCCTCTGCCCACGTGCGCCGTGGCTCGATCGAATGCGACGTTGCGGCCGATCAGGTGCAGCTGGGAGACCTGTTGCGTCTGGAGGAGGGCGATCGGGTGGCCGCCGATGGGCTGATCACCGAGGCGGTGGGGCTCTGGCTGGATGAATCCCTGCTCACCGGTGAGTCGCTTCCCGTGGCCAGGCTGAACCCCGGGGAGCGCGTGCTCGCCGGGTCGCTCGTGTCCAGCGGTCGGGGTTGGGCGGAGGTGGTGGCGGTGGCGGCGGCCACGGAGCTGGGCCAGCTCGGCCAGAGCCTGGCGGTGGTTCACCCACCCCTCACCCGGTTGCAGCGGCGCACCAGGGGCCTCACGTCTCGTCTCACCGTTGCGGCCATCGCCATCTGCGTGGCCATGGCCGTGCTTCGGGGTGGCCTCAGCGGTGACTGGCCCCAGGCGCTGCTGGCGGCCCTGGCCCTGGCCCTGGCGGTGCTGCCCAATGAGATCCCGGTGGTGTTGGCCCTGTTTCTGGCCCTTGGCTCGCTGCGGCTCGCCCGGATCGGCGTGCTGGCCCGCTGGCCGGCGGCGGTGGAGAGCCTCGGCAGTGCCACGCTGCTGGCCGTCGACAAGACCGGCACCCTCACCGAGAACCGCATGCAGGTGCAGGGGCTGCTCACCTGGCCGGGCCAGGAGGTCTGGCAGGCCGGCAACGCCCTGGGTGAAGCGTTTCATCCCCTGCTGGAACTGGCGGTGCTGGCCAGTCGGGGCGACCCGGTGGACGCCATGGAACAGGCCATCCAGCGCCTCGCCGGCGAGCACCTGATCGGCACGGAACACCTCCACCCCGATTGGCCCCTGCAGCGGGAATACCCGCTCCAGAGCGATCTGCTGGTGTTTTCACAGCTCTGGCGCAATCCCCAGGACGAGTGGCAGTTGGCCGCCAAGGGGGCACCGGAAGCCATCGCCGATCTCTGTCATCTGGCGGCGGACGAGCGGACGCAGCTGCTGGCCATGGCCGACAGCCTGGCGGTGCGGGGCCTGCGGGTGCTGGCCGTTGCCCGTGGCGTGGATGGTGTCCTGCTGCATGGTGGCCAACCGGCGGCAGCCCAGGGGGATCCCCCGGCTGCCCTGCACGACTACCTCTTTGAACCCCTGGGCTTCGTTGGCCTGGCCGATCCCCTGCGACCGGACGTGCCTGAGGCCATCGCCACGGCCCAGGCGGCCGGCCTGCGGGTGGTGATGATCACCGGCGACAGCCCAATGACGGCTCGCTCCATCGCCGATCAGGCCGGTTTACCCGCTGGAGCTGTGCTCTGTGGCCAGGATCTGGCGGGCTTGCCCGCGCGCGATCTGGCCAGCCGGGTTCAGCACACCGCGGTGTTCGCCCGGGTGATGCCCCAGCAGAAATTGCTGTTGGTGCGCGCCCTGCAGGCCGGCGGCCACGTGGTGGCGATGACCGGCGATGGCGTCAACGATGCGGCGGCACTCAAAGCTGCGGACATCGGGGTGGCCATGGGCCGACGCGGCACCGCCGTGGCACGCGAGTCTGCCGATCTGGTGCTGCTGAATGACAGCTTCAGCAACCTGGTGGAGGCCATCGCCGTCGGCCGGCGGATTGACGCCAACCTGCACCGCGCCCTCGGCTACACACTGGCCATCCATCTGCCGATCGCGGCTCTTGGGGTGTTGCCACTGCTGCTGCCTGGACAAACGATGATCCTGCTGCCCGTGCACATCGCCCTGTTGCATCTGGTGATTGATCCGGCCTGCACCGTGGTGTTTGAGGGCTTGCCAGCGTCGCCTGGCCTGATGCGCCAGCCCCCGCGGCCTCCGGAGGCACCACTTTTCGGCGTCGCAACCTGGCGCCGCTCCCTCAGCCAGGGCTCTGTGCTGATGCTGGCGGCTGGGGTGCTCGCCTTCTGGCCCCATCTCGATCCCGAATCGCGCCGCAGCCTGGTGTTTTCCCTGCTGCTGCTAGCCGGAGGCGGGCTGGTGTGGCTGAACGGCGAGCCGGCCAGTCGGCTCACCATCGCCGGTGCCGGCATTGGCCTTGGCCTCTGGCTGTTGCTGCTGGCATCCCCCACACTGCAGCAGCTGTTGAGCCTCACTCCCCTGCAACCGCTGCAGATGGCCGCCGTGTTGTTCACCGCCATCGCGGCCCTGCTGGTCGCTGGTTTGCTGAACCGTCCCCTTGCCTGATGTCCTTGGCTCACCCACCCCAAAACCACAGCCATCCAGCGGTGGAGATCCAGCGTCAACCCCATCCCCGCCAGCATCAACACCGAGCCGGCTCCGCCGCCGCCTTTCGCTGGAGTGTGATCCTCAACACTGGCCTCTCCGCCCTGCAGCTGGCGGTGGGCGTTGGCTTTGGTTCCCTGGCCCTGATTGGTGATGCCGTCCACAACCTGGGGGATGTGGCCGGCCTGCTGCTGGGCTGGGGGGCTGAGCGGCTGAGCGTCCGAGCACCATCCGAGCGCTACACCTATGGCTACGGCCGCAGCACCCAGCTGGCCTCGCTCGCCAACGCCGTGCTGATCCTGATGGCCTCGGCGGTGGTGCTGGTGGAGGGCATCAAACGGCTGTATGAGCCGGTGGAGGTCACCACCACACCCGTGCTGTGGGCCGCCGCCATCGGTGTGGGCGTGAATCTGTTTTCGGCGCGTTTGTTTGGATCGGATCACAGTCACGATCTCAATCGCAAGGCCGCGGTGATTCATCTGCTCACCGATGCCGCCGTGTCTGCCGCCGTGCTGGTCGCGGCCCTTGTGGTGGGAGCGACGGGCTGGAACTGGCTGGATGCGGCCACAGGGATCGGTGTGGGCCTCGCAGTGGCCTGGAGTGGCATTGAGATCCTGAGGCAGGCGATGCGGATCGCGTTGGATGCCGTGCCCGATGGCATTGAAATGGCAGCGGTGCAATCCACCCTCCGGGCCCTGCCCGGTGTGTTGGATGTGCACCACCTTCATGTGTGGGCCATGAGCACGTCTCAGAACGCGCTCACAGCCCATGTGGTGCGGGTTCCTGGATCCGTGGACGACCTGGATCTCCTGCACCGGGCCAAACAACAACTCGCCCAGCTGGGGATTGCCCACAGCACGATTCAGCTGGAACCCCCGGAGGCTGGCTCTCAGCCGGGCTGAGCCTGTTGGAGGCGTTTCACTCCTCCTCGTCGCTGGATCCGGCGGGGATCAGCCGGATCTGCTTCTTGCCCAGCTTGATCTCGAATTCGTCTCCAGGCTTGAGGTCGAGCATGGTGGTGTAGGCCTTACCCACCAGCAGGTTGCCGTTGCCTTGCACCGTGGCCACATAGCTCAGGGAGCGGCCGCGCTTGCCGCGGCCCTTGCCGCCGGAATCCCCAAGGCTGACGCCCTTGGCATCCAGCAGGGCCTCATAGAACGCGGTGAAATTGAGCCGTTCGCTGCCGTCCTTTTTGCTGCTCACGTAGCCGCAGCTCCGTACCAGATCAGACTTGGACACATCGCCGAGTTCCTTGACCTTGGCCAGCAGTTCAGATCCGGTAAGCATGGTGTGTGGCGTGGTGGCTAACAATCACTGTAGCGGCTGAGTATCACCCCAGAGGTTTACTGTTTTGTCTACAGCGTCAAACACCAGTGCCAACGTGGCATGGCCAATAAAAAAGCCCGCTGAGGCGGGCTTGAGGATCATGGCTCGGGGGAGACTTGAACTCCCGACCTTGGGGTTATGAATCCCACGCTCTAACCAGCTGAGCTACCGAGCCGCGTTAAGAGGATTGTAGACGATCACCTTCCCGCGAAGCTTGCCCAGCCAGGGTTTCTGCTCGTCAGGCTCGGGCAGGGAGGAATTGAAGTGGATTCACCGCTCCACGACCAGGTGGCAGGATTTCGAAGTGCAGGTGAGGTCCGGTGCTGCGGCCCGTGCTCCCCATCAGGGAGATCACGGTTCCCTGGGCCACCTGATCACCGGCACTCACAAGGATCCGGCTGTTGTGGGCGTAGCGGGTCATGGTGCCGTCGTCGTGACGGATCTCCACCAGGTACCCATAGCCACCGTCGTGCCAGCCTGCGCTCACCACCTGTCCGGCTTTGGCGGCGTGGATCGGTGTGCCCACGTTGTTGGCCACATCGATGCCCTTGTGCATGCGACCCCAGCGCCAGCCATAGCCGGAAGAGAACACCCCGGCAGCTGGCCAGATCCAGCCGGTGTTGCTGAAGGGCTGATCGAGCTGGTTACGCGAGGGCTGGTCACCGAAATTCTGATCGGGCCAACTCAGGCCACCACTGGCTGTGGGCTTGAGACCCAGCAACATGCGCGAGCGCCCAGGAGATGACTGGGCCAGCCGGATCTGGGTGCCGACCACCAGGCGAGCCGCCTCCAGACCGGGGTTGAGGCGCAACAGCTCCGCAATCGTGAGGTTGTAGCGCTGGGCGATTTTCACCAGGTTGTCGCCGAAGCGCACGCTCGCCGATTCCTCAACCTGTGGCGGTGCGGCCACCGGCGGGCTGCGACGCAGCTCGGAGGTGTCGATGGCGGCCAGCTGCTTGGCGCGCTTGCTCGACTGGCTGGGCAGCACCAGCCAGTCGCCCTGGCTGAACTCGTGATCCTCGTTGACGTCGTTCAGCTTGGCCAGCCTGGTTTCGTCCTGGGAGAGCTGGCTGGCCAGCTGCTCGATCGAAATCGGGTTCCGTACCTTCACCCAGAGGCGGTCCGAGGCCTGGGGCAGGGAGGCCAGAGTGAGGGGCTCAGCAGGCTGGGGATCCTGTTGAGCTCCCAGCTCGAACGAGGCCCGTGAATCGGCGATCGTTGGCAGCACGACGGCACCAACCAGTCCCAACACCGACGTACTGGCGATGGTGGTGATGAAGAAGTGAGAAGGCTTCATGCAGGTTCACCCGTCGGACAAAGCCCGGTGGAGAAGCCAACATCCCCGGACTGCCGAGAGAGTAACGGCTGGAACCCGCCTGGGCAAGTCGCCGTGGTCACTCTTTGAGTCGACCAGGTGAAAAGAAACCGTGCTAACGGCTGTGCTGGTGGGGCTTCCGGGCGGATTCGGGGGCTCCGCCTCAGCCCCTGAGCTGGCGCAAGGCCTCGAACAGCACCACGCCAACGGCCACCGAGAGGTTGAGGCTGCGCACCCCGCCGCCGTTCTCGATCGAGCCAGGCATCGGAATGCTCAGGCTGGCCTCAGCGTCGTCCATCTGCTCCGCCGGCAGGCCACTGCTCTCCCGTCCGAACAACAGCCAGTCGTCGGCGTCGTAGCGCAGTTGGTCGTAGCTGGTGCTGGCGTGGCGGCTGAGCGCCAGCAGCCGGCCGCCACGCCGGCGTTGGTGGATGCGGAAGGCCTCCCAGTCGCCATGGCGATGCAGGTTCACCCAGGGCCAGTAGTCGAGCCCGGCTCGCTTGAGGGTGCGGTCACTGATCTCAAAGCCCAGCGGCTCGATCAGGTGCAGCTCGGTGCCGGTGGCGGCGCAGCTCCGGGCCACGTTGCCCGTGTTGGGGGGGATCTCCGGCTGAAACAGCACGATGCGCGGCATGGTCAGGCTTCTGGCACGGGTGTACCGAGGGCATGGAGATCGAGGGCCCGGCCCTGAACCACCAGCCAGGCGGCCTGGCTCTGAGCCATGAGTTTCTGTTGCAAGGCACCGAGGCGATCGCGAAACAGCCCACCGATGGCCGTGGGGGGCACCACGCCCCAGCCCACTTCTTCGCACACCAGCAGCACGGGTTGATGGAGCCCCCGCAGTTGCTCCAGGAGCTGGTGCTGGAGGGCTGCCCAGGCCTCGGGGTCGCGCTCGAGGTGATGGCTGAGCCAGGTGCCCAGTGAGTCGATCAGCAGCAGCGGCCGCTGTTCCAGGGCATCGGATGACGGCGGTGCTTGCCGCAGCTCGATCAGGTGGTCCACCAGGGCTCCGCCTACCTCCCGGCAACGCCAGCTGGCAGGCCGGCGCTGGCGATGCAGCCGCAGGCGCTCCTGCCAGCTGGCATCGGAGGGGCGCAGCGGGCCTGTGGCCACGTAGATCACGGACCTGCCGCTGCTCTGGGCCAGATGTTCGGCCCAGCGGCTCTTGCCGCTGCGGCTGGGCCCGCTGATCAGCACCAGGCCCCGCAGGGGCACGGCTGAAGGATCAGCCGCCACCGTTCATGTTGCGCAGGGTGGCCACCGACGAGGGCGAGACGCGGTTGAGATAGCGGAAGATCCAGTACTTGAAGATCGTTGCCAGCACCACAGGGAAGGTGGCGATGAACAACATGATGAAGTTCTCCTGATGGGGGAGGCCGAAGTGATCTTCGATGCCCTCCAGGAGCACGGTCCAGCCCTCGGGGCTGTGGAAGCCCACGAAGATATCGGTGAACAGGATGATCGCGAAGGCCTTGGCGCTGTCGCTGAGTCCATACACCGCTTCATCGAGGAAGCCCCTCAGCACCTGGATGTCACGGCGGCCCAGCAGGCACACCATCAGGAAGCCGATCAGCCCGGCCACGTCGGCCAGAATGTTCTTGAACGCCTCAACGCTCTCCCCATCGGCCTCCTCCTTGAGGGTGCTGGCCTTCTGGGTCAGAGCGGCCTGCATCTCTTCACGGGAGGGCGGTTGCTTGCCCTCCAGCAGGGCTTCAAACTCCATTTCCTGTTGGTAGAGCCGCAGTTTGGCAACGGCTTTTTCCTGCAGATGGGGTTTGGTGTAGCTGAGGAAGGGCACATCCGTTGCGAAGCGATCCACCAGCGGGGAGATCACAGCCGTGCGGCTGATCTGCTGCACGATCAACGGCACCAGGATCAGCAGCAGCAGGATACGGAGCGAAACCAGGGTTGAATCCCGGCGGCGGCGAAAACCCGCCACCACCGAGGCCTCGGCCTCAGGGTCCAGCTGGCGACGCACCCCGTCGAACACCCCCAGCAGGCTGCGGGGCAGCAACTCCGGTGAGCGGCTGATCCCAGCGAGCTTGGAGCGGCGGCTATAGCGCGAGGTCACGCTTTCCACCAGCTGCAACTGGCGCAGTTCCTGGCTGTCGAGCTGGTCGCGGTGCTGCTCAATCGCCTCAATGGTGTCGCGGCAGATCTGCAGGGCGGTGCGAAAGCGACGCAGCAGTTGAGCCTTGGTCTGGTTCGGGATGCTGAGCTCCAGCTCCGGCCGCACGGGCCGGTCGTTGTAGTACTCCAGCTCCAGGCTCTGGATCAGCAGGGCAGCTTCATAGGCCCGCTCCAGATCGCTGCTCACGTCCATCGCGCCAGCGCGATCGAACGTCCCCATCCAGTCGGTCAGCCCCATCGGAGTTTCAGCGGGAGAAGACCCACCAGGTGATCATGGGTACCAGTGTGCCAACCACCAGCAAGACCACAACCCACACGAAGGCATTGCTCGAGGCCGTCTCCTCCTTCGTGGGGATGTTGGATTCCATCGGCAGGCGCTCCTGCAGCTGCGGTGGTCCCGGGTCTTCGCCGCCCTGCAACACCACCGAGAGGCGATCGAGGGCATCGATGGAAGCCTGGCGGTAACGGGCGCCCTCGCGCAGGGGAAGCCCCATGGTGCTGATGGCCGTGCTGGAGAGCAGGGATTGCGGCAGCTGGTCCAGCAGATCGGTGGAGGCCACCACGGCGCCGCTGTTGTTCTGGGATTCGATCAACAGCAACAGTTGCGACCTGTCGGGATCGCCCGCACCCCAGCGCTCCACCAGCTGCTGGCCAAGGGCCTCGAGGCTCACGCCGTAGTCCAGGCGGCGGAGGGTCACGAGCCGGGCCTCGATGTGGTCGGCCGTGAGATCGTCGAGGCGTTTCTCCAGGTCTGCGGCGGCGGAGCGACTCAGCAGGTCAGCACCGTCGAGCACGTGCCCGGCCGGCGCATCGAGGGGAAAGTCCTGCAGGCCCGTGGCCAGGGCTGCTGGAGGCAGTGCCAGGCCCAGCACCATCACCAGGCCAAGCAACAGGCCGCGAAGGGAACGCAGCAACACCGGGATCATCGCCATCTCGACCCAGTTTGCCCCGCAGTTGCGATCCTGCGCGATCCGCCAGCTGTGAGGCAGCTGTGAGAACGTGAGTGCAGCGGTTCCGGGCGTTGGCGGATGGGGCGATCGGCACAGCTGTGCCTGGGGGCAGGTGTGTTGGGGTTGCTGCTCTGCCTGGTCAATCAGTGGAGTGCCCCCGAACTCACCCCATCCCTTGAACGGGCAGGGGTGCTGGCCAGTTTGCTGGCGGTGGGTCTGATGCTGGTGGCCATCCTCTGGACCCGGGCCGTGCCCGTCGCCCCTGAGCGGGTGGATCTCAGCGGCCGTCAGGGGCTGGAACTGGCGGAGCAGCTACCCGAGGGCCTGCAGCAGGAACTGGCCTGGGGCAGCCGGATGTTGCTCACCGCCACACCGGCAGCCAGTCTCCTGCTCCACTGGCAGGGCCGCACCCTGCTGCGCCGCGGTGTGCTGGCCGACCAGCCCTTTCTGCCGGGGGCCATCAGTGAGCGCGCCCTGAGCACGGGCAAGGCCGTTTCACTGGTGAATCTCGCTCTCTACCCAGGCCGAGCCGAGTTCGCCGGACTTCCGCCCGGCACACCGGCTGTGATCGTGCAGCCCATCGGCGAGCGGGGTCTGCTGCTGGTGGGCGGTTGGTCGCCCCGCTGCTTCAGCCGCAGCGATGAGAGCTGGGTTGAAGGCTGGGCTCAGAAGCTCAGAACGCTATTGGAGGCGCTGCCGTCCGACGCTGGCCAGAGGGCTGCTGGCCCTTCGGCAGGGTGAAGGCCGAAAACACCCTGGCGCCAGGGGAGGTGAAGATCGCCGTCCCGTCGTTGCCGATCTGCCCCTGGAGGCTGTTGGCGCGGGTGATCTGTTTGTACGCCTGGCGTCGCAGCACCACGGAGCCCGTGGCGTCGAAGCGACCCGTGGTCCAGTGCCACAGGCAGCGTTCGGCGGTGAGGGATTCACCGGGTTGTTGCAGGGCGCAGGCCTGCGGCACCAGCACGGTGGCCTGCGCCAGGTTGATCTGCAGCCGTGCGCCCTGGGCCGCCAGCTTGTTGATCTTGCCGCTGAAGGGTTGCTCGCTCGTGAGGGTCTGGTCGTTGATGGCCCAGCGCGTGCGCTCGGCCTTGAGCCAACCCGGCTGGACCCTGTCCACCAACCGCACCGGAGCCAGCAGATCCACGAAGCCCTGCCGCAGGTTGCCGTTCAGGCCGCTGGCCGTGAGCGTCTGATCCGCGGAGGCCTTGGTGCCACCAGCCCCTGCCCCCGTGGCCTGTCGGAGGCTGCGTTCGCCCGTCACCCCAGCGGGGGCGGTGAGGGCGCCATTGTTCGGTTTCCAGTCCACCGCAGCGGTGGAGATCGTGAACGGTGCTGGCCCCTGGCCAACCTGTGGCTTGCGGCCGCCCTGGCCTTCCCACTGCTCCAGCGTCGCGTTGCCGCGCAGTTCGATGCGGTCGTCGGCGACCAGGAAGCGGGCCGTACGGGCTTTAAGCCGCGATTTGCGGTCGGTGGCCACGGGGCGCCGATCAATCAGCATCAGGTTCTGGCTGGGCAGCCAACGCACCTGATCCCCCGTGATCCGAACGGGATTGTTGTCCAGAAGGGTGATGCTCACATCGCCTTCCAGTTGCACGGCCTGGCCGTCGCCGATCACCGTGCCACTGCGGGCGGCGATGCGGTAGCGGGGCTTGCCGCGCAGGTAGATCACCCCCCGGGGTTGGCGGGCCTGTGCCACGCGCCGATTGATGTCGTAACGCGCTTCAGGACTGCTCAGTTCCCAGGCCGGCGCGCCGTCCTTGTCCTGTTGGCGCAGGTTGAGCGAGCGAAACACGAACGGCTCCGGCGGCGGTTTGGCCGTCGGCTGGCTGACGCAGCCTGGAAGCAGCAGCACCAGGGCCGCTGCCGGCAGCAGGGGGCGGCATGTCACAGGGGCGCATCCAGCTCCAGCCGGGCCATCACGGGCGAGGGTTCCGGCAAGGGTGCTCCGGGCACCAGGCCGCCCCAGGCCAGTTGTGCCTCCCAGCGGCTGCCAGCCGGACACTCCACTCCGGATGGCGGGATGGCCTGGCCCAGCTGGGTCAGCATCCGGCCGCTCAGATCGGGCAACAGCGGGGCCAGCAGCAGTGCCACCACCCGAGCGGCCTCGAGCACCGCGTAGAGGTCGGCGGCCACCTGCTCGCCGTTGCCCTCCTGCTTCATCCGGCTCCAGGGGGCCTGGTCGTTGAGGTAGCCATTGGCGCTGATGGCCAGCTCCAGGGCAGCCTCGGCGGCCGTGCGGAAGTCCAGATCTTCAAACCCCGCGAGGGCCTGGCTGCAGGCCGTGGCCGCCGCAGCCGCCAGGGGGTGGTCGGCGTCGCGGCCCTGGCCGGCAGGGGGCACGCTGTCGGCAAACCAGCGCCGTGCCATGGAACTGGTGCGGTTGAGCAGGTTGCCGATGGTGTTGGCCAGGTCGTTGTTCACCAGATCGCTGAAACGCTGCTGCTGGAAGTCGCCGTCATCGCCGAAGGGGATGTCGCGCAGCAGGTACCAGCGCACCGCATCGCGGCCGCAGCGCTCGAGCAGGACCGCGGGATCGAGCACGTTGCCCAGCGACTTGCCCATCTTCTGGCCCTCGCGGGTGAGGAAGCCGTGGCCGAACACCCTGGCCGGCAGGTCCAGTCCGGCGGACAGCAGCATCGCGGGCCAGTACACCGCGTGGAAGCGCAGGATGTCCTTGCCGATCACGTGCACCGAGGCCGGCCAGCCCCGGGCGATGGCCGCCTCCAGATCGGGTTCCTCGCCCGGCTCCAGCAGGGCGGTGAGGTAGCCCAGCAACGCATCGAACCACACATAGAAGGTGTGGCCCTCGTGGCCCGGCACCGGAATGCCCCAGGGCAGGTTCACCCGCGAGATGGAGAAGTCGCGCAGGCCCTGCTTCACGAAGTTCTCCACCTCGCGCCGGCGGCTGGCGGGCTGGATGAAGCCCTCGCGGGCCACCAGGGCCTCGATCGCCTCCTGGTAGCGGGAGAGGCGGAAGAACAGGTTCACCTCATCGCGCCACTCGAGCGGTCGTCGGTGGGTGGGGCACTCGGGGTCCTGGGCCTCGTGGGGGTCGTCCTTGAACTCCTCGCAGGCCACGCAGTACCAGCCCTGCTGGCGCCCCTCCACGATGTCGCCGTTGGCCTCCACCCGCGCGAAGAACTGCTCCACGATGCGGCGGTGGCGTGGATCGGTGGTGCGGATCAGTCGGTTGTGGCTGATCTGCCAGCGCTCCCACAGGTCGGCGTACTGCGCGCTGACGGCATCGCAGTGGGCCTGGGGCGTGAGGCCGGCGGCCTCGGCCGTGCGTTGAATCTTCTGGCCGTGTTCATCACAGCCTGTGATGAACAGCACCGACTCGCCCTTGAGGCGCTGGAACCGGGCGAGGGCATCGCAGGCCAGCGTCGTGTACGCACTCCCCAGATGGGGTTTGTCGTTGACGTAGTAAAGGGGGGTGGTGAGGGTGTAGGTCATCGGGCGGATCCTACGCAGGGCCAGCTCTGGCAGCCTGGACTCCACCAGCGTGTGACGGGCCCCGATGCCGACCCCCAGCGACCAGGCCCAGGTGGTGGTGTGGGGAGGGGGTACCGGTGGCGTGGCCGCCGCCCTCCAGGCGGCGCGCTCCGGAGCCGACACGCTGCTGCTCACCCCAGGCCCCTGGCTCGGCGGCATGGTGAGTGCCGCGGGGGTCTGCGCGCCCGATGGCAATGAGCTCACCCCCTGGCAGACCGGGCTCTGGGGCGCCTTCCTGCGCGCATTGCAGCGCCGGGAACCCGATGGCCTGGACCACAACTGGGTGAGCTGCTTCGGCTATCGCCCCGCCACCGCCGAGGCGATTCTGCGGGAGTGGGTGGCCGCCGCGCCGCGCCTGCGCTGGTGGCCGGAGGTGGAGCTGCAGGGGGTGTGCCGCCGCGGCAACCGCCTCACCGGCCTGGAGCTGCTGCACCGGGGCGAGCTGGTGCGGGTGGCCCTGCAGATCCTGATCGACGGCAGCGATCGCGGCGATTGTTTTCCCCTTGCCGAGGCTCCCCACCGGCTGGGCTGGGAGGCCCGGGAGCAGTGGGGGGAACCCAGTGCCCCGAGCGCGGAGGCCCTGCAGAACGATCCGTTCTTTCAGCGGCAACCTGTGCAGTCGCCCACCTGGGTGGTGATGGGCCAACTCGCGGCGGATCGCCCCAGCCGGCCCCTGCCCGCGCCGGCGCTGCTGCCCGAGCCCTTCACGGCGGCGGCTGAGCGCTTCGGCCTGGAGCGCACGATCAGCTACGGCCGCCTGCCGGGTGGGCTTGTGATGCTCAACTGGCCCCTGCACGGCAACGACTGGCATGGCGATCTGGCCCGCGCCTTCGCCCCCGAACCCGCCGTGCGGGCCGCGCTGGCTGCCGAGATGAGGGCCCACAGCCTTCGCTTTGCCTCGGCCCTGGAGGAGGCCAGCGGCGGCTGGCTGCAGCGGGCCGCCTGCTTCCCAGACCGTCAGGCCGCCGCCGGCGGGGCCCTGGAGGGGAAGGAGAGCCTGGCCCTGATGCCCTACTGGCGGGAGGGCCGACGGCTGGTGGGCCGTGAGCTGGTGCTGGAGCAGCAGTTGCTGCCCCAGGGCCCGGGTGCATCGATCGCGGCCCTGCCCCGTGATGGCGAGGGCCGCATCACGTCCATCGCCGTGGGCAACTACGCCAACGACCATCACTATCCCGGCCCCGACTGGCCCCTGGCCCCCAAGAGCTGCCGTTGGGGAGGCCGCTGGAGCGGCACCCCCTTCACCATTCCCTACGGCGCTCTGGTGAGCGCGGAGCTCGAGAACCTGCTGGCGGCCGACAAGGGCTTCAGCACCAGTCACATGGCCAATGGCGCCACCCGGCTGCAGCCCCTGATCTTCAATGTGGGCCAGGCCGCCGGTGCCGCCGCCGCCCTGGCCGTGGCCCGCGACCTGCGGCCGGCGGAACTGCCGGTGCGCGAGCTGCAGGAGCTGCTGCTCGGCGACCCCCTGGCCCCCGCGGGACCGGTGCCCCTGTGGGACACCCCCTGGCACCATCCCGATTGGGCGGCGCGCCAGCGGGCCGTGCTCGACGATCCCTCCCGGATCAGCGGCAGCGGTGAGCTGGTGGGCCTGCGGGTTCATCCATCGCCGCCAGAGCCCCATGAGCGCCTCTGGAGCGGTGAGCTGTGCCCCGATGGCCGGGGCGGCTATCAGCTGGCCGGTGCCGGGCAGCTGTGGCCAGTGATCACCCTGGAGCCGGCCCTGCACCATTGGCTGGAGGATCTGGATGGTCCCAGGTCCGTGCGGCTGATGGGCTGCCTCAATCCCTGGGGACCCTGGCTGCGGGCCTCACGTCTGGCTGACTAACCGCTGACCCACCAGCCGCAGCACGTCGGCGTCGGGGTCGCTCTCCTTCACCTGCACCAGCACCGCTTCACCTGGGTTGCCACCGCCGTGGATCACCACGGCCAGGTCCATGGCCAGGGCCTCGAGCCGCACCAGGGCCAGCCCGTCCTGGGGCCGCAGCCAGCGCAGCAACAGCCCATCCCAGCGCTCGCTTCGATGCTGGGCGAACCACACCTGCTGCCAGTGGCGCTGGTCCTCGCGGCTGATCTGGATCCCCTGGCGCAGGGCCGGTTCCAGCTGCTCCAGCAGCGCGGCCACCTGCTCGCCCGGCAGCGGGTTGGCGCCATCCAGCAGCGCCGCCAGTTGCCGCTGGGCGAGCAGATCGCCGTAGCGGCGGATCGGGGAGGTGGCCTGCACATAGGCCTCCAGCCCCAGACTGAAGTGCGGGGCGGGCTGGTGGCCGGTGATCCCTCGGCTCAGTCCCTTGCGCAGCGCGGCGTGGCGCACGGGACCCGGCGGCAAGGCCTGCAGTTCAGCGGCGGGTGGGAGGCTGCAACCGGGCTGACTGCGGAAGGGCAGGGCCAGACCTTCCTCCCGGGCCAGCTCCGCCACCGCCGCACCCGCCAGGATCATGGCTTCAGCCACCATCAAGCGGGAGGGGCTCGGCTCCACCACCTCCAGTTCAGCCTGGTCGCCACTGCGGCGGAAGCGGCCCTCCGGCTGATCCATCAGCAGCGCTCCGTGGGCCACCCGCCAGCGGCGGCGCTGCTCCAGCAGGCCGTGGAGCTCGTTGAGGTCATCGTCCTGGGGCGGGGCGTACTCGATCAGTTCGTCGGCATCCTCGTAGCTGAGCCGGTAACGCGGCTGGATCCAGGAGCGATGCACACGCCGCTCGGCGATGGCGCCCTCGGCATCGAGCCGCACGGCGATGCTCCAGCTGGCACAGGGCCGACCTTGCTCCAGGCTGAACACCCCCTCCGAGAGACAGGTGGGAAACATCGGCACGTTGCCCTGGGCCAGGTAGAGGCTGCTGGCGCGGCGGCGGGCCTCCAGGTCCAGGGGCGAATCGGCTGCCACCAGCCGTCCTGGGTCAGCCACGTGGATCCAGATCCAGCGGCTGCCATCCGGGCAGCGTTCCAGGGCCAGCCCGTCGTCCACATCGCGGGTGTCGGCATCGTCGATGGTGACGCTGCGCTGGTGGGTGAGATCGAGGCGGCTGGCGTCGGAGGGCTGGACCTGATCGGCCGCCTCCACCAGCTGCTGGGCCTCCCGTTCCAGTTCGGCCGGGAACCCCGCCGACCAGGTGGTGCCCTCCAGGCAGCGCAGCTGGTGGCGTTGCCACTGGCCCAGGTCCGCCAGCAGGCGGCGAACATCCCCGAGCTCCGGCGGACAGTGAATGTCGTGCAGGAGCTGGCGCAGGGCCGGTGTCAGCCCCTGCTCGGGATCGGTGGCGAAGCGCAGCAGTGCCTCCAGTTGCTGCCGGGCCTCGGCCGGCAGGGCCTCGCGCTGCAGGGGCAGGCGCTGGGCCAGGGTCTGGTGCCACTGCTGAACCTGCTGCTGGCGCAGTTCCGCGGCGTGGCGTTCCCGCCGCAGGTTCCGCAGGTCCTGCAGACTTCGAGGCTGCACCTGGCCCTGCTTCCAGCGAAACAGGTCCTGCTGCTGCAGCAGCAACCAGGTGGCGGCAAGGTGGAGTGCATCCGCCTGGGGCAGAAGCAGCTCCGTGAAGGCCTTCAGGGACAGCCAGCTGGTGTCGTGCTCAAGCAACAACCAGGCGGCTGCGAGGTCCCGACGGGAGGGGTTGGCCTGGCTCAGCAGATCGTGGCTGAACAACCAGGGGGCCCCGGTCAGCGAGCAGGGGGCCAGCGAGCCGGGGGCGTTGGAGCCGGGTGCCGTCGGGCCTGGCGCAATCAGATCAAGCTCGCGGAGATGACACCGCTCCGAGCGCGCTTCAAAACCGATGGAGAGAGAAGCCTTTGACCCCTGGATCGCGGTGATCACCGCCAGGCGCGGCCCCGAGCGGGCGTGGACGCCAACGAGATCACCAGGATTCAAGGGTCTTCAGGGAGGGGATCAGCCCTCGGGGTTCACGAAGGGAAGCAGGGCCACGATGCGGGCGCGCTTCACGGCGTTGGTGAGGTCGCGCTGCTGCTTGGCGGTGAGCCCAGTCAGCCGGCGGGGCAGGATCTTGCCACGCTCGGTGATGAACTTCTTGAGCAGATCGACATCCTTGTAGTCGATCGGGTCACCGGGTTTGATCGGCGACAGGCGCTTCTTGAAGAAGGAACTACTCATGACTGAACGGAATGGGTGAGGTGCAGAAGGCGGTGGTCACGCTGGGGAGATCACTTGATCTCTTTGTGGACCGTCGACTTGTTGCAGTGGGGGCAGAACTTCTTCAGTTCGATCCGTTCAGTCGTGTTGCGGCGGTTCTTCTCTGTCGTGTAACGGGACACGCCAGGAGACCGCTTGGCGGGGTTGGACCGGCATTCGGTGCACTCGAGAGTGATCACGATCCGGACGCCCTTGTTCTTAGCCATAAAGGACGTTGCGCCGCTGGAGCGATGCGGGTTGACAGTGGCTCACGATACCCCCTCGCCCTCCCCGGCTCTGCACGCTCCGCCGGGGCCGTGCCGGCGGGCCCCACTCTCTAAAGTTGGCGCCCATCGATCACCAGGTTCATGCGGGTCTCGCTCCAATGGCTCCGGGAGCTGGTGGCCTGCGATCTGCCGGCTGCGGAACTCGCTGAACGGCTCTCGGTGGCAGGCTTCGAGGTGGAGGAGATCGAGGATCTCGCCGCCAGAGCCGCCGGGGTCGTGGTGGGCTACGTCGAGAGCCGCGAGCCCCATCCCAATGCCGACAAGCTCAGCGTCTGCACGGTTCAGATCGGCGCGGCTGATCCGCTGCAGATTGTCTGCGGGGCCAGGAATGTACGCGCCGGCATTCACGTGGCCGTGGCCACGGTGGGCTCCTACCTGCCGGCGGTGGATCTCACGATCAAGCCCGCGGACCTGCGCGGCGTGGCCAGCAGCGGCATGATCTGCTCCCTGGCGGAGCTGGGCCTGACAGATAGCTCCGACGGCATTGTGATCCTGGAGGAGGCCCTGGAGCAGGTGCCGGCCCTGGGCAGCCCGGTGGGGCCCCTGTTCGGCCTCGACGACCAGGTGCTGGAGCTGGCGATCACCGCCAACCGCCCTGATGGCCTGTCGATGCAGGGCATCGCCCGCGAGGTGGCGGCCCTCACCGCCTCACCGCTCTCCCTCCCGGGCCGTGCCCCTGCCCTCAGCTCCGAGCCCCTGCCGGTCGGCCCCGAGGTGCAGAACACGATCGAGCAGGGCGGCCTGTTCAGCATCACAGCCCTCTCCGGCCTGCAGGTGGCTCCCTCGCCCCGCTGGCTGCAGACCCGGCTCGAGCGGGCTGGCCTGCGGCCCATCAACAACGTGGTGGACATCACCAACCTGGTGATGCTGGAACTCGGTCAACCGCTGCATGCCTTCGATCAGGATCGCCTGGCAGCCCTCAGCGGCGGCCAGGCCCAGATCCAGGCCATCGGTCTGCGCCAGGCCCACCTCAACGAGTCCTTTGAGGCCCTCGACGGCACCAGCCACGGTCTGAACCAGGACGCCCTGCTGGTCACCTATGCCGATGAACCCGTGGCGCTCGCCGGGGTGATCGGAGGCGCCAATGCCTGCGTGCAGGACAGCACCACCCGCATCTGGCTGGAAGCCGCCATGTTCGCTCCGCAGGCGGTGCGGCGCAGTGCCCGCAGCGTCGGCCTGCGAACCGATGCCAGCAGCCGCTTTGAGAAGGGCCTGCCCCGGCAGGTCACCCTCCAGGCCGCTGATCGCGCGGTGGCCCTGCTCCAGGAGCTGTGCGGTGCACGGCTGGAGGGCCGCTGGCTGCACGAGCGGCCGGAACCGGAACCCCGGCCCATCCACCTGCTGCGCGATGCCCTGCACAACCTCCTGGGGCCCGTGGAGCTGGGGTCTGGCGTCTACGACGATCTGCCCGACGCCGACATCGAGCGGATTCTCAGCTCCCTGGGCTGTGAGCTCAGCGCCCACGAGGAGGGCTGGACGGTGCTCGTGCCCCCCTCGCGGGCCATGGACCTGCAGCGGCCGGTGGATCTGATCGAGGAGGTGGCACGGCTGGTGGGTTACGACCGCTTTGCGGCTCACCTGCCCGATCCGATCGGCCCAGGCGGCCTGAGTCCCGAGCAGCAGGCTGAGCGGCGCCTGCGCCAGCAGCTGGTGAGTGCCGGGCTGCAGGAGGCCTGCAGCCTCTCCCTGGGTCCAGCCAGCTCCAAGCTTCCGCCGGCCCCGGGTCAGCCCAGTCAGCGGCTGCCCCTGGCCAATCCCCTGCTGGCTGATTACGGCCACCTGCGCGACAACCTGGTTGAGGAGTTGCTGCAGGCCGCCCAGCTCAATCTTCAGGCGGGTCGTCCGGGCTTCTGGGCCTTTGAGATCGGCCACGTGTTCTCCCCGGATCCGAAGGGAGACCGCCAGCGCCTGCAGCTGGCGGGCGTGATCTGTGGCACGCGCCAGGCGGAGCTCTGGAGCAGCAGTGGCAAGCCCCAGGCACCCGACTACTTCCAGGCCCGCGGCCTGCTGCAGCGGGCCCTGCAGTCCCTGGCCCTGCCCACGGAGGACCGCCGTCTGGCGGATCACCCCTGGCTCCATCCCGGCCGCGCCGCCCAGGTGGTGGTGGAAGGCCGCGCCGCCGGCTGGTTTGGCCAGCTGCACCCGGAGCTGGCGGAGGCCTTCGACCTGCCCGCCCACACCCACGTGTTCCAGCTGGAGATGCCGGCCCTGCTCACGGCGGCGACCCGTCGCAACCGCTGGCAGCCCAGCTTCAGCGCCTATCCCACCGTTCCGGCTTCCGAGCGGGATCTGGCTCTGGTGGTGAGCAGGGACACCGCCAGCTCCCAGCTGCTCACCTTGATCCGTAAGGCTGGTAAGCCCCTGCTGGAGCAGGCGGAACTGATGGATCGCTACGAGGGAGAACAGGTGCCGGCTGGCCACTGCAGCCTCGCCTTCCGGCTGCGTTACCGCGACGCCAAACGCACCCTCACGGATGCCGAGGTGGATGCCTCGCACCAGACCATTCGTGCGGCCCTGGAGAAACAGTTCAGCGCGCAGCTGCGGACCTGACGGCGAGACTCAGACGCGCTCCAGCAGGGCCACCGTCTCCACGTGGCTGGTCTGGGGGAAGAAATCCACCGGTTGCACCCGCAGCACCCGGTAGGTGTTGGTCTCACACAGCAGTCCGAGATCCCGGGCCAGGGTGGCGGGGTTGCAGCTGATGTAGGCCAGCTGCTTCGGCCTGGCCTCCAGGATCGCTGCCGTGGCCTCGGGGCTGAGGCCCTTGCGCGGGGGATCCACCAACAGGCCATCGGCGGCCTGCAGACGGCTGGCCAGTACCGCCGCCACGTCTGTCTGCTCAAACAGGGCGCGCCTGAGCTGGTTCCGCGCGGCATTGGCCCGGGCCTGTTCCACCGATCCAGCATGGGACTCCAGCCCGAACACCTCGGCTCCGGCGGCGGCCAGGGGCAGGCTGAAGGTGCCGACGCCGCAGAAGGCATCCACGAGGGTTCGCTGCTGCAGGGGCGCGAACGCCTCCTTAAGCAGCGGCACCAGTCGCTCGGCCTGCAGGGTGTTCACCTGAAAAAAGGTGTCGGCGCCGATGAGTAGCTCCTGGCCAGCGAAGCGCTCCTTGAGCCAGGGGCGGCCGCTGATGGTTTCGGTGTGGGCACCCATCACGGTGTTGGTGGCCCGTGGTTGCAGGTTCAGGCACACCCCCACCACGTCGGGCCAGCGCTGCTGCCAGGCCTGGGCCAGCTCGCTCAATCCCGGCAAAACGCCGTGGCTGCTCACCAGGGTGATCAGCACCTCGCCGGTGTGCTGGCCCACCCTCAGGGCCAGGTGGCGCAGGCCCCCTTCGCCGGTGAGGTTCACATCCACCGGCCAGCCGCTGGCCTCCAGATCGTCCTTGATCGGAGCGATCAGGCGGTCGATGCGTGGATCGAGCACCGGGCAGCGCGTGAGGTTCACCAGCTTGTGGCTGCCGCGGCGGTAATAGCCGGCCCGGAGCACCCCTTCCGGGGTGCGCTCCAGGGGAATCAGGGCCCGATTGCGGTAACCCAGCTCGCCTGTGGCGCTCCAGATGGGATCCACCGCCACATCCAGGCTGCCGATCCGGCGCAGGGCCTGCGCCACCAGATCCTGCTTGTAGTTGGCCTGGGCCTCGGCGCTGGCGTGCTGCAAGCTGCAACTGCCGCAGCGGTCGGCCAGGATGCAGGCAGGCCTGCGCCGTTCAGGACTGGGGCGCTCCACTCCGAGCAGGTCGGCCTCGAGGTGGCGCTTGGCCACCCGACGCACCCGCGCCAACACCCGCTCGCCCGGCAGCGCGCCGGAGATGAACACCGCCACGCCCTGCCAGCGACCCACGCCCTGGCCCTCGTGGGCCATGCCGTCGATCTCCAGTTCCAGCCGGTCGCCGATCACAGCGGAATGGTTCGGCATCGGGGGCGCGTTCTCGGATCCGTTCTGACCCTATCGGTGCGTTACACCTCCATCCCAGCGGCCAGCGGGCTGCCCGGTTCTGGATAAACTGACCGGACGCAAGGTGGTTTCGATGAGCGTCGTTCGGGATCTGATCCTCCAGGCAGACGATCAACTGCGCTATCCCACCGGCGGCGAACTGCGCTCGATGGTGCAGTTCCTCTCCGCAGGGGCGAGTCGTCTCAACGTGGTGAGGGTTCTCACCGACAATGAGAAGAAGATCGTCGATGAGGCGGCCCGGCAGCTGTTCAGCCGCAAGCCCGAGTATGTCGCCCCCGGAGGCAACGCCTACGGCCAGAAGCAGCGGGCCCAGTGCCTGCGTGATTTCAGCTGGTATCTGCGGCTCGTGACCTACGGAGTGCTCGCTGGCAGCACCGAGATGATCCAGAAGATCGGCCTGGAAGGCGCCCGTGAGATGTACAACAGCCTGGGGGTCCCCATGCCCGGCATGGTCGAGTCGATGCGCTGCATGAAGGAGGCGGCCCTGGTGCTGCTCAACGGAGACGATGCCGCCATCGCCGCCCCCTATTTCGACTTCCTGATCCAGGGGATGCAGACCCCCAGCTGATCCCCCAGCCACTGACTCACCCAGCCACTCTTTCGTTCAAGTGCCGGCCTTCGTGCCGGCTTTTTCATGGGACCGGAAGCTCCTTCGGCTGCTCCAGTGCGTCGCATAGGCGACACATTAATGGACCGTGAATGCGTCTTGAACGAGACGCCTGCGACTGCTATGCCGTCGATTGCCTGGCCCCTGGTCGTGGGGTGGATGCTGAGGTTGATCGGCCGGAGGGGCGGAGTCGCGACGCCATCCCGTCCGCTCCAGATAAGACTCAGCCTGCGTCTTGTGCTGGCTCTCAAACGGGATGCCTGATATTGGCTTGGTTGCGCTTCTCCGCACTCTGCCGACCTGATCGGGGCAAGCCACGTCGGATGGGTCTGCGTACCTGTGTCTACAGCAGATACGCAAGGCTCAAGAGCCAGTGATGACAAGCTTTTTGCCAGGGCCCCTCTGGACTGGACAGGGCATGGCCAACCCGCTGGCCACGGGTATGGGTTGCGTCAGGCGGAACAGCTTTCGCGAGGCTCGCGACCGCGACGACCTTGGCTGCGATTAGCGCAACTGAAATCGCTGAAATTTCTCGTTTTCAACCCGTCGCGACCAGCGAGGCCTGGGTCTCTCATCTGCCGGCTGAGACTCGTTTTTGGTCTTGCTGCGCGTCTTGGCTGGTACGAGTGAGCCGCAATTGTGGGCCTCAGTCGTTGCGGCGGTAGCGCTCCTTGAGAAACTGGTAGGCCTCGTTGAGGCGGCGCATCGCTTCTGGTGAGCCACCGGCATCGGGGTGGTGGCTGAGGGCCTGCTCGCGGTAGGCCTCGCGGATCTCATTGAGTGAATAGGGGCGGTCGGCGACCGTGGGCAACTGCAGCAGCTTCAGGGCGGCGTGGATGGTCATCGTCTGATCAATCGCCTGGAAGGAGGCCTTGCGCTTCTGGCGGGTGCGGACCCGCTGCACAAACCGGGTGATCAAGGTGGGCACGCGCAGGGCAAGGGTGGCGCCACTGAAGGGATCCTCGAGGATGCCGGCGGCTGTGATCACCCGCTCCAGGCTGGCTTCGGCGTCGGCCCAGTCCGGTGCCACCGCGCTCACCACCTGTTGGGTCAGGCTCCAGGTGAAGGGGCGCCCGTCACTCTGGTCGGATTGGGGCCAGATGTCGCGGGCCAGCCAGATCATGGCCGCCTCCAGAACCGGATCGCTGGGTGGCTGGCCATAGATCTCCAGCCAGTGGTGGCGGGCGGCCTCCAGGGCTGCGTGCAGGTCATGGGCGCTGATCAGGGCGAGGCTGCGATCGGATTCGCTGGCCCGCTGGGGTGGATGCAGGCTGCGCTTCAGCTCATGGGACTGGCGTTGCACGAATCCGGGCAACTGGATTCCACCCCCTGGCCGATCGGATCGACGCCCTCGACCGGTCCTGGCAGGACCTGTCTCCAGGTCCGCGACACGGCACCAGTCATCAGTGTTGACCGTCTCAGCTGGGACGCAGTCTTGGTCCTGTAATGAGACCAAATCGGATCGAATGAGAACGATGGCCGTGTCTTCGTTGAGGTCTCCTGCGCTTTGGGTTGGCTCCTGGTTGCTGGCTTCGCTGCCCCTCGACTCGCCCTCAGAGCGGATGGGCTGCTCCTCGTCGTCCTGGCTCTCGTCGTCGTCAACATCGAACAGCTGCCCCAGCAGTCGTTCCACGATCGCCCCACGGCTGCGCAGCCCCAGCTCTGCCTTGAGGGAATCCAGCTGGCTCAGCAGCATCTCGCTGAGATCCAGGCTGATACGGCGGGTCCCAGACTCTCGCTGACTCACGCGGCGCTGCAGGAGTTTGCTGAGACTATCGGCCCATCAGGGATTTCATCAGCTGCTGTTGGGCGTCCACGGCCTGTTGGTATCGCTCCATCAGGCTCTGGGACATCCGGGCAGGTTCGTTGCCCATGGAGGAGGGCCTCACCTGGGGGATCGGTGGCAGGGCGTCGAACCAGCTCGGTGTGGCGGTTGGTGGCGCGAGGGGAGGTGGTGCCGGCCTGACGCGCTCCGGGCTGATGCTTCTCGGCACGGCGCTCATGGGCGGCTGAGCGGGCTCCAGGGCGGGAATCTGTGGTGGCGTCGGAGTGCTGGTGCGTGCCGCGGCAAGCCGGGCCAGCTCCAGCTGGCGTTCGCGCTGCTGCAGGTTGGCCAGCTGCTGGTCGGGCACGATACTGAGGAGATGCCCTGGGGTGGCATCGGCTGGGTACACCAGGCTGACGCGCACGGTGTTGTTCTGGCCCGGCTTGAGATTGAGGGGTGTCAGGGGAAGGCTCTCGCCTGAACGCATCCCCACGTGCACTTCCCGGTACCCCTCGTCGGTCTCGATGCCGATGGAACCGCGGAAGGCGGTGAAATGACGGCCATTGGGTGTGGGATGGCTCAGGACGAGCTGGTGTGGTCCGGCACCTTTGAGGTTGAGGTTCACGTCAAAGCGCACGCCGTAGGTGCCCACGTTGTTGAGCGAGGAATCCAGCATGCGGCTCGCCAGCCGATTCACCTGGACCTCGCCGGTGCCGAAATTGTGGCGGTTGGTGCTGGTGAGCGGCACATGCAGGGCGCTCTGGCTCAGGTCGTGCGTCAACGAGGCCTCGTAGGCATCGCCAATGGCCACGCCTGCCACCCTGGAGAACACGGTGCCGTTCTGAATCTGCGGGATCCGACTCAGGTAGATCCGGCCCGGGGCCAGGATGCCGCGATCGAGCACCGCCAGGATGTCCGCATCACTGCGGGGGTCTTCAGCGGCCACCACGGCCATCTGAAACGGACCATCGCTGCGGCCCTTGAGCAGGCCATTGGCAATTCCCTTGGCCGGCAGGCGGGTGCTGAAGAGCACAATGCGGCTGTAGGCCGGGATGGTGATCTCGTCGGTGAGCCGAGGATCGAGCTTGCCCCGCAACAGCTGGATCGCGGTGGCGTCACCGGGCCCGGTGTTCCAGGGTCTGGGGCCCAGCGGCTTGACCCCCATCAGGTTGGTGGCCAGGTAGGGAGCCTCAAAGCTGTTGCGCACCGCTCCCTTCTGGAAGCGGATGTGCACGGGCTGAGCGCCGGGGTTGATCAGGATGGTGGCGAGGGTGAGTTCGCCGCGGCGACCACCGCCGTAGCCCATGCGGCTGCGGTCTTCCGGGTGGTACTTGTGGTGCACGTGCAGGCCGAACTCACCGTTGAAGGTGTAGGTGGCGTTGGCCAGGGGCTGGTTGGTTTCGCTGGCGATCGCCGAGCCGGGTGCCGTGTTCACCAGGATGCCTGGCCCAAACACCTCTTCAGGCTGGTTGGAGTGCAGTACGGGGACGTTGTTGAAGCTGCCCTGCAGGGGCCTCGCGCTCTGCCCCGCCATCAGAGCCACGTAGGCCCAGGCTGGCTGGCTGGCGAGGATCACGCCACCGGCAAGAGCAAGCATCAACGGTCGCATCGGACCTATGGGACCAGTTGCTCTCAAGATGGGATGCGTGGCGCAGGGGTGCCCGTCAGCTTGGAATTGTTTTAGGTCGGGCCGTTGTTGAGACCCTGTGCAGTATGCCTGGCGGTTCTGGTGGGCTGGGTGTCCTGGAGTTCAAGGGCCGGGCTCTGGCCCGCGGCCGCGGGCGGGCGACCGCTAGAACGTGAAGCCCACGCCATGGTCCCATGTTCCCGCCGTTCATCTGTTGTGGCGATGGCGGAACTGCCCAGCAGCAGCGCCGTCGCCACCAGGAACGCAAGCTCCAGGCCCTCAGCTTCTGGCGCGACGGCCTCGAGCGTCAGCTGGCCGCCATCAACGCCGCCATCAGCACGCTGGAGCGGCAGATGGCGGATTCAGCTGACGCCTGAGCTCCGCCAACCCCTGGTGCAGCAGCCGGTGGGCCGTGGTGGTGCTGGTGTGACGCCTCCGCGCCACTTCCCGCAGGCTCTGGCCTGCCAGCACCACGTCCCGCACCACCTGTCGCTGGCGTCCGTTCAACCGTTTCAGGGCATGCAGCACCGCTGAATCGCGCTGCGTGCAGGCCTCTTCCTCGTGGCTCAGCTGCTGCCAGTCCGTGTCCTCGAAGCACACCCGCTGGGGCAGCGGGGGCAGGTTTTCCAGCTGCTGCCACTGCTGAGGGTTGAGGCCACAGGCCAGGCGCAGTTCCTCACTTTCGGGCTGCCGGCCCAGTTGTTGGAGCAGCTGCTGCTCCGCCCGCCGGCGCTGCAGCTCGAATTCCTGCCGGCGCCGGGGGAGCCGCAGCAGTGGTGCCTGATCCCGCAGATAGTGGAGGATCGTGCCACGCACGTGGGCCCGGGCAAACACGGGGAAGGGAACGGCCGCATCGGCTCGGAACAGCTCGGCGGCCCGGATCAGCCCCAACAGTCCCACTTGCCGGAGATCCTCCCGGGATTCCGGACTGCGGGCGGCGTAGTGACCGGCGATGGGATCGACCAGCTCGAGATAGCGCTCCACCCGGGCATTGCGCTCCCGGAGGCGACGGTTCTGGCTTGACATAGCAGTGGATGGATTCGGTGATGGGAGAACGCCGAGGCGTCTCCCTCTTCCACGGAGCCCCAGCCCGAACACCGGCGCATCGGTGGAACCACGGAATCCCGTTCAGTCCCTCGGAGCGGCCACCGCCTCCAGTAGACGCCAGGGCCCGTGCTGCTCCAGCCAGGCTTGATCCGAGCCCTCGGTGAGCAGCAGGTACCCCGCAAAGGCCAGCGCGTTGAGGCTGAACCCCGCCCAGTGCTCGCGGGTGCGGCGCACGGTCATGAACCAGTCGTCGCAGAAGAGCAGGTTGTAGGGGTGGCGGGGCATGGGATCGGTGTGGGGCGAACCAAGGCCCAGGGCCAGAGCCTGATCGCGATAGAGCTGCTCGAGCTCTGGGGCCTGGCCACCGCGGCGGCGGCTGAGTTGGTAGCGCCAGGGCCAACCCGGGTGAGCACCAGCGAGTTGCTGCTCCAGGGCTGGCGCCAACGGACAACTGAGCTCCCCGGGAGCCCGCGGCAACAACTGCAGGTGCCGATGGGGCTGGCTGGCGCCGGCGGCGGCGGCGCTGTTGAAGAACCAGAGGCCGGGTGTATCGCTGGCGATGGCGGCCACGGCTTGCCAATCGGCTGGCGAGAGCCAACCGGACTGTGGCTGCCACTGCTGACTGATCAGCAGCACGTGACCCCTCTGGACGGGGTACTTGTTGAGCAGCACCAGATGGCTGCCGCCCAGGGCCTGCACGGCCAATTCCGGATCCCAGGGCAGGAAGGGATTGGGCCTGGGGCCTGGATCCCGGAGATGTTTGGGGGTGACGGAGATCAGGCGCCGCACCACGAACGGCGCCAGGGCAGGCCGGTGCAGAACTTCAGTGGCCAGGGGCACCAGGGAGCCACAGCGCTGGGCATGGTCGCTGCGCTCCAGCGCAGCCAGCCCCACGGCTCCCACCTCAGCTCGCTCCCTGGCGTAACCGGGCCAGGGAGGCTCCCCGGTAGTACTGCCCCAGGATTTCGTTGTAGCGCCGGCCCTGGCTGGCCAGGGCCTGGGCCCCCTCCTGGCTCATGCTGGCGCCGAGGTTTCCATGGGCCTCCCAGCTGATCTGACTGTTGGCCGCGTAGAGGCTCTCCACGATGCCGCCCTGGTAGCTGAGGATCAGTCCGGTGGTGTCTGCCGCGGCCTGGCGGGTGCGCGCCGTGCTGCTGGAGAGCCCGCGGTAGGCCTGCCAGCGGGTGTTGTCCCCCAGATGCCAATGGTCACTGGCCGGCCGGGCCATGTGGGCCAGGGCATAGGAGCGAGCCGCCACCGCCTGGGCCTTGAGGGCTTCCAGATCCCACGAGCTGGGCATCTCCGCCCCCACCACCGAGGCCACGTAGTCCTCCAGCGGCAGATGGTTCACCACCTGCCAGCCGTCCGCTTGCCGCACCAGCCGCAGGCGGCCGCCGTAGGCCTGGCCATTCACCGTCACCGCAGCATCGGCGCTGGTTTCCAGCCACAGCTCGCCGGGCAGGCCTGCCTCCGCCGCCAAGTTGAACACCTCCCCGCCCCTGCCCTGGCGCAGCACCGAGCCATCCCGGGCCCGCAGCCACCACGACCCGGTGGACCCCAGCTGCGGGCTGCCTCCCTGGTTGAGTAAGGCCACGCGGATTTCCAGGTTGAGGGGCGTGCCCCGGGCCGGTTCACTCAGGCCCAGGGTTCCGACAGGATGGCTTGAGCGCTCCGCCGCCACACCCCGCAGGTCCTCGCGAGGGGTGGCGCGGGTGCTGGCATGGGCCGGAGGGGCTTCCAGCATCGCCTCCAGCATCGGTCCGCTGAGGCTGCTGGGGCGGGGCATCAGTCCCTGGGCCACAAAGCCCACCCCAAGGGCGCCCAGCCCCATGGGTGCTCCCACCAGCACCGTGCGCACGCGCCGCCGCCTCAGCAGGTTGCCAAGCCGCTCCAGCCCTGCGGATCCAGCTCCATGCCACCAGCGTTGAGGTGCCCGTCCCATAGGAGATGGCCAGTGCCGGTCAGCCGCACAAAGCCGGGCGCCGGAGATTCGCAGATCATTCCACCACGGCGGCCCGAGGGCTGCCAGCCCACCACTTTCGGTCGGTTCAGGCGCAGCATCCACCAGGGGGCCACCAGGGCATGGGCCGAACCGGTCACGGGATCTTCCTCGATGCCGAGGTCTGGGGCAAAGAAGCGCAGCTGGTAATCCGGGCACTGGTCCAGCACGCGTAGCTGCTCCCCCTCGCTCCAGGCCTGCATCAGCACCAGCCCCCCGCGGTCGTCCGCCTGGAGGGCCTGGGCGATCGGCCCCAGGGACGCCAGCGGCCAGTGATCGGGCAGAAGCGCCACCCGATAGCCCAGGCCTGAACTCCAGTACCCCTCCAGCCGGCAGCCCAGCAGTGGCTCCAGATAGCTGGGGGTGGGCGCGGCGCGGAGGGGACCGCTGGGGAGCACCAGGCTGGCGGCCTGGGGGGCTTCACCGGCCAGCAGGCTCACGGGCAGCCCGCCACTGCGGCTCCGCAGTTCGAGGGTCTGCCCCGCCTGGAGCCGGCCCCAGTGTCCCAGCGCCAGCGTGGCCGCGAGGGTGGCATGGCCACAGAGGGGCACTTCGCAGCTGGGGGTGAACCAGCGCAGGGCCCAGGTGCCATCCGCCAGGGCCAGCAGGAAGGCCGTTTCCGATTGCTTGAAGCTGGCGGCCAGGGCCTGCATCCAGGTGGCGCTCGCCGGTTGCTCCAACAGCACCACGGCGGCGCCGTTGCCCTGCATCGGCCCGGCCGCAAAGGCCTCCACCAGCACGGCAGGCACGGGATGGCTGATCAACGCCATGACAGGCCCTCGTCTTTCAGTTCCCGCTCCATCAGGCGGCGCACGGCCTCGTGCGGCGTCACCCGACCCAGCACCAGGTTGTGGATCTCCGCGCTGATCGGCAGATGCCAGTGCTGTTCGCTGGCCATCTGCATCACCGCGGCGGCGGTCGGCACTCCCTCCACGGTGGCACCCACGCGACTGAGGGCCTCCTGCGCGTTCAGGCCCTCCGCCAGGGCCAGGCCGAAGCGGTAGTTGCGGCTGAGGCTGCTGTTGGCCGTGGCGAGGAGATCGCCCAGCCCGGCCAGGCCATAGAGGCTGGCGGGGTCGCCCCCGAAGGCACGGATCACCGCGCCCATCTCCACCAGGGCCCGGCAGAGCAGCGACCCCTTGGCATTGGCCCCCAGTCCGAGCCCGTCGGACACCCCGGCGGCAATGGCCATCACGTTCTTCAGGGCCCCGGCCACCTCGGTACCGATCGGATCGGCATTGGTGTAGAGCCGCAGCCGCTCTGAGCTGAGGGCGTGCTGCAACGAGCGCGCCAGCCCCGCATCGCTGGCGGCCAGAACGCTGGCGGCGGGCTGGCCGGCTGCCAGTTCCGAGGCCAGATTCGGCCCACTCAACACCAGCAGCGGAATCGCCGGGTTCTGCTGCAGCCACAGCCGCGAAGGCGTGCATCGCTGCGCGAGGTCGATGCCCTTGCTGCAGCTCACCAGGGGCAGTTGATCCGGCCAGGCAGGGCCGAGGCGTTCGGCCAGACCAGCCACGCCGGCCATGGACACCGCCACCAGCACCAGGTCCTGATCGGCTAGCAGGGCCGCTGGATCACCGCCAAGCCGGCGGCTCCAGCCGCGGACAGCATGCCCCTGGGCCTCGAGCAGCGCCGCCAGGGTGCTGCCCCATGCGCCCAGTCCCAGTACGCCGATCCGCAGTGCCATGGCGCCATCATGCGCCACCCCAGGCATGGCTCCGCAGCACCTCCAGGGGGATCACCGCCAGGGTGGATTGCTCGCAGGCGGCCAGCAGCACCGGCGGGGCCATGCCGTCCTCGTAGGCCTCCAGCCAGCGACTGGCACACACGCACCAGTGATCGCCCGGTTTCAGCCCCGGGAAGTCGTAGGCGGGCATGGGCGTGGTGAGGTCGTTGCCCTGGGCCCTGGTGTAGCTGAGGAACCGCTCGTCCATCACGCAGCAGACGGTGTGGCGACCCAGGTCGGTGCCGTGGGTGCGGCAGTGGCCATCCCGGAACCAGCCGGTCATCGGCTGGCAGCTGCAGAGGGCCAGGGGTTCACCGAGCACATTCAGGGCCTCGGCGGCACCGGCTGGAGCAAGGGGATCGGCCAAGGGGACAGCGCTGGGTGGTGGTGGAACGGTGGCGGGGGGAGCCGCCGATGGGGGGGAGTCTGGCGAAGGAGTGGCACAAAAAACCCCCGGGTGGTTGACGGAATCGGGGGGGCAGGCGTTAAAGGTCATTCAGCAGACCCCCCTACATGAGCTGGGACTTCACCGAAGACGCCGCCTTCATGGCCCTGTGCGACGCCTTCAAGGAGAGCGGTGAAAGCTCCGCCATCGAATTTCTGGCCAATGGCGAGGGGGCGTTTCACTTCCAGGAACTCACCCAGAACGCCGCTGGCGAGGGCGTGGATCTCAGCGACTCCACCGACCTCGAGGAGTTTCAGCAGGAGGTGATCGAAACCCTCGAGGCGATGTGCTCCTGAGCCCTGGAGCAGGGCCGGCGTTCAGCGCTGGAGCTCAGCCGTAGAAAAAGGCGATCTCCTTCTCCTTGAGGCCCTCCCAGCCAGCGGCCTTGAGCCGGGCATCCAGGCTGGACTGGTCGAAATGCTTGGCGCCCGTTTTCACGATCCGGTTACGCATCGATTTCTTCACCCCGCTGCGGGCCCGCTTGCTCTCCAGCTCCATCACCTCGTTGTAGAGGGCGAGCATCTCAGCTGGAATCGGGCTGCCGTCGAGATCGACACCTGCAGCAATGGCGTCGTCGACGCCGCCGGGTCCGGCAATGGCCATGGGGGTGAGAACTGGGCCCGCCGAGCCTAGTCAGGCGGAGAAGTAGCGGGCCTGGCTGTGCAGGGCCACCAGCGCCGTGGTGCTCTGCTCGGGCTCCAGCTGGTCGCTCTCGTCCATCGACAGGCCGATGCGCTCGGCGCCGAGCCATTCGAGTTGCTGGCGGGAATCGGCCACGTTGGGGCAGGCCGGGTAGCCGAAGGAATAGCGGCTGCCGCGGTAGCGCTGGGCCAGCACATCCCGCAGGGGCATCGCCGCAGGATCGGGGAAGCCCAGATCGCGGCGGATGCGGGCGTGCACCCACTCGGCCAGGGCCTCGGCCATCTGCACCCCCAGGCCGTGGAAGTAGAGGTAGTCGCTGTACTGGTCGGCCTGGAACAGCTCGCGAGCGAAGGCACTGGCCTTCTCGCCCATCGTGACGGCCTGCATCGGCAGCACGTCCGTGGGCTGGAGCCGCCCCTCGCCATCGGCGCTGGCATCGCGGTAGAAGTCGGCGATGCAGTAGCGGTTGCCCGAACGCTGACGCGGCAGGGCGAAGCGGCCCAGCTCGCGGCTGCCCTTGCTCGGCGCATCGCCGGCCTGCAGGCCGGCGGGATCGAAGACCACAAGGCTGTTGCCCTGGCGGCCGCAGGGGTAGTAGCCGTAGGCCAACCGTGGCGTTAGCAGCTGCTCCGCCAGGCAGCGCTCCATCCACTGCTGCAGCACCGGTTCGGCCTTCTCGGCCAGCAGCGCCTCGTACTCCTCGCGCGACTGCCCCTGGGCCTTGCGCAGCTGCCACTGGCCGGCGAACAGGGCGTTGCGATCCAGGTAGCCGAACACCTCGGCCAGGGGGATCTCGGTTTCATCCAGCAGCTGGCTGCCCCAGAAGGGTGGGGTGAGGGCCGGCTCCTCGGGAACGGCCTCGGAGCGCTGGTCGTTGGGCTCGGCGGGTGTGGCAGCGGCGACAGGGGCGCTGGCCTCTGCAGCCGGCTCGCTGGCAGCCTCGTCTGCTGTCGCGGATTCGAGCCCCAGGCCCTCGGGTGCGCCGGCCAGGAAGCCGGCCCCGTTGTCCCAGGTGCCGGCGTCGCGGGCCGCCACGTAGGCGTCCATGAAGCGCAGATCGGCGAAGGCATCGCGGCCGTAGATCACCTGGCCGCGGTACACCGAGCGGCAGTCCTTGTTGACGAACCGGGGCGTGAGGGCGGCGCCGCCGAGGATCACCGGCACGCTGATCCCGGCTGCATTGAAGGCCTCGAGGTTGTCCTTCATGAAGGCCGTGGATTTCACCAGCAGGCCGCTCATGGCGATGCAGTCGGCGTTGTGCTGGCGCTGGGCCTCGATGATCGCCTCCACCGGCTGTTTGATGCCGAGGTTGATCACCTCGTAGCCGTTGTTGGTGAGAATGATATCCACCAGGTTCTTGCCGATGTCGTGCACATCGCCCTTCACCGTGGCGATCAGGAATTTGGCCTTGGCACTGCGCTGGCCGGCTTCGGCACCCTCCAGCTTGTCCATCAGCGGTTCCAGGAACGCCACCGCTGCCTTCATTGTTTCGGCGCTCTGCAGCACGAAGGGCAGCTGCATCTGGCCGCTGCCGAACAGCTCGCCCACCACCTTCATGCCATCGAGCAGGAAGGTGTTGATGATCTCCAGGGGCTGGTAGGTGTTCAGAGCCAGCTTGAGCGCGTCTTCGAGGCCGATGCGCTCGCCATCGATGATGTGCTGCTTGAGCCGCTCCTCGATCGGCAGATCCGAGAGTTGCGGGCCGGAGGCCCGGGCCTCCTTGGCGCTCACCCCCTCGAACAGCTTGGTGAGTTCGGTGAGGGGGTCGTAGACGCACACGCCGTTCTCAAAGCGGCGCCGGTCGTAGATCAGATCCCGGCACACCTGCTGGTGCTCCTCGCTGATCTTGATCAGCGGCAGGATCTTGGCGGGGCTCACGATCGCCGCGTCCATGCCGGCTTCGCAGCAGTCGTGCAGGAACACCGAATTGAGCACGATGCGGGCCGCCGGCGAGAGGCCGAAGCTCACATTGCTCACGCCGAGCACCACGTGCACGCCGGGGAGATCGGTACGGATGCGGCGGATGGCCTCCACGGTGGCCAGGCCGTTTTCGCGGTCTTCCTCGATGCCGGTGGAGATCGGCAGGGCCAGAGGGTCGTAGAAGATCTCGTGGGCCGGGATGCCGAACTCCAGGGCATCGCGGTAGGCCCGCTGGGCGATGGCGAACTTGCGCTCCGCCGTGCGGGCCATCCCCTCCTCATCGATGGTGCCCACCACCACGCCGGCGCCGTAGGCCCTGGCCAGCTCCAGCACCTTGAAGAAGCGCTCGTCGCCGTCCTCGTAGTTGGTGGAGTTGAGGATGCACTTGCCGCCGGCCACCTTCAGGCCAGCCTCCATCTTCTGCCACTCGGTGGAATCGAGCATCAGCGGCAGGTTCACGTTCGTGACCAGCCGGCTCACCAGCTCGCGCATGTCGCGCTCGCCATCGCGCCCCACGTAGTCGACGTTCACATCGAGCACGTGGGCGTTCTCCTTCACCTGGCCGCGGGCCACGGCCACCAGGCCGTCCCAGTCTTCCTCGGCCAGCAGCTCGCGCACCTTCTTCGAGCCGCTGGCATTGAGCCGCTCGCCGATGATCAGGAAGGAATTGTCCTGTAGATACGGCGTGGTGCCGTAGATCGAGGCGGCCGCCGGCTCATAGGCCAGGGCCGGCCGCGGATCGCTGGCGCTCGCGCGCAATTCGGGGGTGCGCACGGCGCGTGGGGCGGGCTTCAGCTCCGCCGCCAGCTCCGCCAGGGCGCCGATGTGGGCCGGGGTGGTGCCGCAGCAGCCGCCGATCACCTGCACGCCGAGGTCTTCCACGAAGTGCAGCAGCTGCAGCTTCATCTCCAGTGGCGTGAGCCGGTAGTGGGCCACGCCACCGATGTTCTCCGGCAGACCCGCATTGGGGATGCAGCTCACCACGAACGGGCTGTGCTCGCTCAGATAGCGCACGTGCTCCTTCATCTGCTCCGGGCCCGTGGCGCAGTTGAGGCCGAGCACATCGATGGGGAACGGCTCGAGGATCGCCACCACCGCGGCGATGTCCGAGCCCACCAGCATCGTGCCGGTGGTCTCCATGGTCACGCTCACCATCAGCGGCCGGCGCTGGCCGGTTTTGGCGAAGGCCTGCTCGATGCCCTGCAGCGCCGCCTTGATCTGCAGCACGTCCTGGCAGGTTTCCACGATGAACAGGTCCACGTCGCCGGCGATCAGGCCCTCGGCCTGCTCGGCGAAGGAATCACGCAGGTCATCGAAGCCCACGTGGCCCAGGGTGGGCAGCTTGGTGGTGGGGCCCATGGAGCCCGCCACGAAACGGGGCTTCTCGGGGGTGCTGTAGGCATCCGCCATCTCCCGGGCCAGTTCGGCGGCCCGCTTGTTGATGGCGAAGGCCTGGTCCTGCAGGTCGTATTCCGCCAGCACGATCGAGGCGGCCCCGAAGGTGTCGGTCTCGATCACATCGGCGCCCACCTCCAGGAACTGACGGTGCACCGCCTGCACCGCATCGGGCCGGGTGAACACCAGCTGTTCGTTGCAGCCCTCCAGGGCAGGCCCGCCGAAATCCTCGGCGGTGAGGTTCATCTGCTGCAGCGAGGTGCCGGTGGCACCGTCGAATACCAGCACCGGGCGCTCTGGGCTGTGCAGCCGCTCCAGAAAACCGATCCGTTGGGTGGCAAGCATCAACCGTTCAGGCGCACGCGGGTGGTCCAGTGGTCGAAGGCGGGATCGCGGCCCTCGGTGATGGCGGTGAGGCGCTCACGCAGGGCGTTCATGATCGGCCGCTCGCTGGCCAGATCGGTGCTTTCCACCCGGCGCACGGGGGTCACCTTGGCGGCCGTGCCACTCAGGAACACCTCGTCGGCCACGAACAGCTCGGTCTTGTCCACAGGCCGCTCCAGGGTGGGGATGCCCATGGCCTTGGCCAGCTCCAGCACGCTGGCGCGGGTGATGCCCTCGAGGATGTCCTGATCCACCCCAGGGGTGATCAGCACCCCGTCGCGCACGATGAACAGGTTCATGCCGCTCGCCTCGCTCACCTTGCCGCGGCTGTTGAGCAGCAGGGCCTCATCGAAGCCGCTCTTCACCGCCTCGGTCTTGGCCAGGGAGCTGGTGATGTAGGCGCCGCTGATCTTGCCGCGCAGGGGCAGGGAGCGGTCCTCCTGGCGGGTCCAGGAGCTGATGCGGCAGCTCACGCCCTCGGGCGAGAGGTAGTCGCCCAGCTCCAGGCCGTAGATCAGGAAGTCGGTTTCGATGTTGTGCAGCCGGGGCGCGATGCCCAGGTCGCTCGTGTACACGAACGGCCGCAGGTAAACCGGGCAGGTGGGCTGGTTGGCCTGCAGGAACTGGTGAATGGCGTTGTGGACGGTTTCCTCGCTCAGCTCGGTGAGCAGCAGCCGGGCGCTCTGGCTGAGGCGGCGGGCATGGCGATCGGCCCGGAACAGCAGGATCTCCTTGGGATCGGCCGGGTTGGGCAGGGCGCGCATGCCACCGAAGGCACCGGTGCCGTAGTGCAGGGCATGGGTGGCCACCGACAGGGTGGCTTCGGCAAAGGGAACGCAGCGTCCGCGGAACCAGGCGTAGGGAAGAAACTGGTGCATCTCGAGGCTTGAAGGGCGGGCGGCAGGGGCGGCTGCGACGTCCCGATGGCCGCAGAGGCCACAGGTGGAACCCATCCTCTCATCGCCAGCATCGATGATGGGGGAATGCATCGGCTTGCGGCGGTTCCCGGCAGCACCAGTTCCAGCGAGGGGCCGGTGTTCATCGAGCAGCCGCCGGCGGCCGCGGTGTTCCTCAGCAGTGCCGACACGGATCTGGCCGCGATGGCGGCTCTGCTGGACGCCAACCCGGATCGGTTGGGGCCAGGCCTGGCCATGCGCGGGCTGAATCTGGCGCTGCTGCAGCACCCGGCGGTGCTGGACCACTACCTCCGCAGCAGCCTGGGCCAGACCCAACTCGTGCTGGTGCGGCTGCTGGGAGGGCGCGGCCACTGGAGCTATGGCCTTGAGCAGCTGCGCTGCTGGGCTGACGCCGCGCCGCGGCGGCAACTGCTGGTGATGGCCGGCACCGCTGACGAGGAGCAGGCCCTGGCGGAGCTTGGAAATCTGGAACCAGCCCTGGCTGTGGCCGTGGGGCGCTGCCTGCGGGAAGGGGGGGGTGAGAACCTCGGCCAGGTGCTCGACACCATGGCCGCCCTGCTGCGGGGGGAAACACCAGCTGCCCCGTCGGTGTCTCCCCTGGCGGATCCCGCTCCCCACGACTGGCGCCCGGATCCGGGCCCGCGGGTGGGTGTGATCCTCTACCGGGCCCAGCTGCAGGCCGGCGATCTGCAACTGGCCGAGGCCCTGCTGCTCGCCCTGCGCCAGGCCGGTCTGGCGCCGAGGGCCCTGTGGGTGAGCGGGCTGCGGCAGGACGCCGTGCAGCGGGGCGTCGGCGATCTGCTGCAACGGGAACAGGTCCAGGCCGTGCTCTGCACCACCTCGTTCGCCTCGGTTCAATTCGAGCAGGCCGGCCTGGGTGCCCCTCTGTGGGAGCGGCTGGCGGTGCCGGTGTTCCAGCTGCTCTGCAGCACCCAGGGCCGCGAGAGCTGGCAGGCCAGCAGCATCGGCCTGGCCCCGCTGGATCTCACCCTGCAGATCGCCATGCCCGAACTGGACGGGCGCATCACCACCCGGGTGGGGGCCTTCAAGGAGCCGGCCAGCAGCGATCAACGCCTGGCCACCGCCCTGCACCAGCTGGTGCCCGATCCAGAGCGGCTGGCCTGGGTGGCCCAGCTGCTGGCCGGTTGGTGCGATCTGAGGGCCACGCCGGCCAGGGAGCGTCGCCTGGCGCTCGTGCTGGCCAACTACCCCACCCGCAACAGCCGCCTGGCCAACGGCGTGGGCCTCGATACACCCGCCTCCGCAGCGGCGATGCTGCACTGGTTGGCCGAGGCCGGCTACGACCTGGGGCCCGGGGCGTTGCCGGCCGATGGCGACGCCCTGATCCAGGCGCTGCTGCAAGGCCGCAGCAACGATCCCGAGAGCTTCCACCGGCCGGCCGCCGCCCACCTGCCCCTCGACGCCTACGAGCGCTGGTATGCCGAGCTACCGGCCGCAGGCCGCCAGCGGCTGGAGCAGCGCTGGGGGCCACCGGCCGCCGACCCCCAGCTGGAGCCTGCCGGCTTCCCGATCCAGGGCCTGGGTTTCGGAAAGGTGTGGTTGCTGATTCAGCCCGCGCGGGGCTACGACCGCGATCCGAGCCTCAGCTACCACTGCCCGGATCTGCCCCCCACCCACGCCTATCTGGCCCAGTACCTGTGGCTGCGCCAGCAGGCTGCCATCCAGGTGGTCTGCCATGTGGGCAAGCACGGCAACCTGGAGTGGCTGCCCGGCAAGGGCCTCGGGCTCTCGCCCGACTGCTACCCGGAGTGGGCCCTGGGGCCCCTGCCCCACGTGTACCCCTTCATTGTGAACGACCCGGGCGAGGGCTCCCAGGCCAAGCGCCGGGCCCAGGCGGTGATTCTCGACCACCTCACCCCGCCCCTGGGCCGCGCCGGGCTCCATGGCGATCTGCGCGCCCTTGAGGCCCTGATCGACGAGTACTGGGAGGCCAGCCAACTGGGTTCGGACCGCAGTGAGGGCCTGCGGCGGCAGGTGCTGGAGCGGCTGGCGCGGCTGCAGCTGCCCGATGGGCTGCTCGGCTCCGAGGGGGCCGATCCCCTGGAGGCCGCCGATGGCTACCTGTGTGAGTTGAAGGAGGCCCAGATCCGCACCGGGCTCCACTGCTTCGGCCGCCTGCCCGAGTCGGAGGCCTTGGCCGAGTTGCTGCTCTGCCTCGCCCGCCCCCCCCAGGCCGGTGGCCTGGGACTCACCCAGGCCCTGGCCCGCGACACCCAGCTGGAGTTCGACCCCTGGGCCGACCCCGAAGAGCAGCCCCTGGAGCCGGCAGATCGCGATCGATTGCGGGCCCTGGGGCAGGCATCGCCCCGGCTGGTGGGCGATGGCGTGGCCTGGCTGGAGCAGCGGGCCCTGGAGCTCTGCCAGCTGCTGCTCGCGTCTCCCGGAGAGCCCTCACCGCCACCAGGCGCCGCCACCGCCGCGGTACTCGAGCGGCTAAGGGCTTCTCTTGTTCCCAACCTGTTGCAGTGCGGAGAGGCCGAGCGCGGTGCCTTCCTCACGGCCCTGGCCGGTGGCCGCATCGCCGCGGGTCCCTCCGGTGCGCCCACCCGCGGCCGGCCTGATCTGCTGCCCACCGGGCGCAACTTCTACAGCGTGGATCTGCGGGGCCTGCCCACCGAGGCCGCCTGGGATCTCGGCCGCCGCAGCGCCGAGCTGCTGCTGGAGCTGCACCTGCAGGAGCAGGGGGAGGCGCTGCGCCACCTGGCCCTTTCGGTGTGGGGCACCAGCACCATGCGCAACGGCGGGGAAGATATCGCCCAGGCCCTGGCGTTGCTGGGTGTGCGCCCGGTGTGGGATGGGCCCAGCCGGCGCCTGCTGGATCTGGAGTTGATTCCCCTGGCCGTTCTGGGCCGCCCGCGGGTGGATGTGACCCTGCGCATCTCCGGGCTGTTTCGCGACGCCTTCCCCCAGCTGGTGGCCTGGTTCAACCGGGCCACGGCCCTGGTGGCGGCCGCTGCTGAGGAGCTGGGGGAATCGGCCGCCGACAATCCACTGGCGGCGGCGGCCCAGCGAGAGGGCCATGCCTTCCGCGTGTACGGCTCGGCGCCCGGTGCCTACGGGGCCGGGCTGCAGGGCTTGATCGACAGCGGCCAGTGGGAGCAGCGCAGCGATCTGGGGGAGGCCTATCTCCACTGGAGTGGCTGGCGCTACGAGGGAAGTGGCCCCGTGGATGGCCAGGGCGATGGCCGCCTCCAGGGCCAGGTCGACCGCCAGGGCCTGGAGCAGCGGCTGCGGCAGGTGCAGGTGGTGCTGCACAACCAGGACAACCGCGAGCACGACCTGCTCGACTCGGACGACTACTACCAGTTCCAGGGCGGGTTGAGTGCGGCCGTGGAGCTGGTGTCTGGCCAGGCGCCGCAGCTGTGGTTCGGCGACCACTCCCGCAGCCAGCGCCCCCGCATCCACCGCCTGGAGCGCGAATTCGACAAGGTGTTGCGCTCACGGGTGCTCAATCCCCGCTGGATCGAGGCCATGCAGCGCCACGGCTACAAGGGCGGCTTTGAGATGGCCGCCAGCCTCGATTACCTGTTCGCCTATGACGCCAGCACGGGGCGCGTGCCGGACTGGAGCTACGGCGCCATCAGCGACCAGTGGCTGGACAACCCGCAGGTGCTGGCCTTTCTGCGCCGGGCCAACCCCTGGGCCCTGAGGGACATGGCCGAACGGCTGCTCGAAGCCCACAACCGCGGCCTATGGGCCGGAGCAAGTGCGAACCAGCTGGAGCATCTGCGCCAGCTGGTGCTGGAGGCTGAGGCCCTGGTGGAGGGCTGAACCCGGGTGGGCCGCTTCAGCCGTTGATGTCCTTGGCCCAGGCCTTGAAGGCATCGATGTCGCCCGGCTTGCTCACCTGCTGGCTGCTGATCTGGGGCTGGGCCTGGCTGCCGGCTGCCTTCTCCTTGTCCGCCTTGATCGCGGCGGGCCCTCCAGGCACGTTCACACCCACGGCGGAGCCCTTCATGCGTTGGTCCAGCTCCGCCTTGCTCATCTGCTCAGCGAAGGTCTTCTTCACGGGCTTGGGCACGCCGCCGGTGAGGTTCAGCTCGGTCTCCTTGGGCTGAACACCACCCAGGCCTGGGGTGGCCTTCTCCAGCCGAGCCTCCATGGAGGCCACCTCAGCCACCATCTCCTTGTTGCCGGGGCTGTCGGCAGTGCCGGGGAAGGTGCGGCGGATGGTGTTGGAGCGACGCATGAACTCCACGTTGCCCATGCTGCTGGAGGCGTCGGCGTCGAGGAAGAAGGCCTCTTCCTCCTTCTTGGCGGGTTTGGCCGAGCTGTTGGCTCCAGTCACAGACTTGGAACCACCGAGCAGACGATCGAGCAGGCCCATCGGCATGGCGTGGAAAAGCTCAGCAAACCCTAGCGGCCACTGAGCTGCAGGCCATGGGTATCGGTGCCGCAACTACGTAAAAGTCCGAGATTGTCGAGCTGCCTCACGATGGCGTCGCACACCAGCGGACTCGGCTGCCAGCGGGGCTGCTGGTTGTAGTCGTAGTAGGCCTCGGCACCATCGAACCCCAGGCCCGCCGCCGCGGCGATCAGCCGTGTGTGGGGGAGGCGGTAGCGGGCTGGATGGGCCAGCAGTGCCAGGCCGCCGGCCGCATGCACGCGACGCCGGACCTCGCCGGCCTGCAGCGCGGGACCCACGGCAGCCTGACCCTGGCGGTAGGGCTCCAGCGCCCCATGGCCGGGCTCGAACCCCAGGGCCAGCACGTGCACCAGGCAGCCCTCCAGCAGGCAGCTGATCTCCACACCGCTCCAGAGGCGTGGCACCTGTCGGCCACGGCTTGCCTGGGTTTCAAACCAGTCGTGCAGGGGCTGAAAGGCCTCGGTGCTGTGGTGATCCGTCACCGCGAGGTGGCGCAGGCCGATGGTCAGGGCCTGCTCCCCCAGCCGCTCCGGAGCCAGGCTGCCATCGCTGCAGGTGGTGTGGCAATGGAAGTTCAGCTGGCCGGGGCAACTGCCGGCATGAACCTCCTGGAGCACCTGGGCCAGGGGATGGCGCTGGTGACGCTGAACGGCCTCAGCTGGCACCGATGGCGGCCTCCCGCTCGGCCCGCAGCCGGCGCCAGCGGGCATAGAACTGAATCGAGGCGGCCATGAACACCACCAGGGCCACCAGGAACCAGGTGGCGGCACCGGTGGGGAACTGGCTCTTGAACACCACCAGCATCACCACGATCACCAGCAGCAGCGTGGGCAGTTCATTGAGGGCCCGCAGCTGCTTCGGACTCCACTGGCAGTCGCCGGCCTGGAGCTGGCCCATCAGCCGGTAACAGAAGGCGTGGTACGCCAGCAGGGCGGCCACAAAGGCGAGCTTCGCGTGCATCCAGCCCTGGTGCAGCCAGGCGGGATTGGCCACCAGCAGACCCACCGCCATGGCGACGGCCACCACCATGCCGGGGGTGGTGATGATGTTGGCCAGGCGTTTTTCCATCAGGCCGTACTGGGCCTGGAAGGCGCTGCGCAGCGCCGGCTCCAGGTCCTCGGCCTCGCGGTGATAGATGAACAGTCGCACCAGGTAAAAGAGGCCGGCGAACCACACCACCACCCCCACGATGTGGAGGGTCTTGAACCAGAGATAGGCCTCGGCTGGAAGGGCCGGCAGGGTGATCACAGTCCGCAGTTGAACAGGCCATCAAGGTAGAGCTCCCTCACCTCGGGGCGGGCAGCGCCCTGCTGCACCAGAAACTGGGCCAGGGCGTTCTGCAGCAGTCGGCCCGCATCCAGGCCCGGGCGGCTGGCCAGGAACGCCTCCATCGCCGTGGCGAGCGGCAGCGGCAGCTCCACATCGAGGCCCGCCGTTCCGCAGCTGGCCCTACCGGTGGTGTCGCTGGGGCTCATGAACTCGCTATCTGGTGGTGGGAGGTCAAGGATCCGGGATGGCAGAGCGCCTGTCAAGCGCTGGAGCGCTGGCCTGCAGGTGATCGGCCGCAGCCTGCCGCACGCGGCCCAGCTCCTCGGGCGGCAGGGTATGCAGCTGTTTCATCACCAGGGCCATGCGGGGATTGCCCCCCAGCAGGCTGCGATGCCGATCGAGAAAATCCCAGTACAGGGCATTGAAGGGGCAGGCCTTTGGGCCGTGGCGCTGCTTCGGGTCGTAGCGGCAGCCCTGGCAGTAGGTGCTCATCCGCTTGATGTAGCTGCCGCTGGCGGCGTAGGGCTTGCTCGCCAGCAGGCCGCCGTCGGCGAACAGACCCATGCCGATCACGTTGGTCTGCATCACCCAGTCGTGGCCGTCGATGAACATCCGGTGGAACCAGGCGGTGAGGGCCTGGGGATCGAGGCCGGCGATCAGGCCGTAGTTGGCCAGCACCATCAGGCGCTGGATGTGGTGGGCATAGCCCGTGGCCTTCAGCTCAGCCAGCACCGTGTCGAGGCAGGCCATGCCGCTGCCCCCCAGCTGCTCCAGCCAGGGCGGCAGGGGGCGGCTGGCGCCGAAGTGGTTGCGACTGGGGTAGTCGCTGCCGAACCAGTGGTAGAGGCCATGGGTGTACTCCCGCCAGCCCAGGATCTGCCGGATCACCCCCTCCAGGCCCGCGAGCGGCACCCCCTGCTCCAGGCCGGCTTGCTCCAGCCGTCGGATCACCTCCTGGGGGTGCAACAGCCCGAGGTTCAGGTAGGGCGAGAGCAGCGCATGCCAGAGGGTGGGCTCACCACGCACCATGGCGTCCTGATAGGGGCCGAACCCCGCCAGGCGGGTGGTGATGAAGTGCTCCAGCACGGCCAACGCCTGGGTTCGGGTCACCCCCCAGCGGAAGGGCTCCAGCGACCCGGGCAGAGGCGGGTGTCCTGCCGCCTGGCGCTGCGCATCGAGATCCCGCACCTTGTCGATCACCAGCCGGGTGATGGCGTCCGGCTCGAACCAGAGCGGTGCCGGGCCCCGGAGGCCCTTGGTGGGCGCCTTGCGGTTGTCGCGGTCGAAATTCCACTGGCCGCCCAGGGGCCGGGCGGTCTTGCCCTCACCCTCCATCAACACCTGGAACCGACGGCGACCCTCGCGGTAGAAGAACTCCAGCCGCAGCTGCCGATAGCCCGACGCCCAGTCGGCAAAGGCGTCCCGGCTCCAGAGGAAGGCGTTGCTGGGCAGCCACACCAGCCGCACGGGCAGCGCCAGAGCCTCGATGGCCCGGCGGAAGCCGCGATCAGCCGGCTCCATGATCCGCAGTTCCTCGATGCCATGGGCGTCGACCCACCCGGCCACGGCCGAGCCGAAGCGCGCACTGACGAGCTGATCCACCGTCCAGCCCTGGTCCGTGAGTTCAGCGGCGAAGTGGCGCATCGCACTCCACACCAGCACGAGCTTCTGGCGGTGGTAGGCCCGGTGTTCCAGCACCGAGAGGCTCTCCACCAGCAGCACCCGGGCCTGCCCCGGCCCGCAGCTGGCCAGCGCCGCCTGGGCGGCATGCAGCTGATCGCCCAGCACCCAGATACCGAGGCTCATCCGAGGCGACAGGCCCTGCGGGCCACAGCGGTGGCATAGCCGCGCTCCACGGGCCCCGACACGGGGCTGAGCTGACCATCGCGGCAGTCGACGGTGAGGCGCTCGCGATGGCCCTGCTGATCGCTCACTTTCAGACGCAGCTGAAAGTGATGCTTGGCGCTGCGGGTGATCTCATCGGCACACACCGGTCCAACGCAGATTCCCGGGGCCGCCGCCGCAGGCGGCGGGAGCCACAGAACCAGCAACAGGGCCAGCAGGCCGCACAGCCGTTTCAACCTGCAAGCTCCAACGAAGGTTCAGGCAAGCTTCCATCCTGCGCGGCCGTCGGTTCGCTCTCCGGGTGGAAGTACTCCCACACCACTCTGGCCAGTCCAGGCCCCATGCCGGGGGCCTGGGCCAGCAGCTCGGGACTGGCCAGCTGAATAGCGTCGATGGAGCGGAAGTGGGCCAGCAGCTCCTTCACCCGCTTGGGCCCCAGGCCGGGTATGTCGGAGAGGCGCGAGCGCTTCATCCGCTCGCCCCGCTGCTGGCGGTGGAAGCTCACGGCGAAGCGGTGCGCCTCATCCCTCAGCCGGCGCAGCAGCTGCACCCCCAGTTGCTCGGGCTCGCTCTCCAGCGGCTGCCTGGCCCCGGGCACGAACACCTCCTCGCGCTGCTTGGCCAGGGAACACACCACCAGCTCGTCGTGCAGGTTGAGCTCCCGCAGGGCCTCCATCACCGCCGAGAGCTGGCCCTTCCCGCCATCGATCATCACCACATCCGGCCAGTCGTTGAGGCCCCCGGTGTGGAGCGTGGTGTTAGCGGCCCGGCGCAGCTGGCGCAGGTCGGCCCCTTCGGCCTTGGCCTGGGCCCAGCGACGGAAACGGCGCCGCATGATCTCGGCCATGGCCATGAAGTCGTCGGAGTGGCCGGCGCGGATCGAGCTGCTCTGGATCTTGTACTTGCGGTAGTGCTGCTTGGCCGGCAGGCCATCGATGAACACCACCTGGGAGGCCACCGCATCGCTGCCCTGGATGTGGCTGATGTCGTACCCCTCGATCCGGCGGGGCGGGCTGGGCAGCTCCAGCAGCTGGGCCAGGTCCTCGGTGGCCAGCAGTTGCTGTTCGGCGCCGCGCTGGGCCCGCTGCAGCTCATAGCTGGCGTTGCGCTCCAGCAGTTCGATCAGGTCGGCCTTCTGCTGCCGCTGGGGCACCGCCAGCTTCACCCGACGGCCGCGACGCTCGGCGAGCCATTCCTCAAGCAGCGGCTGCTGGGGCAGGGGGTGCTGCAGCAGCAGTTCCGGCGGTATCTCCACGGGTTCCACCTGGCTGTAGTGCTCCTCCACCACCCGTTGCAGGATCAAGCCGGGTTCCAGGGGCTGGCCGTCGGCGCCCACGGCATCGGCCGTGAAGCCCAGCCGGCCCACCAGCTTTCCGGCCCGCATCTGGAACAGCTGCACCACCGCGATCCGCCCATCGGCCGCGAGGGCGATCACGTCGCGGCTCACCGAGCTGTCGCCGAGGCTCATCTTCTGGTCAGCCGTCAGCGTGTCGATGCCCTGCAACTGGTCGCGCACCCGGGCGGCGCTCTCGAAATCAAGCCGCTCGGCGTACTTCTCCATCTGCTCATGCAGAAGTTCCAGCAATTCCTCGTTGCGGCCCTGGAACACCATCGCCACCTGGCGCAGGGTGCGGTGGTAGTCCTCGGAGCTGATCTTCTCCTGGCACACGCCCGGGCAACGGCCGATGTCGTAGTTGAGACAGGTGCGGTCGCGATAGAGGGGCTGCGGCCGCTGGCGCAGGGGGAACACCCGTTTCACCAGGGCCAGGGTGCGCCGCAGCAGACCCACGTCCACATAGGGGCCGTAGAAGCGATCCAGGGGGGAGCGGAAGCGGCGGCGGCGGGTGATGAAGATGCGCGGATAGGCCTCACTCCAGGTGATGCAGAGGTAGGGGTATTTCTTGTCGTCCTTCAGCAGCACGTTGAAGTGCGGCTGGTGGTTCTTGATCAGATTGGCTTCCAGCGCGAGCGCCTCGGCTTCGCTGTCGGTCACGATGAATTCGATCTCGGCCACCTGCCGCACCATCAGCGAGATGCGCGGGCTGTGGCCGTGGCCGCTGCCGCTCTGGAAGTAGCTGCGCACGCGGTTGCGCAGCACTTTGGCCTTGCCGATGTAGAGGATGCGGTCGTCGGCGTCGCGCAGCAGGTAGCAGCCCGGCTCGGAGGGAACCTCCCTCAGCCGGGCCTTGAGGCGATCGGGTTGCTGCAGCAGGGGCAGGGCGCTCATGCCGGACGCGGCAGAACAGCCCTCAGCCGCCGTATTGCCAGCCGGTGCTGCCCAGTTCGAGGGCGGCGCCGTCCCGGTGCAGGGTGGCGCTCTTCACCTCACCCACGAACACCGTGTGGTCGCCGTGGGCCACCTCCCCCACCAGCTCGCACTCCACGGCGCCAAGGGCGTCATTGAGAATCGGCAGACCGAGGTCGCCGAGGGCAAACGGAGCGGCGTCGAAGCGGCCCCCCACCCCCTTCTGGGGCTTGAAGAACACCGCGGCCAGATCCTTCTGATCGGCGGCGAGCACGTTGAGGGAGAACCGGCGCGTGCGCTGGATCATGCCGTTGCTGGTGCTGTCGGCGCGCACCGCCATCACCACCAGGGGGGGCTCGAACGACCCCTGGGTGACCCAACTGGCGGTGAAGCCGTTCACCTCTTCGCCTTCGGCGACGCCACAGATGAACACGCCGTGGGGGATCTTGCGCAGCAGGGTCTTCTTGGCGTCAACGTTGAGGGCCATCACACTGGGGCTGTCGTGCCCAAAGCCTAGGAACCCCTTGGCGAGCTGCGCCCCTGCCTGGACTGCCGCCCCTGCCTGGACTGCCGCCCCTGTCTGGACTGCCGCGGTGGGGGGCTCCATAGGATCGGCGGCATGAAGGCCCTCTACCCCGGCAGCTTCGATCCGCTCACCCTGGGGCACCTCGACCTGATCGAGCGGGCTTCGCACCTGTTCGATGGGCTGGTGGTGGCGGTGCTGCAGAACCCCAGCAAGAACCCCTGCTTCAGCGTGAGCCAGCGGCTCGAGCAGATCCGTTGCGCCACGGCCCACCTCCCCCACGTGGCCGTGGCCAGCTTCGATGGGCTCACCGTGGAGTTCGCCCAGGCCTGCGGGGCCGGCGTGATCCTGCGCGGCCTGCGGGCCCTGAGCGATTTCGAGTTTGAGCTGCAGATCGCCCACACCAACAAGAGCCTGGCCCCGCAGCTGGAAACCCTGTTCATGGCCACCGCCACGGCCCACAGCTTCCTCAGCAGCTCCGTGGTGAAGGAAGTGGCTCGTTTCGGCGGTCCCGTGGCTCACATGGTGCCGCCAGGAGTGGCGCACGACCTGGCAAGGCTCTTTAATCAGGCATCCCCTGACCATGCGTGATGACCGAGGCGCAGCTCACCTCCGTACTCGATCAACTCGATCAGCTTGAAGAGATCGTGTTGGACGGCACCCGGGTGCCCTTCAGCGGTGGGCGCCTGGTGAATGAGCAGGATGCGATCGAGGCCATGGACGCCGTGCGGGAAGCCCTGCCGCCCCAGCTGGCCAAGGCTGAGGAGCTGGTGCAGCAACGCGACGACTTCATCGGCCAGGCCCGCAAACAGGCCGAGGAGATCCTGCAGCAGGCGCGCCAGCAGCGGGAGCAGCTGATCAACTCCCAGGCGATCCGCCAGGAAGCCGAGCGCCAGGTGGCCGAGCTGAGGGAGCAGGCGCGTCAGCAGTGTGAGCAGATGCTGAGTCAGGCCCGCCAGCAGGTGGCCAAGGCGGAACAGGAGCATCAAACCCGGCTGGCCCAGATGGAACAGCAGTTCGGCCAGCGGCGCCAGCAGTTGGAACAGGAGGCTCTGCAACGCCGCCAACAGCTCGATCAGGAAGCCGTGGAGCGGAAGCGGCAACTGGCCGAGCACCACGAGCAGGGACGCCAGCAGAGCCTGGCCGAGCTGGAGCAGATTCGCCAGGAGGCCCTGCGCCTGCAACAGACCAGCCAGGCGGAGGCCGAGCGCATTCACGCCGATGCGCTGCAGTTCCGCCAGCAGACCCAGCAACAGTGCGAAGCACTGATCAGCCGCTCCCGCCAGGAATCCGCCACCATCCAGGAGGGGGCGAATCGCTACGCCGAGCAGGTTCTGGGCGAACTTGAGGGGCGCCTGCAGGAGCTGGGCAAGGTGGTGGTGGCCGGTCGTCGGGAACTGGTGCGGCTCCAATCCGTGGATCCGAGCACGCTGGTCCAGGCTGCCGCCGCGGAAGCCCAGGCCACCGTGCCGATCAGTCGGGCCCGTCGTGCCGCTGAGCGCCTGCGCCAGGCCAGTGGGCGCCGGGGCTGAGCCCCAGAGCTGAGGGCCTGGGGCTGAGGGTTTAGCTGGCCGGGCAGAGACCGGGCTGCTGGCTCTGGCGCAGGATCGCCCCGATCGTGCTGTTCGGGGCGCTGGCTCCGTTGGAGATCATGCTGATGTAGAGCGGCCCGTCGGGGCCATCGAGGATGCCGCTGATGGAACGCACGCCGCGGATGGTGCCGGTTTTGCCACGGAAGCGCCCCTCCAGGCTGGTGCCCCGGTAGAGGTTGCGGAGGGTGCCCCGCTGGCCGGCGATGGCCATGGAGGCGGCGTAGTTGGCGGCGTAGGGATGCTGGGCCATGCGCAGCAACAGGCCCGCGAGCAATCGGCTGGTGACCCGGTTGCCGCGATCCAGGCCGCTGCCATCCATCACGGAGACCCCCGCCATCGGCAGGCCCTGGCCGGAGAGCCACTGCATGGTGCTCTCGCGGGCCTGACTGAGCTCCCAGCTGCCGGTCCCCTGGCGCAACAGCACTTCGGCGGTGAAGTTGTGGCTGTCGGTGTTGGCCAGGCTCAGCAGTCCGTGCATGGGCACGGACGGTTCTTCGTGGAGCAGCACGCCTTCCTGGCTGGTGCCTGTTGTGGCGGCCACGAGGGTGATCGCCGCGGATCCCCCCTGGCGTTTGATTTCCTGGCTGAGCAGGCGCTGCAGGCGGCTGGGGGGATTGCTCACCGCCATGTCGAGGGCGTTGCTGGTGAGGGCCAGGCGGGTGATCGGTGCGCCGTAGGCCTCGGCGCGATCGGCCCAGTTCCAGCCCTGGGGCCACCAGCGCTGTTGCGGTTCCTCCACCAGCTGAATCCGCACCGGTCCAGCTGACTCGCCGGGTCCGCCACCGGAGCCCATGGCCAGCTTGGCGAAGCGCTTCAACTGGGCCAGATCCAGATCGGGGTCCCCCTCGCCGGTGAGGCGCAGGCTGCCATCGGGCTGCCGCCAGAGCCGCGTGGTGAGTCGATAGTCCGGGCCCAGCCGATCCAGGGCAATGGCGGTGCTGATCAGTTTCTGGTTCGAGGCCGGGATCCGGGGTCGTTGGCCATTCAGATCGGCCAGCAGGCGGCCGCCACCATCCGCCACGCTGATGCTCCACACCGGGGCCTCACCGCCCACGATGGCGGCGATGCGTTGTTGCAGGGCTGGACAGGTCACCTGCTGCTGCAGTTGCGGCAGCCCCAGCGGTGGCGGCGCCGAGGGCAGGGAGCTGGCGGTGATCTGGGGGAGCGGCAGAGCCAGGCCCTGGGCCTGAACCGGTGCCAGACCGGGCACCAGCAGGCTGAACGTCGCGAGGCTGGTGCAGACGCGGCGGTTCATCTCAGGAGGCTCCCAGTTGCAGGCCGGTCACCGAGCCCATCACTCGGAAATTGGGGCCTTCCAGTTCGATCGGAGCGCCGATTTTGAGGTTCTGATTGCCAAACACCACGCCGTCGCTGCCCTTGCGGCCCTCTCCCCGCAACACGAAACGGGCATCGAGGGTGCTGAACACCTGCTGATTCGGGTCCGGAGCCGAGATCAGCTTGCCGCTGGGGAGGAAGGCCGAGATCCGGCGGGGGAGGGGTTTCACGTCCTGCACCGTGACGCTGCCATGGGGCTGATTGCGGATCACGATCGACACCTTGCCGGTGCGCCTGGCCTCCGCCATCAGGGCCGCGGGATCCGCGGCCGGAATTCCCCGCACATCCACCAGCACCGTGACCGGACGCAGGGCACCGGTGGCCTTGGCGACCGCACCACTGAGTTTGGGACTCCAGATCACCCCGGCGGCGGCGAGGATCACCGCCAGCGCAGCTCCGGCATCGACAACACCGAAGCGACGGGGGTTGGAGGCCATGGCAGTTCAGCAGACACCGAACTGTACGGAGCTCCCCCCGGGGGATCAAGGCCCTGGCGACCCAGGGGGATCAGCTCCGCAGTCCCTCGATGAACCGATCCACGGCCTGGAGGCTCCGGCCCACCCCAGCGGCCCCGAGCGCGGCGGCCTGCTCTTCCGCATCCGGTTTGGCGTCGAAGCGGGCCGTGAAGCGATAGCCATCGGCATCCCGGCGGTAGAGCTCCCAGTCAGCCGGGTAGGCCCGGCGCAGGGCGCCATCGTCGGTGGGCAGCAGCGCGTAGGCGCTCTGCCAACCGGAGAGGAAACCCTTGCGGCGTTCACGGGCCACCGTGCCGATCCCCACAGCCGCATCCTCCAACTTGCCGTTCAGCAGCACCACCGCCCCGCGGTGCAGCGCACACACCTGCTCCACCTCCTCGTAGTCGGCCGGGGAAGGCGCCACCAGGATCAGCACCCCCTCACTGCCGCCATCGGCCTGTTGCAACCGCATCACATCCCGCAGGCTGGCCAGCTGTGGGGCCTGATCGGGGGCATCGCGCTTGGCCAGGGCCGTGGCACCGGCATCGGCGAACAGCAGGCGAGCGCCGGGATGGGCCGCGCTCAGGCCTGCCAGCAGCCTCAGGGCCACAGGCATGATCCGCAGTCCCTCGAAGCGGAATTCCACCGTCCACATCCCCTTGGCATCAGCCGCCAGGGCCGCTGCCACGGAGTCCAGGGCCTCGGCTTCGGCGGTGCGGAGATCGGCGGGGAGCATCAGGGCGGATCAGGTCGGGCGACCCTAGGAGTTCGCCGACGTGCCTGCTCAGCCGACGGGTTCGCCGGCCAGGACCCTCAGTCGGCCGCGCTCCACAGCGCCCGGCACCCCCTCGAGATCCGCCGCTGTGAGCCAGGGACCCAGGCTGAGCCGCAGGCCGCTGGCCGCTTGGTCGTCCGGATAGCCCATGGCCTGCAGGATCGGACTGGGGGCCAACCCCCAGGGATTGGCGCCTCGGCCGCTGCTGCAGGCGGATCCACTGCTCACCGCGTAGCCCTGCTGCCAGATGGTCTGCACCAGCCGCCGGCCCGAGATCGGCTTGCCCCCCGGGCTTGCCATCAACAGGCTGATGTGGTGGGGCAGGCGCGCCGGGGCGGCGGGGTCGCGGGGATCGGGCCCACTCAGCCGCACCCCCTCCAGCTGCAGCAGCGCGGTGAGCAGCCCATCGCGCAGGTCGGCGATCGGATCACGGCCGCCGTGGGCCTGCAGGCGGGCTTCGCAGAGATCCAGGGCCCTGGCGAAGCCGGCCACGAGAGCCACGGGCTCGGTGCCCCCGCGTCGGCCCCCCTCCTGGCCACCGCCGCCCAGGAAGGGCTTCAGCTTGAGGTCGGGGCGCAGCAGCAGAGCGCCCACCCCGCGAGGGCCCTGCAACTTGTGAGAGGCAAAGCTCAGCAGATCGATCGGCAGGGCGTTGAACGCCACCGGCAGGTGGCCCACCACCTGCACCGCATCCACATGCAGCAACACGCCGGCCTCGCGGCAGCGGCGGCCGATCAGCTCGATCGGTTGAACGGTGCCCACCTCGCTCTGGCCCCAGATCAGCGACACAAGCCGCGTGGGTGGGGCCAGCAACCGATCGAGGGCCTCCAGATCCACCACGCCGTGGTGATCCACCGGCAGCCGCTCCACCTGCCAGCCACGCTGTTGCAGCTGGTTGGCGGCGGCCACGGTGGCCGGATGTTCAACGTCCGAGATCAGCAGACGTCCCGGCGGGCCGTCGCCGGCGGCCCCGAGCAGGGCAGTGTGGATTGATTCGGTGCCGCCCGAACTGAACAGCACCTGGCTGCCCTCGCAACCGAGGATTTCTCCTACCCGCTGGCGGGAGCGCTCCAGCCGCTCAGCGGCCGCCAGGCCGAAGCCGTGCAGGCTGGAGGGATTGGCCCAGGCCTCGGCGTGGACTGCCGCCATGGCTTCCAGCACCTCAGGCGCCGGCGGTGTGGTGGCGCAGGAGTCGAGATAGACGGGAGCTGAGTACGTCATGGCGTCAACCGGGGAGCCCGCTGTCCCGCTCGAAGCGGGCACGGATGCGGGATTCGAGCGAATTGGTGGCGATGGCCACCAGGTCGTCGAGGGAACTGGAATTCAGCAGGGCCAGGGCCCGCTGGCGCGCCTCGGCACTGGGGCAGTCGTCGGGGCGCACACAGCCATTGGCACAGACAACCGCACAGTCGATCGCGGCTGCCTGGCCGGCCGGGGGTGCTGGCTCGCTTCCGGCTCGCGGCTGCTCGGCGGCCTGGCGACGGGCGGCCATCACCTCCTCGGGATCGGGGATGACGCCATCGAACACGTGTTCGGCCGGGCCATCCATGAACACCTTGCCGCTCCGCGCCTCCCAGTGGATCTGCAGCGGCCCACCGGGGAGCTCCACGCGGGCCTGGCGATCAGAGAGGCCCAGGCTGTGGCAGGCCACGAGCGTGGCGCAGGCTCCCGTGCCGCAGGCCAGGGTGGGGCCGGCGCCCCGCTCCCACACCCGCATCACCAGGTGATCCGGCGCCAGCACCTGGACGAAGTGCACGTTGGTTCGAGCCGGAAAGGCCGGGTGCAGCTCAAAGCCGGCGCCGAAGCGCTCCAGATCGATCTCCTCCACCGCCTCCACCGGGATCACCACGTGGGGGTTGCCCATGCCGGCGGCAGCCACGGCAAAGGCCTCGCCATCCACCACCAGCTCGCCCTGGGGCAGACCGCTGGGCCCCAGTTCCAGGGTGGTGGGCACCTGCTCCGGTGCCAGGAAGGGAGCGCCCATGTCCACACGGATGGTGCCGTCCTCCAGCAGCTCGGGCACGATCCGACCCGCCAGGGTGTCGATCTGCCAGGTGCGGCCTGGACCATCGCCATCGCGGTCCGCGAGGAAGCGGGCCAGGCAGCGGATTCCGTTGCCGCACATCTCCGGCTCGGTGCCATCGGCATTGAAGATCCGCATGCGCAGCTCCCCGCCGGCGTTGGGGGGCAGGGCCAGGATCACGCCATCGCCGCCCACCCCGAAGCGGCGGTCGCACAGCTGCACCACCTGCTCGGGGCTGAGCCCGAAGACGAACTCAGGGTCGCCGGCGCCTCGGCCATCCAACAGCAGGAAATCGTTGCCTAGACCCTGGTACTTGCTGAACTGGAGCACACGCGGCAGCCTGCCCGGGCAGGCTTGAGGTTGAGGTCGATCCTATGGGGAGCTCCTTTGAGCACCATCCCAACGATCTCGACACCTCCCAGCCTGGGGTGCGGCAGATCCAGGTGTGGATTCGCAGCCGTGCCACCCTCAGCGTGCTCATGCTCGAGGGCACCAGCCTCAGCGGGGTGGCGCGCTGGGTGGACAACGAATACCTGGGCCTGGCGGGCGAGCCGGGTGCCGACGTGATGTTGCTGAACCGCCAGGCCATCGCCGTGATCCGCGTGCTGGGCTGACCGCCGGTCCCCATGGCAGCTGTGGGACCATCACGGTCACGGATCCCAGGCAGCCAGTGAGCGAGAGCAACCGCTACCAACCCCAGGCCATCGAGGGGCGCTGGCAGCAGGCCTGGAGGGCTGATGGGCTGCATTCCACCCCTGAACTGCAAGCGGGCGACGACGCCTTTTATGCCCTTTCGATGTTCCCCTATCCCTCGGGGAACCTGCACATGGGCCATGTGCGCAACTACGTGATCACCGATGTGGTGGCACGGGTGGCACGCCTGCGGGGCAAGCGGGTGCTGCACCCGATGGGCTGGGATGCCTTCGGTCTGCCGGCGGAGAACGCCGCCATCGAGCGGGGGGTGGATCCCGGCGCCTGGACCGATCAGAACATCGCCTCAATGCGGGAGCAGCTCAACCAGCTGGGGCTCTCGATCGACTGGGATCGGGAGGTGGCCACCTGCCACGGCGATTACTACCGCTGGACCCAGTGGCTGTTTCTGCAGTTCCTGGAGGCCGGCCTGGCCTACCAGAAGGACGCCACCGTGAACTGGGATCCGATCGACCAGACCGTGCTGGCCAACGAGCAGGTGGACAGCGAGGGCCGCTCCTGGCGCTCCGGCGCCCTGGTGGAGAAGCGCAAGCTGCGCCAGTGGTTCCTGAAGATCACGGCCTACGCCGACCAGCTGCTCGACGACCTGCCGAAGCTGGAGGGCTGGCCGGAGCGGGTGCGCACGATGCAGGCCAACTGGATCGGCCGCAGCACCGGCGCCGAGCTCATCTTCCCGGTGGTGGATGCCGATGGCAACGACTCGGGCGAGCGCATCACCGTGTTCACCACCCGGCCCGACACCATCTACGGCGCCAGCTACGTGGTGCTGGCGCCCGAGCACCCTCTGGTGGCCCAGCTCACCACCCCGGAGCACGCGATCCACGTGGAGGCCTTCTGCGACCTGGTGAGCCGCCAGAGCGAGCAGGAGCGCACGGCAGACGACAAGCCCAAGCGCGGTGTCGCTATCGGCGCCCGGGTGCGCAACCCCGCCAGCGGCGAGTTGATCCCCCTCTGGATCGCCGACTACGTGTTGGCCGAGTACGGCACCGGCGCCGTGATGGGGGTGCCCGCCCACGACCAGCGCGACTTTGTGTTTGCCCGCCAGTACGAGCTGCCGGTGCGCCAGGTGATCATCCCCGAGGGCAGCGATGAGCACGCTTTCGAGGGCGGCGCCTGGACCGAGGCCGGGGTGCTGATCCACTCGGGCCGCTTCGATGGCCTGGCGAGCGCTGATGCCAAAACCGCCATCACCACCGCAGCAGAAGCGGAGGGCTGGGGCCGGGGCAAGGTACAGTTCCGCCTGCGCGACTGGCTGATCTCCCGCCAGCGCTACTGGGGTTGCCCGATCCCGGTGATCCACTGCGACAGCTGCGGCGTGGTGCCGGTGCCCACCGAGCAGCTGCCGGTGGAGCTGCCCCGCGATGTGGCCTTCTCCGGCAAGGGGGGATCACCCCTGGCCCAGCTGGAGAGCTGGTGGCAGGTGCCCTGCCCCTGCTGCGGCAAGCCGGCCCGGCGCGAGACCGACACCATGGACACCTTCATGTGCTCCAGCTGGTACTTCCTGCGCTACAGCGATCCCCACAACACGGCCCTGCCCTTCAGCCGCGAGGCGGTGGATTCCTGGCTGCCCGTGGACCAGTACGTGGGCGGCATCGAGCACGCCATCCTGCACCTGCTCTACTCGCGCTTCTTCACCAAGGTGTTGCGCGACCGGGGCCTGCTGGGCTTCGATGAACCCTTCCAGCGCCTGCTCACCCAGGGCATGGTGCAGGGCATCACCTACAAGAACCCCCACAGCGGCAAGTACATCGCCCCGGCCGATGTGGCCGACCCCACCGATCCACGCGATCCGGTCACCGGCGAGGTGCTGGAGGTGTTCTACGAGAAGATGTCGAAGTCGAAGTACAACGGCGTGGATCCGGCCGTGGTGATCGACAGGTACGGCGCCGACACCGCCCGCATGTTCATCCTGTTCAAGGCGCCGCCCGAGAAGGATCTCGAGTGGGATGACGCCGATGTGGAGGGTCAGTTCCGCTTCCTGCAGCGGATCTGGCGCCTGGTGGAGGGTGCCGCGGAGCGGGGCCTGAGCCTGGCGGATGGCGGCGGTTCGGCGGCCGCCGTGGCCGATGCGTTGGCGGGCGGCGAGCTCAACGGCCACGAGCAGGAGCTGCGGCGGGCGGTGCACACCGCCATCACCGCCATCAGCGACGACCTCGACGGTGACTATCAGTTCAACACGGCGGTGTCGGAGTTGATGAAGCTCAGCAATGCCATGGCGACCCATCTGGAGGACAGCCGCCCGGCGGTGGCCTGTGAGGCTCTGCGCAGCCTGCTGATCCTGCTGGCGCCGTTCGCGCCCCATCTGGCCGAGGAGCTGTGGCTCAGGCTCGGTGGCCGCCGCGACAGCGATCCCCTGGCCGCCAGCAGTGTGCATGGCCAGGTCTGGCCGGTGGCAGACCCCGCGGCCCTGGTGCGCGACACCGTGACCCTGGTGATTCAGATCAAGGGCAAGGTGCGCGGCAGCCTGGAGGTGCCCGCCAGCGCCGACAAGGCCGCCCTGGAACAGCTGGCCCTCAACAGCGACATCGCCGCCAAGTGGCTGGAGGGGAAGGCCCCCAGCCGCGTGATCGTGGTGCCGGGCAAGTTGGTGAACTTGGTGCCTTGAACCTGGTGCCTCAGGGCCTCAGTCGTGCAGGAAGACCAGGCTCTCCGGCCGGCCCCAGTCGCCCCGCGCGCTGATGTGGCGGCGGTTGGCACAGAGGTGGCGCAGGATCCAGTACAGCGGCTCAGGGCTCTCCAGACCCAGGTCGACCTGGAGGCCAGCGAGGGTGTGCTCCCTGTCGTCGGCGAGGCGATCCTCCAGCCGCACCTGCAGATCCAGCAGGGCTGCCGCCGCCTTCTTGCCGGCTTCCACGCCGGGCTGGTGGTAGGCATTCACGTTCACCAGCTCGCCGTAGAGGCCCACGGCCCGCTCAAACAGGGCGATCAGGGCCCCGAGGCTGTGTTCATTGAGCCGTTGCAGGGTGATCGTCAGGTTCTGGCGACCCTCCTCCGTGAGGGCTGAACGGGTGCCCTGCAGGAACCCATCCAGGAAGTCGCCGGGGTTCTCGCCCTCCAGGGGCGGGATGTCGCCGGGATCCTCCAGCACCTCCACAAAGGTCACGAAGAAGTTGTCGAGGCCATCGCGCAGTTGCTGCACGTAGGCGTGCTGGTCGGTGGAGCCCTTGTTGCCGTACACGGCAAGGCCCTGATGCACCACCTCGCCGTCGCGATCGAGCTTCTTGCCGAGGCTTTCCATCACCAGCTGCTGCAGATAGCGGCTGAACACCTCCAGGCGGTCGCGGTAGGGGAGCACCACCATGTCGCGATGGCCCTGGCCATCACCAGCGGCGTACCAGGCCGCCGCCAACAGGGCGGCGGGGTTGCTCTCGATCTCGGCGATGCGTGTGGCGGCGTCCATCGCCGCGGCTCCCGCCAGGAAGGCGCGGAGATCGCTGCCGATCAGCGCCGCCGGCAGCAGGCCCACGGCGCTGGTGATGCTGGTGCGTCCGCCCACCCAGTCGAACATGTCGAAGCGGGCCAGCCAGTTTCCGGCCACGGCCTCCTGATCCAGGCGGCTGTCCAGCATGGTCACGGCCACGGCCTGGCGGCTCCAGTTGCCGCCGTGGGCCTCCACGGCCCTGCGGGCCTGGAGCATGCCGATGTGGGGCTCCGGAGTGCCGCCCGACTTGCTCACCACGACCACCAGGGTGGTCTGCACGCGCTGGCCCAGCCCCGCCAGGGTGCGGCGCATGCCATCGGGATCGACGTTGTCGAAGAAATGGAAGGGCAGCCCCGAGCCAGGATCCTGAAGGGCGCGGATCATCAGCAGTGGCCCAAGGCCGGAGCCGCCGATGCCGATCCAGAGCACATCCGTGAAGCGCTTGCCCGGTGCTGGGCCAATCTCTCCGGCCAGCACCTCACGACCGAATTTCTCGATCCGGTCCACTTCGCCGCGGATGTGGGCCCCTGCCTCAGGATCAGGAGCCAGCTCAGGCTGCCGCAGCCAGTAGTGGCCAACCTGCCGCTGTTCATCGGCATTGGCGATCGATCCCGCCTCGAGATCCGCCATCGCGCTGAAGGCCCGCTCGAAGCGCGGCCTGAGGCTTTCGAGCCGTGCCGCATCGAGGCCCATGCGGCTCACGTCGAGCCAGAAGCCCATGGCCTCGTTGTGCCAGAGCAGGGCGCAGAACCGCTGCCAGGGACTCTGGGCGCCGGCACCGGTGGCGGAGGGGGAGGTGCTCATGGGCGCGGACGCAGACAGGCGGCGTGTTGGACGCTATCTGCGAACCGGGCTGTGGCATAGCCCTCCAGCGTCACTTCAAGCAAAAAAAGCTTGGTCCGACGCGCGACTGTGTGGACCGACACACAACCTGGTCGACCAGGCCCTGGACGGAACCGCTGAAGTCCTTAAGATTTGTTGGAGGTTTATTTGGTCCAGCTCCTGGTCCGCCTGTACCCAGCCACCTCCCGCACCATCACCAGGCGCCGGTCCCTGCGGTCGGCTCTGGCTGCCGGACTGGTGGGCGCAACCCTCCTCTGCAGCGGTTTTCTGGCCGGATCCTCCCGCCAGCAGGTCCAGACCCCGGCGACTGGCGCACCGACGACCAACGCTGACGGGCTGCTCGCCGGGGGGCTCATCACTGAGGGACAGCGAGCCAATCCGGCCACCTTCACGCCCGCGGAACTTCAGGAGCTCCAACGCCGCTTCGGGGTCCATGGCCCCCAGCCCCGCCTGGCCCAGCTGTTCACCAAGGGGGTGGATCAGCTCACCCCTCTGCGCCACCACACCGTGGGCAGGCTTGAGGACCTCAGGCCCGTGGTGTTGCGGGAGAGCCGCCGCACCGGCATCAACCCGATGCTGCTGGCGGCCATCCTTTTCGACGAGATGCAGCACGCCAAGCCAGGAGAGGATCTCCCACTGGCTGCCCATTCCGGTCTGTTCAGCACCCACGGGCCCGCTCAGCTCGGCCTCAGCGAGATGGTGAAGCAGGGGCTTCTGAAACCGGATGCCTCTCCGGCAGAGATTGAGCAGGCTCGCAATGAGCTCCTCGATCCAGATCGCAACGTTGCCTTGCTGGCGGGCAAGCTGGCGCGGCTGCTCAAGCTTCTCCATCGCGATGCCAGCAGCACCGCTGCCGTGAGCAGCAATCCCAGCCATGCCAAAACGGTGGCCACGCTGGCCTATCTTCACAACGGCAAGCTGGATTACCCCACGCGAATCCTGCGCTATATGCAAGATCCTGAACTGCATGGGCTGCTGTTCAGCCAGCAGAAAAAAGCGCTTTCTCCCCTGATCTGATCAGCACAGCACCCCCAGCAGCGCCAGGCGCTCCTGCAGGGCCTGCCAGTTGAAGCTGCGTGGATCGGCCCGCTCCTGTCCCAGGTCCACATGGCGGTGGGTCGTGATGTGCTGGGCAGGAATATCAAAGCGCCGCATCCAGTCGGCCAGCACCACGGCAAGGGCGTCGTACTGGGCACTGCTGTAGCCGCTGTGGCTCGGAGCACTGTTTTCGCCATCCAGCGGGGTTTCCAGGCTCAGGTGCAGGGCAAAGTTATTCACAGACCCCATCATCTGCGGGTTGGTGATCACCCAGCGGCCCAGGAATGCGGAATTGCCGGCACCGAAGGCCCGCTTGCTGGGGTCAACGGCCTGCACGATCTGACCCTTCTCACCAATCAACACGTGGTAGCTCACCTGGTCGTCATCGTTGGGGTGATGGGTGGTGAAGGTATTGATGGCTGAGTTGAGCCCGTAGACCGTTTCGTGCAGCACCACCATCGCCGGCGTGGGATCGAGCCGGTTGCCGAACACATCGCGCCTGTGGCGCTGGCCGTAATTGCTGGGATCGATGGTCAGGCGGCGGATCCGTTTCGGCAGGGCAGCCTGCAGCGCCAGCAGGCGTGTGCGCAAACGGCTGTCGCCGCTGCTGCACTGGGCCCGCAGCGGGCTCACCCATGCCGCCTGGGGCGGTGGAGCCGGCGAGCGGCGGCTGCCGGGCTCGGGGGCCATGGGTGGGCGCAGCATCTCCTGCAGCGCCAGGCCACAGGCCAGCAACAGCGCTGCACCACTGGCAGTCAGCAGCAGCAAGGGCCATCCCGGGTGACGCTGTAACCGCTGCTGTCTCACCATGGCCCCTCGCTCAGGGCAAGCCAGCGGCACTGACGCTGCAGAGCCTCAGGCGCGGCCTCGGGATCACGTACCAGTTGATAGCGCTCGATGCAGGGGGGCTGGCAGTGGAGGACAAGGCTGCGCACCTGGGAATGGCGGGCCACGAGCAGCTCCTGCACCACCCCAGAGCACAACAGGTGCGGCACCTGGTCGCTGTTGCGCAGGCGCTCGCCATCGAGGGCGATCAACTCATCCCCCACCATCAATCCCGCGGCTTCCGCGGGCCCATCCCGGACCACCCGATGGGCGATCAGGCCATGCGCCTCGCTGCGGCAGCTGAAGCCAGCCCAGGCACTGCCGGCCATCACCGGTTGCAGCAACAGTCCCACCCCCCGCAGGTAGCCGTTGAGATCGGGATCGTCGTGTTGATGGAGCCATCGGGGCAACAGATCCCGCAGATCCTCCGCTTCGCCGGCGAAGGCAGCGAGCAGATCGGCCTCGCTGTAGCCCCGTCCCCAGCGGCCATGGCTCTGCCACAGCGTCCGCAACACCAGCGCCAGGGAAGAGCCCGCCGCACGCAGGTGAAGATCCAGGCACAGCGCCACCACAGCCCCCTTGAGGTAGTAGCTCACCTGGCTGTCGCCGGCATAGGCATCGGCCCGATAGAGCTTCACCCAGGCTTCCTCGCTGCTGCTGCGCAGGCTCTGCACGTGGCGTCCTGGGGTCAGCAGGTAGCGGCTCAGGTCGTCGCCGAGGTCGACGAGCAGGTCGTCGAGCTGGGAGAGCCCTGCCGTCAGGGGCAGCAGCTGATCCACGTAGCTGGTGACACCTTCCGCAAACCAGAGGCTGGGAATGATGGCGGGCTGGTGGTAGTCGATCGGGGTGAGTTCGGCCGGCCTGAGGCGCCGCACATTCCACTGGTGCAGGTATTCATGGGCCACCAGCTGCAGGAATTTGCGATAGCCATTCGCCTTTTCGAAATTGCGCCGCCCGTACACGAGCACCGTGCTGTCGTCGTGCTCCAGCCCCCCGTAGCCCTCATCGAGCAGATGGAGCACGAACAGGTAGCTGTCCGCCGCCGGACGGCTCACCCCCATCAACCGGCAGCAGGCCTCGCACACGCGGGCCACGTCGGCCAAGAGGCTGGGAAACCGTTCGAGCAGCCAGTCGCCAGCTCCGGGACGCCCCCCCCAGGTGACCCAGCGATGCGGCACTTCGCCCACCACAAACCCGTGGGCCCGGTGGGGCCCCAGCTCCACGGGCGTGTCGAGCAGCTGATCAAAATCGCGGGCGCACCAGTGACCCTCGCTGTCGCGCGGCAGGGGAATGAAGGGCTCCCAGCCAGCGGGGAGGCTGCAGCTGAGGAGGTGCGGCTGCCAGCGTTCCCCCTCCACCTCCAGGGCCACGGCCGCCAGGGCCAGAAAGGCGTGGTCGCCATCCACGTGACAGGTGCGCACCGAGAGCTCGGTGGCCATCACGCCATAGCGGATCAACAGCTCGCCAGCGGCAGGATCAACCCGCAGCTGCCAACAGGAGGGTGTGAGCCGGCGCAGTTCCAAGGCGTTGCCGTTCTGCTCGGCGCTCAGCCGCTCGAGATGGCGAACGTAATCGCGAATCAGGTAGGAGCCGGGTGTCCACGACGGCAGGCTGATCCGCAGCGACGGCTGCCTTGGTTGCAGCCGCAGGCTGACGCTCACCAGGTGCTGGTGGGGGGCCGTGAGATCGAGGTGGAAATGAACCACGCCAGCGATCAGCTGTTCAGGGTGATGGCCGCGTTGGGCAGCTGCCGGGCCGCCTCCTGGAGGGCGAACCGGGCGGCATAGCCACGGGTGATGCGGCCCAGCAGTTGTTGCACCGAGCGGGAACGCCCCAGGCGCTGCAGGTCCCCCACCAGGGCCAGGGTGCCATCCGCCTGGCGGCACCAGCCCAGGGCCGTGCCTTCCGGCAGCTGCACCTGCAGCGTCACCGGCTGGCGGTCGTCGGCGAAGCCCCGCAGCACGCCGCCGTGCTGGACCCGCAGCCCGAGCTCCTCCAGGGCGTGGCTGAGAACGGTTTCATCCCGCAACACGGTTGGCAGGATGGAGAGATGGGACATGGCCCGATGCCCGCTTTTCCAGACCCTAGCGATCCCGGCGGAGCAATCCAGTGGCCGTTGCCACCTGACACGGCTCTGGTGGCGGCCCGTCCGCTGCGGCTTGGGGTGATGGCGTCCGGTGCGGGCAGCAACTTTGAGGTGCTGGTGCAGGCCTGCCGGCGTGGTGAGCTGGCCGCGGAGGTGCGGCAACTCGTGGTGAACAACCCTGGTTGTGGCGCCCAGCGGCGTGCCGAGCGCCTGGGCATCCCCGTTGCCCTGCTCGATCACCGAACCTTCGCCAGCCGCGATGCGCTCGACGAAGCCCTGGTGGAGCTCTTCCGCGACAGCGCCGTGGATCTGGTGGTGATGGCCGGTTGGATGCGCATTGTGACCGAGCGGCTGATCGATGCCTTTCCTGAACGGCTCGTGAACATCCACCCTTCGCTGTTGCCGAGCTTCCGCGGCGCCCGAGCGATCGAGCAGGCCCTCCAGGCCGGCGTGCGGCTCAGCGGTTGCACGGCCCACCTGGTGAGTCTGGAGGTGGATGGCGGTCCGATCCTGATCCAGGCGGCCGTGCCCGTGCTGGATGGCGACGACGCTGAAACCCTGGCCCAGCGCATCCACCGGCAGGAGCACAGGATCCTGCCGGTGGCCGTTGCCCTGGCGGCCCAGCGGCTGGGGCTGCTGCAGGCGGCTCAGGGGTAGAAGGGCAGGAGTGGCAGGCCGGTCTCGGCCGGCAGCCCGGCCAACAGATTGAGGCACTGCACCCCCTGGCCCGCCTGGCCCTTCACCATGTTGTCGATGGCACTCATCACGATCAACTGGCCGGTGCGCTGATCCACCTGCAGGGAGAGCAGGGCGCGGTTGGTCTGGCGCACCCATTTCGTGGATGGATAGGTGCCCACCGGCAGCACCTCCACGCAGGGGGCATGGCGGTAGGCGGCCTGGAGCAGAGTGGTGCAGTCCTCGGCGGTGAGTCCAGGATCCCGCAGGCGCCCGTACACCGTGGCCAGCAGGCCCCGCACCATCGGCATCAGGTGAGGCGTGAACTGCAGCTGCACCGTCTGACCCGCGGCCCGGCCACAGAGCTGTTCGATCTCACTGGTGTGGCGATGACCCACCACGCCGTAGGGCGACACGCCCTCCGAGGCCTCCGCCAGCAGCAGGTGCTCCTTGGCCGCGCGGCCACCGCCGCTGGTGCCGGTCTTGGCGTCGATCACGATGCCGCAGGTCTCGATCAGGCCCTGGTTGAGGAAGGGCAGCAGGGCCAGCAGGCTGGCCGTTGGGAAGCAGCCCGGAGCCGCCACCAGCCGGGCCTTCTTGATGCGCTCCTGCTCCCACTCCACCAGGCCATACACCGCCTCGGCGCACAGGTCCGCATCGGTGCGGGGGAACAGGCGAGCCTCGGACACGTACACCTCCTTCCACTGCTCCAGGGAGCTGTAGCGGTAGTCGGCCGAGAGATCCACCACCTTCACGCCCCGCTCCAACAGGCCGGGCACGAGGGTTGAGGCCAGTCCGTTGGGCAGGCTCAGCACCGCCAGGTCGGCGGCGGAGGCAATGGCCTCCACGTCCGGGCTCTGAACCACCGGATCGCCGGGGAGGGGCAGAAACGGGGTGAGCTCGCTCCAGCGCTTGCCACTGCTGCGCTCCCCGCCGAGAAAGGTCACCTGCAGCTCCGGATGGCCCTGCAGCAACCGCAGGGTCTGGAGGCCGCCGTAGCCGGAGGCGCCGATCACCGCAACGCGCTTGCTGGCCATGCCGGGCTGTCAGGAACGCCAGATCGTACCGGGCTCTATAAAAGTCTTCATCCGCCGCGCCCGCCAGGCTGCCGCCCCGCCATGCCTGTGAGCCCCGACGACTTGACTCCTGCCGCGCTCAGCACCGAGTTCCGCTTCGATTCCATCGCCGATGGCCTCGCCGCCATCCGCAACGGCGAGATGGTGGTGGTGGTGGACGATGAAAACCGCGAGAACGAGGGCGACCTGATCTGCGCGGCCCAGTTCGCCACGCCCGAGCAGATCAACTTCATGGCCACCGAGGCCCGTGGCCTGATCTGCCTCGCCATGGAGGGGGAACGGCTGGATGCCCTGGATCTGCCGCTGATGGTGGATCGCAACACCGACAGCAACCAGACCGCCTTCACCGTGAGCGTGGACGCCGGCCCGGAAAACGGCGTGAGCACGGGCATCTCCGCTGAAGACCGGGCCCGCACCATCCAGGTGGCGATCCACCCCGACACCCGCCCGGCTGATCTGCGCCGCCCAGGCCACATCTTTCCGCTGCGGGCCAAGCAGGGGGGTGTGCTGAAGCGCGCCGGCCACACCGAGGCGGCGGTGGACCTGGCCCGGTTGGCCGGGCTCTACCCGTCTGGGGTGATCTGCGAGATCCAGAACGTGGATGGCTCCATGGCCCGGCTGCCGCAGCTGGTGGCCTATGCCCAGCGCCATCGGCTGCGGCTCATCAACATCGCCGATCTGATCCGCTACCGGCTCGACACCGAGCGGTTTGTGCGTCGTCTGGCGGAAGCGAGCCTGCCCAGTGCCTTCGGCAGCTTCCGCGCCATCGGCTACCGCAATGAGCTCGATGGCAGCGAACACGTGGCGATCGTGAAGGGGCAGCCCGAGCAGGCGGAAGGCCCCGTGCTCGTGCGGGTGCACAGCGAGTGCCTCACGGGGGATGCCTTCGGCTCCCTGCGCTGCGACTGCCGGCCCCAGCTGGAGGCGGCCCTGCGCATGATCGAAGCGGCCGGCGAGGGGGTGGTGGTGTACCTGCGCCAGGAGGGGCGCGGCATCGGCCTGATCAACAAGCTCAGGGCCTACTCCCTGCAGGACACCGGCCTCGACACGGTGGAGGCCAACGAGCGGCTCGGCTTTCCCGCCGACCTGCGCAACTACGGCGTGGGCGCCCAGATCCTCAGTGATCTGGGTGTACACCGGTTGCGGCTGATCACCAACAACCCCCGCAAGATCGCAGGCCTGGGCGGCTACGGCCTGCAGGTGGAGGATCGCGTGCCGCTGGTGATGGATCCCGGCCAGCACAACGCCGGCTACCTGCAGACCAAGCAGGACAAGCTGGGCCACCTGATGCAGCCCCAGGGACCGGCGGCGGTGCTGGCCTGGCAGGGACGTGGCGCGGCCACACGGCCGGATCCGGCCACCGTGGCCTCCCACCTGCAGGATCTCCGGCACTGGGCTGAAGCCCATGGCCTGGAGCTGGAGCGGGAAGAGCATCTGCGGGTGCTGGCCCTGCTCGACCAGCCGGAGCTGGCCGTGGTGATGCCCGGCGGCGAGCCGCGATTGCTGGCGGAAGCCCTGCAGCGGATGGCCCGTTGGAACGAGACGAGCAGCGTGAGTCTGCTGCTGGCCCCCGATGCCCAGCGCACCAACCACCCCAGCAACACCCTGGAGGCCCAGCGCCGTCCCCTGGTGGAGCTCGAGGCCCGGCAGCAGCCGTTGCAGCTGCTGCCGGGCACGTTGTTGCGCTGGTGCTGACGGTCTACGGCTGACCGGTCAGTCCTGGATCGTCACCTTGTTGATGCGGCTGCCGTTCTTCAGCGCCGTCACCACATCCATGTTGCCGGTGTGGCCGAACACGGTGTGAACGCCATCGAGGTGGGGCTGGGCTTCGTGGCAGATGTAGAACTGCGAGCCACCGGTGTTGCGGCCGGCATGGGCCATGGCCAGGGTGCCGGCCTGGTGCTTCTGGCTGTTGATCTCGCAATCGATCTGGTAGCCGGGGCCGCCGGTGCCCGCCATGCCACGGGCACCCTCGCGGCTGTTGGGGCAGCCGCCCTGGGCCATGAAGCCAGGGATCACCCGGTGGAAGGCCAGGCCGTCGTAGAAGCCGTCCTTGGCCAGTTTCACGAAGTTGGCCACGGTGTTGGGGGCATCGGCGTCGAACAGCTCCAGTTCGATGCTGCCGGCATCGGTGTCCATCACGGCTTTGGTCACGGCGTCTCGTCGCGCAAACCCGTTCAGTATGGGCAGTGGCGTGCCGCCCCAGTGGGCCCAGCCGCAGCGCTCCGGTAAAACGGTTGGAGCTCACGACAGGCGATGGCGGCATCCGGATCCCTCGATCTCTCCCAGGCGCGCCTGGGTGTGCTGGGGGGCAGCGGCCTCTACGCGATGGAGGGGTTGGAGCAGATCCAGGAACTGGAGATCGACACCCCCTTCGGCAGACCCTCCGATGCCCTGCGCCTGGGCACCCTGGGTGGCATGGAAGTGGTGTTCCTGGCCCGCCACGGCCGCCATCACACCTTCACCCCCACGGAGGTGCCCTACCGGGCCAACATCTGGGCCATGCGCTCCCTGGGCGTGCGCTGGATCCTCTCTCCATCGGCGGTGGGATCCCTTCAGCAGGATGTGCGCCCCCTCGACATGGTGGTGCCGGATCAGTTCATCGACCGCACCCATCAGCGGCCCCTCTCCTTCTTCGGGGAAGGAGCCGTTGCCCACGTGGCCCTGGCCGATCCGTTCTGCGGCAGCCTCAGCCGGCTGCTGGCTGATGTGGCCGACAGCCTGATGCCCGAAGGGCGGCGCCTGCACCGCGGCGGCACCTATCTGTGCATGGAGGGCCCGGCCTTCTCCACAAGAGCTGAGTCGAATCTGTACCGGAGCTGGGGCTGTTCGGTGATCGGCATGACAAACCACACGGAGGCGCGCCTGGCCCGCGAGGCGGAGATCGCCTACGCCACCCTCGCCATGGCCACCGACTACGACTGCTGGTACGCCGACCACGACAGCGTGACCGTGGAGATGGTGATCGCCAACCTGCGGGCCAACGCCGAGCTGGCCACCCAGATCGTGCGCACCACCGCCGAGCGGGTGGCGGCGCTGCGGCCCTCCAGCCCGGCCCACAGCGCCCTGCGCGATGGCCTGATGACCGCCAAGGAGCAGGTTCCCCTGGCCACCCGTCGCAAGCTGGATCTGTTCACCTCCCCCTACTGGGGCCCGGTGGACGGCTGACGTCAGTCCTCCTCACCCAGGGCCTGGCGCAGCAGGCCGCCGCTGGCCTCCAGGCGCTGCTGAGCGGCCTCGGCACTGAGACCGCGCTGGGCCATCAGCAAGGCCAGCTTCACCGAGCCGCCGCTCTGCTCCAGCAGCTCACGGCCACGGGAACGCTCGATGCCACCGAGGTCCTGGAGGATGCGCAGGGCGCGATCTTCGAGCTTGCGGTTGGTGACCGCCACGTCCACCATCCGATTGCCGTACACCTTCCCCAGGCGCACCATCACGCCCGTGCTGAGGATGTTCAGCGCCATCTTGGTGGCCGTGCCGGCCTTCAGCCGCGTGGAGCCGGTGAGCAACTCCGGTCCGGTGAGCAGGCGGATGTCGATGTCGCAGGGCATCGGCACCTGCTCCGCGGGCACGCAGGCCATGGCCACCGCCAGAGCCCCAAGACCACGGGCGTGCTCCAGAGCGCCGTGGACGTACGGGGTGGTGCCACCGGCGGCGATCCCCACCAGGCAGTCGGCAGCGGCGAACCCACGGGCGATCAGATCGTCGCGACCGGCATCGAAAAGATCCTCCAGCCCCTCGGAACTCCTCAGCAGCGCCGGAGCACCGCCGGCCAGCACCCCCTGCACCAACTCCGGCGGACTGCAGAAGGTGGGTGGGCACTCGGCCGCATCCAGGACCCCCAGACGGCCGGAGGTTCCAGCCCCCAGGTAAAAGAGCCGCCCGCCGTGCCGCAGCCGCTCGGCGATGGCCTCGATGGCGGTTGCGAGAGCCGGGGCAGCGGCGGCCACGGCCTCCTGGGGTCGCAGATCCTCCTCGCAGAACAGCTGCACCAGTGCAGCGGTGCTGAGCTGATCCAGAGCGGTGCTGCGCGGGTGGGCCTGCTCGGTGAGCAGATGGCCGCGGCTGTCAGACGTTGAACCTGTCACAGCAACCCTTCAAGCCGGCGGCGGAAATCCTCCAGCTCGGCGTTTCCGCTGGAGATCGGCTCGTGGGGATCCTCAGATGGAGCACCAGCCTGGGGCTCACCCTGCTCCTTCCAGTTGGAGACGTCCATGTTCTTCTCCGGTGGCGCGATCAGCAGCCGTTCCTCCGGTGACTGGGGCATGAAGCCGGCGGGCACGAAGCGGGCTTCGTAACCGGCACTGGCACAGAATTCCTCCATCTCCGTGCGGTCGAGGGCCTCCACCGTCGGCAGGGGGAAGTCCTGGGCTTCCAGCAGGCCGGCGTAGCGCTCGGCGTCGTCCTTGTCTTCAAAGAGGAGCACCACCGTGGTGCCGTTGAGTTCGAGGGAATGGATGCCCTCGTTCTCGCTCCCCGCGTCGAAGAGCAGCACGTGCACCGCCATGGATGAAGACCTGGTCAGGTGCCAGTGTCTCACTGATCGTCGAACTCCGCAGCCAGCTGTTGGAGACGTCCGTACAGAGCTTCCTCAGCTTCGGTGAGCGCCTGGGGCACCACCAGGCGGATCTCCACCAGCTGATCACCCCGCTCGTTGCCCCGCTCCAGGCCCCGGCCGCGCAGACGCAGCAGCCGGCCGCTGGAGGAGCCAGGTGGAACCCGCAGCTGAACGGGGCCATCCAGTGTGGGCACCAGCACCGAACAGCCGAGGGCCCCATCGGCTGGAGAGAGCTCCAGTTGATAGTTCACCCGCAGGCCGTCGATCCGCAGACCCTCGGCGGTGCGCACCCGCAACTGCAGGAAGTGGTCGCCACCACCTGGTGCCACACCCGCCAGACGCAGGCGCCAACCATCGCCAGCGAGAGCGGGCGTCCACACCTCCACCGTGGTGCCATCGCCAAGCTCCAGCTCCACCCGCTCGCCCTGGAGGGCCTGCTCCGGGGTGAGCTCCACGATCGTCTCCGCATCGGAGCCGACCGTCACAGGCGGCGGCGGTGGTGGCGACGGCGTGACACCACCGCCGCGCCGGGGGGGTGGCGGTGGTGGCTCAGCGGAGTCCCCTTCGCTCCGCGATCGCCGTCTCCGGCCCAATAGCTCGTCGAGGTAGTCGTCGAACTCGGGAAAGCCCGTGGCAAAGGGATCCAGCCCGGCGCTCGCTGCCTCAGGGCCCTCCAGGTCCGCCTCCCACTGCTGGCGGCGCAGGGGATCACTGAGCACCGCATAGGCCTCGTTGACGGCCTTGAACTGCTCCTCCGCGTGGGGATCATTGCCGTTGAGATCGGGATGCCAGCGCCGTGCCTGCTGGCGGAAGGCCCGCTTGAGGCTGGTGGCGTCGGCCCCGGGCTCGAGGCCGAGAACAGCCCAGTGATTGGGACTCACCAGCGTCAGTCCTCAGCCCAGGGATCGTCGTTGTAGGCCGCGGAGCGCTCCCGTTCAGGGGGAGGGCTGTAGCGCCGCTCGGGATAGGAAGGGGCCGGCTCGCGCTCAGCCGCACGGGCCTCCCAGCGGGGTTCATCCCAGCTAGGTTGATCCCAGCCGCTGCGATCCCAGCCGGCTCGGTCTCCAGGGCTCTCGCGCTCGGAGCGGGCCGCAGACCAGGAGGGCTCAGACCAGGGGTCGCGCGCCCGGCCGCCCCGGTCCCAGTCGTCCCAGTCGTCGTCGGCGAACAGCTCGTCCTTGAGGGAGCCGAGCGTGTTCTTGAGGCCCTGCAGCGGGTTGCTCTCCACTTTCCGCTCGCTGGCCAGCCGGCGATTCAAACCGTAGAGGGCCTCCTGCAGCTGGCTCACGGCCAGATCGAGGTCAGCCAGGTCGCCGCGGTCGGGGCCGCCGGCGACCAGATCCTGCACCTCCCGCATGGCGATCTCCACAGCCCGCTGCTGGCGCTCGGCGCCGTAGGGCCCCAGTTCCAGGGCGGCATCGCGCAGCCGGCGCTCCGCCTGGGCCACCAGGGTCTGGGCCCGGTTGCGCCGATCGATCTCGGCCCGCTTGCGCCGGTCTTCGCTGGCCTTCTGTTCGGCTTCCTCGATCAGTCGGTTGATCTCCTCCTCGCTGAGGTTCGAACCCCCCTGGATGCTCACGCTCTGCTGGCGGCCCGTGGTGCGATCCGTGGCTGAAACCTGCAGCAGCCCGTTGGCGTCGATATCGAACGACACCTGCACCTGGGGCACGCCGCGGGGCGCCGGCGGAATGCCCGAAAGCCGGAACCGCCCCAGACTCTTGTTGCCCTCGGCCATCTGCCGCTCCCCCTGGAGCACATGGATCTCCACGGAGCTCTGGTTGGCCTCCGAGGTGCTGAACAGATCGCTCTTGCGCACCGGGATTGGCGTGTTGCGCGGAATCAGCACCTTCATCACGCCGCCGATGGTCTCCAGCCCCAGCGACAGCGGTGTGACGTCGTTGAGCATCAGATCCCGCAGCTCGCCGGTGAGGATGCCGGCCTGCACCGCGGCGCCGATGGCCACCACCTCATCGGGGTTCACCGACTGACAGGGCTCCAGTGGAATCAGGGTGCGCACCATCTCCTGCACCATCGGCATCCGGGTGGAGCCGCCCACCAGCACGACGTCGTCGATGTCCTCGGCGGCCAGGCCGGAATCGCGCAGGGCCCGCTGCACCGGGCGCAGCAGGCGATCGAGCAGGTCCGGGCAGAGGCCCTCGAACACCCGGCGCTCCAGGGTGGTTTCAATGTGCAGCGGCCCCTCGCTGCCCGTGGCGATGAAGGGCAGGGAGATCGGGGTGCTCTGCACGCCGCTGAGCTCGATCTTGGCCTTTTCGGCCGCCTCGGTGAGGCGCTGCAGGGCCTGGCGATCCCGCCGCAGGTCGAGTCCATGCTGCGCCTGGAAGTCATCGGCCAGCCAGTCCACGATGCGCCGGTCCCAGTCGTTGCCTCCCAACTGGGTGTCGCCGCTGGTGGCCTTCACATCGAACACCCCCTGGGCCACGCGCAGCACCGACACGTCGAAGGTGCCGCCGCCCAGGTCGAACACCAGCACCCGCTTCACGGTGCTGCGATCGAAGCCATAGGCCAGGGCCGCAGCGGTGGGCTCGTTCAGGATCCGCTCCACCGTGATGCCCGCCAGGCGGCCGGCATCACGGGTGGCCTGGCGCTGGGCATCGTTGAAGTAGGCCGGCACGGTGATCACCGCGGCCTCCACGGGCTCACCCAGATAGGTGCTGGCGTCGTCGACGAGCTTGCGCAGGATGCTCGCCACCAGCTCCTCGGAGGCGTACTCGCGCTCCGTGGCGGGACAGACCACACGCACGTTGCCCTGGTCGTTGGCGCGCACGGTGTAGGGCACCGAGAGGCTGCCCTCGTCGAGCTCATCCCACTGACGGCCAACGAAGCGCTTGAGATTGGCGAAGGTGTTGCGGGGGTTCAGCACCAGCTGCCGGCGGGCCAGCTGCCCCACCAGCAACTCCTGGTCCTTGCTGAAGCCCACCACGGAGGGGGTGGTACGCCCCCCTTCCGCACTGGCGATCACCTGGGGGCGACCACCCTCCAGCACCGCCACCACGGAATTGGTCGTGCCCAGGTCGATGCCGACTATGCGCGCCACGACTTGCGCCCCATCTGCTCGAACCCCATCCCTTGCTCAGCCCTGGGGAATCCCACGTTGATTGCCCACGCTAACGGGCCCTGGGCGGTTGGGCCTCCCCAGCATGCCAACAAAAAAGCCGCCCTCAGGCGGCATGTGCAACGGAGAGGGAGGGATTCGAACCCTCGATAGAGTTGCCCCTATACAGCATTTCCAGTGCTGCGCCTTCGACCACTCGGCCACCTCTCCGTGAGGGGCTTTTCGCAGCGTCACCGGAAGCGATTAACAGCGGCATGGACCGCAGGCAATCAAGGGGTGACGCGGCTGCGCGGGGCAACGGTGAGAATGTAGCAGTCGCCCTTGTCCACGCTGGATCCCGGCCATGAGCAGCACCCCGAGTCGCAGCTTTCCGATCACCGTGCACTGGCGCCAGCAGGCCCGCACACTCCGGCTGGATGTCCCCGAAGGCGAGTACATCCTGCGCAGTTTTGAGCAGCAGGGGGAACCACTTCCGTTCAGCTGCCGCAATGGCTGCTGCACGGCCTGCGCGGTTCGGGTGCTGCACGGGGAGATCGATCAGCGCGAGGCCCTGGGCCTCTCCCGCGAGATCCGCGGCAAGGGCTACGGGCTGCTGTGCGTGGCTCGGGCCACGGGACCCCTGGAGGTGGAAACCCAGGACGAGGACGAGGTCTACGACCTGCAGTTCGGTCGGTTCTTCGGCCGTGGCAAGGTTCGCCCTGGCCTCCCCCTGGACGACGAATGAGCCCACCGCGCCCCGCCAGCCTTTCGGATCAGGCGCTGCAGGATTCAGGCCTGGCCCCGGCCGATGTGGAGCACTACGCCGCTGTGGCTCGCCGGGCGGCCCAGGCCGGTGCCGAGGTGCTGATGCGGCACTTCGGCCAGCTGGAGCGGATCCGCGAGAAGGGACGCGCCGGCGATCTGGTCACGGAGGCCGACGTGGCGGCTGAGCAGGCCGTGCTGGCCGTGCTGGAGCAGGACACGCCCGGGTTGGGGGTGCTGGCCGAGGAGAGCGGCCGGCGCCCCGGCGAGGGTTCGTTGCTGGAGTGGTGCGTGGATCCCCTCGACGGGACCACCAACTACGCCCACCGCTATCCCTTCTTCGGCACCTCCATCGGCCTCACCTGGCGGGGCCAGCCCCTGCTCGGGGCCCTGGCCGTGCCGGCCCTGGATCAGCTCTACTGGGCCGCTCCGGGTCTGGGGGCCTGGTGCAACGACACCCCCATCCACGTGAGCCAGTGCCAGGAGCTCGGCCACTCCCTGCTGGTCACTGGTTTTGCCTACGACCGCCACACCCGGCTTGACAACAACTACGCCGAATTCGCCTGGTTCACCCATCGCACCCGCGGCGTGCGACGCGGCGGGGCGGCGGCGGTGGATCTGGCCTTCGTGGCCGCAGGAAGGCTCGACGGCTACTGGGAGCGGGGCCTCTCTCCCTGGGACCTGGCGGCCGGGGTGGTGTTGGTGGAACAGGCCGGAGGCGTGGTGTGCGCCTACGACGGCGGCCCCGCCGCGTTGGCGGAAGGACGGCTGATCGCCTGCAGTCCGGGCCTTCGCGAGGCCTTGATCGATGGTCTGGCCTCCTGCCGGCCCTTGCCGGGGTCGTGTTTCGGCGCCCCGGAACTGGATCAGGTGCCGCCAGCGGTGGCTCCATAGGATCGGCCGAACTTCGCAACCACCTCAGCCCATGGCCCTGCAACCCGCTGCCGGCGCCAGGGATCGCAATCCCCGCGAGGTGGATGCCAACCGCCGCCTCAGCGACCAGCTTGCGGCCGTGTATCGCCTCTGGGGCTACGAGGAGGTGGCGCCTCCCAGCGTTGAGCGCCTGGAAACGCTGCAGGCCGGTGGCGGCATCGATGGCCGGGAGCTGGTGCGGCTGGCGGCCGATGAGCCCCTGGGGCTGCGGCCGGAGATGACGGCCTCCATCGCCCGCGCCGCCTGCACCCGCATGGCATCCCAGCCGAGGCCCCTGCGGCTGTGGAGCAGCGGCACGGTGTTTCGCAGCGGCGTCTCCGACTCCGGCGGGCATCGGATCGACGAACGACTTCAGAGCGGCGTGGAGCTGCTGGGGAGCCCCGAGGCCGCCACGGCGGATGACGCTGAGCTGCTGCGCCTGCTGCTGGCCTGTCTGCGCGCTCTGGGCATCGGGGCCAACCAGCAGCCGCGCCTGCTGCTGGGGCACCACGGCGTGCTCTCAGCGCTGCTGGACCAGGTGCCAGCCGAGCAGCGCACGGCTGTGCGCAAGGCCCTCACCAGCTTCGACCCCCTGGCCCTGGCCGGGCTGCAGCTCGCCCCCCACCAGCAGCAGAACCTGCAGGCCCTGATGCGACTGCGTGGCGCACCGGAGGCCGTGCTGGTTCAGCTGGAACAGCAGCTGGGACCCTGCCGGTTGCTCGATGAACTGGCCGAAACCCTGAAGGCCATCGCCCCTGCTGCCGCAGCCCAGGGGGTTGTGATTCAGTTCGACCCCAGCTTCCAGCCCCACTTCGACCTGTACGACGGCCTGGTGCTCAAGCTCGTCTGCCAGGGACCCCATGCGCCGTTGGAGATCGCCAGCGGCGGCCGTTACGACGCCCTGGTGGGTCGATTCGGCGGCCCGGCGGCCGGCCTGGGCTTTGGCTTCCAGCTGGAGGCCATCCGGGAACTGCTGGGGATCGAGGCCGCGGCCCCGGCCCGGCCGGCCCCCACGCTGGTGGCCTATCGCGATGCCAGCTTGCTGGGCGATGCCCTCGCGCAGCTGGAGCAGTTGCATGGCCGGGGGCAGCGGGCTGAACTGCTCACCCAACCCTGCGCCAGCAGGGCCGATGCCGAGGGCATCGCCGCCGAGCGCGGCTGTGCCGACACCCTCTGGCTGCCGCTGGGCACTGCCTAGGATTCTCCGGTCGCCGAGCCCGTTTCCGCCATGGCCCACACGATCGTCACCGATGTCTGCGAGGGCGTGGCGGATTGTGTGGATGCCTGCCCCGTGGCCTGTATCAATCCAGGCAGCGGTGCCAACGCCAAGGGCACGGCCTTCTACTGGATCGATTTCGACACCTGTATCGACTGCGGCATCTGCCTGCAGGTGTGCCCCGTGGCCGGCGCGATTCTGCCGGAGGAGAAGCCGGAGCTGCAGCGGGCGGGCTGATCGCCGAGGCAGAGACGAAGGCTGAGAGCCAAGTTCGGGGACCCCTCCCTGCGGCCTGTTGAGGCTTCCGGCCAAGCTCCGTAAGGTCGTGCCCTACAACGCTGACGGTTGCCATGACGGTGCTGGAACAGGGCCAGATTCAGATCCACACCGAGAACATCTTCCCGATCATCAAGAAGGCCGTGTACAGCGGCCACGAGGTGTTCCTGCGGGAGCTGGTGAGCAACGGTGTGGATGCCATCGCCAAACGCCGCATGGCCGCCATGGCCGGCGACTGCAGCGACGGCCCCGAAGGCAGGATCCAGATCCGCATCGACCGCGAGGCCAAGACGCTCACCATCTCCGACAACGGCATCGGCATGAGCGCCGATGAGGTGAAGCGCTACATCAACCAGGTGGCCTTCTCCAGCGCCGAGGACTTCCTGGAGAAGTACAAGCAGGAGAGCGACGCGATCATCGGCCACTTCGGCCTCGGCTTCTACTCCAGCTTCATGGTGGCCAGGCAGGTGGAGCTGGTGAGCCTCTCCGCCCGCCCAGGCGCCGAGGCCGTGCGCTGGAGTTGCGACGGCTCCCCCAACTTCAGCCTCGAAGGGGCGGAGCGCAGCGAAGCCGGCACCGATGTGATCCTGCACCTGATGGACGAGGAGCTCGAGTACATCGAGCCGGCGCGCATCCGCACCCTGATCACCACCTACTGCGATTTCCTGCCGGTGGAGGTGCAGCTGGAGGGGGAAACCGTGAACAAGCGCGAGGCCCCCTGGCGCAAGAGCCCCCGCGACCTCACCGACAACGACTACATCGAGCTCTACCGCTACTTGTATCCCTTCCAGGGCGATCCGCTGCTGTGGGTGCACCTCAACACCGACTACCCCTACAACCTGCAGGGCATCCTGTTCTTCCCCAAATCCACCGGCCGGGCCGACTGGGAGAAGGGCGAGATCAAGCTCTACTGCAACAACGTGTTCGTGAGCGACTCGATCAAGGAGGTGGTGCCCCGCTACCTGCTGCCCCTGCGCGGCGTGATCGATTCGCCTGATATCCCCCTGAACGTGAGCCGTTCTGCCCTGCAGACCGACCGGCGGGTGCGCTCGATCGGCGGCTTCGTGGCCAAGAAGGTGGGCGACCGGCTCAAGGGGCTCCACCGCGATGATCCCAAGCGCTACGCCGAGATCTGGGAGTCGTTGGCTCCGTTCATCAAGATCGGCGCCATGGAGGATGAGAAGTTCGCTGACCAGGTGGCCGATCTGGTGCTGTTCGGGACGACTGCGCAGGCGCAGGAACAGCCAGCCGCCACTGACGCATCATCAACTGACACATCATCAGGCGAAACCCAGACTCTCGATCCCATTCCCGGCGAGGTCGGCAAGGCTTACACCACCCTGGCCGGCTATCGCTCACGCCTGAGCTCCGACAACGACAAGCGCATCCTCTATTGCACCGATGAGGCCGGTCAGGCCGGTGCCCTTGCCCTGTGGAAGAGCCAGGGCGCTGAGGTGCTGCTGGCCGACACCTTCATCGACACCCAGTTCATCCCCTGGCTCGAATACCGCCACGAGGAGCTCAAGTTCCAGCGGGTGGACAGCGAGCTCGACGAGTCGCTGCAGGAGAAGGAGAACGAACTGGCCGATGCCGACGGCAAGGACAGTTCCGAAAAGCTGCGGGAGCTGTTCAAGGGCGCCCTGGCCAACGACAGGATCACGATTCAGGTGCAGGCCCTCAAGGGCGACAACGCCCCCGCGGCCCTGATCCTGCTGCCGGAGCAGATGCGCCGTATCAACGACATGGGCGCCCTGATGGAGCAGCGCCTGCCCGGCCTGCCCGATCACCACGTGCTGCTGATCAACCGCAGGCACCCGCTGGTGGAGGGGCTGCTCAAGCTCTCGGCCGGCTCGGTGATCACCACCCCCGGGGCCGGCGCGGGCGTCTCCCCCAGCCAGCAGCTGGCGGACGACCTGAGCCGTCATGTGTATGAAATGGCCCGGCTGGCGGTGGGGGGCCTGGAGCCCAATCAGCTGGCTGGCTTCCAGCAGCGCAGCTGCGATCTGATGGGCAAGCTGATGGAGCGCGGCCTCTGATCGGTTGAGGGCACGGTTGAGGGCACGGTTGAGGGCACGGTTGAGTGCAAGGTTCCAACCCATGCCGGCCTGGGCGCGGTGGCTGATCGCCGCCGCCCTGGCCGTCTGCCTGCTGATCAGCACAGGCCTGGCCCTGGCCCGTACCCACAGGCACAGCGTGCGGGTGCTGATGCCGGCTCCGTTCGCCGATGCCACGGCGGAGCTGGTGCGGCAGTTCAATCGTGAGCACCGCGATCTGGCCATCGCGGTGACCCGCGGCCCCCTGGAAACGGAAGCCCTGTCCGACCTGGCCATCAGCAGCCTGCTTCTGGGGGATGCCCCCTACGACCTGCTGCTGATGGACGTGACCTGGACGCCCAAGTATGTGGCGGCAGGCTGGTTGGAGCCGCTGGACCCCTGGCTCGGCCAGGACGCCCTCAAGGGCATGGCTCCGGGCGCCCAGCTGGGCAATGCCTTCGACGGCCATCTCTGGCGGCTGCCGCTGCTGGCCGACATGGGCCTGCTCTACTGGCGCACCGATCTGATGGCCGCGCCGCCGCGAACCACCACCGAACTGGAGACGATCGCCCGCGCGCTGCAACGCAGGGGAGCGGTGGGCTGGGGCTACGTCTGGCAAGGACGCCAGTACGAGGGGCTCAGCTGCGTGTTCCTGGAGGTGCTGCGGGGCTTTGGCGGCCAATGGCTGACAGCCACTCCCGGCAAGGCCCCGCAGCCCGAGTTGGCCGGATCGGCGGCCATTGCCGCCGCCGATTGGCTCAGCGGCCTGGTGCGCCAGGGCATCACCCCCGCGGCGGTGGCGAACGTGTCCGAATCGGAAGCCCTGCAGATCTTCGGGGCCGGTGAAGCCGCGTTCATGCGCAACTGGCCCTATGCCTGGCGCGAACTCAACAAGCCCGGCAGCGCCGTGGCCGGCCGGGTGGGGGTCACCACCCTGGTGGCGGCGCCGGGCCGGCGGGCAGCAGCCACCCAGGGCAGCTGGGGGTTCTCGCTGCTGAAGGGCAGCCGCGACCCGGGCCGGGCCGTCGAGGTGCTGCGCTGGTTCACCAGCCAGCCGGTGGGCCGTGAGCTGGCGATCCGCTACGGCTACACGCCGATCTGGACCTCCCTGCTCGAGGACCCAACGCTGGAGCAGGACCTGCCGCTGCTGCCGGTGTTACGGGAGGGGCTCGCCCATGCCGAACTGAGGCCGCTCACGCCCCTCTACGCCCAACTGAGCGACAGCCTGCAGCGCCAGCTCTCGGCCCTGATCACCGGTGAGCAGGCAGCGGCCCAGGCGATGGCCCAGGCCCAACGCCAGAGTGGCCTGATCCTGCAGGCGGCGGGGGAACGGCCATGACGCTGCTGCTGCTTGCTCCCGCGTTGCTCCTGGTGGGAGTGGTGTTCCTGTGGCCCCTTCTCCGTTACGCCTGGCTCAGCGGCCACGCGTCCTCGGTGCTCACGGGCCTGATGGCGGTGCCCAATGGCGGCGCCAACTGGCAGCGGCTGCTCAGCGATGGCCGCTTTTGGCAGGACACGCTGCAGACCCTGCGTTTCGCCGGAGCCTCCCTGGCGCTGGAGTTGCTGCTGGGTCTGGCCCTGGCGCTGCTGCTCAACCAGCCCATGCGGCGGCGGGGAGCGTTGCGGGCGGCGGTGTTGCTGCCCTGGGCCCTGCCCACCACGGTGATGGCCCTGGGCTGGCGCTGGCTGCTCAACGATCCCTACGGTCCGGTGAATGGCTGGATCCAGTGGCTCGGGGGCCGCTCCTACGGCTTCCTCTCCACCCCCGCCACCACCTGGTTGTTCACGGTGCTGGCGGACGTCTGGAAAACCACGCCCTTTGTGGCTCTGCTGCTGCTGGCGGGCCTGCAGTCGATCCCCGCGGAGCTGGAGGAGGCGCTGGTGCTGGAGGGTGCTGGCCCCTGGCAGCGGTTGCGACACCTCACCCTGCCCCTCTTGGCTCCCTACCTGGTGCTGGCCGCCCTGTTCCGTCTGGCTCAGGCCCTGGGCGTGTTCGATCTGATCCAGGTGATGACGGGTGGCGGTCCCGCCAGCAGCACCGAGAGCCTCGGGCTGTACGCCTATCTCAATGGCATGCGCTTTCTCGATTTCGGCTACAGCGCCACCGTGATGCTGGGGATGTTCCTGCTGGTGCTGGCGCTCAGCGCCGGCGTGCTGCTGCTGCAACGCAGCTGGCTGGGTCGGCTGCGATGAACGTTGCGATGAAGGGGCCCGGCCCACGCCTGCTGCTGCTTGCAGCCCTGCTCTGGAGCCTGTTGCCGCTGCTCTGGCAGCTGCTCACCTCGCTGCGCACCCCGGAGGCCCTCGTGCTCCAATCCCCCGCCGCCTGGCTCAGCGGCTGGACCCTGGCCAACTACCGACAGGTGTTGCTGGGACAGCCGCCGTTCGGGCGCTACCTGCTGAACAGCGCCCTGGTGGGGAGTGCCAGCACGGGGCTCACCCTGGCCCTGGCCATCCCAGCGGCCTACGGCCTGCAGCAGCAGCGGCGGCAGCTCCAGCGCCTCATCACCCTGGCCCTCCTGGGGGCCGCGATGTTTCCCTACGTGCTGTTGTTTCTGGCCCTGCTGGAGCTGGCCCGGCAGCTGGGTTGGGGCAATCAGCTGCTGGCCCTGGCGGTGCCCTATGCAGGGCTGTCGTTGCCGCTGGCGATCCTGCTGCTGCGGGCCGCCTTTGCCGATCTGCCGCCGGAGCTGGAGGATGCCGCCCGCCTGGAAGGCCTGAACCTGTGGCAGCGGTTGCGGCGGGTGCTGCTGCCGCTGCTCACTCCCGCCATCGCCAGCACGGCGATTCTGGTGTTCCTGTTCAGCTGGAACGAATACCCGATCGCCCTCACCTGGATCAGCAGGGCCGAGCTGCTCACCCTGCCAACAGCCATGGCCCGGATTGCAGGGTCGTCGGTGTATGCGGTGCCCTACGGGGCCTATGCCGCCGCCACGGTGTTGGGCAGCCTGCCGCTGCTGGCCCTGGTGGTGCTGTTCCAGCGGCAGATCGTGAGTGGTCTCACCCAGGGGGCTGTAAAGGGATGACGGGCCTCGTGCTGCAACAACTCACTCGCCGTCTGGGTGACCGGGTACTGCTCGAGGGGTTGAGCCTGCAGGTGCCCCCCGGGGAGCTCCTGGCTCTGCTGGGCCCCAGTGGCTGTGGCAAAACCACCACCCTGCGCCTGTTGGCGGGCCTCGACCCTGTGAGCAGCGGCCAGATCCTGCTCAACGGCATGGACATCACGGCCAGGCCCCCGGGTGCCCGCCAGGTGGCGATGGTGTTTCAGAGCTATGCCCTCTATCCCCATCTCACCGTGGTGGGCAACCTGGAGCTGGGACTGGAGGTGCGGGGAATGCCTGCGGCCGAGCGGCGCCTGCGGATCACGGCGATGATGGCGCTGTTGCGGTTGCAGGGTCTGGAGCTGCGCCGGCCCGCCCAGCTGTCCGGCGGCCAGCGTCAGCGGGTGGCCCTGGCCAGGGCCCTGTTGCGCCAGCCCCAGCTGATGCTGCTGGATGAGCCGATGAGCAACCTCGATGCCCAGCTGCGCGATGCCCTGCGGCCGGAGTTACGCCAGCTGTTGAGTGGTGGCGGCCATCCGGCCATCTACGTGACCCACGATCAGCAGGAGGCCCTCGGCCTGGCCGACCGGGTTGCCGTGTTGCACCAGGGGCGGCTGCAGCAACTCGGCACACCCCATGCGCTCTACCACGACCCCGCCAATCGCTTCGTGGCGAGCTTCCTGGGGCGCCCTGCCCTCAACCTGTTTGCAGCGGATGCCGGGTTGCAGTTGGGATTACGGCCGGAGCACCTGCAGCTGGTGGCCAGCGGAGGCCTGCCAGCGCAACTGCTGGGGCGGGAATGGCTGGGCGCACAGCAACTGCTTCGGCTGGAGACCGCTCGCGGCCCCCTGACCCTGCTCTGTGGAGTCGACCAGCCGATTCCTGAGCGGCTCCAGGTGCAGTGGCGATCGGAGCATGAACTGTGGTTCCATGCCTCTTCTGGGGAGCGCTGCCGCTGAGGTCCCCGGGGACCTGCTGTTTGATACGATCCCCTGGCAGGTCAAGGCCTGCGCTGTCTTTTTTGTTGAAGGTCATGTCCCGGGTCTGCCAACTCACCGGCAAGCGCGCCAACAACGGCATGGCCGTCTCGCACTCCCACGTGCGCACCAAGAAGCTCCAGCAGGTGAACCTGCAGGAGCGTCGCCTGTGGTGGGCCGAGGGCAACCGCTTCGTGAAGCTGCGCGTCTCCACCCGCGCCCTCAAGACGATCCAGAAGAAGGGCCTGGGCGCCTACGCCAAGCAGCTGGGCATCAACCTGGCCAAGATCTGATCCCATCGAGATCGGCCACACCGTCCCGCGGCAGTCGATGAAGCGACGCAATCTTCTACGCGGGATCGGCATTTCGGCCCTGGGCCTGCTGGCGTTTCCGCCACAGGCCCTTTCGATTGGCGGCCTGTTGCCGGAGCTCCATCAGGCCGCGCCGGACTTTGAACTCGATGGGGTGGTTCCGGGTGAGGACCAGCAGCAGGGTCAGGCCGTGCCCGCCCGCCTTCAGCTCTCCCAGTTCCGCGGCCGGTGGCTGGTGCTCTATTTCTACCCGCGGGATTTCACGGGCGGTTGCACCATCGAGGCCCGCGGCTTTCAGAAGGATCTGGCGGCCTTCCACAACGCTGGCGCCGAAGTGGTGGGCATCAGCGCCGATGACCCGGAATCGCACGCGGAATTCTGCGGCAGCGAAGCCCTGGCCTTTCCGCTGCTCTCCGATCCAGGCGGCAACGTGAGCCGCGCCTATGGCAGCTGGATTGCCCCTTTCTCCCAGCGGCACACCTTCCTGATCGATCCCAACGGCATCCTGCGGGCCCGCTGGGTTGCCGTGCGCCCCAGCGGCCACAGCCAGGAGGTGCTGGCAGAACTCAGGCAGCAGCAGGCCGCGTTGCCGGTCTGAAGGTCATCAACCAGCCGCTGCCGGCGCCCTCCAGCTGCCAGCGGGGCAACCAGTGGCGCCAGCTGTAGTGGATGAAGTGGCCGCCGGAGCCCACGCACACGTAGCCGCCATTCACGGTGTCGAGCTCACCGTAGGGATCGTTGAACACGGCGTAGCCAGGCTTGAAGCCCACCGCCAGGATCCAGTGACCGCCACCCCGCGGCGCTGAGGAGGGGCCATGGTGCAGAAATCCCGTGGCCACCGGATAGCCCTGCTGCAGCTCCTGCTCCAGCCGGTCGCGCGTGCCATCGGTGGCGAAGCGGGCCGTGATGCCGTATTCGGCGCAGGCGGCGATCTGGGCCTGGGCCGAGGTGGTGTCGCCATAGCGACGCACCGTGTTCAGGTAGGTGTCATCGGCGTTGGGCCCTTTCAGTGCCTCCGGCCGCAGGAATTTCACCGCCATGGCGCAGGTGGAGGAAAAGCACATCCGGGCAGCCTGGCCAGGCACCTGGCTGTCGGTCTGCACGTAGTACTGGCGAACCGGCAGCAGCACACTCCGGCCGGTGGACACGCTCATGGGGCCTGGGCCGCCTGCCGTCCAGTGGTAGCACCATCGCGGCCATCGTGCCGGCGCTCAGGCCAGCGGGCGGCCCCGCCAGGTCCAGCCCCGACCGGTGCTGGTTTTCCAGATCGAGGCCGGCACGATGGCCGCGATCAACAGGCCTCCGAGGCCGCTCAGCCACCAGTAGCGCAGTGGGGTGCCGAAACGCCAGCGGCTCCAGAGCCGCAGCAGCACCAGCAGGCCGATGCCGCCCAGGGCTGGTGGCAGCAGTGCCTTCTCACGCAGCACCAGTGCCAGCGCCAGCAGCAACCAGGGCGCTGTGAACAGCAGCAGCACCACCGCCGCACTGCCGATGGCCTTGAACCAGCTGCGATCGAGGCCGAGAAACCAGTTCTTGGTCCACCCTTCCCAGAGGGCCGCAAAGCTCCGGTACATCTGCAGATCCACCAGATCCACCCCCAGCAGGTAGCGCAACCGCAGCCCTGCCTGCTTCACCCGGCGAGCCAGGGCCAGGTCTTCCACCACCTCCTCAGCCACCGCCCCATGGCCGCCGATGGCCTCATAGGCGCTGCGGCGAAACAGCATGAATGGTCCGGCGGCAAAGGCCGTGGGGTCATCGGGGTCGTTGCTGCGCTCCATCGGGAAGCCCAACCCGAGCAGGGTGGCCACGATGGGCTGCACCAGCCACTCCGCCAGGCAGCTGCACTGGAGCCGCGGCGCCAGCGAGAGCAGATCGCTGGCGTGGGTTGTGGCCTCCAGCAGGGCGCTGGCGAGGGCATCGGAGCCCAGCCGCAGGTCGGCATCGATGAACAACAGGTACTGCCGGGCCGGATCACCCTCAGGCCAGGGCAGGGCCGCAGCGCGGCTGGCGGGCCAGTTCTTGCCGCACCAGCGCTCGCCAGCCGGCCGGCTTCCGGCCGGCAGCAGCAGTCGATCGCTCGGCCCTTCCGCCACCGCCAGGGCCTGGTGGGCCAGCGCCGCGGTGCCGTCCGTGGAGCCATCGTCCACCACCACCAGCTGCCAGGGGATGCCGGGATCCCTGCTGGCCAGCACGGCGGCAACGCAATCGGCGATGTTGTCGGCCTCGTTGTAGGCCGGAATCACCAGCCGCAGAAACGTGGCCTCGCTGCCAACGGCAGCGGCCTCTGCGGTTGAATCGGATCTCAGCCTCGGCGCCCGCCCCAGCTGCAGCTCGAGCAGAAGCACCACGATCGCCAGCCCGGCGGCGCTGCTCCAGCCCAGCAGCACCAGTGGCCAGAGCCAGGGCATCAGCTGGGCTCCAGGCGCCGCAGCAGCTCCCGGTGCACGCCGGTGGCGGAGCGCATGTCGGCGATCAGGGTGCTGGCGGCGGGGTGATCGAGCGCTTCGGACCAGGTCGCCAGCAGCGTTTCAGCCAGGACGGCCCCATCACCCAGATCACTGCAACTGCAACCGAATTCCGTGGCACAGGCGCGCACCTTCGGGTCGTAGCTCAGGGCCGTGGTGGGACTGCCGGAGAGGGCCGCCAGGATCAGCGCATGCAGCCGCATCGCCACCACCAGCCCGGCGCTGCGGAACACGGCCATGGCCTCCCGCGGCCGGCTGGCCATCAGCTCCCGGCTGCGGCGCTGCAGGGCTTCCCCCACGAGCCCCTGGGTCACCAGCTGATCCAGCAGCCCCGTGTCCTGGCCGCGGTGGAACGGCAGCCACAGCACCTCGCGATCCTGCTGCTCGGCCAGCTGTTCCAGGGCCTGCAGGTAGGGCCGCCAGGCCTCCCCCTGCAGCAGAGGCGTCGGCCGCCAGCACACCACGATCGGGCCACCCTTGCCCAGCCATTGCTGGGGTTCCAGGGCCCACACCGCATCCGAGCCATGGCAGGCGCTGGTGCCGAGGGAGCGAGCCAGACGGTCGGAATCGGGATCTCGCCAGCTGATGGCCGTGGCCAGCGGCAACAGCATGCGCACCAGAGCGCGACTGCGGCGGCGCTTCAGGGGACCGAGCCCCTGGGCCCAGAGCAGCACCGGCTTGCCCCGCAACCGTGCGGCGGTGATCAGGGCGGCGTAGTAGAGAAGGCTCTTGAAGCTGGTGGCGTCCTGCAGCAGGCTGCCGCCTCCCAACACCAGGGCATCACAGCGTCCCATGGCGGCCAGCACGTCCCGCAACCGCCGCCGCTGCACTGTGCCCACGCCATAGCGCTGGCGCACCTCTGCTTCGTCATAGGCCGTCACCAGCGGGGTCACGGAGGCAGGCAGCTGGGCCAGCAGCGCCTGCAGCAGGGCATCGTCGCCGAGATTGTGCTCGCCGTAGTAGCCGCAGAGCAGGGCTGTGGTGGGGTGGGCCATCGCGGGAGCCTAGGTGGGGCGAGCGATCAGCCCCGCGCCGCCAGCCGCTGGCGCAGGAGCACGATCCGCGCATCGATCAACTCGCGAGCCCCGTCAAGGCTGGAGGCGGTGCCCAGCCAGGCCCCACTGCAGTGGCGGATCTGGAAGGCGTCGTCCTGATCGGGGCTCCCCACCAGCTGCACGCTGCAGCCGCGATGGGTCCAGGTGGGGGGAGCGCAAAGCTGTGCCATGGGATCACCGCCGGCCAGATCCACTGAATCGCAGTACCAGCACCCTGGCAACGCTGGCTGGCCGCCAGCCAGGAGCAATGTGGAATCGAACACGGGTGATCGCGATGAACCACTGGCAGTGGTGGGCGGGTGGGGCTGCCGTGTTTGCAGCCCTCACCTCGGTGTTTGCCAAACTTGGCCTGCAGGGGATCGACGCGAACCTGGCCACCTTCCTGCGCACGCTGGTGGTGGCCCTGGCCCTGGCGCTGCTGTTGCTGGCTACCGGCCAGTTGCAGTGGTCGCAGCTACAGGGGCTGCCGAAGCCCAGCCTGCTGGCGCTGCTGCTCTCCGGTCTGGCCACGGGCGCGTCCTGGCTCTGCTACTTCCAGGCGCTGCAGCAGGGTCCGGTATCGCGGGTGGCGCCGATCGACAAACTCAGCGTGGTGCTGGTGGCGATCTTCGGTGTGCTGGTGCTGGGGGAGCAGCTGGGGGCGCGGGCCTGGGTCGGTGTGCTGTTGATGGGGGCAGGGGCGGTCCTGGTGGCCTGGCCCTGAGGGCGGCTCAGTCCTGAGCCACAGGCAGGCGCACGCTCCAGCGGGACACCTGCGAGAGAGCCTCACCCGGCTCAATCCGAATCAGGCAACGGCTGGGGTCGCCGTTGTCGGCCTCCCCCACGAATTCCGCCGGCACCCAGCCCTTGGAGGAACTGAGGTAGTCCACCCGCGTGCCGGGGGCGGCATCGAAATACGGCGTGCCCATGGGCCGACGTTACGGTGTGGCCCTCAGACCGATCGCCATGAAGCGCCATCTGCTGCAGGCCCTGCTGCTGCTCGGGCTTCAACCGGCGCTGATGTTGCCGGCCGCCGCTTCCCTGCCCACTCCCGATGGCAGTGCGCTGCAGAAAATCCGTGAGGACGCGCCCGGGCCGGAGCTGCGCCGCCGCTATCTGCTCCAGGCCCATGAGCTCCTGCATCAGTTCTGGCAGACAGAGGCGCAGCGCCAGGGCAAGACCCTCAGCAAACCCCAGTTGCTGTTCAACGGGGAGCGGGCCGGCGGCTGCGGGGTGGCTGAGGTGCAACATCCGATGGCCTTCTATTGCCCCACCAGCAACCAGATCGCCATGGGGCTGGATTTGCGCCGCGGTGCCCGGGCCGCCCGTGGCAAGAGTGCGGCGGAACTGCTGCCGATGGAGCTGGCAATCCTGGCCCACGAATGGGGCCATCACGTGAATCGCAGCCTGGGGAAGGGGCCCTATCACCGCGGCTTCACCTTCACGGTGCAGCAGGAGGAGCTGGCGGCCGACTGGCGCACGGGGATTCTCCTGGGTTGGCTGCTGGGCCAGGGCTGGCTGTCGCTCGACGACTTCACCGCCGCCGCAAACCTGATGTTCGAGATCGGCGACTACGAGCGCATCACCCCCCAGCACCACGGCTACCCCAAGGATCGGTTCCTCGCCCTCACGGAGGGCGCCGCCACCCAGCTCAAACCCGGGCAGCGCCTCGGCGAATGGACGGTGGACACCCGCGAGAGCTTCAGCCGTCCCCTGCCCGGCACGGGCAGCGACGGACCCCTGGTCTACGAGGTGCGGCGCTTCGAGATCGAGCGCAACGGCCAGATCGCCACGAACCTGTTCGGCGCGGCCCTCGGGGCCGCCAGCTGCCTCTGGGGCAATCGCGACCAGTGCCTGGGCATGGCCCTGCAGCAGGGCAAGGGGCGTGCCTATGGCCGCTACACCAACCGCCAGCTGCGCCTGGACTGCGCCACGGGTCGCTTCGATGTGAGCGACGACGCCTTCGACCCACAGCCCATCGGTCGTGATGGCAAGGGCCAGGCCGCCGTGCTCGCCCGGCGGGCCTGCCAGCCGACACCGCCCGCCCAGGCCTCGGGATTCAGCTGAGGATCGGGGTGTGCCGGGCCGCCAGGATGGCGCCCGCAAACCGGCGACGCTGGAACCGCGTCCAGATGTCGGCAGCCAGGAAGCCGGGGCGCTGTTGGGTGCGCTGCCACCAGGCGATCAGATCGGCGCGCGTAACCAACGGGGTTTCCCCCGCCATGGTGAGCCGGCCCAGGAGCACCGCCGGCAGGGAGGCGAGATAGTGGCGCACCTCCACGCGCATCTCCGCCAGCGTCTGCTCTGGCGCCGCCGAGGTGAACGTGGTGAGGCGGTCGCGGTTCTGCTGGGCCTTGGCCCGCAGGGCAGCGCCACCATCGCTGGCGTGGTCTGCCCGGGCCTCGAGGCTGCGGCTCAGACCGGTCAGCACCCGCACCACCACAGGCTGCATCCAGGGCCGGTTCACCAGCAGCTTGCTGAACGTGAGCGTTTCAATCGAGATGGCGTAATGCCCTGCCACGGCCTCTCGAATGGCCGGGCTCACACGGGGGTCGGCATCCAGCCAGCCATCGCCCACCTGGCTGGCGGCGTACCGCAGGATCTCAGAGCTGTCGGTGAGCAGCAGGTCCGGGCCCCTGAGGGTCGGCACCGTCATCTGGGGGTTGAGCCGCCGGTAGGCATCGCTGAGCTGCTGTTTCGCCAGGTGGATGTCCAGCAGACGGCTGGTCCAGGGCACCCCCGCCTCTGTCAGGGCGAGCCGAGCCACCATCGAGTAATACGACGGGGCCGCGTGAAACAGCTCCAGCACTGCAGCATCCCAACCTGTGTGGAGGCTGGCCTGCCCGACGGCTCAGCGCCAGGCCAGCAGGGCCAGAATCGAGACGTGCACCAAAGCTTCCGCCCAGCCGCGTTCGCCCGCCTGTTGCCGGGCCTCAGCCTTGTGGCCCTGTTGCTGAGTTGCAGCGCGCCCCTGCAGACCCTGGCGGAGCCTGATGGCAGGCCAGCGGCAGCACCAGCAGCCGTAGCGAACGAGGCGCCGGCGATGGCCCGCTACCCACGCCTGCCCCAGCAGCCCCAGAGCCTGGCGGGGCTGCTTGGGCTGCTCGAGCAGACCCTCCGCAATCCCGCCACGCCGGAAGCCGAACTGCCCGAGCTCGCCCATCAGCAGCAGGTGATCTACCGCGTGCTGGCGGAGCGTCCGGCCCTGGCCAGGGCCGTGATGCAGCAGCTGCCAGCCCGCTGGCAACCTGTGTTGGAGTTGCACCTCAGGGCGCGGCGGGAATTCCTGGCCATGCACCGCGGCAGGCGCCCGATCAGCCAACTGCCGGCGTGGCGGATCCAGCCGCCGGCAGCGGCGCAGGAGTTGCTGCGCTACTACCGCGAGGCCTCAGCCGCCACTGGCATCCCCTGGGAGGTGCTCGCGGCGGTGAACCTGGTGGAGAGCGCCATGGGCCGGATCGACGGGGTTTCCGTCGCCAATGCCCATGGCCCGATGCAATTTCTACCGAGCACCTGGGCCGAGCCAGGCATCGGCCGAGGCGGTGACATTCGCCAGCCCCGCGACGCCATCGCCGCCGCCGCGCGCTATCTGGTGCGCCGTGGTGGCCTCAGGGACATCAGCCGTGGACTGTGGGGCTACAACAACAGTGCGCACTACGGCCGGGGCGTGCTGGCCTATGCCGCGCTGCTCAAGGCCGATCCGAACGCCTACCGCGCTCTTTACCACTGGCAGGTGCACCTGCGCACCACCGAGGGGGATCTCTGGCTGCCGGTGGGCTACCGGCAAGCCCGCCCGATCCCCGTGAACAGCTATCTGAAGCAGCATCCGCAGAGCCGAGCTCCGCTGGATTGAGGCCATGCGGGAGGCTATGGAGAGCGTGTGAGACAGCCATGCCCAAGCACCAACACGGCCTGGTCCGCAGCGCCAGTCCCGAGCAACCGCAGCAAGAGCAGCGGTCCGCTGCTGCCGAGAAGGGCTTCGGCGCTCCGAGCGGCAGCCGCGGCGGCAAGCGCAAGGGGGGCAAAAAGCGCAGTCCGGCCCTGAGCAAGGCCGATTGGGGGCCGATGGGCAAGCACCCGGACCTGGACGCCATCGTGGCCAGGCAACGGCTGCATCTGCCGCTCTCAGGCCGGCTCACGGAAGCCGAGGTGGCCCGGGCCTGGAAGCAGGCGGCCGCCGAACACCATCCCGACCGGGGCGGCGAACACGACACCATGCAGCTCGTCAACACGGCCCGAGATCTGCTGCTGGGACGCGGGCTGTGAGGGCTCAGTCGAGCTGATAGGCCAACTCCAGCTGCAGGCGATGGGCCAGATCCACATCAATGGCGCGGAACTGGGCCAGGGCCCGCAGCCGCTGCTGGGGCTGAAGCTCCCGCAGATCGGCCACGGCCAGCTCCAGACAGCGTTGATCCAGCTCCCGATTCACAGATGATCCGCAGCGCCCGGATCAAAACGCCGCAGCAGCGTTGCAGCCAGCTGCCGGTGCCAGATCAGCAGCTAGCCACTGGGGCCTTGATCGGATCAGGCCTGTTCCTAGGGCTTGGTGGAGGGCTTGGTGGGGAGCTTGGTGTCGCTCGGCTTGAGCACCACCACCACGGAGCCCACCACGATCAACAGGGCCAGCACTGCCCCTGCGGCGATGGGCAGGGCAACGTCGGGTTCCATCAGCCGCGCAGATGGCGAGACCAGGTGGCGGCCGTGAACGTGTTGCCCTTGCCATGGGCAATCTCCACCACCACCTGGGGCGACACGGCCGCATCCACCAGCGCCTTCAGGGCCGGATCGGCATCCATCTTCGCCACGAAGGCAGTCAGCTGAGCTTTCGACATGGGTGAGATCCGATGGGACACCCCAGGCCTAGCCAGATCCGTAACGGCTGGCAGCTGCTGAACGCCGGATCGCATCGGCTGCATCCCGGTGTCGCTTAGGTTGAGGGGGCGGAGACCGCCGACTCAAGCCGGTGAGATGCGTTGCTCGGCATACCCCTCCTGCATCGCGCGTATACATGTCTGATACCAAAGGCCTCACCATCGGCGAGCTGGAGGCCAAGTATTTCCTCTACCGCAAGGCCCTGAAACAGCTGCTGCTGGAGGGACGTTCCACAGCAGGGATCGAAAAAACCCTGTGCTGGAGTCGCCTGCAGACACTGCACCACTGCCTGCCGCGCCAGTACAAATCGCCCGATCACATCCGCCACCAGCTACGGCGCGAAATTGAACTGGAACAGGGCCCAGCCTGAGCTGGCCGTGCCTGACAAGCAGCGCTGGTGTTAAGGCCACAAAAAAGCCGCCCCCCGAAGGGAGCGGCATCAGGGGCGGGGATCGGTGGAGCAGGGTCTGCCGACGCCTGACCCCCCATGGATCACCAGCGGTTGCCGCCGCCGCCACCGCCGTAGCCGCCACCGCCACCGCCGTAGCCACCACGGCCGCCGCCGCCACCGCCGCCGCCGCCGGTGCGGGGCTCGGCCTTGTTGACGCGGATGCTGCGACCCATCCACTCCACATCCTGGAGGTCGTTGATGGCCTTGGCCTCATCGGCCTCGTTGGCCATCTCCACAAAAGCGAAGCCACGCTTACGACCGGTCTCCCGGTCGAGGGGCAGGCTGCACTTGCTCACCTGTCCGTATTCGGAAAACAGGTGCTCGAGGTCTGCCACTTCGGCATCGAAGGACAGATTCCCTACGTAAATCGTCATGAACCGTTAACTATGAACCGACTCGCCGATCGCTCCTTCGCGCGGACCGCCCCCGTGAAAGAGGAGAACGTGGGGAAGAGAAGCCATTGAGTCAGTCTCACCCTATCACGAACTGAGACCTCTGGTGGCTCGGCCTGTCAACGGGCTGGCCCGAGGGCCTGCCAGATCCATATCACCCATGACACGCTGCGGCCAGCACGAGGCGCGCTCGCAGTGAACCAGGCCCTGGATCGCGACCGTGAGCATCTGGCCAGCGTGGCCGCGGCCTTTCACCCGCCCGAGGCGATCGAATCGATTCGCCCGCTTGGCAGCGGCAACGTGAACGACACCTATCTGGTGCGGGCCGGTGGCGAGTTGTTCGTGCTGCAACGCCTCAATACCGCGGTATTTCGCCAACCCCAGCGGGTGATCCGCAACCTGCAGGTGCTGAACCGGCACGTGCAGGGCAAGTTGCAGGGCAATCCTCCGGAACTGCGCGGTCGGCGCTGGGAGCTGCCTCAGCTGGTGTCCACCCGCCACGGAGGGCAGCCGTGGACCGAGTGCCGGCAGGGGGGCTTCTGGCGCACCATCACCTTCGTGGGCGACGCCCACACGGTGGATGTGATCGAGGGCACCGCGCAGGCCAGGGAGCTGGGCTACGGCCTGGGGATGTTCCACCACCTGATCAGCGATCTGCCCCACCACCAGCTGTTCGACACCCTGGAGGGCTTTCACATCACCCCCCACTACCTGGATCAGTACACCAAAACGCTGGAGGACCCCCAGGTTCCAGCCTGTGCCCACAGCGATCGCTGCAGGGCCTTCATTCGCGAGCGGGAGGGCTTCGTCTCCGTGCTGGAGGACGCCAAACAGCGCGGCGAGCTGCGGCTGCGTCCGATTCACGGTGATCCCAAGATCAACAACGTGATGCTCGATCGCCGCAACGGTCAGGCGGTGGCCCTCATCGACCTCGACACCGTGAAGCCGGGGCTGGTGCACTACGACATCGGCGACTGCCTGCGCTCCTGCTGCAACCCCCTGGGGGAGGAAACCACCGATTTCGACGCGGTGCACTTCGACACCGCCCTGGCCGAGGCCATCCTCACGGGCTATCTCTCCGTGGCCAGGGGGTTCCTCACCGCCACCGACATCGATTTCATCGTGGACGCGGTGCGGCTGATCAGCTTTGAGCTGGGCCTGCGTTTCTTCAGCGACTACCTGGCCGGCAGCGTGTATTTCAAGGCGAATCACCCCCAGCACAACCTGCACCGGGCCCTGGCACAGTTCCGCCTCACCGAGAGCATCGAGGCCCAGGAGGGCGAGCTGCGGAAGATCGTGGAGCGGCTGAGCTGCCAGGCCGGGCTCTCCTCCTGACCATGGCCAGCGCGTTCAGGCTCCTGCCCTTCGACCTCGCACCGGCGCTGGCGGACCTTCGCCTGGACGTCGGCGTGCAGCTCGAGCCAGCCCAGCTGCGGATCCACTACCGGCTGGAGGGTCCGCTGCATCGGTTGGCCATCCCCGCCACCCACAGCGGGCCGCCTCAGCGCCGCGATGGCCTCTGGCAGGCCACCTGCTTTGAGGCCTTCATCGCCCAGGCTGATCAGCCTGGGTACTGGGAAATCAACCTCTCGCCTAGCGGCGATTGGAATGTGTACCGGCTGGACGGTTACCGCGAGGGCCTCCGCGCTGAAGCGGCCATTCAGGCGCTGGCCTGGACAGCGCAGCGATCACCGCAACAGCTGCACCTCGACCTTTGCGTGCCGTTGGCTCCCCTGGTGGGCGAGCGCCAACCCAGCCCCGCGCTCGAGCTGGGGATCACGGCGGTACTGCAGGAGCGCAACGGCTCCTGCAGTTACTGGGCGATCCGGCACACGGGGCCAGAGGCCGATTTTCACCGCCGTGACAGCTTCATCGCCCTGTGAATGCCCATGGCGTTGCCATCAGGGTGGCGGTGTTGAACAGCTTGGAAGGGCTCCAGGTGAACCACCACCCTGAGCCCCTGCCCGAAGGCATCGACATCGTGAAATGCCGCTCCGCCGCCATCATCGCCTGTGGGCCGGCGGAGAGGGCCGGCTGATCGACTAAAACCGGTGCATGCACGCCCTCTCCCTGCCCACCTGGTGGATTCACATCACCTCCGTGCTCGAGTGGGCCCTGGCCATGCTGGTGATCCAGCAGTGGGGGCGAAGGCGGGGTGAGCGGGCCTGGAGCTGGCTGGCGCTGGCGATGCTGCCGGCCCTGGTGAGTGCGATGTGCGCCTGCACCTGGCATCTGTTCGACAATGCCGCTGCCCTCAAGGGCCTGGTGGTGGTGCAGGCGGGCACCACCGCCCTCGGGAATTGCACCATGGCCCTGGCCGCCTGGAATCTCTGGCGCCAGAGCCACAGCCACAGCCAGGGTGAGGCATGAGCGGGATGGCTCTGCTCCAGAAGCTGGCGGCGGTGGATCCGGCTCCCCTGTTTTCGCTCTCCCTCTTCCCCTATCTGGCCTTTCTGTGGTGGGCCTGGCGATCGCGCCGTTTCCCTCGGTTGGCGTTGATCGGCTTTGCTCTCACACTGGTGTTCGTGGGCGTCACCATTGCTGCCGCGCTGGTGGCGGAGGCCCGCTACGGCCGCCAGCTCGCCGATGTGGATGCCCTCCACGGTGGTGCTGAATCCGTGCTCACCCTCTGCAATCTGCTGGTGTTACTGGGGTTCAGTGCAGCAGAGCCACCCAGCCAGCAACCCTCCGGCGATGAACAAGTTTGAAGGGAGGGTGTGGAGCAGGGCCCAACACCCGGAAGATAAAGCGTCGCAAAAAATCGATGATCGCTCCCCTGCTGGCCATCGCCCCCGCCTCTGTCTCCTGGTCGCCCAAGGTGGCCCTGGTGATGATCGTCTGCAACGTGATCGCCATCGGCATCGGCAAGGCCACCATCAAGTACCCCAATGAAGGGGCCCAGCTGCCCAACCCAGCCCTGTTCGGAGGCTTGAGCCACGCCTCGCTGCTGGCCACCACCTCCCTCGGCCACATCTTCGGCATCGGCGCCATCCTCGGCCTGGCTGCCCGCGGCGTGGTCTGATCCGCCCCAGCGCCACTTCAATGCATGCCGGCCCCACGGGGCCGGCTTTTTTGCTGGCTACTCGCCGCATCAACTCGCCGCGTCAGCGCCAGCCCAGCAGATAGGGCAGTGCCTTCCAGCCGTAGCGCTCGAAGCGGTAGTGGAACAGCAATGCCGAGAGATCGGCAGCGCTGGCGTTCGCCTCCAGGCCCCGCAACAGCCGCTCCAGCCGCTGATCGGCCTCGGGGCTCCGCAGGCCCAGCCAGGTGCGGCGAGCCAGGCGGCCACTGAGGTTCCAGCGCCAGCCCAGGGCACGCCGCAGGCGAGCGGGATAGCGATCCAGGGCCTGGGGTTGGCCCTGGATCGCCTGCATCAGCAGCGGCGCCAACACATGGCTGCTGGCCAGCGCATGACGAATGCCCTCGCCCCCCAGCAGATTGGCGGTGCTCACCGCATCGCCCAGCCCCAGCAACCGGCCCTGGCGATGGGGCTCGCTCCGGCGCACCGTGCTGCGGATCAGGCCGCCGTGCCGGTCAAGCACGCGGGCCTGCTGCAGGTTCAACCGCTCCAGAGCTGCCTGCAGCAGCTGGTGGAGCGGTGGCTGGGGACGATCGGGATCCTGCAGCCGGCACACCCCCAGCTTGAGCTGGCCGGGTTGCATCGGGAACACCCAGCCATAGCCCTGGGCCACCCAGTTGGTTCCCATCAGAAAACTCAGCCGATCGGCCCAGAGCTGCCAGCGCTCCGGATCCACCTGCAGCAGCCATTCCACCCCCAAACCGCTCACCAGCGGTTCACGGGCTGGGTCTGGATCGCCGATCAACGCCCGCTGCTGACCCGTGGCATCCACCAACCAGCCGCTCCGCACCCAGCGATGCTCCCCCTGTCGGTTGCGCAGCAGGGTGCGCACGGCGCCTTCGCCCTGTTCCCAGCGCACGGCGCGCCAACCCAGTTGCAGCTGGGCACCCGCCGCCACGGCCCGCTGGGCCAGCCACTGGCGCAGCGCGCCGAAATCCAACACCGCCCCGAGGGTTTCGCCGGAGCTGGAGGCCCATTCCCGACGCCCAAGGCCAGGCCCCAGCAGCAACCAGCGGCTCCAGGTGCTGGCCTGCACCGAGGGCGGAATGCCAAAGCGCTCAACGGCCTCCAGGGGCAGGGCCGCACTGCTGAAGGCCGCCTGCCGCAGATCAGGCAAGGCATCCACCAACAGCACGGGATGGCCCGACTCGGCCAGCAGGCGGGCCAACTCGGCGCCGGCGGGTCCGCTGCCGGCGATCAGAACCTCACACACCCAGGGGTTGGCGCTTGAGGGTCGGGAAGCGCTCCAGAATGCGATCCGCCATCTGGGGTGGCGTCAGCCCAAGGCTTTGCTTGCTCTGCTCGGGGCTGGCGTGATCCACGAGCACATCGGGAATGCCGATGCGATGAACGGGCACCAGCACCTCGTGGTCGTTGAGGGTTTCCACCACGGCGGCACCGAAGCCGCTGGCCAGACAGCCCTCCTCCATGGTCACCACCTTGCCGATGCGCTTGGCCATCGGCAGGATAAGGGCCTCATCGAGGGGCCGCAGGAAACGGGCATTGATCACCGCAGCCCGCACCCCCTGCTCCTGCAGCAGGCCCGCCGTGGCCATGGCAGGGGCCACCATGGCGCCGTAGGCCACGATCAGCAGGTCGTCGCCATCGGTGAGCAACTCACCGCGGCCGATCTCCAGCGGCAGCCAGCCCTCCTCCATCAGGGGCACACCTTCGCCCTCGCCGCGGGGAATGCGCAGGGCGCAGGGGCCGTCGTGCTGCAGGGAGGTCACCAGCATCCGCTGCAGCTCGGCCTCATCCTTCGGGGCCATCACCGTGAAATTGGGCACGCAGCGCAGGTAGCTGATGTCGTATTGGCCCTGGTGGGTGGGGCCATCGGCGCCCACGATGCCGGCCCGATCCAGCACGAAGGTCACGGGCAGGTTCTGGATGCCCACGTCGTGAATCAGCTGGTCGTAGGCCCGCTGCAGGAAGGTGCTGTAGATGGCACACACCGGCCGCAGCCCCTCACAGGCCATGCCGGCGGCCATGGTCACGGCGTGCTGCTCGGCGATGCCCACATCGAAGTACTGGTGGGGCCGCGCCTTCTCCAGCAGATCCAGACCGGTGCCGGTGGCCATGGCGGCGGTGATGCCCACCACCCGCGGGTCCTGCTCACAGATGGTCACCAGGGTCTGGCCGAACACCTTGCTGTAGCTGGGCGGCTTCGGCTTGCTGGAGGGGTAGGCCTTGCCGGTGGCCAGATCGAAGGCGCTCTGGGCGTGGTAGCCCACCTGATCTTCCTCGGCGTAGGCGTAGCCCTTGCCCTTGGTGGTGGCCACATGGACCAGCACAGGCCCCTCGTGTTCGTGGGCCTGCTGGAACAGCTTCACCATGGCGCCGATGTCGTGGCCATCCACCGGGCCCATGTAGGTGAAGCCGAGCTCCTCGAACACGGCACCCACCTTGGGCACCGCCAGGCGCTTCATGCTCTCCTTGAGGTTCTTGAGCTCTGTGGGCAGCTCCCCATGCAGGAAGGGCAGGTGTTTGATCGCCTCCTCGGCGTTGTCCTGCAGGAACTGCAGGGGCTTGCTGTGGCGCATCCGGTTGAGATGCGTGGAGAGGGCCCCCACCGGCGGGCTGATCGACATGTCGTTGTCGTTGAGCACCACCAGCAGGCGGGTCTTCGGCAGGTGGCCGGCGTGGTTGATGGCCTCCAGGGCCATGCCGCCGGTGAGGGAGCCATCGCCGATCACGGCCACACACTTGAAGTGCTCACCCCGCTGATCGCGGGCCAGGGCCATGCCCAGGGCGGCTGAGATCGAGGTGCTGGCGTGGCCGGCGCCGAAGTGGTCGAAGGGGCTCTCGCTGCGCTTCAGGTAGCCGGCAACGCCATCCTTCTGGCGCAGGGTGTCGAACTGGTGGTACCGGCCGGTGATCAGCTTGTGGGGATAGGCCTGGTGGCCCACATCCCACACCACGCGGTCGTGGTCGAGATCGAGGGTTTGGTAGAGGGCCAGGGTGAGCTCCACCACCCCCAGGCCAGGGCCGAGGTGGCCGCCGCTGGTGCTCACAACCTCAAGATGGCGCTCGCGGATCTGGCGAGCGATGGCTTCGAGCTCTGCGGTACTCAGACCATGCAGCTGATTCGGATGAGTCAGCTCGCTGAGATGCATGCCCGATGTCCTGCGCCTGTGATGGTGGGCAATCTACGCGCTGCGCACCGGTGGTTGACGCCCGGTGAGCCCCTGGTGGGGGCTTGCCACACTGGGGGTATGACCGACGCCCGCGCCAGCACCGCCAACACCAACGCCGCCGCCGCGGCGGCCTGCCCGGACCTGCTGCAGCGGATCCTGCGGGCCCGGGTGTACGACGTGGCGATCGAGTCGCCCCTGGATCCGGCGCCGAACCTCTCGCGCCGCCTGGGCAACACCGTGCTGCTCAAGCGGGAAGACCTGCAGCCGGTGTTCAGCTTCAAGCTGCGCGGCGCTTACAACAAGATGGTGGGTCTTTCGCCTGCCGAGCTGGAGCGGGGCGTGATCGCCGCCAGCGCCGGCAACCATGCCCAGGGGGTGGCCCTCGGGGCCCAGAGGCTGGGCTGCCGGGCCGTGATCGTGATGCCGGTCACCACCCCGGAGATGAAGGTGCGGGCCGTGGCCGCCCGCGGCGCCGAGGTGGTGCTCCACGGCGACAACTACGACGCCGCCTGCGGTGAGGCCATCCGCCTGGCAGACGAGCGCGGCCTCACCTTCATCCATCCCTTCGACGACCCGGATGTGATCGCCGGCCAGGGCACCATCGGCCTGGAGATCCTGCGCCAGTGCTCCGAGCCCCCTGATGCCATCTACGTGGCGGTGGGCGGTGGCGGCCTGATCGCCGGGATCGGGGCCTATGTGAAGAGCCTCTGGCCCCAGGTGGAGGTGATCGGCGTCGAGCCGGTGGATGCCGATGCCATGACCCGATCCCTCGCCCTGGGCGAGCGCGTCACCCTCGAGCAGGTGGGTCTGTTCGCCGATGGGGTGGCGGTGCGGCAGGTGGGTGAGCAGACCTTCGCCATTGCCCGCCAGGTGGTGGATTCGATGGTGACCGTGGACACGGACGCCATCTGCGCCGCCATCAAGGACGTGTTCGAAGACACCCGATCGATCCTGGAACCGGCCGGCGCCCTGGCCGTGGCCGGAATGAAGGCGGATGTGGCCCGGCGGGGCCTGCACGGCAAGACCCTGGTGGCGGTGGCCTGTGGGGCCAACATGAACTTCGATCGACTCCGCTTCGTGGCTGAGCGCACCGAGATCAGCGAAGACCGCGAGGCCATGCTGGCGGTGGAGATCCCCGAGCAGGCCGGCAGCCTGCGGCGGTTCTGCACGCTGCTGGGTAACCGCAGCCTCACCGAGTTCAGCTACCGGCTGGCCGATCCGAGCCGGGCCCACATCTTCGTGGGGGTGCAGACCAGCGGCTCAGCCGATGAACAACAGCTGATCACGGATGTGAGGGCGGCTGGCTTCCCCTGCCTGGATCTCTCCAACAACGAGCTGGCCAAGTTGCACCTGCGCCACATGGTGGGGGGGCGACTGCCCGCCAGTGCCGGCGATGCCGCCAGTCAGGGACGGGAATTGCTTTACCGCTTCGAGTTCCCCGAACGGCCCGGGGCCCTGATGCGCTTCCTCACCAGCCTCCACCCCAACTGGAACATCAGCATCTTTCACTACCGCAACCACGGCGCCGACGTGGGGCGGATCGTGGTGGGGGTGCAGGTGCCGCCGGCGGAGATGGAGGAGTGGCAGACCTTCCTCGACGGGTTGGGCTACCAGTATCAGAACGAAACCGAGAACCCGGCCTATCGCCTGTTCCTGGGTGAAGTGGCCGGGGCCGTAGGCGTGGGATAACTTGCAGCGGTGGGGAGCTGGAGCTAGCCGATGTCCAGCACAGCAGCAGCCGGAGCCGATCCGGATCTCTCCCTGCCCGCGCGCATGGAGGCGATCCTCTATCTCAAGGGCCGCGCCCTGAGCCTGGGGGAACTGGCGGAGATCGCCGGGGTGAGCCGCGATGAGGCCGAGATGGGCCTGATCACCCTCATGGCCGACTATGCCCACCGCGACACGGCCCTGGAGATCCGCCAGGAAGGTCAGCGCTACAGCCTGCAGCTGCGCGATGGCCTCGGGGATCTGGTGCAGAACCTGTTGCCCGTGGATCTCTCCACCGCGGCCCTGCGCACCCTGGCCACCATCGCCCTCAAGAAGCGCATCCTGCAGTCGGAGCTGGTGGAGCTGCGCGGCTCCGGCGCCTACGACCACATCAAGGAGCTGCTGTCCCAGAACTTCATCGAGCGCAAGCGCCAGAGCGACGGCCGCTCCTACTGGTTGAGCCTGAGCGAGAAGTTTCACCGCACCTTCTCCGTGACCACCGATGAGTTGGTGGCCGCCCGCAAGACCGAGAAACCCCCGAAGGCCCAGGCTCCCCTGCCCGCCGACAGCGATCAGGCCTGGAGCGAGGCGGCCTGAAGGGCTCCACTGAATAGAGTTGGCTCCAGTGCCTGCTGGTCCATGTCATCCCTCATCGGCGATCTGATCGGAGTTCTGATCCAGACCCTCTCGATCTACACGGTGATCCTGCTGGTGCGGGTGTTGCTCAGCTGGTTCCCCAACCTCGATTGGGGCAATCCAGTGCTGAGCACCGTGAGCGCCATCACCGATCCCTACCTCAATGCCTTTCGCGGCTTGATTCCGCCCCTGGGTGGCTTCGACCTCTCGGCCATCGTGGCCTTTCTGGCCATCCAACTGGTGCAGAGCCTGCTGGAGCAGAGCCGCGGGCTGTTCTACCCCTCGTTCCTCTGAGAACCCGCCACGTCCTGCTCCAGGGGTAGGAGATCATCGAAGGCCCCGGCACGAGCCCGAACCGGAGCATTGAAACCACGTGCCTTCACGTTGGAGAAGCTGAAGGGGCCAGGGGTGCCAGCCGGCACCGCCAGCCGCAGCGCGAAGCTCGATTCCCCGGGCGGCACATCACCGATGGAGCCCACCCGCGAGCGGTTCTGCAGCACGGGCTCGCCGCTGGCATCGAGAATCTGTGCGAATACATCGGTATCCACCACCGCTTTGCGGCTGGGGTTGCTCACCGTGCCCCGCAGCACAAAACACTGGGCACCACTGGGGCGCCGCAGCTGGGGTTGAGCAGCGATGTCGGCGGCGGGGCAGGGCTCCAGGCTGGTGTCGCTCACCACCAGGTTGGCCGCCAACGCCGCCGCTGGCACCAGGCCCAGGCCGGCCAGCAGCACCACCAGGCTGAGCAGCGCCGAGAACAGAACCCGTCTCACCTGTTGTCGCCGCTTCCTGCAATCACGTTACGGGCGGAGCGGCTGGCGAGCTTGTCGAGGTTGGCGGCTCCGATCTCCTCCAGCTCGAATCCGAGCTCGCTGGCCAACTGCGCCACGTACCAGAGCACATCCCCCAACTCCAGCTTCAGGGCCTCCCGCTGCTCAGGCGAAAAAACGCCACCGTGATCGCGCAGCACCTTCTTCACCTTGTCGGCCACCTCGCCGGCCTCGCCGCAGAGCCCGAGAGTGGGATAGATGGGATTGGAGCCCACATCGGGATAGCGGGCCGTCTGGCGAGCCCCTTGCTGATAGGCGTTGAGATCCATTGCTACAACAGGGCTGGCAAGCCACGATGGTAGTCTCCGTCTTAACTTTGGCCCCGCCGAATGGCCCTGCCCGATCTCACGCGTCGCACCAAGATCGTGGCCACCATCGGCCCTGCCACCGAGTCTCCTGAACAGCTGCGGGCGTTGATCGAGGCCGGTGCCACCACCTTCCGCCTCAACTTCTCCCACGGCGATCACAGCGAGCACGCGGCTCGCATCGCCACGATCCGCCAGGTGGGCCAGGAGCTCGGCATCCACGTGGGCATCCTGCAGGATCTGCAGGGCCCCAAGATTCGGCTGGGGCGCTTCAACGACGGCCCGATCAGCGTGGCCAAGGGCGATCACTTCACGCTCACCTCGCGGGACGTGGCCTGCTGCCAGGAGATCGCCACCGTCACCTATGACCGCCTGGCCGATGAGGTGGTGCCCGGCAGCCGCATCCTGCTGGATGATGGCCGCGTGGAGATGGTGGTCGATCGGGTCGACAAGGCCCAGCAGACCCTGTTCTGCACGGTGACCGTTGGCGGCGTGCTCTCCAACAACAAGGGGGTGAACTTCCCGGACGTTCAGCTCTCGATCCGCGCCCTCACCGACAAGGACCGCACGGACCTGGCCTTCGGCCTGCAACAGGGCGTCGACTGGGTGGCCCTCAGCTTCGTTCGCAACCCCTCCGACATGGAGGAGATCAAGGCCCTGATCGCCAGCCATGGCTTCAGCACCCCGGTGGTGGCGAAGATCGAGAAATTCGAGGCCATCGATCAGATCGATGCGATCCTCCCCCTCTGCGACGGCGTGATGGTGGCCCGCGGCGACCTGGGCGTGGAGATGCCCGCCGAAGAGGTGCCCCTGCTGCAGAAGGAGTTGATCCGCAAGTGCAACGCCCTGGGCATCCCGGTGATCACCGCCACCCAGATGCTCGATTCGATGGTGAGCTGCCCAAGGCCCACCCGCGCCGAGGTGAGTGATGTGGCCAACGCCATCCTCGATGGCACCGATGCGGTGATGCTCTCCAACGAGAGCGCGGTGGGTGATTTCCCCGTGGAAGCGGTGGCCACCATGAGTCAGATCGCCCGTCGGATCGAACGCGACTACCCCCGCCGCGGCGAAACCAGTCAGCTGGCGTCCACCATCCCCAACGCCATCAGCCAGGCCGTGAGCTCGATTGCGCGCCAGCTGGAGGCCGCGGCAATCCTCACCCTCACCAAGAGCGGCGCCACGGCCCGCAACGTGAGCAAGTTCCGCCCATCCACGCCGATCCTCGCGATCACCAGCGAAGTGGACGTGGCCAGGCGGATGCAACTGGTGTGGGGCGTGAATCCGTTGCTGGTGCAACAGGAGAACTCCGCCACCAGCACCTTCACCATCGCCATGGGCCTGGCCCAGGAGATGGGCATCCTCAAGGAGGGCGATCTTGTGGTGCAGACCGCCGGCACCCTGCCCGGTGTGAGCGGTTCCACCGATCTGGTGAAGGTGGGCATCGTGAGTGCCGTGTTGGGGCGTGGCCTCGGCATCGGCGACGGATCGGTGAGTGGCCGGGTGCGCCTGGCCTCAAGCCCCGAAGAGGCGAAGGACCTTCAGAACGGTGAAATCCTGGTGGTGAAGGATTCCAGTGCCGACTTCGTCGATGCTGTCCGCAGAGCCAGGGGCGTGATCGCTGAGGCCGGCGGGCCCGACAGCCATGCCGCCACCATCGCCCGTCAACTGGGCGTGCCGGTGATCGTGGGCGTGGCCAATGCCATGTCCGATCTGCGACATGGAGACCTGGTGACCCTCGAGGTGCGCGAAGGTGTGGTGCACAGGGGTGCCCGCAACCACACCATGGCGCCCCGCTGATTGCCATGGCCGCCAAGCTGCCCCTGCGTGAAACCGTGGGGATGGCCCTCAACACCCTCAAGGCCAATCGCCTGCGCTCGGCGCTCACGATGCTCGGCATCGTGATCGGCAACGCCTCGGTGATCACCCTGGTGGGAGTGGGCAAAGGGGCCCAGAACCTGGCGGAGGGACAGCTCAACACCCTCGGCGCCAACGTGCTGTTCGTGGTGCCCGGCAACAACGACACCCGCCGCCAGGGCATCGACTTCCCCAAGACCCTGGTGCTGGAGGACGCGGAAGCCATCGCCGAGCAGGTGCCGAGCGTCAAGCGCGTGGTGCCTCAGATCACCTTCAGCGCCGTGTTGCAGGCAGGATCGAAGAGCGCCACCAGCACCATCTTCGGCATCACGCCGGACTTCATCACCGTGCGCCGCTTCGATGTGGCCCAGGGCCGTTTCATCGACCAGCGCGATCTGGAGTCGGCCCGCAACGTGGTGGTGATCGGCCCAGACCTGCGCACCAAGCTGCTGCCCGTTGGCTCCGCGATCGGCAAGACCCTGCGGATCCGCGATCAGAGCTTCGAGGTGATTGGGGTGATGGCCTCAAAAGGGGCGGTGTTCGGCCAGAACCAGGACGAAGCCGCCTACATCCCGCTCAGCACGATGGTGAGCAAACTCTCGGGCCGCGATCCCACCTACGGCGTCAGCCTCAACTTCATCAGCGTTGAGGCCAAGGACGAGGCGAGCACCGGGGCCGCCAAGTTCCAGATCACCAATCTGCTGCGCCAGCGCCACAACATCCTGCGGGAGGACGACTTCGCCGTCCGATCCCAGAAGGATGCCCTCTCGATCGTGGGCACGATCACCGGAGGTCTCACGCTGATGCTGGGCGCCATCGGCGCCATCTCCCTGCTGGTTGGCGGTATCGGCATCATGAACATCATGCTGGTGTCGGTGAGTGAGCGCACCTCCGAGATCGGTCTGCGCAAGGCCGTGGGGGCCCGCAGCAGTGATGTGCTGGCCCAGTTCCTGGTGGAGGCCCTGGTGCTCTCCAGCCTGGGCGGCGTGATCGGCAGCGCTCTTGGGCTCTCGGCCGTTGCGGCCGTGGCTGCCCTCACCCCCCTGCCCGCGGCCATCGGCACCTCCAGCGTGCTGATCACCGTGGGGCTGTCGGGGTCGATCGGCCTGGTCTTCGGCGTGTTGCCGGCCCGGCGAGCCGCACGCCTCGATCCGATCACGGCCCTGCGCAGCCTCTAGCCAAAGAAACTCTTAAGAAACCGATAGGGCCCAGGCCAGCACCTGGAAACCGTTGCATTGGCAACAGTGCCGCCGTTGCCGGACTGGCTTGATGGTTGCACTGCTCGCGCCCTTCCCTTGGCCCTGCTCTCCTGCGGCTACCGCAATGGCACCGATCGCATGGTGATCGTGCGTTGCCTCGGCCCTGAGGAATTCTTCCTCGAACGGGTGGTGTTCCCGTTCGAGCTGCTCAGCTTTCTGGCGCCGCCGGCCACCCTGGTGGAGATCTGGACCCATGGCCTCGGCGGGCCTGAACTCCTGGAAACCCTGGCGGCGGAGGATCTTCAGCTCGAACCTCCGGCACCCCCTGCCACCGCCGACTGGTCCCAGGCCGAGGTGGGTCTCAGGCCTGGTAAGGCAGCCTGAACCAGCAGCACCGGCGTGCTGCTCGATGACAAGGTGGAGAAGCCGCCCCGGGAGGTGAGCGGCTCGCTTTACACTTGTTAAACATCCAGATTCCGATTTCAGGCAGCCATGAATCAGCGCTGGCGCACCATTGCCCTCTGGGTTCTCCCCATCGGCGTGGCGTTGTTCCTCGGCTGGCAGGTGCTCGGTAGCGGCCCGAACCGCATCGGTCCCAGCGGCCCCACCGTGGCCCCCCGCAACGCAGCGGTGGCCCGGATGAGCTATGGCCGCTTCCTCGATTATGTGGATGCCGGCCGTGTCACGGCCGTCGACATCTTTGATGGCGGCCGCACCGCCGTGGTGGAGGCGGTTGATCCCGATCTCGATAACCGCGTCCAACGGCTGCGGGTGGACCTGCCGGGCCTGGCGCCTGAACTGGTGAACAACCTCAAACAGCAGGGCATCAGTTTCGACATCCACCCGCCCCGCACGGCCCCCCCGGCCCTGGGACTGCTGGGCAACCTGCTGTTCCCTCTGCTGCTGATCGGGGCCCTGGTGTTCCTGGCCCGCCGTTCCAACAGCATGCCCGGCGGTCCTGGCCAGGCGATGCAGTTCGGCAAGACCAAGGCCCGCTTCCTGATGGAGGCCGAAACCGGCGTCAAGTTTGACGACGTGGCCGGTGTGGAGGAGGCCAAGCAGGATCTCCAGGAGGTTGTCACCTTCCTGAAGACCCCCGAGCGCTTCACCTCCGTGGGCGCCAAGATCCCCAAGGGCGTGCTGCTGGTGGGCCCTCCCGGCACGGGTAAGACCCTGCTGGCCAAGGCCATCGCCGGAGAGGCCGGTGTGCCGTTCTTCTCCCTTTCCGGTTCGGAATTCGTGGAGATGTTCGTGGGCGTGGGCGCCAGCCGCGTGCGCGACCTGTTCAAGCGGGCCAAGGAGAACAGCCCCTGCCTGATCTTCATCGATGAGATCGACGCCGTGGGTCGCCAGCGTGGCGCCGGCGTGGGTGGCGGCAACGACGAGCGGGAGCAGACCCTCAACCAGCTCCTCACGGAGATGGATGGCTTTGAGGGCAACAGCGGCATCATCATCATCGCCGCCACCAACCGGGCCGATGTGCTGGATTCGGCCCTGCTGCGTCCCGGCCGTTTCGACCGCCAGGTTCAGGTGGATGTGCCCGATATCAAGGGCCGCCTCTCGGTGCTCAAGGTGCACTCCCGCGACAAGAAGCTGGCCCCGGATGTGAGCCTGGAGGCCATCGCCCGTCGCACTCCCGGCTTCTCCGGCGCCGACCTGGCCAACCTGCTCAACGAAGCGGCGATCCTCACCGCTCGCCGCCGCAAGGAGGCCACCACCCTGGCCGAGATTGATGATGCGGTGGATCGGATCATCGCCGGCATGGAGGGCAAACCCCTCACCGACGGCCGCAGCAAGCGTCTGATCGCCTACCACGAAGTGGGCCACGCCTTGGTGGGCACCCTGGTGAAGGCCCACGACCCGGTTCAGAAGGTCACCCTGATTCCCCGCGGCCAGGCCCAGGGCCTCACCTGGTTCTCCCCCGATGAGGAGCAGATGTTGGTGAGCCGAGCCCAGCTGCGGGCCCGGATCATGGGAGCCCTGGGGGGCCGCGCTGCTGAAGATGTGGTGTTCGGCCGCGCCGAGGTCACCACCGGCGCCGGTGGCGACATCCAGCAGGTGGCCTCCATCGCCCGCCAGATGGTGACCCGTTTCGGCATGAGCGACGTGGGCCAGCTGTCGCTGGAGGCTGGCAACCAGGAGGTGTTCCTGGGCCGCGACCTCATGACCCGCAGCGACGGCTCCGATGCCACCGCTGCCCGGGTGGACGCAGCCGTTCGCCGAATGGTGCAGAGCTGCTATGCCGACACCGTGAAGTTGGTGGCCGAGCACCGCGCCTGCATGGACCGGGTGGTTGAGCTGTTGATCGAGAAGGAAAGCCTCGATGGCGACGAATTCCGCGCCATCGTGAGCGAGTTCACAACCGTGCCGGAGAAGGAGCGCTTCTCGCCCTTCATCAGTGATGGAGAGATCAGCCTGGATGCCAAGCCCGCGGCCGAAACTGCCTCGGCCTGAACCAGCCATCGCCTTGCCCCACGCCGCCAGCCCGCACCATCGGTGCGGGCTTTTCATTGGCGTCTGGTTGAGCGCCCCTGGCGGCCATCAATGGGGATCGGCTATCTCGTGGTGCTGGCAGCACAACCGGCCTGGCTGAACCTGATCGCTCCTCGCACCATGACCCAGAGGCTTCTGCTGCGGCTGTGGTGGCCGGGGTGCGGGATGATCGTGCTCAGCGAACTGGCGTTGTGGCAGGTTCTGGAGCTCACTGGTGGGCCTGCACGCCTGGTGCTGGGTGTGCAACCAAGTTGCTCGCAGCCCTGCCCCAGCAACAGGCGATTCCGGGGTGGTGCCGTGCATAAGCCACAACAGCTGATGATGGGTGGATCCTGATCCCGCCCCGCCCCGGTGCTGCGTCTGCTTCGTCCCCTCCTGCTCCTGGCGGTGCTCACTGGCACGGCCCAGGCGGCGCCCTTCAGCTATGACCCGGTGTCGTTCGCCGGTTTTGCCAACCAGACCTTCAAGAAGAAGGGTGAGCCGATCGTTGTGCGCAACCTGGGCACCTGCCTGAGGGAGGGCAAGAACAGAACTGGTTTTCGCTGCCTCAGCGGCGAGCTGCTGCAGGACGAGCCGCAGAAGAAGGGTCGCAACTTCTGCAAGCTCGATGCCATCTGGTATGTGCCGTTCAGCAAAACGGTTCAATATCGAACCGCGAGCTGTCAGTTCAAGAGCGACCAGCAGCGCGTGCTCGAGGGCGGCCAGCTGCTGCTGCGAAAGGGACTGGAGCAGCTGGAGAACACCAGCCAGTAGGACAGCACTCTCGCGCGCGGGATGCAGGCGTTCGCAGCATGGGCCAACCCTCGCCGCTCAAGCCTTCTCAAGGATGGCTTAGCTAAGACTTAGCCAACAACCAGGACCGGTGTGCGGTGCAAGCAGCTTTGCGATGAACGCAGGTTTGCGATGAATGCATGTTTGCGATGAATGCATGTTTGCGATGAATGCATGTCCCGCACTCAGCGGGAATTGCGGCAGCGATCGGAGCAGTAGATCACCTGATCCCAGACCGCGGCCCACTTGCGGCGCCAGCTGAAGGGCCGACCGCACACCGGACAGACCTTGCTGGGACGCTGGCTTGGAGGCAAGCCCTTGCCACCGGGCCGCTGGCCCGGTTCACCGCGGCGGCGGCCCATCGCTGCCGGCTCAGACCGGTCGCACCGGCCGCTTGTCGATCACCTTGTCGATCAGGCCATACTCCACGGCCTCGGAGGGTGACATGAAGAAGTCGCGGTCGGTGTCTTCTTCAATCCGAGGCAGGGGCTGGCCGGTGCGATCGGAGAGTTCCTGGTTCAGTTTCTTCTTGAGATACAGAATCTCGTCGGCCTGGATGCGAATATCGCTGGCCTGACCGCGGGCGCCACCCAGGGGCTGGTGGATCATGATCCGCGAATGGGTGAGGCTGCTGCGCTTGCCCTTAGCACCGGCGCAGAGCAGAAAGGCGCCCATCGAGGCAGCCAGGCCCACGCACACGGTTTGCACATCAGGCTTGATGTGCTGCATGGTGTCGAAGATGCCAAGGCCGTCGTAGACGGAACCACCAGGCGAATTGATGTAGAGGAAGATGTCCTTCTCCGGATCTTCCGCTTCCAGGAACAACAGCTGGGCCACGATCCGGTTGGCCGATTCCGCCGTGACCGGTTCGCCGAGGAAGATGATCCGCTCCCGCAGCAGCCGGGAGTAGATGTCGAACGCACGCTCGCCCCGGCCCGACTCTTCGATCACGATCGGGATCATCGACACGGGGGCAACAGCGACTGGGCGGATCCTACTGAGCTTGAGGCCTCTGCAGCGCTAGGGTCGCCCCACCTTGAGTACGAGAGCGTGAGCGCCAGCCTCACCGTTGCCGACAGCAAGCGGGCCTTCCACCAGGCATTTCCTTTTGTGATCGCGCCGCTGTACCGCCGCCTGGTGGACGAACTGCTGGTGGAGCTGCACCTGCTCAGCCATCAGCAGGGATTCGAGGCCGATGGGCTGTTTGCCGTGGGCCTTACCCAGGTGTTCGACGGTTTTTCCAAAGGTTTCCGGCCTGAGCAGCAGCGGGAGCCCCTGTTCAGCGCCCTCTGTGGGGCCAACGGCTTCGACAGCGGCGAGCTGCGGCGCCTGGCGGCCGAAGCCGGCGAGAGCGTTGGCCATCACAGCCTCGAGGAGGTGAAGGGCTGGCTGTCCAACCGCGGCGAGGGTGCCCCCGCAGCGATCGCCGGCCTGCTCGCGGGTGTCCAGCGACCCAACTTTCACTACTCCCGGCTGGTGGCTGTTGGCCTTCTATGCCTGCTGCAGCGGGCCCGCGGCGCCGAGGCCCTTGATCCCCAGGCCCTGCGCAGCGCCGCCCACGACATCGGTGAGGCCATGGGCCTGATGAAGGAGCGGGTGGACAAGGACCTCAGCCTCTATGCCGCCAACCTCGAAAAAATGGCCCAGGCCGCCGAGCTGCTGGAGGAAACCGTGGCCGCCGAGAGGCGGCGGCGTGAGCGCGCCGCTGAGGCCGCCGGCCAGGACCCGATCAAGGATTGAGATCGAGCCGCCCGGCCACAGCGCTCTGACGTTCTCCTGAACGTCCACCCGCACTGCGTCCAACCAGTTGCAACTGTGCAGCCCGGCGTGCCAGCAGCGGCAGATTCTCCGGCAGCAGCCCCGCGGCCGCCATCGCCCGCGGGCGCAGGTTGAGGCTCCAGTCGGCCTGCTCCAGCGACCTTGAGGCCGGCACCTGAGTGGGACTTGGGCCCAGGAACAGCAAGACCTGCTGACCCGGCAGCCAGCGCCACCCACCCACCACCGTGCCATCGTCGCGGCTCCAGATCACGGCCTCAGCCGGCCTGTCCACCGCCTGTTCCATCAGCCCCTGGTCGAGCAGTCCCTTGCGCAGCCGGCTGAGCAGGGCCTGCCAGGCACTGCGCTTGGGCCCCACCGCCAGCTGCAACTCAAGACCAGCCTGAAAAGGTCCCTGGGGCAGGGAGCGCAGGCGCAGGCGGAAGGGAGGGGTTGTTAGCAGCCGCTGCTGGCTGGGCCCGAGGCCATAGCGCTGCTCAAGGGCCTCGCGCACCACCTGGCTGGCCAGCAGCCCCCGACTCAGCAGCGCCAGTTGACGGCCCTGGAGCTCCAGCAACACCTGGGGCGGCAGCGGCGAGCGCTGGGGCGGGTTCAGGGGTGACGGCTGCCGCGAGAGCAGGCCGGGGGTGGCCTCGGCCTCGCCCTGCCAGAGCAGCGATTGGCGCTCGCTCCGCAACTGCAGGCACCCCTGCTGCAGGTCTTGTACCAGAGGTGAAAGGGGGCCGAGCATCTGCCCCAGGGCAGCGGCACTCCAGAGCACGGCCTCGCGTTGGCTGAGCTCCTGGCTGCAGCGCCGCTCCAGACCGCGGGGTGCACGGCGGGTCACCTTGAGGCGATCCAGCAGCAGCTGACGTGCCAGGGGATCAGGGGCCACCACCAGCAGGTCGTCGACCCGCAGGGCATTCGGCGGTAGTGGAACAGCCGCTGGAGCCTGCAGCACCAGATAGGCCCCGGCATCGCCATGGGCTCCCCAGAACTGCCACCAGATGCGGCGCTGGCTGGCCCACAGCTGGCTGGAACGGGCTGGTCCCAGGCGCTCGCGCCAGAGGGGAGGTGGCGCCTGCGCGGTGTTTGCGGCAAAGCTCTGCACCAGCGCGGCGGTACTCAGCAGCCGGTCGAGACCGGTGGCATTGCGGCGGGGAAACAGCAGCAGGCCCGCTGCCGGCAGCAGCACCAGCAACGCCGTGCTGAGCAGGGTGATGCGCAGCGGCAGGGCCTTCAGCTTCAGGCCCATGCCGGCACCTTCCCATAGAGGGTGTTGCGGCGGCGCACCGGCCGGCCCAGGCTGCGGGCAGCCCGCTCCAGGGTCTCGGGGCTCTGGGCGGAACCGCCCTGGGCCCCGGCCATGGTGGTGATTGATTCCTCCATCAGGGTGCCGCCCAGGTCGTTGCAGCCCCAGCGCAGGGCTTCGGTGGCCCCAGCGAGGGTGAGCTTCACCCAGCTGGGCTGGTGGTTCACGAACCACTGCCCCAGCACCAGCCTCGCCTGGGCCGTGAGGCCGAGCATGGCGGATCGATCGGGTTGATCCCGGCCCACCCGCTGGCGCAGCGCTGCCGGTGCCGAGGCGCCAATGAAGGGAAGCAGAACGAACTCACTGAAACCGCTCTGATGATGCTGCCAGGCCTGCTGCTGCAGGGCCACCAGGGTGAGCAGGTGGGCTGCCCGATCGGCCGGTTGCTCCAGGTGGCCAGCCATCAACGTGGCCGTGCTGGGCAGTCCCGCCGCGTGCACCTCTCGGATCACGGCACACCAGGCCCGGGCGCTCAGCTTTTCGGGACACAGCCGGCGCCGCACCCGCTCACTGAGCACTTCGGCTGCGGTGCCGGGAACCGACCCCAGCCCCGCCTGCTGCAGCTCGGCCAGCACAGCCTGGAGGCTGATGCCGTCCTGCTCGGCGATGAACAGCAGCTCCTGGGGGGAGAAGGCATGCAGATGCAGGCCTGGCGCCGCTTCGGCCAGGGCCCTCAGCAGTGCCGCGTAGTAGCGCAGGCTTGAGCCCCCAAGCTGCGCATCGGGGTTGAGGCCGCCCTGGATGCAGAGCTCAGTGGCGCCGAGCTGCTGGGCCTCGGCGGCGCGCTGCTGCAATTCCTCAACGCTGTGCCAGAAGGCCCCGGGTTCTCCCGCATCGCGGCGAAAGGCGCAGAACCCGCAGTGCTGCACGCAGTGGTTGGTGAAATTGAGGTTGCGATTCACCACGTAGGTCACCGTGTCGCCAGCCAGCTCGGCTCGCAGGCGATCAGCGGTGAGCTGCAGCTCAGGCAGCGAGGCAGAGCTGAGCAGCTGGAGAGCCAGTGCACCGGCCCCGGGGGAATCGGGCCCGTGATCCAGGGCCAGTTGCAGGTTGCGATGCAGTTCACCCACCCCCGCCTGGGGATGATCGGAGGCCACCTCGATGGGTGGTGGCACCAGTAGGGTGCCGGCCTCCCGCCAGGACCAGGCCGCCAGAGCCTGGGAGCGAGCACTCACCGCCGCAACTTGCCTGCTTTGGCCGGGCCTGGTTTGGCGGATCCTGCTTTGGCTGGGGTTTTGATGCTGTTCACAGGCTGCTGGCGGCGACGCCGATCACGCCACTCCACCGTGGAGAGATAGATCACGCCGCCGCTGACAAACACCAGCAACGCCGCCGCCAGGATGGCGAGCAGGTTGTACACGGTGAGGCCGGTGCCGGCCACAACGAAATCACTCACAGCGGCCGCTGGATGGGGTCGCTCAGAAGTTGAGGGTGCCGTCGCCGTTGCGACCCCACACCACCATGGCGATCGAGAAGGTGAACAGAGCGGCCAGAGCGGCCCAACCCACAGTGATCAGCATGGCCGTGAGACATTCGGATGGCGGCACTTTACCCAGCCCAATGTCCCGTCGTTTGCTGTCCGTAACCCGCAACCCGCTGCTGGCCGTCAGCTCCAGCCCTGGCGGTCAGGCCGTGATCGAGCGCCAGCGGCTGCGGCAGCCCTACCCCACGGCGCGGGTGATCGTGCTCGACGACGACCACAACACCTTTCAGCATGTGGTGGAGGTGCTGGTGCGCCACATCCCCGGGATGACGCCCGATCAGGCGTGGGAGCTGGCCCACCGCATCGATTCCACCGGCTCCGCCGTGGTGTGGAGCGGTCCGCTGGAGCAGGCTGAACACATCCACCAGCTGCTGGCGGCCGAAGGGCTCACGATGGCTCCATTGGAGCGCTGCTGAAGCCCGCGTCAGACACGCCGGCTGCGACGGATCAGCTCGAACAGCGGCCTGGTGCGCAGGCGCTGCTGCTCCGCCTCAAGGACAAAACTCAGGATCCGGCCGGCACAGACCGCCACGCCCTTCAGGTTCTGGTTGTGCGCATCCTGGTGCACGCTCACAAGCTGCACGGGGCCGCCGCACTGGTGCAGCAGCCGTTCGCGCAGATCCTGGTTCAGGGGCGATGCCATCGTTCTGGCATGACGGAACAAGGGTCTAGCAGGCCTGCCTAGGGTTGGCTACCACAGATCTAGACAACGCCATGGGCCGGGTGGTGATCACCCACAGCACCTACCTGGAGGGCCTGATCCCACTGCTCAAGCGCTTGGCGGGCTGTGACGCGATCGACACGATCACCCCCGCCGTGATCGCCAGGGTGAGGGGCCGTGCCCAGGGATTGCGGCTGCGGGTGTCGACACCGATCACCGGCGGCTGGAAGGTGCTGGCGCGGCGAGGCAGCAGCGCCCAGGAAGTGTTTGTGGTGACAAGCCTGGCGCAGCAGGATCTGCAGGATCTGATTGACCGGCAACTCGCGGCTTAGATCGTCCAACCAGCTCACGGATAAACCTGCGCCCTTTGGATCAGAAGCTTTCGCCTGGATGGATCCCCTGATGCAAAGGGCACAAGCCTGCACCTGTTACGCGCTTTGAATGACGCGATCTGATGGCGCTAGTTGAAGCGGACACCCACCACAGGCCTAGCCGCAGCCACGGCCTTCGGTTCAGGCTCCTGCAGGCGACTGAGGGCGGCTTCCAGTAGGTAGGCAGCGAGATTGCTGACGGATCGCCCCTCCAGGTCGCTCTTTTCGGCCAACTGGTCATAGATGGCGAATGGAACGGTGACGCTGATTCGCCGTGGGGTCTTGAAGGCACTGTTCATGGTGTGACTTGAACGGACGAACGCTGGCTGTGGTGTGTCGGCCAGTGGCGGAACTTTGGCATAAGCGAGGGGGAATCTGACGGGTTTCTGTAGAGGTTCAAGCTAGTTCTTTACGCTGTCTTTATATGCCGCATAACTGCAGATTGCATGCAGCGTAACTGCGGCAATCGTGCGGCGCTCCTCTACAGGAATTGCCTTGCCAAGGTGCTAGGGGGACTCGCTGGAGGCAGCGGCGGCAGCCGGGGCGCAGGGTGAGGCCGGCTGCCGACTGGTGGGCGCCCCGAGCCGATGGGGTCGCCACTGCCAGGCTTGAAAGAGGGTGAACCGCTGTGCCGTGCTGCCCCAGATTCCGACCTGGATAAACCAGAAGGGGAGTCAGAGTGAAGATTCGTTTCCGGCTACGAGGCCGGTCTACGGCACTGTCACGACAGACGCCCCAAGTCGAAAAGGGAGTCAGATCAGAAAACTGTAGAAGGCAATCACCAACACAGCAGTCCGAGCAGATCCTAGGACGCCTTGGGCGGGATCGGCTCCGGCGGCAGGGGCCAGATCAGCCTCACCTGCTCCAGGCGCTGCATGGCCTCCTGGCGGCGGGCCGTCGCCTCCGGCTCCTGCAGCAGCAGGGTGACATGGCCCAGCTTGCGACCCACCGAAGCGCCGCTCTTGCCATACCAGTGCAGGTGGGCGTCCGGCAGCGCAGCAAGGGATTCCCGTTGAGCTGTGTAGTCGGACTCTGAGACCTCGAAGCCCAGGAGATTCACCATCAACGCACCGGGTACCCGCCAGGCCGGCTCCTGGGCCGGCTCACCGGCCACCACCCGCAGCTGCTGATCGAACTGGCTGAGGCTGCAGGCCTCGATGGTGTAGTGGCCGGAGTTATGGGTTCGCGGGGCCAGCTCATTGATCATCAGGCCCCTGGGGCCATAGAAGAACTCGATCGAGAGCACCCCCACGTACTGGAGCGAGGTGAGCAGCGAGGCCGCGATGTTGCGGGCGGCCTGCTGAAGGGCATGGCTGGCCTCCACCGGCGCCAGAACCCAATCGCACACCTGCTGGTGCTGGTGGGTCTGCACCAGCGGAAAGCACACCACCTCACCGGCTTGATCCCGGGCGGCCACCAGGGCCAGTTCCTGCTCGAAGCTCACGAACTCCTCAAGGATCCAGTTGGCGGGATCCACCCGCTCCAGCAGGGCCGCGAGGTCGGCCGGAGCGCGCAGCACGGCCGTGCCCTTGCCGTCGTAGCCCCCACTGGCCGCCTTGGCCATCAGTGGATAGGAGAAATCCTCGGGGAGCGCCGGCGCCGCAGCTGCCGGCGACGGGACTGGCGCAGAGGGGACTGTCGGGCTGAGCTGATCCAGGGGCATCCAGCGGGGCGAAGGCAGATTCAGGCGCTGCAGCAGCTCCCGCTGACTGCGCTTGCACACCAGCGGCCGCAGGGCCTCCAGGCTGGGCACGAAATGGACCCCCTCGGCCTCCAGCGGCGCCAGTGCATCGAGATCGAGCCACTCGTTCTCGAAGCTGATGGCACTGCAGCGGCTGGCCAGCTCGCGGGTGGCGCTCGCATCGCGCACGTCGGCCTGCACCACGCTGGCCGCCAGCGCCACCGCGGGATCCTGGGGGCTGGGAGTCTGCACGTGCAGCGCAACCCCGCGCGCCCTGGCAGCCTCCGCCAGCATCCAGGCCAGCTGTCCGCCGCCCACGATTCCGATCGAAGCGCCCATGCGCCTGCCAGGCCAATCGGCCAATGTCGCATCCTTCCGGACCCAGCGGGTGTGACGGCGGTCAGCTGAAACCCTGGTCTGAGGCGAAGGCAAAGCGCACCAGGCTCAGCAACAGCACGAGCACGAACAGCGCCAGGCCCACGGTGCAGGCGTAGCTGATCTCCAGCTCGGCAAAGGCCTGGTCGTACACGTAGTACACCAGGGTCTTGGTGGCGTCGGCCGGGCCGCCCTGGGTCATGAGGTACACCTCCTCAAACACCTTGGTGGCGGCGATGGCGGAGATCACGGCCACCAGGGTCACATAGGGGCGCAGCAACGGCAGGGTGATGTCGAGGTGCTTGCGCCAACCGGTGCTGCCATCCAGCTCCGCGGCCTCATAGAGATCCGGCGAGATGCCCTGCAGACCCGCGAGGAAGATCACCATGTAGTACCCCAGCCCCTTCCACAGGGTCACCACCATCACCGAGGGCAGGGCCAGGACTGGATTGGTGAGGAAGCCGATCGGCTGGAAGGCCTCGCCCAGCAGCGCCCCCAACCAGCCGTTCACCAAGCCGGTTTCGGCGTAGAGCCAGCGGAAGGCGATGGCCGCCACCACGATCGACACCAGCACCGGCGTGTAGAAGGCGGCGCGAAACCAGTGAATACCTGGCAGTTTGCGATTCACGAGAACCGCCAGGGCCAGAGCTCCCAGCACCACCGGCGGCACCACCCCCACCAGGTAGAGCAGCGTGGTGCCCAGCACCTTGAAGAACATCGGATCCACCAGCAGGCGGCGGATGTTGGCCAGGCCAACGAACTGCAGCGGCTCGCTCACATCAAGGCCACTCCTGGTGAAGCTCATCACCAGCGCCATCGCCGCCGGGATCAGCACCGAGAGGGCGATCAGAAGCAGCCCGGGCGCCAGAAATCCCCAGGCCGTGGCATGGCGATGGGCCCTGGAGGGAGAGGAGGCGGGCATCGTGAGGTGAGGCGTGGCCTGGGCGGGATCGCGCCATTGTGGGAGATCCGTTGGGGACAGCCAGCAGCGTGACGAGCAGCCAAGCAGCGGTGGCGAACCCAGGTGAGCCCCGGGCAGAGCCCCTGGAGGTGCTGCAGCGGGTGTTCGGCTACAGCGCCTTCCGCGGGCCCCAGGAGGCCATCGTGCGCCATGTGATCGAGGGCGGCTCGGGGCTGGTGCTGATGCCCACCGGGGGCGGTAAATCGCTCTGCTACCAGGTGCCGGCCCTGTGCCGGCCAGGGCTGGCGGTGGTGGTGTCGCCCCTGATCGCCCTGATGCAGGATCAGGTGGAAGCCCTGCTGCAGCTGGGGGTGAAGGCGGCGGCGCTGCACTCAGCCCTCGACTCCGAGCAGAGCTCCGCGGTGTGGCGTCAGCTCACGGGCGGCGAGTTGGAGCTGCTCTATGTGTCGCCGGAGCGGCTGCTGGCGGGCGATCTGCTGGAGCGGTTGGCGGCCCTGCGGGGCCCGGAGCCCCTGGCCCTGTTCGCGATCGATGAGGCCCATTGCGTGTCGCAGTGGGGCCACGACTTCCGGCCTGAGTACATCCAGCTGGGGGTTCTGGCCGAGCGCTTTCCCACGGTGCCTCGCCTGGCCCTCACCGCCACCGCCGATCCCCGCACCCGCGAGGAGATCGTGGCGCGGCTGAGGCTGGAGGCCGGCCAGGTGTTCGTGGCCAGTTTCGATCGGCCCAACATCCGCTATCTGCTGCGCGACAAGGAGGATGCCAAGGCGCAGCTCCTGCGGTTCCTGGAGGGACACCGCGGCGACTCGGGCATCGTGTACGCCCGCTCCCGCAGCCGGGTGGATCGCTTCGCCGCCGAGCTGCGGGCCGCCGGCTTCAACGCCGTGGCCTACCACGCAGGGCTGGAGGCCACGCAGCGAAGCACGGCCCTCAATCAGTTTCGCCAGGGCAGCGGTGTGGTGGTGGTGGCCACCATTGCCTTCGGCATGGGGATCGACAAGCCCGACGTGCGCTTCGTGGCCCATGTGGACCTGCCCAAGAGCCTGGAGGCCTACTACCAGGAAACGGGTCGGGCCGGCCGCGACGGTCTATCGGCCGTGGCCTGGATGGTGCATGGCCCGGGTGATGTGCCGCAGCTGCGGCGCTTCATCGACGACTCGGAGGCCAGCGCCGCCCAGAAGCGGATCGAGCACGGAAAGCTCGATGCCCTGATCGGCTTCAGCGAGGCACCGGGGTGCCGGCGCCAGGTGCTGCTGCGCCATTTCGGCGAGCAGCTGGCCGAGCCCTGCGGCAACTGCGATCGCTGCCTGGAGCCCCAGGCCCTGGTGGATGTGAGCGTGCCAGCCCAGAAGCTGCTCTCAGCGGCGTGGCGCACGGGCCAGCGCTTCGGAGCCTCCCACCTGGTGGACGTGCTGCTGGGGGCCAACACCGAGAGGATCCGCTCCCTGGGCCACCAGGACCTGAGTGTGTATGGCATCGGCCACGACCTCGACAGGGGCCAGTGGCGCACCCTCGTGCGGCAGCTGACCAGCCTGGGCTACCTGCAACCGGTGCCCGAGGGCCATGGCGGCCTCTGCTGGGGCCCTGAGGAGCTTGTGAAGCCCCTGCTGCGCGGGGAGACCCGGCTGGAGCTGCCGCTACCCCCGCCCCAGAAGGAACGCCGCCGGGCCAGTGAGCGAAGCCGCACGGCCACCAACCTGCGCGAGAGCTTCAGCGAGGCGGAGGTGGACGAGATCCTGCTCACCCAGCTCAAGGACTGGCGGCGGGAGCAGGCGCGGCAGCAGGCCGTGCCCCCCTACGTGGTGTTCCACGACCGCACCCTGCAGGAGCTGGCCGCCCGGCGACCCCGCAACCTGGCGGAGCTCTCCGGCATCAGCGGCGTGGGAGCGGCGAAGCTCGAGCGCTACGGCCAGGACCTGCTGATGGTGCTGGCTCAATCCGGCTCCTGAAGGAATCGGCCGGAGAGGCGCACCGCCAACACCACCGCCGCCAGGCCATAGGAGGCGAAGGTGATCGCCTGGCCGGCGCTGCCGGAGGCATAGGCGCCACGCTCCAGCAGCACAAAATCGGCCAGGGAGGCCGCCGTGCCCCAGAGCAGCACCCACACACTCACGTACACGATGCCCTTCACGGTGGAATCCATCAGCTGAGGTACCAGCGCAGCAGGGCCAGCACCTGGCCGGCGGGGCCGTGGCCGCTGAGCCATTCGCCGATCAGGGCGGCGGCGAAGCCCAGCATGGCCACTCGGCCATTGAGCCTTTCCACCCCCGCCAGGGCCTCGGTGTTCCAGGGGCGGCGGGTGGTGAGGCCCTCGCCAAACTTCTCGAGCGGTTCGTACTGATATTGGGGCTCGGCCATGGGCGTTGCGGGCGGCGGGCTGAGCTTATGGGGCCGGCCGAGCCAGGCAGGTGAGTGGATGGGGGCGGTGAGCAGGCTTGGTTTGCTGATCTTGCATAACTCCCCAATCCCAATGAAAAGAGGTATGCGACTTCTGGGGGGCTGATCTAATTTCCCCCGCATGAATCAATCCTGTTTGCAGCAAACTGAGCCATGTCGATCCAATTCAGGAAACCGCGGCGCATCTCGGTAACGCTCAACGAGCAGTTGTATCAACGGCTACTGCGCGACTCCGACCAGCAGGGTCGCTCCCTCTCCAACTACGCGGCGTTCCTGCTCGAGAATGCCCTGGATAACCCCATCGCGAGTGAGCAGAGCGCGGAAACCCTGGCGCACCAGAATCGCTGAAGCCGTTTGATCAGGCCGGAAGCCGCGCCCTCCCGGTATCTGGCGCGTGATCGGCCCCTCTAGCCTCGGCGCACCTGAAGGCCAGGCGATCTGGCCCCACCAGCCGATGACAGCCACGCCCACCGCGATCCACACCATCCGGGTGGAGCTGAGCGCCAACCCCTACCCGATCGTGATCGGCGAGGGCAGCCTGGATAAGCTGGGCGAGCAGATCCGTGCCCAGGGCATCAAGGCGGGCACCAAGGTGCTGGTGGTGACCAACCCGGTGGTCAACGACCACTATGGATCCCAGGCTCTGGCCAGCCTCGGGCAGGGCGGCTTTGAGGCCAGCCTGCTGGTGATCGAGGCCGGTGAAGACCAGAAAACCCCGGCCACCGTGGCCCAGATCCACGACGCGGCCTTTGCTCGCAGGCTCGAGCGCGGCTCCCTGATCGTGGCCCTCGGCGGCGGCGTGGTGGGCGACATGGCGGGATTTGCCGCTGCCACCTGGCTGCGGGGGATCGCCGTGGTGCAGGTGCCCACCACCCTGCTGGCGATGGTGGATGCGGCCATCGGCGGCAAGACGGGCGTGAACCATCCCGGCGGCAAGAACCTGATCGGCGCCTTCCACCAGCCGCGGCTGGTGCTGATTGACCCCGCCAGCCTGGCCACCCTGCCGGAGCGGGAATTCCGGGCCGGCATGGCCGAGGTGATCAAGTACGGCGTGATCGGCGATGCGGAGCTGTTCGCCAGCCTGGAGCAGGCGGCCCAGCGCGATCCAGTTGCCGGCCTCGCCAGCCGGGCGGCCGTGGGCGGGCCGTTGCTGCAGACCCTGCTGCAGCGCTCCGCCGCCGCCAAGGCCCGCGTGGTGGCCGCCGATGAGCGCGAGGGGGGCCTGCGGGCGATCCTCAACTACGGCCACACCCTTGGCCACGTGGTGGAAACCCTCTGCGGCTATGGCACCTACCTGCACGGTGAGGCCGTGGCCATCGGCATGGTGGCCGCCGGTGAGATCGCCGTGGCGATGGGCCTGTGGAGCCAGGTGGAGCAGGATCGCCAGCGGGCCGCGATCGCGGCCGCCGGTTTGCCCCTGAGCTGGCCCGCCCTGGATCCCGAGGCCGTGCTGGAGTGCCTGCAGGGCGACAAGAAGGTGCGTGATGGCCGCGTGCGCTTCGTGCTGCCCACGGGCCTCGGCCGGGTGGAGATCCGCGACGACGTGGACGCCGACACCATCCGCACGGCCCTGGCCCGGCTGGGCTGAACCCGCCTAGGCCAGGGGCGGATCCTGCAGAAACAGTGCCGGGGTGGGCTGGCCGCAGCCAGGGCCAGAGCCAGAACCAGAGGCAAAATCAAGGCCGGACTGTTCACGGCTGAAGGCCAGCCAGCGGAAATCACCGAGGGCCATCGGATCCACCAGGCGTAGCAGCGCCTCCCGCCGGCCGAGCAGCTCCGGCAGCTGATCGCCAGAGCCCTGCTGCAGGCCATGCAGGCGCTGGGCCAGCCCAAGGGCCAGCAGGGCCTCCCCTTGCCGCCTCTGGCCCAGGAGGCTCCAGCCGGAGGCCTGAGCGGCCTCCACCAGGCTCTCGATACAGAGATGGGCCGTGAGGTCCCAGTGGCCGGGATCCTGGAGCGGATCCGGGCTGGCCTGCTGCTGCCGGTAGGCCATCAGGGTGCCGCTGGAGCGCTGGGGGGCGTAGTAGCGCCAGGCTTCAAGGGCGTAATCGATCACCAGCAACCGGCCTGCCGCCAGGCCTGCCGCCGCCTGCGTCAGCCAGGGCCGCAGCCCCGGATGCAGCTCCGTGCTCCAGCCCTCCGAACGCTGGGGATTGGCCGGCAGGAGTCCCAGGGCTGTGAGCGGCGCATCCGCCTGGGGCCCCAGGGGTTCACCGGGCACGAGCCGAAGCTCATCCTGGTGGAGTTGCACCTGCTGCCGGCGCCAGAGGGCCCCGTCCCACACGATCCGCTCCACCGCCAGCGCATCGAGCACCTCGTGGGCGAGCACCACCCCCCGCAGCGGGGCGGCCCCCAACTGGGCGAAACTCTGCCAGCGGCAGGGCAGGGGACAGGCCGCCAGGGTGTGGCGCTGGCGCTCGGCCATGCCGGGGTTCGGCTCCACCAGCACCAGCGAAAGCCGGGCCGCCAGCTCGGGCCAGGTGGCCACCAGGGCCTCAGCCAGATCCCTGGCCAGCTCGCCTTCTCCGGGGCCGGTTTCCACCAGGGCCAGGGGGGCCGTGGGCTGCTCAGCCCCCAGCTCCTGCAGCCACTGGGCCAGCTGGGGCGCCAGCAGGGCCGCGAAATCCGGCCCGAGGGAGGGCGAGGTGGCGAAATCACCGCGGGGGCCCACCCGGAGCTGGCCGGCGCCGTAGGCACCGTGCTGCGGATCATGCAGGGCCCAGTCCATGTAGGTGGAGAAGCTCACCGCCCCGCCGGCGAGCTCCAGTCGCTCGGACAGCCAGGGGGGGGCTGGATGGGAGGTCACGACGGCGGGCGCAGCTCAGGGAGAATGCTGGCCACTGAAGCAGTTGCCATGGGCCCGCGGGAGAGTGTTGGTTCCGATCTCCGCGCGGGCTGGGCCAGGGCCAGGGCCTTCGCCCTGGGGCTGCTGCTGTGCCTGGGCCTGAGCCTTGCGGTGGCCGCCCCTGCCCACGCCTACGACAACCCAGACCTCCTGCCCGATCACCCCACGCCTGTGATCGACCTGGCCAAGATCCTTACCGATCAGCAGCGCAGCAACCTCGAGCAGCACCTCAACGCCTTCGAGCAGCGCAGCGGTTGGAAGCTGCGGGTGCTCACCCAGTACGACCGCACTCCTGGCACGGCGGTGAAGGAGTTCTGGGGCCTCGATGAGCGCAGCCTTCTGCTGGTGGCCGATGAGCGGGGCGGCAACCTGCTCAACTTCAACGTGGGCGATGCCCTGTTCGCCCTGATGCCTCGCACCTACTGGGTGGAGCTGCAAACCCGCTTCGGCAACCAGTACTACGTGCGCGACCACGGCCAGGACGCCGCCATCGTGGATTCCCTGGCGGCCGTGGAAACCTGCCTCGATCGGGGTGGCTGCCAGGTGGTGCCGGGTCTGCCTAACGAGCAGTGGGTGCTCACCCTGGCCACCTCGGTGCTGGGGGGCCTGATCGTGGGCTTCGCGGCCTATCCGCGCAAGCCGGAGCATCGGGTGGAGTGGGCCTGGGTGCTGCTGCTCTCGCCCCTGTGGGTGATCCTGTTCGGCGTGTTCGGCATCGCTCCGATCGTGACCCGCACCCCGGATCTGCTGCCGTTGCTGCGTAACCTGCTGGGCTTTGTGGGGGCGATCGCGGCGGCTTATCTGATCGCCCAGAACACGGTGGGCAGGGCTCGCCTCAAGGACGGCGAAACCTGAGCCAGCGGCTCAGCGGCCCAGGGGGTTGGACTTCGGGCCCATGGCCTCCAGCGACTGCAGCTGACAGCGCAGGGAATGGGCTGGGGTGCAGCTGGTGCTGGCCGGGGCTGAGGCGATCGGGGCAACCTGGACGGCGCTGGCGCGCAGCTGAGCCAGGTTCTCCTCATAGAAGCGCCGCAGCAGGTCGTAGCGCTGCACCGGCTGGCCGTAGAAGCTGCGTCCGGCCAGGGTGGGGAAGGAGGCCCACTCCGGGGCGAGCTTGGCGGCCAGGTGGGGGGTGAACTGGCCCTGGTCGGCCAGATCGAGGGCGCCGCGGCGCTGAATCAGGAACAGGGCCGCCTGGTCCTGCACATGGGGGCCAAAACCCTGAAGCTTCAAGGCACGGGTGGCCAGAGCCCAGGTGAAGGGCATGAATTGATAGGCACCGGCGGCCGCACTGGCATAGCCCCCGGAATAATTCACCCGGTCGGGGTGGCGCTCCAGGTGGGGAGCCAGGCCACCACCGAACATGATCCGGTAGCCGATGTCCTCGCCCCGGGCCCAGGTGCCCTCCGAGAAACGGATCGTGTTGAGCAGCGCCCGGCGCTCAGGGGTCATCGCGTAGCGGGGGGATGCCTCCAGCTCCGGCGCCACTCCCATCATCGCGATCCGCGGAGCCGCTGGAGCCTGGGCCTCAGCCTGGAGGGCGGTGGCGGCACGGGCGGGAGCCAGGGGCATCACCAGGGCCACAGCGCCACCGGCGCACAGCACAAGGGGGGCCTTGGAAAGCTTGCGAAGGGAGGTCAGCAAACCGTGCAACGCGGGGGACAGCCCAAGCACAAAGCCAGCAGTAGCAACACCAATCAAGGCGTGAACGAACTGGATTGAGCTAAACCCTCAAGGCAAATCTTCGGATCAGAGAAGAACCAAAGCGGCAGATCTTGCGGGTTCAAGGGAGAGTTGAGCCAACTCGGCAGCCAGCACCATCAGCAAACAAGCACTGATAGAAGAGGGCCGCATAAAGAATTGGTTGGCAAGATTTTGTCAAATTCTGCGGCGAACGCGATAGCTGTAGTGACGGTCGCACAACTGTCCACAGGTATTCAGAATTACGCGCGGGGGTTCGAATCACTGTTCACCACACGAATTCTTCACTGCTTCACGCGTTGCGTTGTTCTCAGTAACTCCGTGCTGGCGTAGCCCTGCAGGTAGGCGGCGGCCACGCGATCGCCGTCGCTCGGCAGCGGGGCGCCACGGGCGGGCAGCAAGGGCTGGTCGAGCTGCCAGTCCCCCTCCTGCAGCTGCTGCCGGCTGAGCAGGCGATGGGCACCATGGCGCTGCAGGGCCGCCTCCAGCACAGGGGCCTCGGCAAAGCCCTCGCGCCGCACCAGATGGATGCCCACGCCCTGGCTGAGGGCCTCGCAGAAGGTGCTGTAGCCCGGTTTGGTGATGATCCGGCCGCAGAGGGGCAGCAGTTCCAGGGGCCGCAGATGCGCTGGGATCAGCGTCGCATTCGCGGCCTCCGCCAGCTCGCTGTCGCTCGTCAGGAACTGGTGCTCGGGCCAGTGGGCCAGCACAGCGGGCTCGAGGGCAAAGCCCATGCCCCCGAAGGCCACCATCACCGTGCGCTCCCGCGGGCTGGTGATGCCCAGTTGCGCCGCCAGCCGCTGGGCATCCAGGCGCGGCCTGCCCGGGGTGAGGCCCACCTGCGGGCCGGGCAGGTGCCACTCCATGGGCATCGCCAGGGGGCAACGAATCAGGGCCTGCCCGCGGCGATAGCTGGCCAGGGCGCGATCGGCCCACAGCTGAAACGGAGCGCCCATGGGCCGGTAGATCGCCTCCCAGCCGAAGCTGCCCAACCACACCAGAGGGGCCTCCAGGGCTGCCGCCAGATCCGCGGCGGCTGGCGGTACATCCCCCAGCACCAGCACGGGTTCGCCCTGGCCACGGATCCAATCCCGCTCCGTGCGGATCTGATCCGGAAGCGCCGCCTGCAGCCGATCCAGGGCCTCCAGGGTGGCAGGGGCGTCCACTCCCAGGGCATCGGCCTGGAGCACACCCACATCCCAGCGACAGGGGCGGTGTTCAAACGGCACAGGCCCGAAGGCCAGCTCCAGAAAGGCCTTGGGCAACGGTGTGGAGAGCACCAGCCGCCAACTGGGCTCCAGCTCATGCAGGGCGCACAGCACCGAGGCCACCCGGGAACCATGGCCGAAGCCATGGCCGCTCACGCAGGCCAGGATCAGCACGGTGCCAGGGCCAGGGGCTTGGCCGGTGGGGGCGAGCCAGCCAGGAGTTGGCGGTAGAGCAGTTCACCTTCCGGCGAGTACCAGCGATGGCTCACTTCAGCCAGCACGCCATCGCGAAACACCACCCAGCTGAAGTGCCGCAGGCTGCGGCCACGCTCATCGGTGCTGTGGCGGGGCACAAAGGCGGTGTTGAGGTAGGCGGTGCCGGCCCGATCACGGCAGAAGCTGAGGCGATCCCCCTGGCCGCGTTTGAGCCGGTGATGCATGTGGCCAAACACCACCAGGGGCAGCGGACGGCGGGCACGGATGCGGCCGATGGCCAGGGCGAGGTCCTGGTCGCCCCAGTCGCAGGCGGGGGGCTTCCAATCGCGGCCGCAGGGATCAGCGGCGCCGCTGCCCAGGCCGCTGGGCCCGCAATGGGCCAGCAACACCAGCGGCAGGGCGGGATCGGCCGCCTCAGCGGCGGCGGTGATCCGGGCCACCGAGTCGTCGAGACTCACCGGACCGAACACCGCCTGGGCTCCCGGATTGAGGTGATAGCCGCCACCGGCACTGGCCGGCCGGCCCCCCACCACCGCCAGCCCCGGGGGTCGCAGCTCCCGCAGGCCCCAGCCGCAGTGGCGCTCTCCCAGGGCATTGAGCTGCCGCTGGAGGGTGCGCCCGCTGGCGTCCCGGCCGGTGTCGTGGTTGCCGAGCACGCAGGCCATCGGCAGTTGCAGCCGCGCCAGCCGCGCTGGAATGCGCTGCTGGCCGTCGCTGAGATCACCCACCACCAGGAGGGCGTCCGGGCGAAGGTGTTCGAGTAACTGCTCGTCGCTGACGTCCCACTGCCCGTGCAGATCCCCGGCGATGGCGATGCGAAGCTCTGCCAACCCAATGCCTAGGCTTTACCCATCCTGCATCAGCTGGGGGATCGGTTGGTTTTCGCGGCAGTCCACAACACAGCCAACGGTGCCACCGGCGGCAGCGCCCCAGCCGCCAGCAACTCCTGCCCAGCCCATGCCGAGCTGCCGGCGGCCATCGCCGCCCTCAAGCACCAGCGCAAGGCCGTGATCCTGGCGCACTACTACCAGGACCCTGAAATCCAGGACGTCGCTGACTTCATCGGCGATTCACTCGAGCTCTCCCGCAAGGCCGCCGCCACCGATGCCGAGGTGATCGTGTTCTGCGGCGTGCACTTCATGGCCGAAACCGCCAAGATCCTCAGCCCCGAAAAAACGGTGCTGCTGCCGGATCTGGAGGCCGGTTGCACCCTCGCCGATGCCTGCCCCGCCGAGGCGTTCGCGCGCTTCCGCGCCGACCATCCCGACCACATCGTGGTGAGCTACATCAACTGTTCGGCGGCGGTGAAGGCCCAGAGCGATCTGATCTGCACCAGCAGCAACGCCGTGGATCTTGTGAAACAGCTGCCGGCGGATCGGCCGATCCTGTTCGCCCCGGATCAGAACCTGGGCCGGTGGGTGCAGCGCCAGAGCGGCCGCGAGCTCACCCTCTGGCCCGGCAGCTGCATTGTGCATGAAACCTTCAGCGAGCAGGCGTTGCTGAAGCTCAAGCTGGAGCACCCCGGGGCCGAGGTGCTGGCCCACCCCGAATGCCAGCAGCACCTGCTGGATCTGGCCGATTTCATCGGCTCCACCAGCAAGCTGCTGCACCGGGCCGAGCAGAGCCCGGCCGACAGCTTCATCGTGCTCACCGAGCCCGGCATCCTGCACCAGATGCGCAAGGCGGTGCCCAACAAGGCGTTCCATGAGGTGCCCGGCGCCGATGGCTGCAGCTGCAACGCCTGCCCCTACATGCGGCTGAACACCCTGGAGAAGCTGTGGCAGTGCCTGCACACCATGGCCCCGGCGATTGAACTGGATGAGGCCACCCGGCTGCGCGCCCTGGCTCCGATTCAGAAGATGCTGGAGATGAGCCGCTGAGCGCTTTCAGGAGCAATCCATCAAGCGGCATCAATCGTCAATCAGGCAGAGGTGCGCGGCAGAAGCGGCAGGCACCACATCCAGGCTGATGCGCTGGTCGAAGCTCACAAAGCGGCCGCCATGGTGCACAGCCAGGGCCAGCAGATAGGCGTCGGTGATCTGGCGTGGCCCGAGCAGGCATTCCCAGCGGATCAGACCGCGCTCCAGCAGGCTGATCGGCTCGGGCCAGAACCCGTGGCTGGGATCGCGGCAGGCCTCGGCCAATCGCTCCGCCACCAGGGCGGCAGGCTGCGGGTTGGGGTAAGCCGGCTGGGCCATGATCCGCACCACCCCGTTCTCGGTGATCGGGCAGGTGGCCCAGCCATGGCCGATCTCCCGCTCGAGCCAACGCGTCGCCGCTCGATGCAGCACATGGCCCTGATCCAGCAGGGCGATCACAACATTGATATCAAGCAGGGCGCGAGCCATCAGAGGCCGGCCTGATCCCGCAGCTGATCGATGGTCTCGTTGGTCACCACCGGGCCGCCCTGCCCAGGGAACGGCCGAAAGCCCGCAACAGATGGCACGTCGGCCACCGGGGGCCGGGCTGAACCACCAGTGCCATTCAGGGCGGCGCGCAACAGCCGCGACACCATCTGACCGGCGGACATTCCCTGCCGCCGAGCGAGCTCCTTGGCCGCCGCCAGCACGTCGTCCTCGATGTCGAGCGTGGTGCGCATGGCGAAGACCACCACAATCCGTCCTTCTTAGCATCAGAACATCAACGCATCACCCCGCGTGCCCCTGCCCGCCGGCAGCCTGCTGACCCTCAGTCCCCAGGGGCTCTACTGCCCGGCGGCCGGAGCCTGGATCGATCCCTGGCGGCCGGTGCCCCGGGCCCTGATCACCCACGCCCATGCCGACCACGCCCGCCCGGGCTGCGGCGAGTATTGGGCGATCGGCGCCAGCGAAACGATCCTGCGCCAACGGCTCGGCGCCAACATCAACTTGATTCCGCTCACGTACGGCCAGCTGCACCGCCTCGGCGACGCCCGCGTGTCGTTCCACAGCGCCGGCCACGTGCTGGGCAGCGCCCAGATCCGGCTGGAGGCCGGCGGCGAGAGCTGGCTGGTGAGCGGCGACTACAAGCGCTGCGCCGATCCCAGCTGCGCGCCATTTGAACCGGTGAGCGCCGATGTGTTCATCACCGAGGCCACCTTCGGCCTGCCGATCTACCGCTGGCAGAGCGGGGCGACGGTGGCCGGCGAGATCCTGCAGTGGTGGCAGGCGGCGCCGGAGCGCCCCTCAATTCTGTTTGCCTATGCCTTCGGCAAGGCCCAGCGGCTGCTGGCCGAACTGGCCGCCATCGGCGTGGGCGAGCCCGGCCAGCCGGGCGCCGAAGGCAACGAAATCCTGTTGCACGGCGCCGTGGAGGCGCTGATGCCGGCCTACCGGGAGGCGGGGGTGCGGCTGCCACCCACCTTGCCCGCCAGCGCCATCCCCCGCGGCGAGTCGCTGGCGGGCCGGCTGGTGATTGCGCCGCCTGCCGCACACCGCTCGGTGTGGATGAAGCGCTTCAAGCTGCCGCAAACGGCCTTCGTGAGCGGCTGGATGGCCGTGCGCGGCGCCCGCCGCCGCCGTGGCTACGAGCGCGGCTTCGTGCTCTCCGACCACGCCGACTGGCCCGGCCTGATCGAGAGCGTGCGCCAGAGCGGCGCCCGCCAGGTGTTCGTGACCCACGGCAACAGCGACGGCCTGGCCCGCTACCTGCGCGAGGTGGAGGGGATCAGCGCCGAACCGCTGGAGGGGGAATTCGCAGCGGAACGCGGCGATGAGGCGGGTGAGGAAGAGCATGGGCCCGGCCGTGCCCCATAGGCTCGGGCCATGCGTCGCTTCGCCGCCCTCTACAGCGCCCTCGATGCCAGCAGCGGCACCCGGGCCCGGGTGGCTGCGCTGCAGGCTCACTTCGCGGCATGCACCCCCCGCGATGGCGCCTGGGCCCTGCACGTGCTGCTGGGCAAGCAGGGCAAGCGCCTGATCACCGGCCGCCGGCTGCGCCAGATCTGCCTGGAGGGCTCGCCGCTGCCCGACTGGCTGTTCGACGACTGCTACGCCCACGTGGGCGACTCCGCCGAGACCATCGCCCTGCTCTGGCAGCAGGTGAGCGGCGATGCGGCCTCTCCAGATTTCCTGGACGCCGAATTCCAGGACGCCGAACCCCTAGCCGCCGAGCCCCTGCACCACTGGATGGAGCAGCTGCTGCCTGCCGCCGCCGCGCTGGAGGGCGCCGAACAGGCCCAGGCTGTGCGCCGGCTGTGGCAGGGCCTCAACCCGGCCGAACTGCTGGTGGCCAACAAGCTGCTCACCGGAGGCCTGCGGGTGGGGGTGGGCCAGGGCCTGGTGCTGCGGGCCCTGAGCCAGCTGAGCGAGCTGGAGGAGCCGCTGCTGCAGCACCGGCTGATGGGCGGCTTCCGCCCCACCGCCGAGGCCTACCAGGCACTGCTGGCCCCGGTGGAGGCGAGTGCGGCGGTGCCGAGCCGGCCCTATCCGTTTTTTCTGGCCTCGCCGCTGGAGGAGCCCCCCAGCGAGGAGGCCAGCGCCTGGCTGGCGGAATGGAAATTCGACGGCATCCGCGGCCAGCTGATCCGCCGCGCCGGTGAGGCCTTCCTCTGGAGCCGCGGCGAAGAGCTGATCAATGCCGCCTTCCCCGAGCTGATCGGCGCCAGCAACGCTCTGCCGGATGGAACCGTGCTCGACGGCGAGATCCTGGTGTGGCCGCCGGAGGCCGAGCAACCGGCCCCCTTCGCCCAGCTGCAGCGCCGGCTGGGGCGCAAGGCGCCGGGCAACAAGCTGCTGGCGGAGTGTCCGGCGGCGTTCGTGGCCTACGACCTGCTGGAACAGGATGGCGACGACTGGCGCCAACGGCCCCTGAGCCAGCGCCGCGCCGCCCTGGAGGAGCTGCTACATAAATGTCCTGAGGCGACACCCACCCCCGCAGCCGGGCTTCTGCGCCTTTCCCCCCGGCTCCCCCTGGAGCAATGGGAGCAGCTGGAGCCGCTGCGCCAGCAGGCCAGCAGCACCGCCGCCGAGGGGCTGATGCTCAAACACCTGGATTCGCCCTACCTGGCCGGCCGCAAGCGCGGCCACTGGTGGAAACACAAGCGCGATCCCTACACACTCGATGCGGTGCTGCTCTATGCCCAGGCCGGCAGCGGCCGCCGCGCCAACCTGTTCACCGATTACACCTTCGGGCTATGGGATCGCAACACCTCCGAAACCGGTGAACCAGCGCGATTGGTGAGTTTCGCCAAGGCCTATTCCGGCCTCGATGATGGCGAGATCACGGCGCTGGATCGCTGGATCCGCAGCCACACCACCGAGCGCTTCGGGCCGGTGCGGGCCGTACAGCCGGAGCAGGTGTTTGAGCTGGCCTTTGAAGGCCTGCAACGCTCCAGCCGCCACAAGAGCGGCATCGCCGTGCGCTTCCCCCGCATCGTCCGCTGGCGCCGCGACAAACCCGCCCACGAAGCCGACACCCTGGCCAGCGCCCTGGCGCTACTGGAGTTTTGAACAACTGGATATCTATATCCACAAAGCGGAGAAGCCCTTTGTAGCAGAACGAACAGACGCTTAGCGGATCCGCATAAGCTCCCTATGAGTGCCAGGCTAGGCATACAAAACCGTGTTGGATCAAGAGGTTTCTGCCAGCAGCCAGGAGCATGGACAGCATTTATACTGACCCAGGAGGACAGCGCGGCGCGGATAGCGGACCCGCCTATTCAGCGTTCGAGGGATCGAGCCACGGCGATCAGTCCCTGAGCCTCATGGCTGGGATTTAGACAAGCATTCAACTTGTTCCTTGGTATATGCCTGAATTCAAGGAGTAATTCCTAGCGAATCGTGCAAA